>CAEZTP010000085.1_pt1 | contig 3834 bp, 4 predicted proteins | sample 7264271 | NCBI WGS metagenome assembly CAEZTP01 (sample SAMEA6813807, study PRJEB35770) | uncultured Actinomycetes bacterium | biome: Freshwater; feature: Freshwater reservoir; material: water | place: Czech Republic | collected 2017-08-18 | depth 0.5m m | reverse complement strand
GTTCGCATGTTTGCCGAAGCAGACTCCCACACTCCCTTATCGTTTTCAGTACGTGCAGGCTTGTAGTCAAAGTGCTTTGGTCCGGAATAGTTATAGCGTTCCAAAAGGTCAACTAAGAAAAAGGCAGACTTTAGATCTCCATGACCAAAGACTAAATCTTGATCAAACTTTGGACCATGTTGGCCATTAAGGTCGATATGGAAAAGTTTTTTATGCCAAAGAGCTTGAGCGATTCCATGTACGAAGTTGAGACCAGCCATTTGCTCGTGTCCAACTTCTGGATTCAAACCAACTAATTCAGGTCGATCCAGTGAGTTGATAAATGCAAGTGCATGACCAATTGTTGGCAAGAAGATATCTCCACGTGGCTCATTTGGCTTTGGTTCGATTGCAAACTTGATGTCATATCCATTATCGGTAACAAACTCACCAAGAGTGTTGAATGCTTCTCTGAAACGATCTAAAGCAACGTATGCATCTTTGGCACCATCGGATTCGGCGCCTTCGCGGCCTCCCCAACAAACATATGTGGTTGCACCGAGCTCAACTGCAAGTTCAATATTTGTCATCACTTTTCGGATTGCATAGCGACGGATGTCTTTATCGTTAGATGTAAAGGCGCCGTCCTTGAAAACAGGATGTGTAAACAAATTAGTAGTGGCCATCGGAACTTTCATTCCTGTGTCGGCAAGTGCTTTCTTAAAGCGATCAATGTGCGTGCGACGGGATCCATCATCGCTTCCAAAGGGAATCAAATCATCATCATGAAATGTCACACCATAGGCACCTCGCTCAGCCAGCTCATTAACAGTTCGAACTGGGTCTAGCGGATCTCTGGTTGCATCACCGAACGGGTCACGTGCCTGCCAACCGACAGTCCAAAGTCCAAAGGTGAACTTATCTGCTGGTGTTGGTTTCAATGTCATGAGGGCAAACCTTTCGATTTATGAGCCGTTTTGGCAACACGCATAACTTACCTCTAATCTTGCTTCCTATCCATAGTGGTGGTTTAACACTGTTATGGGTTTGCGGGAGTGGTGAAATGGCAGACACGCAGGTCTTAGGAACCTGTGTCTTCGGACGTGCGGGTTCAAGTCCCGCCTCCCGCACACAATACGTTTACACCGATCTCAAACTTTACCTAACGCCACAAGAGAAATTCGAATGTGATTAGTTGTAAAGCTTTACGAAAGAAACAATCGCTTAGCAAAAAATGATCTGTTGAAAAGAAAGTAGATGGGTTCATGGCAAAAAAATCTCCCGCCAAGATTAAAAAACTTGCGGCCGAAGCCAAGCGCATTGCTGCTGCAAACCGTGAAGAAAAGCGAGCAGCAAATTCAACACCACATGGAAATGACTCCAGTGATTTAGAGCGTTATGAATCTGTTGATGGAACATGGCGAGAAATTGGGCTCAGTGCTCCAGCACGACGAGCACTCATTGATGAGGGCTTATTTGAATTAAGTGATCTAAGAAAAATGTCTCTAGCCGCTCTCAAAGAACTCCATGGAATGGGACCAAATGCTGTGCGAATTCTTGTCGCAGAAATGAAGAGAGCTGATTTAACCTTCAGAAAATAGATAAGGGCTGTGGTAGTTAAGCACCTGCAAGTTAGTTGCAAGTTGTCTGCATGCCGCCTGAATAACGAGCCAAATCAATACCCGAAATACCCCCGTGGCCCTGTCCTACATTGAATTTGCCCCTCAACTTTTCAATTACCAAGTATCGGGTTATGATTTTCCTGTTCACGAGTCCTACGTTTTAGCCCCGGCTTAGTAGGCGGCAACCCTCCAACGCGGTGGGGTGCTCCGGGTGACGAACTGGTCAGGAAACTGATAAGCGCGGTATTACAAGTTTAAGTAGCACTGTTAAGTGACTTGAATATTCACATACCATCGTTTGCAATCTCCTGACACCTACTGCGATGGAGAGAAATAATGTCAAACAACTGGTCATTTGAAACACTACAAATTCATGCGGGGCAAACGCCTGATCCAACAACTGGAGCACGCGCACTTCCTTTGTATCAAACCACGGCATATCAATTCAGAGACACAAAACATGCTGCCGATTTGTTCTCGTTAGCAGAACTTGGAAACATTTATACCCGCATCATGAACCCAACTCAAGATGCAGTAGAACAGAGAATTGCTGCACTCGAAGGTGGAGTAGCAGCGCTTTTGCTTTCTTCTGGATCTGCAGCAACAGCATTTGCAGTCATGAATATCGCTGAAGCTGGTGACCATATTGTCTCTAGTCCTAGCCTTTATGGGGGCACATACAATTTATTTCACTACACACTTCCAAAATTTGGAATTAACGTAACATTCGTTAAAGATCCAGCTGACCCACAATCCTGGAGAGATGCCGTTAAGCCAAATACGAAGGCATTTTTTGGTGAGACGATTGCTAATCCAAAAAATGAGATTCTAGATATCAAAACAGTTGCTGACATTGCACACGAAGTAGGCGTGCCTCTGATTGTAGATAACACGGTTGCGACCCCATATTTGATTAAGCCGATTGAATTTGGAGCAGATGTTGTCATTCACTCAGCGACTAAGTTTTTATCAGGTCATGGAAACGCTGTAGTCGGCGCAATTGTTGATGCAGGAACCTTTGATTACGCAAAGTACCCTGATAAATACAAGGGCTTTAATGAGCCAGATCCAAGTTATAACGGAATTGTCTACTCACAAGCTTTAGGTGTTGGCTCTGCATTTGGTGCAAATCTTTCTTATATATTTAAGATTCGCTTGCAATTGCTGCGAGATATCGGTGCCGCTGTTGCCCCATTTAATGCATGGCTACTTGCACAAGGCTTGGAGACCTTAAGTCTTCGTATTGAACGCCACGTTGAGAATGCAAAAGCTATAGCGACCTGGTTGGAAGCACACCCAAGTGTTGAGAAAGTGAACTACGCAGCCCTTGCTTCATCACCTTGGAATGCATTGGCTAAGAAGTATTCACCAAAAGGACCTGGCGCAGTGCTGTCTTTCGAACTTAAAGGTGGAGTTGAAGCTGGAAGAAAGTTTGTGGAATCTCTCAAACTATTCTCACACGTAGCTAACATCGGTGATGTTCGTTCGTTAGTTATTCATCCGGCAACAACTACTCACTCACAACTTTCAGGTGAAGAGCAGTTGGCTGCAGGCGTGACACCTGGGCTTGTGCGATTGAGTCTAGGGCTCGAAAATATTGACGATCTTAAGGCTGATCTTGAAATTGGTTTTGCTGCTGCGAAGTAATTAATTTCAATTAGTTGTAAATATGGCCATCTGGTCCGGTTGCGTGATTTTGCAGCCGGGCCAGATGCTTATTTACAACCGATATATTGCTAGTTACGGATTACTAATTGCGCATTTCTAATTACTGAATGCGTAAGCGATCAGCAATATGCCCATTACCGCGGATAGGGCTTTAACTTCGCGTCTTGCAAGAACTTTAAGTGCCACCGGTACAAATGTTGCTCCCAAAAAAATTGCGCCCGGCAGAAAAATCATTGCACTTCTAGCCAGCACATCTGGCTCACCCCATTGGTAGCGTAGATTGATGAGACCGCATGCAAAGAGTGTGTAGCTACCTAGTCGATAGTTATTAATCCAGTTTTTATCCATGTGTTTAGTCTAAGAAAGCAAACAGGGGCGCCGCTTTCGCGACACCCCTGTTTTCAAGGATTTTTATAAAGAAATATCTCTAATCAAAGATTAGTGATCGTCCTTCATTCCTTCTGCAACTGACTTCATCTTTGCGATCTTCAGAATTGTTAGACCGAATACGCACTTTGCCAAGATGTCAGCGATTGTGTATCCAACTTGAACAGCAACGAATGAT
>CAEZTP010000077.1_pt1 | contig 4459 bp, 4 predicted proteins | sample 7264271 | NCBI WGS metagenome assembly CAEZTP01 (sample SAMEA6813807, study PRJEB35770) | uncultured Actinomycetes bacterium | biome: Freshwater; feature: Freshwater reservoir; material: water | place: Czech Republic | collected 2017-08-18 | depth 0.5m m | reverse complement strand
TTAAAACCAACGTACGCGACATGACTGCTCCTGATCTAGCGCGTGGCTCGCGCCGATTGGTTTATCTTGCACCAAAACACCCGAGCACGCATGCATTTAATCGCAGTATTTTGGTAAATGTTTGGATAAAGTCTCGTCATTATGAATGACTCCTTGCGTGGCTTCCTCGAATGGATGGCCGGGACTCCCCTTCGAATCCTGATCATCCTTGTATCGGCCGGATTGGCCCAAGCCTTTGGCTCCCGAACAATTACGCGAGCAATGAACAAACTTGCCGCCGCCGATTTAGTACCAGGGCCTCGCAACATTGTTGCTCGCCAAAAAGAACGAGCAAGCACTATTGGTGGAGTTCTTTCTGCAACATTAAAAGTTGCCATCTGGATTATTGCGATTGCAATGGCCCTTGGCGAATTTGGATTTGATTTAGGACCACTAATTGCATCAGCTGGTGTTGTTGGAGTTGCACTGGGCCTTGGAGCACAGACTCTGGTTCGAGATGTTTTGTCTGGAATCTTTATGCTGATTGAAGATCAATATGGTGTTGGTGACACAGTTGATGTTCTAGAAGTTCAAGGAATCGTCGAAAAAGTTGGCCTGCGAGTAACTACCGTTAGAGATTCTTCAGGCACGCTTTGGTATCTGCGTAACGGCGAAATCCTAAAGGTTGGAAATCAATCTCAATCTGGTTGATTAACCATGGCATCTGCTGCCATCTCTAAGTAGTCCCACAGTTGTTCTTTTAACTCTTCATTAATTTCAACCCCATCTACAGCAGTTTTCATTGCTCGCAACCATGCTTCCCTTGCTGCAGTATCGATTGAAAATTGGCTATGTCGCATTCGAAGTCGTGGGTGGCCCCGATTTTCTTGATACGTAGTTGGCCCGCCCCAATACTGGGCAAGAAACCACTGCAATCTCTGCGCAGCGCCCTTCATATCTTCATCTGGATACATAGGCCGCAATATTGGATCAGTAGCAACAACTGCATAAAACTGCGACGTTAAGTCTGCAAAGAATTCATCGCCGCCAACTTGTTCGTAAAAGCTACTCATCTTTGCTCATCACCATACTTATGACGCAGATTTGCGTGAGGCCCGGTTCATTGTGATCGAATACATGGCAAGAATTGAAATAGGAATGGATGAGAGAAAACAGAGCCATCCATAACTAAGCGTTCCGATAATGACGCCAGCTAGCGCTCCTCCACCTGCGCCAGATAAATTCATTACTAAATCACTGGCACCCTGTGAAGATGCACGGGTTTGTGAATCAACGGTTTCAGACAAATAAGCAGAGCCAGCAATTAGTGTGCAAGACCAACCTAGGCCCAATAGAAACAGCCCAATGCCTAAAGTAATTGCATCATCGGCCTTAGCAGTACCTGCGATGAGGGATGCAGCTAGCAGAATTATGAATCCAATTTGAATTACTCGTACTCGCCCGATGCGATCGCTAAGCGCTCCGACAACAGGTGAAAATACATACATTCCAAGTACGTGAACACTGATGACTAATCCAATTATAGAAAGCGTCACATCAACGTGGGTCATGTGTACTGGTGTCATCACCATTACCGAGACCATGGCGACATGGCCAAATGCTATGGAGAGAATTGCAAACAGAGCCTTGGGATTTCGGCGAATGTGCGCCAGCGCGGCTTTTGTTGATTTCTTTTTTGACTCTACTGAGTCATTTCTGTGAGCGACTAAATATGGATCGGGTTTTAAGAAAATAAGAATGACTAATGATGCTAAAGCCAAAGTAGTCATAGAAACTAGATAAGGCCCAACTAATCTGGGTAATCCAAATGCTTCTGCAATGTTGCCAGAAGGTTGCATCAAGTTAGGGCCAGATACTGCGCCAATTGTTGATCCCCAAACAACAAATGAGAGTTGCTTTGCACGAGTTGAATCTGTCGCAAGATCAATTGCTGCAAAGCGTGCTTGATATCCGGCAGCAGATGCAGAACCAACTAAGAATGCGCCCATCAAAAGAAGTACAACGTTATTGAGTGCTCCTCCAGTAATTGCAATAACTGAACCAATGGCACCTGTTGTGTAGCCAGTAGATAGTGCTAAACGTCGACCACCTTTTGCAGTCAACCTGGCCAATGGCAGCGCCATAGCTGCAGCCCCTAAAACCGCACTAGTGCCGGCCAAACCTGCCAGAGTTTCAGAATCTGTAATTGATGCAACTAATAAAGATCCTGCAGCAATTGTTCCGGCGATACCAACGCCATTTAAAACCTGAGAAAGAGCAAGTGTCTTTACAACTTTGCGTTGAATTTCGGATTCACTTGCTTCTAGGTGAGGCATTAGTAAATCCTACTGCTAGCAGCATGATTTCTTACTTACCGCGTTGGCTGTAGGTCCTTACGCGCCGCTGATACTACTTCTCTAGATATTGAGTCAGGAATGTGCGCTCGTTGTCGGTGAGTGGTCGTGATTTCTTGGTCTCTAAAGAAACGGCAACTTGAACACTCTTTACTCGAGCAACTAGAACGCCCTTATCAAAGATCTCGCATGTCATTACAAATGATGAGTTACTAATTGAATCAACCCAAAGGACTACATCAACAAAATGTCCACCAACATAGATGGGTGCGATGAAATCTACTTCTGCTCGAGCAACAACCATCGCAATAATTGATGGTGGCTCATCTTTTCCATCAAACTGGACAGTAGACCATTGAAAACGCGCCTCCTGGGCATAGACCAAATACTTAGCGTTGTTTACGTGGCCAAATGCATCTACATCATCCCAGCGGACAAACTGCTTACATTCATACTTCATTTTCTGTTCAACTTTCTATGTTCAATGACTAACGGGTTAGTTTTCTATATGTCATGCGATGTGGACGAGATGCTTCGGCGCCCAATCGATCAATCTTATTTGCTTCATAACTTTCGAAGTTTCCTTCAAACCAGAACCACTTTGCATCTCCTTCGTAGGCCAAGATGTGAGTTGCTACACGATCCAGGAACCAACGATCGTGAGAGATTACAACGGCGCAGCCAGGAAACTCCAACAATGCATTTTCAAGTGAACCTAAGGTTTCAACATCAAGGTCATTTGTTGGCTCATCGAGAAGTAACAGGTTTCCTCCTTGTTTTAAAGTAAGAGCCAAGTTCAAACGGTTGCGCTCTCCGCCAGATAAAATTCCGGCAGCTTTTTGTTGATCCGGGCCTTTAAAACCAAAACAAGAAACATATGCTCGAGAAGGCATCTCTACTTGGCCAACTTTGATAAAGTCTTGGCCATCAGAGACAACTTCCCACAAAGATTTCTTAGGATCGATTCCCCCACGGCTCTGATCCACATATGAGATCTTTACTGTTTCACCGATCTTTACTGTTCCAGAATCTGGTTGTTCCATCCCCATCAAAGTTTTAAACAAAGTCGTTTTACCGGCGCCGTTTGGACCAATGATTCCAACGATTCCGTTGCGCGGCAAAGTAAAGGACAAGTCATCAATTAAAACGCGATCGCCAAAGCCTTTAGTTAAATTATTGACTTCGATAACAACATTTCCAAGACGCGGTCCAGGTGGAATTTGAATCTCTTCAAAGTCTAGTTTGCGAAGTTTGTCTGCCTCTGATGCCATCTCTTCATAGCGGGCAAGACGGGCCTTAGATTTTGCTTGACGGCCCTTTGCATTTTGACGGACCCACTCAAGCTCTTCGGACAAACGCTTTGCACGCTTTGCATCTTTTTGCCCCTCAACTTTGAGACGGGCAGCTTTTGTTTCAAGATATGTTGTGTAGTTACCTTCATATGGATATGCGCGACCTCGGTCTAACTCCAAAATCCACTGCGCGACGTTGTCCAAGAAATATCTATCGTGAGTGATTGCCACAACGGCGCCTACATATTTATTAAGGTGCTGTTCTAGCCACAAAACAGATTCTGCGTCCAAGTGGTTTGTTGGCTCATCAAGTAGCAACAAATCTGGGGCCTGAAGAAGAAGTTTGCACAGTGCAACGCGGCGCTTTTCACCACCGGATAAAACAGAGACATCAGCATCTGCCGGTGGGCAACGAAGTGCATCCATTGCCTGCTCTAGCTGTGAATCAAGTTCCCATGCATTGCGATGATCTAACTGTTCTTGTAGCTCGCCCATTTCGGCCAACAACTTGTCATAGTCAGCATCTGGATTTGCCATCTCTGCACTGATCTCATCAAAGCGTGCAAGCATTGCAACAGTTTCTGCAACACCTTCTTTGACGTTATCAATTACATTTTTTGATTCATTAAGAACTGGCTCCTGCATCAAAATTCCAACTGTGTAGCCAGGAGTTAAATACGCCTCACCATTTGATGGTTGCTGTAATCCAGCCATGATCTGCAAAACTGTTGACTTACCCGCACCGTTGGGACCAACCACACCAATCTTGGCGCCGGGATAAAACATAATCGTGACGTCATCAAGGATGACCTTGTCACCGTGCGCTTTACGCGC
>CAEZTP010000069.1_pt1 | contig 5366 bp, 4 predicted proteins | sample 7264271 | NCBI WGS metagenome assembly CAEZTP01 (sample SAMEA6813807, study PRJEB35770) | uncultured Actinomycetes bacterium | biome: Freshwater; feature: Freshwater reservoir; material: water | place: Czech Republic | collected 2017-08-18 | depth 0.5m m | reverse complement strand
GCTGTACGAAGCGCCCAAGAAGGAATTACAGATGGAGTTGGTTACACGCCATACACCTTTGCCTATTTTGTGATGTTGCTTCCTTATTCAATTGTGACAATCTCAATCATTACAGCGATTTTGCCACACATTTCTAAGCTTGCATTAGATGGCAAACGCGAGGAAGTTAAATCTCAACTAATACGTGCAATTAGATTAGTTGGTGTCATTACTATTCCCAGCGCTGTGGCGTTTTTGCTTTTCGGTCCGCTCATCACTGAAGTTATCTTCATGGGCATTCCGATAGCTGATGCCCGTTATATTGGTTACGTTTTATCTGCCTTAAGTTTTGGGTTAGTGGCCTTTTCGATTAACTTGATTTTGATTCGTGGTTTCAATGCTTTTGAAGACACAAAAACTCAAGTTGTCTCAATTTTTATCATTAATTGCGTCTCCGTTGGACTGTCCTACTTTTTCTTATATTCCTTGGATAACCAATGGGTGACTGTTGGCCTCGGGGTCGCTTTTTCAATGAGTTATCTAGTTGGTCTTTGGGTCACCTTGGCGTTGCTTAAAAAGCATATTGGGGTTTTGAAATTACGTGAATTTGCTGGCCAACATCTGCGGTTGTTTATCGCATCTTTTCTTGTGATGTTGCCTTTGTTTGCCATTGTTGAATACATCTCGTGGTCTGGAGTTGATTTAACACCACTACAACGTGCAGGACAGTTACTAGTAATAATGGTTGTGGCATTTATTGGATTTATCTTTGCAAGTAAGGCCGTAGGGGTGCAGGAAATCTCTATGATCCGACATTTAGGCAGTTCTATTACAAAGCGCAAGGCAAGTCAGGAATAAACAGGTTAGATTTCGGGTTATTAGTACACGGGTTGGATTTAGGGAGTCGTTGTGAGTGAAGTAAGAAACGTTGTCATCGTTGGCTCTGGACCTGCTGGCTATACGGCCGCGATTTATGCATCGCGTGCTCAATTGGAACCTTTAATGTACGAAGGATCTGTAACTGCAGGCGGCGCACTCATGAACACTACAGAGGTAGAGAATTTTCCCGGATTTACAGATGGCGTAATGGGTCCAGATCTTATGGACAGTATGCGCAAGCAAGCTAAGCGGTTTGGAACTGAGTTAATTACCGATGACATCGTTGAAATGGATTTAACTGGCGATATTAAAATCCTTAAAGATGGATCGGGTAACACAGTAAAAGCAAAAGCAGTCATTCTTGCTACAGGAAGTGCTTATCGTGAAATTGGATTAGAGAATGAAAAACGTTTATCTGGGCGCGGTGTTTCTTGGTGTGCAACATGTGATGGTTTCTTCTTTAAAGGACAAACAATTGCAGTTGTCGGTGGAGGAGATAGCGCAGTAGAAGAGGCAACGTTCTTAACTCGTTTTGCAGAAAAGGTTGTTTTGATTCATCGTCGAGACTCTCTTCGCGCATCAAAGATCATGGCAGATCGCGCAAAGGCAAATCCAAAGATTGAATTTTTATGGAACACAGAAGTAATCGATGTACTTGGCGCAGACAAAGTAGAAGGTTTAAAGCTGCGTAATACTGTTGATGGCACTGTTGGTGAAGCATCTTTTACTGGTTTGTTTGTTGCTATTGGACATATTCCGCGCAGCGAATTAATCGTTGGACAGATCAATTTAGATGCAGAGGGTTATGTAGTACCTGAAGGGCGTTCAACTCGCACTAATCAAAAGGGTGTATTTGCATGTGGCGACCTGGTCGATCACACCTATCGTCAGGCAATTACCGCGGCCGGTTCTGGCTGTGCCGCAGCATTGGATGCCGAGAAGTTCTTGGCTCACTAGTAGAGTTTCGACAATAGATCGAGGCAGAAATTTAAGGTTTAAAAGGTAGATAATTCACACAGTGTGAAGAGTGATGATGAGGAATCGAAGGAGATCGACATGGCAACAAGTGCGGTAACAACAGCTAATTTTGATGCAGAGGTATTAAAGAGCAGTACACCTGTATTGGTAGATTTTTGGGCAGAGTGGTGTGGCCCATGCCGCGCGGTTGGTCCAATTCTTGAAGATATTTCAAATGAATATGGCTCCAAAATTAAAATTGTAAAGTTGAATACAGATGAAGAGTCAGCAATTGCATTGAAGTACGGAATTACATCGATTCCTACAATGAATGTTTTTGTTAATGGCGAGGTTGTAAAAACAATCGTTGGTGCAAAGCCAAAGCCTGCGATCTTGAAGGAACTAGAAAGCTTTATCGCTTAATTTGATGTCAGATTTAAACGAATCCCAGATTCGCTCCTTTCAACAAGCCCGTGGTTTAGATGTCACGGGCTTTGTTGATGAGGTGACAGCTCGCGCAATGGAAGAGGCGCGCTGGAAACTTGGTGATCGATCTTTGTATGTACAAGCAGCACCATTAATGCGCGGTGATGATGTTGCAGCTTTACAGGCACGATTAACAGAGATGGGTTTTGATTGTGGGCGAGTAGATGGAATTTTTGGTAATCGCACCGAAGCAGCTGTTAAAGAATTTCAAAAATCAGTTGGTGAAACCGTCGATGGTAAATGTGGTCCGGCAACAATGATTGCTTTGATTCGCTTGACCCGTGTTGTCTCTGGTGGTGTTCCTTCAACGCTTCGACAAAATGCAACTCAACAATCACGCGGTCCTGCTCTAGCAAATAAAGTTATTGTTTTAGATCCGCAAGCAGATGACTCACTCATTTATGATGTTGCTGTACGCACCGAAGGACGTTTGCTGGCACTGGGCGCTTCAGTATTTTTAACTAGAGGTTCTAATAATTCACCCACAGAGTCAGAGAGAATTAGTTTTAGTAATCGAAGTAATGCAGATTTAATGATTTCACTAAACACTGATTCATACCCCAACGAAAAGGCACATGGCGCAGCTACTTATTTTTATGGCAGTGATGCCCATGGTGTTCACTCGATTGTTGGCGAGCGCTTTGCCTCACTAGTTCAACGCGAAATCTGCGCGCGCACTGACCTAACAAACTGTCGAACACATGCAAAAACATGGGATCTACTTCGATTAACTACTGCGCCAACCGTTCGTATTGATTTGGGTTATGCCAGCAATGCCGGCGACTTAGATCGACTATCTCGCCCAGAGTTTCGAGATACTGTGGCTGAAGCCTTAGTAATTGCGATACAGCGGCTTTACTTAGCTGCCGAGGATGATGCAAAGACAGGAACGTTAAAGATTTCAGACCTTCGTAACGCGGGTATTCGCCGCTAATCTGGATCTTATTTAGATCCGAGTGGCCCCTTTGGTGTGGCAGACTTAGAGGATGTCCGAGATAACGCAACGCTTTTCAACGGGCGCGCCTCAAAACCTGGAGCAGCGCTATGCAAGCCGCGCGGCCCATATGAAGCCAAGTGAGATTCGCTCACTCTTTGCTGTTGCATCTAGACCTGAGATTGTTTCTTTGGCCGGTGGTATGCCAAATCTTTCTGCATTGCCAATGGACATGATGGCCGACGTTGTTCAAAGTTTAATTCGTAACAACGGTCAAGAGGCGTTGCAGTATGGAAACGGACAAGGCCATCCAAAGCTTCGCGAACAGATCTGTGAAGTTATGGCGCTAGAAGGAATCCGCGCAAACCCTGATGATGTTTTAGTAACAACTGGTTCCCAGCAGGCTTTGGATTTAATCTCTCGAATCTTTTTAGATCCTCAAGATGTTGTTCTTGCTGAAGCACCTTCCTATGTTGGTGCACTTGGAACATTCCATCAGTACGAGGCATCTGTTGTGCATGTTGAGACTGATGACAATGGTTTAGTTCCATCGGCTTTAGAAGATGCGATCAAAACAGTGAGAGCAGCCGGCCGAAAGATTAAGTTTTTATACACTATTCCTAATTATCAAAATCCAAGTGGAGTTTTACTTCCATCATCTCGCCGTACGGAGATTTTGAATATTTGCCGAGATGCCGGCATTTTCGTAGTTGAAGATAATCCTTATGGTTTGTTGGGTTTTGATCAACCATCACCAAATGCAATGCGAGCAGAAGATTCAGAGAATGTTATTTACTTAGGATCTTTCTCTAAGACAATTGCTCCAGGATTGCGAGTGGGCTGGGCGCTAATGCCGCCTTCGTTAAAGGAAAAAATGGTGATTGCAAGTGAGTCATCTATCTTGTGTCCTTCTAATTTCACACAGTTAACAATTTCAAATTATTTGGCTAATCAACCATGGCGTGATCAGATCGCATCTTTTTGCGATCTTTATAAAGTCCGTCGTGATGTGATGTTGGAATCACTCGATGAGTATTTTCCCGCCACTGCTAAATGGACAAAACCAGGTGGTGGTTTTTATGTGTGGGTTACTTTGCCTAATGGAATTGATACAAAGGCTTTAATGCCTAAAGCAATTGTTGCCAAGGTTGCCTATGTTCCAGGGACAGCCTTTTATGCCGATGGTTTTGGCTCTTGGTCTTTGCGTTTGGCTTACTGCTATCCAACTCCAGAACGAATTCGTGAAGGAGTTAAAGCACTTGGTGGGGTTATCAAACAAGAGATGGCAAAACTTGGTGGTAAAGAGTTAAAAGGTTAGCTCTTTAAAGCTTTTGTAATCCGCTTTAAATCTTCTACTCCTGCAAATTCAATAACAATTGTTCCTTTTTTTACGCTGCCCTGAATTGTGACTCGAGTGTCTAAAACATCACCGATGCTCTCTGCGATCTCGTGAAGTTCGGCCGAGCTAGATTTAGTTGATTTTGGCTTCTTTGCACCAGATTTAATGGGTAAGCCTTCTGCAATTATCTTCTCTGTTGCGCGTACAGAAAGACCTTCGGTAGTAATCCGTGTTGCTAGTTTTTCTATTGCAGATGCGTTTTCTAATCCCAATAATGCGCGGGCATGGCCTGCAGAAATCTGCCCGGTAACAAGTTTTTGTTGGACCGATGTTGGTAAGTTCATTAAGCGAATTGTGTTTGAGATCAGCGGACGTGATCGACCTAGTTTGATTGCTAACTCATCATGAGTGCAATTAAAGTCAGTAAGCAGTTGTGAATATGCCGCTGCTTCTTCAAGAGCATTAAGTTGACTGCGATGAATGTTTTCAATCAACGCTTCACGAAGTAGTTCGTTATCGGGTGTTTGACGAATAATTACGGGAATTGTTTTTAACCCTGCGGCTTTTGCGGCCCGAAAGCGGCGCTCACCCATAATCAATTCATATGAGCCTGGTTTTACTTGTCTAACAACGGGTGGTTGTAAAATTCCAATTTCTTTTATAGATGCAATTAATTCATCAAGTGCCACAGGATCAAAATGTGTTCTAGGTTGTCTTGGGTTAGGTGAAATTGATGCAATATCAACTTCATTTTGTTGTCCGACTTCTTTTCCTTCAACAGTTAAAGAAGTT
>CAEZTP010000067.1_pt1 | contig 5574 bp, 5 predicted proteins | sample 7264271 | NCBI WGS metagenome assembly CAEZTP01 (sample SAMEA6813807, study PRJEB35770) | uncultured Actinomycetes bacterium | biome: Freshwater; feature: Freshwater reservoir; material: water | place: Czech Republic | collected 2017-08-18 | depth 0.5m m | reverse complement strand
GTCAGGTAACTGATCCGGTTGCAGCACTTACAACCGACTTACAACGGTTGCAAGCAGAGTATGCAAACTACCGAAAGCGCGTAGAGCGCGATCGCGCCGTTGCACATGAAAATGCAGTTGCAGCAGTTCTTAGTGAGCTACTTGCATTGCTCGATGACATTGATCGCGCAGAAGAACATGGCGAACTAACTGGTGGCTTTAAGGCCGTTGCAGAACAGTTGAACTCCATTACCTCTCGCATTGGCCTAGAAAAATACGGTACTGCTGGCGAAGCCTTTGATCCACAAATTCATGAGGCTTTGATGCATGATGAGCCATCTGATGTTGCTGTTGCAACGGCAGTTAAGATTTTGCAATCTGGCTACAAATATAAAGAGCGTGTTTTGCGCCCTGCTCGAGTATCCGTTACTGAACCAACTGGAGCGTAGTTTAAATGGCGGCCAAAGATCTTTACGAAAAGGATTTTTATAAGACCCTTGGCGTAGATAAAAAAGCCGGCGCCGATGAAATTAAAAAGAAGTATCGAGCTTTAGCGCGCGATCTTCACCCAGATAAAACTAAAGGTGATGCAGCCAAAGAAGATAAGTTCAAAGCCGTTTCAGAGGCCTACGAAATACTCTCTGATGAAAAAAAGCGTGCGGAATATGATGAAGCACGCTCACTCTACGAACGCGGAGGTTTCCGTCCACCACAAGGCGGTGGGCCAGGTGCTGATTTTTCTGACATGTTTGGCGGAGGTAATCCGCAAGATATTTTTGCAAATCTCTTTGGTGGTGGCGGCCGACGTGGCCCACGTAAGGGTCAAGATTTACAAACTGAGGCAACGATTTCTTTTCGTGAATCTATTTTTGGAACAACATTAGATCTTCGACTTGCAACTGATCGTGGGCAGGCACAAAACATCTCTGCTCGCGTTCCTGTGGGAGTTAACGACGGCGCAAAAATTAGAGTTAAAGGAAAAGGCGCAGCAGGAGAAGCTGGCCCGGGAGACTTATTTATTTTGCTAACTGTAAAACCTCATCCAATTTTTTCGCGTGCCGGTGAAAACCTAACGTTAAATCTGCCTGTAACTTTTACAGAAGCAACGTTAGGCGCCGACATTAAAGTCCCAACGTTAAGCGGAGAAGATGTAACCGTGCGCATTGCACCGGGTACTTCCAACGGGCGTACATTGCGGGTAAAAGGTCGAGGAATTGTTAAAGGCAGCACAACAGGTGATTTATTGGTGACTATTCAAGTGCAGGTACCACAGCGAGTAAATGAGAAAGCAGAAGAGGCACTTAAGGTTTTTGCAGAAGCAACATCTGAAGAAGATGTTCGTTCTGACTTTGTGAAGAAGGCAAAAATATGAGCAACGATTCTGTAAAAAACCAACCTGAATCGAAGACTGATTCACAAAACACTGCACCGGCAGATGATGCAGGAGTTTATGTAATTTCTGTTGCAGCCGAAATCTCTGGCATGCACCCACAAACTTTGCGTCAGTACGACAAGTTAGGTCTTGTATCTCCCTCACGTACTGAAGGTCGCAATCGCCGATATTCCTTGCGCGATATTGCACTTCTTCGTGCGGTTCAAAAATTAGTCGGAGAAGGAATCAACCATGCAGGCATCAAGCGAATCATCGAACTGGAATCGGCGATGGCAAACCTGTCCGTTGAAGTTGCACAACTGCGGATCGAAGTTGACGCGCTACTAAAGGAGAACCCACCAAAGGGATTAGCAACACGGCGCAAAGGTGAAGTAATCGTTTATAAGCAAGAAAAGTAGTTAAGGTTTACCTATGAGCGCGCGCGATGACTTAAAAAAGCAGATTTTAGAAAAGGCAGTAGTCCACGGGAAAGTTATTCTTTCTAGCGGTAAAGAGGCCGATTATTACGTCGATCTTCGCCGAGTAACTCTGGACTCTGTAGCTGCGCCTTTAGTTGGCCAAGTTATGTTGGATTTAACAAAAGATTTAGATTTTGATGCTGTCGGTGGATTAACACTTGGCGCAGATCCAGTGGCAACAGCAATGATGCACGTAGCTGCAGCGCAAGGGCGAAAGATTGACTCATTCGTCGTTCGCAAAGCAGAGAAAGCTCATGGATTGCAACGTCGCATCGAAGGCCCAGATGTAAAAGGCAAGCGAGTTCTAGCCGTTGAAGATACATCAACAACTGGTGGCTCTGTTCTAACAGCAGTTGATGCATTAATTGAAGCTGGTGCAATTGTTGTTGCCGTCGCCGTAATTGTTGAACGTGGCGCAGAACCAAAGATTAAAGAAGCCGGATATGAATATCGAGCGGCATATCAACTAGCTGATTTAGGTTTGTAAACCTTAACCTTGTTGTTGGCCTCGCGCCCTTCGTGTCTTAATTACTTCAAGAAAAACAGGCGTCAAACTAATTGCGATAATAGCTAGTACAACCACCAAAATATATTTACTAATTGACACATCAAAGACATCACCTAGTACATAACCCAAGCCAATTACTGACTGTGTCCAGACAATACAACCAACAGCGTTCCAGAATCTAAACTTCTTCTTATCAATACCAATAACTCCACAGACTGGAGTAATAAGTGTTCGGACAACTGATACATACTTAGACAAAACTAAAGCTTTTCCTACACCGTACTTAACCAACCATGTTTCTGCCTTAACAACATTGTGATGATTAAAGTATCGTCCATCGGGACGGTCAAAGAATTTCCTTCCATACTTTGCACCAGTCCAATATGAAAACTCACCTGCGATGATTGCAACGATTGGAGCCAGAATAAATAACAGCGGCGCAGAAACCTGTGCATCACCAAAAACTAAAGCCCCTGCATTAGATGCAGCAAGACCAGATAAAAACAGAAGAGTGTCTCCACCTGGAAGAACTAAACCAATCAGCAGACCAATTTCTGCAAAGATCATAAAGAGAATTCCGACCAGGCCAAGGTTGGCCACAACTGCATTAGGGTCGAAATAATTCATAGGAATACTCTAAAGGTAGTAAAGGTCGCCCGATCGCCGACGGCGCAGCCTTACTTGTAAACCAAACTTGTAAACTAAATCGGTGAGCCAAATTAGTCAGTATTCGAAAACACGCATAGCCGTAACGGTGGCGTTCATCATTAATGGCTCGGTAGTTGGTTCTTTTTACGCACGGGTTGCCGATTTTAAAAGTCAACTTCAGATAACAAATAGCGCCCTTGGTTTTGCACTTTTATGTATTGCTGTAGGCGTGTTAATTGGATTGGGTTTTTCTGGTCGTCAGTCAGCAAAAAGAGGTAGTGCACCTGTTGTAATCGCATCTACATATGCGCTGGGGATCTCTGTAGTTATTGTTGGTCTTACTAATTCATTTACTGCACTGTGCATTGCCTTTATAGTTTTTGGTGCATGTCTTTCAATTCAAGATGTCGCGATGAACTCTCATGCCATTGTTTTAGAACACGAAGCAGAAAAGCGTTACATGAGCACTTTTCACGCAATGTTTTCTATAGGAACGTTAGGTGGCGGAATCCTTGGCGGATACCTCTCCCACAAAGAGATCTCGATTTTTGTGCAATCGCTATTCATTGCAATTCTCATTGTTATTTCGAACTTCTTGGTCCGTAATTATTTTCTACCAGCATTGAGTGATCAACATCCACTTACCAAAAAGAAAAGAGTACGCAAACCAAGAATTTTTCTCTTTGTTGGCCTACTTGGAGTATGCGCAGCAATAAGTGAAGGTTCTGCCGGTGACTGGGGGGCAGTCTTAGCTCGCGATACTTTTGAGGCAACACCATTTATTTCAACTCTTCCTTACATCTTTTTTTCTGCTGCGATGGTTATTGGTCGACTTATGGGCGATCGTTTAGCAGCACGATTTGGCCCGATGAAATTAATTATCGGCGGCGGATTAATTGCCGGCATCGGATTAGCTTCAGGATTGATTGTTGGAGGAATCGGCGGAGTTATTTTTGGTTGGCTATCAATCGGAATAGGATTTTCAACAGTAATTCCTATGTTGTTTTCTCAGGCAGGTGAGATTGCAAAGAGTAAAACCGAATTGAACTTTGCTCCATCAGAGGCAGTTGCAACAGTTTCTGGGATCGCCTATTTTGGATTTCTTGTTGGTCCACCGACCCTTGGCTTCTTGGGAGATCTCATTGGATTGCGTTGGGCAATGATGGTTCCAGCGATTTTGGCCATCGCCATGGTCCTGGCGGCTAGGCCCGTGTTAGGTAATAAATAGGTATAAATTTGCCTTAATCGGGTCCTTGCCCTTTACACTCTGACAGTCTCGCGCCCGACCTTCAGTTTAAGGCGCCCTTTAACTCCAATGGAGGAGAAACCATGCGTGCTTCAAGCACCGTATCACTGGTCCAAGTAACCGGAACTAACTTAATTTATGTATACATTGTTCTGGGTATATCTCTAGCAGCCCTTGCGATTGCATACGGCCTTCGCGCTCAGGTCTTAGCCGCAAGTGATGGCACACCCAAGATGCGTGAAATTGCAGAGGCAGTCCAAGAAGGCGCAGCGGCATTTTTGTCCCGCCAGTTCCGAACACTTTCCTACTTTGTCGCAATTGTTTTCCTTCTTTTGTTCGCACTGCCTGGTGATGCTGAAATCCGCATCGGGCGATCTATTTTCTTTTTAGTCGGAGCAGCATTTTCAGCACTCGTTGGCTATAACGGTATGTGGCTTGCAGTTCGCGCAAATGTTCGCGTTGCAGATGCAGCTCGCAATAAAGATGGCCAGAAGGCTGTTCAAATCGCATTTCGTACAGGTGGCGTCGTTGGTATGACCACTGTTGGTCTAGGACTAGCAGGTGCTGCGCTCGTAGTTATTTTGTATCGCGAAAATGCACCAGCAGTTCTTGAAGGCTTTGGTTTTGGCGCCGCGATGCTTGCAATGTTTATGCGCGTTGGTGGCGGAATCTTTACAAAGGCTGCAGATGTTGGAGCAGACCTCGTAGGTAAAGTAGAAAAGCACATTCCAGAAGATGACCCACGCAATGCTGCAACAATTGCAGACAACGTTGGTGACAACGTTGGTGACTGCGCTGGTATGGCGGCAGATCTATTCGAATCATATGCAGTAACACTTGTTGCAGCGTTGATTCTAGGTAAAGCAGCATTTGGTGATGCAGGTTTGGTCTATCCATTGATCGTTCCAGCAATCGGAACAGTTACAGCGGTAATCGGAATCTTCTTAACCAAATTGCGCAAGACGGATAAGTCAGCGATGACAGCAATTAACCGCTCATTCTTCTTGTCAGCGATTATCTCTGCAGGCTTAACAGCACTTGCAACATTTACTTACTTACCATCTGATTTCAAACTAATGAGTGGTTTGTCACCAGAGGCAATTGCAGCAGCAGGAGATACGAACCCACGAGTTCTTGCAATTAGCGCCGTACTAATTGGTATCGCATTAGCTGCAGCAATTCAGGTACTTACAGGATTCTTTACAGAAACTGGTCGTCGTCCAGTAAACGATGTTGCAGCATCATCAGAAACAGGCGCAGCAACAGTGATTTTGGCTGGTATTGCAGTTGGATTTGAATCAGCTGTTTATTCAGCACTTTTGATCGCAGCAGCAGTATTTGG
>CAEZTP010000063.1_pt1 | contig 6193 bp, 8 predicted proteins | sample 7264271 | NCBI WGS metagenome assembly CAEZTP01 (sample SAMEA6813807, study PRJEB35770) | uncultured Actinomycetes bacterium | biome: Freshwater; feature: Freshwater reservoir; material: water | place: Czech Republic | collected 2017-08-18 | depth 0.5m m | reverse complement strand
GAATTGGAATTCCATGTTCCTCGATTTGGTCAATGATTGTGCTTGCATATTTTTCATTGAATTCATTATTACTCCAATCAAATACCCCATGGGTTGGTGCATTAACCAACACGAACCAACCTTCAAGGTTTTCATCCTTGCTCATTAATGGATCTTTTGGTGCACAAATGTAAATCGTTGGCCTTTCAACGGGTTTTGCATCTTTAAAAATTGAATCAAACTCAGCATCGTAGTTTTTTGGGAATAAAACTGTGTGATGGTTCATTCCGTCATTGAGATCTTTTCGCATTCCTAGTAGCAATGAGAATCCAGCTACAGAAACATCTGCTTTCGATATGTTTTTACGTGCAATCTTCAGAAGTCGATTATCACCAGAAATGAGTTTGTTGTACACCAAGGACGCATCAGCATTGGCGATAACCACATCAGCATCAACGTTTTCTCCACTTTCTAAAACGATACCTTTTGCAACACCTTTGACTGTTTTTATCTGAGCAACTGGAGAATTTAGGTGAAAAACGACCCCTACATCTTGAGCTCTTTGATGAATCTGCTGGGCAAGATTTCCCAGTCCACCTCTGACATGCCAGGCACCAAAACTCTCTTCAACAAAAGCAATTGTGGACAAAACTGCAGGCGCCTTGCGAGGATCAGAGCCGCTATAGGTTGCATAACGATCCATGATGAAACGCAGGTGCTGATCCTTGAGAATTTCATCTGCGTGTTTGCGCAACGATTTCCACGGTGCAATTACAAATAGATCTCTAAAAAATGTTATGCGTTTGAGAAGTGAGAGCGGAGATTTTAGTTCGGATTCAATAAAGGGCCCGCGACTGACATCCCACATTGCCTCAGCACGACGCATTATGCGATCCCATTGCGTAGAGGCCTCTTGGCCAAAGCTGGTTGCAATTGCATCGAGAGTTTCTTTGCGTGAAAGATTTGCAAACTTAACACCGATACCATCTGCAAAACGGTAATCAAATGCTGGACTAACTGGATCAATAGGACAGACAAAGCCCATAGGTTTTCCAGTTTTTTGGAAAAAATCTTTATAAACAGCTGGCAGAGTTAAAAGCGATGGACCCGTATCAAATGCGACTCGTCCAATCCATTCTGTTCGGCATTTTCCGCCAACCTGATCACTGGCTTCATAGAGGGCAACTTCATGACCTCCGCGCGCAAGTCGAGCAGCTGCACTCATTCCACCCATGCCAGCGCCGATGACCACAATTTTCATACTGTGCGACCTTTCCAGGTGACGCTACTTCGGACTCTAAATGAATTAATTATCAAATAGATGAGCAACATTGCCGAAATCGGATGAAAGAAACTATCAACAATCTTGCCCTTAACTTTGATGGCGCTGAGCATGCGAGAAAAAACAATCAGCACATACCCAAGCCATCCATAGAAATTTCCCGCTAATGACATTAAAAATGGAGCAATGCCAGATAAAAACAGAAAAAGAATGACAAAGAATGCACCGAAGGGCCCACCGAATGCCTTGTTGAGTGATTTTCCATAACCAGATTTAATTGAACTCCATGATGTGTACATTCGGCACTCGGCAATCGATGCTCCATTAATGACACTGCCATGAAATCCATGTCGTATTAGCTCGCGAGCTAGAAAGACATCATCAATGACTGCGTTTTTTATTGCTGAGTACCCACCAATTTTTTCGATTGCTTCTCTGCGAACCACAAAGAACTGCCCATTTGCAATCGCCATTGAAGGCCGAGACGATCTCTCAGCAAATCTTAGATTTACTGTTGATAACCAGGACCATTGAAGTAATGGCTGAACCATGCGCTCACCTAGAGTCAGAGCTATTTGCCGAGGATACGGCGAGATGAAATCAAGAGAGGTTGATTTCAATGTAGCAATAGAGCGCATGATTGCATCAGGGGACAAGCGAACATCGGCATCTACTGAGACTATGAACTCTTCTTTTGACTGAGTAAACAACTGTTGAAGTGCCCACGTTTTGCCGATCCAACCTTGAGCTAAAGGCGCTCCCTTGATAACAGTAAACCGAGAGTTTCCGGTGGTGTATTGGATCAGTAAGTCAAAAGTTTGATCCACAGAGTTATCGTCCAAAAGATAGAAATGTAGCTTTCCAATTTGTTCTGACAGAGTTGAAATGAGATCTTTAACATTTTCTGCCTCATTTCGCAGTGGAACTATAACTCCAACACTTTGGCTAACACTGTCATCAGATAAAGGTGTGCTTGCTACAGAAGGGCTTCGAAGAAGTAAGAAATTAACAATTGTCATCGCAAGCAACACCGACGGCAGAATGTATAGCAGTGCGTTAAAGATTTACGGTCTTCCAATCCATCGATTGAAAAAGTAAGGCGCCAGGAGTATTCCTAGGATCAAACCCGAGAACATTGCTATCCCGGGACGGCCAAAGAAAAAGAGATTTCCTACAACACCAGAAAAAAGAGTCCAGAATAAAAGTATGTCAGCTGCAACCAAGGAGCCACTATTTTTGCGACGATCACGAGGGGTAAAAAAGTGGAGCATAGACATCAGAGCCATTCCGGAGAGTAACCATCCAAATGTATTTGAAAGCGGTATCTCTGGCTGAAATGGAACATGCGCACCATCTACCTGCCAAGTCCATCGACCAGCAGTAACCATGAGTGGATCTAAAAACAAATCCCACGCGCACATGAGAGCTGCTCCATATAAAAAGACCCAAGATTTGCGATCCTACGGGCAGCAACTAAACAAGGATGGGCAATCATCAACCATGCAAAGGGCACAACTAAAGGAACTTCTAGAACTTTGGGTCCTAAAGTATCTGAATAAACATAGTCTCCAAATGGCCATCCAGTAGTTACTCCAAGTTGTTCTATCAAAAATCCAAATAAAACTGCAATAACAAAAAGAGTGAATGCATATCGAGGGCCATAGACAGCGAAACCATGTAAGAACATGGAAATTGCCGCCGTGTAGACAGAAGTAATTGTGATGAAATCCAAAACCGCTCCATCAACAAGTGGATACAAAATCTGCATCACAATTGTTAACCCTAAGAATGCAAAAACCAATAGAGTCAAAAATGGTGAAGTACTGTGGCGCACTGTTCTTCGCGGAATAAACTGGCGCATGGACATAGGCATAATTCTGCCCTATAAATGCTGCCCTACTTAATTAAACCCCGCTTATCCAGCAGTGCAAATCTGGCAAAAAGCTCCTCTGAATACCATTTATAGCGAGCGGTGTCAGCGATTGCCTTTTGATGGGCTTGTCCACGGTATGCGAAATCGCGTACTGCAGATGCAGATTCCCATAGAGAAAAAGTTCCTTGCAAACCAATAGGGGCCTCACCAATTCCAATAGCGTTGATTAAACCATCTGCTGATTTTAGTGAAATTGTTACTGGTGGTACGGAGCGCCAAAATCGAAAATTCTGATGCCATTTAATTCGAGCTCGGGTAATTGCGACAACTGGACCGCTCCATGTTTGTGGATTTTCTGATGCACGTGCATCAATAGATCCATGGCCAGATATACCTATCAACCTCGTAAAGGGATCTTTTCTCGCCCATTTTCCATGCGAAGAGATGGGAGAAAGCACTGCGCGAAACTCATTAACGCTATTTCTTCGCCACAGAGAAATCAAGGCAGATGAATCAAACGCTTCAATGTCATTTACAACAGCAATCAAACCCCAACTCAGCGGATCGGCATCTCGAGGTGTGAAGGTTTCACCTTTACCTACTCCAAGAGATTTATGGAAACCAACATTTTTATTCCAAAAAAGAAATACCCGGTTAATTGCCATCGACAAAAGCGCAAATGGAATTCTTGAGGGTTTAATTCTCCAAAAATATGCAACAACCATTAAGGTCCCACAAACATTTCTCTCGCCCCGGTGCATGCAACTAATTCTGCAAAAGAAGTTGGATAGACAGCATGGGGATGCCCGGCAGCGGCCCAAACAACGTCATAATCATTGAGTGCTAGATCAATAAGAATAGTTGCGGGGGAGATCCAACCAATGGGAGCAACGCCGCCGATTGAAAACCCAGATTTTTCCTTCACATAATCAGCATCGACCCGATCTAACTTTTCTATTTCTAAAGTTCGTGCCACTAATTCTGTATCAACTCTGTGACGTCCGCTTGTAATAATCAACAAAGGCGAGCCATCCATTAACTTGAAAATTAGGGATGAAGCAATTTGACCAACTTCAATTCCCAATGCGGTTGCTGCTTCTTGCGCAGTTCTTGCACTTTCTGAAAGAACATGAACCTGCCCTTTTATTCCACTATCGGCTAATGCGGAAACAACGCGCTTGACAGCAGCTTTTTCCAGTACGCCTTCCATGCATTAACTTTAACAACTTATGTTTGTACTTCCCATGCCATTAAGGAGCAAGAATCCATGTTTCTATCAGAGTGAAGATCGATATCGAAAAGAGTAGAACTGCAAAAGTGAAACGCAAAATCACAGGCTTGATGTCCTTGCTTTTAATTGAGGACAAGCGGGCGACAACGACAGCAGCTACTGCCATCGAGATTGGGACCTTCCAATTCACTGCTCCCCAGCCTTGATAGTGTCCGAAAAAGGCTGTCAATGAGTTAAGAAAGATGATAGCCAATGATGTGCCTGCTGCTTTGGCATGGGAGTTTTTAAAGAATAGAACAAGTATTGGTATGGCTAAGAAGCCTCCACCTATTCCAAAGAAACCTGTCACCAAACCGATAGTCAGTGAAATCAATACAAGCCAAATTATGGGAACTTTCTTCTCTGTTCCAGAAACAGGCTTAATTAACATGGACGCTCCAGCTAACAACATCACCAATGAAAAGCCTGTCGTAATGAAGTTATCGGAGAGTCTGTAAGCGATGAGCGAGCTAGCAATATTTGTAACTAGACCAAGGCCCCAAATGGTGAGAGCTTCCTTAACCAGTACATCCTTTGCTTTGAGCTTTGGGATTACCCCTGATCCTGCGGCCAACAAAACCACAGCCAAAGCGGCAGTCGTTGCAGATTGTGGAGTGAAGTCAAAGAAATACAAAAGTATTGGAACTGTAAGCATTGCGCCACCGGCACCGACAAATCCAAGAATCCCGCCGATGAAGCAGCCAGCTATCAGGCCGGCAAGAATCTCCATGAAGTAATGATGTATGCAAAAGGCCCGTCAGTAATAAACCGACGGGCCTTTTGGCGTGAATTTCTGGTTACAAATTATAGGTTAAAGAATGCACCTGTAATTGATGGACCGAAATCTGTTCCTGTTGAAACTAGAGCAAAGATAATCAGTGCAGCACCGGCTAGGGAAAGATCTTTGAAGAAACCGATTGATTCATTTTGCTTGGCAGTTGGATCAGTTTCTTTCCAGAATGCGTGCATCAAGAATGCTGTTGGGATTAGGAATAACGCGATAAGTAGTGCGCCCAGATCTGCATAAACTCCGAATGCGATATAAAGACCGCCGATAAGGATCATGAGGCCCGATAGAAGTACGCTGAACTTTGCTGCAGGAACTTTTTTGTACTGTGCATATCCAGTCATTGCTTCTAGCTTGGTTAGGTGCGAGATTCCTGAGCTGATAAAGATCAGCGCGAAAAGTACGCGGGCGATAACGAGAACGATGTCCATAAAACTCCTTAAGTCGATGTATTACTCCTATAGTAATTGAAGTTTCAACTATTATTTCCACCTGACACCCCTTGAGGGCTTGCTATTTGTCAGGGGTAAGGGCTATTTTTCGAACATCTGTTCGAATATCCACAGCCTTGAAAGGTCTACCCAGAAATGTCAGCCACACAGGTTAACCCAGCCCTCGACGTCACTATTGATGGTGCAACAACACCCATTGAATTTACTTTCAAGGGTAAGCGATTTCGCATACATGCAGTGCTTTCTAGATGGTGCGAAGCCGGCGGATGGTGGAATCGCATTAGTGATGGCAAGTACCGACCAGATGATCAAGCCCGTGCACTTTGGCGGGTAGAGGCTGCACCTATTGGTTCACTAACAACGTTTGAACTCGAGCGCGATGAGCTAACGGGTCAGTGGATTATCCGTAACGTATGAGCTTTATTCACCTTAATGTTGCTAGTGCTTACTCATTAAAGTACGGGACAACTCAACCCCATGATCTAGTCCAACGCGCAGCTGAGTTTGAAATGCCGGCGCTTGCCTTAACTGATCGCGATGGTTTGGCCGG
>CAEZTP010000057.1_pt1 | contig 6839 bp, 6 predicted proteins | sample 7264271 | NCBI WGS metagenome assembly CAEZTP01 (sample SAMEA6813807, study PRJEB35770) | uncultured Actinomycetes bacterium | biome: Freshwater; feature: Freshwater reservoir; material: water | place: Czech Republic | collected 2017-08-18 | depth 0.5m m | reverse complement strand
TAAGTTGTTTTTTCTAATATTGAATCAACGCATGCTTTTAAAATACCGAAGCCATCTCGCGTAGGGATGATCAGGCTTACTAGAGGTTCTGGTTTAGGTATTGGCCAAAAATGCCGATACAGTTTTGGCCTTATTTGTGCCACCTTAACTGCTTTATTGATTCCTTTTAAATGCTTTGCTACGACACGCAGACTCTCGTCACCTTGAATTCTTTCAATATTCTGAGTGGGCCTGATGTTGATGTCTTCAATTTGCTCATTATTTTTTCTGATCCTTTGGTGGTATAAGATCGCAGGGAGATGGGCAGTTTTGACTTTGTCTGGTTGCGCCCTTCGTGGTTGATTTGTATCTTTTAAATGCTCAATGACTCGGAGATTGAGCTCGTGATCGTAGGCATATTGATACTGTTCGCTCCAGCCGCCTAATTTTTTAAGCATTAAGCGATCAAAAATACCAAAACTCCCAATGTAATTCTGGCAGTATAAAAGATCAGGTGAAATATCAGGCTTATGAAATGGATTGAGTCTATGCCCTAAATGATTTAAATGATCATGGTCAGTGTAAGCGAATTGAAGTTTTTTAAAAGAAACTTTTGCCTTAATAATTTCATAGGTGGCGTGTTCTGCAATCTGATCACCCAATTGAATAATGGCAATGAGCTTGCCTTTTGAAAGCGCTAACCCTTGATTGCATGCCTTGGCCTGATTTTTGCTAGTAACTGTCTTGAGAAATACATTTTTTTTTGCATACGATTGCAAATCACTTGGTAATGACTCGATACATTCATTTAGTGATGTAGCAACTTGGCTTTGGTACTGCTTTTGACTGATGACTACTAACTCCCAATGGGGTATAGACTGCCTTAGCACTGAATTTAGAGTGTCTTTTAGGTAATGTAGCCCAGTCTGGGTTGCAATGAGTCGTGGTCCTTGCGATGCGGTGATCGGGATTATGTAGGATATCTTCATTTGGAAGATGCGTTATTCACCATTAAAGTCGTAGTGAATGAAAATTCACCTTAATGCAGCTTCCATCGCTTTAAATTGGCTAATTGCTCTTCTCTGCTGGGGATGCGTCTTGCTTCAACGTGCTGTATGTGGTATCGGTAATCTACCAGTGGATTCTTATTTTTCTTAAATAACGAGTCATACCGATTCCATAAGACTTCAAACTCGTCTTGAGGTATGTTTTCATAGCCCTTCAAATCAAATTGCTTGCCAATCTTGTTCATCATGCGGCTCATGAAGAAGTTCTGCGTTAGTCTGGCTAAGCGCAAGTTGTAAATATTCTCTGCACCAATTTGCTCTGAGAGTACCGCCTCCAGTTTTGTTGCTTTGCTGATATAAATTAATCGCTTGCAAATCCGGTTGGATCGCACTCTGAGTTCGTAGGTCTGTTTCTTGCTGTGGATTGGTGGGGTTTGTAAATCAAAATGGAGCTGAGAGCTAAATACATTTGTTCTAATCCCCACCTCCAGCATGTAATAGCCTGCTGGAATCTCTTCCTTGGAAATAAGCATTTGTTTTGTAAAGGCAAAATCCTCTTTTTTAAATTCCCACTGCAACTGCCTTAAGGGGAGGCGATCCCGGTAGCGGTAGAACATCTGCACATCGAGGGTATTGAGACCATTTTCAGCAATGCTCTTAAAAAAGCGCTTAAATTTAGAGCCTTGTATCGGCAGATTAAGGTCCGCCGCTTTGGGGTTAGCAATAATTTGATTTAATAATTCTTGCTCTTGTTGACCCCACTTAAAGGCCGAGAAACGGCCTTCGGTAACCCGTTCACGCAAAGCCCAATCAATTACCTTGCCAACAATAAATTGATGAAACTGCTCCGATAAGGAGTTTTTACCATTGGCTTTGGCAGTGCTAAGAAAGTCGCGCTTGATTGTTTGGTTTGATAGCTTTGCCATGGGTTAGTTGTGACCTTTTTTAATAAGTTCAGTTACCTGCAGCAATATTGCCGACGTTAACAATGGGATATACCGCTGATACCAGGATATTGAGGAACTTTTGTAGCTCTACTGATGAGGCGTTGGATACGTAGAGCACATCCTTGTTTTTAATAGCAAAGTTTTGAGCTGTTAAAAATGCCGAGCCATCGGTCAGGTTCATGCGGTAAATGACGGGTACTTTATTTTCTGCAGTTTTGATGCCCCTCTTGGCCTCTTCTGGTACTGCCTCAGGTTCTTCAAAGCGGAAAATAAATACGCCTCTTGCATCCGCGCGGTTATCTTGTACGCCGCCCACTCGAGCCAACGCTTGTACTAAGGAAATGCCTTGAGCCTCAAAGGTGACCTCTTGATTTTGACCTGTTGCTCCTAAAGCGGTAAAGCTGTAGGGCTGAAAGTAAGCTGTAATCACATCACCCGAGGTAAGCGGGATATTTTGTTTGGGGTCTTTGATAACGGACTCGAGTGGCATGCTGTGTACTTCGCCATTGCGTGCTAACTGAATCGTGATCTTATTAATGGGTTGCTTGACTCCGCCTGAAGCGGCAATGACGTCAAGTAATTTCTCTTGTTTTGGTGAGAGCGGAATGAGCTGGCTGGTATTGACTTCACCCACAACGGTTACTGCAGACGTAGTGTTGCGTGTCATACGAACTAACACCTGGGGGAAGTTGGCTTTTCCCTTAAGGGCTGCGGTGATTTCAGTGCCGATATCTTGGGTGGTTTTGCCAGATACTTTGATCGTGCCCACAAACGGAATCGAGATTATTCCATCGAGGCTGACCATTTGCTCGGGTAGGGTGGTAGCTTTGGAAGTAGAGGCATTGACAATGGAGAGCGATGCGCTTGAGGTGCTACCAAACAGCATGGCTGGCGAGGCTTCCCAAATATTTACTTCTAACACGTCGCCTGGCCCTACGATATTTCGGTTGGCGGGCACTGCTTGGAAGAGATTTGCAAACTCACTGCGTTTTTTAGATTGGTTGATTTCTCGTAAAACGCGCTCGGTCACATCAATCAATTGCACCGTTGGCGCATTGGGATCCGCCTGTAGCGATAAATTATTACTTGAACCCACATCGCCCCGTATGGGGCCAGAGCCTGGTAGCCAGGTATTAAACAAAGAACAAGCACTTAAGCTCGATAACAATAGCACCCCTAGTATGGTTTTACTGACCGCAAAGGTATTGCGCCCGATAAGGCAAGTACGCTGTAATGGAGGGGAATTTAGTTGCATTAATGACAATTGCCATAAAATTGATAGGCAGCATCCATTGATGCAAAGGGGTGCAGTTGCCCTTGATGCAAAACATAGGCCTGGTCACAAAATTCCTTAATGCTAGCTTGTGAGTGCGAGACCATCACAATCGCTTTCTCTTTTTTCTGATTGAGGGCATCTCGGCAGCGCTGCGTAAATCTTGAATCGCCAGCCGATAAACCCTCATCGATCAATAAGCAGTCAAAGTCAAATGCCATTGACAAGGCAAAGGCTAATCTGCCGCGCATGCCTGCAGAATAGGTTTTAACGGGCTCCAGTAAAAAAGTGCCTAATTCCGTAAAGTCACTGACGTAGTCTTTAACCATGCTGGGGTTAACGCCGTAAATGCGGGATAAGAAGTAAATATTATCTAGGCCCGTGAGGCTACCTTGCATACCGCCGGAATAGCCGAGGGGCCAAGAGATTGACATATAGGATTGAATATCACCCGAGTCGGCTTTTTCCAGGCCGCCAATCAGGCGAATGAGCGTGGACTTGCCCGCCCCATTACGACCCAGAATTGCCACTTTTTGACCTGGGGTGACAGTCAAATCAATCCCCTTTAAAACGGGCAGCATCCGGCCATGCAGGGGATAGGACTTGGTGACGTGATGGAGGGTGAGCATGTATTTTTGTTTGAGCGTATGTTTGAGTTTGGGCTTTTTCGTATCTTATTTTTAGTCAGCTGTAATGATTTTCTTCACGCGCTGCAGTAGCAGCAGGGCGGCGCCGGTCAAAACAATATTGCAAGTGACTAAATAGGAGATGGAATATTTGGCATTAATGCCAACGCCAAAATAACCTTCTCGTAGCATTTCTACGGCATTGACCATGGGCGAGTACAGTAAAATGGTTTGCGCAGCTTCGGGTAGCCAGCTCACCATCGTAAAAGCGCCCGTAAAGGGTAATGTGAGGTACATGGCCACATGCCAGACGCGTTCAAAAATTTCTGAACGCTCATCTAAGTAGACCGCAATTAATCCAGCTGCAATCACAAACCAACCTAAAAGTATCCATCCGATCACCACTTGCAAGGGATCGGATGGGAGATGCATAAGGCCTAGCTCTGTAAATAAAATAGAAAGTACTAAAAACGACACGGTGACTGCAGCAAATTCTAGTAAACCTCTGCTAATGGCAATATCAAAGATCGTAACCATACGGTGATAGAGCAAGGCTTTATTGGCTTTAATACTATTTGAAGTGCGTCCTACACAGTTGCGCCAAGCCACAATTGCGGAATAACCCGTTAGAGCAAACCCCGCTACTGGAATAGTGCCCTTAGCATGACCACCCATATAGGTCCATAGGATCGTAATGCCAATCGAGAACATCATAGGCTCAACAAACATCCATAAGAATCCAATGTTGTGGCGTCCAAAGCGAGTAATCATCTCCCGCAAGACAAGCGCTTTGATGACTCGAATTTGAACGCAAAGGCATTGCCACAAATCCTTTAGGCTCATCGTATTAGTTCTGGTATGTAATGGGTTCTGCGTGTTAGGCATGGTGCTGATGCTCCTTCACGCCGGCAATAATCATCGAGGCAATGCCCCAAAGTACCAAACCTAATACAAAGGTGGTGATAATGCCCCGAATGCGTTTTGGCTCAAGCGCTTGGTCGGGTTTGCTAGGCTCGGCTACGCGTTCTAAATACAGTTGCTTTTTGATTGCCTCAATTCGGGCTTGCTCTAAGGAGGCAAACGCAGCAGCTAAGTTGCGATCGGCAAAGTCTTTTTCACTACCCAGTTGCTGAAAAACCGCAACTTGTTGCTCGGATGGTCCAGTTTGCTTCTGGTTTCTAAATTGATGAATCTTTTGATTAATACCCTCCACTTTAGCTCTTGCTAATTCCACCTCTTTTTGGGCAAATTCCAACATATCTTGGCGCGCTCTAAGGTTTAGGCGGTTGATCAGTGCCTCACTTAATTCATTGAGTTGCTGATTCACCACGTAGGCAAGCTTGGGATCGAATGCGCGAACGCTTAAGGTGGTAATGCCGGAGCTATCATCGTGAGCAATGCCAACAATACTGCTGAGGTAGTATTCGTAAAAACGCTCTAGGCTGCTATCCCAAAAGCGAATACCAGCAAAGCGGTGTAGACGATCAATGCTGCTTTCCGAATACGCGGCTTTGATATTGAGCTTTTCATTTAATTTAGCTAATGCATCTCTAGACTGAATGAAATTTTCTGCCGTATAGGAGTCATTTTCGGAGTTATTGAGTCCCATCTTTCCGATGACCCCACCAAAACCACCCCCTAAATTTGACATCGAATCTTTGCTAGCAGAGCGAATGGTAAAGCGTGACTCGGAGATATAAATATCCGAAGCAATGAAGCTAAAGTAAACCATTGATATTGCCGTTGGAATGATGACTAGACCAATAGCTAGCTTATTTTTAGCGATGCCAATTTTATTAATACTGCCTAATAAGGAAAGCAGTTGGGTTTTGTAAGGGGCGATGGACACACTCATTTTTTTACGTCCCTAGAGCGCTTGTATAAATCGACAATCTCTAAAACTGTTTCCCGTTCGCTCGCCTGCAGTTCAGAAAAGGATTGAAGAAGGTGCAAAATTTCTCTGTCTACTTTGCGTCGGGTATTCAATTCATTATGAGTAGGGGGATTGCTTGGCTTGAATGCAACATCGAAGACAGACACATCAAAGCCTAGCCATCTCGATAGAGTTCGCATCCGCGCACTTTGCGGTATGTTGATCCCAAGCAACCACTTTCTTACAGTCTCTCCTGAAATAGGCTCAATACCTTCAGGCGAGGCTAGAGTAAAGTCCCTGGCGATACGCGAGGCACTGGGTACCTTACCGTATTTAGCGGTCAAGCACCGTTTAAATTCATTTACAAACGCATTTTTAAGCTCAACCATTTATCAGGGTGCAACCTTAAAAGTCAGATTTACCAATAATTATTGTTTTTATAATCTATTTTTTACACCTATTTACCAATAAAAAGTGGATAAATCATTCTCTCGGGGGGGGGTCTTTGTAAGTAGATCGCCACTAGAGATGCCCCTTTGATGGGCATCCCATGCCTTGTATTTCATGGGCAACCTCTTGTTTAGGCGCTAATTTTTATTCAGACTAATGAGCTATTGGCTCACCAAGCGAGCCTGATCCAATAAAGAGTGGAAATTTTTTCATAAATTGCTGTGGGGGGCTTTGGGGATTTTTTTGAAGAAGTAATGCTTTAGATGGGTTTGCTAGTGTTTCCATAGACAACAAAAAACCCCTTACGTTTTTATTCCATAAGGGGTTTATTGTTAAAGCTAGACAGCACCATTATCAATAATGGTGGAGTCGGCGGGAATCGAACCCGCGTCCGCAAACACTCTACAACAAGTTCTACATACTTAGTCTAATTATTTGATTTAACCAGTGCAACGCGAATCGACACGCTTTGCATTAGCGATTCACTAGATTTTCGAATCATCCCTCGTGACTCGAGATGACCTTATCTCTTGTATATGACCCTGATGTAGCTTTCGCTACCTGACCCAAGAGAGAATCAGTTCAGGGGCAGCCGCAATTAAGCGGCTAGTGCGTAACGTTCGTCGTTAGCAGTTATTGCATTCCCATTGATTTACGAGATAACGGGTCCTCGGTATGCCCTTG
>CAEZTP010000054.1_pt1 | contig 7099 bp, 5 predicted proteins | sample 7264271 | NCBI WGS metagenome assembly CAEZTP01 (sample SAMEA6813807, study PRJEB35770) | uncultured Actinomycetes bacterium | biome: Freshwater; feature: Freshwater reservoir; material: water | place: Czech Republic | collected 2017-08-18 | depth 0.5m m | reverse complement strand
GCCCGTCGCACTGAAATTCATCTACCGATTTAACGGACCGAGATGATTCACCAACCAAAAGGTTAGGCAGTGCTGAGATGTCACTACCGATTCGAACCCTTTTACAAGTGCGAAATCAACTAGTGCAGGGCAAATCCTACCTGAGCTCTGAGCGTGAATTTACCGCCCGATCATGCGTAAAAGCGCCCACCAATTGATCCGGAAAACAGCCTCTGCCGCAATCGCAACAGACATCTTGCTCTCACCATGGGTGCGCTCAACAAAATTAATTGGAATCTCAGCTACAGAGCCACCACTGTCCACTGCGCGTCTGGCCATCTCTATTTGAAAGCAATAGCCCTCACTTTTTATTGTAGAAAGATCCATCTTTTTCAATAAAGCGGTTTCATATATTCGAAATCCAGATGTGACATCTTTTACTTTAAGTCCAAGCATTGCCTTGGCATAGCGATTGGCACTTCGAGACAGGTACTCGCGAACCCTGTTCCAATTGGTGATTGATCCATCTTGAATCCAGCGAGATCCAATAAGTACATCGCTGCTGCCGATCCACTCCATCATATTTTTAAGATCACTTACCTGGTGTGAACCATCTGCATCCATTTGAATAATGTATGTATACCCGCGCGCAATTCCTATTGAAAACCCAGTGCGATAGGCGTTACCTAAACCGAGCTTTGACTTGCGCTCAACGACTTCTACTTTATGTCCTCTAACCACATCGGCTGTTCCATCCGGAGAGCCATCATCTATTACTAAAACATCAGCATCTAAACCTTTAAGGGCATCTAGTAGTTGGCCGATACTTTTTGCTTCGTTATACGTTGGTATAACAATAAGAGAAGATCTCATGCTCTGGGATGTGCCTGTTTAAATGCTTTTTGAAGGCGTTCGGTAGAAACATGTGTGTAAATCTGTGTTGTTGCAAGGGATGCATGACCCAAAATTTCTTGCACTGTTCGAAGATCTGCTCCACCTTCAAGTAAGTGAGTTGCAGCAGAGTGACGCAAAGCATGTGGACCCATACGCTCTATTCCCTCAATTGCAGATAATGCTTCATAGACGACAGTTCGCACTGTTCGCTGATCGATTCGTTTTCCTCTAGCCCCAATGAAGACAGCATCTCCAGAGTGTGATTGAGCAATCTGATCTCTGCCTTGCTTTAACCAAAGATCGAGCGCACGAAGTGCTGGATTTCCAAATGGAATAGTGCGCTCTTTGTTGCCTTTACCCAACACACGAATTGTTTGTCGATCGTAATCAATGTCATTGAAATCTAATCCACATAGTTCGCCAACTCTGGCACCTGTTGCATAGAGCATTTCAACAATTGCAACATCGCGCAAAGACAGCGGAGTTTGCTCTTCGCTTGCTCTTGTTGCAAGTGAATCCATCGCAGTTTTTGCCTCGTCAATTTCTAGGACACCCGGCAAAATTCGGTGCCCCTTTGGTGTTGCAAGGGTTGTGCCCACATCTTTGGCCAAGTAGTTGTTCTTAACCGCCCATTTTGTAAACAGTCGGATGGAGGTAATTCGCCTAGATAGCGAAGTTCTCGCTCCGCCTTTTATTTGTTGGTTTGCAAGCCAGGATCGAAGATGATTTAACTCTAACTGAGCGATCTGCTCCACCTTTAATGTTTCCAGATGTGCAAGTAAGGACTCTAAATCGCCAATGTATGCACGAACAGTATGTGCAGATAAATCGCGTTCAGATGTTAAATGGCGATTAAAGGCTTTCAGAATTTCTTGAAAGTTATCGCTCACAATGTTTAAGTTTACGCGGGCTTTCTACCTTGTCGCATCAATCCGAAGGTAAGCGCGTCTTCTAGGGCCATTGCAGATGCTGCAATCACGTTTTCATGCACTCCAACGGTATTCCACTCACCTTTGCCATCACTTGTCTCGACAAGAACTCGAGTAACTGCCCCAGTTCCCAATCGTCCTTCAAGAATACGGACCTTGTAATCTGTAAGTTCTAGAACTTCTAACTCTGGATAAAGCTTCAGCAAGCCTGTTCGTAACGCATTATCAAATGCGTTGACCGGGCCATTTCCTAAACCATTACATGTGATTTCTTGTCCCATGGCAGTCACAGTTACTTCTGCCTTAGTAACAATTGTTTGATCAGATGCTCGCTCAACGGATGTAACCCAATGATTTATCGTGAAAAACGATGGTCGTTTTCCAGCTATTTCTTCATGAACTAAGAGTTCAAAAGATGCATCAGCTGCTTCAAATGTGAACCCTCGAGACTCCATCTCTTTAACTCGGTCCACAATTCGACCGATCAGTTCTTTATCTCCACCTAGATCAACACCTAGTTCTTGAGACTTCAACTCAATTGATGCACGACCTGCCATGTCAGAGACCAACATGCGCATGTCATTTCCAACAGATGATGGATCCTCATGTTGGTAAAGGGATGGATCTACTTTGATTGCACTGGCATGAAGCCCAGCTTTGTGGGCAAATGCTGAAACACCAACATATGGCTGGCGCGCACTGGGAGCAACATTGGTTACCTCTGCAACTGCGTGCGAAATTCTAAAGGCCTCTTGCAAAGCATTAGGAGGAAGTACTAACTGCTTCTTCTTTAATTCTAGATTAGCGATGATCGTTACAAGGTCTGCATTTCCAGTGCGCTCACCATAACCATTGAGTGTTCCTTGAACATGAGTTGCACCAGCTGCAATTGCAGCCATTGAGTTTGCAACAGCGCAGCCTGTGTCATTGTGGCAATGGATTCCAAGACGGGCAGAACTTGCAGTTAACACATCATGTACAACCTGTGAAAGTTCATCTGGCAGCATTCCCCCGTTGGTATCGCATAATGCGATTACATCGGCACCTGCCTCTGCCGCAACGCGAACAACCTCTAGAGCATATGCACGGTTGTGGCGATAACCATCAAAGAAGTGCTCTGCATCTAAGAATACTCTCTGCCCTTCTTGGCGAAGGTGTGTGACGGAGTCGCGAATCATTGCAAGATTTTCATCCAGAGTTGTTTTGAGTGCTAAATCAACGTGGCGATCAAAAGCCTTAGCAACTAACGTAACTGCAGGAGCACCGCTATCTCTTAACGCACCCAGAAGTACATCATCTGCAGCCTTAGCATTTGGCCGACGAGTCGCACCGAATGCAACAAAAGTTGCGTTCTTTAGCTTTAGCTCTTTCTTTGCCAAAGCGAAGAACTCTGTATCTTTTGGATTAGCACCGGGCCATCCACCTTCGATAAAACCAACGCCAAGTTCATCTAAATGGCGTGCGATGTTTAATTTGTCATGAACAGAAAGGTTTAAACCCTCTTGCTGTGCGCCATCACGCAAAGTGGTGTCATAGATGTGAAAGCTATCGTTGATAGGCATTATTTAATCGCACTCATCCAGTTGTGCTTGTCTTCAACTGTGCCATGCTGAATTCCAAGTAAGTGGTTGCGGATTTGCATGGTGATTGTCCCTGGTTGTCCATCACCTGTTACCCAAGTTCCCATGGCTGATTTCGCCTGCCCAACTGGAGAAACAACGGCAGCTGTTCCGCAGGCAAAGATCTCAGTTATCTCCCCACTTGTTACACCATCTCGCCAATCATCAATCGAAAGCATAACTTCTTCAACTTTATAACCAAGATCAACAGCCACTGAAAGTATGGAATCGCGGGTAATTCCAGGCAATAACGTTCCAGTTAACTTTGGAGTAATCACTGTTGCATCGGCGCCTTTACCCTTAACAAAATAAAGGTTCATGCCGCCCATTTCTTCAATCCACTTTCGCTCTTTTGCGTCAATCCAAACAACTTGATCGCATCCTTCTTTAGCCGCGGCTTTTTGTGCAACAAGTGAAGCTGCATAGTTTCCACCACACTTTGCTTCACCGGTTCCACCTTGGGCAGCACGCACGTATTCAGTTGAAATCCATACTGAAACGGCCTTAGATGGATCAAAATAAGCCCCTGCTGGAGTTGCAATCAAAAGATAAGTTGCTTTATTTGTTGGACGAACCCCAAGTCCAACTTCAGTCGCAATCATAAATGGACGTATGTACAGCGACTCTCCCACTTTGTTTGGGACCCAACCGTTGTCTTGTTTTACAAGTGTTTCAACTGTTTCCATAAAAAGATCGACTGGCATTTCAGGCAACGCTAATCTCTTGGCAGAGTTTGCAAAACGCTTTGCATTTTCTCGTGGACGAAATAGTTCAATTGATCCATCTGGCTGGCGATATGCCTTCATTCCTTCGAAAATCTCTTGTCCGTAGTGAAAAACTGCTGTTGCAGGATCAAGAGTTATAGGACCGTATGGAATTAACTCTGGCTCTGCCCATCCATCTTTTTCACTCCACTCGCACCTGACCATGTGATCGGTGTAGTACTTGCCAAATCCACCTTCAGCAACAAGTGCGTTGCGGGTTGCATCATCTTTGGCATGCGGGTTAAGAGTTATCTTCATGACTACAAAGCGCTAGCTAGCGCATCTCCTACTTGAGTTGTACTTCTCTTTGCATCACCACGTGAAGCTAAATCAGCGGCAACAACTCGTTCAACATCTCGAGCTGCATCTGCAAATCCAAGATGGTCCAACATCATCGCAACTGACATAACTGTTGCAGTTGGATCAGCCAAATTCTTACCTGCAATATCTGGCGCCGAACCATGCACTGGCTCAAACATTGATGGAAATGCACCTGTCGGATTGATATTGCCAGATGCAGCAAGGCCTATTCCGCCGCAGATTGCAGCAGCGATATCGGTCAAGATGTCTCCAAATAAGTTATCTGTGACTACAACATCAAAGCGCTCTGGATTAGTAACAAAGAACATTGAAGCAGCATCAACGTGTAAATAATCAGTGGAGATCTTTGGATATTCCTTGGCAACATCTTCAAACGTACGTGTCCATAAACCACCTGCGCGAGTGAGTACATTGTTTTTGTGAACCAAAGTTAACTTCTTGCGATCACGCTTTGATGCCCGCTCAAATGCATCCCGAATTACTCGCTCTGCGCCCCTGCGAGTATTTAGGCTTTCCTCCGTTGCAATTTCATTTTCGGTGCCATGAGCCAAAACTCCACCTGCACCAACATAAGGTCCTTCTGTTCCTTCGCGCACTACAACAAAATCAATAGGAGCTTTAGTTGCCAATGGTCCTGTTACACCAGGCATCAATTTTGCTGGGCGCAAGTTAATGTAGTGATCAAAAGCAAAACGAATCTTTAGTAAAAGTCCACGCTCTAGTACTCCACTAGGAACAGTTGGATCACCAACAGCGCCAAGCAAAATTACATCAGCTTTTGCTAGCTCAACTAAAGTCGAATCTGGCAATACTTCACCTGTGCGATGCCAAAATGCTGCACCAAGATCGTATGAAGTCTTTTTAAACTCAACTCCATACTTTTTTGCTACGACATCAAGAACCTTTAATCCTTCATTGACAACTTCAGGACCAATACCATCGCCAGCGATGACAGCTAGATTTATTGTTTTCATTAGCCCACCAATGTCACAGAGCGAACGAGTTCGGCTCCAGTCTCTTTCTTAACAGTAGAAAGTAAATCATCGCTGATTTGAGAGTCCACAGTGATTGCCATCAACGCGCTTCCGCCAGCTGAACTTCGTGCAACTTGCATTCCAGCAATGTTGATTCCAGCTTTTCCTAGAGCATTTCCTACTGCGCCTACAACACCTGGCTTATCCACATAACGAAGGAATAGAAGGTTTTCAGTTGGCGCAAGATCTAAGTCGAAGGAATCGATAGCAATAATCTTTTCGTCTTTACGAATTCCAACAAGTGTTCCATCTACAGTAACAATTTTCCCATCGGCAAGTGCAGCGCGAAGAGAGATCATGTTGCGGTATTCCGGACTTTCTGGATCTGTCGATACTGCAGAAGTTAACCCACGCTCTGCAGCAAGTGCTGGTGCATTTACATAGGTGACATCAGTAACTCCACATCCAAGGAGTGCTCCCTTGAGCGCACTCGTTGCAAGTATTGAAGAGTCAAGCTCTGAGATTTCACCTCGAACGGAGATGTCCATACTTACAGGTGCTTCACCTGCAAATGCAGTTGCGATCTGTGCCATTTTTTCTACTAGCGGCAAACTTGGTCGGATCTCTTCGTCAATTGCCCCACCCTTTACATTGACTGCATCAGGAACTAACTCCCCTGCCAATGCTTTGCGCACTGAAACAGCTACTGCAATTCCTGCTCGCTCTTGTGCTTCATCCGTTGATGCACCCAAGTGTGGAGTTGCAACTACTTGATCCAGAGTAAATAGAGGTGAATCAGTACATGGTTCTGTTGAGTACACATCAATTCCTGCGCCAGCCACACGACCTTGCGTAATTGCATCAAAGAGTGCGGTTTCATCTAATACTCCACCGCGGGCAGCGTTAATGATTCGAACCGATGGCTTAACTTTCTTAAGAGCATCGACACCAATTAAATTTGCAGTCTCTTTTGTCTTTGGCAAGTGAATAGTGATGAAATCAGAAACTTTTAGAAGCTCATCCAGTTCGACTAAACGAACGCCAAGTTGTGCAGCTCGCGCAGGTTGAAGGTATGGATCGTATGCAACAACATCCATTCCAAAGGCCTGCATACGGTGTGCCACAAGTTGTCCAATTCGACCAAAACCAACAATTCCAAGAGTTTTTTCAAACAGCTCAGCTCCTGTGTATTTAGAGCGAGCCCACTTTCCGTTTCTAAGAGCAGCATGAGCTGGTGAGATAAAACGAGCAGATGCCATCAAAAGCGAGATGGCTAACTCTGCTGCAGAAACAATATTTGAAGTTGGGGCGTTAACAACCATTACTCCGGCTGCAGTTGCAGCAGGAATATCTACGTTATCTAATCCAACTCCGGCACGAGCAATAACTTTTAAACCTTTTGCTGCGGCAATTGCCTCTGCATCCATTTTGGTTGCAGAGCGAATCAGTACAGCGTCAACACCCTTTGCAAGAGCTGCAAGAAGTTCTGCTCGGTTTGCACCATCGCAGTTAATAACTTCAAAGTCAGGACCCAACGCTTCTAAAGTTGCTGGGCTGAGCTCTTCTGCAATTAAAACAATTGGTTTAGCCACGCGCTGCACTACCTTCTTTGTAATCGT
>CAEZTP010000052.1_pt1 | contig 7391 bp, 10 predicted proteins | sample 7264271 | NCBI WGS metagenome assembly CAEZTP01 (sample SAMEA6813807, study PRJEB35770) | uncultured Actinomycetes bacterium | biome: Freshwater; feature: Freshwater reservoir; material: water | place: Czech Republic | collected 2017-08-18 | depth 0.5m m | reverse complement strand
CACACTTGCTTCGGCAGGCAAGATTCGCACTTGGTGTTGCAACAAGCCCAGTGCTGGAAGCACTTCTGCGCTAGCGCCAAGTGTGTTCGTAAGTAGCAGAACCTTCGCCATTGGTACAGACTACTCCCGTGAATTCATTGCTTCCAATCGCACTGGTGTTAATCGCCAGTACTGCCTATGGCATTTGGTATCAACGCACGCGTGGACGCGTTGTTGTTAAGGGCGGAAAGAAAAAAGCTGGGCTGATCACCGCCCAGATGATTGGCGCAGAACTTGGCCCCCGCGTAACAGTGGTTCAGTTCTCTTCAGCCTTTTGTACGCCATGTCGTGCAACCAGAGCATTGATCAGTGATGTCACAGCCGGCATGGATGATGTGAAATATGTAGAGATCGATGCCGAAGAGCAATTAGAACTAGTGCGCACGTTAGATATTCGAAGCACTCCAACCACCTTGTTTGTTGATAGAAAAGGCAACGAAGTTGGCCGGGCAATGGGCGCTCCCAAGCGTGCGCAAGTGCTTTCTGCCATCGATGCAATCCGATAGTTGCGAATTATTTGCAACTCGCAATTAACCCGACCTGCATTTACCATTAAGCCATGTTGTTAGCAGCTACCAAGCGCCGCGTGATTGATTACGGTCGCCTTGCTGCATCTTTGTGTCTTGCTTAATTGTTTCTTCATCTAACAATTAATCCGACGAGCAAAGGAATACAAATGGTTCAAGATACAAATGCTTTAAGCCAAAAGTTAAATACACAACAGGCTCCAACAATTATTGATGCACGTGGTCCGCGATTTGGCGCAGTCATCACAAGCATTGTTTTGGCAACAGCTCTTGCAACCAACAATGTTTGGGTAATAGTTGCACAAGCTGTTGTCTTTGCAATCGGTGCGATTAAGGGACCTCAGTTCACACCGTATGCATTTATATTTAAGAATCTTGTGAAGCCTCGATTGAAAAAAGCTGGCGCCACAGAAGATGTGCGTCCACCACAGTTTGCACAAACTGTCGGATTACTCTTTGCATTAACAGCAGCAGCAGGATCATTTGCCGGCCTTGATGCAGTCTTTACGATCGCGGTGGCCTTTGCATTAGCGGCCGCATTTTTAAACGCTGCCTTTAATTTCTGCCTTGGCTGTGAAATCTACCTCCTCTTACTTCGAGCTCGTTCAAAGTAAGAGGGTAGAGTTCTCGTATGGCCGACAAGCATGAACTGCATGAAAAAGGGTTACGTCTTACACCTCAGCGCGAGCTAGTTCTATCTGCTGTTCGCTCTCTCGGTCATGCAACTCCAGAAGAGGTTGCAGAAAAAGTTCGCTCAACCCATCCTGGAATTAATCTTTCAACGGTCTATCGAAATCTAGAAACATTAGAAAACGTAGGTCTGGTTCAGCACACTCATTTAGGCCATGGCGGTGCTACCTATCACGCAGCAGAAGAGTTAACACATTTACATCTTGTCTGCGGAACATGTGGATCTGTAGGTGACGCACCAATTGATACTGCAGCTAATTTTGTAAATACATTAGCCGATGACTTTGGCTTTAAGACAGATGTGACTCACTTTGCAATTTATGGCACCTGTGCTGCGTGCGTAAAACCTGTTTCAAAATAAACACCCACACTCACGCACAGTTGAACCCGCAAGTAACTACGCTCACTTCAACCTTTGAGCGCCTAGGCGGTAGATTAGGAACATGAGCGCTGTTCTAGTTGAAGATGGTCCCGATAAAGGTGCCGTGTGGCATTTTGGTGAACCTGTAAAAGAACAACGCGCGCTTGAATCTGGAACTGCGTGGGCAGATCTTTCTCATTACAACATCGTTGCTGTATCTGGTTCAGATCGATTGCAATGGTTACATGATTTAACAACTCAGTTTGTCAGCGATTTAGCACCAGGCGACTGGAAATCAGGTCTGATTCTGGACGCCCGCGGGCATATTGAGTTTCAATTTAACGTAGTCGATGATGGCGAGACAACATTTCTTGTTTTAGATCCTGGATACATCAATCAATTGATTGAGTATTTAACCAAGATGAAATTTATGTTGCGCGTAGATGTGCGTGATGCAAGCAGTGAGTATGCAGTTCTTCGGGCACCTGGAATGCCAAATGAAATCGGCGGGCCATTTGCATTAGTACCGCGAGCAGAAGTAGAAGAGATGAAAAAAACTTTCGGTGGTGTGGCAACACAAGTTGGTACATGGGCACTTGATGCAGAGCGCGTAGCAGCAGGGCGACCACGTATTGGATTTGAAACAGACCATAAGTCGATTCCAAATGAGATCGGTGTTTTGCACGGCGCCGTACATATGAAAAAAGGCTGCTATCGCGGTCAAGAAACAGTTGCCAAGATTTACAACCTCGGCAATCCACCACGTCGTATTGTCATGTTGCATTTAGATGGAAGTGATGTTGGTTTTCCAGCCACAGGCACAGCGATTGAAAATGATGGCGTTAAAGTTGGATTTATTGGAACGGTCGCCCGTCACCACGAACTTGGCACAATAGCTTTGGCAATTGTTAAACGAAATACGCCAACAGATGCAACCCTAACAATCGATGGCATCCCTGCCTCACAGCAGGTGATTGTTTAACCGCTATCCTTAAACCATGGAGTTGTTTACATCTGTGGTCCTTGGCTTAACAGCTATTGCACTAGGTGTGGCGCTCATTATCTTTGCACTTACCGGTCGCCAATCTAAAGCGCGACGTAGAAGTAACTGGAGGCAAAATCCATAATGGTTTTTCAAATTCCTGAAGGTTTACATCAAGAGCTAAATCCACTGGCCTGGATGGTTGGTACATGGCGTGGCAAAGGTCGCGGTGAGTATCCAAACATTGCTCCATTTGAGTTTGCACAAGAAGTTGTCTTTAACCATGACGGGCGCAATTTTCTCAACTATTTTTCACGTTCTTGGATTATCGATGCAGACGGTGAAATCGTAAGGCCAGCCGCATCAGAGGTGGGTTTTTGGCGGGTACAACCAAATAACATTTTAGAAGTCGTTATCGCTCACAACACAGGAATTAGTGAAGGCTGGGTCGGAACATATGACGGGCCAAAGATTCAATTGGTTCTAGATCGTGGATATGCGGCGCCATCTGCAAAAATTGTTTCAGAGGGAATTCGTTTATACGGTTTAGTTGCTGGCGAACTTTTCTTTGCATACGACATGGCTGCCGAGGGTAGCGAACTACAAGCCCACATCTGGTCCTCACTTGAACGCCAAAGCGACTAAGTAATGCTGGGAGAAGTTCTAGCAGAGGTAACTCGAAGTGGTGTTGTTGAATCTGTTCACGCAGGCCATGTAGTTGTTCTCAACGCCGATGGTTCAATTAACTTTCAAAAAGGTGATCCCACGTTAAATGTTTATTCACGCTCATCCTTAAAATCAATTCAAGCATCTGCAATGGTGCGTGCAGGTTTAGATCTTGAACCGCGCTTATTAGCACTTGTCTGCGCTTCACATGCTGGAACATCAATGCACCAAAACGGTGCCTTAGAGATTTTAGCTAAAGCTGGATTAGATCAAGGCGCGCTGCAGTGCATGATTGATCGCCCACTAGATGAAGAGCTGCGAAGAACACAGGATGCAACACGTCTTGCAATGAACTGCAGCGGCAAGCATTCAGGAATGCTTTTGACCTGCGTGATTAATGATTGGCCTATACAAAATTATTTGGATCCAACACATCCGCTTCAGCAGTTGATCAAAAAAGAAGTAGAAACAATGAGTGGCGAACCAGTTGCGCTAACAAGTGTTGATGGTTGCGGCGCCCCACTGTTTCTATTTTCACTTCTTGGTCTTGCAAGAGCGATACAAAACCTAACGCTTAGCTCTGATCCCATTCACCAGCGCGTAATTAGCGCCTGCCGAAACAATCCAGAAATGGTCTCTGGTCCAGGCCGTCTTGCTACCTACATGATGCAAAACGTTGAAGGTTTGTTTATGAAAGATGGAGCAGAGGCAGTCAATATTGCATCTCTATCTGATGGCCGTAGTTTTGCAATCAAGATCAGCGATGGAAGTATGCGAGCAATGCCAGCTATCTCTGCGGCATTGATAAAGCGCTGGGGCTTTGATGCCAAGGAAAAAGTTGAAAATATCTATGGTGGGGGCGTTGAAATCGGCCTTATTCGCGCATCGCTGTAAGTACGCGTACCCTTAATTCTATGAATGGCCGTATTGCAACGTTAATGGTGCACACATCGCCTCTGGATCAACCAGGTATTGGCGATGCAGGTGGCATGAACATTTATGTTGTTGAATCTGCACAACGAATGGCTGCGATGGGTGTGAGTGTAGATATTTTTACTCGCAGAACCGACGCAAATGCACCAGAGATCGTTGAAATCTCACCAGGTGTACGTGTGCGACATTTTGATTGTGGCCATGGTCAGTTAATTAAAGAACAGTTGCCTGCACACATCGCAGGTCTTTCTAGAGCGTTCCTACAGATCATGAAAAAAGAGAATTACGATGTTATTCATTCTCATTACTGGCTTTCTGGAAAAGTTGCGATGGCTGCAGCAAAAGATTTATCAATTCCTTTAGTGCACACGATGCACACAACGGCGCGCGTTAAAAACTTGAACTTAGCCGAAGGTGAATCACCAGAGCCAATGATCCGCGTGCAAGGTGAAACACAGGTAGTGCAGGCCGCCGATGCATTAATTGCGAATACCGATGCTGAAGCTGCAAGTCTTGTGACTTTATACGATGCATGTCCTGACATAGTTCATGTGGTTACTCCGGGTGTTAACCTTCAAGTTTTCACGCCGGGTGTCGGAAGAAGCGCTGCACGTTTAGAAGTAGGCCTGCCACAAGATGCATTAGTGGTTTCTTTTGTTGGGCGCATTCAGCCACATAAGGGACCTGAGGTTTTAATCCGTGCAACAAAGGAAATGGTTAAACACTCTCCTGCACTGCGCCCTAAGTTGATCGTTAACATTATGGGCGGTGCATCAGGTGCTAATACCGAAGAAGTAGATCGATTAAAAGAGCTTGCAACATGGCTAGAACTAGATGATGTCGTCAGATTTGCACCCCCTGTTGCGCGCGAAAACTTGGCACAGTGGTATCGCGCTGCAGATTTAGTCTGCGTTCCAAGTTATAGCGAAAGTTTTGGATTAGTTGCACTCGAGGCACAGGCCTGCGGAACTCCAGTGGTTGCTACTGCAGTGGGAGGATTACGAACTGCAGTTGCAGATGGTTTTTCTGGCGTACTAGTTGATGGCCATGATCCAAAAGCCTGGTCATCTGTCATCACTCGTTTACTGCAAGAGCCACAGCGCAGAGTGCTACTTTCTATGGGTGCCATCGAACATGCTTCACACTTTGGTTGGGACAGCACTGCGCGAGGCACATTAGATATTTACGATCAGGTAATTGGAACTGCGCAAAAGTCTTTGGAAGCATAAATGGCCGGTATTGACCCTCGAGCAGTAATCGAAGAGTTTTTAGACTCTCATGATCTGGAATATGAACGTAAAGATGCCAATACTTTTTTGCTGACATTGCCAGGAGAAAAGAAGCTGCAGACACATTGCGCACTTATTGTTGGCGATCATTCACTGAGCATTAATGCATTTGTAATTAGAAAACCCGATGATAACGAGGCAGCTGTTCATTCCTGGTGCATGACTAAAAATGCATCCATGTATGGCATTGCCTTCGCAATCAACGAGTTAGGCGATATTTTCTTAGTAGGCCGGCTTCCTTTGTTTGCTGTCACAGATAGAGAGCTGGATAGATTGATCGGATCTGTTTTGCAGTACAGCGACAACTCATTTAATCCATTATTAGAACTTGGATTTGCTAATGCAATTCGACGCGAATGGGCTTGGCGAGTTTCTAGAGGCGAATCGCTATCAAATCTCGATGCATTTAAGCATTTGGTTTAGAATCACAACATGGCAAACTTCGAACTCATTCTTTTGCGCCACGGGGAATCCGAATGGAATGCAAAGAATCTATTTACTGGATGGGTTGATGTTGCACTCTCATCAAAGGGTGAAGAAGAAGCGCGCCGTGGTGGCGCACTGCTGGCACAGCGCGGTTTGCTGCCAGATTTAGTTCACACATCATTATTGCGCCGTGCAATTCATACTTCGCAGTTAGCGTTAGATGCATGCGATCGTCATTGGATACCTGTTAAGCGTTCATGGCGACTCAACGAGCGCCACTATGGAGCGTTGCAGGGCAAAGATAAGGCTGCGACCTTGGCTCAGTACGGTGAAGAACAGTTCGCACTGTGGCGCCGCAGCTTTGATGTGCCACCGCCTGCAATCGATGACAACGACGAATTTAGCCAGGCAAAAGATGTTCGCTACGCCGATCTTGGCGCACTAGCACCAAAGACAGAGTGCTTAAAGGATGTTATCGAGCGCATGCTTCCGTATTGGCAGGAGTCGATCGTTCCAGATTTAACTTCCGGAAAACGTGTACTTGTCACTGCCCATGGCAACTCATTGCGTGCATTGGTTAAGCACCTTGATGGTATTTCAGATGCTGACATTGCAGGGTTAAACATTCCTACAGGAATTCCTTTGTATTACAAGTTAGATTCTAATTTGAAGCCAGTTGTTAAAGGCGGAGAGTATTTAGATCCAATTGCGGCAAAGGATGCAATAACAGCAGTTGCTAATCAAGGTAAAAAATAAGAGATCTAACGCTTTTGTAGGGTTTTGCGCCCAAAGGTAAGGGTATGAGATTGCCGAGTTAGGGCTAGGTACTAATTACTCAGATTCGGTTGTTGTGACAGCTGCAGGCGCGCTTACTGCAGCACCTGAAGTCACGTTTGCATAGATATCTGCAGCTTCACGGACAAGTGCCTCAACGGTAACTTCTCCGGCACGAGCAAAAAATAATGTGACCGATGTTTGAACTCCTGCAGGAACAGTAAATCCTGAAGTTACTGCCTTGGCATTAGCGATGTCTCCTTCAAAGATTACAGGTGCATTCTTTAGCAACGTTGTTTTACCGGTTAAAGTGGCAACGGTTCCGTTTATTGCAATACCTAGAAGAGTATCCGGTTCATCTTTAGCGTTAACTATCGTTCCAACTAAAACTGCGCTTTGATCAGCTGTGGCAACTACAAGCAGGTTAACGACTCTGATGTTGTTCTGTTCATTAATTACATAGGCTTCAACACCATCTGTTACCTGCGTAATTTGTCTAGTTGATGCGTTTAACCCTGCACCGCAGCCTGTTAAAGAAATAGAAACTGCAAATATTGCAAAAATAGAAAGTGCGCGTTTGTGAGCCGACATATTCCAATTGTCTCACATCAAATAAGCAGTATTTCACGCTACTTATTCTGGGTTTTCTGATGCTGGGAATACTGGTAGAATTGACCCTCTAGCGAAGGGCATCACATGACATT
>CAEZTP010000050.1_pt1 | contig 8004 bp, 7 predicted proteins | sample 7264271 | NCBI WGS metagenome assembly CAEZTP01 (sample SAMEA6813807, study PRJEB35770) | uncultured Actinomycetes bacterium | biome: Freshwater; feature: Freshwater reservoir; material: water | place: Czech Republic | collected 2017-08-18 | depth 0.5m m | reverse complement strand
TATTGAATAGCTATTGCGCCGTCCAATCTTTGAAATGTTCACATAGCCAGACTCTTCAAGGTCGGCCAAAATTGCCTGCGCACTTCTTTCTGTTATTCCTACAGAACTGGCGATATCTCGAATGCGGGCATCAGGATCACGACTTAAGTGGATTAGAACATGTCCATGATTGGACAGAAAAGTCCACTCTCGAGACTGCTCTGCAGCTTTTGCCATGCGCTCATAATACACGCATTTTGACACATGAATTGTATTTCAGGTATCTTTAAGGCCTGAGAAGGAGGCGTGATGCAAAGTTCATTAGAGTTGGCTATAAATAATCTGACCTCCGTGGCAGTTTTATTGTTTGCCTTAGGTTTTTTTGCCTCGCGGATCAATAGCGACGTGCGGATTCCTGAATCTGTCTACCAGTTCATTTCAGTGTTTCTATTGTTTGGAATAGGCCTAAAGGGAGGTCACGCACTCAAAGATGTCTCTTTATCAGAGTTCCTTGCTCCCTCGATTGCAACAATTGCTCTTGGTTCAACAATTCCTTTCTTAGCCTTTTACGTTTTAGTTTTTGTCAGAAAATTAAATGAATCTGACCGAGGTGCAATTGCAGCTCATTACGGATCTACCTCATTAGTGACTTTTACCGCGGCGCTTTTTTTCTTAGAGGGCTCTGGAATAAGAGTTGAGGGCTATGCCACCGCGCTTCTTACGATTATGGAAATACCCGGAATCATTGTGGGTATCTATCTTGGGACAAGACACCGCGATACCAAGGTTGCATGGAATGTAACTATGCGAGAGGTTCTTGCTGGCAAAACAGTCGTTCTTCTAGTTGGTGGGCTTTTAATCGGCGCAGTAACAACTGATTCTGGATATGAAACTGTAACCCCTTTCTTCATCGATCTTCAAAGTGGATTTCTCGCTCTTTTCTTATTACACCTTGGATATTTGGCAGGCACCAATTGGAATGAGATTAAGCATGTTGGTTTTCAAATGAGTATCTTCGCAATCGTTTTCCCGATACTCATGGCAGTTCTGGGTATGTTTGTCGCTAACTTCGTGGGCTTATCTTTGGGAGGAACGGTGATGCTCGGTGTTCTTTGCGCAAGTGCTTCTTATATAGCTGCACCAGCTGCGGTAGCAGTGGCATTACCGGAGGCAAAAGCATCACTTGCATTGGTTTCTAGCATCGGCGTTACATTTCCATTTAATCTAATAATAGGAATACCTCTGTATCTTCAAATTGCCCGAATGATTCAGGGCTAAGTAACTACAAAAAAGATTTTTTAGACTTGAGGCATTGGCATAACACTGCCGAGGCTTCCATACTTTCCAGCCCCAAGCCTAAGTAGCGGATCAATCTTTTCAGGATCGATAACAATTCGATCCTTTGAATCCCTACTGACGGCATGGTCTGCTACCCAAATTTTTGTAATTTTTGCAAAGACAAGTATCTGGCTACTCTCATCGACTTTTACTTCTTTCGATAGAGTGCAAGCAAAATTGATTCCGCAGCCATCGATTAATGGTGTCGGCCAATCCCAAGAGTGAACAGAAATACCAAACTCAGTTGTTTCACTGACGCCATGGTCTAAAGATGTTGCAGTCTGCTGTACTTGCTTAATCTGATTTTGGTTTGCAATACCAATTGTGAATGCTGGTTTTTTGCGAAGATTTACTAAAGTGTCCTTTGACTTACCAGAGACATCCCAACTACCAATTGAAAACATAACCATCGGTGGATCTGATGCAATTCCATTAAAAAATGAAAATGGTGCCAAATTCCATTGTGCATCTCCTTGTAAAGAGTTGTCCGTTAAAGCCCATGCAATCGGCCTTGGAATAATAGTTTGGGTTAACAATGCATATGTTTGACCTTCAGACAGTGGCCCCAAATCTATTTCCATATGGTAATTCAATCATAGGTTGCCTTCCTATTGCTCAGTTTCATAAAGGAAGTTAAACTTAGAAAAACTAGGAGATCTAAATTATGTCCCAGATACTGACACCAATCGAAATTGGTGGGGTAAAGATCAAGAACCGAGTTTTTCTGCCGGGGCATACAACAAATTTTGCACTCAACAACTTACCCACCGAAAGAAATGCTGCGTATCTTGCTGCGCGGGCAGCCGGTGGAACTGGACTGATTATTACCGAAGCAATCCGAGTGCACCCTACGAGTGCAGGACGAAGCTCAACACTTGGATCATCAGATGACTCGTGCATCCCAAGTTTTCAAAAACTTACGGAAGCTGTTCATAACAATGGAGCAGCAATCTTTGCGCAAATCATGCATGCAGGCCGCCAAGCAAATGGCGATGCAACACATACTTCTGCTTGGTCTGCATCTGCAATTGCCTGGACAAAAGGTGGTCAAACTCCTCACGTAATGAGTGTTGCAGATATAGCCACAATGGTGAGGGCATTTGGACGCTCAGCACAGCGCATGAAGTCTGCAGGGTTTGATGGTTTAGAAGTTCATTTAGGCCACGGCCACTTAATACAACAATTTCTGTCCCCTGCTAGTAACTCCAGAGAAGATCAATATGGCGGATCACTAGAAAACAGGATGCGCTTTGCAATCGAAGTTCTCCAAGAAATCTTTAATCAAGTGCCTGGAATGGCAATTGGCGTGCGCTTTAGTGCCGATGAATTTCTACCTAATGGATTAGATCCAATACAAATGCTCGAAATAATTGCAAAGATAAATGATCAATTCGATCTGAGTTTTATACACGTTAGTCATTCTGCCTATCACGGCTCTTTTTCTATCGCGACACAAATAGCAGACATGAGTTTTCCTCATGCTCCATATCGAAGCCATGCAAGGCTTTTTAAAGATGCTTTTCCTAAGATACCTCTCTTGGCTGTTTGCCGATTGGATACTGTGACGCAGGCTAGTGAACTCATTGATTCTGGTGAGGCCGATATGGTCGGTTTAGCAAGACCGCAAATTGCAGATCCAGAGATTGTCAACAAGTTTGCAACGAATAAGAATCATGAAGTTAAATCATGTATCGCCTGTAATCAAGAGTGCATTGGTCGAGTTGAGAAGAATTTACCAATTTCTTGTGTTGTAAATCCTGAAGTTGGAGCAGAAAAGAAATGGATAGAGATAAGAAAAGTTAAACAATCAAAGAAATCGGTGTTGATTGTTGGTGGCGGTCCTGCCGGTATGAGCGCAGCACTTTCTAGTTATGAGGCAGGACATTCCGTTACTTTAGTTGAGGCAGGATCACAGTTGGGTGGTCAAGTATTGTTGGCTAGCAGTTTGGAGAAAAGAGATCGGTTCGGACTTCTAGTCTCTGAACTTATCCAAAAAATCTTGGATTCGGATATAACGTTAAAACTCAACACTCTTATTTCAAATGCGTCAGAATGTCTGAATGATTTTGACACTGTTATTGTTGCAACAGGGGCAAACTTTGTCGCTCGAGACTTTGGTGTGGGCATACCAGTGATTACAGTTGAAACTGCAATCAAAGAATTTGCACAGAATAAATCCCAGACAAATGAAGAAATTATTGTCATTGATGATCAAGGAACTTGGATTGCGGCATCGATAACAGAACAATTAGCAGCTAATGGCTATAAAATTCACTTAGTATCACCAACTGCATCATTGTTTAGTCAGATAACTACATATTCGAAATTAGCTCTAATCCCAAGGCTCAAGTCACTGGGTGTCTCTATGTATCTTGCAAGTGAAATCGAGTTAGAGGGCAAAGATTCAATCATTACGAATACTTTAAATGGCCAACAAACTCGGATCTCACATGGATTGGCTGTTATTGACTGTGGGCCACGACAGGCCAACGATGCTCTCTATCAACAAGCACCCCTAGGCCAGTCCAATCGGATTCACGTGGTTGGGGACGCTCTTTCACCGAGAACTGTTGCCGAAGCCACATTCGAAGGCAATGCCATAGGAGCGTTTTTAGATTTAGATTTAGCACTGAGTACTCTAGGAAGTGATTGATCCGGCTCATATTGAAACCAGTAAGTCCAAAGCAATTTAAGTACAAGGCAAACATAAGGGGATGGCATGGATGCAGCAGCTTTGATCGATAAATTCCTACAACTTGGAGAAGATCGAAAAATTGAAGAGATGCAGGCCATGATGGCACCGCAGAGCAGAATTGAATTTCCTGGAGGAAAGCTATTTAGTACGCAAACCGAAATGGTTGCAAATGCTAAAGGAAGATATACATGGATTAAAAAGCACAGAGATCGCTACTTTGTAGGTGTTAACGGAGACCAAACTACAGTTACCTCTATTGGAACTTTGTATGGCGAAAATCTAGCTGGAGTTCCATTTGATGGGATCAGATATGTGGATGTGTTTGTAATTGAAAATGGCTTAATAAAGGAACAAATGGTCTGGAATGACTTGTGTGAATCTGGAGTACTAGATGTTAAATAAATTCAATAAGTTAGGGAGTATGTAGCTCATGGTTCAAGCACTTCAGGACATTAAAGTAATTGACATTGCAACACTTTTTGCAGGTCCGATGGCTGCAACCATGCTGGCAGACTTTGGCGCAGAAGTAATCAAAATCGAGCATCCAAAAAATGGTGATCCCGTTCGTACACATGGGTCAAGCAAGAATGGTGTTGGACTTTGGTGGAAGATGCTTGCTCGAAACAAGAAATCTCTGACACTTTATCTGGGCTCCCCTGAAGGTCAAGAAATTTTCAAGACTCTAGTAAAAGATGCTGATGTTGTGATTGAAAATTTTCGACCAGGAACACTCGAAAAATGGGGCCTTGGTTACGAAGAGTTAGTAAAAATAAATCCTAGAATTGTCCTAACTCGCGTTACAGGTTTTGGTCAGATTGGACCATATGCAAAGCGACCTGGATTTGGAACATTGGCCGAAGCTATGAGTGGATTTGCATCAATTACAGGAACGGCCGATGGTCCTCCAACTTTGCCGCCCTTTGGTTTAGCTGATGGAATCTCTGCGCTTACAACCGCTTTTGCGATCATGACAGCACTACACGCACGTGAGATTACTGGAAAAGGACAGGTAATTGATTTAGCAATCATCGAACCTATTCTTACCGTGCTTGGACCTCAGGTAATTGCATACGATCAATTAGGTGAGATTCAGCAACGTCGAGGAAATAGATCGAGCAACAATGCCCCTCGCAACACATATGTAACCTCTGATGGAAAATGGGTAGCAATATCCACTAGCGCGCAAGCAATTGCTGAGCGCGTGATGCATCTAGTTGGTCGTCCGGAGTTAGTAAATGAACCATGGTTTGCAAGTGGTGCAGAGCGTGCAAAGCACGCTGATGAGTTAGATGATGCCGTTGGTGGATGGATCAAAGAGCGAACACGCGATGAAGTAATGCGTGAATTTGAGTTGGCCGAAGCCGCAGTTGCACCGATTTATGACATTACAGATATCTTCAAAGATGAACAATTTGCTGCTCTTGAAACGATCAAAACAATTGATGACGAAGAGCTGGGTCCAATAAAGATTCAAAACGTTCTCTTCCGACTATCTGACACCCCTGGAGAGATTAGAACTTCAGGACCAAAACTTGGAAAACACACAGTAGAAATTCTTAAAAAGAGTGGTTTAAGCGATGACCAGATCGCTAACTTAAAAGCTAAAGGTATTATTTAGTATGGTCGAAACGCAGTTCTTTAGAAGCTACCTCTACGCGCCTGCAAGTAAGCCAGAGCTAGTGGAGAAAGCTTTTAAATCTCAGGCAGATTGCATAGTTATCGACCTTGAAGATGCCGTTCACCACGATAAAAAAGATGAAGCGCGCAGATTCGTAGTTGATTTTTTATCCAAACCAGCTTCAAAACCATTCTTGGTTCGAATCAACGATCTCAATGGTCCATGGGGCGTTACCGATCTAGAGAGCATTAGTTCACCAAATTTGTTTGGAATCAGAATTCCAAAAACTGCTTCCGTGGATACAGTAAAAAAAGCTTCAAAAATCCTCGATGCAAAGAAGTCCAATGCTCAGATTCACTTATTGATTGAATCTGCATTAGGGGTAGTAAAGGCCTTCGAACTTTCATCTTGCGACCCAAAAGTTGCTGCAATTTCACTGGGTGAAGCAGATCTACTCTCAGATTTACGGGCAACAAATGATGAAGCTCTGGCATTTTCTAGACTTTCAATTTTGCTTGCCGCAAGAGCGGCTGGAATAAAGCAACCATCACAATCAGTGTATGCAAATACTAAAGACTTGAAGGGCCTCGAAGAATCAACAATTAAAGCTAAAGCCACTGGTTTTTTTGGGCGCTCTATCATTCATCCGAGCCATATTGAAATAGTAAATACCATTTATACCCCTACAAAAGAAGAGGCTGAAAAGGCTGAAGAATTGCTTGGTGTATACGAGCAGATGCAGGCCACTGGAAACAGCGTCATGGCATTACCAAATGGTGAAATGATTGATCCGGCAAATATTCATTATGCTAAATTTCAACTAAATCTCTACAAATCTCTCAACAAATAGGAGCGCACATGACAAGTCCACTTATTCAGGCATTATCTGAGGCTGTAGAGATCATTGATTTATCTCAACCCCTATATGCAGGCATGCCTATCTCGCCCAATCACCCTGAGTTTCGATTAGTTTATATACGCAGACATGGTGATTCGGTACGCGCAGATGGTGGATCTGCGGCAAATGAAATGATTGTTACTGGTGGTCATGTTGGTACACACGTAGATGCATTAGCCCACGTTTCTCAAGACGGCTTAATGCATGGCAATGTTCCAGTTTCAGATTGTTTTCAAGGCGGAAAGTTTATTTCACACGGCATCGACCAAATGCATCCAGTTGTAACTCGCGGTTTAATGCTTAACATTGCAGCCCTTAAAGGGGTTGATGTTCTTCCGGGTGGATATGCAATTACAGCTGATGATCTTGATGCAGAGTGCGCTCGAATTGGGAAAACACCAAATCCAGGTGACGCAGTTTTGATCCGAACCGGATGGGGAAAGCTTTTTAGTGGTGATGCAAAAACTTATATTGGTCACGATTCAGGTGTCCCAGGAGTTGATGCCTCCGCTGGAAAGTGGTTAGCCAACAAAAAAATTGTTGTTACCGGCTGTGACACAACTGCTTATGAACACATTGCGCCAGGTAAAGGCCATGCTGTACTTCCTGTGCACCGCATTCTTCTTGTGGAAGCTGGAATTAACATTATTGAGCACATGAACTTAGAAGTTGCCAATGAGAAAAAAATCAGTGAGTTTATGTTCATTCTTGCACCCCTAAAAATTGTTGGTGGAACAGGATCACCTGTTCGCCCATTGGCAGTGATTTAATGGAGACAATTGCTCAGCAGTTAGGAAAAGTTGCTTTTCAGATTACCCAAGATGGGCTATCTCCAGAGCTTCGCCGAGAGGCTTCTCGCCGAATTCTTGACGTTATTGGTAACTCAATTGCGGCAACCAATCAACCTGCAACACAGGTAGTTAACAACATCGTTAAGTCCTGGGCTGGTCCAGCTGATTCATTTGCAATCGGTGCATCCAAGTTGCCTGCTGCTGCCGCTGCTTTATTAAATGGCACTCTTGCTCACGCCATGGACTTTGATGACACTCATCTGCCTTCTGTATTGCACCCCAGTGCATCTGTAGTCCCTGCTGCACTTGCAGTCGGCTCAAAACTTTGTTCAAAGCCAACAGAAGTTCTTGACGCAATTACTTTTGGTATTGAGGTTACGTGCAGACTAGGCATGGCAGGTTTTGATAGAAAACTTGGCAACTCCGTATTTTTTGAACGTGGCTTCCATGCAACATCTATTTGCGGAACATTAGGTTCAGCAGTTGCTGCGGCAATGTTGATGAAGCTAAACGCTGATGAGATCACTTCTGCAATTGGTATTTCTGCAAGTATGGGCGCCGGCTTACTTGAAGCCAACCGCACAGGTGGAACAGTAAAAAGAATGCATTGCGGTTGGGCTGCACATGGTGGAGTTGTAGCAGCAGAACTTGCACAGGCTGGCCTTACTGGGCCTCCAACCGTTAT
>CAEZTP010000045.1_pt1 | contig 8606 bp, 9 predicted proteins | sample 7264271 | NCBI WGS metagenome assembly CAEZTP01 (sample SAMEA6813807, study PRJEB35770) | uncultured Actinomycetes bacterium | biome: Freshwater; feature: Freshwater reservoir; material: water | place: Czech Republic | collected 2017-08-18 | depth 0.5m m | reverse complement strand
TTTGCCTGAGGTGCGATTATCAGAGCGGACGACCGGGTTCGAACCGGCGACCTGAACCTTGGCAAGGTTCCGCGCTACCAACTGCGCTACGTCCGCGAGGAAGTTAAATCTATCGCAGGGGAGCCCTAAGCGCCAAAGTGAGAAGCATTCGTTAGCGTTCTCCCGTGTCCACTTCACATGACGATGCCTTCTTTTGGATGGGAGGGCTTCTAGCCACAAACCTTGTTGAGATTTCAAAAGATCCATCATGTTTAGACGATGGGGGGTTTTGGGCGGTTAGCTCCACCTTTGAAGGCGAATTTGTTGCAGCAAAGTTTGCAACAGTGGACAAGAAAGAGTTCCCAGTTCAAACCTGGCAACAGTTGCAATCATCATGGACAAGTTCATTAAATAAAGACGAGTACGTAAATTATGTTGAACGGATTAGAGAATCAATTTCTGGTGGTTGGGTATATCAAGTAAATGCTTGTCGAATACTTTCTAACAAGAGCGATGTTAAATCACTTGCTGGTTTGTTCAGCAAAATTTTGCAGGAGAATCCTTCACCGTTGGCAAGCTATCTTCAAATTCCAGGATTAAACATTGCTTCAGCCTCACCAGAGCTATTCCTCTCCCGTGATGGGGATGCGATTAAAACTTCGCCCATTAAAGGAACGCAGGAACCAAACAAAGGCAGTTTCAGTCAAAAAGATCGCGCCGAGAACATAATGATCGTAGATCTTATGCGCAATGATCTAGGGCAGGTTTGCAAAAGTGGGAGCATTCAAGTTCCACGCTTACTTTCAAGTGAAGACCATCCAGGATTAACACACCTTGTCTCAGATATTCATGGAACATTAGTTAATAATGTTTCATGGAACGTAATATTTGATCTACTGTCACCGGCTGGTTCAATCAGCGGTGCTCCTAAATCTTCGGCAACGCAGGTGATTAGGGATAACGAAGGGGAACGCGGTCCATATTGCGGAGTTTTAGGTTGGGTGCAATCAGATAGAGCTGAGCTATCGGTTGCAATAAGAATTTTTTGGAAGGACCAAGGTATACATTTTGGAACTGGGGCCGGAATTACTTGGTCTAGTAATGCACTTGATGAATGGAATGAAACAGTTTTAAAGGCCGATCGCCTCATAAAGATCGCCGGAGGATCTCTTTCGTGAAAGTTATATTTAACGGCAATCTCTTAGATCACCTCCAAACGCCTTGTGATGAACAAGGGTGGCTGCCGGGTGAAGGAATTTTTGAAACCATAAAAACTGTTGACTCCAGGCCATGGGTTTTTGCGCGTCACATGCGACGAGCGGTAACTAGCGCTCCATTGGCAGGTGCAACCATTCCCAAAGAAGAAGATCTGCGGGCTGGTGTCGAACGATTGCTCAATGATCAAAAATACGACCGTGGAATGTTGCGTTTATCTTTTGGTAACAACGGAGATTGGATCGCTGTTCATCTTGCCTACTCGGAGTTAGTTGACTCTGCAAAACTGGTGGTGCACTCACAACAAATCCCTGCGGCTGATTCGCAGGTGAAGAGATTTCCTTATAACCATCGTTTATCAATTGTTAAAGCAGCCCAAAGTATGGGCTTTGATGAAGCAATTGTTCTTAATGAAAACAACAAGATTAGTGAAGCTGCAGTGAGCAATCTGCTTTTGAAAATTAACGGGCAATGGGTTACTCCGCCACTTACCGACGGGGCTCTTCCCGGAGTAGTGCGCGCCCTTGTCTTGGAAAACTGTGACGTCAGCGTGCGCAGTATCGATATTTCAGTAATGCATGAAATTGAATCTGCCTTTCTTATCGGCAGCCTTCGAATTGCGCAGTCAATAGAGTCCATCGATTCACGGCCTTTGGTACAAAGTTCTGACTTCCAGCGGGAAATTCATGCGATGGCCCTTAGGACTTCGGTAGGCTAACCATATGTCTACGATTTCTATTACCGTTGATGGCGCTTCGGTAACCATTGAAGCCGATCAGCGGCCAACTCATATTTTTGCAGAGAACAAAGAAATCGTAGTTGCGCGCATTAATGGGGTTCTAAAGGATTTGTGGACTGAACTCTCTAATGGAGATGTCGTCGAGAGTGTCTCAATTTCTTCAGAAGATGGTCTTGCAGTTCTTCGACATTCCACTGCTCACGTTATGGCACAAGCAGTACAGGAAGTTTTTGCCAATACAAAGTTAGGTATTGGCCCTCCAATTAAAGATGGTTTTTACTATGACTTTGATCCTCAAGAGAATTTTAACCCTGATGATTTAGTCAAGATCGAAACAGCAATGAGAAAGATTATTAAAGAGGGTCAACGGTTTCGTCGTCGCGTTACTACCGAAGCAGATGCACTGGTCGAACTAGCTCATGAGCCATATAAATGTGAACTCATTGGCATTAAGGGTCCAGCAGGTGAAGAAGCATCAGTTGAAGTCGGTGGTGCTGAGTTAACTATCTATGACAATTTAGGTAGGGATGGAAAACCGGTATGGAGCGATCTTTGTAGAGGACCGCATTTACCATCAACTAAGTTGATTCCAGCTTTTAAACTGATGCGCACTGCAGCTGCATACTGGCGGGGGTCAGAGAAAAACCCAATGCTTCAACGGATTTACGGAACTGCTTGGCCATCTGTTGATGAACTCAATGCTTATCTGGAGTTATTGGCAGAAGCAGAAAAGCGGGATCATCGACGATTGGGAAATGAACTTGATCTATTTTCCTTTCCAGAGGAGATTGGTTCTGGTTTAGCTGTATTTCATCCAAAGGGCGGAATCATCAGGCGCGCAATGGAGGACTACTCACGACTAAGACATGAAGAAGAAGGCTATGACTTTGTTTATTCTCCGCATTTAACAAAGGCTGCCTTATTTGAAACATCCGGTCACTTGCAGTGGTACGCCGATGGAATGTATCCACCAATGATTTTGGATGAAGAACATAATCCAGATGGAACAATTAAGCGGGCCGGTCAGCAATATTTTATGAAGCCGATGAACTGCCCTTTCCATAATCTCATTTATAAGGCCAGAGGACGTTCTTACCGAGAACTTCCATTGAGGTTGTTTGAATTTGGAACTGTATATCGCTATGAAAAGTCAGGCGTACTTCACGGCATCACTCGCGCAAGAGGCTTTACTCAAGATGATGCCCATATCTACTGCACAAAAGAGCAGATGGTAGGAGAGCTTGATTCACTTCTTACATTCGTCCTTAACCTCTTGCGTGATTATGGCCTCACAGATTTCTATTTAGAACTTTCCACCAAGAACCCCGAAAAATCAGTGGGTGAAGAATCCGATTGGATTGAAGCAACTGAAGCTTTGCGAAAGGCTGCAACTGCTCAAAAACTAGAATTAGTATTAGATGAAGGTGGCGCTGCTTTTTATGGCCCAAAAATTTCGGTTCAAGCAAAGGATGCGATCGGTCGCACGTGGCAGATGTCTACAATTCAAGTAGATTTTCAACTCCCCCAAAGATTTGAACTTGAGTATTCAGCAAGTGATGGAACTAGACAGCGTCCAGTGATGATTCACCGTGCTTTGTTTGGATCTATCGAACGATTCTTTGGTGTTTTAACCGAACATTACAGCGGTGCTTTTCCACCATGGCTTGCCCCAGTGCAGGTTATCGGTATTCCGGTTGCAGATAGTTTTGCTGATTATTTGGGTGATGTCATTCAAAAGATGCGAAAGGCCGGCATACGTGCAGAGTTAGACGCTTCTGAAGATCGCATGCAAAAAAAGGTCCGGAATGCGCAGATGCAAAAGATTCCATTCATGGTGATTGCCGGCGAAGAAGATCAGGCTGCCGGAGCTGTTTCATTTAGATATAGAAGTGGTGAGCAAAAAAATGGAATTCCTATCGCCGATGCGATTGTAGAAATTAATAAAGCAATCAAAGAACGCGCGCAGGTTTGATTCCATGAGCAATGAGATGTCTGGCGGTGGAATGCCAGATGGTTGGCAAAGATTGTGGGCCCCGCATCGTCTTGAATATCTGAGAGGTGAAAATCGGCCACTTCCTGGAAACTTAGTAACCTGTCCATTTTGTGAAATTCCTTCAAAGACAGATGAGGAAGGACTCATCGTTTTTAGGGGGGAAACGGCATATGTTGTGATGAATCTCTATCCATACAATCCAGGACACTTATTAATTTGTGCAAATCGACACGTAGCTGATTTAACGCAACTAACAGAAAAAGAACGTAACGAGATTTACCAATTAACTTCACATGCCATGCAAGTTATCCGTAAAGTCTCATCACCACAAGGCTTTAATCTTGGAATGAATCAAGGAGAAGTCTCAGGGGCTGGCATCGCAGAACACATACATCAACATGTAGTGCCGCGATGGGGAGGCGATGCTAATTTCATGCCAATCATAGGAAAAACTAAAGTAATGCCTCAACTGTTGAGTTTAACTAGAGATGAAATAGCCGCTGCCTGGTAGTTAGATTACGAGTTGCTTGATTAAATCTTTCACTTTATCTACACCAATTCCTTTGTCTATCCATAGAGGTATTGCCGGAAACTGCAATCCTGCAGCAAAAGAATTTTCACCATCTGATTCGAACTTTTCAACATATTCCTCTCGAAACTCTTTAACAAGCGTGCGATGTTCCTCTTCGCAAGCAATCTCAGATGGAGGATTTGTCGAATAATCAATGATGCGCAGATCGGCCAAACTGATTAACGCCACAGGAAGACCTTGATCATCATGCAAAACTAAATAGGGAGTGATCACTTGATCAAAGACTCTGTTTGCAAGCATGACCGCGTCATCAAAGTCAGCTTCTGATTTTTCTAATTGCGTTACGACAACCAAGCGAGGCACTTGAAATTCATCAAAGCCTTGCCACAAATCGATTGTCTGTTGATCGATACCGGTTGCTGGATTCACAACAAATATCGCAAGATCGCTCTGACTGTGAACCTCTTGGGAGTATGTGCCTGAAAATGCAAGAGCCACGCTAAGGGGGTCAGCAGATTCATGGCCATACACATGAATTCTTAGTTCGTTGTCGGTAGATTGCACTGGGTCAGCCTACGATGTCCCTTGATGATTAGCGCAAGGATCAAGCCGGCGGTTACGAGAGTTATCACACCCGTAGCCTCTTTAGCCTTGCGTTTAGGGATAACTCCAAATGCAGTCACATGGTCTGGAGCGATTGCAGTTGTCGCCGCAGCGTTGTATTTCTATCCCAAAGGTGAGTTCGTTACTGGAACCATTGTTATTTCTCTAGCCGCACTGAGTGACTTATTCGATGGCACCATGGCAAGAATTTCGAAAGCAGGTTCAAGTTTGTGGGGAAGTTTCTTAGATTCCACGATTGATCGCATTACTGATTCTGCAATATTAGTTGGAGTAAGTATCTTTTTAATCCAAACTGATGATCAGTTGGTACCAGTCGTACTTGTTACCCTTTTAACCGGAATGCTTGTTCCTTATGTTCGAGCAAAAGCCGAGTCGCTCGGAATCCAATGTTCCGGCGGAATCGCAGAACGCACTGAGCGCTTGATTATTGCTTTGACTGCTATCGGTTTTGAAGGATTAGGAGTCCCATACTCACTTGCCCTTGGAATGTGGCTCTTGGCATTACTTGGCACATACACCGTTATTCAGCGAATGATAATTGTGAAACGAGCTTCTTAGTTGTGAAAGAAAATCTTTCGGCGATCGTCTATTTTGCTGGGTGGCGATTAGTTCGCTGGCTTCCAGAGAAAGCTGCCTACAAGATTGCTTATGCATTGGCTGATTACCTGGTAAAACGAAATGGAAAAAGCGTCTCCAGATTTCGTAGCAACTTGGCACGCACTCAAGAATCAATAAGTGGCTCAGATCTTGATGTCCTACTAAAAAAAGCTATGCGCTCATATATGCGATACTGGGTTGATACATTTAGATTTCCCGATTGGTCGATGGTCAGAGTTCGACAAACAGTTTCCGTGACAAATGAACATCTCTTAACAGATGCCATCGCAGCCAAAACTGGTGTAATCGTCTCTCTTCCGCATGCAGGCAACTGGGACCACGCAGGAGCCTATTTTTGTGGAAAGGGAATTCATCTTGTCACTGTCGCCGAAAGGTTGAAACCCGAGAAGCTTTTCTTGAGGTTTCTCAAGTATCGCCAAGATATGGGAATGGAAGTACTTTCTCTCGACAGCGAAACAATAGAAACGTTAGCAACTAGATTGCGCGAAGGTCACTTGGTCGCATTGGTTGCAGACAGAGATTTATCAAAAACTGGAATTCAAGTTGAATTTTTTGGAGGACCGACGAGAATGCCAGCGGGGCCGGCGGTATTAGCCCTGCAAACAGATGCGCCTTTGATTACAGCCTTTGTTTCCTATACATCCAACGGTATTCACGTTGACTTCAAAAGCGTTGAAATACCTACATTTGGTGAACAGAGAGAGCGTGTAAGTCAGATTGTTCAAACAACGGCAAAACATTTTGAAGATGGAATCCGGCTCCATCCTCATGATTGGCACATGCTTCAAAGAATTTGGATTGATGGCGATTTCAAGGAACGTTTGTAATGCTCAGTAAATTGTTAAAAATCGGAATTGTGTGTCCCTATAGTTGGGACACACCCGGTGGGGTCGGTAACCACATTCGTGACCTTGCTGAGTATTTGATTGCACAGGGACACGATGTTTCAGTTTTGGCGCCAGCATCTGAAGATGCAACGCTGCCTTCTTACGTAGTCAGCGCTGGCAAGCCAATTTCAATTCCATATAACGGCGCAGTTGCACGAATTCTTTTTGGTCCAGTTGCTTACGCGCGAGTGCGAAGTTGGATCGCAGAAGGAGATTTTGATCTGTTGCACCTTCATGAGCCAGCGATTCCTTCTATCTCATTGTTGGCATGTTGGGCAGCTGAAGGTCCTATGGTTGGAACATTTCATGCAGCTGCTAAACATCAAAAGATTATCTTTGCTATCGGTCCGATTTTAGAGCCTGCTATTGAAAAACTATCTGCTCGAATTGCTGTTTCAGAGGCGGCGCGATTAACACTTACCGATCACTTAGACACAGACGCAGTCATCATTCCTAATGGAATCTATGCCTCGCGATATATGCATGGAACGCCACAAAGTAAGTGGCAAGGAAACACCATTGGATTTATGGGACGTTTTGACGAACCACGAAAAGGGTTAAGCGTTTTAATTGATGCACTTCCGGTTATTTCGCGTTTCGCTCCCGATGTAAAGGTTTTTGTCGCTGGTCCTGGAGATCCTGATGAAGTGATCAAGGACATAGATCCTCAGTTAAGGTCTCGTTTTGAATTTTTAGGAAAAGTCTCTGAATCGGACAAGGCGGATTTCATGTCGTCGGTTGCGATTTATGTCGCACCAAATACAGGTGGTGAATCATTTGGAATTATTGTTGCTGAAGCATTAGCTGGGGGCGCGTGTGTTGTTGCTAGTGATATCCCGGCATTTGATGATCTTCTGGGCCATGGTCAGTATGGAGCGCTGTTTGAGTCTGAGAACTCGACGGAGTTAGCAAAGGTAATCATTGATCTTTTTAGAAATGAAGGTAAGAGAAATGAATTGGCAAGAAGCGGAAAAACCCATGCCCAACTTTTTGATTGGTCAGTTGTTGCTGAGCAGATATATTCAGTCTATGAAATGTCGGTGGTTGGCGGTTCTAAAGTGAGAGTCTCTCAGGACTCTAGATCATGGAGTAGATTCCTTTCTAAAGAGGAAAAGCCATGAGATATTGGGTTTTAGCAGTTTTTCTCATCATCTTTATCATTTGGTACTTAACTTTTCTCGCAAGACGCTTGGACCGTCTCCATCAACGAGTCGATAACACTTGGGCAAATCTGGACATTCTCTTGCAAAAGAGGGCAGCCGTTGCACTTGAGATCGCTCATAGTGATATCGCAGATCCTGCTTCCTCAATGCTGCTGACAGGCGCTGCCTATCAAGCCCGAGATGCTGCTATTCAAAATAGATCTAATGCAGAAAGTGGATTATCTGGTGCGTTGGGATTATTGCTTGAAGATGCTCAGCACTTAACAACATCTGCCGATAGCCAACTTTTGACCGAGCTTTCAGCCCTAACAGATAAAATCAGAGTCGCTATTGCTTTGCACACCGATGCAGTAAATCGCTCCCAAATGTTGAGAAGTAAGTTTGTAGTGAAATCTTTTCGCTTAGCCGGAAGTGCGCCATTGCCCGTTACTTATGAATTCGAAGCCGATGTTCTTTAGAAGAAAACTCGTTCTAACCACCACAATAGTTTTGATGTTAAGCAGCTGTGCTGTCGTTGAAAAGGTAATGCCGGAAAAAGCGGAAACAAATGTTCTCAGTGGGAGAGAGGGCATCAACGGGCCTGTGCTTGCCGTAAAAATAGACGATACAAATCCGGCTCATCCACAAATTGGAATTGAAGATGCCGATGTTGTGTACATCGAACAAGTTGAAAGTGGTTTGACGCGACTGATGGCGATTTTCTCTTCACGAATTCCCGAAAGAGTGGGTCCAGTAAGAAGTGCTCGCATCTCTGACATCGATATTTTGAGCCAATATGGAAATGTTGCCTTTGCCTATAGCGGTGCACAATCGAAATTGCTTCCGGTTATCAGTCAAGCAAATCTTCTTGATTTGG
>CAEZTP010000038.1_pt1 | contig 9972 bp, 13 predicted proteins | sample 7264271 | NCBI WGS metagenome assembly CAEZTP01 (sample SAMEA6813807, study PRJEB35770) | uncultured Actinomycetes bacterium | biome: Freshwater; feature: Freshwater reservoir; material: water | place: Czech Republic | collected 2017-08-18 | depth 0.5m m | reverse complement strand
GGACGACCTGTACTACTGATCGATGAATTAACTCCTTCACGCATTGCATTTATTACTCGTTTAGGTGAAGCGATAATTCCAAATTCTCATACAGTTCTGCAGGAAGGTGATCTCGTGCATGTAATGGTGTCTGATTCCGACCTAGAACGCACACAACAGATTCTCTCCCAAACACCAGAGGCTGAGCGCTCATGAGAATTGCAATCGCCGGTGCAGGAAACGTGGGACGAGCGATTGCTCGTGAACTTTTAGACAACGGTCATCAAGTTTTACTTATTGAAAAAGATCCCAAGGCGATAAAGATTGAAAGTGTTCCAGATGCAGAGTGGCTGATGGCAGATGCCTGCGAGATAACCGCACTTGATGCCGCTCATCTTGATAACTGTCAGGTATTGGTAGCGGCGACAGGTGATGACAAGGCGAATTTAGTCACTTCTTTACTTGGAAAGACCGAATATGGAGTTCCACGAGTTGTTGCACGAATTAATCACCCAAAAAATGAATGGCTCTTTGATACTTCATGGGGTGTAGATGTTGCAGTGTCCACCCCAAGAATCATCTCCGCACTGGTGGAAGAGGCCGTGACTGTTGGAGATGTGGTTCGTCTATTTTCATTTAGAAAAGGTCAAGCAAATTTAGTGGAGTTAACGCTTCCCGATGGTTCGGCATGCATTGGGAAAACTGTTGAAGAGATTGAGCTTCCTGAAAATGCAGCCCTTGCAGCAATCGTTCGTGATGGCCAAGTCATTACAGCTAAAGCACATGATGTGTTTGCCGCTGGAGACGAACTCCTTTTTGTTGCTTCAGCCGATGCTGAAATTCGCATCAAAGCCTGTTTCATCTCTTAACTTTTATTTTTGGATTGATTCTCTATTGGTGGTTCAGATTTGATAATGAGCCACGAACCATATGCAGCAGCAAAAAACAGTGGGTAGCCCATTGCCAGGTTTACGGTGCCTAGCAAATTCACATTCCCACTTTTATAAATTGGATATTGAACTGCAATACGTGAAAAGAACAATGCAACCCATAACCAACTCGCTTTTATATACATCTTCTTACGGCGAGGATTATTTCTCCACGTAAAGTTTTCTCCTAGTAATGGTCCAAGAACTAACCCCAAAATAGGCCATCCAACTAAGTTGGCAATCAGATAAACAGTTCCATATCCCAAATTTGTGAGTAGTTTTGGAATATAGAAATCTGTAGCGTTACCACTTCGATTGGCAAAGTAAGCGCAGATTAAGACTCCAATAACGCCAGAAATTGAATGTTGAATTGTGTCTTTACGAATCAACCTCCAGATTGCAAGGATGATTGCTAGTGATAGAGCAGCCCAGATTGCCCTCTGAAGATCTTGATTAAAGTTAAAAACTATAAGAAAAACGACCGCCGGCAAACCCGAGTCAATTAATCCTTTTTTTCCTCCAAGGGCATTGATAACTTTGTCGCGATCTTGACCGTGCTGACTCATGAGCGCCCCGTTGATCCAAAGCCACCTGCGCCTCTATCTGATCCTGGAAGGTGTTCAACTTCTGTGAAAACTGCGCGCTCGACTTTTTGGATAACCAGCTGCGCAATCCGATCACCCTTTTTGAAAGTTACTGATTCGGATGGGTCGTGGTTAATGAGAATGCATGAAAGCTCGCCGCGATACCCTGCATCCACAGTGCCTGGTGCATTAACCATAGTTACGCCATGTTTGATTGCAAGTCCCGAACGTGGATGGACCAATGCAACGTAACCGTCTGGAAGAGCAATTGAAATACCAGTTGGAACAAGTGCGCGTTCCCCTGGCTTTAAAACAACATCAACACGAGTAGTTATATCCGCCCCAGCATCACCTGGTTTGGAATAACTCGGTAATGGCACACTCGGATCAAGGCGCGTTATGAGAACCTCTACACCCTTCATTTCAAGGATTAATCTCGAAATTTGGATCAACAAAAGTTAAGAGTTCAGGAGTTTTCGCCAACTCTTCGAAATAGCCATCCGGTGCGTTATTAATGAAATGCTCCATAGGTACGATGATGAAAAGCGCTGCTGCTCGAACTGCAATTTCACCTTCTGGAGAATTCAAACGACCCACTGCCGATGTATAAACTTTTCGACCATGTTGTCCTGTTATCTCTGCGGCAATGTGCAAAGTGGTTCCAATAGGGACAGGAATAAGAAAATCTGTTTCTAAGCGCCCAGTTACTGCTGGTGAACGAATTAACCACATTAATTTACCCAAAGCTTCATCAAAGGCCAGTGAGAGCAATCCGCCGTGCGCTAATCCTGGAGCACCTTGATGATTTTCAGTAACCGTAAAAGTTGCTGTGATATTGGCGCCTTCACCCGAATATGCGACTAAACGCAAACCTGTTGGATGTAGATGGCCACAACCAAAACAATGCCCAAAGTGTGAGGGAATCTTCGTCCCTACTGGCGGTGCAAGGGGATGACGCTCTGGAATTATTGAACCTTCGGGTGGAACCGTACTTGCTACTCTGCCCATGGATAAAGATTAGCGCCTGATTATCCGATACGGTAACACCCATGCGATACAGAGAAGTGATACGTACGCCACTATGGCTTTTGGCCATAATTTACTTCTTTTTTCTTTCCCTAGTTATCTCGATTTGGGCGGCGTTAGGAAATAACTCAGCATTAGTGTCACTGGTAGTGCTGACGTTGATCTTGGTAGCTGTCTATATAAAGGCAGGACTAGTGATCGAAGTTGACGACACAGAGATACGTGTTGGGCGGGCACATTTACAAAGAGATTTTATGGGTGAAATCACTGCTTTAGATAATCAACAACTGAAAAGAATTAGGACAAGAGATGCCGATCCAGCTGCATTTCTAGCGATTAGATTTTGGTCTCCACGAGCCGTTCAACTTTTCGTCAATGACACTAGAGATGCAACTCCATATTGGCTAATTTCTACTTCACAACCTGAAAAACTACTTACCGCTCTAAAGGCATTGAAGAGTTAATTACACTCTTTACAAACAGCTTTTGCACCTTCACCCTTGGCTAACTGAGAGATATGATGCACTAAGAAACAGCGTGAGCAAGTGAATTCATTAACTTGCTTCGGGACAACTCGCACTGCAAGCTCTTCACCAGAAAGATCTGCACCGGGCAGTTCAAGATTTTCAGCTGCTTCAGCTTCATCAACATCGATCTGGCCAGATTGAGCATCAACTCGCTTTGCTTTTAACTCTTCAAGAGACTCCTCATGAAGTTCCTCATCGGTTTTTCTGGGTGTGTCGTAATCAGTTGCCATTGCTCTCACCACCTTTTCGATACTTCGTCGTTTAGCCGATAACTCTCTGCGGGCGCATCATGGCGCATTTAACACCATCTATTTGCTACAACACGCCACAAACTCTGGTTATTCCTGAACCTGGCCAGATTTTTCGATTCTTTGAGCCAGGCTCGCATCTACGCGAGCGTGGATCGCTGTTCCCTCTGCAACGTATGACTCTGAAAATATCTCGCCCGACTCATGTATGGCATGAACCAGGTCTCCCCTGTCGTACGGAATGACTACTGAGACTTCCACAGATGGGCGCGGTAGAGAGCTTTCAATTGCATGTAGTAATCCCTCGATACCAAAGCCAGTTCGAACAGAAAAAGCATAACTGTTGGGTTCCTTGCGCAAAATCTCCATAACAATATTTGGATCAGCAATATCAACTTTGTTTATGGCAATTATTTCAGGAATCTCCTTGCCACCGATTTCATCTATGACTAGGCGAACAGCCTTAATCTGCTCAAATGGATTTGGATGTGAGCCATCAACAACATGAACAATCAAATCTGATTGAGAAACCTCTTCTAAAGTCGACTTGAATGCATCGATAAGTTGGTGTGGAAGGTGGCGAACGAATCCAACAGTGTCACTTAATGTGTATATCCGTCCATCGTGAGTCTGTGTTTTTCGAACAGTTGGATCCAAGGTGGCAAATAGTGCGTTCTCGACTAAAACTCCTGCGTTGGTAAGTTTGTTGAGCAGTGAGGATTTACCAGCATTTGTATACCCTGCGATTGCAACTGAGGGAATGTTGTTCCTGCGACGTTCCTGCCTTTTTGTGTCACGGGCAGTTTTCATCTCGGCAATTTCACCGCGAAGCTTTGCCATTTTGTCCCGAATTCTGCGTCGATCAGTTTCGATTTTTGTTTCACCAGGTCCACGACCACCAATACCCGCACCGCCTGCAGCTCGACCACCAACCTGACGTGAGAGTGAATCACCCCAGCCTCGAAGTCTTGGAAGTAAGTAAGCGATTTGAGCTAATTCGACTTGGGCCTTACCTTCTTTGCTTTTTGCATGCTGGGCGAAGATATCTAGGATCAATGCAGTTCGGTCAACAACTTTAACTTTTAACTTATCTTCTAATTGACGAAGCTGTGACGGAGATAGTTCACCATCGCAAACAACTGTGTCAGCGCCAGTTGAAACAACAACGCTTTTTAGTTCGATCACTTTTCCTGAACCTATGTAGGTAGCGGGATCTGGCTTGTCTCGACGTTGAATCAAACCTTCAAGAACCTCTGATCCAGCAGTCTCTGCCAATGCTTTTAACTCTGCTAAAGAGTTCTCCGCATCGGCAATTGTTCCTTCAGTCCAAACTCCCACAAGCACGACGCGCTCCAGTTGGAGCTGGCGATATTCGGCCTCAGAAATATCTTGTAGTTCGGTTGAAAATCCCTTAACTCGACGCAATGCATTTCGCTCAGATAGTTCTTGCGATTGATCGATTGTTTCATCGGCCTCTGCTGCATCAAACTCTGCTGCTACTCGTGCACTTTCTTCCAGAAGTTTTTCAAACTCATGATCAAATTGATCATCTATCTTTTCATCAAAATCTTTACTCAAGGAGAAACCTAGAGATGTCTACATCTTTTACTAACACTGCGGGCCCAGTCAGTGTTGCATTGGAGTGACCGTCAATTGAGACCTCTAAACGGCCCCCCGGAGTATTGATGATCCATGTCGCGGGTAGTTTTCTGTTGGCATGAATAGTTGCAGCTAACGCAACAGCGCAGGTTCCAGTTCCACATGATTGTGTTTCACCAGAGCCTCTTTCGTAAACACGCATCGAAATCTCGTTATCACTTGTGACTTCAACGAACTCAACATTTACACCCTCTGGATAAGAGTCCTTAGGTCGAACTACCGGTGCATCCAGCAGATCTCCAACTTCGTTGATATCGTCAACAAAGACCACAGCATGAGGATTTCCTACACTGATGTTGTATCCATTCCAAATTTTTCCATTCGTTGCAGCCGTTATGCTCTCGCCTTCATCACTTACTTGGCCCATGTTGACGGAAATATCATCAGTTAGCGGAACGCGAAGATGCTTAACTCCATCTCTCGTATCGATTGCAAAAATACCTTCAGGCTGATGACCGCGTTCGACTAAATAGCGAGCCATTACTCGTATGCCGTTGCCACACATTTCTGCCAGAGAACCATCGGAATTTCGATAATCCATGAACCATTTGTCGTTTCGCTTGATAATTCGAATGAGCCCATCGGCTCCAATTCCATTCTCACGATTGCAAATGGCAGCAGTCTGGGCAGTAGTAATTGAATGCTCATTGAGAGGATCAAAGACTAGAACAAAGTCGTTGTGCGTGCCGTGCCCATATGTTGCAATCATGTAGATGAGTTTAACGAATTAAGAATGCGTTCGATTCGATTTTGTATTGGTGAGATCCACATTATTCGCTCGTCTCTAGAAAACCAGGTTTCTTGTCTGCGCGCATATTGGCGTGTTGCACGCTTGGTCTCTTCAATAGCCTCTTCTTCGGAGATTTTCCCCTCTTTGTAAGCGATAACTTGTGAGTACCCCAAGGCCTTTTGAGCAGTGGTGCCACGAGTAATTCCAGCTTCGATCAATGATTCAACCTCTGCAACAAAACCTGCTTGCCACATTCTTTCAACACGTGCTGAAATTTTTTCACCAAGGAGTTCACGGTCCATCACTAAACCAAATTGCAAGGCCTCTGGGTAACTCGTACTTTCTTTCCTAGGCAAGTTTGCAGTAAATGGTTTACCTGTAATCTTTATAACTTCAAGAGCGCGAATAACTCTTCTAGAGTTTGCTTTGTCTATTGCTAAAGCTGCCGCTGGATCTAGCTTTTCTAATCTTTCAAAGAGTGGTCCAATGCCCTTTGTCGCATACTCAAGTTCAAGTTCTGTTCGAACCACAGGGTCTGTATCCGGAAAATTCAAATCATCCAAGATTGCCTTTATGTAAAGTCCGGTCCCACCAACAATGATTGCATTTTTTTTGCGTGAATGAACTTCTGTGATTTTCTCACGAGCTTTTTCCTGATACCAGGCAACGTTGGCATCTTCTGTAACATCCAATTGATCCATTAAATGATGCGGAACGCCCTGTTGTTCCTCAAGAGTGATCTTTGCCGTACCAATATCCATACCTTTATATAGCTGCATGGAGTCTGCATTAATTACTTCACCGTCTATTTCACGTGCTAATGCGACTGCAAGATCACTCTTTCCAGTAGCAGTTGCTCCACAAATGACAATCACATTCATTTTTTTACCGAAGGAATTCCAAGCATCGTCGCGGATTTACCCTTGCCCTCAATTCGATCTTGATGTGCCTGCGCCCCTCTTGTCTGTCGGACTGAAATCGCATCTCCAATTAAGTAATGCGCCGAAGCTTGTGAGATCTTTACAGTCACTTCATCACCTGGTCTAGCCAAAGTGGTGTTATCGAAGTGAACAAGGCGAAAATCTTCACTGCGTCCGGTTAAACGAGACTGCGCTTCATCCCTGCGACCTTCATAATCTCCGACTAAGACTTTATGAATTGAGCCAATACTTTCTTGATTAACTGAAAGAGATATCTCCTGCTGATGATTATGAAGGCGTGTGTATCTTTCGCCCACTACTTCTTGGCTCACTTGATCAGGCATTGTTGCTGCAGGTGTTCCTGGTCGTTTTGAATACTGATATGTATAGGCAGCAGCAAATCTTGCTTGCGTGCATAGATCTAATGTTTGTTGAAAATCCTCTTCACTTTCTCCGGGAAATCCAACGATGATGTCAGTTGTAATCATTGCTTGAGGCATCGCCTTACGCACTCGATCTAAAATTCCCAGGTATCTATCGCTTCGATAAGAGCGTCTCATTTGTTGCAAAATTCGATCCGATCCCGACTGAAGGGGCATGTGCAAGTGCGGCATTACGTTAGATGTTTGTGCCATTGCATCGATGACATCATCTGTGAAATCTCGAGGGTGGGGTGACATAAAGCGAACCCGCTCCAAGCCCTCTATCTGGCCACAGGATCGCAAAAGATTTGCGAAGGCACCGCGATCTGAAAAATCGACTCCGTAGGCATTTACATTTTGACCCAAGAGAGTAATTTCAATAACACCTTGATCAACCAAAGCTTTGACTTCATTGAGAATGTCTTCGGCATTTCTATCTTTTTCAATACCGCGAAGAGTTGGGACAATACAAAAAGTGCATGTGTTGTTGCACCCTACAGAGACTGATACCCATGATGAAAAAGCTGAAAGCCGGCGCGCTGGCAAGGTTGAAGGGAAATGTTCCAACGCTTCTAAAATCTCTATCTGAGACTCTTCTTCAATTCGAGCACGCTCCAAGAGCACAGGTAATGAACCAACATTGTGAGTACCAAATACAACATCGACATATGGAGCTTTTTTAATAATGGTGGCTTGGTCCTTCTGAGCAAGACAACCTCCAACAGCAATTTGCATATGGGGGTTTGCCTTTTTTATTGGTGCCAGAAAGCTCAAATTTCCATAAAGTTTATTGTCTGCATTTTCTCGAACCGCGCAAGTGTTGAAAACAACTAAATCCGCTTGTTCTCCTTCAGTTACAGGAACATAGCCTGCCTCGTCCAATAAACCTGCAATTCGCTCTGAATCATGGACGTTCATCTGACATCCATAGGTTTCTACTAAATAGGAACGTGTCATGGCAGCTTAATTTCTAACTCTCTGCACATACTGCCAACTCTACTTGATTCCATAGATTTCATAGATCTGAGTATTTAACGATTCTTTTTTGCGCGTTCAATGGCCTGTTCAGCGCGCCATTTTTCTATCTCTTTATGATTTCCACTGAGTAAAACTTCTGGCACCTGTAAGTTACGCCAGTCTGCAGGTTTCGTGAAATTAGGGTATTCAAGATAACCCTCATCGTTATGTGATTCCTCTGCAAGTGATTGGGGATTTCCAAGAACTCCAGGAATTAATCTCGTAATTGCCTCGATCATCACTAATGCTGCTACTTCTCCCCCACCTAAGACATAGTCACCGATTGATACCTCATGAACTCGATGTCCTGTGTTTTCATAGTGCATACGAACGCGATCATCGATTCCTTCATATCGACCACATGCAAAAACAAGGTGTGACACTTGAGAAAACTTTGCAGCCATCGACTGATCAAAACGCTTTCCTGCTGGTGTAAGAATAATCAGATCAGAATCTTGATTCATCAATGAATCTAAAGCCTGCCCCCATATTTCCGGCAGCATCACCATTCCGGCGCCACCTCCGTATGGAGTGTCATCGACAGCGTGGTGGTTATCAGTTGCCTTTGATCTCAAGTCATGGACATTAATGTCTACAATTCCTTGATCTTGTGCTTTTCCAAGAAGAGAAAGTTGCAGCGGTGCTAGATACTCAGGAAAAATCGTGACTACATCAATTTTCATTTAATCTCGCTCCATAAGAGCCGGTGGTATTACGGTAATTTTCTTACTCTTTATATCGACAGTTGGCACCAATTGATGAACAAAAGGAATCAGTTGTTCGCCTTCATCTGTCTTTATCGCCAGTAAATCCTGTCCAGGAAGATTAATGACATCGGTTACTTCACCAAAAACTTTGCCATTTTCAAGTACCGCTTGGCATCCCACAAGTTGAAGGACGTGATACTCATCTTCAACATCACTAGTTTCATTGATATCTACTTCTGCATACAAAAGAGTATTTCGAAGCTTTTCAACTGCATTTCTGTCGTTAAATCCATCAAAGCCAAGAAGTAAAATTCCGTTATGAACGCGACCAGAGATGATTTTTAATTCACCATGGGAATCAGTCGACACTTTGCTTCCAACAGCAAAGCGACGATCTGGTTCATCAGTTCGAACCTCAATCGTTGCTTCGCCAAGAATTCCGTGAGCACGACCTATTCGCCCCACGAGAAGGCGCATTGTTATCTTGCTTCGTCGGTCTCGATGAGATCGACGCGCACTGTACGACCTGCGAGCGCACTTACAACGGTGCGAAGCGCCTTTGCAGTACGACCATTTCGGCCAATAACTTTTCCAATGTCTTCTGGATTAACATGAACTTCTAGCGTTGTTCCTCGTCGATGATTAACTTCCTTGACTACCACGTCGTCAGGATTATCAACGATTCCTTTTACTAAATGCTCTAAGGCTTCGTCCATCATTGTTATTCAGGCGCCGCTTCTGAAGAAACCTCTGCAACTGGCTCTGCTACTGCATCTGTTGTTGCCTCTGGTGTTGTCTCAACAACTGCCTCTGGTGTTGTCTCAACAACTGGCTCTTCGGCAACAGGGTTAGCTTTTGCTGCAAGCTTTTCCTGTGCTTTTTTCTTCATAGTTGTAGCACCCTCTGCAGGTTCAGCTGCTGCTGCTTTCATTGCAGCTTCATATGCAACGCTCTTAGCAGGCTTAACTGATGCAACACGAAGAGTTCCTTCACTTCCTGGAAGGCCCTTAAATTTCTGCCAATCACCAGTTACTTTAAGAAGTGCTGCAACTGCCTCTGATGGCTGTGCGCCTACTCCGAGCCAGTACTGAGCGCGCTCAGAGTTAATCTCGATAAGTGATGGTTCTTGTCCTGGAACGTAGCGACCGATCTCCTCAATTGAAAGACCATTACGTGCCTTGCGTGAGTCTGTAACCACAACACGGAAAAATGGTGTGCGGATCT
>CAEZTP010000036.1_pt1 | contig 10403 bp, 10 predicted proteins | sample 7264271 | NCBI WGS metagenome assembly CAEZTP01 (sample SAMEA6813807, study PRJEB35770) | uncultured Actinomycetes bacterium | biome: Freshwater; feature: Freshwater reservoir; material: water | place: Czech Republic | collected 2017-08-18 | depth 0.5m m | reverse complement strand
GTCCGCCAACACCAATAGCCATGGTGCCCTGCTTGCGCAGTCCACGGATATCGTCTTGGAAAATTTTTGCTTGCTTGTAGGCAAACCAGAGCTGAAACAGCCACATGATTCCAATGAGAATAAATAGCTTGCCTATATTGCTCATGCGCTCTTTACCGCCGATGGTTGTAGTGATTTAACAACAGAGTTAGCACACGCTAAATCCACAATTAAGGTATCAATCAATCCAGCATTAGCAGCGCCCACCACACCGGCAACCTTCTCAGCCCCTGATGCAACGCCAATTACGCGAGGGATATTTTTAATCTCTTCCAAAGTAAGTCCGATTACGCGGCCGTCCATGGCACTAGAAAGTGGCGAACCATCTTTTTTGTAGAAGCGAGCAGCAACATCGCCTGCATAGCTAGAGGCCAATGCTTCGCGATCTGCCTTTGAGGTTTTGAACTCTGAAAAGACCATTTCACTAGATGATGAACCATTTGAGCCGATTCCAACTAATGCCACATGTGCACCGCGTGCGAGCTGGAGCGACTTGGCGATACTTTCTTCTTCTAAAAGTGAATCACGAACTTTGGTGCTGTTAACAACAACAGGTGATAAGAATGGTATGAACTGAGCGTTAAGGTTTTTAGCCAAGTTGCGACCAAGCTCTTCGGCGCTAACTGAGGTGCTAACAGATGAGAGTGAGCCCATAAGTTGAGTGACCTTTAAACCTGAAAGTGTCTCTGAATGAGCATTAACTACCGTTGCCTCTAAACCGCGACCCCATGAGATTGCAATAGTTTGGTTATCGCGTAAGTGCTTGAGAAGGGCGCTCGCAGCTGCCCGGCCAATTGTGTTGAGTGTTAAGTCGTTGGACTCAGTTGCAATTACCTGAACATCTTTGATCTTAAGCAGCTCTGATAGCTGCTGAGAAAGTGATTCATGCTTGTGTGTTGGAGAAACAATCTTGATTTCAACAAAGCCAAAACGTTTTGCATCTGAGAGCATGCGCGAAACATTTGATCTCGATGTATTGAGTTTGGATGCAACCTGATCTTGCGAATAGTGGCCCTCGTAATACAGGCGTGCTGCGCGCAGAATTAACTCTGTCTCACGCTGCTTCACTATCGTCACATCCGTTCATTCATTGAGCAATTGACTTAGTGTGCATTGCTTCACACAGGGAAATCAAGCACAAACGAGCAAAATTTAGGAGCAATTAGTACCGGCGGGTATCAGATTTGAGGCCATTTGAAGGCCACCTGCGGGTCACTTGCTTGGCTTTAAGGCACTCCGTTGAGGCTTCTTAAAACAGGCCAAATCGCCCTTTTTTAGGGTTCAGAGGCCCAGATTGGCCAACTCAACCAGTTCTTTGCGGGCAGCGTTTTTGGCATCGGCGGCTGTCTTTGCAGCAACTGCTGCCTTACCGGCCAGAGTTAACTGCTGAGATGAATGGGCTGTAATTGCCTGGGCCACATCGATCAATGTTGCAACACTGCTCGAAAGTGAAGAGACACCCATGCCAACTAATACTGATGCCAATGTTGGATCAGATGCTGCTTCACCACAGACACCAACGGGGCAGTTGTTTTTGATTCCTGCTTGTGCAATTTGATGAACAGCGCGTAGTAAAGCTGGTTGCCATGGGTCATTAAATCCTGCAAGTGCTGCAGACTCTCTATCAGCAGCATGTAAATACTGACCCAAATCATTTGTACCAATTGAGACAAAGTGACAGACCTTTGTAATTTCATCTGCAAGAAAAACAGCAGCAGGTACTTCGATCATTACACCTGCTTTATCTAATCCATATTCTTTTGCCATTGCAACAAAGTTTTTTGCCTCTTCTGGCAATGTGATCATCGGCGCCATTACCCATACTTCAGCCTTAGTGGCCTTTGCTGAAGCTGCAATTGCTTGCAACTGTGTGCGAAGTAGATTTTCATGTTTATTAATTGTTCGATAGCCACGAACACCTAACGCTGGGTTTGGTTCATTATCAAATGAAATAAATGCCATTGGCTTATCGGCGCCCGCATCTAATGTTCTAATGATCACTTTTTGATTATTAAAGGGAGTGAACAACTCTGTGTATATTGCAGTTTGCTCTTGAAGAGTTGGCGCATCGTTTCGATCTAGATACAAAAGCTCTGTGCGCAGTAAACCAACACCATCTGCTCCTGCTGTGACTGCAGCTGCTGTATCTTCAAGACGACCAATGTTTGCATAAATTGGAACTACAACATTATCTGTTGTGATGTAGCCATCTTTAGATCTAGCAACAGTTCTAGATTTGCGTGCTTTGATCTTTTCGATCTTACTTTCAATTGCCGATTTAACAGCTGAATCTGGATTAAAGACAACATCACCAGTTGTTGCATCCACAGCCACTATTGCATTCGGTGAAGCTATTGCTGCTTGTACAACGCCAGGACAGGCAACAATGGCTGCGATTCCATTGGAACGCGCAATGATCGCCGTGTGGCTTGTTGGCCCACCACCTGCAGTAACAATTGCCAAAATCTTTTCTGTCTCTAAATCCGCAGTATCTGCTGGCGATAAATCTTGAGCAATCAGAACAGTTGGAACATCTAAGTGTGGAATCTCCGGGTAAGAAATTCCTGCAATTTCACACAGAATGCGATCTCGAATATTTGCAACATCACTCACACGCTCTGCTAAATAACCACCGGAAGCCGTCAATAACTCCTGAAAAACCTCTGTCGCTTTAACTATTGCAAAGCTTGCCGTGCGACCACCTGCGATAAATGCTGCTGCTTCTTCTGCAATAGCAGGATCAGTTGCAATCTCTGCCATTGCAACCAAAATTTCATGTAGCTCACCAGTGGTACGTGCAGCACGTGAATCTAAATCTGTACCCACTCGCGCAATTGCTGCGGTTAAGGTCTGAGTTTCTTGCTCAGCACTTAACTGTGATTGCTGCGCATCTGCAACAGGAATATTTGTGTTGAGCAAAAAGAATGGACCAATTGCTGCACCAGAACTTGCGGGTATACCAGTGAGCATTGTGATCGGATGTCCTTTTGTTTAGGGCTTCTAAAGGGAAGCGATGAGAGCATCTAAAAGTAGTGCACCATCATAAAAGTCACAGAAGTTTAGATCAATAGTTAAAGAAATATTTTTTGTGCTTTCGCTGTCATAACCAATAGTCAGGGACGTGACTTGATTTGGGAATAACAAGGGAGTAGCAGAACTCATAGAGTAAGTGGTTAGGTCAAAAATTGTTGTGGTCCCACCACTGAGCATTGCAATTGGCACCTTGCCATTTTTTGCAGCATCAGAAGTAGAAGAAACAAGTGTTCGCAACTCTTCGATATTTATTAGATCAGGATCTCTAAAGACTGGGAGTGCGCTTCCATATTTGGATTCAATGATGAGTGAAACTCCAACATGTTGATGGGCTGCTAAATCTGGGCGAGCTCGCAAAACTTTGGCCCATGCAGATATCAACTGTGCGTGATCAAAGTTTGCATTGGCGCGGCGATTAAAAGAAGCCTGGGCAATACCGCGAGTCATTTCAATTCCCTTAGCGATCAGAGCTTTGTTTGCTGCTTGTCGCTTTAATATTGCTGGATCTACTTGGGCAGAATTGATATCTGACATCGTGATTGTTCGATCCGGCCCAGTTGGATGCACCGTACGAAGATCAATTCCACGATTAGCTGCTTCTACTCGGGCCTTAGGAACGGCTTTAACAGATGTGTTAACAATGATTGGTGCAGCAACTGGCGCAACAACTACCGGCGCAGGTGCAGCGGGAGGCGGAGTTGGTGCGACAGGTTGCACAACTGGTGCCGCAACTACAGGTGCGACAGGTGCGACAGGTTGCACAACCGGAGCCGCAGCTACAGGAGCAACTGGTTCTGCAAGCGGAGCAGCAGGCGCAGCAGCATCGCCGCCAAAATCAAAGGCCATAACCTCTGTTTCAGTAAGCATGATCAATACTGGTTTACCAATTTCAATGACATCACCTGGTGTGCCAACTAAAGTTTCAATCACACCATCTGCCGGTGCTTCAACTTCCATATCGATTTTGTCTGTCATTACTTCAAATAAAACATCGCCAGATTTAACCTGGTCGCCAACTTTTACATGGAAAAGCAAAAGCTCTCCAGTTTCCATAGTCATGCTCATCTTCGGCATAACAACGGGATATTTGAAACTCATCGCCAGTTTTTAACAATCTCTCGGGCAGCAGCTTCGATGTCCTCAATTTGAGGAACCGCAGCTTTTTCCAACTGAGGTGCATATGGAATAGGAATGTTCATTCCAGCCAAACGCTTAATCGGTGCGATCAGTGAGCCAAATGATGAAGATCCTGCCATCTGGGCGATAACTTCATTGATAAATCCTGCATGTGCTGGACCCTCCTGAACAACCATAAGACGACCAGTTTTTTCAACTGATTCATACACAGGTTGCATATCAAGAGGAGAAATTGTGCGCGGATCAATCAACGTAACAGAGATTCCTTCGGCTGCTAATTTTTCACAGACTTCATAACTCTTGTTGACCATAATTCCTGTTGCAACAATTGTTAAATCTTTTCCTTCACGTACAACTTTGGCAACTCCTAAAGGAATTCGCTCCGCACCTTCTGGTACTGGATCTCTACCTGGAATCTTGTATAAGAGTTTGTGCTCTAAGAAAATTACAGGGTTTGGATCATCAATTGATGCAAGCAGTAATCCTTTTGCATCTGCAGGGTTAGATGGCACTACAACTTTTAATCCAGGCACCGATGCAAACCATGGCTCTAGATTTTGTGAGTGTTGTGCAGCAGCACCTGTTCCAGAGCCTTGAGGTGTGCGCAAAACCATTGGCACATGCAACGCTCCACCTAACATGAAGTGAATCTTTGCAGCTTGGTTTGCAATCTGATCCATCGCCTGTGCGGTGAAATCTGAAAACTGGATTTCAACAATTGGACGCATTCCAGAAAGTGCGGCACCTACTGCGGCGCCAACAATTCCAAGTTCTGCAATCGGAGTATCTAGTACGCGCTCTGATCCATAGCGGTGATACATATCTCCGGATACGCCAAATGCACCGCCATAAATTCCAACATCTTCCCCTAATAAAAATACTTCTGGGCGCTCATCAAATGCGATGCTCATTGCTTCGCGTACAGCCTCGGCCATAGTTAACATGCGATCGCTCATGCTGAGACCTTCTTAAAGACTGCATCTAGCAAGCCTGCAGGGTCAGCAGCTTTTGCTTTTACGGCTTCATTTACTGAAGCAACAATTGCATCTGTTGCCTCTTGTTGAATTGCATCGCACTGCTCCTGCGTCAATTTCTTTTGCTTGATTGCACGGGCGATAAACTTTGGAATCGGATCTAATAAACGCCACTCTTCGATCTCTTCTTTTGTGCGATACAAGTTTTTATCAGAGCGTGAGTGACCTTTCCAACGATATGTCTCGGCCACAATCAATGTTGGTCCTTCGCCTTTTCTTGCGCGATCTACTGCAATCTGTGCAGCTTCATAAACTTCTACAACATCATTTCCATTAACGTTTACTCCAGGAATTCCATATCCCTTAGCGCGATCGGCTAAGTTATCGATTGCGAAAGCTTTCTCAGTCGATGATGACATTCCATACTTATTGTTTTCGCAAAATAAAATCATTGGTAGATCCCAGATGGCAGCTAAGTTCGCTGCTTCATGGAAAGCTCCTTCATTCATTGCGCCATCTCCAAAGAATGAAACAGCAACTGTTCCTTTTTTCATCATCTTGGATGCAAGTGCGGCCCCGGCTGCGATTGGAATTCCGCCACCTACAACTCCATTGGCGCCAAGGTTTCCTGTATCAACATCTGCAATGTGCATCGAACCACCGCGACCACCGCAATAGCCAATCTCTTTTCCAAGAAGCTCTGCGATCATGCGCGTAAGGTCCGCGCCTTTTGCAATGCAGTGACCATGTCCACGGTGTGTAGATGTAATTTGATCCTGAACCGTGAGTGCCATACACATACCTGTTGGTGATGCTTCTTGACCGATCGATAAGTGCATCGTTCCGTGCATCATTCCGCGACCAAATAAATCTTCTACAGCCTCTTCGAATTTTCTAATGCGGCACATGTATAGCAACGCATGGCGTGCATTTTCAGTTGATGCCAACGGATGGCCCATCAGTAGGGGATTTGCGCTCATTTTCCAATCCTCACATTTGTTCACGTGGCTGAGTAGATGTTCCTATTAAACACTACCTATGAGCCCGTTACGATAGAGCAATGAAAGAATTTCGCTCTGTTGTGGCAGCTGCAGTAGGCCTGCATGCTCGTCCAGCCGCTCTTTTTGCATCAACTGCAAAGGGTTCAGGAAACACTGTTCGCTTATCAAAAATCGTAGATGGCGCACCAACCACGCCAGTTGATGGAGCGAGCGTCTTGAGAGTTATGACCTTAGGCGTTAAATGTGGCGATGAAGTTCTTGTAACAGTTGAAGGTGAAACCGAAGAAGAGACATCTGCAAAGTTGCAAGAAATTGTTGAGAGCAACGATCATTGAATTCTAAATTACGTACTGGCATAGGAGTAGACGCTCATCAATTTGGTGATAGCGGGCCACTTGCGCTCGCAGGTTTGGTTTGGCCAGAAACAAAAAAACTAGTTGGACATTCAGATGGCGATGTTGTCGCGCATACAATTTGTGACGCGGTTTTATCTGCATGCCAGTTAGGCGATGTCGGAAGTTTTTTTGGAGTCGACAAGCCTGAAATGGCTGGGGCCTCTGGTGTTGTGATGATCTCTGCGGTAAGAGATTTTGTTATAGCAAGAGGTTTTGCCATCAACAATGTTGCTGTGCAGATTGTTAGTAACTCACCCAATGTTTCATCTCGAAGAGATGAGGCACAAGATGTTTTAACCAAAGCATTAGGTGCACCAGTTTCGATAGCAGGAACAACTTCAGATGCCATGGGCTTTACAGGTCGCGGTGAAGGTGTGTATGCAATCGCAACTGCGTTGGTGCAGATCCCGTGACGCTACATTTATATGACACTGCCTCACGTGAAGTAAGTGAGTTCAAATCACTCAAGCCTTCAAAGGTGTCGATCTATGTTTGCGGAGCAACAGTGCAAGGCCCACCACATATTGGCCATGTTCGCTCTGGAGTTAACTTCGATATTTTAAGGCGCTGGTTAATTAAATCTGGGTACGAAGTAACCTTTGTTAGAAACGTTACCGATATCGACGACAAGATTTTGCACACCGCAAAGCATGATGAAATGCCTTGGTGGGCAGTTGCAATGAAATATGAGCGGGTATTTACCGCTGCATATGCGCAGTTAAACATTTTGCCACCAACATATGAGCCACGTGCCACTGGGCATATCACTCAGATGATTGAACTGATGCAAAAACTAGTCGATAACGGTGCTGCATACGCCCCGGGCAATGGCGATGTTTATTTAGAGGTTCGAAAACTAACGAGCTATTTAACGTTGTCTCGGCAAAACTTAGATGACTTACAAGCTGCAGCAGATGCTGATGAAACTAATAAAAAAGATGTTCGTGATTTTGCATTGTGGAAAGCTGCAAAACCTGGAGACCCATCATGGCCAACACCATGGGGCCCGGGCCGACCAGGATGGCATTTGGAATGTTCTGCAATGGCACATGCATACCTTGGTGAAACATTTGATATTCACGGAGGTGGATTAGATTTAGTTTTTCCACACCACGAAAATGAGATTGCCCAGTCTGAAGCCGCTGGTTATGGATTTGCCAAGCGTTGGTTACATAATGCGTGGGTCACTCAATCTGGTGAAAAAATGTCCAAATCTTTGGGTAACTCACTGCAAGTAAATGAAATCCTAAAAACTGTCCGAGGGATAGAGCTACGTTGGTATTTAGGCAGTGCCCATTACCGTTCTATGTTGGAGTATTCACCAGCTGCTCTAGAAGAATCGGCAACAAACTTTGGACGGATTGAAAGTTTTTTAAAGAGAGCCACAGAGATGGTTGGAGAGAAACCATCATTAATGCTAAGTAAAGAATTTACAGATGCTATGAATGATGATTTAGCAGTTCCGACTGCACTTGCATCAATTAGTGAAAATCTTCGACTTGGAAATCAAGGAATTACTGACAACGATAAAAAAGCAGTTACAAAAAATGCCAACGAGATTCGTGGCGCGCTAGATGTTTTGGGATGTGACCCTTTTGATCCTGCATTTGCCCAATCAGGCGGCTCAGATTTAACAGCTGCCTTGGATGGAGTTATAAAGATCGCTCTTGCAGAGCGTGCATCTGCAAGAGAGCGTAAGGATTTTGCTGCTTCTGATGCAATACGTGATGGACTTGCTGATTTAGGAATTACAATTGAGGACACCGCACAAGGGCCTCGCTGGTCTATCAATTAAGTACTGAAACGAGAATTAACAATGGCTGGCAATTCATCCCGTAAAGGCGCTGTTCGCCAATCGAAAAAAGGTCCATCTTCAGGTACTGGTGGCAATAACAAGAGACGTTTAGAAGGTAAAGGCCCAACTCCAAAAGCAGAAGATCGTCCTTACCATGCAGCAGCAAAGCGCAAAAAAGCTGCAGAGAAAAAAGAAGTTCGATCACCTCGAATGCCTAAAGGTGATCGACCACGCGGTGAAATTGTTGCAGGACGTAACGCAGTTCTTGAAGCGCTACGTGAAAACGTTCCGGCAACCGAGCTATTAGTTGCACGCAGTATTGATGTTGATGATCGCGTTGCCGAGAGTTTAAAACTTGCACTGCACCAAGGACTTCAGATTCGCGAAGCACATCGGGCTGAGGTTGAAGGTATTTCACCCAATAGCCAAGGAATCATTCTTGCAATCAAACCTTTTCAGTATTCAAGTTTTGAAGAGATTCTCTCTCGCGCAAAACATCCATCATTAATTGTTGCTTTAGATGGCGTCACTGATCCACGAAATCTTGGCGCAATTATTCGAAGCGCAGCAGCATTTGGTGCAGCCGGTGTCATCATGACCGAACGTCGGGCGGCAACAATGACGGCATCGGCTTGGAAATCCTCTGCTGGGGCAGCGGCTCGTTTGCCTATTGCACAGATAACAAATCTTGCTCGCACAATTGATGCAGCTAAAAAAGCAGGCATGTTTGTTGTTGGATTAGATGGTGAATCCAGTGATGATATTGGTTCGATGAAAGTTGCAACTGAACCCCTGATGGTAATTGTTGGCTCAGAAGGTAAAGGTCTTGCGCGTTTGACTAAGGAAAAATGTGATCTTGTAGTTTCTATTCCGATCAGCGCCACAACCGAGTCATTAAATGCAAGTGTTGCAACATCTATTGCACTCTTTCATATTGATCAAGCACGTCGCGCTGGGTAAGTCGCACGCGGAGATTGAGATTAGTTAGGTAATTGGGTTACAAGTGGCAAGAGAAGTAAGTAAGGTAAGAAAATGAAATACCAACGATTTATTGCATTAGGTGATTCATTCACCGAAGGTATGTGTGATGAAAAACGATACGGACAGTATCGAGGATGGGCAGATCGCGTTGCCGATGTTATGGCTGCCAACCAACCTGGATTCCAATATGCAAACCTTGCAATTCGAGGCAAATTACTCAAGCAAGTTATTGATGATCAATTAGAACCTGCTTTAGAACAAGTAATTGATAAGACTACTTTGATTTCATTTCATGCTGGGGCAAATGATGTAATTAGGCCAAAATACAATCCAAACCTTGTTCTTCCTTTGTACTCACAGGCAGTTAGAAAGATTGCTGCATCGGGTGCAACTGTTATGTTGTTTACAGTTTTAGAAGATAGTGGAAAAGAAGGGCGCCTTGCAGAATCTTGGAAGCAACGATTTAAAGATTTTAATGAGAATATTCGAAAGGTTGCCGCAGAAGTAGGAGCGATCTTGTGTGATGGTAATCAAGAAGAATCACTTAAAGACCCGCGCTTTTTGGCATTTGATCGCCTTCATTTAAATCCAATGGGACATGATCGGGTCGCACAAGCAGTTTTGGAGACGATTGATCTTCCTTTTGATCCAAAATGGCGCACTCCATTAGAACCTGCAGAACCAACATCCAAAATTGTTCAAACAGGTGTTACAACATTGTGGTTTGTTACTTTTGCACTTCCATGGTTGTGGAGACGTGCACGCGGAAAGTCTTCAGGTGACGGGCGAAGCTGCAAGTATCCTCACGCAATCAAATGGCCTCTTACTCACTTGGATTAACCGCTAGCTAATTTGGATTAACCGCTGACTCACTTGGATTAATTCGATAAATAGCGCCTGATTTGCTGGATTTTCACATTTAGGCCAACACTGCCATAATTGCCTCTGCTTGATTTGGGGTAACTCAAAAAGCAGGCCTCTCTAGCTCAGTGGTAGAGCAGCGCACTTGTAATGCGCAGGTCGTCAGTTCAATCCTGACGGGGGGCTC
>CAEZTP010000033.1_pt1 | contig 11285 bp, 12 predicted proteins | sample 7264271 | NCBI WGS metagenome assembly CAEZTP01 (sample SAMEA6813807, study PRJEB35770) | uncultured Actinomycetes bacterium | biome: Freshwater; feature: Freshwater reservoir; material: water | place: Czech Republic | collected 2017-08-18 | depth 0.5m m | reverse complement strand
CGCTGCTCGATAACCTGCGCAAAGTGCTTGCGAAGTCAGAGCATCCATTGACTGTGCGCGCGAAATTCTGGGAACTAATTCAAGAGAAAATGCTGTCACGCCGGCCTTTGTTGCTGCTTCTATGGAGTCAGCAGCAGTTACTGGTGAAAGAAATGAGATTGTGATTGCACCCTTTTTTAGAGTAGAAATCTGAGCTGGTGTAAGTGGTTGCACTGATAAGACGACATCTGCATCAGATAAAACATCTGCCTTCTTAACTATTGCACCTTGCTCGGTGAACTGAAGATCACTTGCTTGAGATTCAAGGCCCGCACCGGATTCCACAACTACTTCAAGTCCAAGACGAGTTAACTTATTGATTACGTCGGGAACCAGCGCAACGCGCTTTTCACCTTGCTTAATCTCTTTTGGGACGGCTATGCGCATGCGCCAAATATTAGCGTGTTGAGCCTTCTAAGTCTCCACGAATAAGGTGATACAAAATGGCTTGAATAGTGGTTCGGCGATGAAAAGCCTCGCGCCAGACGACAGATCTAGGTCCATCAATGACAGATGCAGTTACTTCTTCACCGCGATGGGCGGGCAGGCAATGCATAAATATTGAATCTTTTGCGGTCAATTTCATCAACTGTTCATTAACGGAAAATGGGGACAAGGATTGCGTTTTCTCTGCGCGATCAGATTCGGAATCGCCCATTGACATCCATACATCTGTGTAAAGGACAGATGCATCACGCGCAGCAGCTTCAGGATCATTCGATAATTCAACTCTTCCACCATTTTGTGCTGCAATATTTTTTGCAACTTCAACAACAATTGGATCTGGAGCCCATTTACCACCGGGCGTTGCAGCAACAACATGTGCCCCCATGATCGCTCCCATAATTAACCAAGCGTGGGACATATTATTTCCATCACCCAGGTAAACAAATTTACGTCCTGCTATATCGTTTCCGAAGTTTTCACGGATAGTCAACCAATCTGCTAATAACTGAGTTGGATGATCCACGTCGGTGAGAGCATTGATAACCGGAATGGAAGAGTTAGCACCTAGTTCATCAACATCTGATTGTGCAAAAGTTCGAACAATTAAAGCACTTGCATAGCCACTGATTATCTTGGCCGTATCAGAAATAGTTTCTCCGCGACCCAATTGAAGGTCATCGCCTCTAATAAAAATTGGTGTTCCACCAAGATGAACAACTGCGGTCTCAGATGCAAGCCGTGTTCGTGTTGAAGGTTTAGTCATATAGATTGCAACTGTTTTGTTTGCCAATGCAGTGTTTGATCGCAGTGGTTTCTCAGCAAATTCAGCGGCAGTCGACAACAATAATTCAACATCAGCCCGCGATAAGTGCTCTGTACGCAACAAGTCCTTCATTGGTGAATTCTACCCGTAGTTTTGACTCCCCAAAGGTATCCTTATCAGCCTCATGGGAATCTTTAAAAAAATAGGAACAGAGGCAGATACTGATCTCCTGACTCGCCCATCTATGGATTTGGAAGAAGATGACGGCGGGCACGATCGCTTTTCGCATTATGTGAAAAAAGAGAAGATTGTTGAATCAGCTGTAACTGGAAAGGCCGTAAAGGCCTTGTGTGGAAAAAAGTGGATTCCAAGTAGGGATCCAGAGAAATATCCTATTTGTCCAACCTGCAAAGAAATTTTCGCAGGCTTGAAACCAACACCTAAAGAAAAATGAGCAAGACAAGTAAGAAGAACAAGTTAGGTAAGACAACATCCCTACTGGTAGTTCTGTCTTTTTTATTTGGATTGATTGTTCCAAGTTCGGTTCATACAGCAGAAGCCAGTAACAAAGAACCCCGAAAAATAGTTACTGGTTGGATTCCATACTATTCAATTGATCGAGTTTTGCCCCGTGTAAGAAAACTAACTCCATCAATTTCTACGGGAATAAATCAACCGGCAGTCTGTGATTCCTCGCAATACGGCCCAACTGAAAATGCCGCAATTGAGAATTCATACTTATTTAGAAATAAAGACTTAATGAAGGAAGTTCTTCCTTTTTGGTTCTCGCTAAAGAGCCCAACTCTCATTCGAAATGATTACAACATTGGTAACCCCTCATGGCCTATGGCCGACACTGTATGTTTAATGCGTCGGGCTGGAATGCAAATAATTCCTACAATAACTGATGGAACTGGAAAACTTGCTTTGGCTGGATTTATGGCCAATCCAACAACGCGAACTACAGTTGTTAATTCAATCGTTAATCTTGTCAACGTTAATGGATTTGACGGAATTGATTTAAATTTTGAAGGTTTTGCATATGTTGATGGAAGTGCAACTTGGTCTCGAACCGCACCAGCGTGGGTTGCTTTTGTTAAAGAGTTGAGTGCCGCAATACGTGCAAATAAGAAGATACTTTCAGTAACTACACCATATCTCTATGATCCAAGTGAAAGGCAAAAAGGCTACTTTGTATATGCTTGGGCAGATATTGCAAGCAGCATTGATCGATTACGAATAATGACCTATGACTTCAATGTTGCAAAACCAGGTCCGAATGCACCGATTAGTTGGGTTGATAAAACTATTCGATACGCAATCAGCATCATGCCATCATCAAAAGTTTATGTAGGTTTACCAGGTTATGGTCGAGATTGGATTACCGCCGTCCAAGGAAAATGCCCCGTTTCGGCGCCACCTGGACTTAAAGCAGGTGCAAAAGCAGCTACATTTTTAATGGTTAATGCAGAGCGAAAAGCTGCAATTGATAAGGCAATTCCTGTGTTTGATGCAAATGTTAGTGAAGCAACTTACTCCTATACTCAAACTTATAATGGTTCAACTGCAGATGGTGCATCTACGTCTTGCACAGTCAACCGCACTGTTTGGTTTCAAAATTCTCGAAGTTATGCCGAAAGAATGGCAATAGTTGCCAAGTACAGACTTGGTGGAGCCGTGCTTTGGACACTTGGCATGGAAGATCAATTAGCCACAACTGAGATGAGAAATGCTGCTTTTGCAATGGCGCCAGATGTCGTAGTTTCATCTATGAGTTTAACTGGAGTCAATCAAGGCTCAATTTCTTACGCTGATCCATTTACAGTCAGCGGTTTGTTTACACTCAAAGATAAGTCACCAATAGTTGGCTTACCTGTTTCCGTAGAGATAAACCGCGCTGGTGTTTGGACGAAGGTTGCAGAGTTCATAACGGATGTAAATGGTGCAATTACTTCTCCAATGACGCTAGCAAACTCTGCGGGCATTCGCTTAACTACTCTTGCAACATGGGAACGTACCGAATCAATTACTCCCGAACAGTTAGTTGCCGTCAAGAGCAAAATAGTCATTGATCGACCAAACTCAGCTTCAAGAGCAATGGCTTTTACAGTGAAAGCACAACTTTTCCCACAAGTTGCAGGAAAATCTGCGGTACTACAGAAGTATGTAAATGGAAAATGGCAGAACGTTGGAACGACTCTCACTTCAGATGCGAGCGGAGTTTTCACATTCACTTCAGTAGAAAACAATCGAGGCATAGTAACTTTGCGTGTACAAGTCGGAACTGAAGTCACTTCCGAAACCTTTGCCATTATAATTCGATAGCTATGGTTAAAGTCAATGAAAAGTTAGAAGAAGAACTTCAGGCGATTTTTAGTGGTGAAGTTCCTTGGATAACGATTGTCTGGGATGACCCAGTTAATTTGATGACCTATGTAACCTATGTTCTGATGGAGCTTTTTGGTTTCAATAAAGAAAAAGCTACCGAAATAATGATGAAGATTCACACCGAAGGTAAAGCCGTTGTCTCAACTGGCAGTCGTGAAGAGATGGAACGAGATGTTGCTCGAGTTCATGAATTCGGTTTATGGGCCACACTTCAGCGTGGAGATCAACAATAATGTCTGATCTCCAAAAGGGTTTTTATCCGCATGGAGACAATACTTTTCTGGCAAATTTTTCTGAATCTGAGCGTGAAGTATTAATCAATCTCTCAGAACAAATCATTGAGCTACTCGCAGAACGCATCGATCACCACAGTAATGATCCTTTAGCTGCAATGGTTGGCATTACATCTCATGACACACCACCTGAAGATGAAGTCTTGTTGCGACTTTTACCAAATGCATATTCAGATCAAGTTGATGCTTCAGAGTTTCGACGATATACCGAATCAACATTGAGGCAAAAAAAACAAGCTCACGCGATGGCAATGAGAACAAGTTTAAAGTCGGCCACTGATGGCATTGTCGAAATTGATCGCAATGGAGCCAATGATTGGCTTGGCGCAATCAATGATATTCGGTTGGCTTTGGGTGTGCGATTAAATGTTGAAGAAAATACGCCAGAAGAATTGCAGTTATTAAAATCCGGTGATCCAATGCATGGTGTGTATGCGGTATATAGCTGGCTCGGATGGCTTCAGGAAAGTTTGCTCGAAGCGGTTATGAATGGACGCCAATAGTTATTGGGTTCAAGGTAGGCTAATCCTGTGAGCGATGCAGCTATTGGAATTTTTGATTCAGGTGTAGGTGGACTCACAGTTGCGCGCGCCATATTAGATCAATTACCAAATGAATCGACTCTTTACATTGGTGATACTGCCCGAGGACCGTATGGTCCACGCCCACTTTCAGAAGTTCGTGAGTTTGCACTTGAGACAATGGATTTCTTAGTAGATCAAGGTGTAAAGGCAATTGTTATTGCATGCAATACAGCATCGGCAGCAATGTTACGTGATGCACGTGAGCGCTATTCGATTCCCGTAATAGAAGTGATTCAACCTGCAGTTCGAAGAGCAGTTTCAGCTACTCGCTCTGGACGCATAGGTGTAATAGGTACACAAGCAACCATTGACTCAAAGGCTTATTTAGATGCCTTTGCTGCTGCTCCACAGCTACAAATCACATCGGCGGCTTGCCCTCTGTTTGTGGAGTTTGTAGAACGTGGTGAAACATCAGGAGATGCGATTACGACCGTTGCTCAAAAATATCTTGAGCCAATTATGAATTCTGATGTAGACACGTTGGTTTTAGGGTGCACTCATTATCCATTGTTAACTGGAGTCATTTCTTACGTGATGGGCGATAGCGTTACTTTGGTTTCAAGCGCGGAAGAAACAGCAAAAGATCTCTATCGCACATTAGTAGAAAACAACGCGCTAAGGCCACAATCTTCTTCGGCCCCTACTCATAGATTCTTAGCAACCGGTGATGCGAAGGCATTTGAAACCTTAGCGCGGCGTTTTCTAGGTCCTGAAGTCACTCAAGTTCAACACCAATCACTCTAGTTAACGCACACACTTAAAGGAGCTTTTCATGTCACGTAATGACGGTCGCGCTGTAAATGACCTAAGAGAAATCAAATTTACTCGTGGTTGGTTAGATCATGCTGAAGGTTCAGTGTTAGTTGAATTTGGGAAAACTCGAGTCCTATGTGTTGCATCATTTTCTCCGGGAGTTCCTCGTTGGCTCAAAGATACTGGAAACGGTTGGGTGACTTCTGAATACTCGATGTTGCCTCGAGCAACACACACACGTTCAGATCGTGAAAGTGTGAAAGGAAAACTTGGTGGTCGTACGCAAGAAATTTCTCGATTAGTTGGTCGATCACTTCGAGCTGTAGTAAATATGAAAGAGCTTGGTGAAAATACAATTGTTATTGATTGTGATGTTTTACAGGCCGATGGAGGAACTCGTACTGCAGCGATTACAGGTGCATATGTGGCACTCGAAGATGCAATTACCTGGGCAAAATCACAAGGCCACATAAAGGAAAACGCAAAGCCGCTTAACGATACGGTTGCTGCAGTAAGTGTTGGGATCATTGATGGAAAGCCGATGCTGGATCTTTGTTATGAAGAGGATGTTCGTGCAGAAACAGATATGAATGTCGTAGTCGCAGGAGATGGACGATTCATTGAAGTTCAAGGCACGGCAGAAGGAGAGCCTTTTGATCGAAATCTTCTCAATCAGTTGCTGGATTTAGCCGTTGATGGCTGTAAAACTCTAACAACAATGCAGAAAGCTGTACTTAAGAATTAATGCCCAAAAAACTAGTTTTAGCTACTCGTAATTCAGGAAAAATAATTGAGTTTCGACGAATACTTGAAGAGTTAGCACCCGGTGAAATTGAACTAATCGGCGTTGATCAATTTCCTAATCTGATTGATGTAGAAGAGACAGGTACTACTTTTGAAGAGAATTCACTCTTAAAAGCGCGATATACAACTCGGGCAACCGGCTTACCCGCGATTGCTGATGATTCAGGGCTTTGTGTTGATGCACTCGATGGAGCCCCTGGAATTTTTTCAGCCCGTTGGGCCGGTAAACATGGAGATGATCAAGCAAATCTGCAGAAAGTTCTTGATCAACTAAAGGATGTCCCTGATGGGAAAAGAGGAGCGTATTTTCTATGTGTCACTTCATTAGTTTTACCTGACGGCCGCGAGCATGTAGCAGAAGGTAGATTTGAGGGTTCAATTCTGCGCGCCGCTATTGGTACAAATGGATTTGGTTATGACCCGATTTTTCAGCCAGAAGGTTTGGCCATCTCAAGTGCACAAATGAGCGCAGAGGATAAGGATTTAGTCAGTCACCGCGGGAAATCACTCCGCGCAATAGCACCTCATGTGATTCATTTGCTATCCACCCTAAGGTAACCTTTACCAATCAGATCCCGTTTTTTAGGTGCAATTTACAACCCAAGGAGTTACCGTGGCCGTTAAGAAGACCGCAAAGAAGTCTGCTAAGAAATCACCAGCAAAAAAGTCTGCAGTTAAAAAATCAGCTGCAAAAAAGAAGGTTGCTAAGAAATCTGTAGCTAAAAAAAGTGCAGTGAAGAAGACGGCAAAAAAAGCAACCAAGAAAGCAACAAAGAAGGCTCCAGCTAAGCGCACAGCAAAGAAATCAGCTGCAAGAAAAAGCGCAAGTCGATATTCAGTTCCACCAGTACCAATCTCGTCAGCCAGAACAGCACCACGCGTAGAGAGTCCAGTTACACCAGTCACTCCAAAGCCTGTTGCAAAGCCAAAGCAATCAACTTCTGCAAATACAGTATGGATTGTTGTAATTGGAATCGTCGCACTCGCTGCAATTGTTTGGGCTAATTCTTCAGGTAGTGACAATGATGCCGCGCCAACTCCTACAGAGTCAGCAATGCCTACAGAGTCAGCAATGCCTACAGAGTCAGCAACACCAGCCCCTACTGAGACAACTGGAGAATCTGTTAGCGCAGTTGAAGCACCATCAAAGTTTGTTGCACTAAAGAGCGCTACAGGACTGAAACTGCGATGGGTTGCTCCAATGGCAGTAGATGGTTTAACAGGATTTAAAGTTGAAACTCGTGCTAACGGAACAGGAGATTGGTCAGCGATTGCAGAAGTCCCAGCTGATCAGTTAACCCAGGATGTTACAAAATCAGGTAATACAGGATGGACACAGTTCCGAGTTTCATCCGTTTACTCTGATGGACAGGTTGCCTCAGCAACAGTCTTCGGAATTCCTGGAGAGTTCAAGTAAACAATTAAATTAAAAATCTCCCACCTAAGGGTGGGAGATTTTTTTTGCCACAAAGTAGTTCAAATACCTACAAAGAATTTTTAAAGGAGTTTTGAAATTGCATCAACATAGGCTCGGACACCTGCTGGAACTAAGTGAACACCATCGGGTGCAAAGTACTCCGGATGATCTGCCGATATGCTCGACCAATCAACTAAGTTGGCAGAATAGAGATCTGCATATTTCTTAATGAGTGCATTGTTATCTTCTAACCATGCCCGTGGGACAGCTGCATTAACAACAATTATTCTTGGCTGATCTGCCAACTCTTGAAAAATTAGAGAGACCTGTTCTTCAGTGAGTTTGTTGTTGTTACCAAGGTTAAAGATCACGGTTGCATCTGACATTTTTTCTTTGTCTCGCCGGATCTCCTCTAAAAGTTCTGATGCCTGACGTCCTACACGTGCATTAATCAAACCAATGTTTTCAACTAAATCGAGTTCTGATCGAATTCCCAAAATGACAGAATCACCAGTAACCCAAAGTCCACCTTCATCAAGTGTCGGAGGTATAAATGGTTGCTCAATCTGTTGTTTAATCTCATCTATTTGCTTATCTCCTATAGCAATAGCTCGCACAGCAACCGTAGAGCTAGACGCTGCGATGAAGATTACGATCAATAAAACTGTAATTTTCTGTCTGATTTGTACTCGCTTAGTTCGATACTTCATTCCTTTAAACCAGTAATCAATCAAACCAGTTCTAACAGGCAGTTCTACTAGGCGCAAAGAGATATCTGCCAATGCAAAAACCAGTAGAATTCTTAGTGCATAAAGCGCCCACGTGGAACCTTCCAAATCATATTCTGGGCGTGTGATCTGAAAAATGACCCAGTGCCATAAGTAGATTGCATATGAGCGCTCACCAATCCAGATAAAGGGTCTACTGCTCAAAATTGGTGCAAAGCGTGAGGCCGGATGAACTATTGAAACAAGAATTGCCACCCCAAAAATACCTGCTAGCGGAAATGCTATTTTGTACAAAGTGGGGTCAGAGGCGTCAATAAAGAGAAATGCAGCGATGATTCCGAGGAAACCAAAAATTCCTATTCCATCTATGAAATCTTGGGCGCGCCTTGAAACAGTCTCTTGTAAGTTTTGGGGTATCCAACTGACTGCAAGTGCGGCACCTAGAAATAAACCAATACTGTGGGTATCAGTTCCAAAATAAACATGGCTAACCTTTGATGCATCAGATCCATCGACCTGAAGTGAGACGATAAGTAGAGTTATACCCGAAGTAATTGCGATCAATAGTGCGGCAAATGGGATTCTTTTCTTGCCAAAGTAACGCAAAACCAATAAAAGAATTAGCGGCCAAACAACATAAAATTGCGCTTCTACACCCAACGACCATGTGTGCTGCAATAGAGCAGGCCTACCAATAGCCTCGAAGTAGTCTGTTTCCCTAAAAATTAACCACCAATTCATGGCACCAAAAATTGCAAAAGGAGTGTCAATTAAGAATCTGCGCATCGTATCCGGAGCCCAAAAACCAACAATAATCGTTGTCACAAAAATCATAAAAAGTAATGGTGGAATCAATCGCCTAAATCGGGCTGCATAAAATGCGCGAAGATCTAAACCACCACTTCGTTGAATTGAATCTAGAAGCAGTCGAGTAATGACATAACCTGAGATGACAAAAAAGAGATCTACACCTAAGAATCCACCAGGGATCCATGAGAAATCTAAGTGGTAGAGAATTACGGCAATAACTGCAACTGCACGTAATCCATCTATCGCAGGGACATGTCGAATTCCCCGAGTGATAGACATAATTTAACTATTGCTAGAAATTAACTCTCAGATTATTTCTTTGTTGTCTTCTTTTTTGAACTCTGACCCGCAGACTTCTTCACAGATTTTTTAGCTGTTTTCTTTGGAGCAGTCAATGCAGACTGTGTTCGTTGACTAGAAACTCTTAAGGGACCTGAGTTAATCAGAGTGTCGTTAGGGTTAAGATTTTCTAAGATACTTTTTTGTAATTCTTCTAATTTTTGAAAGGCGCCATCAAGTCGATTTCTTGATTGTTGAATTGATGACTCAGCTGATTCCAAAGCTTGCTTTTGAATTCGGTACAAACGCTCTGCTTCTGCAATGGCCCCATTTAACCATTGGCGATAGTTTGTAATCTCTCCTGTAGCAGTTGAGATGATTCGCTCACCTTCGCGCTTTGCTGCATAGGTGAGAGCTGTGACTTCGCGCTTACTTTTCTCCAAAAGCTCCTCTGCCTCAGTTTCAGCTTCAGCGACTTTCTCTTCGGCTTCGGCTTCTGCGGCCTGAATGTATTTTCTGCCTCTTGATTCGGCGCTGGTGAGTATTGATCGAGCCTTCAAATCTGCGGCAGCAAGTTCTTCTTTTGTTGCGCGAGTTGTTTCAGAAATCAACCGTGAAGCAGCAGCCTGAGCCTTACTCTCTCGAGCTTGAGCAGACTTGATCATTGACATGGCTGTCTCTGTTGCAAGAATCTCAAACTCTTCTCGCGTTAGTCCCGTGATGTCGCGGCGAGATTTCAAATCTGCAATTTGTGCTTCTAGTTCTCGAATGCGATCTACAGAAGATGTGGAAGGAGCACTTGAATTGTTATCGTCGCCTGTAAAACCAACCCAGCCGAGGAAATTCTTTTTTTCTGCCATCTTTTGACCCCATTACTCAATAATTTAGAGCCCTAGGTTAGGGCACCACCCTAGTTACTGTAAATCGCGACAGAGATTGCTACGTATTGAGAGATCCATGCGGCAAGCACGAAAACGTGAAAAAGTTCATGGAAACCGAAGTATTTAGCTGTGCGCCCAGGGCGCTTGAGCGCGTAGAAAATCGCACCAACTGTGTAAAAGAGTCCTCCAATAAGAATAGGAAGTAACACCCATAAACCACCCTCTCGATAGAGCGCGGGAGTGTAGGCAACTGCGACCCAACCCAAAAGCAAATAGTTACCTACGTAAAGCCATCGAGGTGCATTGATCCAAAAAACTCGAAGCCCGACACCAAATAATGCACCCAACCAAACAATGAGAAGAAGAATATTTCTTTCGCGACCTTCTAGCAGGGCAACGGCAAAAGGTGTGTAGGTACCGGCGATGAGCAAGTTGATGTTTGCGTGATCCCAACGGCGCCACATCATTTTCTTTGTGGGAACCCATGGAACGCGGTGGTACACGGCAGAAACACTAAAGAGCATGATGGCGGTGGCTGCATAAATCGAGACGGCAAACTTAAGTGATTCATTGCTCAAGACAAACAAGACAAGCGATGCGATTATTACGATCGGGGTTGCGCCCAAGTGAAACCAACCTCGTAGCTTTGGCACCACCACTTGATTCATCTGCTAACCATACGGGCTGATTAAGTCGCCAGCACGGGCGATCTTCATTTTGTATAGAGATATGGATGATCAATCTGAGGGTGAGTTTGGGGTGGTTCTACTGGTGAGTAACACAATTCACGCTTAAATCAACTCAAGCTTTTTGAAAAATCATCACAAAAGTGAGAATTTAATGAGGTATTTTCCCTCAAACTGATGCATACTTTTATACGTCGTTGATCGAAGGGGCTCCTCGAGGACTCCTTATGGGCAATGGTTTCAGGGGTCGAATGACCCATGAATATGATCCTCATGGAGGAATTAATACATGTTTATTCAACTAGATAGCAACCAGTGGAACCTCGTTTACAACGTGTTCTCACTTGGTTTGATCTCTATGCTTGCAACTACTATTTACACATTAGTTTCACAGCCAAGAGTTCTAGCAAAGT
>CAEZTP010000030.1_pt1 | contig 11666 bp, 10 predicted proteins | sample 7264271 | NCBI WGS metagenome assembly CAEZTP01 (sample SAMEA6813807, study PRJEB35770) | uncultured Actinomycetes bacterium | biome: Freshwater; feature: Freshwater reservoir; material: water | place: Czech Republic | collected 2017-08-18 | depth 0.5m m | reverse complement strand
GGCAATGATGCAGAAGTTACGAATCTGCGCCGGATTTGTAGATGCTGGTTGCGGAGCCTTAGCAAGTGAAATTGCAGGCATGAACCTAGCCTCGCTTTATAAAGAGAAGTGAATTAACGTGCGCCGGCTTTGGCAGCTGCCTTAGCCATTGAAGACTTTTTATTTGCAGCAGAGTTCTTATGAAGAACTCCCTTTTGAACTGCAACATCAAGAGATTTAGATGCAGCGCGAAGTTCTGTTGTGATTGCCTTGGAATCACCAGAAGTTAATGCGTCGCGGAACTTGCGAGCAGCCGTCTTAATAGATGAGCTCACAGACTTATTACGAAGGCGTGCCTTCTCGTTTGTCTTGATGCGCTTGATCTGAGACTTGATATTTGCCACTGCGTACTTCTCCGAACGTTAGAGGTGCTCCTGAATGAAGCCTAAGGGTACCCATTTGAGCGCATGGGCTCAAATCGGGCTAGGTTTTAAGCGGTGATAATCCCCGATGAGGATGCGCGGCGACGCTTGCGACCTTTGGGGGCTGCATTGGCGTTGGTGTCGCTATCTGTATTGGCCGAATCACGGGATTGATTTTCTTCATCCTGTGAATCTTTTGAATTGCGTAAATCTGACTCATCGACAGATCGTGAAGATTGCTTTGTCTCAGATTGATTCAAACTCTCGTGATATTCGTGAGCAGTTGCATCTGCTTCATCTGCATCTTCATGACGAGATGATGGCGTATCGAGTTGAGGCATAGGGGCCTTCATCTTTACAGGCTCCATATGAATATGAATTCCACGTCCATTACATGAATCGCATGTCGTTGAGAATGCTTCGATTAATCCTTGACCCACACGTTTACGTGTCATTTGAACAAGACCTAGTGAAGTTACTTCTGCCACTTGGTGCTTGGTGCGATCTCTACCAAGACATTCGACGAGTCGACGAAGAACTGCTTCACGGTTTGATTCCAAAATCATATCGATGAAGTCGATAACAACGATTCCACCTAAGTCGCGAAGGCGAAGTTGGCGAGCAATTTCCTCTGCTGCTTCCAAGTTGTTTTTGGTTACAGTCTCTTCAAGGTTTCCACCCTTACCAATGAATTTACCGGTGTTTACATCGATAACGATCATTGCCTCAGTTCGGTCGATAACTAATGAACCACCAGAAGGTAGGTAGACCTTTCGATCAAAGGCTTTTGCAAGCTGTTCTTCGACTCTAAAGTCTGCAAAGAGATCTCCAGTGCCTGTGTATTTTTCAATCTTTGTAGTCAACTCAGGAGCGATAAATCCTAAATAGTTTGTAACTTCATCCCAAGCAGTTGATCCTTGGACAGTTAGCTTCCGGAAATCTTCATTGAAAATATCTCGAATTACGCGCACTGCAAGATCTGGTTCTTGATACAGGGCGGCAGGTGGATGAAAGTTTGGATTCTGACTCTTGGCGTTGATGTCTTCCCATTGAGCTTTCAATCGAGCAACATCACTCGTTAAATCCTCTTCACTGACCCCTTCGGCAGCAGTTCGCACAATGACGCCAGCCTCTTCAGGAATCAAATTCTTTAAAATTGACTTTAATCGTGAGCGTTCTTCTTCCGGCAAACGCTTTGATATTCCAGACATTCCACCACCTGGAACATAAACAACGTAGCGACCAGGAAGTGAAATCTGGCTCGTTAAACGAGCACCCTTTTGTCCAATCGGATCTTTTGTAACCTGAACTAAAACTGGCTGACCAGTTTTCAAAACTGTTTCAATTTTACGTGGCGCAGATTCAGAAATTCCTGCTGCATCCCAATTTACTTCACCTGCATAGAGAACTGCGTTACGGCCCTTACCGATATCTACGAATGCTGCTTCCATTGAGGGAAGAACGTTTTGAACGCGTCCAAGATAGACGTTACCAACGTATGAAACGTTGCTATTTCTGTTGACATAGTGCTCAACCATGACGCCATCTTCGATTACGGCGATCTGAGTACGATCTGCAATCTGGCGAACTAACATTTCACGATCAACGTTTTCGCGTCGAGCTAAGAAATCACCATCTGTAATAATCGTTGGACGCTTGCGATATGGCTCTCGATATTCACTGCGACCACCACGGTCACCGCGATCGTTGCGATCACGACGATTTCGATTGCGATCATGGCGTTCAGTTCTAGCTGGACGCTCTACACGTTCGCGCTTCTCGCGAACCTTAACAACTGTGATTACGCCATCTTCTTCAACGGTTTCGCCTGCAACAACATCATCACCGGTTGCCCGGCGGCGACGGCGACGGCGATGTGTACCGCCTTCAGATGTTTCATCTTCAGAATTATCATCTGACAAAGCTTCATCAGATTTCTCTAGGTTCGCACCATCTGTTGAACCTGGCTTGCGACGACCACGTCCACCGCGGCGACGTCGCTTGTTGCGATTTCCACGGTCTTCACTGTCATCGTGAGCGGCTACAGCTTTATTTGTGACGCTCTCTTTCTTAGAAGATTCGGAATTACTCTCAGCATCATCAGTTTTTTTGCGAGCTTTACTTGCTGCAGCAGGTTTAATCGGTGCCGCTTGAAAAACTGGTACGGGTACTGATTTCTTACGAGTTGTTTTCTTAACTTCTTCAGCATCACCAACGGGTGCAGCAGAAACTTCTTTTGAACTAACTTTTTTAACCGCACGCTTGCGCGGTGTCTTAGGCTCAATAGCCATGTCACCAAATCCTCTATGCGCCAATTGACGCTACTTGTATTCTTAAAAAATCCTTGTGGGTTTTCCGTACCGTTCGCGCTAGGCGTGTGTCGCGAGTGATCGCGCGCCGCGCTGAACTAGTGGATTAAGTATGACAGAACCAGCTCTTTTTACCAATTTACCCGCGCAAACGAGCGTGAACATTCTGCAGTAAGCCAAATCCAATCAAGGTGGCAAACATTGAGGATCCACCATAAGAAATAAAGGGTAGAGGTACCCCGGTCATTGGCATCATTCCTAAGGTCATACCTATATTTTCAAACATTTGAAAAGCAAACCATGCGATTACGCCGGTACACACCAACCGACCAAAAGGATCATTTGTTCTTCGTGCAATTGAAAAAGCACGCATCAATAAAATCAAGTACAAAATCAAAATACTTCCACTACCTACAAAGCCTAACTGCTCCCCTGCTACCGTAAAAATAAAGTCGGTCTGTTGTTCGGGTACAAATCGCCCGCTTGTTTGTGGACCATTAAATAAACCTGTTCCAAGGAGTCCGCCTGAACCCACAGTAATTCTTGCTTGGCGAAGTTGATAGCCAGAGCCTTGCGTATCTGCATTGGGATCTACAAATGTCTGTAATCTCTTAACTTGATACTCACTAACTATTCCAGCCTGGACTGCAATGAATCCCCCGCTTACAGCAAGAAGAAGAAGTCCAACAACCCATTTACTTGATGCTCCAGATACGGCAATCATTGTGACTACTGAAGCGGCAATGATCAGAATTGTTCCCATGTCAGGCTGAAGAACTATCAACAGAACTGGAAGCGCTGCAACGCCAAGTGATTGCAAAACATTTTTATTAGATGGTTTATCACTGTCATGGGAACGCTCTGACAAAATCATCGCCATTCCAATAATAATTCCAACTTTTGCTAACTCTGCTGGTTGGATTTGAAAGCCACCCGGAAGTGCGATCCAAGCTCTTGCACCGTTTTTTTCATAACCTAATCCTGGAATCAATACGATTAATAAACCTAAGACCGCAGCACCCCACAAGATAGGGGTATAGGCGCGGAGTAATCGATAATCAATAACCGTAACTCCATATGCAAGTACGGCGCCGATTAAAATGTTAAAAATATGGCGCTTTAAGTAGTACTGCGGATCTAGTCCACTGCGCGCATACCAATCACGAGTTGCAGCCCAGACTAATAAAGTCCCTAAAAATAAAAGAAGTCCGACAACAATTGAGAGCACGGGGTCAAAGCCATGGAAAAGTGAGCGGCGATTCTTGCTGTATAGGTTTTGACGCGCAGATATCTGACTCATTCGACCTCTCCCTTCTTTTTAATTACAAGGGAAATCTTAGGCAGTTGTGATGGAGGTTGACCTTCTGGAAATAGCGCGGCGTCAGGAACTAGTCGATTGCCGCTCACACCAAATAATGAAGAATAAATTGCCCGGACACCGACACCAGAGGTTGATGCACCAAAACCACCCTGACCAATCATCATGACAACTGCGTAACGAGGATTATTACTTGGTGCATACGATGCAAACCATGACGTGTCATCTTTTGCACTGCCATCAGGATTACGACCAAATACCTCGCCAGTTCCAGTTTTACCGCTGATCTCTACTGGAAAACCAGAGAAAACTCCCGCGGCTGTTCCTCGTACGACTACTTCTCGTAGACCTTTTTGAAGAAACTTAATTGTTGATGGCTTTACATCTAATGTTCCAAGCTTTTTTGGAGTAAAGCTTTCCACCACGGTTCCATCGGTTTTCACAATGGCTTTTCCGATAAGTGCTTGCCAAATAGTTCCACCATTTGCAATTGCCGCATAGGTCTGTGTGAGCTTCAGCGGGGTCATAACAGTGTCGCCTTGACCAATACTAAAGTTAACGGCGTCTCCTGCTCGAACCTTGTCACCATCAACGCAGTTCTCCGCAGCTAATTGAATTAAAAAGGCACTCTGCTGATCCTTCTTAGCTCTTTCTTTGTAGTTGCAATAAAAATCTTTGTTCTGTTCATACCAACTCTTCTTGTATTCGCGATCTGCAATTCGAGAGGCAGACTCTGCAGGAAGATCTATTCCAACGCGATCAGTTAACTTAAATGCCTCTGCAGCCTTAAAAAAGTAATCATTTCGATTTGATTTAGCCTTTAATCCACCGTCTCGAAGCCACTCATCGAAGGCAATTTGATACCAGATCGTGTCACAGGAAACAGCGATAGCAGTGTTGATATTCATTCTTCCCTGATTTTTACTATCAAAGTTTCTAAACGTTCTTGTTCCAACTTCTACTTGAGAAGGACAGTCGTATGTGGCATTGAGGTTGTAGCCAGCCTTATCAGCAGCAACTACAGAAATCACTTTAAAGGTTGAGGCTGGTGCAAACAAGCCCTGAGTTGCGCGATTTAATGCCGGAACAGATTTCTTCTCACTAAACAAATCTTTTGCTTGTTGAACAGTTAAACCTTTTTCCCAGGAATTTGGATCATAAGTTGGATAAGAAGCCATCGCCAGAATTCGACCTGTTTTAACGTCCATCACAACAGCCGCACCAGAATCTGATGTGTAACCATTGGCTCGCCCGCGAAGGACAGCATCTTTTAGCGCCTTTTCAGTTGCAGCCTGTAGTCGAACATCAAGACTTGTAACTAAATGGTCACCATCGATTGATGCTTTGTTCTGACTTTCCCTAGTGATTGATTCCTTGCGATCGACAATTACAGTTCTGATCCCTGGAACACCGCGCAGATAAGAATCATATTGAATCTCTAATCCACTCTTTCCAATGCTCTCACTTCTATAGTATTGCTTTTCATTTGTTGACAGCAAATCATTTTCAGTAAGTGGCCCAACGTAGCCTAATAAATGCGCAGCATTAACATCAAAAAAGCTTGGATAAGAACGAATAGCCACTGGCATTGCTGTTACGCCAGGAAAAAGATCGGCTCTTTCCACAATTTGAATTGCCGTATTTGGATCGGCAGATTTGGTAATTGGAATTGGTTGATAACGAGATCCTTGCCAGCATCCTGCTTTTTGACCTGCAGGAAGTTCACCGCACAAGCGAGTATTTTGATAAATATCGGCGTATTCAAGCTGTAAAAGATTTGCTAAACGTTGCATAAGTGCAACACCTTTGTCACTTAACTCATCTACAACAATTCGATCAATCGTAATGGCGAGACCAACTTTATTTGATGCTAAAGCCACCCCTGAGCCATCCACAATGATTCCGCGAATTGCAGGGGTGATTACATCTCGACTTTGGATGCTTAATGCTGCATCTTGATACTTGGCACCAGATGCCACCTGTAAAAAGAACAAACGTCCAAATAATGCCACCACTAAAGAGACAATAAGAATTTGGACCACCAGGAGAGAAAGGCGTGATTTGCTGTTCATGTCAGTGTTCCAGTTTGAAAAATAGATTTATGTAGCTTTGCAAAAAGTGGGAGAACAATTGGAGTTATGAATAAAGTCCAAACGCTGGTTCCAAGTAGAGTAAAGAAGATCCGACTAAATGATCCAATTGAGACTCCCAAAAGTGGACCCGAAATCAAAAACATTACTTCTAGAAGTAAATTAGCTAAAACGATTGAAAAGACAACCCCAATTGCACCACCAAAGAAATTATCATCTCCATATCCAAGGTATGAGATTCCATAGCTAGCAAGCAACATGATCAGAGTCCATTGCCCGAAAGGACCTGATGAACTTTGTGAGAGATCCATCAGCAACCCAGCTGTAAAACCAATAACTGCTGCTACTTCTCGCTCGCTCATAATTGCCCAACTGAGTGCAAAGATGATCAAAATTGAAAATCCACCACCTGGCAGACGAAACTGCGAAACCAGCGACTCTTGAATAACAAAGATACTCAAGAAAACTACTGCTGAGATGCCGATCAGACGCGTTGACATAAGTGTTAGTTACTAGGTGTTGGTGTGGGAGTTACGAAAACTGTGACAGTAGGAGTTGGAATTGGTTGTGGTTTTTGTGGAACCAGTGCATCACCAGGGTTTGATTTAGGACCACCAACAACAACTGCCAAAACACTTAACTTTGAAAAATCTGTGTAATAGCGAACCGTTGCAGACTGTGCAATTGTTCCTGCAGAGTTATCCACTGTTGTTATGTATCCAACCGGAACACCAGGCACAAAAGGTCGATTTGCGATGCTACCTCGTGACATCAACACATCGCCTTCATTGATATCTGTCGAATTATCTAGCAACTGCAATACTGCAGATCGCTCTCCTCGTCCGGACAAAAATCCAATCTGCTGTGAGTTAACAATGCGCACGCCAATTCTAAAACCAGGATCAATAGCAAGTTGAATTAATGCTGAATTTGGATAAACCTCTTTAACGATTCCAGCTATTCCGTATTCGGATAAGACGGTCATATTTTGGGCTATCCCAGCATTTGATCCACTTCCAATTGTTACAGTTTGAGCAAAAGATTGGTAAGAACCCTGACTAATTACTTTTGCATTTACGATTTTATAGCCGGCAGTTCCGGCTAAATCTAGAATATTTTTTAACTGATCAAGTTGAACATCGGCGTTTGCACGCTCAAGAAGTTCTAACTTAAGTGATGCATTTTCTTTCTCTAGCTTTTCAATTTGAGAACCTGAGCGACCCAGTAAAGATAAATCGGAAAAGAAGTTTTTAATGGGGCTCAGTGCGCTATTTGATATCCGCTGAAATGGTGAAAGTACGTTCTGTGTTCCCTGCTTCAAATTATCAAGAAGTTGGACGCCTCGAAGATCTAACGTCACTAAAAACAAAGAAGTGACGATCAAAATCACCAACAATAATCGTGTGCGACTTTGACCGCCCCTGCTCATTACAACGTGACCTTATCGACGAGGCTCGGAGATTAGAACCTTCTCGAGTGCTTCAAACTCTTCGATACATTTTCCAGAACCTTCTACAACAGCATCTAATGGACGCTCTGCGATGTGAATTGGCATTCCAGTCTCTTTACGAAGGCGCTCATCAAGCCCCTTAAGTAATGCACCACCACCAGTTAGAACTAAACCGCGATCCATAAGATCAGCTGCAAGCTCAGGTGGAGTTTGATCAAGTGTGCTCTTAACAGCATTGATAATTGCATTAACAGGCTCTTCTAACGCCTTGCGAATATCTGCGGCTGAAACGATGACTGTTTTTGGGAGTCCTGTTGCTAAATCGCGACCACGAATCTCTGCATCATTTTCACCTGGAAGTGGATAAGCAGATCCAATAGCCATCTTGATCTCTTCAGCGGTTCGCTCTCCCAATAGTAATGAGAACTCTCGCTTAACCCAGGTAATAATCGACTGATCAAGTTCATCTCCGCCTACGCGAATTGAAAGTGAATTAACGATTCCGCCGAGTGAAATAACAGCAACTTCAGTTGTTCCGCCACCGATATCAACAACCATGTTTCCTGTTGGCTCATGAATTGGTAGTCCAGCACCAATTGCAGCAGCCATTGGCTCTTCAATAATGTAAACCTTACGAGCACCGGCTGCATATCCTGCATCTTTAACGGCGCGCTGTTCTACACCCGTGATACCTGAAGGTACGCAGATAACAATTCGAGGCTTAGCTAAATAGCGACGACGGTGAACTTTTTGAATAAAGTAACGCAACATACGTTCGGTTGTATCAAAGTCTGCAATTACACCATCGCGCAATGGACGAATAGCAACAATGTTGCCAGGAGTACGGCCGATCATCTTTTTTGCTTCAAGACCTACAGCAAGAATTCCGCCAGTATCTTGATTGATTGCAACAACAGATGGCTCATTTAAAACAATGCCACGACCACGAACATAGACAAGAGTGTTCGCTGTTCCAAGATCAACCGCCATATCGCGACCGATAAAGGACATCTTGTTAGATTGTGACATTTTTACTCCTTGTACTTATTCGAACGTGGGAAGTTACTTGCTTGGGAAAAAAATCTGTATCTCTCGTGTGGCAGATTCTACCGAATCTGAGCCATGAACGATGTTTTGGACAACTTTTGTACCTTGATCGCGAGCTAGATCTCCACGAATAGTTCCGGGGGCTGCCACGGTTGGATCTGTGACTCCAGCTAATGATCTAAATCCTTCGATGACTCGATTACCTGAAGCAACAATCGCAACAATTGGTCCAGACATCATGAACTCAACTAATGGTTCATAGAATGGCTTACCGACATGTTCTGCATAGTGCTTTTCAAGAATCGCGCGATCTGCTTGCAACATTCGCAGAGCATCTATTGCATAACCTTTTGCTTCAATACGTGAGATAACTTCACCAACTAAACCTCTGGCAACACCATCTGGCTTAACGAGGATCAGGGTTTTCTCAGAGCTCATGCACCTATTCTATTCAGGTTTTTTGGGACCGGCAGCCAGCAGGGCAGCACGGGCAGCCTCGCCCTTGCGGCCAACAACGATGGCGCTCACCCATAAACCAACAAATACCACCCCGATAATGAAGAAGTACGGTTCAACAAAACCAAAACTGATCATTACGACCTGCATGATCGAACCAATGACAAATCCCCCAGGGCGGCGAACCAAACCGGCTGCAACAAATAGTAGAAATGAAATTACACATCCGTAAATGATTGCTGCTTGAGATTGATCTTTCATAACAATAAGAATTGCAAATCCCATTGTCATGCTCTCAGCAATTAAAACTGATGCTCCCAGAATCTTCACTGTGCAAACTTCTTTCTTAGGTAGGTACGAGCCTGCCCTACTGTAACAACTGAACCTGTGACAATGATTCCAACAGTCTCTTCGCTAAGCGGTCGGTTCGAATCCTTAACAGCCTTATCTAAAGCTTGAGAAAGATCTGAGATTTCAAATACTCGATCGGCTCCAAATATTGATGATGCAATTCTTTCAGCCTCAGAAGAAGACATGGCGCGATCAGAAGAGTTTTGAGTAACAATCACATGGTCGACAATCGACTCAAGCTCTTTGAAAATCCCGGCTGCATCTTTATCACCCAAAATGCCCACAACGGCGATGATCTCATCAAAGTTGAACTCAGCTTTAAGTGTCTCGGCTAAAGCCTTTGCACCGTGAGGATTGTGCGCAGCATCCAAGATGATTGTTGGATCTCTATGCACCACTTCACACCGACCTGGTGAAGCAACTGCTGCAAATCCAGAACGCACAGCATCAATATCAAGTGGTTGATCGCCAAAGAAAGCCTCAACTGCAACGAGAGCGGCGGCAGCATTAGATGCTTGATGGCGACCATGAAGCGGAAGGAAAATCTCCTCGTATGTTTCGTTGACGCCCTGAATCGTTAAGAGTTGTCCCCCAACTGCAACTGCTCGTGAAGTTACAGAAAATTCAATTCCCTCTCGCACAACATCTGCGCCAACTTCTGCAGCTTTTCGAATTAACTCTTTTGCAGCCTCGGGCTCTTGTTGTGCCAGAACAATAAAACCATTTTCTTTTATGATGCCGGCTTTGGTTGAAGCAATCTCGTGCAAGGTGTTACCTAAATACTCCATGTGATCAAAACCAATTGGCATGATTACTGAGACATCTGCTTCTACAACATTTGTGGCATCCCATTGCCCGCCCATACCTACTTCAATGACGCCCACATCTATTGGGTGTTCGGCAAAGGCAACAAATGCCAGAGCTGTAATCGCCTCAAAAAATGAGATGGGGTGCTCGAATTTTTCATCCATAAGATCTAGATACGCAGCAATATCGTTGTAAGAAAATATCAACTCTTTGGCATCGATTGACTGCCCATTGATAGCTATTCGCTCTAAGTAGGTTTCTAGATGTGGACTTGTAAATCTGCCTGTTCGAAGGCCGTGGGCAAAGAGCAGAGCATCAATCATTCGAGAAGTCGTTGTTTTGCCATTTGTTCCACCCACATGAATCGTTGGATAGGTCAGCTGCGGCGAACCCAAAATATCGACTAACGCTGCAATGCGTTCGATAGATGGTGCGATGCGGCTTTCAGGCCAACGAGCAAGTAAGGCTTTTTCGATTGCGTCTATTCGCTCTTGATCATCTGGAGAAAGAATCATGCTTGTGGCAGTCCAGCAAGAGCTGCCGTGATTCTTTCAATATCAGAGGTTGTCTTTTCTAACCGCTCACGAATTTCAACAACAACATTCTCAGGTGCCTTGGCCATAAATCCTTGATTGTTTAGTTTCACTTCTGCAGTCTGCTTATCTTTTGTTGCAGTTGCCAGGTCCTTCTCTAGGCGTTGGCGCTCTGCAACAACATCGATCGATCCAGTTAGATCAAATTCAACTACTACACCGGCTGCCTCGCACTTGGCGCTGGCTGTAATATCGCCAAGTTCCATACGAACAACAAATGCCATTGCAGATGCATATTTTGCGATATGAGCAGGTGCAACAAAACGTCCTGGAATCTTTAACGAGGTTTTAATTCCTTGATCGTTTCTAAAGCGTCTTACCTCTGTGATGATCTCTTGTAGTTGAGTTACTAACGCTTCTGATTCTTTATCAACGTGCGTGCTCTGTGCTTGTGGCCATTGCGCAACAACCAGGCTTTCTTGGCCCGTTAACACCGTCCATAGTTGTTCAGTAATAAATGGCATCACAGGATGCATTAAGCGGAAGAGTTGATCGAGTACATATCCCAACACTCTTTGTGACTGAGCGGCATTACCTGATGCAAAGGCCTCTTTAGAAAGCTCTAAGTACCAGTCGCACAGATCATCCCAAGCAAAGTGATACATGGTTTCGCAAGCTCTGGAGAACTCAAAGCTTTCAAGTTGTTCAGTAACTTGTGAGCAGGTTTGGGACCAGCGACTTAATATCCATTTGTCAATGGCGTTCAAACTTTCAAGAGGTGGCAGTTCCCCATCAACTGTTGCTCCATTGATCATGGCAAATCTGGTTGCATTCCAGAGTTTGGTAGCAAAGTTTCGGGAACCACCGATCCAATCTTCGGCTAAAGCTTGATCTGTTCCCGGGT
>CAEZTP010000029.1_pt1 | contig 12193 bp, 11 predicted proteins | sample 7264271 | NCBI WGS metagenome assembly CAEZTP01 (sample SAMEA6813807, study PRJEB35770) | uncultured Actinomycetes bacterium | biome: Freshwater; feature: Freshwater reservoir; material: water | place: Czech Republic | collected 2017-08-18 | depth 0.5m m | reverse complement strand
TTTGCCATGCTAATGCATCTCCTTTTTGAAGCACCAAGTGCTTCCCTTGAAATCGCAACCCATCTGAGAGACCCCAGGGGATTGCGTAAGGCTAACTACCCCCTATAGGAGAGTCAACAGTCTTTTGCAAAAAATTTAGAAGCCAAGGCTTCGGTCATACAAACCCCGCAACTTTGCTCCCGAATTCCAGAGCACCAAATTTTCACAGAATTGGTCTACAACCCTTTTAGCCCTTAATGGGGACCCACCGGCAATATGTGGAGTGATGACTAGGTCGCTTCTTTCATAGTTTTCATTACTGGCCAGTAACGGTTCAGTTTCAGCTACATCCAAGCCCGCGGCACGCAGATGTTTTTGATCCAACAAAGAAAGTAAGTCTTTGTGGACAACTAGACCACCCCGAGAAACATTAATCAGAATTGAGCCCTGCTTCATTTTTGACATTAGTTGAAAATCAAACCAACCCTTGTTCGATGGTGTTAAGGGAAGAGTGAGGCAGACCACATCACACTCTCCTAAGACATCTTCAATGCGATCTGGGGTCACGACCTGATCTAGAAATTCACCACTGACTGAAGGGTTGATGTCTACGCCAATGACCTTCTGAAACTCAAAACCTTTAGCTCTTTTGGCAACTGCTTGTCCTGCAGAGCCCATACCGACAATTGCAATTACTTTGTCAGTAAATTCCCATTGCTTAATTCGAATCTCTTCTCGATGTTCCCACCCTGGATTTCTGATTGCATCGGCAACCCCACGAGTGATGGCAAGTAAAAGAGAGAATGCATGTTCGGCAAGATGAGAGCCCACTAATCCCCGCGCAGAAACTAATTGAATTGGTTTATCCCCAATGTAATCTGCGATTTTATTAACGCCCGCACCTACTGACTGAACCCACTGCAATTGTGTTGCATCGGGAAAGAATTCTGGACTGATATCTCCGAAGATTACTTGAGCCTTCTTGGAAAGTTCTATTGCCTCAGCTTTATCACGAGTGATCACTACTTCGATTTCGCCTGCGCTTTTTCGAATCTGATCGATTTCGGAATCAGTGACAGGGGCTATTAAGTCCAGTGGGTAAACAAGGATCAATTGGATATCCCTGAGGAAGACTGGGCAAGAATCTTGGCTGCATCATGTGAGGCGATCATTTCTCCTACTGCATAATCTGAAATGATTTTGGTGTATTCATGAATAGATGCGGAATCAACGGTTTTTTCATCAAATTTAGAAGGCAATGTGCCGCACAAATCAACAACAAACTTAACCTTAAAGTCCTTGGCTACCGCGTCAAATGCTGTGGCAAGAACACACACATTGAATGTGAATCCACAAAGCCAGGTTTCTTTGACTCCATTTTCGCGAAGGATGATCTCTAAATCTGTATCGTGAAAAGAACTATGGCGAGGTTTGAAAATCACGTAATCCTCTGGCTTTATCTCTAAGCGGTGATCCATCTCCGCCCACTCCCCTGTAAAGGCTGCATTCATGCCTTTGTACTTTGCAGAGGTACGAGTACCCAGTGAAAGCTGTGGTCGAATCAGTCGACTTACCCAAATCACCGGAAGTGAATTCTGACGAAAATGATTTGCTAACTCATTGATTCCATTTACTATCGATTCGGCACCATCGACTTCGAATGGGGCGCCTTTAACAGTAAAGCGACGTAGTGGATCTACAACCACTAATGCCATGTTCTTGGATAGATCCATAAGGCGATTATCTACGAAGTCAATTTATTTGTCTACTATCCAATTGAATTCAATAACTGCCTCATGTAGAGTTTTAAGTGATTGCTGCGCAGGGTAAAACTCATCGAGGAAGAATCTAGGTACACATGGCTGGTGATTCAACAGTAGATGAAGTAATTCTTGCAGATCATTTGCTACACAATGCTAACCCAAGAGATATTCAGAGCTTTCAAGAGAATTTGTTGCAACAGAATTTATTGCGAATATCAAAGCAGCATCCAATCTATTCGCAGATAATTTCTAAAAATGGAATCGACATCTCTAAGATAAAAACATTTCGTGATTTAGATGCCATGTTTCCAGTTACCAGCAAGGAAGATTTTGTAAAAAATCCTCTTCAGTATGTTCTTGATTCAGATTCAATTTCACCTAAAGATTATTTGAATTGGGATGTTACCTATACCGCTGGAACAAGCGGAGAACCTGCCCCAGTCTTTCAAACTACTTATGATTTTAAGGGTGTTCTATTTGCTCACAAAAGAATGGCCAAACTCAGAGGGATGGACTCTTCGGACAAGATTTTTAATTTATATCCATTAGCGCCTTATCCGCACGGTGGATGGATCAGACCTTCACAGGCCGCTGCAGTAATTGGTGCATCCGTTGTCGTGGGTATGTCAGGAAGTACAACTTCTGCATATCCAATTATTCGAAGGTTTGATGAGGTTGTAGAACTCGTGGCAAGTTCAAATCCCTCTGTTTTGTGGGGTGTGCCTAGTTATGTATTGAAAGTGTTAAGAGAACTAGATTTGAAAGGATTATCAGTTCCTAATCTTCGTCTTCTAAACGTTAGCGGCGAACCATGTGGTCCAAAATTGCGAGAGCACTTGGCACATGTTGCAGCTAGATTGACCCAGAACAAAGTAGGTATTTCAGATAGCTTGGGCGCAACAGAACTACAGTTTTCACTAGTGCAATGTCCTGGTGGAACTTCGTTTCATAACCCTGTGCCAGAAATTGCGCGCTTAAGTGTTATTGACGATAACGGAGTTGAGGCTGTTGATGGTCAGCCCGGAAAACTTCAAGTCACACATATAAACCGTAGAGGAACTGTTCTTGTTCGATACCTGTTAGGCGATGTGGCGATCATGGACTTTAGTCCGTGCCAACATTGTGGCTGGACAGGTGGAAGCATCGCTAAACATCTAGGACGTGAAGGCAAGTTTTTAAAGGTTCGAGGCCAAATGGTTAACTCGGAATCCATAATGGACTGGTTACATTCTCAAGAATTTATCCTGGACTACAAAGTGATTGTTTCTAATAATTCGGTAACACATTTAGATGATATTACTGTTGAGTTAGTGACTAAAGATGGTACTTTCGGCGACGAAGATAGAGATATTTTGATAGCCCAGTTAAGTGATCTTGCCGGGCTCAAGGTTGGAGTAACTCAATCTGAATCTAAAGTTATCTGGTCCCCCGAGCAAGGCATGAAGCCAAAGAGACTAGAAGATCGTAGATTTGATGGATAGCATTACAGTATTGATTGATCGCAGAGAACTAGTCGAAGGTGGAGCGAAATGATAATTGATGCCGTGTGTAACATGTTTACACCAGAGATTTATCAGTCGAGACCAGAATGGACTAGAAACTTTCACACTCAAAAGATGAAGGTGGCTGGCGCCGTACTTGATGGTGTCACGATTAAGGACCACGTTGAGCTACTCAATAAAGCGGGCATTGATCAAGCATTACTACTGGCAGTCAAGCTGGGACGACGCGGTCTAGAAGATTCGTGGGAGTTAGATCCTGGTCAAGTTGCAGATGCTTGTAGCCAAGCCCCAGATGTTTTTAAGGGGATAATGGGAATCAATCCTTACGACAGCGTTAAGGGAACTAAAGAACTAGAGATTTTTGTTAAGAACTATGGCTTTGTTGGAGCCCATCTCTATCCACACTGGTTTGAAGAGGCACCAGATTCTCGACTTTACTACCCCTTCTATGCAAAGTGCGTTGAATTAAACATTCCAATTCAGATGCAAGTGGGTCGTTGCCAACGTTATGCGCACGAGCGCCCAATGAGAAATGTTGGATTCCCTGCAGCCGTTGATCGCATTGCGTGTGACTTCCCAGATCTCAAACTGATTGGAATCCATGTTGGCTGGCCTTGGACAGAGGAAATGATCTCTGTCTCTGACAAGCATGAGAATGTGTTTATTGGAATCGATGCCTATGCGCCTAAATACCTGGGTGATTCACTTGTTAATTACATCAATTCATGGGGCATGAAGAAGGTTATTTTTGGAACAGATTGGCCCGTAATTCCCTTCGATCGGGCTGTTAGAGAGACAAAAGAGCTCGGCTTGAGTGATGAGGCCAAGGATCATCTCTTTCATTTAAATACTCAGAGAATTTATGGATTGGTATAAAACATGAGCCAGATGATTATTGACGTAAGCGTCCACCTAAGCGACAAGGCTGCAAAGAGTGCACAATCAACGTGGGAACGGCCTTTGTTAAATCGAATTCACACCCCGCACACTCACGGATCCTCTGCCATTTCTATCGAGGAACAAATCAGTCAGATGGATTCGGCTGGAATTACAGCGGCACTGTTAGTAGCAACAAAAGTTGGCCGAGTTGGACTACCAGGTACCTGGCAAGTTGATCCTGAAACTGTTTTGAGTGCAACTAAGAAATACAAGGGACGCTTCTTTGGATTAATGGGAATTGATCCATTCTCCGGTATGAATGGAGTGAAAGAGTTAGAAAAGTATGTTCTAGACCATGGTTTTGTTGGCGCACATGTTGTTCCACATTGGTTTGGAATGAGACCTGATGATGCACGCCTTTTCCCTTTTTATGCCAAGTGTCTTGAATTAGATATTCCCATCCAAATTCATATTGGATCGGCACTTGTCCATTCACCTTCACAACCATTGTTGAGCCTTGGTGATCCAACGAGCTTAGATGAAATCGCCTACACGATGCCATTCTTAAAAATGGTTGCAACAAACTCCGGCTGGCCTTGGATAGAGGAGTTAGTCTCTGCTTCAAACAAACATGAAAACATTTATGTCGTAGTGGATAAGCATCCAGTTTCTGCAATGGGTGGGCCACTTCTTAACTTCATTAAATCATGGGGAATAAACCGAATTCTATTTGGCGCAGATTTTCCCTCTGCTACATACAAAGAGGTTCTGGCTGAAATTGATCAACTTGATCTCTCTGAAAAGGTTAAGCCTCGCCTGATGGCACAAAATGCAGTAGAGCTATACAAATTGCCTTTGTAAAACTTAGTACTACTTTTTCGTATCTAACTGATACAGCTTTACTGCGTTTTCGTTTTCTAGTTTTCTGGCAATTGCAGGGTCTAATCCCAAGGCAGTCATCTCTGATCGCGCAACATCGTATGGAACTACCGGAAAATCTGTTCCAAACATGACTTTGTCTTGACCCCAAGAACTCAAATAATCTACAAGCACTTTGCCCCACTTACTTGGAGCATGGCGGTCGGTTGCCATGTATACATTTTTATGTTTGTCGACAACAGAGATCATCTCTTCTGTCCAAGGCCAGCCAACGTGGATTCCAATAATCTTCAAATCTGGAATATCGCAGGCTAACTTATCGATTGCAGATGGACGATCCACACTTTGAAGTCTTTGAAGTGGTTCATAAATTCTGGAATATCCCACTTGAATCTGAACTGGAATTCCTAACTCAGCACACTTGGTATAGAACGGATAGTAAATTGGATCATCAGGTGCCTTCTCAAACCAATGCGGATACAGATGCGCGCCGATAAAGCCATGGTCCACGACCATTCTCTCTAATTCACGAACACCGTTCATTGAGTCGTAGGGATTAATTCCATAAATTCCAGAGAAGTGCTCCGGGTTCTTTTCTACTACTTCAAGAATTTTCTCTGGGGATAGAGACCAAGATCCTGGCAATCCTTTTCGCCCTAGCTGAGCCGAAATCAAAAACGCATGGCCGAAACCATTTTCTTCTAACATCTGAATCATCAGATCAATGGGTGTGCCTTCAATTAAATGTTTTGGAAGCTTGTTCTTATTGGCGTGAAATTTCTTGGTCCACTCAGGTCGTGAATCAACAACTTCAGGGGTGAAAAGGTTTGCAACTATGTCTATGCCTCCGGTAATTTTCATTGCACCCTCTGTTCAGTAAGTTGTGGAGTTAGAATAACTCAGATTTTTCTATTTGTGGTGCTCTAACCAATAATTAGCAATATCAATTCTACGAGTGAACCACACCTGCCCTTTGTTGTTGGCGTAGTCAATGAATTCGCGTAAAGCATTTAATCGTGCAGGTTGACCGATGAGTCGCGAATGTAATCCGATAGACATCATTTTTGGTGTGCTTTCACCTTCACGCCATAGTTCATCAAAAGCTCGCTTAAGGTGATCTAAAAATCCTGAAGGGTCTGCATAGCCAGGCGAAGTTGCAAATCTTCCATCATTTAATGTCAATGAATAAGGAACAATCAGATGCTTCTTGCCAGCAACTTGAGTGAAATAAGGCAAGTCATCGTTGTATGCATCGGAGTCATACACAAAGCCGCCTTCTTCTACTAACAGTTCTCTGGTGTTTACCGAAGCGCTGTAACGGCTATACCAACCTTGCGGACGCTGGCCACAGGCACGTTCAATTGTCTCTACAGCCATTTGAATTTGTTCCTTCTCTTCTTCTCGAGAGAACTCCCACATTCTGTCCCATCGATAACCATGGCCGGCAGGCTCATGCTTTTTTTCCCGGACATAGGCTGCAAACTCTTCATGTCGCTCAAGTGCTAACGCAGTTGTAAACAATGTAAGGGGAATCTTGTGCTCGTCAACAAGTTTTGCAAGACGCCAAACGCCAACTCTAGAACCGTATTCAAAGACTGATTCCGCGGCCAAGTCCCTTACAAGAGGTCCTGTAGTTGCTGGTGTTTCTAGTAGCCCCTGTGGGTTTTTCGCATCACCGTTAAAGAAAGAAAGTTCAGAGCCTTCTTCCCAATTAAGAACAATGCTTATTGCTACTCGTGCACCGTTTGGCCAGCGAGCAATAGGTACATCTCGACCATATCCGTGCATGTCCCTCATTGGGCCCATGCCATTACCGCTAATCGAGCTACCTTTGTCTGCTGGATTATTGCTCATTAGCCCGTATAAACGACTTTTCCATCTTCAACTAAGAGAATTCCATCAACATGAATCGTAGGCTTCATCATCAATAGATCAAGGTGAATGTCAGCTTTTACTGTTCCACCGACCACGGAGTTTCCTAAAGCAAAGTGAGAAGTACCCAGTGCTTTTTTATCCTCTGTCACGTTTCCACTAAAGCCTGATGCAGGGTTTGTTCCAATTGAAAGCTCACCCAAATTATCGCCGTTTTCAATTGGGGCAATGATTCTCTTTAACTCTTCTGCTTGAGGTCCGCCGGTTATTTCAACGGCTTTACCTTTTGCAAACCTTACAGAAATTGGCTCTAGCAATCTTCCCAACATATGTGCTGAACCATCTGCAACTAGAACTCCTTCACCTGTTCCAGGAACAGGGCACTGCCATGATTCACCACTTGGGAAACCGGAGACCTGTCCCGGTTCTCTTGCAAAAGATGCACCGCAACCTGCAACAACTCCGTCAATTGAAGCAGTGAAATCTGATCCTGCTTTACTTGTAACTTTAATTGTTTTACCAGAGGTCATAATGTCTGACAGCGGCTTTGTAATTTTGTAAACTTCATCGTAGTTGGCCAAGCTTGAACCGCTTGTCAATAAATCTGAGGTCATTCCTGTCATTACAATTCCTCGGGCGCCGTTTTCTTTAAGTGCGCGACCAAATTCTTCTGTGAAACCTAAACCTGTTGATGTTGGTGAAATAATCACGTCTGCGCCCATCAAGGCTTGCGCCATGATTCGAGTGGCTGTTCCGCCAGCAAGTTCTCTACGTGGCATTATCACAACTGTTGGTTCTGCTCCCACTGCTCTTGTTGCAGCGGTCAGTGCCTGGACTATTGCAAAATCTGAATCATCGTCGGCGGCAATTAATACTTGTTCATTTGGTTTAACTGCAAGTGATTGCTCAACTACAGCTTTTGCTGCCTTTGCCACCTTGATTGAAATCCAGTCCATTAAAACTCTCCTTAGGCACTAGTAATTGGGATGGAATTTATGTGATAATTAAGCGTAAGTAAAGAGTTTGTGGTGAGAATAACAATTGAGATTTACATTTTTCTACTAACCAGTAACCATTGGGTTGGACGAGAGTAGCTAAAGAACATTGTTTCGCCTGTTCGAAAACTAGAGGAGAGACCCACATGATTCCTGCCATAGACTTGCACTCACATTTTTGGCCACGTGGCTTTCTAGATGCGATGGCAACAGGAAAAGAGTGGTTTGGCTGGAAAAAGATTGATGAAGTTGGAACAAAGACACGCCTTTCCCTCAAGGATGAAATTCTGACTTTCACAATTCCAAAAATAGACCTTGCAGATCCTGTTGCTCGATCAAAAAAGCGCATTGAAACTCAAGGAGTTTCTCTAGAGGCGCCAATGGTCGTGGGGTTTTTATGGAATTACCACCTTGAAGGCACGGACTCGGTCACATACTGCCGCGAAGTAAACAAGGAGCTCTCAGAAGTTCAACATGCTCAGCCAGAGAATTACCATGGTTTGGCGATGTTGCCCATGCAAAATAAAGCAGCAGCTTTAGAGGAGATACGTTTTGCCGTTGATCAATTGGGACTCACTTCATTTGCGATCGCATCCCACATCAATGGTGCCAACTTGGATGAAAAAGACTTACTAGAGATTATCTCCGCTATAGCAAGTGAAAACCTATCGCTGACGATACATCCAGAGTTTTTCAATAAGATCGGTGATCGAGATCGCCTAACAAGACATTACTTTAAAAGCTCTATAGGTGCCCCAGCCGAATCTGCAATTGCAATGCTCTCCCTCATTCATTCCGGCATTTTCGACCGCTATCCAAACTTTAGAGTCTCCTTCACACAAGGTGGTGGCTTTGCGCCCTACACAATTGGGCGAAATAAAGTTAGGTGGGATTTGGATCCAATCGATAAAAAGCCAACACTTTTAAGCCCAGAAAAGTACTTGCGAAATTGCTATGTTGACTGTCTTGTCCATGATGATGATTCTCTGGCATTTCTATTAGAGCGAATGGGCACAGATCGAGTCATGATTGGCACTGATTATCCATTTGATTGGGACCACCCAGGCGGATCTGCCAATTGGATCAGAAAAAAGGAAAGTATTAGTCAGGATGTCAAAAAGAACGTACTTTGGAATAACGCTGCTGAGTTTTTAAATACAAATGTAGTTTATAAGGAGCTCTAAAAATGCCCACTAGCACTTATCCAACAAATACCGTTCCACGATTGTTTTTGCCTCAAACAGCCGATGTCACTGAAATCTCGCAAAAGATCGCCGAGCTCTCAAATCAAGTTCACGATCTTTCACTCGTTATTGGCGGCAAGAAGATAACTGGCAGTGGCAAGAAGATTTCTGTTTCTTTGCCTCACCGAAAGGCTGAGCAGTATGCAACTGTCACCCTGCCTAGTGTTGATGAAATCAAAAATGCACTTGATAATGCTTTAGAGGCTAGAGAAAAGTGGTCTCAAACAAGTGTGAGCCAGAGAGTGGCAATATTTAATAAAGTTGCTGACCTAATCGAAAATAAGTATAAGAATCTTCTTGTTGCTGCAACCATGATTGGACAGTCAAAAACTGTTTTTCAAGGTGAGATTGATGCCGCTGCCGGTTTAATCGATTCGATCAGGTTTAACTCTAAATTCGCACTAGACATTGAAAAAATGCAACCGCCTGATTCTGAGGTAACTAACATTGCTTTGGACTATCGCCCTTTAGAGGGATTTGTATATGCCATTACTCCATTTAACTTTACGACAACATCAGCAATTCTTTCAACGGCTCCTGCATTGATGGGAAATGTTGTCATCTGGAAGCCATCGATTACGGCAATGCTGCCCTCACATATTTTGATGGACATCTACAAAGAAGCTGGATTGCCAGATGGTGTTATCAATTTGGTTCCAGGATACGGTCCAGAGGTCAGCAAAGTTCTTTTAACTAATGAATACTTAGCAGGTATTTATTTCACTGGTTCCACAAAAGTCTTTAGGCAGTTATGGCAACAAGTCGGAAATAATCTAGACACATACCGAAACTTCCCTCGATTAGTTGGTGAAACCGGCGGTAAGGGTTTTGTTATTGCACATCCAACAGCAGATCGAGATCGCTTGATATCGGCGATTGTTAGAAGTGGATTTGAGTATCAAGGCCAGAAATGTTCAGCGTGCTCCAGGGCATATATTCCTCAATCGGTATGGGATGAGATAAAGGACAAACTTGTCGCAGAAGTAAGGGATTTAAAGTTTGGACAAATTGAAGATTTTAAAAACTTCATGGGCGCAGTTATTGATGAAGCATCCTTTAATCGCTTATCAACCGTGCTAAAAAACCTTTCAGCCGACCCAGAGATTGAAATTCTTGCAGGCGGAAAGTCTGACAGCAGCACTGGCTACTTTGTAGAGCCAACGCTAGTGATCTCTAAGAATCCAAAGAATAAAGTCTTCTCTGATGAGTACTTTGGACCAATCTTGGCGATCCATGTATTTCCAGACAATCAATTTGAAGCAATCCTGGAAACTATTGATCAGGTTTCAGCATATGCATTAACTGGATCTATCTTTTGCGAAGATAGCGCGGTTGTAACTGAAGTTCTTGAAAAGCTTAGAAACTCTGCAGGAAGCATGAATGTTAATGACAAACCAACTGGAGCCGTTATGGGAAAACATCCTTTTGGTGGCTCGCGTGCATCTGGCACTAATGATAAAGCTGGCTCTTTGCAGGGCTTACTGCGATGGACAAGTCCTCGAGTGGTCAGAACAGTTACTACTTCTGCAACAGATGTTAAGCATCCACATCAGCTCTAATAAAGTTCGGAAGTAATTAAGAGTTTGGCTTTGTAGTGTTACAGAGTTCGGCGCCAGGGTGTTTAAGTGAGACTCGCACCGTTTTAGTCAGATTACCTATTGATTGGGCTGGCTTTACTCTTTAGTGAATCGTTACGCCGCCATCTACAAAAATTGTCTGTCCTGTGACCATACCTGAATCTGGGCCCAGTAAAAACAGAACAGATTGCGCAACATCTAACTGATCAGCCATTCTTCCCAAAGGAATAGTGGACATTTTATCTTTCATAAACTCATCATCAGTTAAAAGTGGCGCCGTCATGTTGCTTGGGACAATTGTTGGACCAACGGCATTTACTCTGATTCCATCTACTGCCCATTCAAAGGCTAACGACTTAGCCATAAACATAACTGCTGCTTTACTAGCAGAGTAGCTAACGGTATTGAGCACAGCAGAGTGACCGCTAGTAGAACCAATATTTACGATCGTGCCTTTTACTTTTTTTAGCTCTGGGTAGACCGCTTGGCTCATAAAAAATGTTCCGGTCAAATTGATATCAATGACATCTGTGAAGTCTTTTTCAGACATTTCACTTGCCTTTGCCCGACGCACAATACCTGCATTGTTAACTAAATGATTTAGATGTCCGTGTGTTGCTAAAACGTCGGCAACCAAATCTGTGCAGGATTGTTTTGAGCGCACATCTAGATAATGACGAGTGTGAGGTCCCTTTAAATCATTAGTCCATTCGGCTTCTGGCAAAACATCTGCAGATGCAACGATTGCTCCACGGGCAGCAAGTTGTTGGGCAATTGTTGCCCCAATTCCACGGGCAGCGCCCGTAACAATTGCTACCTTGCCGGTGAAGTCATCCTGTGAACCCATAGTAATTAGGTTCCAACGATGTGGTCGTTATCTCCCCAGAATGCAAACTTGCGTTGGAAAGCTTTAATAATGCTGTGCGCAAGGATTCCCATAAGTGAAAGCACAATCAGAATAGAAAACATTCCGGCAGTATCAAAGTTGTACTGCAATGTTAGAACCATGTTGCCAAGGCCCTCTTGTGAACCAAGGAACTCTCCTACTACAGCGCCAAGAATTGCTAGTAGCAATCCAACGTCTAAGCCAGCAAAGAAAAATGGCATTGCATTTGGAACTTGCACTTTGTGAAATATTTGAAATCTTGTGGCTCCAAAAACACGGAGCATTCTGATTTGTTCCGAATCTGCAGACCTTAAACCTTCAATAATGTTGATCAGAATTGGGAAAAAGGCGATAGTAGCTGCCATGACAACCTTACTTGTCATCCCAAAACCAAACCAGATAATGAAAAGTGGCGCTAGAGCAATTTTAGGAATTGCCTGGAATCCAACAAGATAAGGGAGTGCGACCTTTTCAACAATCTTTACTTGCGAAATAAATGTACCCGCAACAATCGCAAAAATTGTGGCTGCAGCAAAGCCAACTAAAGCCTCCTGTGAAGTGATTCTGACGTTATTCCAAAAGAATGCAGTTTGTACTTGGGAAGCCATGGCACTACC
>CAEZTP010000025.1_pt1 | contig 12657 bp, 11 predicted proteins | sample 7264271 | NCBI WGS metagenome assembly CAEZTP01 (sample SAMEA6813807, study PRJEB35770) | uncultured Actinomycetes bacterium | biome: Freshwater; feature: Freshwater reservoir; material: water | place: Czech Republic | collected 2017-08-18 | depth 0.5m m | reverse complement strand
TTTTTCGCTATTAAAAGCATGACGAATTAAGCCACTATTGGCATTGACTTATGGCACGCTGTTGAGTTCTCAAGGTACGGATGCGCACTGGTCTCCAGGATTCCTCCTAGTTTTCAGGGCAGACCACCAAACTTAGTGCACGCATGCAGACGCGGTCAAACCGGCCTAAATGAGCTTCTAATTTGGCGAATACTCAATTACTCGAGTATTTGTGCCTACTGTCCGGCCTAAATCGTCCGTTCCCAGCAAGGAGCGTAACTATACCTTCGGGGGTTAGGAGGGTCAAATTGAGAGGGTGAGGCGAGTCCTGCAAAACCCCCTTCTTGAGCAAGGGCTCGGGATCTTATGGCTAACTAGTAATCTTTTAATAAACACGAAATTATCCATGCCGGCTAGCGTTTTATGACCAAATCTAAAGAAGCCATCAATGATGAGTTGCTTCATGGCAACTTCGGCGACACTTAGATCAGTTCGATGGCGGCTAAGTCTCTTTTGCCTTTTCTCAAAACTGCATATTTCCCGCATAAAAAGTCGTTTTTTGAGGGGCGGAAATCTTCACCCGAGATTTTTTCATTATTGAGATATGCACCACCCTCCTTAACGATTCGTCTGGCAGCAGACTTTGAATCAACAACACCTGTGGCCGCAATGAGATCGACCCATGTTGGAATCTCTTGTCCAGATGAAACAGTTGTTCGTGGGAGTTCAGAAAGCGCAGAGGTTAATGTTGATATATCTAAAAGTGAAAGATCACCTTGCCCAAATAAGGCCTTAGATGCATCCTCCACTCGCGCAGCCACATCGGGAGTATGAACTAGGGACGTTAACTCCCTGGCTAATTCTCGGTGAGCCTCACGCAATCCAGGATTTTCATTGTGTTTGATTTCAAGGTTCGTAATCTCTTCATGAGATTTAAAAGAAAAAACCTTAAGAAAATTAATGACATCTTTGTCATCCGTATTTAACCAGTATTGGAAGAATGCATACGGTGATGTCATCTCAGGATCTAACCAAACGGAGCCGCCTGCCGTTTTTCCAAACTTGGTTCCATCTGCTTTAGTTAATAACGGAACTGTCAGTGCGTGAGCATTGCCTTGTTCGACTCGTCGAATCAAATCTAAACCGGCGACAATATTTCCCCACTGATCTGATCCACCTAATTGCAAGGTGCAGTTGTATCTTTTGTAGAGTTCAAGATAGTCAAAGCTTTGCAACACTTGATACGAGAACTCGGTGTAGCTAATGCCACCAGCCTCTAAGCGAGATGCGACTGAATCACGAGCAAGCATTTGATTAACACTGAAGTGTTTTCCAATATCGCGCAGAAATTCAATCGCACTCATTGGTTGAGTCCAATCAAGATTATTGACGACTCGGGCTGGATTCTTGGCTGCGTCAAAATCTAAGAATGCAGATACCTGTTTCCTAATTCTCTCAACCCATTCTGCAACTGTGTCAGAACTGTTAAGGGTTCTCTCCTCGTTCTTACCGCTTGGGTCCCCCACTAAACCAGTGGCTCCTCCAACTAGCGCTAAAGGATTGTGACCTGCTAATTGAAAGCGGCGCAGAACGAGCAAAACTACGAGGTTGCCGACGTGCAACGAAGGTGCAGTTGGATCAAATCCCACATACAAAGTCAGAGGGGATTTGAGAGATTCGGCTAGCGCCGCTTCATCGGTGGACTGAGCCACCAACCCTCGCCAACGCAGATCATCGATTAAATTCACTGGTTCATCATCTCCGAGAACTTAGCCACCTTGCGGGAGATTTCCTTACGGGTCAGATCATTTCTTGCCTGCGCCGCCTGGATTTGAGACTTAACTAAAGATGGTGCAGTTCCTCCGGAGGTAGTCCGAGATTTCAACGCGCCATCGACGGACAAAACCACCATCACACCTTCATCTAACTGTGGGTGGATTGAGTGCAATTCTGAAGCAGTTAATTGATGCAGTTCGCGAGAGGTTTTTTCGCACAGTGCAACGCACTTACCAGCTGACTCATGTGCGATAGCAAAAGGGATGTTCTTTCTTACGAGATAGTCTGCGATCTCTGTGGCCAATGAAAATCCTTTGGGCGCAGCCTCTGCCATTTTCTGACGATCAAAATTTGTCGTGGAGATCATTCCAGTTACTGCAGGTAGAGTTAAAAACAGAGTATCGAAACTGTCGAAGAGTGGTTCTTTATCCTCTTGCAAGTCACGATTGTATGCAAATGGAAGAGCCTTCAAAACTGTTAAGACTGCAACAAGATTTCCAATAAATCGACCTGCCTTTCCGCGTGCCAACTCGGCCACATCAGGATTTTTCTTCTGCGGCATTATTGATGAGCCGGTTGAGTAAGCATCGGATACCTTGGCCCACGAGAACTCGGTCGAGGCCCAGAGAGTCCACTCTTCACCTATTCGTGAGAGATGATTTCCGATCATTGAAAAAATAAACAAAGCTTCACAAACATAATCTCGATCACTGACTGCATCTATGCTGTTTTCAAATGATCTTTCAAAACCTAGATTCTTAGCCGTGAACTGTGGATCAAGAGGTAGAGAAGACCCAGCAAGTGCTCCGGCACCCAAGGAACTCACTGATGTACGCACGAGCCAATCTTCAATCCGGTCCAAGTCGCGGGCGAATGCATGTGCATGCTTAGCCAATTCATGGCCAAATGAGAGAGGTTGGGCATGTTGGATATGTGTAAACCCTGGAGCTGGATCATCTGCGTATTCCGTAGCTTTAGCTAAAATTGCATCTTGAAGTTTTACCACTAAATCTGCAACTTGCAGCATATGATCTATGGAAAATAACCGCAGATCGGTTGTCACCTGATCATTTCTAGAGCGACCTGCCCGTAAAGCCCCTCCGGCTGCACCAATTTTTTCAGTTAACCCACGTTCCAATGCGCTATGAACATCTTCATCACTATCTATGGGTGCAAACTTAGAAGTAGCTACTTCTTCGGCTAATTCATTGAGAGCCCTTGAAATTTTAGATGCATCTTCTGAATTGATTAACTTATTTCTCTCAAGAACTGCAAGATGTGCCTTAGAAGATCGAATGTCGTAAGGTGCAAGTCGCCAGTCAAAGTGCACGCTTCTAGAAAGCTCAAAAACGCTATCTTGTGGTGCTTCTGAAAATCGGCCGCCCCAGAGAACCATTACTTCCTCTTTCCATCAGATTGCGCGTATGCAAGTATTTCTTTGGCTAAGTGTGCCCCACCTGTGGCTTTCTTTGAGACTAAAATTATCGTGTCGTCACCCGCGATAGTTCCGATTACGCCCGTTAAATTTGCATGATCCAAAGAACTAGCAAGAAACTGCGCTGCACCTGGTGGCGTGTGGATTACCGCCAAATTCGCACTTGAATCAACGGATAAAATCAACTTTGACGGAACAGGGACGCTACGGGCAATCGCACTGTCACTGCTGTCTCTGATTTGATACGTACTTTCACCTTTTTTGTTGCGTGAGCGGATTGCACCTATCTCCTCTAAGTCGCGACTTGCGGTAGCTTGAGTTACTTCATACCCACTTTTTTTCAAAAGCACGACCAAGTCATTCTGAGAGTGAACTTTCCCGCTTTCTATTAACGAAACTGCCTTTGCTCTTCTTGCCGATACGGAACGTGTATTAATTGTCATGAACTAGCACCTCTCGAAAAATCGTGATGAACTTCTTAATCTGTGCGTCACTAACAATCAATGCTGGTGCGATGCGAATAACCGTATCGTTAGCAGGGTTCACTAGAACCCCACGTTCAAGCAACTTCGTGGAGATCTCGCGCGCATTTCCACTTTCCAATTCGATGCCAATGAGTAGCCCGGCACCTCGCACTTGTTGTACCCCTGGAATCAGAGCCAGTTCCTGAATCAATAATCTTCCTTGGCCTTGGACTTTCTTGAGTAATTTTTTACTCTCAATAGTCTTTATCACGGCTAACGCTGCTGCTGTAGTAATTGGGTTTCCACCAAAAGTAGATCCATGCTCACCTGGCTCGAACAAGTCTGCAGACCTGCCTAATGCAATCATGGCCCCGAGCGGCAATCCTCCACCAAGACCTTTAGCAACAGTGATTACATCAGGAGTAATTCCAGAGTATTCATAACCGAACCAATCACCAGTTCTACCCATCCCAGTTTGCACTGCATCTATAACTAAAAGCGCACCAGATTTGTCACATAACGCTCGAAGTTGCTGCAGATAATCATCGGGTGGAACGATTACTCCAGCCTCCCCCATTATTGGTTCAACAATCACCATTGCAGTTTTCTTAGAGATACAGCGTCTCATAGCTTCAATATCGCCGAAAGGAACGTGTTTAATGTTTTTCAAAAGAGGCAAGAATGGCTCACGTTTTGATGGCTGACCAGTCAGAGACAACGCGCCCATGGTTCGCCCGTGAAAAGATCCCTGCGTTGCAACTATGTGGCTTCTTCCCGTTTTTCGTGAAAGCTTTATAGCCGCTTCATTTGCTTCTGCACCTGACTGGCAGAAGAACACTTTGGCACCTTTTGTTCCTGTAAAAGATGCCAATTTCTCAGCCAAAGCAACCGCATTGGGATGTGAGTAGAAATTGCTCACGTGATTGAGTGTCCTGACTTGCTTGGACACTGCGCTCACAACACTTGGATGGGCGTGACCCAAAATGTTGGTGGCGATGCCTGCAAGAAAATCTAAGTAGGTATTACCCTCAATATCTTTGACAACTAATCCTTTTCCTTTCACAAGGGTTATAGATGGGGTTCCATAGTTGTTTTGGATTGAATTCGTCCAACGCTTTGAAAACTGCTTGTTTTTCATGCTGACACCAGCGTTCCGCCTCGACCAGCTAGCGCACTCGCAAATGCTTCGGGTTTAGTCCCATCGATAATTCGCACTGCCTTTACTCCAAAAGCCAATGCATCTAACGTAGCTTGAACTTTTGGAGACATTCCGTCATTGAATGAATCTTTAATTGATTCAAGTTCTTCTGCACATATTGTGTGAATCAATGATGATTCGTCAGGCCAATTTCTATAAATACCAGCTACATCGGTCATGATAATCAGCGCGGTTGCATTGAGGCCAGAAGCAATGGCAGCCGCAGCAGAATCGGCGTTTACATTTAATCCGTAGGAACAGTCCATCGATGATGAAATCGGAGCGACAACAGGTGTCACATCTTTACTGAGCAATTCTAGAATCTGAGCGGTGTCAACCCGAGTAACTTTCCCAACCAAGCCAACATCACGCACTTCTCCACCCACGGATAACTCCATTTTTTCAGAATAGATAGTTGGCAGTGCACGAGCTGAAAAAGAGTGAGCTTTAATCCCTGCACTTTGAAGTGACACAGCAAGCTCGGGACCAACTTGATTAACTAAAATGTTTTCAACGATTTCAAATACTTGCTGAGTTGTAACCCGTAATCCCGAAACCCATTGACTTTCAATACCTGCTTTTGACAGCGCCTCATTTATCTGTGGGCCACCACCATGGACAATAACTATTTCTTCACCTTTGTTTATTGCATCGGCGATCGCGCGTGCGAAATCGCCATTCTCATCACGCATTGCATTCCCGCCATACTTAACAACCATCATGTTGAATACGCCGAATTCTCGTGAACATACGCGTGCGTTAAATCATTGGTTAGAACCGTGGCACGCGCTGACCCAAACTTCATGTCAATATCGATCGTTACTAAACGTTCCGAAAAATCTACTAATGATTTATCCTGATCAGGAGCACTATCCGTACAGACTTGAACCCCATTAAGCCGCACATCAATTGTCAAGGGATTCATTTCAGCTGAAGCAGTACCTACAGCTGCCAATACTCTTCCCCAATTAGGGTCACCACCGAAAATAGCGGCCTTTAGAAGATTGTTTCGAGCACATGAACGAGCAATCTCTACTGCCTCTGTTTCAGTATTTGCATTGATGACGTTGATTTCTACCGTTTTGGAAGAGCCTTCTGCATCTGTGATTAATTGAGCAACCAGATCTGCGCAAATTTTTGATAAATACTCTGTCAATTGCCCATCCGAAAGAGATTTGCCACTAGCTGCAGATGACATAAACACAACAGTGTCATTTGTAGACGTACAACCATCGGAGTCCATTCGATTGAAGCTGCGATCAATAACTTCTGCAAAAATCATCTTTGCATTATCTGAGACAACAGCATCGGTCATTACAACACACAGCATGGTTGCTAAAGCCGGGGCTAACATCCCCGCACCTTTTGCTATCCCTGAGAAAACGACGCCCTCGCTTTCGATGTTGGCTATCTTGGGAACTGAATCAGTAGTCATGATCGCTTGGGCGCTGCTATCTAAACCGTCATCACTCATAGAGGCTGAAATCTGAGTGATACCGTCGATTATTTTCTTCATCGGTAGAAACTCGCCGATAATTCCTGTGGAACAGACGAGAACATCACTGGAGGAGATATCTAGACAATTAGCTACATGCTCAGCAGTTTGATGCGTGTCTGCAAAACCTTGTGAGCCTGTGCATGCGTTCGCTCCGCCTGAGTTCAAAACAATTGCATGAGCCGTTCCTTCAGAAGCTACCTGCTTCGACCAAATCACAGGTGCGGCAACAACCTTATTTGAAGTAAACACCGCTGAACAAAAAAATTGAGGACCCAGATTCTGAATAATCGTCAGATCTAATGCACCGTTACTTTTTAGTCCGGCCGAAGTAGACCCAGATATAAAGCCTTTAGGGAGTTTCACGCGCCTATCCCATCGTGCATTAGTCCTGTTGTTTCATCGATACCAGCAATTATGTTGGCATTTTGAATAGCCTGTCCTGCAGCGCCTTTTCCGAGATTATCAATTGCAACTGATACGACTAAACGATTTGTATTCTCATCAATTGCTATCTGCATGAGCACAATGTTGGTCCCTATGACCGAACTCGTTTTTGGCATCTCGCCTATAGGTAGCACGTGAACAAATGGGTGCTCAGAATAGTAGGCCTTAAACTTCTCATGGAGTTTTTCTAGCGAGACATCTGACGTCAATTTCGCTGTAATTGTAGAGAGTATTCCGCGAGGCATTGGCGCAAGAATCGGTGTAAAGGAAATTTTGGCTTTATCTTTGCTCAGAGTCGTTATCGCTTGTTCAATTTCTGGTGTGTGTTGATGAATTCCGCCGAACTTGTACGAAGTCAACGAACCCATTACCTCGCTTGCAATGAGATTTATCTTTGCGTTTCTTCCCGCTCCAGTTGTTCCAGATGCGGCAACAACAACTATGTCAGTGGCATCAACAAATCCGATTGCTGGTGCAATACCAAGTGAAATTGATGTCGCATAGCAACCAGGATTAGCCACTCTGGTTTCTTGAGCTATTGCATTTTTATGACCTGGTGATAATTCAGGCAAACCATAAATCCAGGCCCCTGCATGGTTACCACCGTAATACTTCTCCCAGGCAGACTTATCGCTCAATCGAAAATCGGCACCAAGGTCAACCACTTTTACTGACGATGGAATCTTTGCAACAATTGCTGCAGATTCACCGTGTGGAAGTGCGAGGAAAACCAGATCCAAATCAATAAAGTTGACTTCTTCGTTACTTTGAAAACGGCGCTGCCCGTAGCTTTGTAACTGAGGATGCACAGAAAGAATCTGATCTCCTGCATGAGAATGGGCCGTAATAACGGTAACTTCAAAAACTGGGTGCTTTGACAATAATCGCAGAAGCTCTCCCCCTGCATACCCGCTAGCACCGATGACACCTATTTTCATGGGCTCAATACTAAGGGATAATCTATAATTATGCAAGGTAATGCATAATTATGCGGTACGGGCTACAGCTCCACAGGTTTTTGTGGCCGTCAATGTTGCACTTTCCCTCATGGCGCTGACTTCATCACCAGTGAGTGTTCGATTCTGATCTCGGAAAACCAATGTAAAGGCTAAAGAAATCTTGCCATCCCCAATTTTGTCATAGCGATCAAAAAGAGTTATCGATTCCAATAAAGGTCCAGCACCCTTGCGTAAAGCATCTTCAACCTCTTTTGCTGTCACTTTCTCATCGACAATCAGTGCAACATCTTGGACAGCAGCCGGCATAGTTCCAACCGTGCTTGGTCGAACTAGTTGTGATTGCGGCAAAGCACTGAGTGCGACCGCAAAGGCAGAACTGCGTTCAGGTAATCCATAGGCGGCAATTATACGGGGATGAAGTTCGCCAGCATGAGCCACGGCCTTTCCGTCTACAAGAATTTCTGCGCATCTTCCAGGGTGCCAAGGTGCGAAATCTGAGCGCTCCACAGTCCATTCAAGGTTACAAAGATCGAGGATTTCTTGCGCGTATGAAATCGCATCTTGCCAATTAAAGCTTCGAGGTTTTCCTTGCCAATCTTCATTCTCGGTTTTACCAACCAAGAGACCCGCAACATGCAAACCCTGTGGCGGAATCGAGTCAAATATCTTTTTTATATCGTCTTTACTTGGACGTTTTCCTACTTCTGGTGAAAAGGCCGGTTTCAAAACTTGTGAACTTCTAAAAATTGAACCCATTTCAAAAATAGCAAAATCCTTTGCACCTCTGCTTATGTTTCTTGCCGCTACCTCTATCAGTCCCGGCACTAAATGAACGCGCATAAGCGGCAATTCATCTGACATTGGGTTAGCTAACTTATATGTTGATGCTCGTTCTCCAACGAATCCCATCGAATCTATTGTTGATTGATTCGTAAATGGAAAAGTTTGAACTTCTGCAAATCCCCGATTGGCCAGAAACAGTGAAATGTTCTTGCGTCTTTTTTGTGAAGGCGTAAGCGAGGCATGAAGAGGACGCGGTGGAAGTATTGATGGGATTTTGTCATAGCCGATCATTCGCGCAACTTCTTCTGTTAAGTCCGCGGGGGTGTGCAGATCCAATCTCCAAGAAGGAGGTTGCACTGAGAAACTTTTCTCGTCTATTTCACATCCGACTGTTCTGAGCTGTTGTGATACCTCTTTTGAACTAACGGGAAAACCCAGAGTTTTTGAAACATACTCAGGGTTCATCTCGATTTTGGCCGGTAACGTTGGCTGACCGGCAACATTAGTGGCAACGTGAACTGCCGAACTGTGTTCGGTCAAAAGTTGAACAAATCTCGCAGATGCGAATTGAGGGAGAAATGGATCCACGCCACGTTCTAACCGTCGTGATGCTTCTGACGAAAGTTTATGTCTGCGAGAATTCTTTGCAATGCAAATTTGGTTAAAGACTGCAGCTTCAAGTGCAATCTCAGTTGTAGATGCGGAAATCTCGGAGTACTGACCACCCATAGTTCCTGCTATAGAAAGAGGCTGTTGTTCATCGCAAACCATCAAGTCATCTGGATCCAGGGTTCGCTCTTGACCATCCAGGGTAATGAACTTAGAAACTTTTCCAGCCCTCTTAATGGTTAATCCGCCCTTTAACTTGGATTTATCAAATGCATGAAGTGGCTGACCTAACTCAAGCATGACGTAATTAGTAATGTCGACGACGAGAGAGATCGAACGCATACCCATTTTTTCTATACGTCTGCGCATCCATAACGGTGTTGTCGCAGTTGGGTCAAAATTACTGAGAGTCCTTAAATAGAAAACAGATGATGTCGATTTATCCTCGATTGCAGCGGTAACTCCTTTGCCAGTCTCAGGGAAGCTCAGCTCACGCAATCGGTCTACAGGATCTTTGTAGGGAAGATTTAAAGAAGCAGCTACTTCTCGAGAAATACCGCGAATGCTTAATGCATAACCACGGTCAGGATTGATTGCAATATCAAAAATCACATCATTAATCTCGAGACCTTTAACTGCATCCATTCCTACAGGTGCTTGATCCTGATTAAAAACAAGAATTCCAGCATGATCGTCACTTAGACCCAGTTCTCGACCAGAACAGATCATTCCATTTGACGTCTTTCCATAGGTTTCACGGGCAGAAATTGCGAATCCGCCAGGTAAGACGGCTCCTGGAAGGGCAGCTACCACAATATCTCCGACTGAAAAATTTGTAGCACCGCAAATAACATAACGGTCTGAACCTTCACCACAATCTAGGCCGACGTAGCGAATAGGTTTTTTGTGCTCTGTTAACTCCTCTATGGAAAGTACCTTTGCGAATTTAAGAGGTCCCGTTAAGTCTGAGCCTTGTTTGATTATCTCTTCTACTTCGAAGCCAACGCGAATGAGTGCATCGGATACCTCTTCTGGTGTTACCTTTGCAGGAATTTCCACGAATTCTTTAATCCAGGATAAAGGAGCGCGCATTAGAGCCCTACTCCAAACTGTCGAGTAAATCTAATGTCACCCTCAACGATGTCATGCATATCGGTAATTGAATGTCTGACCATGAGAGTTCTCTCGAGTCCCATTCCAAATGCAAAGCCACTGTAAATTTCGCTATTAATTCCACATGTAGCTAGAACTTTTGGATTCACCATTCCGCAACCGCCCCATTCGATCCAGCGGTTGTTAAAAAACACATCAACTTCTGCACTTGGCTCTGTAAAGGGGAAAAATGAGGGCCTCAAACGTGTGGTGACATTAGGACCAAACATGTGTCGTGCAAAGTTATCTAGAACGCCCTTGAGATGGGCCATGGTTATGCCTTTATCAATTACTAAGCCCTCTACCTGATGAAATACGGGGCTATGCGTTGCATCAAGTTCATCGGCTCGAAAAGTGCGTCCGGGGCAAACAACATAGATCGGTGGTTCTTGAGTAAGCATTGTTCTGACTTGAACGGGTGATGTGTGCGTTCTAAGAACCATGCCTGACTCAACAGGTTCTATAAAAAATGTATCTTGCATTGTTCGCGCCGGGTGGTCCGCTGGAATGTTCAAAGCATCGAAATTCAACCAACCGGACTCAAGTTCAGGGCCTTCTTCAACAGCAAAACCTTGTTCAATAAAGAAATCAGAAATTTCGTTTTTAATGATCGTAATTGGATGAAGTCCGCCACGGTGTCTACGGTTTAACGGAAGAGTGACATCTACAACCTCTTCAAGAAGAATTTTCTGATCTCGTTGCGCCTCTAACTTTTTTGTGGCTCCCATAATGAACTCAGAAATTGAAGCTTTGGCTTCACCGATTAACTTTCCAAAAACAACTTTGTCCTCAGCCGACATGGAGCCAAGTGCTCGAGATGCAAGGGAGATCGGTGCCTTATCCCCAACATGAGCCGTTCGTACAGACTTGAGGGAATCGAGATCCTTCGCTGACGCACACGCCTCTTTTGCTTCATTTACCCATGCTGATATCTCTTCGGCGCGCATGAACCAATTCTATCCGTTGAGACTTTACTAGGTCGGGATATTCGATGGTTTTGGGCCTCGACGATTTCCATCGAAGAGCGCTTCGCAGTGGTCCTAAAGTTGATTTATTTGGCTTGCAACAAAGAAAAGTGATACATCACTATCGTTGCGGCAGCCGATAGATTAAGACTTTCTGCATCTCCCAGCATGGGTATGTTTACTATCTCAACCCCATTCATTGATTCTATGGATGAAAGCCCACGGGCTTCATTTCCAAATATTGCGACTACATCGCCAGTAGGTTCGAAATCACTTAAAGGTTTTTTACCTTCTGCGCCAAGTGATATCGCCTGAACCCCTTGTTTCACAACGTCTGAAAGCTCTATCGATTCAAAAACCGGTAAGTGCCACAAGGAACCTGCGGTGCTCCTCACAACTTTTGGGGAAAACATGTCCACGCTGCCCGGAGAGGTGATTACACCATCCATTCCAAATGCGTCCGCTGAACGAAGAATTGTTCCGGCATTGCCTGGATCTTGAATTTCTGAGAGATAAATGTAGTGACGATTCCCATCGAGTTTCATCGAGGAAAATTCATTCTTTGGAATTGAGCAAACGGCAAGAACCCCTTGAGGAGTGATCGTCTCAGACATTTCCTTCATGACTTCATCGCTCACATCAACAATATTTATTGCACTGTCCAAGTGAATATCTTGAACTTGTTCCAACTTGGCGCGGCCATTTCGAGTCAGAAACAATGTCTCTACTGCAGGGCCCCTAAATCCATTTTTGCTGGGCGCACTTGATAATGCCTCTTTTGCACATTGCAGGCCTTCAGCGATAAAGAGCCCAGAGTTTTTACGCTCTTTAACACCTCGTGAACTAATAAGAGCCTTAACTCGCGCGATATGCGGCGAGTTAAGGCTCTCTATCATTAGAAGATTTTTATGCAGATGCAAGGCTCTTGCGAGCTACATCTACAAGTGTTTTGAAAGTAGCAGGATCATTAGTTGCAAGCTCGGAAAGAACGCGACGATCTACCTCTACACCTGAAGCTTTGAGACCTTGGATGAAGCGGTTATATGTAAGACCGTGTTCACGGCAACCTGCATTAATTCGTTGAATCCATAAGCGACGGAAATCGCCTTTCTTGTCTTTACGGTCATTGAAGGCATAAACCATTGAGTGCGTAACTTGCTCCTTCGCCTTTGTGAAAAGACGAGAGCGTTGACCGCGATAACCGCTGGCGCGCTCTAAAGTTGTACGACGCTTCTTGGCTGCGTGAACTCCACGTTTTACTCTCATTTAACTGACCCCTGACGTCAAACCAAGCATGCGCTTGGCAGTTACTGCGACGGTTGGTTTAGCGGCTGACTCTGTCGAAAGACGACGAGTCACTCGTGAAGACTTGCGCTCAAGTAAGTGGCGCTTTCC
>CAEZTP010000019.1_pt1 | contig 14113 bp, 17 predicted proteins | sample 7264271 | NCBI WGS metagenome assembly CAEZTP01 (sample SAMEA6813807, study PRJEB35770) | uncultured Actinomycetes bacterium | biome: Freshwater; feature: Freshwater reservoir; material: water | place: Czech Republic | collected 2017-08-18 | depth 0.5m m | reverse complement strand
TCGAACCTGTGCGCATGCCTTCGGAGGGCAACGCTCTATCCCCTGAGCTACGGGGGCTCTGTGGGCTTACTACACAAGGTTATCAGCGGGTGCAAAGTTGTGTGCATACTGCAAGAATCTGCCTATGAACTCAATTGCGTATTTAGCAACAGGTTGTTTTTGGGGAGCCGAACGTCGTTTTTGGATGATGGATGGCGTGATTGAAACAAACGTTGGTTATATGGGTGGAAATCGACCAAATCCAACTTATGAACAAGTGTGCACTGGAGTTACAGGCCATGCTGAAATTGTGAAAGTTGTATTCGACTCTTCAAAGGTTTCTTATCAGCGATTACTTGAAGAGTTCTGGGTGATGCACGATCCGACATCATTAAATCAGCAAGGTGGAGATATCGGAACGCAATATCGCAGTGCGATTTATACAACCGATGATTCACAGCAAAATACTGCTTTGGCATCAAGGGATGAATACCAAACGGCGTTGTCAGCTGCAGGATTAAACCGGATCTGTACAGAAATTTTGAGTGCCGAAGGCATCGAGTACTACCCGGCCGAGGAGTACCACCAAAAGTACTTGCAGAAGAATCCAAATGGCTATGACTGTCATTCCAGTACAGGGGTTGCCTATCCGGCATCTGCGGTGATCAATTGAGCATTAAAGATAACGAGGGTAAAAACAACTCAGCTCACAACGAGTATCCAGTAACAATTGATGAGCAGGCGCTCGCAGCCCGAGTAGATCCACTCTCTTATGACGTGCTGCGCAATGCCGCAACAGAGCGCCCCTTTACAGGTGAATACACCGACACAGAAACAGTAGGTGTGTATAAATGCAAAGCATGCGCCGCCGAACTATTTAGAAGTGAAACTAAATTTCATTCAGGATGCGGTTGGCCATCTTTTTATGCACCAACTGCAGATGATGCAGTGCGCTTGATAGAAGATCGCTCCTTGTTTCCGAGAGTTCGAACGGAGGTTCTTTGTGCCTCGTGCGGCTCTCACTTGGGACATGTCTTCGATGGTGAAGGTTATGACGTTCCAACCGATCAACGTTGGTGCATCAACTCCGTATCGCTGGTTTTAGAACCTCGATAATTCAAATTTGATTACAAGGAAAACGTTGGATACTCATCTGTAACAAGTAGAAGTGCATACCCAACGACTCGGTTCCAATAAGCGATAGTACCTACAACACCTTCTGCGCATTTTTCTGGGTAATTACCAGTAAACAAGATAGATAGCCAACCAATCAACGTTAAGAACACTGCATAGATGGCATAAAAAATTCCAACTAGATACAAAGGAATTGCAATAAACCATTTAATCAAAGGCAACCATCGATTAAGTGCTTTTGCATCAACTTCTGGAAAAGTTACGCTAACAACATCATTTTCTTCAATAGAGGGATACTCGTCAGTGAGCAACAAAACATAGGCATCAACACGAGTCTGCAAGGAGAGCAGAGCTTCATTAAATGAGAGAACATAGCTGGGATAGATCTTTCGAAAAACTATTGCTAAAGCTACTGGAAGCGAAATCAAACCAACCATGAAATAACTTGCATCATCACTTGATAAATCGGCAGCTGCTGTAAATGAGGCAATAAAAATTGCCATTGGTACAACTAAAACAAGACGAAAAAGCGCAGTTAAACGATTGCGTTCTGTCAGGGATACATCAATTTGGGTTTCTATTTGATTACTCATAGTTCAAATCTACCCCTTTACAGCGGTGATAGCCTTAATCCATGAGAGACAATTGGATTGAAGTTCCTCACCTTTCGGAGCTGCAAACCCATACCAGCGTTAAATGGCGAGAAATTCCCGGCATCGATCAATTCAAGAGGACAGTTTAAATGTCAGTCAGAAAATACGATGTTGTGATCATGGGAGCAGGACACAATGGTTTAGTTGCTGCGACTTACTTAGCTAAGGCAGGCAAATCAGTTCTCATCCTTGAGGCAAATAATGAAATTGGTGGAGCAACGCAAAGTGTGCAGGCATTTCCAGGCTTTGATGCACGAGTTTCTCGCTATTCCTATCTTGTTGCTCTTTTGCCTGACAAGATTGTTAACGACTTTAATCTGAATTTCGAAACTATCTCAAGAGATGTCTCAAGTTTTACTCCTTATACAAATGCTCAGGGAGTGGATAAAGGCTTGTATGTCTCTAGAAATTGGGATGCTAAAACTGAAGAATCATTTAATGAAATTGATCCAACTGGAAATGAAGGCAAGGCCTGGCAGGATTTTTACTCCGAAGTTGCCCAGTTTGCTGAAAAAATTGCACCAACTCTTCTTCAGCCATTACAAACGCGCTCACAATTGCGTGAACTGATTAATCTGCCAAGTGCTTGGAAGTATCTGATTGAAGAACCAATCGGTGAAGTTATTTGTGATCGATTTAAGGATGACATCGTTCGAGGAGTTGTTTTAACGGATGCACTTATTGGCACTTTTGCATCAGCTCATGATCTCCAAGCAAATATCTGTTTTCTCTACCATCTCATTGGTAACGGAACGGGGGAGTGGAAAGTGCCTCGCGGAGGTATGGGAGCCCTAGTAAGTGAACTCATACGAGTTGCAACCGAATCTGGTGTTGAAATTCAAACTAATCACAAGGTTGTTGCTATCGAAAGTACAAGTGCAAGTGTGAAAGTTAGAACATCATCAGGTGAAGAATTCACTGCAGCACACTTTCTGTCCAATGCTGCTCCTGGAGTTTTGGCAGAGATTAGAGGCAAGAAAAAGCCTGAATCATTAGATGGCGCGCAGTTGAAAATCAACATCCTTCTCAAGCGCCTTCCCAAGTTAAAGTCTGGGATCGATCCGCAGTTAGCTTTTGCTGGAACTTTCCATGCGAATGAAAGTTTTACCCAGTGTGAGGGTTCTTATCTAGAGGCAAAGAATGGCAATATGCCTGCAAAGCTTCCCATTGAAATGTATTGCCACACATTGACCGATCCTTCGATTCTAAGTCCAGAGCTATCGTCAGCCGGCTTTCATACCTTAACTCTCTTTGCCCTTCACACTCCTGCATCGTTATTTGATAGCGACAATGACTCTGCGCGAGCGGCAGCACTTGATTCAGCTTTTGCATCACTAAATGAATATTTAGTTGAGCCAATACAGGATGTCATTGCTGCAATTGAAATTAAAACACCGCTTGATCTTGAAGAAGCGATTGCTTTACCGCGAGGCAATATTTTTCACAGAGACTTACAGTTTCCATTTCGCGAAGATGGAAGCCAGCCATCATGGGGAGTCGAAACCGATGACCCACGCATCTTTATCTGCGGCGCAGGTGCTACACGTGGCGGCGGTGTAAGCGGTATACCTGGCCATAATGCGGCAATGGCTGTACTAAGTAGCAATTAGACTTATTCAATGGACCTTCATCCTGAAACATCGGCGATTAGCGTAGGCCGACCTGACTCGGCGCCAGATGCATCAGTAAATCCTCCATTATTTTTGTCCTCGACTTATCACGCAGGTGGTCCAGTTGGTTATGGACGTTATGGAAATCAAACGTGGAGCGCACTTGAAGAGGCAATTGCAGAGTTAGAGGGCGGACAAACACTTACATTCTCATCTGGCATGGCAGCAATAAACGCACTCTTTTCTATTTTGCCTATTGGTGCACCTGTAGTTGCATCACACGAGGGATATAGCGGAACTATGGGTTTGCTTAATCAGTTACAGTCATCAGGTCGCTTAGAAGTTCGCTTAGTTGATGTGACCAAAAACGATGAGGTAATAGCTGCAATGAAAGGCGCCGCACTCGTTTGGCTTGAATCACCAACGAATCCATCTCTTGATATTGCAGATCTGCCAACTCTGATAACAGCTGCAAAGAAACTCGGCATCGGAGTAGGTGTTGATAACACTTTTGCTACCCCTCTGACACAGTTACCGCTTTCAATGGGCGCAGATGTTTCAATGCACTCGGTAACAAAGTTTTTATCTGGCCACAGTGATGTTGTGCTTGGATCACTTTCTACAAATGATGAGGCATTACTAAAAAGATTAGAAGAAGCGCGTCGCTTTAACGGATCAATCCCAGGACCCTTTGAAGCGTGGTTGGCACTTCGTGGCATACGTACATTTCCAATTCGCTTTCGCGCAGCAGAGAGCAATGCAAAAGATTTAGTAAAGCGTCTGAGTGAGCATCCAAAGATTACAAAAGTTCGCTATCCCGGATTTGGAGCCGTCATCTCGTTTGAAGTAGATGCACCAGTTGAGGCCGTCCAAAAAGTCTGCGAATCATCGAAAGTCATTATTCATGCAACTAGTCTTGGGGGAGTCGAATCTCTATGGGAGCGCCGCCGTCGTTGGGCCGGTGAAAGCATCTCAGTGCCGGAGCGGTTAATTCGCCTAAGCGTCGGTTGCGAACATGTTGAGGACCTATGGTCAGATATTGATCAGGCTCTTGCGGTTTTGTAGAGAAATTCTCAGAAATACAGAGTATTTTTAGCACATGTTTAAAGTATTTAGTCGCATAGCTGCAGCTGTTGCTGTGGTGCTTGTGGCTTTTCGCGCGGTCGGATCTTTTCTTTCATGGGTTGAACATCAAGAAGATACCGTCGCAGATACATGGGTTGATGAAGACGAATTAGAAGATGTCTGAGATTCAATACATTCCGGGCAGTTGCAATATCGGTAAAGGTGAGATTAAACGTAGACAATTTGTCGCTTTACTTGGTTTGTTTCTTTCTATATTTGCATTAGTAACTTTGATATCAATTGATGCGCCATCTAGTTCTCGGATTGGAATCTTTTTTCCACTCATGATGGCATCTGTGGGATACATTCAATCACGCAGGAAGTTTTGCCTCGCCTATGGATTTGCAGGAACATTCAACGTAGGCAAACTTGGCGATATCTCAAGAGTGGCATCCCCAGAAGATCGTGCGGCAGACCGAAAAACTGCGCTCACAATTCTTGGAAAATCATTTCTTCTAGCAGCTATAGCGACAGGAGTAGTTGTCGTACTTCCATTCTAAATACCAACAAAAGAATAAAGATCGAGAATTAAACGATCTCTGTTCCATCTTTTCTTGTTGCCGTTAAACTTGCTACACCTGTAACAATCAACGATGCAAGTATTACTCCAAGGCTGACTTCAATTGTTATGTGCGGAAGTGCCAAGCCGAGAATGTCATGAACGCCTGCGCCGTGGAAAGCCTCAATAATCATCTTGGTTCCAATGAATGCAAGAATAAATGAGAGCCCTTTTGAAAGAAAAATTAACCTTTGCAACAAACCTTGTATTAAGAAATAAAGTTGACGCAAGCCCATTAGTGCAAAGATATTTGCGCATACAACGATATATGGATCACGGGTAATTCCAAAGATTGCCGGAATAGAGTCAAGAGCAAAGATTAAGTCAGTAAAGCCCAAAGAAATCAGTGCAATAGTAAAGGTACTAGCACCTTTCGATCGCAAGAAAGTAACGATGCGATCCTCTTTATATTCTTCTTCTTCGCTATCTTCGAAGAACATTTTGTATGCGGTAAAGATTAGGAATGCACCGAAAATGAAGAATGCACTGGAGAATTTCTCTAAGATCGCACTTCCTGCCGCGATAAAACCACCACGAAGAACCAAAGCGATAATGATTCCGAGCAAGAGGACTAGTTGCTGCTTAGTTCTTTCAATTTGAAACCTAGCCAAGATGATGACAAAGACAAATATGTTGTCTACAGAGAGCGCATATTCAGTCAGCCATCCAGCAAAAAACTCTTTTTGAGAGTTGGGATCGGTTGTCCAGTTGTTCATGAAATATCCAAAAGCCAACGCAGCCGCTACATATATAAGGGTCCAGATTCCAGCCTCTGTAATTGTCGTTTCCTTATTGCGCCTAGCAATCGCAATCATTAAATCCATGACGATTACCAAGGATAAAATTCCTAGGGTGATGAGCCAGACAGCTGTAGATTCCATTGGGAGATTCTGCCACTAAACGAGCACCAAGATGTTGATTAAATGAGATTGCCCGATTGAATTCTTTTCAACGATACACTTTGTGCATGGATACTCTTTATACAGCCCTGCTAGTCCTAATATTGATTGGTATCGCTGGCCTTGGTTGGTTTTCATTTGTCCTTTACAAGAAGCAGCGACGAAACTCCGAGAGAGTTATTCGTGAGGTCTACAAAGCCTCAAATGAAATAAAAAAGAGTATTTCCCACTCGTATTATCAAAGTGAAGCCTACGCCCAACTAATCCAGCTTCTTGACTTTAAATCATCACTGCCTGCAACTCGTGGTTGGGCAGCTTCTCCAGACTTACTGCTGACTATTTATGAAACTATTAGTAGAACAAAACCATCGCTGGTCGTTGAATTAGGTTCTGGTGTTTCAACTTTAGTCGCGGCAAAATCTGGTGCTAAGAAAGTCGTAAGTTTAGATGGTTCCAAAGAGTATGCAGAAAAGACAAGAGAGATGCTCAAGGAACATAGAGTCCGTGGCGTAGAGGTTCGATTTGCAGCGTTATTGCCTTATGTCAATGGCTTAACTTGGTATGACGTTTCAGTCATTAAGGACCTAAAGAAGATCGATCTTTTAATTGTAGATGGCCCACCAGGTAACAATAATCCTGAGTCGCGTTATCCAGCTTTAAAGGAGTTTAAAGATAAGTTATCACCTAGAGCAGTAGTAATTCTCGATGACGTTAATCGGGAAGGCGAGAGAAAATTAGCCGAGGATTTTGCTGCAGCCCTACCAAATCATGAACTTATCATTCTCAATCACGAAAAGGGCGCCGCGATAATTTCGCCTCGATAAATCTATGCAGACAACTCTCGAAGATGGGCTGCGAAGTGCCTGTGATCAGATCGTAGACACCTCTACATTTGTTCGAGCAGTTCTCTCTGGCCGGCGACGCAATATGCAGGTCAGTTTTGAGCGAATTGATATTCGATTAATTGAGATTAAGGGCAAGTTAAACCTCCAATTAATGCAAAATGACGGTCGCACCACAACAACGAAGAATGTCGCACCTGATCGCGCGGTAGTCCAGGAGCTACTCGATAGCGGCTATGCAAACATAATGGTCGAGAGTATTTCGCAGATCTATTCAGTTCGAATCACCAAAAGCGGCGATGCGCAGGTGCATATTGAAAAACAAGAATCCCAACAAGACCTCTCTCATGACAAAAAGAAGGATCGCTTGTTGGATTCCTCGGATCCATTTTTGTTGGAAGTTGGAATCTCCGATGTAAAAGGAGTAATCAAACCTTCACGGCAAGATAAGTACAAACAGGTAGAAGAGTTTTTGCGGATACTTTCTCCTGCTCTAAACGCTGCTATTGCAGCAGGTCATATTCGAAAGCCCACGGTAGAAAACCCACTCAACATCGTTGATCTGGGTTGCGGGCATGCTTATTTAACATTTGCCGCTCACCAGTTTTTAATTAAATCTGGGATACCTGTAAAAGTTGTAGGAATCGATGTCAGAGTTGAAAGCAGAGATCGCAATAATGCAATTGCAAAGAAACTTGGTATTGAATCATCAATTGAATTTGTAGCAGAAGAGATCTCAAAAACAACATCACAACCGGTAGATATAGCAATTGCACTTCATGCCTGCGATACCGCAACAGATGATGCGATCGCTTGGGCAGTAAATGGCGGAGCCCAGCTTTTGCTGATTGCTCCTTGTTGTCATCACGATATTCAAAAGCAAATGGACGCCGCGCCAGAGCCATGGACTGCTCTGACTAAGTTTGGATTAATGAAAGAACGTTTGGCAGATTTGATTACTGATTCATTTCGCGCGCAGTTACTTCGCCTTGTTGGCTATCGAGTAGAGGTAATTGAGTTTGTTGCAGGAGAACACACTCCAAGAAATTTGATGATTCGTGCCGTCAAAACAGATGCCAAACCGGATGCAATAGATACTCAGAGATATCTTGAAATGACCAGCCAATGGGGCGTTATTCCCGCCTTAGAAAAGAAACTTCCCACTCTTAACATCCGTTAGACTTGGCACATGTCCAAGGTCCTTTCTTCCCTTCCAGTTGGTGAAAAAGTTGGTATCGCTTTTTCTGGTGGGCTCGATACCTCAGTGGCTGTTGCATGGATGCGCGCAAAAGGCGCAGTGCCTTGCACGTACACAGCAGATCTTGGTCAGTACGATGAACCAGATATTGATTCGGTTCCAGGGCGCGCAAAAGAATATGGCGCAGAGATTTCACGCCTTGTAGATTGCAAAAACGCTTTAGTCGAAGAAGGCCTTGCAGCAATTGCATGTGGGGCTTTTCACATTAGATCTGGTGGAAAACAGTATTTCAATACAACACCTCTTGGACGCGCTGTTACTGGCACCATGCTTGTTCGCGCAATGCATCAAGATTCAGTCGAAATTTGGGGCGATGGTTCAACATATAAAGGCAATGATATTGAGCGCTTTTATCGTTATGGGCTTTTAGCGAATCCAAATTTAAGAATTTATAAGCCATGGCTTGATCAGGATTTTGTAACTGAGTTAGGTGGTCGCAAAGAAATGAGTGAGTGGTTGGTCAAAAATGGCCTGCCATATCGCGACAGCACCGAAAAAGCGTATTCAACCGATGCAAATATTTTGGGTGCTACTCATGAGGCGAAAAGTTTAGAAAACCTGGACACATCCGTAGAACTGGTTCAACCAATCATGGGCGTTCGCTTCTGGGATGCAAGCGTAAAAATTGATAGCGAAGATGTTCGAATTACTTTTGTTCAAGGTCGCCCAACAGCAATTAATGGCAAAGCTTTTGCTGACGTTGTTGATTTAATGAAAGAGGCAAATTCAATTGGCGGTCGCCATGGCCTTGGTATGGCTGATCAAATTGAAAACAGAATCATTGAAGCAAAAAGTCGCGGAATCTATGAAGCTCCAGGTATGGCGCTTTTGTTTATTGCCTACGAAAGATTAATAAGTGCTATTCACAATGAAGACACAATTGCTAACTATCATGCAGAAGGTCGCAGATTAGGTCGACTTCTCTATGAAGGTCGCTGGTTTGATCCACAAGCATTAATGTTGCGTGAATCATTGCAGCGCTGGGTGGCATCTGCAGTAAACGGTGAAGTAAGTTTTCGCCTGCGCCGAGGTGATGATTATTCAATTATTAATACAACTGGTCCTGGTCTTAGTTATCACCCAGAAAAACTCTCCATGGAGCGCACAGAAAATGCTGCATTTGGCCCAGTTGATCGCATTGGTCAGTTAACGATGCGCAACCTTGATATTGCCGATACTCGTGCAAAGTTAGAGCTCTACCGTTCCCAAGGTCAAATAGGGGATGGGGAGTTCAAATTAATCGGTGAAATCGAAAATTAAGTTAAAACAAACGGACAACAGGAGAGCCATGCCAAAGAAAACGCTAGTAAAGATATTTGCAATCATTGCTGTCGCAGCTATTGCATTTGCATCATTCACATCATTAGGAGGAGATGACAACGTGTCCGGATCAACATCAGCTTCAGGTCTTCCATCAGTAACTGACAATGCAGGAGAAGCTCCAACAATTACACCTCCAACTGGTGCTGCGCCAACAACATTGCAATCAGTGGATATTATTGAAGGAACTGGCGCAGAAGTTCTCGCGACTTCAACAATAACTTTTCATTACACATTGATGTCTTGGTCAGATGGTCAAATTCTTGAATCATCATGGACGAGTGGGCAACCTGCCGTATTCCCACTTACGCAATTGATAGCAGGATGGCAACAGGGTTTACCTGGGATGAAAGTTGGTGGACGTCGACTTCTTGTTGTGCCGCCATCACTTGGTTACGGGGTAATTCCAGGCCATCCACTAGAGACAGAGACTTTGATCTTTTCATTAGATATTCTTGCAGTTTCCTAGGAAGCCTTAATCTAAAACCCCATCAGCCAACACAGCTGATGGGGTTTTATTCTTGTTTACCAACTGTTCATTTCGTGAAAGGCGAGTAAGGGGATTGGCCATTGGAATAGACCCGTACTCTAAAGCTACAAACGATGCCATTTAGGAAGTAAATGACAGTGGTCACCATGAAAAGTAACTATGAAGGGGGAAAGCAGTGAATAAATTAGTCTCTGAATTCCTCGGTACCTGTCTCTTAGTATGCATTGTTGTTGGCTCCGGAATCATGGCAACCAACCTTTCTCAAGATATCGGCCTCCAGTTACTGATTAATACAGTTTCAACTGTATTTGGTTTGATGGTCCTGATTCAACTGTTGATGCCAATTAGCGGAGCGCACTTTAATCCAGTAGTAACACTGATGAACCTCATTCAAAAAAATATCAGTATCTCTACATTCATTAAATTCTCAATTGTCCAGACAGCAGGTGCAATCACCGGTGCAATCCTTGCAAATGCCATGTTTAATTACGCATTGATCGAAACATCAACAAAGATTAGATCAGGAAACAATGTCTATCTTGGAGAAGTAATTGCTACAGTTGGCCTTGTTTTGGTAATCAATCTTCTTGTATCTCAAGAGAAAACAACGCTAATTCCTGTGATGGTTGCTTCATGGATAGGCAGTGCTTATTTCTTCACCAGTTCAACTTCCTTTGCAAATCCTGCAGTAACGGTTGGCAGAATGTTTTCTGACTCATTTGCAGGTATCGCACCCAGCAGTGTTCTTCAATTCATAGCAGCTCAAATTATCGGTGCATTACTTGGTCTAGGAATATTTAAGGTGGTATCTCGATGAGTCAAAAACCAACAGTACTTTTTGTCTGCGTTCATAATGCTGGCCGTTCACAGATGGCTGCAGGATTTATGCGCCAACTTGGACAGGGCCGAGTAGAAGTCTTATCAGCAGGTAGTGCTCCAAAAGATTCGATTAATCCAATAGCGGTCGAGGCAATGGCCGAACTAGGCATTGATATTGCAAACCATGTTCCAAAGATTTTAACCACAGAAGCGGTTCAGGAATCAGATGCTGTTGTAACAATGGGCTGCGGAGATGTCTGTCCCTTCTATCCTGGTAAGCGATATGAAGATTGGGTCCTAGATGACCCAGCAGGCCAGGGAATTGAATCTGTGCGAGTAATTCGCGATGAGATTAAGGCAAGAGTAGAAGCTTTACTTGCAGAACTTCTTCTATAAATTTATCTGCTAACCATTTGCATCTGCTAATTTGTATTGAGTTCTCTTTTAAATTTAATCCTGTTATTTTTCCTCTACTAATAACAGGTGGCTTGCACACCTCTACATAGAACTGAGGAGAAATGTCCGTACTTAACGAAGTCCTTGCTGCAAATAAAGCATACGTTGCAGATTTTGGAACAAAAGGTTCACTCGCTCTTCCACCTGCAAGAAGTTTTGCAATCCTAACGTGCATGGATGCACGTCTTGATCCTGCAAAATACGCTGGGTTAAGTGAAGGCGATGCACACGTTATTCGTAATGCCGGTGCACGCGCATCAGATGATGCAATCCGATCATTAGTGATCTCTTACAAGCTTCTTGGAACAAAAGAGTGGTTTGTGATTCATCACAGCAACTGCGGCATGGAGTTCTTTACTGATGAAATAATGCGTGGGCTACTCTCAAAGAGTTTAGAGACAGCAGCACTTGGTGAATCTGGGTTCTATGACGTCGGCAAAGGTCCAGGTTCTGATGAAGGCGCTTACATTGATTGGCTAACAATTTCAGATCAAGAAAAAGCTGTAGTAGATGATGTTCAACGTATTCGTCGTCACCCATTAGTTCCAAAGAACATTCCAATTTATGGCTATGTTTATGAAGTTGAAACTGGAAAACTGCGTGAAATTACAGCAGCAACAGCTGCGGGTAAGGAAAGCTAAAACTAAATAGTTTTAAGTAGCCCCGGTCACTAACTCAAGTGACTGGGGCTAACTATTTAGTATTGCAATTGCGACTTTGTAATCCTTTTCGAAAACCATTATCTGTGGACCATCAAGAGTTTGAGCTAACGTTGCTTTCACGTTCAGGTCGATTAATTTTTGAAGCTTCATTTGCGCTTCAATGTAACTTGCAGGAGTAGGCAATGGGGTTAGTAATCCATAATCACTTTTCTTACCTGCCTTAATCGGTGTGACGAGAAATTTTCCATTTGATGAAAATCCCCACTTAAGAACAACAATCAGAATGCCAAGAGCTACAAATCCTCCGAAGGATTGGAGAAAAAGGCTGTTGTTAATTCCACCGAGCATGTGTGCATTCTAGGCCTTGCCATTTATGCAAGGTAGTTTTGCGTGCAGGGCAAAGATATGTAGACTGTGGGCGTGGGATTACACAGCGCAGGAGCAGCATTTAAGAAAGCTTTAGCCGAAGAATCCCCTTTACAAATAATCGGAACAATTAATGCAAATCACGCGCTCTTGGCAAAAAGAGCAGGCTTCCGTGCAATCTATCTCTCAGGTGGCGGAGTGGCTGCAGGATCGATGGGGCTTCCGGATTTAGGAATCACCACATTAGAGGACGTCCTGACCGATGTTCGCCGAATAACCAATATTTGCGATACACCTCTTTTAGTTGATGCCGACACAGGTTTTGGATCTTCTGCTTTTAATATTGGTAGAACAGTAAAAGATTTGATCAAAGCTGGCGCAGCTGCGATGCATATGGAAGATCAAGTTGGCGCAAAGCGTTGCGGACATCGCCCCAACAAAGAAGTTGTTTCTAAGGCCGAAATGGTTGATCGAATTAAGGCCGCAGTTGATGCTCGTACAGATGAGAATTTTCAGATTATGGCCCGCACGGATGCTCTTGCAATGGAAGGTCTCGATGCAACTCTTGATCGTATCCACGCATACGTTGAAGCCGGTGCAGATTTAATCTTCCCAGAGGCAATTAGAACTCTAGAAGACTATAAGAAAGTTAGCTCGGTTATTTCAAAGCCCATCTTGGCTAACATCACAGAGTTTGGTCTCTCACCACTATTTGGTCGCGATGAGTTAAAAGCTAATGGCGTCTCAATGATTTTGTATCCACTCTCAGCTTTCCGTGCCATGAACAAAGCCGCAGAGAATGTCTATGAGTCAATTCGCCGCGAAGGAACACAAGCAAATGTTGTAGACACAATGCAGACCCGCGAAGAGCTATACGAGCGCATTAATTATCATTCTTATGAACAAGCAATCGACAAAATGTTAGGCAACAAGTAAATATTGACCAAAGAATTATTCGTCTCAGTGACACCATCACAGGTCCGGATAGTCATCCATTCACACCGATAGAGAAATGATAGGTACATGTCAAGCCATATAACTAAATCTAATCAGCCATATGACCAAGAGATCATCGACATTGTTGATTATGTCGAGAACTATCAAATCAAATCACCTGTGGCATATGAAACTGCATGGAACTGTTTCTTAGACACTCTCGGTTGTGGTTTTGAAGCGTTGGAATACGATGCTTGTAAGAAACTCCTTGGACCAACAGTTGAGGGCATCTCAGTACCTAATGGCGTAAAGGTTCCTGGTACAAACTATGTTTTGGATCCAATTCAGGGAGCATTCAATATCGGCTCAATGATTCGTTGGTTAGATTTTAATGACACATGGTTAGCTGCAGAATGGGGTCACCCATCAGATAACTTGGGCGGAATCCTTGCAACAGCAGACTGGCTGTCTCGCACAACAGGTAAGAAATTCACAATCAAAGATGTACTAACTGCAATGATCAAAGCACATGAGATTCAGGGCTGTATTGCACTTGAGAACTCATTTAACAAGGTTGGTCTAGATCACGTGATTTTGGTAAAGGTTGCTTCAACTGCAGTTGTTGCGCAGATGATGGGCTTAACTCGCGATCAAATCTTGGCAGCTGTTTCACTTGCTTGGGTTGATGGACAATCACTTCGCACCTACCGTCACTTTCCAAACGCAGGATCTCGGAAATCTTGGGCAGCAGGAGATGCAACATCTCGCGCAGTTCGCCTTGCACTGATCGCAAAGACTGGCGAAATGGGATATCCATCAGTTCTAACCGCAAAGGTATGGGGCTTCTATGATGTTTCATTTAAGGGACAAAAGTTTAAGTTCCAGCGCCCTTACGGTTCCTATGTAATGGAAAACGTTCTCTTTAAGATCTCTTTCCCTGCAGAGTTCCACTCACAGACTGCAGTAGAAGCTGCGATGACACTTAATGCCAAGATGAAGGCTGCT
>CAEZTP010000018.1_pt1 | contig 14598 bp, 12 predicted proteins | sample 7264271 | NCBI WGS metagenome assembly CAEZTP01 (sample SAMEA6813807, study PRJEB35770) | uncultured Actinomycetes bacterium | biome: Freshwater; feature: Freshwater reservoir; material: water | place: Czech Republic | collected 2017-08-18 | depth 0.5m m | reverse complement strand
TGGTGGCCATCAATGGTGGGCCCAGGGCTTCCTTTTGACACCGATACATACTTTGTCGTTTGTCCTAATGTGATTGGTGGTTGCCAGGGATCAACTGGCCCATCATCTCTTGCACCAGATGGTAAACGTTGGGGTTCTCGATTCCCAGCTATAAACATTCGCGACATGGTTGCAGCAGAGGTGGCATTTACAAATGCCATGGGAATCAAAAAATATAAGTTGGCAGTGGGACCATCCCTCGGTGGAATGCGTGCACTGGAATGGGCTATTCAGCACCCTGATCGCGTTGGTGCCATCTGCACCATAGGTTCATCTGCTGTAGCTACTGGAGATCAGATTGGCACGGCCTCGATACAAATCCGCGCAATTAAAACCGATCCATTTTTTAACAACGGTGATTACTATGAACAGGAAAAAGGGCCGGAAGAGGGAATGGGTATTGCACGTCGAATCGCCCATCTGACATATCGCACTGAGGCAGAGATGGACGTCAGATTTGGACGACAGTTACAAGGAGATGACACGGGGCGGTATGCAGTCGAGTCTTATTTAGATCACCAAGCCCAAAAACTATGGAAGCGATTTGATGCCAACACCTACATCGCTTTAACAGAGGCCATGAATAGCCATGATGTCGGTCGCGACAGGGGCGGAGTGGCTGCAGCCCTTTCTACGATAAAGGTTCCAGTCATTGCCGTTGGTATTGATACGGACAGACTCTTTCCGGTGCGACTTCAGGCCGAGATTGCCGAGCTAGCACCCGCTGCGGCGCCATTGGTGACCATCTCGAGCCCATTTGGCCACGATGGCTTCCTTGTTGAGGTTGAAAGCGTGGGAGAGGTCATTAGGCAGGCGTTAAAACTCTCCAAATAGCGGTTTTGGATGTGCATTTAGGGTGAAAACCAAATTATAATATAGCCATCGCTTCAGCCGAGTGGCTGAGAAAAACCAAAGGACAATTGTGGCTGTATTTAGTGCGCTCAAAAACAAGGTCAAGCCTAAGGCTTCTGCAAAAAAAGCTGCAACAAAGAAGGCAGTTGCTAAAAAAGCACCTGCGAAGAAATCTTCTGTTGCAAAAGCACCTGTTAAAAAAGCTACAGCCAAGAAATCAGTTGTTAAAAAGAGTGCCCCAGTAAAAAAGGCCACGGTTAAGAAAGCACCTGTTAAGAAAATAGAGCTTAAAAAAGATCTGACTGCAAAAGATGTTCAAGCAATTGTTGACACCAAAAATGCCGTCCTTCGTCACAACGAAGTTTTAGCCGAACTTGAATCTCGTGGAATTACATCGATTAATAGAATTCCAAAAAAGGTTGATAAGGATTTAGTAGACGAAGCGCGCTCGCTTGCTACTGAAGTTCCTATGATGATTGAGAGACTTCGAAAAGCCGGACTTGGTTCGCCTTCTCGTATTTTGAAAAAGTCCGAATATGAATTGATTGCTCCAAAAGTTGAGCCAATTAAGGCTTCTGCTGGGGTTTTTGATTCGAAGACTGGAAAAACAGTTGTAACTAAAATTGATGGTGAAGAAGTAGAGCTAGAAGAAGTTGAATTAGAGGATGTAGAGACTTTAATTAAGGAAGTTGTCGAAATTATTGACAGCGAAGAAGATGAAAAGGGTAATCAGCCTCGCGTAGTTGACCTTGCCGATGAGGCCACCCAGGGCAATGAAGAGAATGCATTTACTTTAAAGGCTTCAGAAGAGGACGATGCTCCAGTCCAAACAGTTATGACAGCCGGTGCTACGGCTGACCCAGTTAAGGATTACCTAAAGCAGATCGGGCGTGTGGCACTACTTAATGCAGAACTTGAGGTAGAACTTGCTACTCGAGTCGAAGTCGGTTTATTTGCTGAAGAGAAATTGAAGCATGAAAAGAAGTTGGATAAAAAGTACAAGAGAGAACTCGAGTTCCTTGTTGAAGATGGAAAGCGCGCCAAAAATCACCTGTTAGAAGCAAACCTTCGCTTGGTGGTTTCGCTAGCAAAGCGTTACACGGGCCGAGGAATGTTGTTCCTTGATTTAATTCAAGAAGGAAACCTGGGACTTATTCGCGCCGTTGAAAAGTTTGACTATACAAAGGGATACAAGTTCTCCACTTATGCAACGTGGTGGATCCGTCAGGCAATTACACGCGCCATGGCTGATCAGGCTCGAACCATTCGTATTCCAGTTCACATGGTTGAAGTTATTAACAAGCTTGCCCGCGTACAGCGTCAGATGCTTCAAGACCTTGGTCGCGAACCAACCCCAGAAGAGTTAGCAAAAGAGTTGGATATGACGCCTGAAAAGGTTGTCGAGGTTCAAAAGTATGGTCGCGAGCCAATTTCTCTTCATACTCCACTGGGAGAAGAAGGAGATTCTGAGTTTGGTGACTTGATTGAGGATTCTGAGGCTGTAGTTCCTGCAGATGCAGTTTCTTTCACATTGCTTCAAGAGCAATTGCACTCAGTGCTAGATACGCTTTCAGAGCGAGAAGCCGGCGTTGTTGCCATGCGTTTTGGTTTAACAGATGGACAACCAAAAACACTTGATGAAATTGGAAAGGTTTACGGCGTAACCCGTGAACGTATTCGCCAGATCGAGTCAAAGACAATGTCAAAGCTTCGCCACCCTTCACGTAGCCAGGTGCTGCGAGATTATCTAGATTAAAAACTCATTAAACATGAGCGGAAATGCAAAGGTATTTATCAATCCTAAAAGCGGTTCCATCCGCATAACGGGAAAGATTGATGTTGTTGATTCAGATGGAAACATCACAGAAACCCTTGAAAATCCAAAGTTTTGCGGATGTGGTCAATCAAAAGAAAAGCCCTTCTGCGATGGATCGCACAAGGGCCTTCTTGAAGAAAAGTAGTTTTAGTTTTTAGATTCGATGAGTTTTTCTGATTCATCTTGAATCTTCGCGGCAATTGGCTTCAGCTTTTCAGCATATTCCTTACCGTGGTGGGCACAGAACATGAGTTCTCCGCCGTTTAGAAGTACGGCTCGTACGTATGCCTGGGCACCGCAACGATCGCAACGATCTAGAGCGTTAAGAGGTACTGATTCAAGCAACAACTGATCTGTCATATCTCTCTCCGTTTCCGTGTACTTCCAACTTTTACTTCCTTACATGGAACAGGAAACCACATATATTTATTCCCCGCTCGATTTAATCTAGAATTTATAGATAAATTACGCTGAGAAAAGCCTTTTTCCACTATCTGAGACTGTTTCGGCGCGCTTTCCGGGCAAATGGGCTCAAGACAGTTAGCCTTTGCCCTCATGGCTGAGAAAGATGCAACAGGTTTGCAGGATAGCTACACCGCAAAAGATCTCGCCGTATTAGAAGGCTTAGATGCCGTTCGCAAACGTCCAGGTATGTACATCGGTTCCACAGATTCACGCGGACTTATGCACTGTCTCTGGGAGATTATTGATAACTCAGTCGATGAATCATTGGCGGGCCACTGTAAAAAAATTGAGATCAATCTTGAATCTGATGGTTCCGTTGAAGTCCACGATGATGGTCGCGGAATTCCAGTCGATAAAGAAGCTAAAACAGGATTAACCGGTGTTGAAGTTGTACTTACCAAACTGCACGCAGGTGGAAAATTTGGTGGAGGCTCTTATGCTGCATCTGGAGGACTCCATGGTGTTGGTGCGTCAGTAGTAAACGCGCTTGCTTCCAGACTGGATGTCGAAGTTGACCGCGATGGCAAGATTTACTGGATGTCATTTCAACGAGGAACTGCTGGAATATTTGATGGTGACGGCCCAAAGGCTCCTTTTCAGCCAAAGTCTGGTTTGCGTGTCATCGGCAAAATCTCTTCAAAGGTAACAGGAACCAGAATTAAATGGTGGAGTGATCGCCAAATCTTTTTGAAAGAGGCAGAGTTAGATTTAAATGATATTTATGATCGTGCTCGCCAAACATCGTATTTAGTACCTGGCTTAACGCTGGTCGTTAACGATAACCGCACTAAGACCAAGACGACTGAAACTTTTTACCACAAGAGTGGAATTACTGAATACTGTAATTTCCTGCAACCAGATGAGGCTGTTGGCGATGTAATTCGAATTTATGGAACAGGCCATTATCAAGAGACAGTGCCGGTTCTAGACGATAAAGGCCACATGGTTTCAACAGAGGTTGAGCGTGATATGGAAGTTGATATCGCCATGAAATGGGGAAATGGTTTTGAAACCACTCAACGTTCTTTCGTAAACATCATTGCAACGCCAAAAGGTGGAACTCACGTTCTTGGTTTTGAGCGGGCTCTGGTAAAAGTTGTCAATGAAGCGCTTCGATCGACAAAAACTCTGTCAAACAAAGAAATTGATGTCATAAAAGATGACGTGCTTGAAGGATTAACTGCAGTTGTCACAGTCCGCATGTCTGAGCCACAGTTCGAAGGTCAGACAAAAGAGGTTTTGGGGACTGCTGCTGCTACACGCATTGTCTCTGCTGTGGTGGCCGAAAAAATGAAAGAGTATTTCGGCACAACAAAGCGAATTGATAAAGCCAACGGGCGACTTGTTCTAGAGAAAATTGCTGCAGCATCTCGAACACGAATTAGTGCTAGAGCCCATAAAGACCTACAACGTCGCAAGAATGCACTTGAATCTTCTTCGCTACCGACAAAGCTCTCAGATTGTCGATCAGAAGATGTCACTCGGACAGAGTTGTTCATTGTGGAAGGTGACTCCGCTCTCGGTACAACAAAGGCAGCCCGCAATAGCGAGTTCCAAGCGATTTTGCCGATCCGCGGAAAGATCTTGAATGTGCAGAAGGCTTCACTTTCTCAAATGCTAGAAGACAAGGAGTGCGGCTCAATTATTCAAGTTATCGGAGCAGGCTCTGGTAAGTCTTTTGATTTAGATGAGGCTAGATATGGCCGAATCATTTTAATGTCAGATGCTGACGTTGATGGCGCGCACATTCGCTGCCTCTTGTTAACTTTGATGTATCGATACATGCGTCCACTGATTGATTCGGGTCGAGTATTTGCAGCCATTCCACCTCTGCACCGCATAGAAGTTATGGGCGGGGGAGGCAAGAAGGGTGACTACATTTACACATATTCAGATGATGAGATGAAGAAACTTACAGCTGATTTAAAAAAGAGTGGAAAGCGTTGGAAAGAGCCTATTCAACGCTATAAAGGTCTTGGTGAGATGGATGCAGACCAACTCCGCGAAACAACTATGGACCCAGATGCTAGAACTTTACGGAGAATTACCGTTAAAGATGCATCGGCTGCAGAGGCAATGTTCGAACTATTAATGGGAAGTGATGTGGCACCACGTAAAGAGTTTATTGCTAACGCAGAAATTGATCGCGAACATATCGACGTTTAGTCGATAGCAACTAAGTCGAAGTATTCTTCTTTCCAAAGATCTTCATCACCATCTGGCAACAAGATCACTCGTTCTGGCTTTAATGCTTGAACAGCGCCTTCATCATGCGAGACCATAATTACAGAACCCTGATACTCAGCCAGTGCGCCAAGAATTTCTGCTCGTGATGCAGGGTCTAAGTTGTTTGTTGGCTCATCCAGAAGTAGCACGTTTGCTGCAGATACAACGAGTACGGCAAGTGCTAATCGAGTGCGCTCTCCACCAGATAAGACTTTGACCGGCTTATGCACGTCATCGCCAATAAATAGAAACGAACCTAAGGTATTTCTGGCAGTTGGTTCGTTAATGTCAGGAGTTGCCGACATCATGTTTTCTAAAATCGTTCGTTCGAAATCTAAAGACTCATGCTCCTGTGCGTAGTAACCAATTTTTAAGCCATGTCCATGTTCAACTTTTCCAGTATCCGATTCAAGCTCTCCAGCTAAAATTCTCAGCAGTGTAGTTTTGCCGGCACCATTAAGTCCAAGAATGACAACTCGCGAACCCTTATCAATGACGCATGAGACATCTGTAAAGATCTCAAGTGAGCCATAGTTCTTAGAGAGTTCCTCACCAGATAGCGGTGTTTTCCCACATGGTGCTGGAGTTGGAAAGCGGAGTCTTGCAACTTTATCTGCAACGCGTACATCTTCTAAACTGCTTCGAAGTTTGTCTGCTCGACGCAACATCCCTTGAGCAGCCGTTGCCTTAGATGCCTTAGCTCGCATCTTTTCGCCTTGTTTTTGCAAAATCTCAGCACGCTTTTCTGCATTAGCACGTTCCTTTTTGCGGCGGTGTTCATCTTGCTCGCGCTGAAGCAGATAAGCCTTCCAGCCTAAGTTATAAACATCTATAACATTTCGGTTTGCATCAAGGTAAAAAACCTTGTTTACAACGGTTTCAATCAAATTCACATCGTGAGAGATGATGACGAGTCCACCAGAATATTTCGATAAAAACTCTCTCAGCCACACTATTGAGTCTGCATCCAAGTGGTTAGTGGGCTCATCGAGTAAAAGCGTTTCGGCGCCACTAAACAAGATTCGAGCAAGTTCAATACGGCGACGTTGTCCGCCAGAAAGAGTTGAAAGCTCATTGGCAAAGACTGACTCTGAAACACCTAATGATGTGGCAATGGCTTCAGCTTCGGCTGATGCGGCGTAGCCTCCAGCAGCAGAGAACTCTGCCTCCACTCGACCATATCGCTCCATAGCTTTTTCTAATGCTTCACCTTGTGCTGTGGCCATCTCTTCTTCCACAGAACGCATACGTGAAGCAATTTGATCCAAATCGCGCGCCGATAAAATTCGATCGATCACTGTTCCTGGTTCATCACCGGTACGAGGATCTTGTGGCAGATAACCAATTTTTCCTGTGCGATTTACCGCACCGCCTGCAGGCATAGTTTCTCCTGCAAGAACTTTTGCAAGCGTTGACTTACCTGCACCATTTCGCCCAACAAAACCAATGCGATCACCATCGTTGATTCGAACTGTGACACCTTTAACCAACAGGCGTGCACCAGCTCGAAGTTCTAGCGCTTGGGTTGAAATCACACCCAAGTCTATCTAGTTAGATTAAGCAGCACCAATTCGTGTACGACGAGGGGCAGCAAAGGCCTTTCCAACTGCAGTTAACTCCAGTGACACTTGAGCTTTAATTGCTTCTTCACTCTTGAGAAGTTTTGTTAACTCAGCAATTACTGTTTTGAGTTCCTTTTGCTCAGTTTCAAGTTCAATTTTGCTCATCTTTGTTAAACGTCGAAGCGGCATATCCAAGATGTATGTTGCCTGCTCTTCATTTAATTTGAAGTCTTTAATTAACTTATCTTTAGCTTGAGCGGCGTCATCACTGCCTCGAATAATCTTAATTACTTTATCGATGTCAATGATTGCTTTTAATAGTCCATCTACCAAACCAAGTCTAGATTGAGCCTTTGCCTTTCGAAATTCAGAACGACGACGAATAACTTCAATTCGGTGATCAATAAATACCTTCAACAGCTCCTTTAGTCCAAGAGTCTGCGGCTTGCCCTTAACCAATGCGACTGCATTAATCGCAAATGCATCCTCCATGGGGGTTAGTGCGTAGAGCTTTTCAAGAACTTCTTCTGGTTCGAATCCATTCTTAATCTCAATGACAACATTTGTTCCAGTTTGACCATCAGTAAGGTCAATGATGTCGCTGATTCCTTGAATCTTTTTGTTTTTCACTAGCGCTGCAATTCGTTCAACAACTTTTTCTGGCCCAATTGTGTAGGGGAGTTCCTTGATGATGATTCCCATCTTGCGGGAAGTCACTTTTTCAATTTCAACCGATGCCCTTACTTTGAAGGAGCCTTTTCCTGTTGCATATGCCTCACGGACGCCTTCTAACCCAACAATTTCACCACCCGTTGGAAAATCTGGGCCAGGTACAAACTTCATTAACTGCTTAACCGTTGCAGTCGGATTTTCAATTAAATGCTTAGTTGCGGCAATTACTTCTCCCAGATTATGCGGAGCCATATTTGTTGCCATACCGACTGCAATTCCCGATCCTCCATTGACTAAAAGATTTGGGTAGGCAGCTGGCAAAACAATTGGCTCGGAGAGTTGACCGTCATAGTTTGGTCCGAAATCAACAGTATCCTCATCTGCTTCGGCAACCATAGCCATTGCAGCTGCTGCCAATCGTGCTTCTGTGTAACGCATCGCAGCAGGACCTGCATCTAATGATCCAAAGTTTCCGTGACCATCAATGAGTGGCAAGCCCATTGAAAAACTCTGTGCCATACGAACAAGTGCATCGTAAATTGCGCCATCACCGTGTGGGTGCAACTTACCCATTACTTCACCGACTACTCGCGCACTCTTTACATGGCCGCGTTCTGGTCGAAGACCCATATCTGCCATCTGATGCAGAATGCGTCGATGTACCGGCTTTAATCCATCACGAGCATCGGGCAATGCGCGAGAGTAAATAACAGAGTACGCGTATTCAAGAAAAGACTCAGAGACTTCTTTAGAAACATCGATATCAATTATTTTTCCCGGAAATTCTCCTGGCTTAGGGCCAGATGGTTTCTTTCCTTTTGCCGCAGTTTTAGTGGGCGTCTTCGCATTTGCCATGTGCGCATTCTGCCAAGATAGTCGATTAATTCAGGGGAGGGCGCGCCCCAACGGATGAAACACACTTAGCTGCAAGTGCTGCACCTGCTGAAAGTGCATGAGTTAGGTCACCGGTTTCAAGCCATTTTGGAATAAATCCAGCAGCAAATGAATCACCTGCACCAGTGGTATCAACGACATTAGTTGTAACTGCAGAAACTTTTGCCGACCCATTAGCGCTGATTCCCATCGCACCCTTTGACCCTAATTTGATTACAACTAATGGGGTGTATTGAGTCAATTTCTTCTCAGCTGTTTGCACATCAGTTTCAGCTGCTAGATACAGGGCCTCTTCAGAGTTTAAAAGTATTCCATCCATCATAGATACCCACGACAAAACTTCTTCGCGGGATACGATTTTCATAGCACCTGTAGTTGTCGGATCAAAGTAAATTGGTTTACCTGCCGACTTAATTTTTTTAATCATTGCAAGCACGGATTCACGGCTACGAAAATCTAGAAGTGCATATCCGCTGAGATAAACACCGTCGATATCATCAAGAGGTGGAAGATCTGTAACCTCTAAATCAGCATTTGCGCCGTTATCAGGAAACATGGTTCGTTCACCATTGGAGTCAACCAAGATAACCACGACTCCAGTTGGGCGTCCGGAGTGCATAAGATTCATGTGCTCAACACCGTATTTATCCAAATCTGAGATCAGTGCAAATCCGACCGGGTCATTGCCGGTCCTTGCTACAAGATGGGCTTTGGTGTTTGTTCGAGTAATCCATGTTGCAACATTTGCCGCTTGACCGCCCGGATGACTTGAGATTTTACTTGCTGTGTCATTGCCGTAGTTAATTGGCTCCTTCAACTGCGAAATTACATCAAGAGCGATGTCGCCGATACATAGAATTTTTCTCATATCAGCGCAACTGCAATCTCTGCTGCAAGTGCGCAGTTGGATTTAATGATTTCCGTATTTATCTTGAGCGATTCTCCATTTGAAGCCTTGTGGAAGTGTTCTAGCAAATACGGAGTTACCGCTTTGCCATCTATTCCGTCCTGTTGAGCGCGAGCTAAACCGCTAGCAAGAATCTCATCATGTCTAGCTTTGGGCATTTCAACTTTGACAGGATTTGCAACTATTAATGATTTAAATTGCGTTGCGATATCAGTGCGAACCTTGATTATCTTTGCAATCTCTGCAGCGCTGTCAACTCGATGTTCTAGCGTGTAGCCAGAGTCTGTCAGATAAAATCCTGGAAACGAGTTGGTTCGATATCCAACTAGCCCAATTGATAATGTTTCTAATCTTTCAAGAGTTGCGTGAACATCCAAAATTGACTTTACTCCAGCACAAACGACTGTCATATCTAGTTGAGATAGAGCAGTTAGATCTGCCGACTCATCAAATGAAACGGATGCGCCTCGGTGAACGCCACCTAATCCGCCCGTTGCAAATACTTTAATTCCAGCAACTGCAGCTATGTGTGCAGTGGCTGCAACGGTGGTAGCTGCGCTTTTATTTTGCGAGATTATGACTGCAAGATCTCTAATGGATGCTTTTGATATGTCGTCGCGATTGGCAATTGCTGCGAGCTCGTTTGGCTCTAATCCAATGAGAATCTTTCCATCTAGCAATGCGATTGTTGCTGGAACGGCTCCGCCATTTCTAACTATAGATTCGCACTCTAGAGCGACGTCAAGATTTGAAGGACGCGGCAGACCATGGCTAATAATTGTAGATTCAAGCGCAACAATCGGTTTGCCTGTTTTTAAAGCCTGGGCAACTTCAGATGAATACTTTATTGCGTTGATCATGGACAAACTCTAATACACATTCGTGGGAAGATATGCACGTGCATTTATCCCAAATAACCCCTTCGATATTTTCTTCCCTTGGGTTAGATACCGCTGCGGATGAGTTAAATGTAGGAGTTTCTCCTATGGGGCGCGAACTACTTTTTCTAATTGATGGATTTGGGATAGACGTTCTTGAAAAGTATTCAACTGCCATGCCAACAATCTCGCGAATGATTAATCACGGTGTTATACAAACTGCATTTCCAACGACTACTGCTACATCGCTTGCAACTTTAACTACAGGTGTAATGCCAGGTTCGCATGGAATGCTGGGATACACAGTTCAAGTTCCACGAAGCGGAGGTCGGTTACTTAACGCTCTCAAATGGGATGAACGTGTTGATCCAGAAAATTGGCAGCCAGTTCAAACTCTCTTTCAAAGAGCTGCCCAACATGGAATTAACGTGACTCATGTTGCAGCAAAACGGTATGAAAACTCTGGATTTACTAGGGCAGTGTTTCGTGGGGCTCAATACAAAGGTGCAAATATTGCCGCCGATTTAGTGAGTGAAACTAAATCTGCACTACAAAAAACTCCTTCATTTGTTTATCTCTATGTTAATGATTTGGATTCGGCCGGGCACAGTGATGGTGTAGGAAGCACAAAATGGCTTGCAGCACTTACGTTGATTGATCAACTTGCTCAACAGTTAATGAAAGATGTTCCTAAGGGAACTCGAATTTGGATCACATCCGATCACGGTATGGTTAACGTGGAAGAAAAGATAATCATTGGACAGGGCAATCCTTTACTCAAAGGCGTCAATGTCATCGCAGGGGAGCCCCGTGCGCGCCATATATATCTTGACAGTGATAGCAAAAATGCTAGGGAAGATGTTGCCAACATTTGGAATGAGTTCTTGAAGGAAAAAGCATTGGTTTTAACTCGAGAAGATGCAATCGCCCGTGGAATTTTTGGGCAAGAAGTTAGTCAAGATGCAGTAGAGCGCATGGGTGAAGTTATTGCGATTGCACGTGGTGGTCTCGTTTTACTTGATCCAGATCGAGCGGAAAAGGAAGGCTCAATGGTGGGCCATCATGGCGGTGACAGTCAGATTGAATCTCAGGTTGGGTTATTTACAACAACGCTGAGTTAATTATTTTTCTTCGGGTTTGATTCCAAACATAATCTCATCCCAGCTTGGAACTTTAGCTCGCGCAGTAATTCCGTCACGGGATGCTTCATCATCTGGCTCTTCGCGAATGACTGCTAACCGTGGAACAAGAGGTGCAATCTTTTCTTCCTCAAACTTTTCATCATCGAAGTCATCAAAGTGATCTTTTTCTAATGTTGCGGCACCGTAATTCTCAGCGCTACGACGCTCTGAAGGGTGTGTTGAATCAGTGGCCACTAGACCTGGCTTTGAAATCTGACGAGGAGAGGGATCATCACCCATCATCCAGCGAGCATTCTCATCCATTGAGGCGAGTGAGCGTAGCAATGGATCAAAACTCCACTGGGCTACCCCAATACCGCCCGTGTGTGGATAGTGAAGCTCAACTGTCCAGATTCCGTTTTCTAATCGCCATGTATCCCAAGACAAACTTGATGCATCAATTCCACGAGGAGTAAGGCGCGAGGTAATCGTTGCAATTAAAGTTACGGGATCTCGATCAATTTCTTTTCGTACAACTATTTGCTGAGCTTGGTCAATTATGTAGATTCGTTCAGAAAGAATTGGACCTGCAAAGCGCTCAATTTTCTCTATCGAAACGTTGTACTCTCGAGAAATCTGTTCACTCGTTTGTCCAGTTCGAAGCAATCTTTGAATTTCTTTAATCGAAATTGTTGGTTCTGGATTATCTGGAACCGAGTTTAATCTTTGCTGATTTACAGTTGCGCGCAAAGTGTCACTAACGCGAAGGGTGTATTGCTCGCCTTCTTGATCACGCAAAGACAGATAGAGACCATCCTCGGTCCGTCCATCAAGTCGTAACTCAGTCACGAGCACGAGAGTAGCCGATGAGGGCCATAAAAACCTTGAAGTACGGAAGTGTGGCTAAGCAAGCTGCGATCATAAATCCCAAGGGGACCCAGTATGCAAAATCTGCGCCAAATTCATCAATGACCAGGCCCGATAGCGCACTGGCAATAGCACCACCTAATGGCATGCCGGCTACGACCCAGGTCAAGGTTTCAGTAATTTGCTCTGTCGGAACTGCCGCTTCTGCAACTCCGTATGCACTAATGACAAGTGGCGCAACTGCAAATCCGTTAAAGAACAGTGCAACTGAAAGCCAGAACAAAGAATGCACAAACAACATTGGAATTGACAAGAGTGTGAGTGCAAACAAAAAGATTAAAAAGCGTGCAGCACTCGATATCTTCCACTTAATCGCTCCAGCTCCAATTGCAGCAACTGCGCTTCCGCATGCCCATATCGCAAGTAAGATTCCCGCTTTGTCTTCTTGGCCTCTGGTTTGAACAAAAGCAACTGTGACGATTGCAATGGATCCAAAGAATCCACCCAATAAAACGGTGGGAAGAACAACCGCCTGTACTTGTCTGTTTCTAATCACTGCTGGATGCGGATCAACAATTCTTTTTGGTGTAGCGGGTGGTTCAGTAGATTTTTGCATCACAAAAAGTGGCACACCCACGGCCATAAACAGCATGCCGACGATAATGCCAGCCGCCGGTGCAATAGAGGTTGCGCACGCAGTAACAATGATTGGTCCTGCAATGAAAACAACCTCATCCATCAAAGCTTCAAATGAATAGGCCGTGTTTACGATATGGCGATCGCTCTCATCTTCGGCAGTTGTTGATTTATCTGGGCTCAAGATGTGCAACCAGCGGCGCCGAACGAGACCGCCTGTATTGACAGAAAAGCTTTCGGCAAAAATTATTGCCACAAACCACGTCCAGGTTGGAGTCTGATTGAGAACTAAAAAAGTAAATATACAAAGCCCTGCAATCTTTAAGGGCACTATGCGGATTAACATCGCACTTTGTCCAATGCGATCTGCCACTCGAGACCAAGCAGGAGTTGCAATAGACATGACTACAGATGCTGCAGCGCTTAGTCCACCTGCGATTGCGTAAGAGCCATTGACCGAGACAACGATAAAAACCAGAGCAAGAGAGTCCATTGAAATTGGCATTCGAGCAATAACCCCTGGGATAGAAAATCTCAAACCCCCAGGTGTGCGCATTAAGGTCGAATATGCAGTGAACATGGGCATTAGTCTAGACCGCGGTTACACTCGTACCATGACAGATTCCAAGACTTTGTTAGATCTTGCACTCACAATCGCACGTGATGCAGGTGATTTGTTGATGGATCGACCAGCATCATGGGATTTAACATCTAAATCAACTGCCATAGATATTGCAACACAGATGGACCTAGCAAGTGAGAAGTTAATTGTTCAAGCGATTTTAAAGGCTAGACCAGATGATGGAATTATTGGAGAAGAGGGTGCTTCTCGGGCTTCTAAGAGTGGAATTACATGGGTCATTGATCCAGTCGATGGAACGGTGAATTATTTCTATGGTCTTCCAGGCTGGTGTGTGTCGATTGCTGCAAAAGATGCAAATGGAACTTTGGTCGGGGTAGTTCATTCACCTACCGTTAATTCGACATGGCATGCATCAAAAGGCAACGGAGCATTTCTAAATAATGTGAAGATTGCATGTAACGATCCTGTTGAATTAAATCGTGCACTCATTTCTTCGGGCTTTGCCTATGATGTATCAAATCGCATTGAGCAGTTAAAAATCGTTAACGTCCTTTTGCCAAAAATTCGAGATTTGCGTCGAATAGGCTCTGCTGCTGCCGACATATGTCATGTTGCGACTGGTTTAGTTGATGGTTACTTTGAAACAGGATTATTTGAGTGGGATTTGGCTGCCGCCCAGCTAATTGCTCAAGAGGCTGGGGCCACAGTTAGTACACGCAAGTGGCACGGACTTGATCTGACCGTGGCGGCAGGTCCTCACCTGTATCAGCAGTTAAACGCTCAAATTCCTGAGTAAGTGCAGGCCTGAGGCTCGATTTACGCTTACAACCCTGTCTGTGGCACAATACGCAATCTGCACCGCCAAAGCGCGTGCTTAATTGAAATGACAAAAGGATCGAAAATATGAACATTCTTGATGCAGTAGATGCAGCCTCGCTGCGCAAAGACATCCCACAGTTTCGCGCTGGGGATGAGCTCAAGATTCATGTTCGCGTTATCGAAGGTAACAAGAGCCGTCTTCAGGTTTTCCAAGGAATTGTCATCCGTCGTCAAGGAGATGGCGTTCGCGAGACTTTCACT
>CAEZTP010000017.1_pt1 | contig 15147 bp, 11 predicted proteins | sample 7264271 | NCBI WGS metagenome assembly CAEZTP01 (sample SAMEA6813807, study PRJEB35770) | uncultured Actinomycetes bacterium | biome: Freshwater; feature: Freshwater reservoir; material: water | place: Czech Republic | collected 2017-08-18 | depth 0.5m m | reverse complement strand
ACAATTCGCCCACCGCCACGGCCGCAATTCTCACAATTTTGATAAGTAATCTGAACTTTGTCTCCAAGCAGGTACCTAAGGAGGACAGTGCCTCGTCGATCCAAATGCGTAATTGCAAGGCTTCCTATTTCACCTTCTGGAACACGCTTACCGTGTTCATCCAATGCCTCAAGTAAGAATAATTCAGGAGCTGGATTATGAAATCCTGCACCAATAGTGCATTCAACTAAACCACATTGAAGTTCAGATGCTCCCAAGCTGTCTGAAACTATTACTTTGGTATTGGAAACAGACTCTGCTAATTCGGTGAGTGATTCACGCATAGCCGCTGTACATGGTTCGCCGCTTACTGCAATCATGTCTAGATTAGGAAGTTTGAGTCCCTTTTGATCTATTTGGCTGAGCACTTCGCGAATATATGAAGGAACGCCCCAAAGAGTTGTTGGATCTGTATGAATCGTAAGATCAACAATTTCGGAAGTCTTTCGCGTCAGTTCGAATGAACCAAAATCACGACCGCTCATGCCAGAGGTAATCGCGCAACCTAACGCTGCTGCTGCGTGATTGGCTCGCAGCCAAGCCCCATGAGGATGAGTGGTAATTGGATACAAATTCATGATTCGAGACTTATTACTCATTCCACGTATTTCAGCCATACGGATCTGAGCTAGAAGAATTCCACGGAAATCGTAACTTGTTTGATAAATAGGAGTTGGTGAAGAACTTGTTCCTGCTGTGTAAACAATGTCCCAAATAACGTATTCATCTGATGAATCTCGTTCAGGCTTTAATCTAAATTTCTCAGGGGTAGTAACAAGCTCCATTTTTTCGGTGACAGGCAAAGATTCTAATTTTTTCAGTGTATCGATGCTTGCGATATCAATGCCCAACTCCTGATACTTTTCTATGTATCGTGGATGGTTCTTAGAAATCAGTTTTGTCATTTTTGCCAGTGCACTGTCTTGATAACTTGTAATTTCATCAACTGACTTGCGTAGATCACCTAGTGGGGATTTATACATCGCACTCTCCTAATTAAATATTTCGCTTGAATTAACAAGTTTTCCGTATGCCCACTCAACGAAATTTACCGCAGCATATTGAGTATCTTCTGAGGATAACTTAGTTTCATTATTTGAAACGATCGGAAGCGAGGCAGTTGCATCAACGACAATATTGACTTGAATATCTCGCTCTGCCGCATCTTTAGCGGTTCCAAGAACACAAACATTAGTTGTGACCCCAGCTAAATAAAGATTGGTCACGTCTAATCCTCTAAGGATTAGCTCCAGATCAGTTGAATAAAAAGAACTCTGACGGCGCTTGGTTAATGTGAGGTCACCAGGTTTAATTTCAATTCTTGAATCAAATTCTGCGCCACCATCTCGGTGAATGCCGGTTCGACCATATCGACTGGCAGTAACACCGGGTCCGACAGTCGCACGATCTTGGCGTTTAACCCAAATGACAGGGACGCCTTTCTTCCTAGCCTTTTCCGCCAATTTATTTGTGTGAGCAATAAGTTCTTCGGCATTTTCAACCGATAAGGGTGAACTTTTCTGCGTAAATGTCTTCTGAAGATCAATAATAACTAGTGCAGAATTTTGCTTAGCAGGAACAGGTGCAGCGCCCTTATTGGAAGAAATCTGATCAAATGTCTCTTTATATTTTGTCACCGGACCATATGCCCAACGCATGAAATTAACTGCAGCACTTTGAACCTCATTTGCGCTCATGATTTCTTCATCGTTGTGCAAAATTGGAAGAGCAGCGGTGCAATCTTCTAGAAGATTGACAGCAAAATCACGTTCACTTGCGTCTTTGACAACTGCAAGGACACAGACATTCGTCGTTACCCCTGCAACGCAAAGGTATTTAATTCCCTTACTTCGTAGCAAATACTCCAAATCAGTTCCGTAGAAGGCGCTTTGTCTTGGTTTAATGATCACTTCATCAGTTGGCAGAAAATGGAGCCTAGGATCGATCTCGGTTCCTTCTCCTGTGTGCAAGTCCTCAACGTCATAGCGTTTACTCGTTAAACCCAGACCCACTTCGGTTCTTACTTGGTATCGAACCCAAATAACTGGAATTTCAAGCTCACGGGCCCTATCGACCGCTCCATTGATGTTGTCCAGAACACTTTGTGCCGATGCGATTCCAAACAAAGAACTTTCCGTAAATGCACGCTGAACATCAATAACAATTAATGCAGTATTTGCAGGGGAGCGGTCCCCAATGAAGTCAATGTGCTTAACGGTCATGAATTTGGCAGAAGCTCTTTTGGTAATCTTAAGAAGCGAGCAGCATTTTGATAAGCGACCTTATCAATCTCCGATTTTTCTAGGACTCCGTTGCGAATCCAATTGGAAGCACCACCAGGATGATCGCTCTTAAATGGATAATCGGTCCCGATCATAATTTTGTCGATTCCAGCACGCCCAATAAGCAGTCGAAGAGACAAATCATCATGAGTGAGGCAATCAAAATAGATCTTGCTTAAGTATTCATGCGGTGGATGATCCATTACGCGGCAATCATCACGCTCGTTATATCGCTGCGTAAAACGCATCACGCTATAAGGAACGCATCCGCCACCTTGCATGAACTGAATGCGCGCTTCTGGGAAACGGTCAAAGAAACCAGAATAGATTAGCGACATCAACGATAGTGATGTTTCTGCAGGTGCTCCAAAACTATTCATGAAATAGTAACGTGGGAAACGATCATTACCGACAGGATTCAAATACGTTGCATGAAATGACATGGACATATCTTCTTTTGCCGCAATTTCGATGATCTTTAGTAGATTACCTTCATCAGAGTTTTCGCCACGATAAGACGTTGGCATTGCCAATGAAGTTATACCTAATTCATTTTTTAATCTTTTGATTTCGCGTTCTGCAAATTCAACACTCTGGATTGGAACCATGCCCATTCCTCGGAACCTATCCGGCCTTTTTGCCTGAACATCGGCTAGTTCATCATTTACCAACGTCGCGTACTTAAGTGCATCATCTGCGTCTAGGTGTTGGCACCATAAGAAACCAACTATCTGCAGAGCTTCCATTGAAATCGGTTGGTATTCGTTACGAGCTTTAAACCGTGCATCTAGATCGTCTAGGTCAACTTTCGGAACTGGAAAAGTTAGAGTTACATCGCCTAAAGAGATGGCTAACTTATCGCCTACCTTTTTTGGCTTCCACCCAAAATACTCCTTGCCACTGTGCATCGCCTCTAGGAAGCTTTTTGGCCAAAAATGTGAATGTGTATCGATATTCATTTCAACTCTCCAGTTCATAAATCTGAGTGAAAATCTAAAAAAACTTAAAAACCATTGACGACTAACGAGTTAGAAATCTATACTAAAACTCAGAGATTAAGAAGATGTGATTCAAGTCACCAGGCTACTTTTAGTGAAGGGTACTTACAGATGAGCGGTCCAATAGGTTTTGGAAATCCAGTTTCACCAAAAGGCTTAGCATCATTAGTGGAAAATCCGCCGCATCACATTAGCGCTGATGCAATTCAAGTTAATTTTCGTGTTGACCCAAAAGTTGTTAATCCATATTTGCCTGAAGGTTTAAGTCTTACCGATGATTGCATTGGTTATGTCTATGTAGCTGACATGGTCAAAGTAAGTGCATCACATCCAGGCCAAGAATTTGATGAACCGCAACGGACTCAGTACAACGAAGGCTTAGTTGGATTTTATGTTAAGTACGACAATGTTCCTGGACGCTTCAGTGCATTCATTTGGGTATCAGAAGAATGGTCAGTTGTTTTTGGACATTACATGGGCTTTGCAAAAAAACAGGCAGATGTTTTCAAGACAAAGCTTCAGCCAGCAAATCCAGGTCTTCCAAAACTTGGAGTTGGCACTCGCCTTCGTGGTCAAGTAGATCGCTTCGGAACACGAATTGTAGATATGGGAATTACTCTGACAGAAAAGCTGCCTGATGATGGAGTTCCTTCATATGGACACCGAATTTATACATATCGATATTTACCATCACCTTCACCAGATGTTCCAGACAACAAGCAGCTATTTGGCCTCAATCTTGGAAATGCCACAACAATTAATGTGTGGAAGGGTGAAGGCTTTGTGAAATTTCAAGACGGAAGTAACGAAGAACTCGAGGCCTTTCAGCCTAAAGAGATTATTAGTGCCTATTACTTCCAACGTGGTTGGACAACTGACACCGTTGCTGAACTAGTGAAGGACTACTCAAAGTAAGAGAGTTCGGACCAGTTAGCGCATGAAGCGCAAGAAAGCTCCTAGGAAAGATCGAGCATCGCTTCGATCGACTTCAAAGCGCACATTTACATCCTGGAGTTTTCAGCATTACCGACGTTACGCCGTAGGTACTTTCATGATGAATTTGGGCACCTGGATGAACCGGATTGCCCAGGATTGGCTCATCATTGAGCTAACCGGAAGCGGCGTTGCACTTGGAATAGTTACGGGAATTCAGTTTGCACCAGCGATTTTCCTAAGTTTTTATGGTGGAAGCCTAGGAGACCGTCACAACAAAAAAGCAATTATGGCGGTGTGCTCTGCGATGATCTCTTTATGTGGGTTAATTCTTGCGGTAATTGTTTTAGCAAATCTTCAAACGGTATCGATAGTTTATGTCTTTGCTTTCGTTGTGGGTGTTTTTACTGCAATAGATATGCCGATTAGGCACTCACTCATGTCAGATCTAGTTGGTGAGGAAAATGTCTCAAATGCAGTTAGCTTAAATTCAGTTAATTTCAATCTAGCTCGAATTATCGGTCCAGCTACTGCAGGATTTACGGTCAGTCTCTTAGGTGTGCCGGCGGCTTTGATTGCAAGCGCGGTGGCATATCTATTCTTTTCAATTCTGATACTAGCTGCTCGAAATACCACGCTTAGAGAAGATGATGAAGTAGACAACGATAGCCACATTAACTTTATTGAAACATTGAAGTTTATTTGGCTTGATAAGGCAATTGTAAAAGTGCTACTGATGGTTGCAACGCTCGCCTTTTTTGGTTTAAATTTTCAGATCACAACAGCTCTCATGGCTGTTAATATTTTTGGACTTGGTGCTGCTGGTTACGGATTATTGAGTTCGACTACCGCAGTTGGTGCTCTATTTGGTGGTTTGATTTCGGCTCATCGAAATGCAAGTATTCCTGAAAGTAGATTAGCTCGCACGGGTCTCATGTTTGGATTTGCTCAAATTGCTGCAGGATTTTCACCCAACATAGCTTTTTATTCAATCATGCTTGCACTCTCTGGTTTCTTTGCACTCATGACTACTATTGCCGCAAATTCATTGATTCAACAAAATACGCCCTATGCAATCAGAGGGAAAATTCTTGGGATTTATACCGTCATCTTTAGTGGCAGCATGGCTTTTGGTGCACCAGCCGTTGGTTACTTTACTGATCTCTTTGGTCCTCAAGAAACCTTGGTACTAGGGGGAGTTGCGGTTGCAATTGTTTCTGTGATTGTTGTTTTCTCGCCCTTTCGACGTGAAAGAGTTTAGGAAAACCTAGTTAACACTTTTAATGACTTGTAAAGCTTAGAAGCGCAGATTAATTCGCAAAGAAACGAACAGGCCCAACGTGCTCTAAGGCCACTTGCTCTCCAATTGTGTATTCAAAAGGTCCTGGAATTCGAACTTGCAGATGCTGATCGGCAATGTCAATTGCAACCATTGCATCATGGCCATAATAATCGATCTTGGTAATACGCCCGTTAATGGAGCCAGGGGATAGAACTTTAGTTAACTTAATTTCCTCTGGTCGAACGACGATATGACCAATAGCAACTGAGCTGACCGATGACTTCTTTGGGTTAAGAATGTGCTGTGTTGTTCCGTCTGCCAATTGAGTTGCATTCAAAACGAGAGCATCTCCTGTGCTAATTGCAATCGAAGGAGATGTAGGTTTTGAATAAACATCTTCAGGAGAACCTTGTTGGACAATTTTTCCTTCACGCATGAGTGCGATTACATCTGCAGAGACAAGTCCTTCTTCGCGATCATGTGTAACTAAAATTGCAGTTGTCTTTTGAGAACGAAGTAATTCGATCACATGGCTTCTTAGTTCGGTTCGCAGTTCTGTGTCTAGAGCAGAAAATGGCTCGTCCAACAAAACAATCGAAGGCTTAATGGCCAGAGCGCGTGCAAGGGCAACACGGGTTTGTTGACCACCCGAAAGTTGATGAGGCATGCGCTGGGCAAATCCATCTAATTCAATAAGCGTCAACATCTCTCTTACCGTTTGGCGAATTTGATCTCTGGTAAAGATCGAACGATCGATTCCAAAAGAGATGTTGTCGGCAATGTTTAGATGAGGAAAGAGCGCACCTTCTTGTGGGACATAACCAATCTTTCGCTTATGTGGCGGCAAGTGCACAGATGAAAAGGAGACTAACTGCTTTTCAAATCTAATCTGACCTTCACTGGGGCGAATCAAGCCCGCAATAGAGCGAAGCAAAGTTGTTTTGCCACATCCAGATGGACCAAGAAGAGCGGCGATCTGACCTTTAGCTAGTGACATATTCAGATCATCTAGAACAACTTTGCCACCGAGTAAAACTTTCAGGTGGGAGACTTCAAGTGCGTTCATTTAGTCCCCCTTCCTCTCTTGTTCATAAATCCGAACTTCTTTATCTGGGCGGCTAATTAAAAATGTGGGAATAGCTGCCACAAGTACCAAGATTAAAGCATAAGGTGCTGCCTCGTTAAATCGATTGATCGAACCGGAAGACCAAATTTGAGTTGCCAATGTCTCAAAACCTGTTGGCCGAAGCATCAAGGTTGCGGGCAGTTCTTTCATTGCAGTAAGAAATACAAGAATTGTTCCAACACCTATACCTGGGGCAGCAATAGGTGCGATAACTTTTTTAACAACAGCCCATTGATTCATTCCAAGTGTTGCAGCAACGTCTTTTACGCCATTTGGAACACGAGCAAGTGAAGAGCTCATGCTGGTTACCGATTTGGCCAAAAAGAGAATGGCATAAGCAAAAGCAAGTAAGAATGTAGTTTGGTAGAGACCACCTAGCTTTGAACCAATGGAAACAAGAGCAAGACCCACAACAACCCCCGGCAGGGCATGGGCGATAACAACCATTTTATTTGTCACTGTGGCAAAACGAGATGGTGTGCCTGACAATAAAAATCCCAACGGGGCAGAAAGAATCAGAGCGATCAATGCCCCTAATGCGGCAACAGAGACCGTGGAAAATGTTGCACTTGCAAGTGATGCCCAATCGATTGCTACCGGATTGGAAAAAAAGCGCGTAAACAAAACATAGAATGGAACAATTACGGCCACGATTGCAAAAGCGGTAATCAAGAAAATCGTTGCAATTTTAAGGTAAGCCTTTTGAATAAGCGTAGTTTTAACAGAAAGTGATTTAAGCAATTGATTTTGATTTGACCTGCCATTGATCGATTCATTAGCCATCACGAAAAGTATTGAAAAAGCGATTAAAACAAATGAGATAACGGCGGCAGCACTTCGATCATATGAAGCGCGATACATATTTTGAATAGAAACCGTCAGTGTTTCAACATTTAGAAGTGAGACCGCACCAAAATCACTCATCGTATAAAGACCAGCTAATAAAGCACCGGCGCTAACGTGTCCGCGAATTTGAGGAAAGATAACACGTGAAAATGTCTTAACTGGATTAAGTCCGAGCGATCTTGCAACCTCAATCTGAGATCCATCAATACTTCGCAGCCCCGCCAATGTTGCCAAAATAATGTAAGGGATAGTTGAGATTGAAAGAATAAATACTGCCGCTGCAAAACCAGAAAATGAAGGAACTAGTGCCACCCACGTGTATGTAAAAACATAGGATGGAATAGCAAGAGGAAGGACAGTAGGAATTACTAGTAGTCGGCGAAATGGAACCTGCACAAAGTGAAGCCCGCTAGCTATTGCTACGCCCACGACTAAGTTGATGAGAACCACACAAATGACAAGAGAGGCAGTTGTTGCAAGCACCTCTAAAGTTTTTTGGCGAAACAAAAGCTGAATGATTTCATCAAATGGTTTGTCACTTGCACGGACCAGCAGGTATACAAAAGGAATCATCGAAATTGCAGCCACTGCGCCCACTGCAGCAAGGAGTGCAACTCGCCATCCAGAGCGTGATTGCGAGCTCGGTAATGGTTGTTGCGTTATTGGCGCAGGGGAAGTTGTTAACATTTTTCTACAACAGACCCACTTGTATGAGTAGATCTTGCGTGGCCTTGATGTTGCTTAAAGTTTTTAAATCAATTGAGGGAGCGCCAATTGCATCTAATGCTGGCACTTCATCAGGTGGAGTTGCACCTTCGATAAGTGAGTATTCATGAGTATCGGTAACAAATTTTTGCTGAGCCGCACTAGAGGTCAAGTAGTTGATCAAGTCCTGAGCCGCCTTTTGCTTTGAACTTGTCTTTAGTACACCGGCACCAGATACGTTAATCAGATTACCAAGATCACCAGGTGCAAAGAATCCGTTCTTTACGTTAATCAAACGACCAAGTGCTTCTGATACTTCCCACGTGTAGTAGTGATTGACAAGACCCAAAGAGATTTCGCCCTTATCGATTGCTTCCACGATTGCCGAATTCTTAAGATAAATCTTTACGCCATTTGCTTGTAATCCTTCTAGCCAAGTCTGAGCAAAACTACTTCCTTTGTTTTCTATCAGAGCGGTAAGGAAGGCCTGAAAAGATGCATTTGTTGGGGCAATACCAATCTGATTTTTATAGATTGGCTTAACCAAATCTGTGACCGAAGTTGGCAAAGTTTTTACACGATCTGGGGCATATGCAAATACGCGAGCGCGACCTGTAACACCTACCCATTGGCGATCTGCAGCGACAAATTTTGCAGGGATGTTTACTGCAATTTCATTTGGCAGCGTCGTAAACAATCCGGCCTGTGAAATTGCGCCAAGTGATCCGGCATCTTGGGATAAAAATAGATCTGCAGGGGAGTTATTCCCCTCTTCAAGAATCTGCGCAGAAAGTTCGGCAGAATCGCCGTAGCGAACGTTGAGCTTGATGCCAGTTGATGCTTGCCAATCAGCAAAGAAAGGCGCGATGAACTCCTCTGACCTACCGGAGTAGATGGTTAACTCCGAAACATCAGTTGCCTGTTCGCCAGTAGAAGAGGAACAAGCAGAAACAAGGCTAAGCATCATTAAGGCTGCGACTGCGACCACGGACTTCTTCAAAAAGGGCACAAGGACTGCTTTCTGTAGAGATCATTCGATGGCCTTGGCAGCCGCCGATTTATGTTCCAGACTCTACTGGGCACGGGGGTATTTACGCAACATGAATGTTGCGTAATTCATTTGAGCATGACCCAGCCAGCACTCAGCGATTTTGTGAGAAGTTTCTTGATGGCTACGCGTAAACCTGTCTCACTTGAATAGGAAGGCTCACAACTGTCTTGGTTACAATGTTTTGGTGCTCATCAAAACAACTACTACCGTCCAAGTTCGCAGTGGCCATCTGCCAGCTGGCAATCTAGGCGGCAGTCAGTTGCGTCGTGGCCTATGGCGCTGGGCTATCCAGGTGATTGCAATCGCGCTCGCCATAACGTTGGTTCCTTCGGTTTCATCGGCTGCTCCATCGGTTGCAAGCGTTCAGCGAGAAGTAGATCGCCTAAGAACTTTGGCCGCCGAGAAGTATGAATCAGCCAATGAGGCAAATATTCGAATTAGAGCTCTAGAAAAAGAGATGCAGGTTCTTCAGGGCCGAGAAGTTGTCTTGCGCAAAGATTTAGATGCAGCAAGTACAGTAATTGAAAAGATTGCTCGCCAAAACTATATGTCTGGCGGCCTAGGACAATCTTTAGGTTTGGTTTTTTCTGCCGATCCTTCACAGTATTTATCTGATGCATCCACTTTAGGATATGTATCGACCAATTACGCGCGTCAATTGCGTCAGTTTTCAACCAGCAAGCAACGCGTAGATGCTTCACAGTCTGTTGTCTCTGACAAAACGGCGTTGTTGATTCGCGAAAGAGCGATTTTGAATAAAGAAATTGCAAAGGCAAAATCATCTTTAGCAACAGCTGAAAAACTGCTCAACACATTAAAGAAAGAAGATCGCGAGCGTCTTGCAAAAGAAGAGAGCGAACGCGAAGGCAGAATTTTTGATGCATCAAAGAAATATGCATCAAGCTTTGTTGGCGATAATTCCCGCGGCTCGAAGGCGTTGAAATATGCATTGGCACAAATTGGTGATGTCTATGTGTGGGCAGCTGCCGGACCAACCCGTTGGGACTGCTCAGGTTTAACAATGCGAGCTTTCCAAACTGCAGGTGTGTCACTTCCACACTCATCTAGAGCTCAAGTCCGGTACGGAAAAAATATTTCATTTAGCTCTGTAAAACCAGGAGATCTAGTCTTTTTTGGTAAGCCAATTAGCCATGTTGCCATCTATATGGGCGGCGGAAAAATGGTTCACGCACCACGTCCAGGCAAGCGCGTTGAGGTAGTGGAGTTTCCTCGAAGCTTTGGTCGCAAACCATTTGTTGGTGCCAAGCGCATTTAACTCGCCAATTTAGTCACCGTACTTAATTGGGGTTTCTAAATAAGCCCTTTATCAAGTCCTTCTAAAACCTGCTGAGCTCTAACACCCAAGGCATCCAAATCTGACAATCTCTTTAATCCATTGACCTGCTGGCTCATGCGATGGTTTTTCACAAATGTTTCTTTGTGGCGATCAAGGAAATCCCAATACAAAGTCGTGAATGGGCATGCAGTTTCACCAACGCGTAGTTTTGGATCATAAACACAGCCCTTGCAATAACTTCCCATTCGAGAGATATAGGCACCGCCTGCTGCATAAGGCTTGCTCATCATGGCCCCACCATCTGCGTGCAAACCCATGCCGATCACATTGGGAACCATTACCCACTCACTGGCATCTATAAATACTTCTCGCATCCAATCTAAAAACTCTTGCGGATTAGTACCTGTTATCAAAGCCAAATTACTCAAGACCATCAGCCGGGGAATGTGATGAACCCAAGCTCGGGTTTCTATGTCAGAGACAATTGTTTTAACGCAGTTCATCTGTGTTTTAGTTGAATCGCTAAAGAGCGGTAGCAATGGGCGGTTAGCACCTAGTTGATTGTTCTCTCGGTAGTCAGGACCTAGATACCAATACATTCCATTGACATATTCACGCCAGCCGATAATTTGTCGAACAAATCCTTCAGCAGATGCAATGGGTATGTCACCGGTTTTAAAGGCAGCCTCAGCTGCATCAATAACTTCTTGGGCGTGTAGTAATCCATTGTTTAAGTATGGTGATAACAGTGAATGATGTAGCGCCCAGTTATCTAGCGCCATTGCATCTTCATAGGGTCCAAACTGGGCAAAGTGATTGTCAATAAAGTTTTTTAGTTGAGCAAGTGCGCCTTTGCGAGTTGTTGCCCACGTTGTATCTGGTGAGTAACCAATCTCAGCTGCAACTTCCTTATCGATCTGATCTCTTTTGTGTTCGAGGTAGGCAGGCCAGGAGTAGTTTTTTGGGGGAGGCAATCTGTTTTCTTTATCAAAATTCCACGCACCACCAATGGGTTTGCCTTTTTCCATCAGTACATTAAGGCGCGTTCTTTGAAGGCGATAGAAATTTTCCATCAAATAACTTTTCTGTCCATTTGCCCATTGGGCAAAAAGTAAACGCGGTGTTAAGAAAAAGTCATTAGGTACAAACTCCACACCAAATTCTTTAAGTGCCTCAAACTGACGAAAGGATGAAGGCTCTGCTGAAATAACCGGTAAATCTGGGAATTCTTTTTTTACCTTTTGCAAACCTTCTACCGTTGTAGCAGCTTTTTCATATCGGACTGTGTACCCCAGCGATTGTAAGTGCTGTGCAAAATGGCGAGCAGATGAGATTAAGAAATGGAGACGCTGCCTGTGCCATTTTCTGCCAGTTGTCATTCGCTTGCTTTCGACGAAAACAATGACATCTTTGGAAGGATCGCTATTTTTTAGGGCTCCGTAGTTTTCATTGAGATGATCAAAAGCTACGTAGATGAGCCGCTGCATTTCTTTACTTTACTGCGCTTTCATCTGCCATGTACTCTTAACCTTGCGATGGAAAATCAAATTATTGTTATCTACGATGGTGAATGTGCCTTCTGTGAGTCCAGCATTAAATGGATTGAGCATAGATTAGATGTGGACTCAAAGCCTTTCCAGAAAGCAGATTTAACAAAATACGGTCTGACTTATCAAGAGTGTTCAAAGTCAGTACAGGTGATTACAAATGGTTCTGTATTGGCCGGTGCTCCCGCTATCGCCTTTTTGTTGAAGAAGCGGGGCAACTCTCTGCTCTCAGTGATAATCACAGCATCTGGCCCCTTTGGGCGTTTTGGATATAAGTGGATTGCGGCGCATCGAAGTTCACTTATTGTCTCTTCCTTGCACCGAGTGCTTAAGCTGGCGAATTTACGACACATCAAGAAGTTACAAGGTTAATTCAGATTAAAGCGTGACGATTTCTCCGTGGGCAAACTTATGTGCGTGATCGCCTTCTCCACGCAAAAGATGAACATGACCTTCACCGTGCACGCGCCAACTCTTATTTTCAAAACTGACATCTTGGTCTGCGCTTAACCCTGTTACTAAGGCAGTTGATTCATCGATTCCGATAACGGAAGTTCCTGCGGGGGCAGTTAGCAATTTGCGAGCTGCAGAATCTGGAATCCAACCAAAGAACTTGTTGTAGTGGGGAATGGTTCGGATCTCTCCAATTATTCCAAAGCCATCGGTGCCATCCTCTTTTGGTCTAAAAAAATTAGGAACATGTTTACCCATAGCCATTGCACCAGCACTGCAACCAGCAAGAGAGCTTCCAGATCTCCAGGCAGTTTCGATTGCAGACCAAACAGGAGTATCAATTAATGTACGCGCCAAATATCCGGGATCTCCGCCGGATAGATAGATAAGTCCAGCACCAATCATCTGCTGGGCAAAGCTTTCATTCATTGCATCTTCGTGGGTATAGATAGGTAGAAAAATTTGCTCGGTGTTTAAACGATCGGCTTGCTGAGCGCCAAGTGTTTTCCAGAAACTAAGCCGGTCTTCGCTTTCTTGCCCAGCAGCTGTTGGTATCTGAATATATGAATTGTTCTTGCCACGTTGAATTGCATTGTTTAAAAGTGATTGCTCCAGGCTTTGCATAACAGGTAGATACTCACCAGAACCAGCAAGAGCGAGTGCACCTTTCATGTGCAAAGGCTACCCGTGAGACTGAGTAAAAAGAAAAAAGCGAAAGCGGGAAAATCTAGTTTTAAGACTGATTGAGGCAAACTTCAGACAAATCCCAGATCGACAGATTGTTAATGATTCTAGCGTTCTACTTCCATTACCAATCTAAACCTTGTCGATGAACCTTCCCGGGTGATCGACCACCTGCCATCTGAGGCTAGATTGAAAATCACCGTCCCTAAACCAAAATTCTTATTAATTCTAGGGGGTGCAACAGTGGCATCATCAACGGATTCAATCTCGATTTCTCGATCTCCGGAGGAGGTAATTCTCAAATCGATTTTTGAAGCCTTTCCATGACGAATTGAATTAGAAATTAGCTCTTCAATTACTTGACCAACTTCACGAACTCGTAAATTTCGGATTGCTTTAATCGTTTCATCAATATGAACAGAAACCTCAATGAGTCCTCGCCAGGGGGATAAACGGGAATCAATCTCGGTTTCAAGGTCGCACAATTCTGTTTGAAAATCTGCATCAGGGCTATCAAGGAACGAAAGCACGGATTGCATAGTCTCATTGAACATTTCAGAATCCCCGGCCTTAACAGCAACCTCTAGCTTGAGCGATGTTGCAGCCAGACGAGTAAGGATTTTTCCATGGACAAATACTGCCCATTCATGCGACAAATTACGAGCGAATTCTTCTCTAATAACATTTCTCACTTTATTCTCTAAACTTCTATTTGCCCTTAGGTCGTCATTGCGAATCAATGTAAGTGCACTTGGTCGTAATACCTGTAAAAGTTCGACAGAGACAAAAAATGCTAAAGGTAACGCGAGAGCAGTCAAAATGATAGAAAATACACTTTGTGGGTCATAACTAATTAGTAGCCATAAGAACTTGATTATCATCGGCAAAAAGCCAGTCACAAAAATTAAAATTGAGCCATTCCTTATTGCATTTGGTGAATCACTCTTTTGAGTTTTGATGATTAAGCTCGAAAAGCCAAAAATAAGTAGTAATAAAACTGGATATGAAATTAGAAACTCTGTGATTGAATAGAAATTGATCAATGTAGGCGTAACCAGAGCGATAAGCATCAATGAATAAGAGTTTTTTCGAAGTGGTGCTTTTTGTACTGCAGATGTGTATATGATCCTAAACTGCTGGAAGAACAAAATAATGGAGTGCCTATACCTAAACAATAGTGTTTTTGCGTCATTACTGGATGTTGAACTTTCTAGTAATCGTGAAAATGTTCGAAGCTTTTGACCTGATAGTTGCGGCTTTATTAAGCTGAATTGATCAGCTAAGTTGCCACCTGCATGCATGTTCTTATCCAATTCATTCTTTAGATCAATACAAGTAGCGAAGAATTCTTTTCGAATACCTTCTTGAATTTCTCCTTGTAATTCTCGAAATTCATTGGACGTTCTACCCCGAAAGCGGGTAGCAATAACGAGTCGATTTTCATACTCTTTAAACTGTTGGAAAATCTCTTTCCGATATCCACCTATTATTACAAAAGCCGGAAACCAGAGACTACCTTGAATCAAAATGATTCCGAGACGTCGATAAAAGCTAACTAATTCAATACCAAAAATCGAAGCGAGTATTCCATGTGTTAAATCGCCGGCGAGACTAAACAACACGCCTGTAATCGCCAAGGTTTGGAAATTGAGTTCAGATTTATTGAATTTCTGAAAGCCTTTCCATACCAAAATAGCGATAAGTACCATTCCAAGAGTATGGATAATGCGCATGAGAACCAGGTTGCCAAGACTATTGTTAACTCCTTGTGAAAATTGAGTAATAAAGATTGCGAACTCAATTAATACGATCACCGCGGGCACTAATGCGAAATCAACCTTATAAGGGGTTTTGGTGTTAAAACCTAGATTGGGAATGCGCATTCTTACTTGACTACAACTTTT
>CAEZTP010000016.1_pt1 | contig 15830 bp, 13 predicted proteins | sample 7264271 | NCBI WGS metagenome assembly CAEZTP01 (sample SAMEA6813807, study PRJEB35770) | uncultured Actinomycetes bacterium | biome: Freshwater; feature: Freshwater reservoir; material: water | place: Czech Republic | collected 2017-08-18 | depth 0.5m m | reverse complement strand
GACATCTTGGGTCGCGGACAAACAGGATCAGGTAAAACTCTTGCATTTGGTTTAGCACTTCTTAATAACCTACAAAACAAGCAAGCAAAACCCCACAAACCACTAGCTTTAGTACTCACACCAACTCGCGAACTCGCACAACAAATTGATGAAGTTCTCACACCACTTGCTCGCGCAATTGGTCACGAATCAGTTGTTATCGCTGGCGGTATGCCATACGCCAAGCAGATCACCGCAATGCGCAAAGCAACTGCCATTCTTGTTGCAACACCTGGTCGCCTCATTGATTTACTTAATCGCGGAGAAGTACAACTCGATCACCTCGAGATCACTGTCCTCGATGAAGCAGATCAAATGGCTGACATGGGCTTCTTGCCAGTAGTAAAAGAGATTCTTGATCAAGGAAAAATGGGCGGACAGCGTCTGCTCTTCTCAGCAACCCTTGATCGTGGTGTTGATTCACTCGTTAAGTCATATTTAAAGAATCCAAAGACACACTCACTACAAAACGACCGTGCATCCGTTTCAACCATGGAACACCACGTTCTTGTTATGCACCCTGGTGATAAAGATTTAATCACCGCACAAATCGCAGCGCGTAATGGAAAAACTATTCTCTTTGTTAAGACCCAACGTGGCGCAGATCGCCTTGCTGACAACCTCGCAAAAGCTGGCGTTCCAGTCGGTGCACTACACGGTGGAAAATCACAAGCAGTTCGCACCCGAACACTCAAACTATTTAAAGAACAAGAAAACGCGGCACTAGTTGCAACTGACGTCGCCGCCCGCGGTATCCACGTCGATGGGATCTCACTCGTTGTTCACGTAGATGCACCAACAGATCACAAAGATTATCTACACCGCTCCGGTCGCACAGCACGTGCTGGCGAAGCCGGTGGAGTCGTAGTTCTTGCTACAACAAAACAACAAACTTCAGTAAAGGGGTTAACTTCTCGCGCCGGTGTCACACCTAAATTCGTTGGCGTTAAACCAAATGACGCCGAATTAATGACGATCACCGGTGCCCAAGAACCAAGTGGAATCCCATACGTAGCCCCAATTGTTGAAAATCGTGGACCTTCTCGCTCGGGCGGAAAGCGTCCACGACCTAATTCAAGTCAGCGTCGTAGACGGCCTAGATAAACTTCTTGTATGGCACAAAAATGTGACGTTCTAATTTTGGGCGCGGGCGTTGTGGGCTTAGCAACCGGCATCGCAATTTTAGAATCTTCACCCGCAAAGAAGGTCATTATCGCTGAAAAAGAGAAGACTCTAGGGTGCCATGCCAGCGGACGAAATTCTGGAGTAATGCATGCAGGTTTTTATTACTCTCCCGATTCACTAAAAGCAAAGTTTTGCCGAGATGGCAACCAAAATCTTCGTAAATTGGCAAAAAAGTATAACATCCCGGTTCAAGAAGTTGGAAAAGTAGTTGTAACTCGCGATGAATCCGAGTTAAGTAGATTAACCACTTTGTTTGAACGCGGCCTTGTAAATGGTGTTGATCTTGAAATATTGGATCAATCAAAACTGTCTAAATTTGAACCATTAGCGACTACATTTGAAAAATTCCTATGGTCTCCAACAACCGCAATCTCTAGTCCAAGTGAAATTATTAGTGCAATGGCGCAAGAATTCATTTCTCTTGGTGGAAAAATTGACTTTAATCAAAAAGTTTCTCTCGCGTTATCCAATGACGAAATTTATGATGCAACGAATTCCTATAGTGCTATGCATACAATAAATTCAGCAGGGGCACAAGCCGATCGAATTTCGCGTTCAATAGGTGTTGGCTCAGAATATGCAATGCTCCCATTTATGGGCGTGTATATCGCAACTGATGAGACAAATCTTCCACTTCAGCGTTTGGTATACCCGGTTCCTCATCCAATAAATCCATTTTTAGGTGTTCACTTCACCTTAACGATAGATCATAAAGTCAAAATTGGGCCAACTGCTATCCCAATTCTGGGTCGCGAACAATATTCTTTACTAGCTGGATGGTCTGGGTCTGATATCGCTCAATCTCTAATGGGAATAAAGTCCTTAATTTTGGGAGACGCTCACAATTTTGGAACAATAGTTAAAACTGAGTGGCCAAAAGTTTTTCAGAGACTTTTGGTGAGAGAATCACTTAAACTTGTTCCAGCCGCATCACAAGTCAAAAATTGGAGTAAAAAACCCCCTGGGATCCGTGCGCAGCTAGTCCATAAACCAACAGGTAGGCTCGAACAGGATTTTGTTGTTGAAACAAAACTTAACTCGACACATGTACTAAACGCTGTTTCACCTGGGTGGACAAGTGCGTTTCCATTTGGCCGACATATCGAAAATATAGTCAGGCAGTGTTTATAATTGTTGCATTATTTTATCTTGGCTCAAGAATTAAGTGAAAAGAATTTGGTGCATTTTCCTCACCACGAACCCATTTATCTGGGGAGAAATGCATCACTAGATCTGGTCGGTGATTAAATCCAAAACTTTCAACGTTCTCCAACCACCAATCTGAATTTTCTACTGTGCGGTGCAAATTTACCCCATCGACCCAGTCATCATTTGGAGATACTGATCCAATGAATAATCCGTCTGGCAAAAGATTATTTCGGATGTTTTCAAAAAATTTAGGTAGGTCTTCTTTTTCGATATGCTCCAAAACTTCCCAAGCGGTGATTACCTTAAACATCAATTTTTGATCATTTAATTTGAAACTAAAAGGTGCTGTTGCATCTGCGGTAAAGAGGTAATCCGGGATTGTTCCCCATTCTGCTCTGGCTCGAATTTTTGAGTAGTCGCTACCTTCAATTCCTGCCGCGAGAACTCCTGCATCGAGAAGAGTTTTAACAAATCCCCCTCCTGAACATCCAATATCCAAAACACTCAATTCTTGGATAGGAAAAAGTTCATAAAGCGCATTATTGAATTTCAAATTCTTACTGTTGTCTTGTTTTGTTCCCCACGGATGCGTATGGTCTAAACTTTCTTGTGCGATTTTTTTTGCCGCATAGCATTCGAGGTTTATTCCTTGGGGGTAGCGTGCATGAAAGATGGATTTAGCCTGGTGAATGCTTGTATTTTTGATTTCTTCTAGTTCGCCATTTTCATGAAATTTAAAGTTAATGAAATCGACTATTTCCTGGATTTTCCCTGAATTCGGTATACCCATTCCCCCTGGCCTGTTATTAAGTTTATGAAAGGAATCAATCAGATATCTTCCCACTTTTGCTTTTAACAATTATATTCCTCTGTCTGTTGATTGGATGAGTTGCTCTACTGCTTCAGCCACGATGTGACCCCAAACTAAATGTATTTCCTGTATTCGTGGCGTAGAGGTCGAAGGAACTTTCCAAATCTCAATGCCAGTCGTTTCGTTATCGAAGTCGCCCATCCACAAGATAGCTTGAGCTCCCATTTCTTTAGCTGCATTGAGCGCATTTAGAATGTTTTTGGATTTTCCCGAAGTAGACAGAGCTATTAGGAGATCTCCTTGTTGTAAATGTGCTTGTACTTGTCTTGAAAACATGAAATCAACACCAAAGTCATTGGCTATTGCCGTTAAAGCGCTTTGTGATTCATTCAGACATAGAGCAGGGAGTGGCTGGTGCTCGAGAACACATTTTCCCGTAAATTCGGCTGCCATGTGCATTGCCTCCGCAGCGCTGCCTCCATTACCTACAAAAGCAATTTTTTTTCCCGATTCAAAAATATCATGAATTTGTCTAGCTAATCCCTCAAGTTTTTGAAATTCAAGTGCACTTTCATTGGCGATTACGGAGCGTGCTTCGTCGATACGATTCTGAATAAATTTCTCTAGCACTTTATCATTATCCTCTAATCGGTCTTTGTGAGGCTTACAATAGTGCCCATGACCACATTTGCCATAGTCCTTTCTTTTGTGGTGGCAAAATGAGGAGAAATACTGCGGTTGTTTATTGGGGGTCTCGCGGTGGCGGCCCGCGCCAGTTGCTCAACCTGATTAGCTCTATTCAAAACAAGGATTCACAAGTTTTATTCTTCGCATCCTCAAATAATGAATTACTCTTCGAGTTGCAAACGAGCTTGAAGAAAAATCTGGAAATAACTGCGATCCCAAAGAATAGATTTCAATTGATAACTAATATTCCTCTTAGAAATTTCGTTGTTAAGAATACTTTGGCCAATCTGGAGAAAAACAATGTAACCAGAGTTTATTTCCTCATGCCACATCCTTGGGATCTTTATTTAGCGAAGAAAATACGAAAGCTTGGAAAAATTGAAGTTTGGCGTGGCATTCACGATATACAAAGGCATCCTGGAGATTTCTGGCCAAATCGATTAACGATTAGGAGATTGATCAAAAATGCAGATACACTGGTGTGCTTTAGTAGTTTTATTGAAAAACACTTACTCAAGTATGGAAAACCTATTGTTAAAAGCCATATTTTTGAAGTGAAACGAGAAAACAACTTATCTTCGCAAGACGGTTCCGTACTCTTTGTTGGAAGGATCAAAAAATACAAGGGATTGGACTTACTGGCCAGAGCTTGGCCTCTTGTATTGAATTCACAGAAGTCACTTACAGTAGCGGGTAGCGGTGCGATACCTTTAGAGTTGAAGAAAATTAATGCAAACTTTATCAATGAATGGCTTTCGAACTCTGAAATAGAGAACTTGATCCGTAAGTCGAATTTGGTAGTTCTTCCCTACATTGAAGCAAGCCAGTCTGGTGTTATTGCAATTGCCCATTCATTGTCGACTCCGGTAGTCGTCACACCTGTCGGTGGTTTGGCAGACCAAGTTACCCAAGGAATAAACGGATTGGTTGCTTCTGAGACCACGCCAGAATCTTTGGCAGCGACTATCGATGTAGCCTTGTCAAGAGTTTGGGAAATTGAAACCGAATACAATCCACTTCCTAATTTTTTAGTTCAATTAGAGTCAATTTAATGAAATGATTTTGTATCTTCAAACCATCTAATTACTTCTCTGATTCCAGATTCTAAATCTCTTCCAGCATATTGTGTGAGTACTGCATTAGCCTTCGCATTATTTAGAACTTTGCTTTTTGCTCCAACATATTTTGAGGTATCAAACTGAATTAGATTAAAGTCATATCCAGTTAAGTCGCAAATAACTTTGGCAAAATCGCGAATAGTGTGCTCCGTTCCAGATCCTAAGTTAAAGACATCCTTCTCACCGAGAGCAAAAAGTTCGGAAAGATTCGAAATGAAATCCTTAACATGGACTATCTCTCTTGATTGATAACCGTCACCCCAGAGAATTACTGATTCGCCAAATTCTCGGCCACGAAGAATCTTTCTGATTAGGTCAAATATAAAGTGCATCTGTCTTCCATCTTGGTGATAACCCGGACCGTACAAAGTAGATGGAACTACATAGAGAAAATCTAAATCGTATTGTTTATTTATTGCCCGGAGTCCTTGAAGCAACATTCGTTTTGTCATTGCATATGTGTAGAGGCTTTCTAATGGGTCTCCGCTCAAGTACTCTGTTTCAACCAAACCAGAAGATGGCGCATAGGAGCAGCTGGTGCCAATCGCAACCATACGACATGGATTTTCCTGCATCTGCCACCAATTCAGCACATTTGTGTTTATTTGCTGATTAACAATCCACTGTTCGCCAGGGTGCGAAAGACACCAATCACCTGCTTGTGTGTAAGCCGCAAGGTGGAAAATCGCATCGTAAGGGCCTTCAAATTTTGTTAAATCATAACTTGAGCGAAGATTGCATTCCTTGCTTGTAGGCGCAATAACCTGATGCCCTTCTTCTGTCAGGTAATTCACAAGATGCTGGCCAAGAAATCCAGAACCGCCGGTTAGAAATATTTTCATGTTTTGCTGCCTGGATTAACCGGGAAATAGAATTCCATACCATTTAGAACGTCCTCTGAATGTCTTTTTAATATCTCCGCTTTAAAGTTCCACGCAAGCACCAAATATGCATCTGGTTTTTCGGTTAATTCGTTATCCATAATGACAGGAATGTGCATTCCAGGGCTGACTAAACCTTTTCGGAGTGGATTTCGCTCAGTTAGGAACTTAATTTTATCTGGTCCAAGCCGGAAAAAATTAAGTAAAGTATTGCCTTTGACTGGGGCACCGAGACCGTAAATGACTTTACCGTTTGCTAGATTGAAATCGACCCAAGCAAGTGTTTTTGTTTTGGCTTCGTGAGCAGCTTTCGCAAACTCAGAATATCGTTCAATCGAATTCGCCCCACTTTCGTTTTCTTCATTTATCAGGTTGGTTAACCGATCGGAAATCGGCCTAGCACCTGGGTGGCCTATAAATCCAATTACGGATCCTCCATGAATTTCAGATATTTCTGCATCAAACATTTCAAGATTATGTCGATTTAATAAAGTTGTGATCGTTTTAAGTGTGTAGTACAAAAGGTGCTCGTGATAAATCTGGTCAAAAGCTGTATTGTCTTGCATTAATTTCATATAAATGAACTGCACAACAAAAACTCCATTGGGTTTTAAAACAAGTTTGATACCACTGCAAACTGAATGTAATTCTTCTAAGTGGAAAAAAACACCTGATGCATTGATGACATCAAATTTCTGTTCTAAAGATTCAGCTAACTTTAAATTGAAAAATGCATTTAAAGTGTTAATTCCATTTTGATTTGCGAAATCACTAACATAGGTTGCCGATTCAACCCCTAAGACTTCACATCCTAACTTCTTGTACTCCATCAATTGAGTTCCATCATTGCTACCTACATCTAAAACAATCGGCTTTTCTAATCCTTTTAAGAATCGAGTGCATACTGATTGTGCTACATCTTCAAAATGTTTTTGTAACGTAGAAGTTGTACCCGAAAGATAAGTGTGATCTATAAACATTTCCTCTTTTGCAATTGTAAAATCGAGTTGTGAAGTGCTACATGTTTTGCAAAAAATAAGTTTGAGCGGGTAGGATTTTTCAGAACTTAATTTTTCAGGCCTGATAAAACCATTTCCCCAGGGCTGGTCTCCTAAATCCAGAACTAATTCGAAGTCCGTAGAGTCGCAAACTCGACACTTTAAGCTGCTCAAAGGGGGCCTCCGCCATGTTTACCGGATGTTCAACCTGTAGAGTACAGAACATACCTTTCTATGGGCTTAAATAGGAGTTTTTGTGGCAAATGTATTAGTCACTGGTGGTGCGGGATACATTGGAGCTGTTCTGGTTCCAGAACTTTTGGAGGATGGCCATAAGGTCACCGTCCTCGACAACTTTATGTACAAGCAAAATTCACTGGCAGCCTCCTTTGTCAATCCAAATCTAAACGTAGTTGTTGGCGACATCCGAGATAGGGCTTTGGTTGCCCGGGAAGTCGCTAAACATGAAATTATCATTCCGCTTGCGGCAATTGTTGGGGCACCCGCTTGTAACCGTGATGCGACAGCAGCAGAAAGCATCAACCTGGATGCTGCATTGAACATTATTTTATTGGCTTCGAGTGATCAAAAAGTTATTATGCCAACAACCAACAGTGCTTATGGAACTACAAGAATCGGTGAAGTCAGTAGTGAAACAAGTACGCTGAATCCAATCTCGAGTTATGCGAAACATAAAGTTGAAGTCGAAACTGCACTCATGAATAATCCACTCAACGTTAGCTTCCGGCTCGCTACTGTTTTTGGAATGTCTCCAAGAATGAGGCTAGATCTTTTGGTGAATGATCTGTGCTACCGGGCGATTCATGAACGCTCTGTTGTCCTCTTCGAAGCCGACTTTATTCGAAATTATGTCCACGTTAGGGACGTATCGAGAGTTCTTCGGTGGGCGATTCATTCCGAGAAATCTGACGGAGAAGTTTTTAATTTTGGCCTAACAGAGGCAAACCTCTCGAAAAAGATGCTTTGCGAAGCAATTCAACGTCACGTTCCGTCTTTTGTATTTGTTGAAGCAGAATTTGGAAAAGATCCTGACCAAAGAAATTACACGGTTTCAAACGAAAAAATTGAATCAACTGGGTTTTCTTTTGAATACGGCCTAGACCGAGGATTGATTGAACTGGTAAAAGGACTGGCGACACTGAGAAATAGCCAGTACTCAAATCTCTAATTTATTCATGTTGTACTTAATCGATTCGAGTGCCAAAAATTTAAGTGGGCATAATCTGGAATATCTCAAAAGAATTTCAGAAAAAACTAAATCTGAATTCTTAATTCTTGGAAGGAAAGATTTGATTAGCGATGTCAATCCGAAATATCGCCCAACTTTTGAGTTTGGGACTTGGGATTTTGGGCGTTTTGGCTTTTCTGTCAAGTATCGTGAAGAAAGTTTGGGTCAAAATGCAAAAACTTTGAAGCCAACGTTGAGATTTATAATTACGGAAAAATACCTTGAAAAAATAGCTGCTGTTTTAGCAAAAAAGTTGCAAGGTTTGATTTTGCTAATAGTTTCACTGTCTAAACAAAGTAGATGTTATAGACGTGACCTACGTAATGGGCTGAAGGGCATGAAATTGGAATCTACAATTTTGATTTCCACAGCGAATGCCCGTGAGTTAATTGGCCTGAGTGGGTGGATTGCTGAATCTGATCCGAATAGGTACTCAATATCTGTAATTCTCAGACGTCCCATTGTGGATTTGCGGTCTTTTATCGAACTTCCACTAATTTTTGTAGACGCTCTCCTTTATATATCAGTAATTCAGAAGCTTGCAAACAAGGTTAAGTTTTTTGCCGATACGCCAGGATTAGCAGCACGAATTAGCGAGAGGAGTGGGAAGGAGATCGGCTGTGTTGCTGCAATGGGTTTTGAAAAACAAAATGAAAAACTCGATTCGTTGCTTGATGTTGCAGTTGCACCTAATTCTCGAATAGAAACACGCTATGAGTTAAACGGTTTACATAATATTCCGGATCTAAGCTCCCAAATGAAAATCAATCTTGACTCAAATAAGTATCGTGAATTATTGTCAAGGACAAGGTCAGTAGTACTGCCTTATGATCCTTTAAGGTATCGCTCGCGATCTTCTGGCGTGTTTGCCGAAGCATTGACTTTGGGAATTCTGCCAGTAGTTCCAACAGGGACCTCCATGAGTAGAGAGCTCACAAATTTGAATTCTAAAATCCTGCCAACTCCGAAATTCGTGACCGAACTAGCATTTGGGGAAGCGATTGACATCGGTCAATTTGGACAAGAGGAACTGCTGGTCACAGTGAAGTCAAATTTTAAATGTTCACTAATCTTGGAAATTTTGGATGGGGGAATTCGCATAACGCGCTCGGCTCATGATTTTTTTGAATCGAATGCGGTCGATTCTTTCTTGATTAGACCCACTAACAACACAATTTTATCGCTCAAATCTGATCGAAGTTTTATTCATCATAGAGATAAATTCGGCATTGCATTTACTCAGCTAAATGAAACTTTATTTGGGATTCCTTATTTGCCTGGAGATTTACCCTTAGCGCTTTCTCTCCTGAAAACTACAATATTTCATAGCGCCGATCATTCAAAAATCAAAGAACACTCACCATCTTCAATTTGTCAATCGTTGGGCATCTAAGGTGGTAAACATCAATGAGGTTTTTGTTCAAAAATTTACCCACTTTAAAGGTGAAAAAATATTATTTCTTGACCGGGATGGGACCTTAAATCAAGATAAAGGTTACGTACACAAGAAGACTGACTTAGAGATTCTCCCAGGAGTTATTGATTTTCTAGTTCGTGCAACCAAGCTAGGTTTTGGGATGGTTTTGGCAACTAATCAAGGCGGCGCCGCATTAGGCAAGTATTCAATAGAAGAGTCTTTGGAATTCAACTCCGCGATTGCATCTGAATTTTCTCAGAACAACATTATCCTTTCGGCCGCATATATTTGCTTCCATCATCCACTTTCTTCGGACCCGAAGAAGCGAGACTGTTCGTGTCGCAAGCCAAAACCTGGAATGTTAACAAAGGCGCTTCTAGACTGCAGGATAGGCAGTGACAGAGCTCTTATGATTGGTGATCAAGAAACTGATGCGCAAGCTGCTGCTAGCGCTGCTATCAAGTTTCAAAAAGTTGGTAGCCGAGAATTATGGGTAATGGCGGCTACCCAGTTGGAGGAATTTTGATTATCACACGAACTCCTTTGAGGATCAGTTTTCTCGGTGGCGGATCAGATTTCCAGGAATTTTTCAAAGATAACTCTGGATATGTTTTTGGGTCATCGGTCAATCTGTTTGTTTACACAGCGGTTCTTCAGCATTCAGAACTAGCTGACAATAAATTCAAGTTAACTTACAGAATTAATGAGTCTGTGGACAGAATAGAAGATCTTCAGCATCCACTGGTTAGGGAAATTCTCAAGAAATACCATACGGAAGATTCAGGGTTGCACATTGCAACTCTCGCAGATGTGCCTGCTAAGACGGGCCTTGGTAGCAGTTCGGCTTTTGCCGTTGGTTTGATAAATGCAATCTCAAATTTGCATGGCGCAAGATTAAGTCCAGTGAAATTAGCAATGTCAGCTATTGACATTGAACGAAATGTCCTCAAGGAGCCCGGAGGATGGCAAGACCAGTGTCATAGTGCCATTGGTGGATTGAATTTATTTAAGTTTGAGAATAGCTCGTTTACTAGAGAGTTTGAAATTACAGATTTTGATTTCACTGAATTACTTTCTAGCAAGTTAATCCTGGTAGCAGCCGGCGAGGCCCGCGACTCCGGAGATCATGCTGTTGTAACTTCTAAATATTTGCCGAGTATAGAAGGTAAGAAACTTGCAAGTGAAATGGCATTAATTGCAAAGCAAACAGCTGATTTAATGTTGAGCAAGTTGCCCGCGAGAGATAAAATTGAAATTCTCGCCGAGGCCATGAACAGGAGTTGGAACCTAAAGCAGCAACTTGGTTCACATCACTCGAATGAAGTTTCTCAGACAATACAAACCGGACTCAATGCTGGTGCAATTTCTGCAAAACTCTGTGGAGCTGGTGGTTCCGGTTTTGTATTGTTTATCCTTGGAGATATTTCCAAGGAAGCATTTATAGCTAAATTTCCAGATAACAGAATCCAAGAAATAAGTCTTTATAAAAACGGAAGTGAGATTGGACCAGCATCCTGGAACTGAAGTGTTTACCAGTACCAAATATGCTGTTCGAACATGTTATCTAAACGTATTCGACCAGCACCCTTAACGGCACTCTTTCTGGCTTCAATATCAAACCATTTTGCGAGGTCGAGAAAGCTCCGAATGCTGATTCGCTTCTTTTTGTACATGCCAAAACCCAGAAGATTTCGGAGGGTTTGGAGTTGTTGATCAGCATTCTTAAGTTTCTTCAATAAATCATCGCTCAAACTGTAATCTCCATTTTTTGCAAGATGATAAACAGTCGAAGCAATTTCAATGTCTGTACTCTTATGCTCACAATAAGATTTCCTGTAACCCAATGAATTCTCACCTAGTCTAGACATGAAGCTACGATCCGCTAAGGAGGCTTGATAAATTAGCCCGCCTGGTGTCCGAAAAATATACCAAGCCCTGATATCTTCAAGTTCAATTCTTTCAGAAGCTGTTGTGCGCTCTTCGGGATAGTTAAGAAACTCGCCAAGTACAGCGTTGATGTAAGTTACTTTCAAAGATGGCAGCACCCTTGACTTGAATTCTGTGTCGCCTGCGCCTTTAAAAGTAGAATCGTAATATCCAAACTTCTCATGAATATTTTTTCTGTACATTCCGCCCACATATGAAACATAACAAGTTTCCAGAAAAGGTGACGAAACGTTAGCGTCACGGCGATCATAAATCATAAGATCTTTCCTGAATTCACCTTTGGCATCTACTTCCGTAACAATTGAATTTGACATAACCCAATCAATCTCTGGGTTTGAGTTGAGAGCTTCTGAAAGCGCCGTGAGTGCTGTTGGATAAATTGTTTCGTCCACACCTAAAAAGCTTATGTAATCCCCCCGTGCTTGCGTAATTCCGTAATTCCAAGCGTCTTGTATTGTTACTCGCTTACTCACGCGAACCGCTCGGAGGGATATGCCTAATTCGTTGGCTAATTTAACGGAAATCTCCGCGTCTGGTGAGTTTGAGTTTGCATCAATTAAGAGAATTTCTGCGGACCCGTCTCTCAACTCTGGACATAAGGAGAGCCTTTCTAAAAACAGCGGAAGTTTGGACGCCGCGTTAAAATCGGAAACAATGACGGAAATTTTTGGTTTTTCTAGGAATTTCTTAGAATGTAGCGTTTGAATTGCTTCATAGGGGAAAATCGGAATATTCAGGAGCTGTGTGCGTCTATTCTCGAGATAATTAAAGACAGCAATTCCAGTTTGATCCTTTAACACGCACGACAAGGCTCGGGATTCTTCTTCGAGTCCTAGGCTATCTAAATCTGCAATCAAATTTGCAGCGTTAATCAACTCTGTATTATAACCTGAAAATCTTAAACTCCGTATTCCATATGTTACTTTCCTTACCATGGGAAAATCGGGTCTGCTAGATAAATGAAGGAAATGCAAAGGGCGTAAAATAATTGTCTGTTTACCACCAGTTGCTTTTCTCAAAAGAATTTTGGTTAAGAAATTGATCTGCAAGAATAAAGAGATAAGATTTATTAATTTAAAAGTTCGAAGCCAGTAAAAAAACTTGATGATGTTGATCTTCAATAAACTTAGGAAATTCTGAAGGAATTCAAAGGTCAGTAATTTTCTAAGGTAATGAAGAAAATTTCTTGTTATATTTGTTTTTGTGAAAATCAATCCATGAACTGAGTAATTCTTGGAACGTATTCTACTGCCAATAATTGAGTTGATACTAGTTTCATATTGATTCCTTTTAAGACCTTTGATAATTTCATCAATTACCTTCAAATTGTTTTTGATTTTGCTTTCATTGAGATTGGCGGCCTCAAGATGCTCTGATAGATTCTGAGCGCTTCTTACAATGTCTCTTGAGGTAATCTCTATGAAGCTGATATCAGGATATAAAGTTGAAAGGTGATGGTACGCACCGCATTCCTGAGAAATTGCCACATTCATTCCATTTGCAATTCCTTCAAGAGCAACTAAATTGAAACTATCAAATCGGGAAGGAACGATTAAAACATCCTTCTGCCCGACATAAGTACAAAGAGTTTCTAAATTTGTTGTTGCAAGATTTTCGACCGATATGTTCCTGTAGGTCGCTGACTTTACAACCTGTTCTGCATAATCCGAAAAATCACCGGTATCGCCTGCTATTTTCATTTTGATATTCTCTTGGGATATTAGTTTAATAAAGTTTGGAATTTTATCCACACCTTTTCTGCGTTCCCATCGCCCAAAATAAACAAAACTTGTTGAATGATTATCAGTCGATATCGCATCAACATATCTCGGATTTTTGATGAATAACCAAGGATTGATTTGAAGACATTTACTTAAATTCAGCTCAAGTTGTTTGGGATACCAATTATCTAAAGTAAAATAGAAGTCAACATGTTCGCGTTGCCTTTTCTCCAATTCTGAGATTCTCATGATTTGATCCTTTGAAAACCCCTCCTCATGTTCCAAGGTTTTACTCAAAGAGCCATGTATGAAAAGTGTAAGTACTTTAAAATCAACTTTGTTCCTAGTGAGAGATTCTCGGAGGAAATCGCCCACTATTTCATATTCTGGAATATCAATCAGGTCAAAGGTTTCGCCTGCCGCACTGCGAGCAAATTGTTCAGCACGCTCTGCTGCCTCTATTTCTTCATTAGTAAAGGATTTTCTGTTTTTGGCTGATTTTCTTGAATCATAGCGTTGCTTAATTCTTTTTTGGTTTAAAGTCGGCCTAGATTTGAGTTGAACTGGGTGTGCGTTATGTGGCAGATTTTTTGAATTTACTGTTTTGGTGGTAAAAAAATAGAATTCTATTTTGGGATTATCTTCAATCAAGGTTCGGTAAACTTGCTCTCCGCCGCCTAACCTAGAGTATATGTCTTTGGTAAGAATTAAGACCTTTCGAATACTGGTGTTTTCTACTCCTAGCATCATGGAGATATTATTTCTCTTTTTATGAAAAATCGTGGTTATCGCCACGATTTTAGTCGTGAAAAGATTATAATTTAGTAAATCTAAAGGAGTCTCATAAGATGAAGTTGTGGAAATTGAAGTTTAAAGAATCTGATCCTTCCAACATAAAACTTCGGGATGAAATACTCGCGCAAATTCGTTCGGAATTTACAGTGATGCCAAGATTCATGTTTCATCAGCCCCTTGACTACGACAAAATTTCACTACCTATCAAGTCGATTCAACCTGACAGAACCTCACCTCGTGTGCCTACCGATGAATTCAGATTTGGGTACTCACTGGGAGATGAATCTGTGTATTTGGAGTGGGGAGCATACGACCATGGTTTGATTTTAAATGAAATCAAAAGAGCAGGAATTATGAAGGATGGCTTGTCTATTCTGGATTTTGGTTGTTCTTCTGGTCGAGTTCTTCGTCACTTTGAAGCCCAGGTTAACAAAAATGGTTGGAGAGTTATTGGTTGTGATATCCAGGCCAGAGCAATTGAGAGTATGCGAGCAGACAATTGGCCTGATGGATTTGAGTTTTTTACTTCGACCACTCTTCCTCATCTTCCATTTGAGGACAGTTCGATAGATGTAATCTATAGTTTCAGCGTTTTTACGCATACTAAATATCTCTGGGATGCATGGTTACTTGAACTGAAAAGGGTTTTGAAGCCTGGGGGCATAATGATGCACACAGTCCATCTCGAAGATGCCTGGAAGTTCTACAACAAAAATAGAAATGAAAAGTGGGTTCAAGATTCACAAGTTCCGGAAGTTTATAACGTTGCCGAAATGAATGTTGACTTTCTCTTTGACGGCGATGCGAGCGTTAGCCAAGTTTTTTGGAAAAGAGAAATACTTGAAAATTACTGGTCACGGTATTTTGATTCCATAGAAATATTGCCACCAGCCGATCGCTTCTCGTTTCAGAATATCGTTATTTTGAGGAAATGAATTTCTAGTAGCGGCTACAAGTGTGTCGAATTCGCCAGGAAGATGTGATGTATTTACCTTTGGTAAATGGATGAAGACATTAGGAATCGAGGGCCCAATTCAAAGAATCTCTCAAGCTGGGATCTTTGCCGCGTTAAGCATATTGTCTGACAGATTCCGCATGCATCACTAGGTAGTGTTTGAGTATTTCCTCGCAAATACCCTCAATCCAACCGCACCACGCCATTCGGTGTCATCACATGCACAGCAACAATGCCTGACTCTCCATCATTTGCAGACTCTGCAACCCATTCAACTTCAACGTCGGAGCCAATTGCTGCACGTAGCTCTGATCCAAGCCACTCTTCAATGCGTGATTCGTCTCCTGCGATTTCAACTTTAACAATCTTTGCAATTGCTTTTCCATCTGTTGATGGATGATCAAGTGATAGCCACTCAATAAAGAATGGAAGTTGCTTATCTTCTAGTGTTCCAAGAACGCCTATTTGTTTCCACGCTAAATCTTTTCCATCTGGCTTTGTGCGGTGCCCATCAACTGCTGCGCGTCCTAAACGCTTTTCAATCTTTGAAACATCATCGACTGCAACAACCCATGTGAGCCATCCGCCACCTTCTGCGGCACGTTGTGAAACAGCTTTACCAAAAGGAGTTGAGTCAGATGAGGGATGATCTAGTGGACAGACAACTTCGAGGTAGTGTCCATTTTGCAATGGAAGCGTGAAGTTGCGTGTGCCAAAACGTGGATGAATACCGCCATCAACAAATGTGCTGCCTAAGCGAGCGCCAAGACGTTGAACGGTGTCGGCTAGTTGATCATGGGAAGTTACATATGAGACATGGTCTAAGCGCATGGGTAAATCTAACCCTATGAAAAGGGGTGCTTTTTACCATTTAGCGT
>CAEZTP010000015.1_pt1 | contig 16131 bp, 13 predicted proteins | sample 7264271 | NCBI WGS metagenome assembly CAEZTP01 (sample SAMEA6813807, study PRJEB35770) | uncultured Actinomycetes bacterium | biome: Freshwater; feature: Freshwater reservoir; material: water | place: Czech Republic | collected 2017-08-18 | depth 0.5m m | reverse complement strand
GCACGAAGGCAACTTAATACGCACGAAATGGTGCCCCGAGTGGGGGTCGAACCCACACTGGGAGGATTTTAAGTCCTCTGCCTCTGCCATTGGGCTATCGGGGCGTTACCTAGTTAGTTACAAGCGGGGGTAAATCTACACTTATTTTTTGGATCTAAATCCCACAATTGTGCTTGCCTCAAATGCACAAACCATTCGTAGTTCAACTGGTGCTGGCAATTGAGAGCGCGATGCCATCCAAAATATCTGTCTCTGAGGCAATGAACTGCGTTGCTGCGGTTGCTTTCATTACCTCCGAGAGAACTAAGGCCCCGGCGGCTATGACATCAACTCGACCAGGATGCATATAACCAAGATTACTTCGCTCATCTCTATTCATTGCAAGAAACATTTCAGAAACTTTATGAACTTGCGTTGAAGAAATACGTGAAAGATGAATTGAATAACGATCATAAATCTCTAACTCAAGAGCTGCAGCGGCAACAGTTGTTGCTGTTCCGGCAACTGCAACAACTGTCTTTGCTTTGGTGATTGGAACGATCGTTGCTGCTTGGGCGATGGCCTCTTGTATATCTGTGCGAGCCAATTGGACTTGGCTGTCCGTTGGAGGATCGTTTGTAAAGTGACGCTCGCTCATTCGAACGCATCCGATATTGACACTTTTTGCCGCTTCAACTTTCGTGTTACCAAAGACAAATTCTGTAGAACCTCCGCCAATATCAACGACTAAAAAAGGACCAGAATTGGAATCTAACTCTTGAATGGCGCCTATAAATGATAATTCAGCTTCTTCAACTCCGGTAATGACTTCAACATCAATACCCAGACGTTCACGAACACCATCAATAAACAATGCCCGATTAGTTGCATCTCTGGTTGCACTTGTTGCGCAGAAACGAATCTTTTCAACACCGCGCCTTGCGATCTCTGCTGCGTATTTATCGACGGCTGCAAGTGTTCGCTCAATTGCATCTGGATGAAACTCGCCAGTTTTATCGACGCCTTGTCCAAGGCGAACAACTTCCATATCGCGCACAACTTCACGGAGTTTGTTTGACTCAACATCTGCAATCAGTAGTCGAATTGAATTAGTGCCGCAGTCGATTGCTGCTACCCGCATGGATTGCTCTTCCACCACTGTGGTAGCTGCTCTAGAGCTTCATCTCCTAGTGGATTTACATCTGGACCTGCTGCCAATGAATGAGCAACCAGTGAGTGCAAACATTTAACTCGGTTAGGCATTCCACCAGCAGAGACATTTTCTACTTCTGGCACATCCATTTGAAGTGCAGATCGAGCAGCGATGTAATCATCATGGGCAGCAGCATATGCACCAGATAATTCGGCATCTGTTTCAAGGCGATCATTCATCTGTCCCATTAATCCAGTTGTCTCTAAAGTAGAGATCACTGCAGTTAATCGTGGACATGTTGCGTAATAAAAAGTTGGAAACGGTGTTCCATCCTCTAATCGTGGTGGAGTTTCAACGACTGCAGGTTTGCCGCAGGGGCAACGGTAAGCGATTGCATGCACATCTCGAGGTGTGCGTCCAAGCTGAACTTCAATGCAATCAAGATCTGCTCGTGAAACCTCTCTCATTTACTATCAGTCTCACTTATTGATGCAATTAATCTGGCATACCAGGGTTGTCCATCGGTAAGTGCACTAGCAATTTCAGTTGTATTTTCTTCTAAACGCGATGTGGATCCATCAACAACAATGTATTGACGCTCACCTGGCAAAACAAAATGTAAGCGCTCACGAGCCTGTGACTTGATGTATTCAGGATCTTGCCAACGCAGTAGCTCTTCTCTCGCCTTTTGCAGTGCAACATTATCTGCAGAAAGTTGAGATTCAAGGGCACTAATTTGAGCTCGTTGCGTGAAGTAATGCTTAATCGGCGGTGCAATGGCAAGAGTGAAAACAAAAAGGATTGCAATAAATGCCAAGGCACGATTATTAGTTCGACGGCGAAAACTTAACTGTCGACGTGCCATTAGATGTGCTTATCCTTTAAAGCGTGGAAATGCATCACGCCCTGCATAAATTCCGCCATCTTCTAGCTCTTCTTCAATTCGAAGAAGTTGGTTGTACTTTGCCACGCGCTCAGATCTAGCAGGTGCCCCAGTTTTGATTTGTCCGCAATTGAGTGCAACAGCCAAATCAGCAATTGTTGTGTCTTCTGTTTCACCTGATCTGTGACTCATCATGCTGCGGTAATTAGCACGGTGCGCCATTTCTACCGCATCAATAGTCTCTGTCAAGGTTCCGATTTGATTGACCTTTACTAATAATGCATTTGCCGTATTTCCTTCAATTCCACGAGAAAGTCGCTGCGGATTTGTTACAAAAAGATCATCGCCAACGATTTGAATGCGAGAACCTAGAACCTTAGTCATCTGAGTCCAACCAGCCCAATCTTCTTCATTGAGTGGATCTTCGATGGAGACAATTGGGTAGGCATCAACTAACGATGTGTAATAGGCAATCATTTCATCTGATGTTTTTGAAGCACCCTCAAATGTGTACATGCCTTTTTCATGAAATTCTGTTGCAGCAACATCCATTGCTAATGCGATCTGACTGCCGGGCTTAAATCCTGCAGATTCAATTGCTTCTAGAATCAAATCCAGAGCTGCTCGATTGCTCTCTAGATTTGGCGCGAAACCACCTTCATCTCCTACAGATGTTGCTAAGCCACGCTTTTTTAGAACAGCCTTGAGTGCGTGATAGATCTCGGCGCCCCATCGAAGTGACTCACGAAAAGTTGGAGCCCCGATTGGTGCAATCATAAATTCTTGAATATCAACATTTGTATCTGCATGTGCTCCACCATTGAGAATATTCATCATTGGAACCGGAAGCACATGTGCATTGGGTCCACCCAAGTAACGGAATAATGAAAGATCGGCAGAATCTGCTGACGCCTTAGCTACAGCAAGTGATGCACCAAGTATTGCGTTTGCGCCGAGTCGGGATTTATTTGGTGTTCCATCTAATTCGATCATCGCAGTGTCAATCAAGCGTTGATCTTGTGAATCGTAGCCAATGATCTCTGAGGCAATTTCGTTGTTGATAAACGCAACTGCCTTTTCAACACCCTTACCTAAATATCTCTTTCCACCATCTCGAAGTTCAGATGCTTCAAATGCTCCAGTTGAGGCCCCGCTTGGAACAGCTGCACGTGCCTGAGTTCCATCTTCTAATTCAATTTCAACTTCGACCGTAGGGTTTCCGCGGGAGTCAAGAATTTCACGAGCACCTAATGCTTGGATTATTGCCACGTACGTCTCCTCTGATTTTTTCCAACGATCTCAACTACGAAATCGCATTGATTGAAAGATTTGATCTGAAGTTATATGGCAAATACTACCGTGAGTTAACTCATAATACCTATGAAATCGATAGATACTAAAAATTGAAAAATAATCTAGTTGGTGTTTTTGGATCTGGAGCAGTAAGAGGATCTGAGTAATCAATCTCTGCCTCATAATCCCCACTATCTTCAGCATCCAAAATCATTCTTCCAATTGTTTGAGCGTTTGTAGTTCCCCAAAAGTTTTCATATGCGGACATAAAAGCGTTGTCGTGCCCTTCTCTGATACGAAGTGCGGTATATGGCCCTCTAGTAAAGGAGTTTTTCGTTACTAAGACTTCTGAGCCATAAGATGCCCATACCTCAACCCAATATCCGGTTGTGCTCTTCCCAATAAACAAATTATTTCTAAACACTAGTTCTTTGCCAGACTCATAATCTCTAGCTCTAAACCCAACACTAAATCCACCACTTGCTCTGAAGACATTCCCTTCAATATATGAAGAGGCACCCGGATACCAGATATATGAGTAGTCACTAACATTTACTACCTGAGAATTCCTCAAGTTAAAAGATGCATATCCTGCATTACCAGATGGAGCAAGTAAAGCTCCTCCACCAGAAAAAGATGCATGATTAATATCTATTTCAGAGGCAGCAGATGAACCTTGAACAGAAAAATACGATTTTATCTTTCCGGAGAATTTCACAAAATTATCTGAAGTCCCTGCAACTTTTAACCTTCCTTTTACTCGAAAACTTCCACTTGATGTCAGTTTAATTTCTACACCTGGCTCAATATAGACATCGACTCCTGCAGCAATATCAACTGTATTTGAGACAAGGTATGGACTATTCTCGATTGTTAAACGAGCATCTTCCTTGATAACTCCCTTTAATCGCTTTGGTAACACTTTAAACTGGGAAACATCAATTGAACTCCAAGCATCTAAATTTGCTTCATTTACATCGCCTAGTGTTTTTGATTTTTCTTTTTTAGCTTTTTCGGCAGCTGCTTTTGCTGCTGAATCTGCTGCACGCTTTGCTGCAAGTGCATCTTCTGTAGCTTTCTGGGCAGCGCGAGTTGCAATCTCTTCCTCACTTAATGTTGGGGTTGGAGTTCGCGAAGGAGTTGGAGTTGGGGTTGGAGTTCGCGAAGGAGTTGGAGTTGGAGTTGGTGCTACAACTGAAATACTTCCCAAAGCTTCAACATGGGTATACCAGGTTGCTATATCTCGTGCTTGTGCCTTTACATACCAAGTTCCTAAAGATATTGAAGGCGGAAGCTGCACACTTGCTTGATAAGTTCCATTTGTTTGAGTTCCGCTTACTAGTGATGCGCCACTAAATTGATAATCTGGTGAGCCAGCGGGATTTTTACCTGAAACTTTCCATAGTGAAACAACATTGTAGCTACAGCATCCAGCGTTATCAGTAATTTGATATGTGAAATTGAATGACTCGCCTGGATTGAAAGTACTCTTTGGAAACACCCCCGAATTTGGCACCATAACTGGTAGATCTTTATCAATTATAAATGAAGCCACTTGTTCTAAATGGGTGTATCTACCAAAGTTATCAATTGCTTGAACCTTCACATAGTAAGTACCTGTTTCAAGTGAAGTGGGGGCAACAAAGGAGACCTGGTATCTACCATCAGTTGCACTGCCGCTTACTCGAGTATGAGATGCACCTATTGAGTAATACACCTGGTTGCTATTTACATTTCTACCGGAATCCTTGTAAACGCCAATTAATGATGTGCTGCAGCAACCGACATCATCGGTAACTCTGTAGGTGAGAATAAGTGATGCATTTGGCGCAACAATATTATTTGAAATAATACCCGAGGAAGGATCAACGACTGGTAATTGCGTGTCATTTGCTGAGGCAGTTATTGGATTTAGGATAGAAAACAAAAGAAAGAACCCAGTAAACACAGCAGTAATTTTGGCTTTCACTTGCACTCCTTCGATGCTACCCCTGATCTAATACTCGATAGTTTAACTCATGCGGGAGTCTAAAATCTCGAGCAATCTCAACTCTGTAGGAGAACCTTTTGCTTTTCAGCCATTAAGGTTAAATACACTTCGGCCGGAGATATCACGTCTTTCACTAAATACTTGGACTTTAGGACATCTTCCAAAACTTTCAATTTAGGGAAAAGTGCCTCTTGAGCATTACTAAGTGCTTCATCCGCGAGAAAAAATGCATTGAGCCCTTGTTCTTCCATTAATTTTGGAAGACAGAATGGTTCTTCTTCACTGAAGTTGGGGCACCACTGTCGATAAACATCAGTTATTTTTTGTTCCGATAACTCAATAACTGCCACTGCTTCGCGAATTTCGTCCCAACGTGCATCTCCTGAAATCACTTTTCGTAATAATTCGATGTCTAAGTTATCTCCTTCATAACTTTTGAGACCCAATGATTCTTTAAAAGAACTAAGTGATTGCTCGGATATTTCCTTGTCACTTCCAGGAATAAAAAGTGCAAGATTACCTATTAGAAGTACCTCATCGAAAACAGCACCCTCAGAATAGATGCGGTTACCACCTTCTCCACCAACGCAAATTGCGATTTGGTCTTGATTGACAGTCCAAAGCTCTCCTGGTTTGTCACAGGGTTCTTCTGTTGCAGAATTCGGAGATTGACCGCAAGCTGTGAGCATTGTTAGAGCAAATAAGAATGCAATTATCCGAATAGACACTCGATAAGAATACTGAAACAGTTAGCGAAATATCAACCAGTCATAAGTTAACTCTGAGTTTTCGAACGAATCTGATTACTAACTCGAATCGCTTCCTTTCGAAGGGCAGCCTCAGCATCGATTCCATTGGAATGAGCCCATGCAATAACTGCATGCAGAGCTTGGCCAACTGCGCTTTCATCTGCATGAGCCTCTAATGCATTTGCTTGAGGAGTATCCACATGAACATTGAATTTTTCTGCGCGATATAAGAGTTTTTCCAGTAGAGGTAGAGCTGGCTGAGAAAGGGCAACTCCATCAACTGGTGAAGTTCGACCTTTCTCTTTCTTTTTTATCTCTTCCCAATTTTCGAGAACTTCTTCAGATCCACTGACTTTAAGGCCAGCAAATACGTGAGGGTGTCTACGAATTAACTTGTCAGCAATTCCCTCTGCAACATCTTCAATCGTAAAAGGATCTGTTGGATGATCCTCTGCCATTCGTGCATGGAAATAAACTTGAAGTAAAACATCACCTAACTCTTCGCGCATATCGATGCGGTTTCCATTTTCAACCGCTTCAATAAACTCATATGACTCTTCTAGAAGATATTTGAGCAAAGACTCATGCGTTTGTTCGGCATCCCATGGACATCCACCAGGAGAGCGCAAAGTATCCATTACTTCAACTAATCGTTGAAGTTGAGATCCTTGCATTGTGAATTAGTTTCCAGATGGAGTAACGGCTGAACCTGCGGCGTCGCTTGCAACCACATCTGCAGTCTCTGGATTCCATGCACCGTATCTTGGATTAACAGTCACTCCAAGTTCTTTTGCTTTTGCAACAATTAATCTCTGAATTTCTGATCCGATTTGTTGCTCTGGAACGCCGCTTGCTGCAATCAAACTGCTAATTTTATCTGAGAAAGTTCTCGCTTCAATATACAAGTCCAAATCTTGTGCTGCTAAGCCAGCAGCCACAAGTGCGATTGGTAGCTGATCGGCTCCACCCACTTGCTGCAAAATTGCAGCTCTCTGACTATCGATCTCTGCTTTTGTGACAGTGATTTCTAACTCTGCTCCAACTTCACGAAATAGAACTCCAAGAATGTGAGAAAGTAACTGTGATCGATTAAGTGCTTCACCATTTTCAAGTTGCATCTGTGATGTATCTATTCCTGCACGTTCGGCAAGGATGGCATCAATACTTCCTTGAACAGTGGCTTGTGAGATTCGAGTTCCACCAACTGTTGCAGCTGCACCAACTTGCGCGCATCCAGAAAGCACTACGGCTAACGCGGCAACTGCGCCTATAAGAACTTTTTTCACGTTGATCTCACCTTCTCTTGCTTAGCCAAGTTGGTTAAGGGCCTCAACGACCCAGGCCAGAAGAGAAGTATCCACTATTTCTGGCGTATTTGCTGACGGGTCCCAGACCGCTGCTTTCGGTAAGGCAACTAAAGCAGTATTTGTGGTGGTCTTATAAATAGAACCTGGATACATGCGTGCCAATCGCAGCTGCTTTGACTCTGACAAAACCAAGGGAGAAAACCGTAGAAATTTTCCTTGCACAATTACTTCTGTTAACTTCAAAGCCTTTGCTTGTGCTCGCAATGATGCAACACCTAGAAGCGATTGTGCTTCCTCTGGAAGTGGGCCAAAGCGATCGATTAGTTCAGACTCGATTGAACCAACATCCTCCGCTGACTTTACGTCAGCTAATCTGCGATACAAATCTAACCGCAATCGCTCTCCCGGTACATACTCGGTAGACAGATGCGCATTTATTGGTAGTTCAACTTTGCACTCTAGAACTTTCTGATCTGTTTCAATAATGCCGGATTTATAATCTTGAACTGCTTCGCCAACCATTCTCATATACAAATCAAAACCAACATCTGCAATGTGTCCTGATTGCTCCCCACCCAAAAGATTTCCTGCACCGCGAATCTCTAAATCTTTTAATGCCACACGCATTCCCGCACCTAAATCAGTGTTTGTTGCAATTGTGGTCAATCGTTCGTGGGCCAATTCCGAAAGTGGCTCATCTGGCGAATACAGAAAATATGCATAGGCTCTTTCACGCCCTCTTCCAACTCGACCTCGAATTTGGTGTAGTTGAGAGAGTCCAAATCGATCAGCCCGTTCGACTATTAAAGTATTTGCATTTTGAATATCTAAACCACTTTCAACGATTGTTGTGCAGACTAAAACATCAAAATCACGGTTCCAGAAAGCCAAGATGACATCTTCTAACTCTCCTTCTGACATTTGGCCATGTGCAACTCGAATGCGCGCATCAGGAACTAATTCCTTTAAGTGAAGAGCTGTTCGATCAATACTTTCAACGCGATTGTGCAAATAGAAAATCTGACCATCTCGCAAAAGTTCACGGTGAATTGCAGCAGCAATCTGCGCGTCCTCCGCGGGGCCAACGTAAGTCAAAATTGGATGGCGCTCTTCTGGCGGTGTTGTAATCGTAGACATCTCCCGAATTCCAGTTACTGCCATCTCTAGTGTTCGAGGAATAGGTGTTGCTGACATGGCCAAAACATCAACTGTGGTTCTCAATTTCTTTAAGGATTCCTTTTGCTCAACGCCAAAACGTTGCTCTTCATCTACAACAACAAGCCCAAGATCTTTGAAAATAACATCATTTGAAAGAATTCGGTGAGTTCCTATAACTACATCAACGCTTCCTGCCGCTAACGCGCTAAGAATCTCTTTACTCTCTTTGGCAGAGTTAAATCTGGATAAACCTGCAACTTTTATTGGAAAGCCGGAATATCTTTCTGTAAATGTCTTGGTATGCTGTTGTACAAGCAGAGTTGTCGGAACAAGTACAGCAACCTGTTTGCCATCTTGAACAGCCTTAAATGCTGCACGAATAGCAATTTCTGTTTTCCCATAACCAACATCACCGCAGATAATCCGATCCATTGGATATGCACGTTCCATGTCGGCCTTGACTTCATCAATAGTTGACAGTTGGTCTGGAGTTTCAATATATGAAAACGAATCCTCTAACTCTCTTTGCCACGGTGTATCTGGTGAAAATGCGAATCCTGGTGAACTTGTTCTTGCCGCATAAAGTCTGATCAACTCTCCTGCAATTTGTCGAACTGCTTTACGTGCGCGGCTCTTTGCTTTTTGCCATTCACCACTTCCTATTCGGTGAATTGTTGGAGCTTCTCCGCCAACATATTTAGAAACCTGTTCTAAAGTATCTGTAGGTACAAATATCCGATCTCCAGGCTGACCACGTTTGGCCGATGCATATTCAATGATCAAGTATTCGCGTGTGACTCCGCCAACTGTTCGTTGCATTAACTCCACGTAGCGGCCGATTCCATGTTGTTCGTGAACGATAAAATCTCCAGCTTTGAGCTCTAATGGGTCAATTGCTTTCTTTCTTTTTGTTGGTAATCGCTCACTATCTTTAACGCTGCCCTTACTTCCTGTTAAGTCTCTTTCGGTCATAAAGAAAATCTGATCGGATTGACTTTCAAATCCATGAGTGACGACTGATGTCGTTATATTGATGGTTGCCTTAACGGGTGCATCAAACAAACTTCCCATGATGTTGACTGGTAAATCTGCTGCTCGAAATATCCCGGCATAGCGCTCTAACATTCCGTGGCCGTGAGTGGCGAATACAACTATTTGACCTCTTTCGAGGGCTTGTTTTAGCACCTCTACTGTTCTCTCAATGTCACCTCGCATTGGGTCTATTGCGCTGTAATCTAGAAATTCTGTTCCTTCTGCCAAATCACTTCCGTAAACACTTAACTCTGCTCGAGGCAGATTCATTTTCACAATTTCTTGATTTAACTCATCCCAAGAGACATAAGTTTCTAAACCATGATTAATTGGAGCAGCTGCGCCCAAAGCAGCATTAGACCAGGATGCATTGAGGAACTCGTCATTTGTGGCAAGTAGATCATCTGCTCTAGATGCAATTCGCTGCTCATCAACAAAAACTATCTGCGTATCTTTAGGAACTCTAGTCAATATTGTTTCAGTCTTTTCAACCAACAAAGGAATCAGTGACTCCATACCTTCAAAAATGATTCCTTCACTTATTTTTTCGAGCATCTCCTCAGCGCCGGCATTTTGACCTTTTGCCTTTTGTGCTCGTTTTTTTACATCTTCCGTGAGTAATAGTTCGCGACATGGAAATATCGTGATGCTTGAATCTACTGGCTTTATTGTCCGTTGATCAGAGACTTCGAAGAAGCTAATATCTTCAATTTCGTCACCAAAGAAATCAATTCTCATTGGGTAATCACTGAGTGGCAAAAACAAATCAACTATTCCACCTCGCACGGCAAACTCACCGCGGCGTTCAACTAAATCAGTCCGTATATATGCAAGAGATGATAAGTGCCGAACAAGTTCTTCCATCGACTGTTCTTGACCGACTCGAAGTTGCAAAAGTGGTCTAGAACCTAATTCACTAATAATGCGGTGAATTACACCTCTAACTGGGGTCACAATTATTGGATGTAGTTTGTGCTTCTCTTTGAGCGCATACAAGCTCTTAATTCTTAAGGCGACAGTATCGCTGCGAGGACTCAATCGTTCATGAGGCAAAGTTTCCCATGCAGGAAATTCAATAACATTGTCATAAAGTTCTCGAAGTTCATTAACTAAATCTTCACTACTTCGACTAGAACTTGTAACGACTAATAAAGGGTGTTTTGATGCCCGTGCAGCTAAAAGAAACGGAAAAGTTGAAGAAGGTCCAACTACTCGTTGCGCATTGATGAATTGTTTTGACAGCAAAGGAATAACTCCTCGCATGTGCTGCCTCCAATGCCTTAAGGCCCCAACTTCTAACTACCCAGGGTCTGGGAGCAAAAGGGGGCTTACAGCGCAGATTCTAATTGTTTTGATGGCTGAGTCATACCTGAGATGATTAAGCAATGAGCCACAGCAAAATTGCCGCTGATGATGCCGGATTGCGCAGCGATGTAAGGCGACTGGCGGATTTGTTGGGTCAGACATTGGTTCGACAAGAAGGTCCCCAGTTACTTGAACTAGTGGAAGCTGTTCGAAAGTCTGTCCGTGAGGGTTCAAGTGAAGAAGTTTTAGCAAACATTACCGATGAAGAATCAGTGCAGTTAGCAAGAGCCTTCAGTACGTATTTCAATTTAGCAAATGTTGCTGAACAAATTCACCGTGCACGAGTGCTTTCACATTCACGTGCAACGGGAGGGTCTTGGCTTGTACGGGCAGTTGATCGAATTGAAGAAGCACTTTTGCAACAGTCTCCAGGACACCAATTCAACAAAGACGATGTATCTCGATGGATTGGTGAGATGTCTGTCCGCCCAGTTTTTACGGCTCACCCAACAGAGGCTGCACGTCGTTCTGTCCTTAAAAAACTTGGAGCGATCGCAGATTTACTCAATGATCCAGACAATGCATCACAGCAAGACCGACTTGCAGAAAATATTGATTTGCTCTGGCAGACAGATGAGCTTCGCTTGGGCCAACCGGAACCTTTAGATGAAGCGTTAAATGCGCTCTACTACCTTGATGATTTATTCACTCAAACGGTTCCAGAAGTTTTAAATGATTTTGCAAAAGAACTAAAGAGAATTAAGGTCGAAGTTCCTGTAACTGCGCGGCCATTATCTTTTGGTAACTGGATCGGTGGAGATAGAGACGGCAATCCAAACATTACTGCTGAGATCACGACCAAGGCCATGGTTCTACAAGTAGGTCATGCGATACGTGTGACAATTGCAGCAATGAATGATCTTCGCCAGATGTTGTCAGTTTCAACCAATATTGTTGGTTCTACTCCAGAACTGACTGCATCAATTGAGAAGGACTTTAAAAACATTCCAGAATTTGAGCCTCGATTTTTAAGATTAAACGCCGAGGAGCCTTATCGACTTAAGGCAACAGCAATCGTGCACCGCCTTGCATTTACCCGAGATCGCCATGCGGTCGGTGCGTCTCACGTTGCCAACCGAGATTATGAAAACACTGCCGAACTCCTCTCTGACCTTGTTTTGATGCGAGATTCATTGCTAGCTAATCGCGGTGAGTTAATAGCTACTGGCTTACTTGAGCGAACAATTCGCACAGTAGCTGCTTTTGGAATCACTCATGCAACCATGGATATTCGTGAACATTCAGATGCTCATCACAATCTCTTAGATCAGGTTCTAGATATTCCAGGGTATCTTTCTAAAACACACGATGAGAAGTTTAATCTTTTGATTGAAATTCTTGCAGCAGATACATCTTTAAACACATCAAAATTGGATTCATCAGGAAAACGAGTTTTAGATACCTTTGTTGCAATAAACGATTTAATCGATCGATTTGGAACCCAATCTATTGAGACCTACATCGTATCTATGACTAAAGGAGCTGATGATTTAATCGCACCGATTGTCATCGCTCAACAGGCGGGACTAATCTCGCTCAAGGAGAAGAAAGCGCGAATTGGTTTCGCCCCTCTACTAGAAACTGTTGCTGAACTTCGATCATCTGGGGAGATTCTTGACAAGCTGTTGAGCAATTCGACTTACCGTCAATTAGTTTCTCTACGCGGTGATAAGCAAGAAGTAATGCTCGGTTATTCAGATTCAAATAAAGATGCGGGTATTGCAACTAGCCAATGGGAGATCCATCGAGCACAAAGATCTCTTCGAGATGTTGCAAAAAAACATGGAGTAAAACTCTGCTTGTTTCATGGCCGAGGTGGCTCGGTTGGTCGCGGTGGTGGGCCAACGTATGACGCACTGATTGCACTTCCTTGGGGAACTGTTGACGGTGCTATAAAAATGACTGAACAAGGTGAAGTGATTAGTGATAAATATGCACTTGCATCACTTGCCCGAGAGAATATTGAACTAACACTTGCGGCATCACTCGAGGCAACGGTTTTAAATCGTGGTCCACGCCAAAGCAAAGATGAGTTAATTGCATGGGGAGATTGTATGCAGTTAATTAGTGATGAATCATTCAAACAGTATCGCTCTTTGATTCAGCAACCAGATCTGCCGGCATATTTTTATGCATCTACGCCAGTAGAACAGTTAGGTGAAATGTTTCTAGGTTCACGACCATCACGTCGACCTGATGCAGCCGGTGGCTTAGATTCGCTGCGCGCGATTCCATGGGTTTTTGGATGGACTCAGTCGAGACAAATTGTTCCGGGTTGGTTTGGCGTTGGAACAGGCCTAAAGGCTGCACGCGAGGCAGGCCAATCGAAGCTTTTGAAGAAAATGCTTAAAGAGTGGCATTTCTTTACAACATTCATAAGTAACGTCGAAATGACATTAGCTAAAACTGATCTAGATTTGGCACAACGTTATGTAGATGCGTTAGTTCCGAAAGAACTTCATCACTTTTTAGATGAGATAAAAGCCGAGTTCGATCTGACAGTTTCAGAAATTTTAAAGTTAACAGGAGAAAAAACACTCCTAGGTGACCAAGAGATATTGGCTCGGACATTACAAGTCCGTGATGCCTATCTTTCTCCTATTCACCTACTTCAAATCAATCTTTTAAAGCGTGTGCGTGAGACTGATTCACCAGTAGATCCAGTTTTACGCCGAGCACTATTGCTCACAATTAATGGTGTTGCTGCTGGTCTTCGCAATACTGGCTGAGAAAGAGAAGAAGGATAAACGATTTAGCTATTAAAATTTTGCTGAGTTAATTCAAGCCCGTTTGTTATTAGCGATTCAACGGCATCAGCTGATCGCGTAATGAAATTACCGAGTTCTTTTTGTTCAACTTTAGAAAATGCTTTCAGCACAAAATCGGCTGGATCTTGTTCACCCATCGGGCGGCCAATACCAAGGCGAATTCGGAAATACTCTGCAGTTCCAAATGCTGACGTCATTGACTTTAAACCGTTATGTCCATTGTCACCGCCTGCAATCTTGGTTCGGATTGCCGAAAATGGAATATCTAATTCATCATGTAAAGCAATGATGTTTTGTGGTTCTACAGAATAAAAATTTGCAAGTGCTTTAACTGGTCCACCGGTTTCATTCATGTAACCCTTTGATTTTCCAAGAATTATTGAATGTAAATCTGCGCCATAACCTATTTTGTATGCCGCGATGTCAGTTCGTGATTTGTGGGATGAAAACTTAACTGAATGACGCTTAGCTAATTCATCAATCACCATCTGACCAATGTTGTGACGGGTGGCAGCGTATTGATCTCCTGGATTTCCCAGTCCAACTACCAACCACGTCATAACAATAAAGTCTAAGGGTTACACCCGTTACTTATCGGTCTTTTCTGCGTCAGCTGTCTCTGCCGGTGCTGCTCCATCTGCTGCAGGAGCAACTACTGCTTCTTCAACTGCTGCTGTTGACTTCTCAGATACGTGAACCACGATCATCTTAGGATCAGATGCAAGTTCAACACCAGCAGGTAACTTCACATCTGCTGCGTACTTAGAAGATCCTGATGCAAGTCCTTGAATATCAATTTCGAGGAAGTTTGGAATTGCAGAAGCATCAACACGAACATCAATTGTGTTGTGAACGTGCTCGAGAATTCCATCACGATCATGCTCACCGATAGAGTGAACAGGAACAGAAACAACAACTTTTTCGCCTCGGCGCACAAGCACAAGGTCAATGTGCTCAAGGATTTGCTTGAGTGGATCGCGAACAATTGCTTTTGGAAGAGTTAACTCATTCTTTCCATCAATAGAAATATCCAGAAGAACGTTTGCCTGCTTTAGGGCAACACCCATTTCTCTTGCTGGCAATGTTATGTGTCGTGGCTTTTCACCGTGACCGTAGATAACTGCAGGAACTAATCCATCGCGACGTGCGCGACGAGATGCACCCTTACCAAATTCGGTACGTGTGGTGCCTGTGATCTTAATTTCTGCCATTTTTACTTCTCCTCATTACTCCGGTTACTTCGGTTTAAACACAAAGTCCCAGCAGGAGAAAAATCTCTTACCCGTCGATCACGGAAAGCTATTCGCTACCCTCGCCGGAACAGGGCAAACAGTATCTTCGACGGCTGCAATTAGGCAAATCAATCTGCATTGGTCAAAAACTGCAGGTTCCCCAAGCCAAAATGCGGGCTTGGCCTACGAGAGATCTCAGATTTTATGAATGTCCGTCGAAAAGACTTGTGACCGATCCATCTTCGAAGACTTCCCTAATTGCGCGAGCCAAGAGCGGGGCAATTGAAAGCACAGTTAAGTTATCAAATTTCTGATCTTCTGAAACTGGCAAAGTATTTGTAATAACAACTTCTGATGCACGAGAGTTCTTAAGGCGGTCAACTGCAGCTCCACTAAAGACTGCGTGGGTTGCCGCAACAATTACATCTTTAGCTCCTGCTTCAAATAATGCATCTACTGCCTTTGTAATTGTGCCGGCAGTATCGATCATGTCATCAATAACTACGCATGTTTGGCCTTGAACATCACCAACAACGCGTCCAACAGTTGCCTCATTTGGAATTCGTGGATCGCGAGTTTTATGGATAAATGCAATTGGGCAACCACCAAGAAGGTCAGACCAACGCTCAGCTACTCGCACCCGTCCAGAGTCTGGGGAGACAATTGTTAAGCGTGATCGATCAACTTTGCTGCCTACATAGTTAGCAAGCATTGGAAGTGCAAATAGATGATCAACTGGCCCATCAAAAAATCCTTGAATTTGTGAAGTATGAAGATCAACTGTCATTAATCGATCAGCGCCTGCAGTTTTAAAAAGATCTGCCATTAAGCGAGCTGTGATTGGTTCACGGCCTCGACTTTTCTTGTCCTGTCTTGCGTAACCATAAAATGGTGCAACAACAGTGATTCGCTTTGCAGATGCACGCTTGAGTGCATCGACCATAATCAACTGCTCCATGATCTGTTTATTAACTGGAGTTGTGTGACTTTGAATTACAAAAGCATCACAGCCACGAACTGATTCTTCGAAGCGAACAAATATTTCACCGTTTGCAAAATCATAAGCAGAAGTTGGTGTTAAAGGAATTCCAAGTTCGGCAGCAACCTCATCGGCTAACTCTGGAAATCCGCGGCCGGCAAAGAGACGTAATTTCTTTTCGGACGTTAATCGGATTTCGCTCATTAATCTGCCCTTTCTTACTTCTTCTTTTTATCAGAACTT
>CAEZTP010000011.1_pt1 | contig 18332 bp, 19 predicted proteins | sample 7264271 | NCBI WGS metagenome assembly CAEZTP01 (sample SAMEA6813807, study PRJEB35770) | uncultured Actinomycetes bacterium | biome: Freshwater; feature: Freshwater reservoir; material: water | place: Czech Republic | collected 2017-08-18 | depth 0.5m m | reverse complement strand
TATGTGAGGAGATCAGTCTAGATGATGAGGCAAGAATAAATTGCAACGTGGCGAAATTGGCAACACAGGGCTAATCGGCATAGGGTTCGCGACATGCCTAAGAAGCCTGTTAAGAAAGCTCCGCCAGTTAAAAAAACTGTAAAAAAGGCGGCAACAAAGAAAGCTGCGCCGGCCAAAAAGGCTGTCAAGAAGGCTGTCAAAAAAGTGTCTGCCAGTAAAAAGCCGATAAAGAAGGCAGTACCAGTTAAAAAAACTGCAAAGAAATCCACACCAGCCAAAAAAACTAGCGTTAAAAGCATTCCAGTAAAAAAGGCAGCAGGTAAAGGATTTCCATCAAAAACAACTTTAACTGTTGATGAGAAATCACAAACGGTTTCAGTCTCGACTGTGACGGCAACAGTTGTAGCACCTGTTGTTGAAGAAAGACGCCTGGTAATGCCACCACCACCACGTCCAATCAAAAGCGGCAAGAAAATTGCTCCGCTCAAGCCAATCAAAGGTGCGCCTGTTCCTGTTGTTGCTACAGAAGCCGAAGCACCATGGTCGGCGGCAGAGCTTAAGGCAGTTAGAGCTGAGATTTCCAAAGAGTTAGATCGATTGCGCAAAGAGTTGGCAATAGTTGAGTTAGAGATGGATGAACTCATTCAAGAATCTGGTGAGGGCGCTGGTGATGATCAGGCTGATGCTGGAACAAAAACTTTCGAACGTGAACACGAAATGTCATTAGTGATCAATGCTCGCGACATGGTGCTACAAACTGAACGTGCCTTAGAAAGAATTGATTCCAAAAACTATGGAAATTGTGAAGAGTGTGGTTCACCCATTGGCAAAGCCCGCCTGCAGGTGTTTCCACGCGCCACGTTGTGCATGCTGTGTAAGCAGAAGGAAGAGCGGCGCTAACTGTGCAACATTGGCGCACACTTTATGGTGTTGCCTGGTTTGTTTGGGTTTTGGATCTAGCAACCAAGTTATGGGCCGTAAGTACCCTTTCTGATCGATCCAACATCAAAGTAATCGGCGATTTTTTTCAACTCACACTTGTGCGAAATTCGGGTGCGGCTTTTTCTATTGCAGAAGGTGCAACAATTTTCTTAACTCTCTTTGGATTCTTAGTTATGGGAGTAATTTTCTATTATTCAACCAAGATAACTTCAAAAGGTTGGTCGGTTGTACTGGGCTTGGCAATGGGTGGAATTTTAGGCAACTTAGTTGATCGAGTTTTTCGTGAGCCTGGTGCTTTAAGAGGCCATGTAATCGATTGGCTTCAGATCCCCAATTGGCCAGTTTTTAACATTGCTGATTCGGCAATAGTTTCTGCAGCAGTTCTATCAATGATACTTTCACTGCGAAATATCCCACCGATTACCAGAGTAAAGTCAGATTCATGAGCCAAAGAGAGCTGCGAACACTTTCAGTCCCTGAAGGAGTAGCAGGAGAGCGAATTGATAGCGCACTAACTCGCGTTCTTGGGCTTTCTCGAACTTCCGTGGTCAAGCTGCTCGAAGATGGTGACATCACAACAAACGGCAAAGTAATGCCTAAGTCAGAACGCGTTTTAGCCGGTCAAGTCATAGAAGTTTTAATGCCTGCACCTATTAATAGTGATCCCATTCCTCTCACGCCTCTAGAAGGATTGAGCATTATTTACGATGACGAAGACCTTGTAGTTATCGATAAGCCTGTGGGATGTGCTGCTCATCCAAGTCCTGGGTGGACAGGTCCGACTGTTGTCGGAGCATTAATGGCAGCTGGATACTCTGTTTCAACATCAGGTCCAGCTGAAAGACAGGGAATCGTGCATCGTTTAGATGTTGGCACTAGTGGCTTGATGATTGTTGCAAAGAGTGATCAGGCATTCCATACGCTGAAAGATGCATTTAGAAATAGAACAGTCTCCAAGATTTATCATGCACTTGTGCAGGGACACATGGATCCTTCAACAGGAACAATTGATGCACCGATTGATCGTCATCCAAAAGAAGATCACCGCTTTGCTGTCGTTGCAACAGGAAAAGAATCGATAACCCACTATGAAGTAATGGAGTTTTATCGAGCAGTTTCAATGGCAAAAATTGAATTAGAAACTGGGCGAACTCATCAAATTAGAGTCCACTTCTCTGCCCTTCATCATCCGCTAGTGGGCGATACGACATACGGTGCTGATCCGGTGTTGGGCAAAAGTCTGGGTATGTCTAGACCGTGGTTACATGCCGCCGAGCTTTCTTTTTCCCATCCAGTTACGCAGGCCAAACTCAACTTTAAGGCCCCGTATCCCTCCGATCTCACAGGCTCACTGGCGTTGCTTTCCGACGCTGTTCTGCCATAGCCACTAATCTCGCCAATCATGTCCATTCAGAACAAAGACAATTTCGTACATCTGCATGTACATACCGAGTACTCAATGCTCGATGGTGCGGCGCGCATTAGCGAGTTGATGGCAGAAGTTAAATCTCAATCAATGCCAGCTATTGCAATGACAGATCACGGCAATGTTTTTGGTGCATTTGAGTTTTATAAAGCCGCTAAGAAAGCTGATGTAAAACCAATTATCGGAATTGAAGCCTATGTTGCTCCAGAATCACGTTTTGATAAGAAACGTGTCCAGTGGGCAAGTGGTGGCGAGGATGATGTGTCCGGCGGTGGTGCTTATACGCACATGACTATTTTGGCTGAAAACAATGAAGGTCTTGGAAACTTATTTCGCCTGTCATCACTTGCATCGCTCGAAGGTTATTACTACAAACCACGCATGGATCGCGAACTTTTAGCCAAACATTCTCGAGGTTTGATTGCAACAACTGGATGTCCAGGCGGTGAGATTCAAACCAGGCTTCGAATGGGTGCTTACAAGGAAGCGATAAAGGCCGCCAGTGATTATCGCGATATTTTTGGGAAAGAGAATTACTTTTTGGAAGTAATGGATCATGGGATCGAGATTGAATCGCGCGTTAAAAATGATCTACTTCGATTAGGTAAAGAGTTAGGCATTCCTTTTCTTGCAACTAACGACCTTCATTACACGTTGCAAGCAGATGCATCGGCACACGAGGCGCTACTTTGTGTTCAGTCAGGTTCAACATTGGCTGACCCAAAGCGTTTCAAGTTTGATAATGACTCGTTCTATGTAAAGACTCCAGCCCAGATGAGAGAGCTGTTTAAGGATCTTCCAGAAAGTTGCGATAACACATTACTTATTGCCGAAAGATGTAATGTCACATTGCGAGAGGGAGAGAATCTACTTCCGCAGTTCGAAGTTCCTACTGGTGAGACAGAAGATACCTGGCTCAAAAAACAAGCACAGCTCGGATTAAAGGAGCGAATGGGTCCAAGGATCACGCCGGCCCACGAGGCTCGACTTACATATGAACTTGGCGTGATGGAAAAAATGGGATTCCCTGGTTATTTCTTGGTAGTTGCAGATTTGGTGGCACATGCAAAGAAAGTTGGAATCCGAGTTGGTCCGGGTAGAGGATCTGCAGCAGGTTCATTAGTTGCGTATTCACTTGGAATTACAGGGTTAGATCCAATCGAACATGGCTTACTTTTTGAGCGCTTCTTGAACCCAGAACGTATCTCGATGCCAGATATTGACTTGGACTTCGATGAACGTCGAAGAAGCGAAATGATTCGTTATGCAACTAATAAATATGGAGAAGATCGCGTTGCTCAGATAATCACGTATGGAACCATTAAGTCTAAGCAGGCGATTAAAGACTCAACTCGCGTATTGGGCTATCCATATGTAATTGGTGAGAAGTTAACAAAAGCGTTGCCACCATCTGTAATGGGTAAAGACATTTCTTTATCTGGAGTCTTTGATCCCAAAGATGAACGTTATGCAGAGGCGGGAGAGTTTCGCTCACTTTATGAATCCGACTCTGACTCTAAGCGAGTTGTAGACACCGCTCGTGGTCTTGAAGGATTAAAGCGTCAGTGGGGAGTGCACGCAGCTGGAGTAATTCTCTCGCGTGAGCCTTTGCTTGATGTAATTCCAATTCATCGACGCGAAGCAGATGGAGCAATAATTACCCAGTTTGATATGGGCGCTTGCGAAGCTACAGGGTTACTCAAGATGGACTTTTTGGGTCTTAGAAACCTATCGGTTCTAGATGATTGCCTTTTAAACATAAAAGCTAACCAAGGTATCGATGTTGTGCTTGAAGATCTGACGTTAGATGATCCAAAAACTTATCAACTGCTTAGCCGTGGAGAGACATTGGGTGTTTTCCAACTCGATGGTGGGCCCATGCGCGCACTTTTAAAGAGCTTGTCACCAGATTCATTCCAGGATATCTCAGCAGTAATTGCGCTCTATCGACCTGGTCCCATGGGGGAAAACTCTCACAATTTATACGCTGATCGAAAGAATAATCGCAAACCAGTCGAGCCAATCCATAACGAACTCTCTGATTCCTTACAAGAGATTCTTGGTGATACGTACGGATTAATTGTTTACCAGGAACAGGTAATGGCTATTGCACAAAAAGTTGCAGGATTCTCTTTGGGAAGAGCGGATCTTTTACGAAAAGCTATGGGTAAAAAGAATAAAGAGATTCTAGATAAAGAGTATGTTCCCTTTGAAGCAGGTATGAAGGCAAACGGATTCTCAACTGCAGCAATTAAGCGCCTTTGGGATACTTTGATTCCATTTTCTGATTACGCTTTCAACCGAGCTCACTCAGCAGGGTATGGAGTTGTTTCCTATTGGACAGCCTATTTAAAGGCCAACTTTCCAACTGAGTACATGGCGGCGCTGTTAACTTCTGTTAAGGATGATAAAGATAAATCTGCTCTGTATCTTTCCGAGTGCCGTCGAATGGGGATCAAAGTTCTGCCTCCAGATGTCAATGAATCAGATGCTGAGTACACGCCGCGTGGTGTGGATATTCGTTTCGGTTTAGCAGCAATTAGAAATGTCGGTGAAGGTGTTGTCGCCTCCATAAAGGCTGCGCGGGAAGCAAAAGGAAAGTTCGCTTCTTTTGGTGACTTCCTAGCTAAAGTCGATGCTCAGGTTTGCAACAAGAAAACAATCGAGTCTTTAATCAAAGCTGGCGCATTTGGTTCCCTTGGTTCAACGAGAAAGGGACTCATTGCAGTTCACTTAGAGGCAATTGATTCGGTTATTGAATCAAAGAGAGCCGAAGCAATCGGACAGTTTGATCTTTTTGGGGGAGAAGAAATAACTGCGGTTTCGGGATTAGACATACAGATTCCTGAGGGTGAGTGGGAGAAATCTATTCTTCTTTCTTATGAAAGAGAGATGTTAGGGCTTTATGTTTCTGACCACCCATTACTTGGAGTGGAGCATGTTTTACGTGCCAATACAGATCTGACAATTAGTGAGTTAGTAGATGAGGGCGCACAGCATGAATCTATTGTCACTATAGGTGGTCTGATCACAAGTGTTGTTAGAAAAGTTTCACGCCAGGGAGCATCCTGGGCAGTTGTTACAGTAGAAGATCTAGAGGGATCGATAGAAGTTTTGTTCTTTGCAAACACCTACAATCAATATTCGATAACGCTAACCGAAGATCGAATCGTCACAATTCGAGGTCGCGTAGATAGACGAGAAGATGCACTCAGATTTACTGCACTTGAAATGTCCATCCCAGATATCAAGTCAGCACCAGTTGGTCCGCTTGTGATTAGCCTTCCCATGGCTCAGTGCACACCACCAGTTGTAGAGCGAATTAAAGAGATACTGAGGTCGCACCCAGGAAAACGAGAAGTACATCTTCAGTTAAGAGACAATGGTGGCAGTACCGTGATGAAGGTTGATGCGTTAATCACTTCTTCACCTAGCTTAAGCGCAGATTTGAAATCAATTTTGGGACCCAACTGCTTGGTTTAGAAACCATCGGCAAGAATTAAGGTCCAACCGATACGATTGCGGCATGATTCGCACCGTTGACCTACGCGGAAAAGCGCTATCAAAAGCAGGGTACGCCTCCTATCTTCCGCGCGCTGATTTTAATATCGATCAAGCCATGGATCTCATTCACCCAATTTTACTCAGAGTTAAAAACGGAACACAGGAAGATTTGATTCAACTTGCACAAGAATTTGATGGGGTAAAGCCAGCAGCAATAAAGGTGCCCCAATCAGATCTAGATTTAGCTTTGCAAAACCTAGATCCCAAAGTACGGCAAGCGTTAGAGGCATCGATTTCTCGAATCAAAAAAGTGCACAATGATCAAGTTCGAAGTGATAAAACTACGACGTTGGTAGACGGTGCTGCTGTGACAGAAAAATGGATACCGGTAGATCGTGTGGGGCTATATGTTCCTGGAGGACGCGCTGTGTATCCAAGTAGCGTGATGATGAATGTCATTCCAGCTCAGATCGCAAAAGTTGCATCTATAGCTGTAGCTTCTCCGCCTCAAAAAGATTTTGGAGGTTTACCTCATCCAACAATTCTAGCAACCTGTGCACTTTTGGGAATTTCAGAAGTGTATGCAGTCGGTGGAGCCCAAGCGATTGCTCTATTTGCTTATGGGATGGATGGAGTGTGTGAAAAAGTTGATCTTGTAACAGGTCCTGGAAACATCTATGTTGCTGCAGCAAAGAGAGCGTTGCGGGGAGTGATCGGAATAGATTCAGAAGCAGGACCAACTGAAATTGCAATATTGGCTGATTCGACTGCATTGCCAAGTGATGTCGCTGTCGATTTAATCAGCCAGGCTGAACACGATGTGATCGCCGCAGCAATTTTGGTCACTGACTCAGTTGAGCTAGCAGAAAAAACTGTAGATGAACTAAAGATTAGAGTCTCTGAAACGAAGCACTCAGATCGAATTAGGCAGGCTCTTTCTGGGGTGCAATCGGCGATAGTTTTGGTTGATAACTTGGATCAGGGAGTTGATGTTGTTAATGCGTATGCTGCTGAACACCTAGAGATTCAATGTAAAGATGCTCGTCTGGTATCTACCAAGATAAGAAATGCAGGTGCAGTCTTTATCGGGCGCTTCACACCGGTGTCATTAGGTGATTACTCAGCTGGATCAAATCACGTGCTTCCAACTGGAGGGTGCGCATGTCACTCAAGCGGTTTATCGGTACAAAGTTTCTTGCGCGGCTTGCACTTTGTTGAGTATTCACAAAAAGCATTTACCGAAATAGCCGAAACTGTAGTGACTCTTGCGAATGCAGAAGATTTACCTGCTCATGGCGAAGCTATTCTTGCTCGAATCGAGGATCTGTCATGAATTGGCCGTCCTGGTTACCCATTCGCCAAGATCTGCGATCACTTTCACCGTATGGTGCGCCGCAAGTACCCGCTCAAGCATTTCTCAATACAAATGAAAATCCCTATTCACCTTCTGCAAAATTGCAGATTGCAATAACGACAGCAGTTTCTGAGATATCGTCGCAACTCAATAGATATCCGGATCGAGATGCCGAGCGCTTACGTAGCAAATTAGCGGCTTACATAAATGATTCAAACTCAACACGTTTTACTCACAATAATCTTTGGGTTGCAAACGGAAGTAATGAAGTTATTCAGTCGATTTTCCTAGCTTTTGGACATGGTAAAGCTCTAGGTTTTAGTCCTTCATATTCCATGCATTCACTGATTGCAAGAGTGAGCAACACGGTATGGATTGATGGGAATCGTAATTCAGACTTCTCACTCAATGTTGCTGAAGCAATTAGTCAGATAGAAATCAACAAGCCCACGCTGACATTTATCACGACTCCCAATAATCCAACTGGTGGAGCAGTAGCGATAGTCGATATTGCAAAGATTGCTGATGCAGTAAAAGCTGTGAGCGGTCTATTGATTATCGATGAAGCTTATGCAGAGTTTTCTGAGCAAACCTCTGCAGTTACTTTGATTCCAGATTGTCCACATGTAGTAGTAATTCGAACTATGAGTAAAGCATTTGCATTTGCAGGGGCGAGAGTTGGATATTTAGTAGCAGATCATAAAGTCATTGATGCAATGCTCATAGTTCGACTCCCATATCATTTAAGTTCAATTACGCAGGCTGTTGCAGAAGTTGCCCTAGACTTTAAGGAAGAGTTGTTAGCTGGCGTAGATGCAATCATTGAATCAAGAAACAAGATGATTACGGCTCTTACTGGCCTTGGTCTAACAACTATAGATAGTGATGCTAACTTCATATTGTTTGCAGGCTTTGCCCAAGATGCGACGCAGTTATGGTCAGATTTACTCAAAAAGGGTGTTCTGATACGAGATGTGGGAGTATCTGGGTATCTGCGAGTAACAATTGGCAATGAGGCAGAGAATGATTTATTCATATCTGCTCTCAAGGAACTGATCTAAAGGAGAAATCGATGAGAAAAGCACGCGTTGAGAGAAAAACCAAAGAGTCACACGTTATCGTCGAACTCAATCTAGATGGTCAAGGTGTGATCGATGTTGCTACAGGCGTACCGTTTTTCGATCACATGATGTCTCAATTAGGGAAGCACTCTGGTTTTGATTTAATGATCAAGACCACTGGTGATGTTGAAGTGGATTCACATCACAGTGTTGAAGATACTTCACTTGCCTTCGGTCAAGCCTTACGCGAAGCACTTGGGGAGAAAATTGGAATTCGCCGTTTTGGAGACTCAATGGTGCCTCTTGATGAAGTTTTGGTGCAAGCTGCCGTGGATCTTTCAGGACGACCATATCTTGTGCACCGTCAACCAGAAATCGTTGAGTTGATCGGTACATTTGATACAACTCTTGGCAAGCACATCTGGGAATCAATTGTTGCTGAGGCGCGAATTGCGCTGCACATTCGAGTTCTCGAAGGTCGAAATGCCCACCATGTTTTTGAAGCTCAGTTCAAGGCAGTGGCAAGAGCCCTGCGAGATGCAGTTTCACTAGATGGCAGAGTGGCAGGAATTCCTTCAACTAAGGGCTCTCTTTGATCGCAATTCTTGATTACGGATCAGGTAATTTGCGATCGGCCGAACGTGCCTTTGCTATTACAGGTCAAGAAGTCGTTCTCACATCTGATCCCGCTATTGCACTTGAAGCCGACGGTTTAGTAGTTCCTGGAGTTGGCGCTTTTTCTTCATGCATGAATGGAATTAATGCGATCAACGGTGGATCAATTGTGCAAGAGCGTGTGGCAAAAGAGCGTCCTGTTTTAGGAATTTGTATTGGAATGCAGATTTTGTTTACGCATGGAACAGAAGGAACAGAAGGAATAGAAGGAACAGAAGGAAAACTTGGATCAGAAAATAGTAAAGCCAAGCCTCACGTGGGTATAGGTCTATTCGAGGGTGTCGTTGATCGACTTAATGCACCAATACTTCCTCACATGGGTTGGAACACAGTTGAAGCGGATCCAAAATCACTCCTGCTTAAAGGCATAGAAAACCAGTCTTTTTATTTCGTACATTCATATGCTGCTAAACAACCGGCTGGCAAGGTGCAAAGTTGGAGCTTTCATGGGGAGAGATTTCTTTCTGTAGTTGAAGATGAATATGTAAGTGCTACACAGTTCCATCCAGAAAAATCTGGAACTGCAGGACTTGCTTTGATAAAGAATTGGGTGGGTTCGTTATGAACAGCTTTTATCTTCTTCCTGCTGTTGACGTAAAGGATGGTCGTGCGGTGCGCCTTGTTCAGGGCGAAATCACTCAAGAGAGTATCTACGGAGCGCCATTGGAAGTTGCTCTAGATTTTCAATCTGCTGGTGCAACATGGCTACATTTAGTTGATTTAGATGCAGCATTTGGTCGTGGCGAAAACTCAGATTTGTTGGCCGAAGTTGTGGGTAGGTTAGACATAAATGTTGAGCTTTCTGGCGGAATCAGAGATGAAGCATCCCTCACCAGAGCTTTAGCAACTGGATGCAGGAGAGTAAATCTCGGGACGGCTGCACTCGAAAATCCAGAGTGGACTGCTCGCGTAATTCAAGAACATGGAGATCGAATTGCTGTTGGGTTAGATGTTCGAGGTCATACTCTTGCCGCAAGAGGGTGGACTCAAGAAGGCGGAGACTTATTCGAAACTATTGCACGATTAGAGCGCGATGGATGTAGCAGATATGTTGTAACCGATGTCGCAAAAGATGGAACATTGATGGGTCCTAATTTAGAATTGTTAAAATCAGTATGTGCGGTGACAAATAAACCTGTGATTGCAAGTGGTGGAATAGCAACACTTGAGGATATTTCCGCATTAGCCCAGCTTCAAAGCATTGGAGTCGAAGGTGCAATCGTAGGAAAGGCCTTATATGCCGGAGCCTTTACTTTAGAACAAGCATTACAAACTATTAGTTCAGCAAATTAATAAGGATTTGTACCAAATCACGTGAACAGATTGAAAGGGGAGTAAGGGGTTATGGGACTTTCTGTTCGAATTATTCCTTGCTTAGATGTTACTGACGGGCGCGTTGTTAAGGGTATCAATTTCACAAATCTTGTCGATGCAGGTGATCCTGTCGAAATGGCCTCACTTTATGACCGTGAAGGTGCCGATGAATTAACGTTTCTAGATATTTCAGCATCCTCATCTAACCGTGAAACGACTTTGGATATCGTTCGCAAGACAGCTGAACAGGTTTTCATTCCATTAACCGTTGGAGGAGGAATTCGCTCTGTAAGCGATGTAGATAAGTTACTTCGAGCAGGTGCGGACAAAGTTTCAATTAATACATCAGCAATTGCCAGACCAGAACTCATTGCGGAGATAGCAGATCGTTTTGGTTCACAAGTCTTGGTGATTTCAGTCGATGCTAGACGCGCGCGCACTGAATCAGGATTTGAAGTGACAACACATGGTGGAAGAGAAAGCTCTGGTCTAGATGCATTGAGATGGGTTGAGAAAGCGTGTCAGCTTGGAGCTGGAGAGATTTTGTTGAACTCCATGGATGCAGATGGAACAAGAGCTGGATATGACATCGGGATGATTACAGCGGTAAGACAAGTCACTAAGGTCCCGCTTATTGCTAGCGGGGGAGCCGGAACACTCTCTGATTTTGCGGCTGCATTAGATGCTGGAGCCAATGCATTGCTTGCCGCAAGCGTCTTTCATTTTGGAACTCATCGAATTGGAGATGTTAAGGCCTATTTGGATAAGCACAATTATCCAGTGCGCAACGTTGTAGTCACATAGGGCAGAATTAACCTATGAGCACTCTAGATCCAGCCATCCTAGCCATGCTCAAAGACCCCAATTCACTTATTCCAACGATTGTTCAAGATGAGGCAACGTCGGAAATCTTGATGTTGGCCTATTCAAATAAAGAATCGTTAGCGCTAACTCTCGAAAGTAAAAACGCCACATATTGGAGCAGAAGTAGAAACGAATTGTGGATTAAGGGAGCAACATCCGGTCATGTCCAGGTCGTACATTCAATATCACTCGATTGTGATGGCGATGCAATTTTGTTTCGAGTTCACCAAACCGGAGTTGCCTGCCACACCGGTGAATCAACCTGTTTTCATAAGCCTTTGGAATTTAAGTTTCCATGAACCTAGAAGAGTTTCGGAATTATGCAACTGAGTTTAACGTAATTCCCGTTTCGCGTCGTTTACTTGCTGACGGCAATACTCCGGTTGGAATTTATCAAAAACTTGCCAAGAATAAAGAGAATACATTTTTGCTGGAGTCTGCCGAACATGATGGTACATGGGCTCGATATTCATTTATCGGAGTAAGAAGCGAAGCAACATTAAGCGAAAAAAATGGAGTTGCATATTGGCAGGGAGTAGCACCTGCGGGTGCACCACAAGGGATTGATCCTTTAGAGGCATTGAAAATCTGCGCCTCACATTTGCGATCACCTCAAATTTCAGGCTTACCTCCTTTGACAAGTGGTCTTGTTGGCTTCATGGGCTATGACGTTGTCCGCCGTTTGGAGAAAATACCAAACTTAACTTCAAAAGATATAGATCTACCAGAGCTCTCATTTATGCTAACAAGTGATCTTGCAGTTTTTGATCACAGCAACGCAACAATTACCCTGATTGCCAATGCGATTAACTGGGATGGAAGTGATGATCGAGTAGATCAAGCTTATGCATCATGTCAGTCCAGACTTGATCAAATGGAGTCTGATTTGAAAGCTCCACTTTCCTCTCAGGCACAACGCTTACCTGAATTTACAAGTCCCGAATATGAAGTGAATGTCACGGCAGAAGAATTTAAATCTAGTGTTGTAAAGATTAAAGAGGAGATTCTTTCAGGTGAGGCATTTCAAGTAGTACTTTCTCAACGTTTTTCTATGCCAAGTACTGCAGATGCGATAGACGTATATCGTATGTTGCGTTTGAATAATCCATCGCCCTACATGTATCTCCTTAGGTTCAATGGAGGCATTGAGATAGTTGGATCTAGTCCAGAGGCACTTGTTAAAGTAAATCAAAAAGATGTAATGATTCATCCAATCGCAGGAACGCGTAGACGATCAGCTGATCCTCGAGAAGACGAAGCATTAGCCCGGGAACTCTTGGCTGATCCAAAAGAGCGCGCCGAACATTTGATGTTGGTAGATCTTGGACGCAATGACTTAGGAAGAGTGTGCGCCCCTGGCACTGTCGAAGTTGCAGATTTCATGCAAATTGAACGCTACTCACATGTAATGCACATTGTTTCAACTGTTACCGGAAAACTAAAAGAAGATGCCACACCTGCCGATGCACTTTTTTCGGTGTTTCCTGCTGGCACACTTTCTGGAGCGCCAAAACCAAGAGCCATGGAGATTATTGAAGAACAGGAAAGTACTCGACGTGGAATATATGGTGGGATAGTTGGATACATAGATTTCACCGGAAATTTAGATACAGCAATTGCTATCCGAACCGCATTACTTCTTGATGGAACAGCATATGTTCAGGCAGGGGCTGGAATAGTTGCCGATTCTGATCCAGAGAGTGAAAATCAAGAGTGTCACAATAAAGCAGCAGCAGTACTCAGCGCGATACATGCAGCCAACAGATTAGGTGATAGTCAATGAGCGATTTGCTTCCACTGATTATTTCGATTTTTGTTGTAATCGCATTAGTCCTATTGCTGAGTTCGAAGTTAAAGCTTTCAAATAGATATGAAAGAAAGCCTCGAATACTTAATTCTTGGAGCGCTCAGGATCATGGAATCGACCCAACAGATGATGAGAAAAAATGAGTGCTCTAGATTCAATTATCGCTGGTGTGCGCGAAGATTTAGAGCAGCGGCGAATTCCCATGGGGCAACTTCTAGAACAGTTAGAGTTGGCACCACCTGTACGCACATGTTTACCTGATTTGCTCTCTGAAGAGATCTCAATAATCTCAGAGATTAAACGTGCTTCCCCTAGTAAAGGTTCTCTTGCAGAAATAGTTGATCCTGCGGGCTTGGCTGCTGAGTATGAAAAAGCTGGTGCATCAGTTATCAGTGTTTTAACGGAGCGCCGACGTTTTGGTGGCTCTTTAGCTGATTTGGATAGTGTCAGAAAGTCGGTTGATATTCCAGTTTTGCGCAAAGATTTCATGGTTAGCGAATATCAATTCTATGAAGCACGGGCACATGGCGCCGATGTTGTACTTCTTATTGTTGCCGCCCTAGGACAGAATCAATTAGATGATTATTTTCAGTTAACAAAAGAACTTGGGATGGATGCTTTAATCGAAGTTCACACAGATGATGAGCTTGAAAGAGCGTTGGAAATATCTCCTCAGATTATTGGGGTCAATTCTCGGAATCTAAAAACACTAGAGGTAGACACTCAAGCATTTTCTCAATTGATACCAAAGATTCCAACTGGAATTGCTCGCGTTGCAGAGTCTGGAATTTCCAAACGGGAAGACGTGGTCTTTGCTCAGGAGTGTGGAGCGACTGCAATTCTTGTAGGAGAGGCTTTAGTGCGTGCGTCGTCCCCATCAGTTGCGATCAATCAATTGCTGGGTAGGCTTTAGCAGTGGAGACTTTTGATGCTTTAGGTCACTTTGGGCAATATGGTGGTCGATTCGTTCCGGAAGCACTTATTGGAGCTCTTGAAGAGTTAGAAGCAGTTCATAATCAAACGCAAAAAGATCCAGAGTTTATTGCTGAGTTAGCAGAGTTACATCGCACCTATACGGGTCGTCCAAGCATCATTACTGAAGCTAAGCGATTTTCAGAGCATGCAGGTGGTGCGCGCATATTCTTAAAGCGCGAAGACCTTAACCACACTGGAAGTCATAAAATAAACAACGTTCTCGGTCAAGCACTTCTGACTAAACGCATGGGCAAAAAGCGAATAATTGCAGAGACTGGTGCTGGACAACATGGCGTGGCTGCCGCAACAGCAGCAGCGCTCATGGGGTTGGAATGTGTTGTTTATATGGGTGAAGAGGATACCCGTAGACAATCTCTCAACGTTGCTCGTATGAAATTGCTGGGGGCAGAAGTTGTTGCTGTTACTTCTGGCTCAAAAACTTTGAAAGATGCAATTAACGAAGCAATGCGCGATTGGGTTACAAATGTTCATAACACGCATTACATGCTTGGAACTGTGGCCGGCCCACATCCATTTCCGACAATGGTGCGTGACTTTCATAAGGTAATCGGTGAAGAGTCACGTGCGCAGATGCTGGAGTTAACAGGCCGTCTTCCAGATGCAGTGCTTGCATGCATTGGTGGAGGTTCAAATGCAATCGGAATTTTCAATGCATTTATTCCAGACACTGATGTCAGGTTGATTGGTTTAGAAGCAGGTGGTGATGGAGTAGAGACTGGCCGCCACGCAGCCACAATCAATGGTGGTACACCTGGAGTTTTGCACGGAACTCGCTCTTATGTTCTTCAAGATAAAAATGGACAGACAGTAGAGTCTCATTCAATCTCCGCTGGTCTTGACTATCCAGGTGTTGGTCCAGAGCACGCCTACTTACATGATCTTGGTCGCGCCGAATATCGAGCAATCAATGATGACGCAGCAATGAATGCGTTTGCTTTGATGAGCAGAACTGAAGGAATTATTCCGGCAATTGAAACAGCCCATGCATTAGCTGGTGCGTTGATTATTGGTAATGAACTTGGACCAAAAGCCAATTTGCTCATTAATCTTTCAGGCCGCGGAGACAAAGATGTTCAAACAGCGGCTCAATATTTTGGAATTCCTTTGTAATGACAGCTTTAGATTCCGTTCTAGCACAATGCCGTAGTGAAAATAGAGCTGCTTTAATTGCCTACATTCCTGCAGGCTTTCCCTCCAAACAGGGATGCCACAAAGTAATTCAAGTTTTGGCAGATGCAGGCGTTGATGCAATAGAAATTGGATTTCCATATAGCGACCCAGTGATGGATGGACCAGTTATTCAAGAGGCTGCGGATATTTCACTTCGAGGTGGAACACAAGCATCAGATGTCTTCGAAGCGTTGAAAACGGCATCAGGTACCGGAATTGCATCCGTTGTTATGACGTATTGGAATCCAATCGAAAAGTACGGTGTTGAAAAATTTGCAGCTTCAATTGCAGATAATGGTGGATCCGGAGTAATCACTCCAGATTTAACTATCGAAGAATCTGCTGAATGGTTGAAGTCTGCGCAGTCTCATTCGATTAATCCGATTTATGTAGTCGCACCCAGCACAAAGGATCCACGATTGGCACGAGTAACTTCAGTGACCGGGGGATTTGTTTATGCTGCAAGCTCAATGGGTGTTACCGGTACACGAGAAACTGTTTCAATAGATGCTAAAGATTTAGTTTCAAGAATTAAAAAAGTAAGTGATCTACCTGTGTGCGTCGGTCTAGGAGTTTCGACTCGTGATCAAGCACGGTCTTTGGCGGAATACGCTGATGGTGTGATCGTGGGTTCTGCCTTTATAAAACTTCTCCTCAATGCCAAGGATGAACAATCTGGATTGGATGCTGTTTCACATCTTGCCAAGGAATTGGCCAAAGGCGTCAGAGAAGGACGGTAGGTTACTATTACTGCCATGTCAGAGCAGTTAGTCGTAACAGCGCGACGTGTGCGCAACGCATACTTAACGATGTTGATCTCAGCATCACTGAGTCTTTTTGCGGCAATGGTCCTTTCCATCGATGCTTTTAAATTAGCTAAAGATGAAAATGTTGATCTCTCATGCAGCATCAACGCTGTAGTCTCATGTGGAAAAGTCGCACTCTCGTGGCAATCAACAGTTTTTGGTTTCCCTAACTCTTTCATTGGATTGATGTTTGAGTCAGCGGTAATTACGATTGCCATCGCCGGACTGATGCAGGTTCGCTTTCCAAACTCGTTGATTAGAATAGCTTTCTTTATTTACTCCGCTGCATTAATTTTTGCTTTGTGGTTGTTTTCTCAATCATTCTTTGTGATCAAAGCATTTTGTCCATGGTGCATGCTGGTCACTGTCTCAACCATATCGGTCTTCATGAGCATGCTTAGAATAAATATCTATCAAAACGCCTTTAATTGGTCAGAGGTAATTCATCAGAAGATTCTCAGATTAATTCTTCTGGGTCGTGACTATGCAGCTATGACCATAGTTTATGCAGTCATTGCTTCGGCCATTATTTGGAAGTACGGGACGTACTTCTTGCCAGAATTTCTATACAACTAGTCCCGTTTATCGTGAGGCAGCAGGAAAACCTTAAGCAGAAGGAATCCCGATACAAACTCTTGCCACTCTGAACCTTGGCCACTTTGGCCTCATAACTTCTTCTAAGTAATAGGTGATTTGGATTTGGCTCCAGGGTGTAATTATCTATACTTAAGCCCTGGCTATATTTCGGTCGTGATTTTTCAAGTGAATTGACAGGGGATTATTCATGGCACAGCAAAAAGGTAAAAACGGTGACAATGCAAATCGTTGGATAGTCCTTGCGATGGTTGTGCTCGTAATTGGAACTGGTGTTGCATTTTCAATTATGGGACAAAACAATAAAGAGAATGCACCATTAGCAGGCCTTGATGGAATTTCATTGCAACCCGCACTTGTCTCAACCATCGATGCAGACAACGGCTCTGCGATAACTTTTAATCCTGGACTTCCAACACAGGTTGATGTGTGGGAAGACCCACAGTGCCCATCATGCAAACGTTTTGAAAATGCCATGGGCGATTATTTAAACTCTTTGGTTCGTGATCAGAAGGCAACGGTTCGATTCCATGTCCTTTCTTTCTTGGGACCTGAATCGGTTCGATCTGCCAATGCGGCCTTCTGCGCAGCAGATGAAAACCAATTTTTAAGTTTCCATGATGCTCTCTACACCGTTGAATCTCCAGGGGAGGGCTCTGGTTTCTTTAGCAGTGAGACTCTTATCAAAATCGGAGAGAAGATCGGAATCAACTCACCAAAATTTAAAGAGTGCGTGACCAAGGGATCAAAGTCGGATCTTGTTAAGGCCCACTATGACTCAATGGGTAAATTTGGCGTTAAGGGAACTCCGACGGTATTTATAAATGGAAAAGTTTGGACACCTACGACTGGTGACTTCAATGTGGCGGAGTTCCGTTCAGCTGTAGAGGCTGGATAACGTTTGAACGTTGCTTTTCCGACACCGACGGTATCGGCCTTAGAGATTGGACCTTTCACGGTTCATTTCTATGCTTTGTGCATTATTACCGGCATTGCTATTGCAATTTGGTTGGGAGATAGACGTTTCAAAGCAAAAACTTCCAACGGTGAATCAATTGTTGCCGAAGTAGCAATTACTGCAGTTCCAGCAGGAATCATCGGCGGTCGTATCTATCACGTGATTTCTTCACCTGCTGCATATTTTGGATCCAATGGCCAACCAATTGATGCACTGAAAATTTGGGAGGGTGGATTAGGAATTTGGGGTGCCATATCTATCGGATTGCTTGGAGCTTTTTTGCGGTATCGAATGCTTCAAAAGAAATTAGATCTTCCTTCTTTTTCAGTTTTTGTAGACAGTCTCGCACCTGGAATTTTGTTTGCACAGGCAATTGGTCGTTTTGGAAACTGGTTTAACGGAGAACTGTTTGGTCGCCCGCTAGATACGTGGTGGTCACTACAGGTTCCACTTGAATATCGACCTGTTGGCTATAAGCAATTTGAAAGTTTCCACCCAACATTTTTGTATGAGGCTATATGGTGTTCACTTATAGCCGTTGGATTGATTTACTTTGGTAAACGCCTAGAGCCTGGACAAACTTTTGCGGCTTATGTTTTTGCGTATTGTTTCGGACGCTTGTTTATAGAGTTAATTCGAATCGATACCGCGAACACGATTGCAGGGTTCCGCGTAAATGTCTGGGTAAGTCTGGTCGTGGGTGCTCTCTCAGCTGCTTTGTTTGTGCGTGCCGCTAAGGAGAGATCAAAAACTTAATGTAGGCTGATAATCATGAGCCTAGAAGACGTCTACCGACGTAATCTCCAGCATCGCACGCATCGTGCCGGATGGTTGCGCGCTGCTGTCCTTGGAGCAAACGAT
>CAEZTP010000010.1_pt1 | contig 18836 bp, 18 predicted proteins | sample 7264271 | NCBI WGS metagenome assembly CAEZTP01 (sample SAMEA6813807, study PRJEB35770) | uncultured Actinomycetes bacterium | biome: Freshwater; feature: Freshwater reservoir; material: water | place: Czech Republic | collected 2017-08-18 | depth 0.5m m | reverse complement strand
CTTTGACTATGCCATTGAAGGAAGAAGCTCTTCTCATTGCTGATTATGTTTCAGATTTATCCACACAAATTAGCAGTGGAAATACGCTGACGAAGTTGGATGAAAAATGGTATCTCACGAGCACGGACGTGGCAGGATTTACTGAATCTATCGCCAGCAACAACGTGCTTTTGGATGGAGCAGTTCTAGTAATTGGTTCGGGTGCCACCGCGCGTGCATTCGTGGCTTCCTGCAATGCCGATGATCGATTGCAAAGTGGTCAAGTACATGTGATCCATAGGAATCCAGAGCGTCAAAAGCAAATGAGGACTGCTGCGCCTAATCTTGATCTTGTCTTTCACCAGTGGAATTCCTTTTCTCTGATCAATGAGATGAGTTTGGTTGTTAACACAACACCAGCTGGTGTAGCCGATGTTTTTGCTGAGGCGATTGATAAACCAAGAGGTGTGTTCTTTGAAGCGTTGTACAACCCTTGGCCTACGCGCGTATTGGAAAAGTGGAGAGATCAAGACGGAAGGACGATCGACGGGATAGACCTGCTTGTTCACCAGGCTATCTCTCAAGTTGAAATTTTTTCGAAAAAAACCGTTGATCGGAAAACGTTGTCCTCTCTGATGAGATCAAAAGCGATTGAAATTTTACAGCAATCCACAGCTTGATAACCTCTAAATCCCAAAGGTGTACCTTTAAAAGGTGCTTCTACTTTGGGTTGGTTTCTGGATAATCTCACTGCCTGTTGTCGTACACGATCTTCATACTCATCGGATTCCGAATGTCTATCTCAAAATCTTGGCAGTTCTCACGTGTATTTTCATATTCTTTGATGGAATGGGTTCAATCATCAATCTGACAGCATGCCTGATATGTGTAAGTGCTTTTCTGGTCATGGGCGTTGGAATGGGAGATATAAAACTACTCGCACTTGCATTCACGATATTTAACTCACAGATGGATTTTTCGTTGACGATTTTTTTATTGATCTTATTGTGTAGTGCTGTTGTTCATATTTTGATCATCACGACAGGAACAAGCCGTTTGCCGGAACGAATAGCCCTTGCCCCTAGTATTTTCCTAGCCTTTGCGCTGTATTTTCCAGCGAGATAGCCCCTCTATCTGCAACAATAGGCACATGCGTTGGTTAACTGCAGGTGAATCTCATGGTCAAGCCCTAAGTGCGATCGTAGAAGGAATTCCGGCATCCGTAGAAGTGAATACAACAGATATTGACTTTCACCTACGTCGACGACGATTAGGTGTTGGCAGAGGCGCACGACAAAATTTTGAAGCCGATAAAGTAACAATTTTGGGTGGCATCAGACTTGGTTTAACCCAGGGTGGCCCGATTGCAATTCAGATTGATAATTCTGAATGGCCTAAATGGGAAAAAGTTATGTCTGCTGATCCCATCCCTAAAGAAGAGATCGAAAATCTAGCGCGCAATGCTCCTCTAACCAGACCAAGACCGGGACATGCAGACTTAGTGGGAATGCAAAAGTACAACTTGGATGATGCCCGCCCAATTTTAGAACGTGCCAGTGCGCGCGAGACTGCTTCTAGAGTTGCATTGGGTGCTGTTGCGCGTAATTTCTTGGAACAATCTGTAGGAATTACCATTCTAAGTCATGTTTTATCAATTGGAACGGTTCGTGTTAGTGATCAAGAACAACTTCCATTATCGACAGACATGGATCGAATCGATTCAGATCCGGTTAGATGCTCTGATCCTGTGACAAGTTCTAAAATGGTTGCTGAAATAGAGTCTGCTCACCGTGATGGAGATACTTTGGGAGGCGTGATTGAAGTCTTAGCTTTCAACATGCCGCCGGGATTGGGATCGCACGTACATTGGGACCGTCGTTTGGATGCTCGGTTAGCAGGGGCAGTCATGGGAATTCAAGCAATTAAAGGTGTGGAAATTGGGGACGGATTCCAAACTGCCACACGTAGAGGTTCGGTGGCACATGATGAAATTGAGAAGAACAAAAATGGTGCAATCGTTCGTCGCACTGATCGTGCCGGTGGCACTGAAGGTGGAATGTCCAACGGTGAAATTCTTCGAGTTAGAGCTGCTATGAAACCGATTTCAACTGTTCCAAAGGCTCTTGATACGGTTGATGTTGCAACAGGAGAAGCTGCAAAAGCAATAAATCAGCGCTCAGATGTCTGCGCAGTTCCTGCTGCTGGCGTCGTAGCAGAGGCGATGGTTGCTTTAGTACTTGCAGAAGCTGTTCTAGAAAAGTTCGGTGGCGATTCAGTTAGCGAAACTCGACGGAATTACCAGTCTTACATGTCTTCATTAAATTATAAGTAATCTTCATGAAATCTATCGTTTTGATTGGTCCCCCTGGGAGTGGCAAAAGCACTGTTGGTCGCTCAATTGCTAGACGTCTCAATAGGAAATTCATCGATACAGATTCAGTGATTGAAGAGAAATCAAGAAGGAAGATTTCCGAGATTTTTATTGATGAGGGGGAGGAATTTTTTCGAAAGCTTGAATTAGCTGCTCTCGAAGAAACGCTTTTGGTTCCTGACAGCATCATCAGCCTAGGAGGCGGTGCACCAATAAAACAGGAGGCCCAAGATTTGATCGCAGGTTCAAATGTGTATGTTGTATTTCTGGATATTTCATTGGCAGCTGCGGCACCGCGTGTGGGATTTAATAGGGATCGTCCGTTGTTATTGGGCAACCCAAGAGCACAATGGCAATCGCTCAATGAGATTCGCAGACCAATATACGAGAAGTTGGCCACGCTGAGCATTAAAGTTGATGACATGAGCGTGGATCAGATTGTGGGAGAGATAATTTCTGCTTACGAACAGGCTGCGATATGAGAAAAGTTGACGTTAAAGCAGAACGCGAATACCAGGTCAGTATTGACGTTCAATGGATAGAAGAGATTTCAACTCTCATGCGGGGGAGGAGTAGAACCGCGATCATAACTTCGGCTGGCTTTACTCCAGATCTGACACAGTTGCTGCAGTTAGATTCTGATGTACATCATTTCACTGTCCCTGATGGGGAGGATGGCAAATCTTTTTCAACATTAACTAAGTTGTGGGATTGGCTTGGTGCAGCAGGGTTTACGCGAAGTGATCTAATCGTTGCAGTCGGCGGGGGGGCCCTTACAGATTTAGCTGGTTTCGCGGCGGCTACTTGGTTACGCGGTATTGATTGGATCGCCGTTCCAACATCATTAGCAGGAATGGTTGATGCATCGATTGGCGGGAAAACCGGTATTAACTCTGATTACGGGAAGAATTTGATAGGAGCGTTCCATTCACCTATCTCTGTTGTTATAGATCCAATGTGGTTACAGACTCTTTCAGACAGAGATTTTTCTGCTGGAATGGCCGAAGTGATTAAGTGTGGATTTATAAAAGATGCCAAGATATTAGAAATTCTAGCATCGCTCACCGTTAAAGAGATCCGATCGGATAAAGAGAAAGTAGTTGAGCTTGTTTTTCGAGCTGCCACAGTGAAATCAGAAGTTGTTTCAGCAGATTTTAAAGAGAGTTATGCGCGCGAGATTTTGAATTACGGACATACTCTCGGTCATGCCGTCGAAATTCACTCTAAGTACAACCTTCGCCACGGCGAAGCAGTTGCTATTGGATTAGTTTATGCTGCAGAACTTGCATTTGCTCGTTCTTTGATCTCAGCGGAAGTTCTGAAGATGCATAGGAGTTTGTTGACGAATTTAGGTCTTCCCACAACCTATGATCGAAATGCTTGGTCGTCTTTACGCCCACTGCTTGCTTTGGATAAGAAATCAAGAGGTGAAACGATTCGTTTTGTAGCTTTGACAGGAATTGCATCAACATCGCGTCTTGAGGATTTAACCTCCAATGAACTAGATGCGGCCTATGAGAGAATATCCTCATGAAGATTCTCGTCGTCAATGGGCCAAATCTTTCTCGCTTAGATATCCGAGACTCTTCTATGTATGGGGACCTGAATTATCCCGAACTAAAGTCCATGATCGAAATTGCAGCAACGAAGCATGGTTTTCAGGCAGATGTGCGACAGAGCGAGGACGAAGCAACGATCGTCGGATGGTTACACGAGGCAGCAGATTCGAACACTCCTGTGATTATTAATCCTGCCGCATTTACGCATTATTCATATGCAATTCGAGATGCAGCTGAGTTGGTTAAGGCGCCACTCATTGAAGTTCATTTATCAAATCCTTTATCGCGAGAAGAGTTTCGTCATACCTCTGTGATTTCTGGTGTAGCAAATGGAACCATCGGGGGATTTGGACCAAATTCCTATGTTTTAGCGATTATTGCCCTGACTAACTTGGTTGCGAGATAGTACGTAACACCGACTAACTACGGGTATCCTTATCGGGTCAATACGACAGATAATTTCAAGTAACGAGCGGGTGGAGTAGCGGTGTCAACAACTAATGATCTAAAAAATGGAATGTGCCTTGAAATTGAGGGCCAATTATGGACTGTTGTTGAATTTCAGCACGTAAAGCCAGGCAAAGGACCTGCATTCGTACGTACAAAATTGAAATCGGTTTTAACCGGAAAAGTCATCGACAGAACTTTTAATGCGGGTGTAAAAGTAGATGTCGCAATTCTTGAAAAACGTGAAATGCAATTCCTTTACAAAGAGGGTGATGATTTTGTGTTTATGGATACGAAAACTTATGATCAAATGACAATTTCACAAGCCACTGTTGGAGATGCTGCTAACTACATGCTTGAAAACACCGAGGCGATCGTTGCCGTTAATGAAGGAAATCCCCTCTACATCGAGTTGGCCGCTTCAGTGCCACTAAAAATTACATATACCGAACCTGGGCTTCAAGGTGATCGCTCTTCAGGTGGCACGAAACCAGCAACGGTAGAAACTGGCATAGAAGTGGCTGTGCCTTTATTCATTAAACAAGATGAAGTTATATTGGTTGACACTCGCGATGGGTCTTATCAGGGTCGCGCAAACTAGTGTCCGCTCGTAGCAAAGCTCGTAAACAGGCGTTGGATTTATTGTACGAATCCGACATTAGAGGCAATGATGCTTTGCAAATTTTAGAATCTAGAGATGTCCCAGATGAGGGACCAGATGCTCGGCCTATTCGCGAGTTCACGCGCGAATTAATCATGGGAACAGTTGAAAATCGACGCAAGATTGATGAGTTGATCATGACCTATGCACAGGGTTGGGATATGGATCGTTTGCCAGCTGTAGATAGAAACATCCTAAGACTGGGAATTTTTGAAATCTTGTGGAGTACTAATGTCCCAGTGAGCGTGGCTATCGATGAAGCATTAAATCTTGCAAGAGAGCTTTCCAGTGATGAATCCTCAAAATACATTCATGGTGTTCTGGGACGGATCGCATCGCTTAAGGACTCTATTTCGATCTAGAGACTGTGCACTCTGCGATGAAAGTGTTGATTTCATGGGTTGATAGGCCTGAAAAAATTTGCAAATTTGAGAGATCGCTAGCTCTGACCGATAACACTTCACCATTCCAGTCACCGCGTTGTTGTGCAATCGATTTGAAAACTCGCACGATCATGGCAGATTGTGAAATCGGAACTTGAGTAATTTTCCTCAAATCAACAGTAATCCGTCCCGGTTCGATATGTGCACCAGCATCAACAAGAAATTCTGACGCTGGCATATTGTAAATACGCGCGATCTCAAAGAGTTTTGAAAGTGATATCTTTCTATCACCTCGTTCGTAACTGCCAAGAGCAACCGCTGCTACCTGTCCATTCGAATTCGTCTCAACATCAAGGAGGGTGAGGCCCCTACCCTCTCGTACAGTGCGAAGTCGTAGGCAAAAGCCTTTTATCTCTATTTCAGAAGCATCATAAGTCACATGGGGGACCGTAGTCGTTGGCTTGGACTCATGCTTTGGCTTATCCACACTTATGCCTTGAGATGCTATAGTTCGCGACGCATCCTTTAACAACCCATCCAGAGAGGTGGGAAAGGAGATTTAGATGAGTATTGCCCTGTCCGCAGAGGACATTTCACGCGCTTTAGTTCGCATTTCTCATGAAATTCTCGAGCGCAATCACGGATCAAAAAACGTTGTTCTGCTTGGCATCCCTACACGCGGTGCTCATTTGGCGGTTCGAATCGCAGGAATCATGTCAAAGATCGAGGGTGCAAATATCCCTTTCGGGACTCTCGACATCACCTTGCACAGAGATGACCTTAGGATGCGCCCACCGAAGGCAATTATGCCGACTTTAATTCCACAGTCAGGTATTGAAGGAAAAGATGTAATCCTTGTCGATGATGTTCTTTTCTCGGGACGTACCATTCGTTCAGCATTAGATGCATTAGGTGAAGTTGGTCGTCCAAAAACCGTTCAATTGGCTGTTCTGGTTGATAGAGGTCACCGTGAACTTCCCATTAAGGCTGACTTTGTAGGTAAGAATCTTCCTTCATCTCTAGACCAGTCAATCCGCGTATCGCTGTCAGAGACTGATGGAACAGATGAAGTTGTAATTGAACCTCGGGTGCAGCTATGAAGCATCTTTTGTCAATTGCAGACCTAAGTGCGGCAGAAGCGACCAAAATTCTAGATACCGCAACTGAACTTGCCCGCACAAGTGATGGTCAGATAAAGAAACTCCCAACATTACGAGGAAGAACGATAGTCAACCTGTTTGCAGAGGATTCAACGCGAACAAGAATCTCTTTTGAGGCTGCGGCTAAAAGATTGTCGGCCGATGTTATAAATTTCTCTGCAAAGGGCTCAAGCATTAGCAAAGGTGAATCGCTGAAGGACACGGCTTTGACGCTTCAAGCCATGGGGGCAGATGCTGTTGTTATTCGTCACGGCGCATCAGGGGCAGCGCAAAGATTGGCAGATAATGAGTGGATGTCAGGTTCCGTTATCAATGCCGGTGATGGAACGCATGAGCATCCAAGTCAAGCGTTACTTGATGCCTTCACGATTCGAAAGCATCTCGGTAAAGGTTCTAGCGATTTGCAGGGAGTTCATGTTGCAATAGTTGGAGACATTCTTCACTCTCGAGTTGCTAGATCAAATGTTCTCTTGCTTTCTCTTCTAGGCGCAAAAGTCACATTGGTAGCACCACCAACCTTGCTACCCATAGGTGTTGAAACATGGCCATGTACCTTCTCCTATGATTTGGATTCCGTTCTTCCACTTGTAGATGCAGTGATGATGCTGAGGGTCCAGCAAGAGAGAATGACAGAGCTTTTCTTTCCTAATCCGCGCGAATATTCACGGTATTACGGCCTCAATGCCGAGCGAATGAGAACACTCAAAAAAACCGCCATAGTCATGCATCCTGGACCAATGAATCGTGGATTAGAGATCTCCGCGGAGGTCGCAGACAGCGCGCGTTCCGTGATTACGGAACAAGTTTCAAATGGAGTCAGTGTACGAATGGCGATTTTGTTTGTACTTCTAACTGGTTCACATCTTGAAGTTGGGAGTATGTAAATGATTCAACCCAAATACCACATAAAAAATGGGACATTACCCAATGGCGAGAAAAAAGATATCTCAATCGAAAACGGTGTGATCCTCTCGATTGATAATGTTGGTTCTGTAGCTTCGATCTCGTCTGATTATGTTGTCGTTGATGCAAAAGGTTCTAGAGTTTTGCCGGGACTTGTTGATCTACACACGCACCTACGCGAACCAGGACGAGAAGACTCCGAGACCGTACTTACTGGAAGTAGGGCTGGCGCCAAGGGTGGATTCACTGCTCTATCTGCGATGGCAAATACTTCTCCAGTTGCCGATACTGCTGGTGTAGTAGAACAAGTGTTTAGGTTGGGTCAGGAAGCTGGGTATTTAGATGTATTTCCAATCGGTGCGGTCACAGAAGGACTACTAGGGCTGTCACTTTCAGAAATTGGCGCGATGGCCGATTCAATCGCACGAGTTCGAATATTCAGTGATGACGGTAACTGTGTCTTTGATCCACTTCTAATGCGCAGAGCACTTGAGTACGTGAAGAAGTTTGGGGGAGTTATTGCTCAACACGCGCAGGATCCTCGCTTAACGGTTGGTTCACAGATGAATGAGGGAGAGATTTCTTCTCGCTTAGGGTTGAAGGGATGGCCGGCCGTAGCCGAAGAAGCAATTATTGCTAGAGATGTTTTACTTACTGAACACGTGAAATCTCGTCTTCATGTATGCCACGTGACGACGGCGGGTGGAGTTGAGATTATTCGTTGGGCAAAGCAGCGCGGCATAGATGTAACTGCAGAAGTTACTCCTCACCACCTTCTACTAACCGATGATTTAGCTAGTACGTATGATCCAATCTACAAAGTTAATCCACCACTTAGATCCCACGCTGATGTACATGCACTCCGTGAGGCTTTAGCAGAAGGCATCATTGACATTGTTGCGACAGATCATGCTCCGCACCCCACTGAATCGAAAGATTGCGAATGGCAGGAGGCCTCCTTTGGAATGTTGGGCCTTGAGACAGCATTATCAATTGTGCAGAAAACTATGGTTGATACAGGTCTAATGGATTGGCAGCAGGTATCTGAGCGTATGTCGCACACACCAGCTCGTATAGGTGGCTACGAGAAACACGGGCAACAAATTGCAGTTGGATCTACAGCAAATCTTCTAGTGATTGATCCCTCACAAATTTGGCACGTTGATCGTGATTTAACCATGTCGAAGTCAACGAATACTCCCTACCATGGGCACACCCTTCCAGGAGTTATCACTCACACTTTCTTCCAGGGTAGAGCGACTGTTATCGATTCTGTCGTACAAAAGATTGGAGAAGTGCAATGAATAGCGCTTACTTAGTCTTTGATGATGGACGTATTTTTGAGGGCCAAAGTTGGGGTGCCACGGGAAAAACTTTTGGAGAGGCAGTTTTTCAAACCGGCATGACCGGATATCAAGAAACACTGACGGATCCTTCGTATCACAAGCAGATCGTAATTATGACGGCTCCTCACATTGGAAATACTGGCGTCAATAAGGAAGATAATGAATCAGGCAAGATTTGGGTAGCTGGTTTTGTAGTCAGAAATCCATCCCCCCTTTCGTCTAATTGGCGCTCCCATAAAACTTTAGAGAGTGAATTGATTGATCAGGAGATCATTGGAATTCAAGGAGTTGATACCCGCGCAATTACTCGTCACATTCGGGATAGAGGTGCTATGCGTGTTGGTATATTTTCTAATCTAAACCTTTCGCGAGAAGAAATGGTGGTTGAAGTTAGAAAAATCCCTTCAATGGCTGGCTCAAATTTAGTAGAGGATGTTTCAACAAAGAATACTTATGTTGTTGAACCCATAGGACAAAAGCGTTTTGTCGTAGCAGCATTAGATCTTGGCATCAAGAACGCAACTCCAAAAGGACTTTCCGAAAGGGGCGTTCAGGTTCATGTCATGCCATCTGATTCAACTCTTGAACAAATACTTGCCATCAACCCCGATGGAGTGTTTCTTTCAAATGGCCCCGGAGATCCGTCGACAATGGGAGAAGTTGTTGAAACCGTCCGGGCATTGTTATTAGAAGAAATTCCAATCTTCGGAATTTGTTTTGGTCATCAGATCCTTGGTCGTGCGTTGGGCTTTGAAACGTACAAATTGAACTTCGGCCATCGTGGAATCAATCAACCGGTCATGGACAAGATTTCTGGAAAGGTTGAGATAACCGCACACAATCATGGTTTCGCTGTACAGGCTCCAACAGATAAGGAGTTTTCAACCGTATATGGTCGCGGGGAAGTAACTCATGTATGTCTTAATGACGGAGTAGTAGAAGGTTTGGCACTGTTAGATCGTCCAGCATTTTCGGTTCAGTACCATCCCGAGGCTGCAGCGGGTCCACACGATGCTTCTTATCTATTTGATCGATTCATCGACTTGATGTCGCAAAAGGTAGGTGCATAATGCCTTTAGATACTTCGATCCGTTCAGTTTTAGTTATCGGTTCAGGCCCAATTGTCATTGGCCAAGCGTGTGAATTCGATTATTCAGGCACACAAGCATGCCGTGTTCTGCGTTCTGAAGGAATAAGAGTTATCTTGATAAATTCAAATCCAGCAACGATCATGACAGATCCTGAGTTTGCTGATGCAACATTTATCGAACCAATCACGCCAGAAATCATTGAGAAAATCATTATTCAAGAAAAGCCTGATGCAGTACTGGCAACATTAGGAGGTCAAACAGCCCTCAACGCGGCCATCGGATTGTATGAAAGAGGAACACTTTCTAAATATGGAGTTCGTCTCATCGGAGCTGATGTAGAAGCTATTCATCGAGGAGAAAATAGAGAACTATTTCGCGAAATTGTTGAGAAGGTGGGTGGAGAGTCTGCCCGATCGAGAATTTGTCACACCATGGATGACGTTTTATCTGCTGTGAAGGAGCTTAATTATCCAGTAGTCATTCGTCCATCTTTTACGATGGGGGGATTGGGGTCTGGAATAGCATTTAGTGAACCCGAACTACGTCAAATTGCTGGTGCAGGTTTGCGTCATAGTCCAACTTCGGAAGTTCTTTTGGAAGAATCCATCATCGGCTGGAAAGAGTACGAGCTTGAAGTTATGCGTGACCACAAAGACAATGTGGTAATCGTCTGTTCAATTGAGAATTTAGATCCGATGGGGGTTCATACCGGGGATTCCATAACAGTGGCACCGGCTATGACACTTACTGACGTTGAATATCAAAGGTTAAGGGATCTATCGATTCAAATTATTCGGGAAGTAGGAGTTGAAACAGGAGGCTGCAATATTCAATATGCAGTCAATCCAGTCAATGGTCGAATCATTGTTATCGAAATGAACCCTCGTGTGTCTAGATCAAGTGCCTTAGCATCAAAGGCAACTGGCTTTCCTATTGCCAAAATCGCAACAAAACTAGCTATTGGGTACACATTGGATGAGATTCAAAATGACATCACAAAAGTTACCCCAGCCTCTTTTGAGCCAACCCTGGATTACGTCGTTGTGAAGATTCCACGTTTTGCCTTCGAAAAATTTGCCGATGCCGACCCAAGATTAACGACCACAATGAAAAGTGTTGGCGAAGCAATGGCGATAGGCCGATCTTTTTCTGAAGCTTTAATGAAGGCGTTGCGCTCACTAGAGCGCAAGGAAGCGATATTTACTTGGCCAGTAGTTTCTCCAGAAGAGTTGAGCAGTTTGATGGTCTCTATGAAAACACCGACTGAGTACCGCCTTCAACAAGTACAAAAAGCATTGTGGGCCGGAGCAACAGTCGAACAGGTTCAGCAGGCGACCAAGATTGATCCTTGGTACTTGTATCAAATTCAACAAATAAACGAACAAGCTTTGCTTATATCTCAGCCTGGTGAATTTACAGAGAAAATCTTGCGTAAGGCAAAAGGTGATGGTTTTTCAGATATGCAGATTGCATCTCTTAGAAATACGACTGAAGATGAGATCAGAAATCTGCGCCATCGACTTTCGGTACGCCCTGTTTTTAAAACTGTCGATACATGCGCGGCTGAGTTTGAGGCATTTACACCGTATTTCTACTCAAGTTATGAAGAAGAAAATGAAGTTGGTTCTAGAACCAATCCAGCGGTCATCATTTTAGGTAGTGGACCAAATCGAATCGGACAAGGTATTGAGTTTGATTACTCATGTGTGCACGCCTCTTTTGCGCTAAGGGATGCTGGATACGACACCATTATGATCAACTGCAATCCGGAGACAGTATCTACTGACTATGACACAAGTAGTCGTTTGTATTTTGAGCCACTTACTCTTGAAGATGTACTTGAAGTCATTCATGCCGAAACTCAGGCGGGGCCAGTGTTGGGAGTTATAACGCAGTTAGGCGGACAAACGCCTCTTGGATTGGCATCAGCCCTGAAAGCTAATGGCGTTACAATTTTGGGCACCTCACCTGAAGCAATTAATCTAGCCGAAGAACGTGGTGCATTTGGTGATGTTCTAAAGCAGCAGTCTCTAACCGCTCCGCAATTTGGTATGGCATCAACTCAGTTAGAGGCGCAATCCATTGCACAAAGTATTGGCTACCCAGTACTGGTGAGACCATCATTTGTATTGGGTGGTCGAGGTATGGAGATTGTTTACGACGATCAATCTTTGGCTGGATTCATTACACGAGCTACGCAGATTACTCCGGATCATCCTGTACTGGTGGATCGCTTTTTAGATAATGCCATTGAAATAGACGTTGATGCACTCTTTGATGGCGATGAACTTTTCCTAGGCGGAATTATGGAGCACATTGAGGAGGCGGGAGTTCACAGTGGAGATAGCGCGTGCGTACTACCGTCTCTGACTATTTCGGCGCAGCAAAGAAGTGAGATTCGATCTGCAACGGAGAAGATTGCTCGTGGCGTAGGAGTAAGGGGGCTAATTAACATTCAGTTCGCTATAGAACATAATGTTTTGTTTGTTTTAGAAGCTAATCCTCGAGCGTCAAGGACTGTTCCTTTTGTTAGTAAAGCCACAGGAGTTGCACTGGCTAAAGCCGCCGCTTTAATCTCGGTAGGAAAGAGTATTTCAGATTTACGTGAACTCGGCCTCTTGCCACAATCTGGTGATGGAGTAACACACGGTATTTCAGTAAAGGAAGCTGTCTTGCCATGGAACCGGTTCCGTCGAACAGATGGTCGGGGAGTTGATGCGGTGCTTGGACCGGAAATGCGATCAACGGGAGAAGTTATGGGAATAGCTCCAAGCTTTGGAGAAAGTTACGCAAAATCTCAGATTGCATCTTTTGGTCCGCTGCCTAAATCTGGGAAGGTGTTTATATCTCTTGCTGATAAAGATAAATTGTCAGGAGTTGAACCTTCAAAAGGTTTTGCAGCGCTAGGTTTTCAAATTCTAGCAACGAGTGGAACCGCAGATTACCTAAGGTCTAGAGGTTTGAACCCAATTACCGTTCGTAAGAACTCTCAAGGCACGGGACCATTGGGTGAAAAAACAATCGTCGAAATGATGAACAACGGAGAAATCGATTTAGTTATCAATACGCCGGTTGGGCAAGGTACTCGAGAAGATGGTTGGGCAATTAGAACCGCAGCAATACAACGCTCCATACCCTGTATAACTACGATCGCCGGCTTTAGCGCCGCGGTTCAAGGAATTAGATTTCTACAAGGCTCAACGTTAAGCATCAAGTCACTACAGAAATGGCTTGCATAAATGAGTCCTATCAATAAAAACGCTAAGCAGGTCCTTGCGCCAATTGTTTCAAACAAGCGAGTGGGTATGTATCACCAAATAATTGTAAATATTGGAGATCTTGCTCAAAAATGTAAGCCAGGTAATTTTGTGGCAATTAAGGTCGGAGGTGAAAATTCTGCCTTAGTTCTCAGGCGAGCATTTGCCATCTCTAGAACTTCCACATCATCTATTAACGGCGGAACTATGGAGTTAATCGTTGCCCCACATGGTCAGGGGAGTTCATGGTTATGCAATCGCGCTGAGGGTGATCTGATTGACATTGTCGTTCCTCTCGGAACTGCTTTTGGCGTACCGACAGAACCTGTACCTGTTTTGTTAGTCGGCGGCGGTTATGGCTCTGCTCCGTTGTTTGGTCTAGCTGAGGTTTTAAATACAAGAGGTTGTCGCGTAGATATGATTTTGGGTGCGAGTACAGCATCCAATGTTTACGCACCAATGGAAGGTAAGCGCGCTGTAAACACAATGCGAATTTACACAGAAGACGGTTCTGCTGGGCAATCAGGTCGAGTAACTGATCACTTGTACGAACAAATTAAGGATTTAAATGCTGCAGTTGTTTATTCATGCGGACCCATGGCCATGCTATCGGCGATAACTGCTATCACAACTGCATTAGATGTCGTACATCAATGTTCTGTAGAAGAGTCAATGGCATGTGGAATAGGCGTTTGTATGACCTGCGTCCTTCCAGTTACAGGTGGTGATGGCGTTGTTTCGATGTTGCGCTCATGTATTGATGGTCCTGTAATGGATGGATCGACCGTCAGTTGGAACCAGGTGGGCAAATCTTTATGACCACTTTAGATTTTTCAACAACCATTGGAAATGCCTGGTTTCCAGCGCCGACGTTTACTGCAAGTGGTTGTGCAAGTTCTGGACGTGAGTTAGCGCAGTTTTTTCCCTTGCGAGAAATGGGCGGAGTTGTTACGAAATCCGTGATGTCTCGAGTACGTCCAGGAAGACCAACTCCTCGGATGGCCGAAACTCCAAGTGGAATGCTCAATTCCATCGGACTCCAAGGTCCAGGAATAGATGCATTTCTTGCTCAAGATATCCCGTACCTGGTTGATCAAAAAGCTCGCGTTATTGTTTCAATTGCAGGAGAAACTGTTGAGGAGTATTCAACTCTTGCACGCAAGTTACGGTCGGTCTCTGGAATAAGCGCAGTTGAAGTCAACATCTCATGTCCAAACGTAGAGAACAGAGGACTAGTTTTTGCTTGTGATCCTGACGCTTCTAGGCGAGTTATTGACGGCGTAAGAAGAACACTAGGCGGTGAACTGCCTATTATCGCAAAGTTGTCTCCTGATGTAACTGATTTAGTGTCAATCGCTCACGGAGTAGTAGATGCAGGAGCTGATGGACTTGCGTTGATAAACACCGTTCTTGGAATGGTAATAAATGTAAACACGATGAGACCCCAACTTGGTGGTAAAACTGGAGGTCTTTCAGGTCCTGCAATAAGACCTATTGCAGTTAGAGCCGTTTACCAAGTTCATGCAGCTATGCCAAAGGTTCCTATTCTAGGTATGGGCGGTATAGCTACTGGAAAAGATGCATTAGAAATGATTTTGGCAGGGGCTAGTGGGGTTTCTATTGGGACTGCGACTTTTGGAAATCCAACGGCAATAATGTCGATTCAAAGTGAACTAAAACAGTTGTTAATTGATCGTGGATTTAAGTCTCTCAAAGACGCAGTCGGATACGCGCACCGCTCAGAAATAGATTCACATGAGTAAAGCACCGATTGTCTTGGCAGTAGATACGTCCGACTTAACAACTGCAGTTGAATGGGTTAAAGCCACTCAGGATTCAATTTCTGTGTACAAGTTGGGGCTTGAATTCTTCCTAAAATTTGGAAGAGATGGAGTAAAAGCAATTAAGGATGAAACAGATTCAGATATTTTTCTCGATCTTAAACTCCACGATATTCCTCACACCGTTAGTGGAGCAGCAAAAGTGATATCTGATTTGCATCCAAAGTTTTTAACAGTTCATGCATCTGGCGGTGAAGCGATGATAAGAGCTGCGGTGGAGGCTGTGCCAGATACGTTTGTCACAGGGGTAACCATTTTGACCTCTTTGAGCAATGAGGACGTAAAATCAGTTGGTTATGAGCAGCCGGCGTTAGAAAGTGCTGTTCGCTTAGCAAAAATTGCAACCGAATCAGGGGCACGCTCAATCGTTTGCTCGCCGTTAGAAATTTCTGCAATCCGAAACGCAATTGGTTCTGCGCCAATCATTATTACTCCAGGTGTCAGACCGGCAGGATCTACTGGTGTTGATGACCAATCACGAACCATGACCCCAGCTAATGCAATTGCCGCAGGCGCCTCCTTGGTTGTAATTGGTCGCCCCATTACTCAAACCTGGGTAAATGGAAGTGTTGCAATGAAAGATATGGCCGCTCAAATTGCGGCACAGGTTTTGAATAACTAGTAAGTTTCTCCTATGGCTTTACCTCCGCGTTTGACCGATGAACAACGCTCGCAGGCGCTAGAAAAAGCTGCTGCCTCCAGAAAGAGACGAGCTTTTATCAAATTAGAATTAAAAGCTGGAGCACTTTCTATTGATGATATTTTGCTTCTTTCCAAATCCGATGAAGCAGTAGCAAACATGCGTGTACGTGAACTTCTTGAATCATTGTCTGGAGTCGGTAAAGTTCGAGCTCTCTCACTGATGGAACGTCTTGAAATTTCACCCACACGCAGGGTTAAAGGACTTGGACGTCATCAGATCACACAGCTGCGAAATGAGTTTTTGAAATCCTCACACGCAGTTAACCCCGGCAAACTCTTGGTTCTCTCTGGCCCGGGGGGAGTGGGAAAAAGTACGGTTGCAAAGAAGCTCCGTGAGGCCGGAGATTTTTGGGTAAGCGTTAGTTACACAACAAGGCAACCTCGAAATAATGAAATCGAAGGTCGTGATTATCATTTTGTTTCGTCAGAAGTTTTTCAAACGATGATTAACAATGGTGAGTTCCTCGAATGGGCTGAATTTGCTGGCAATCGATATGGAACTACACAGGACAAAGTCGAACAAGCTCTCCTTTTGGGAAAGAATGTTTTGCTTGAGATTGAGATTGCTGGTGCCAAGCAGGTGAAGGCGCATATTCCACAATCCATCCTGGTGTTTCTGGAGCCACCATCATGGGAAGAACTAGTTGCTCGTCTTGAAGGTCGCGGCACAGATGACGAAGAGCGTCGGGCACAGCGCCTAGAATTAGCGCAGGCCGAATTAGACGCAGCCTCATCTTTTGACGTAGTCCTTGTAAATGATCAGGTCGAGGGGGTCGTCCGAAAACTGATAGAGTTGGCCTCCTAATCAATTGATGAAGCGGAGTAACTCATGGATGGCATTACAAATCCTCCAATCGATGAACTATTAGATAAAAGTGGTTCAAAGTACAGCTTGGTTTTGTATGCAGCTAAGCGCGCCCGCCAAATAAACGCCTATTACTCTCAACTTGGTGAAGGTCTATTGGAATACGTGGGTCCTTTAGTTGAAACACACGTACATGAAAAACCTCTTTCAATCGCACTTCGCGAAATCAATGAAGGTTTGTTGACAATCGAAAATCTAGAACCAACTGCATAATTTCCTCTAAATTTCAGGTCCAGATATGTCACAACAGGGTCCAGAAATTATTTTGGGTGTTGGCGGTGGAATTGCCGCATACAAATCTTGTGATCTTTTACGAAGATTACAAGATCGCGGTTACCAAGTCACTGTTGTACCGACTCCGGCATCCCTAAATTTTGTTGGAAAAGCAACGTGGGAAGCGCTTTCTGGAAGACCGGTCAGTGCCCAAGTTTGGGAAAATGTTCATACGGTTCCACATATTTCTTTAGCAGATAAGTCTGAGTTTTTCGTCATTGCTCCAGCTACAGCAGATTTGATCGCCCGTCTTGCCGCTGGCAGAGCAGATGATTTATTAACAAATTTAGTTTTGGCTTCTAATGCTCCAAAAATGCTAGTTCCGGCAATGCACCCATCCATGTGGCTAGACCCTGCCACAATCTCAAATGTTAAAACTCTTCGTGAACGGGGATTTAGAGTTATGGAGCCGGAAGTTGGTCGATTAACTGGTGATGATCAAGGTCAAGGAAGATTCCCCGAAACTTCTTCAATAATTCGCAATTTTGACGAGATGACAGGAAATGTTTCAGACTTGCTTGGAAAAAAAGTGCTAGTCACCGCAGGTGGCACGCGTGAGAGCATCGATCCTGTTCGTTTCATTGGAAACAAATCATCTGGAAAGCAGGGAATAGCGATCGCTCTGGCAGCCAAGAAAAGAGGCGCGCAGGTTCATTTGATAGCTGCCAATATTGATGAAAAAAGTGTGAAAGGTATTGAAACAACTCATGTTGTCAGTACACAAGAAATGCACGATGCGCTGATAAAAGATTTCCCACAATGTGATGTTCTTATTATGAGTGCTGCAGTTGCCGATGCCAAACCGAAGGCTTCCTCTTTTGAGAAGATAAAGAAGTCAATGTTGGGAAACATTGAACTAACTCCGACCATCGATTTATTGGCAGATATGAGTAAGAGCAAAAATGGTCAATTGATAATTGGATTTGCTGCCGAAACTAAGGATCATCTTCAAGAAGCTCGTAGAAAAATGCAAACTAAGGGCTTGGATGTAATTTATGTCAATGATGTGTCTGGCGGGGCGATATTTGGTAAAGACGAGACTATGGGTACGATACTCACACGCAATGGTGCGGATATAGCGGTCAAGGAAACCTCCAAGGACGCTCTCGGAAATTTGCTTCTTGATCAAGCCATCCGGCAGTTAGGTTAAAAATGTCAAAGCGACTTTTCACGTCAGAATCAGTTACAGAAGGTCATCCAGACAAAATCGCAGACGCGATATCTGATGCGGTTTTGGATTCTTTGATTTCACAAGATAAAAAAAGTCGTGTTGCAGTAGAAACCCTCATAACAACAGGTCAAGTGCATGTAGCAGGAGAAGTAACCACAAACGGGTATGCAGATGTAAATGGAATTGTGAGAGACACCGTTCTTAACATTGGATATGACTCGTCCGACAAGGGATTCGATGGAAACTCGTGTGGTGTTTCAATTTCAATCGGCCAGCAGTCACAAGATATTGCGGCCGGCGTCGACGATGCCTACGAGCATAGAGTTTCTGCTGCTATCGACCCCTTGGATCTTCAGGGCGCAGGAGACCAAGGACTAATGTTTGGTTATGCCTGTGATGATACAAAAGAGTTAATGCCTTTGCCGATTTGGTTGGCGCACGCCCTTGCTCAGCAACTAACAAAAGTCCGCAAATCTGGTGAACTTTCATACTTAAGGCCTGACGGAAAAACTCAAGTGACCATTGAATATGACGGTGACAAAGCGATTGCGATAGACACCGTTGTAATCTCCAGTCAACACTCAGAAGAAGTTGATGTTGCAAAAACACTGACACCAGATGTCATAAAGCTCGTTATTGAACCCATACTGAATTTAATAGACTTACCGAAAAAAGACCTAAGAACGCTCATTAATCCAACAGGTCGCTTCGTTATTGGTGGGCCTATGGGAGATGCCGGATTAACTGGTAGAAAAATTATCGTTGATACTTACGGTGGCATGGCCCGCCATGGCGGTGGAGCATTTAGCGGTAAGGATCCGTCAAAG
>CAEZTP010000008.1_pt1 | contig 19588 bp, 17 predicted proteins | sample 7264271 | NCBI WGS metagenome assembly CAEZTP01 (sample SAMEA6813807, study PRJEB35770) | uncultured Actinomycetes bacterium | biome: Freshwater; feature: Freshwater reservoir; material: water | place: Czech Republic | collected 2017-08-18 | depth 0.5m m | reverse complement strand
GAGGAGGTCTTTCCAGGTTTGTTCTAACTCTCATTTGTGGCCACTGCCGACCCTTCGAAAGTAGCGACACCCCTTCCCCGGTGCCGTTACAACTTTAGATCCGTCGGCCGGCAGTGACCAGAGATGAGAGCAGTTGTAAAGATTTAAAGCAGGAAGTTACCGAGGAAAGGGGGACTAGTGAGTATCGATAACGAACATATATCTGTAATGCGTGATCGCTGTATCGACCTTCTTTCTCCCGCAATTGAATCGACAGAAAATCCTGTTGTAGTTGATGCAACATTAGGTTTGGGTGGACACACCGAAGCACTACTTCAAAAATTTCCACATTTAACTGTGATTGCTATTGACCGCGATCAAGAAGCAATTACAAAAGCGACAGCCAGACTTTCTGAATTTGGTGATCGACTTCTAACTGCCCATCAGAGTTTTGATGCCATTGGTGATGTTGTACATAGCTTTGGTTTCAAGAAAATTGATGGTGCTCTATTTGATCTAGGAACTTCCTCAATGCAGTTAGATCAAACCGATCGAGGTTTTTCTTACTCTCAGGATGCTCCTCTGGATATGCGGATGGATCGCAGGCAGTCATTAACCGCCGCAGAGATAGTCAATACATATGAACCTGGGCAGCTAGTTCGCATTTTGAGAACTTATGGTGAAGAAAAATTCGCCACACGAATTGTTGAATCAATTATGCGCACCCGAGAAATTGCGCCAATGAATTCAACCGCGCAGTTAGCAGCACTCGTAAAGGATGCGATTCCAGCGGCAACTCGTCGAACCGGCGGTAATCCAGCAAAGCGAACATTCCAGGCTCTTCGCATTGAGGTTAATGACGAACTCGGAAGCATTAGTCGCGCACTACCGGTTGCACTTGAAATTCTAAATGTTGGCGCACGCTTAGTAGTTATGTCTTTTCAATCACTTGAGGATCGCATAGTCAAAGAGATATTTGTCTCAGCCAGCACATCAGGCACACCACGAGAGCTTCCAGTGGAACTACCAGAATTTGCAGCAAAGTTTGCTTTGGTTTTTCGAGGCAGCCAAGGGCCTACAGATGAAGAAGTAGAAGAAAACTCGAGATCACAATCGGTACGACTTCGAGCGATTGAAAGAGTGGCCGCATAATGGCACTTACATCACTTGCACCAGCTGTCACTCGTTCCAAAAAAATCCTTGCTGAAAAGAGCACGGAAGTGGCTCTCAAACTTGTGCCAGAACCATCAGCTGGTAAACAAGCAGATCGAAGATTTTTTGCAGTTTTTGTCTCTATAGTCGGCGCCCTTGGTCTTTTGTTACTTCTTTTCATAAATACACTTTTGGCGCAAGATGCTTTTAAGCTTTCAGAGTTAAAGGCTGAAGCCAAGCTAGTGAGCGATCAAAGAGAGGCGATCGCAAGGGAGATAGATGCAATTTCTTCCCCAGAAGCACTTGCTCAAAAAGCAACCGAGCTTGGTATGAAGCCCTCTAAAGTTCCAAACTTTTTAGAGCTAAAGTCTAAGCCTGAAAAAGATGTGATCAATAATGGGTAACTTTAACTTATCTCATTCAAGAATTAGAGCCTTAGTTCTATTGACGGCGTTCATTGTTTTTCTATTTGGGGTTCGTTTAATTCAGATCCAAGCCATTCAAGCGAGTGACTACAGACTTAAAGCATTTAATGAAATGGAAAAAGTAAGCACCCTGCAAGCTCCTAGAGGAGATATAACTGACATCAACGGTGTGGCATTTGCTCGCAGTGTTGCAGCAATAAGCATTGTCGTAGATCAAACTCAAATTCTAAATCCTGGCAAAGTTGCGAAGTTGACGGCACCAATTCTTGGTTTGCCAGAGGCTGAAGTCGAAACATCCCTGACAGGTACTCGAAAATGGAGCATGGTTGCCCGAAATGCAAAGCCTGCTACATGGCTGAAGTTAACTGAAGCAATCGCTGCATACAATGCTCAGCATGAACCGATGAGTCCAGAGCGAATAATTGGCTTCTTTCCTGAACGCAGTTACATACGCGAATATCCATCTGGTCATCTGGTCGCTTCACTTGTTGGATTTGTAAATCATGAAGGCGTCGGAGCAACTGGTCTTGAATCCAGTATGAACTCCAAGATCTCCGGAGTAGACGGTAAGTACTCATATGCAAATGGATTCAAAGCTGAGATTCCTGGTTCACAGTCAGAGATAGTTCCAGCGAAAACTGGAACCTCGGTTCGTCTGACAGTTGATCGAGATATTCAATGGGTGGCATCAAAAGCTATAGCCAAAGCAGTTAAATCCTCAAATGCACTGAGTGGAACTGTGATTGTGATGGATCCAAAGACTGGACACATTTTGGCACATGCAACCGCCCCCACTTTTGATCCAAACAACACCAAAAAAGTTTCACTGATTGCCATGAGAAATCCATCAGTTCAAGATATATATGAACCAGGGTCAACTGGAAAAATTATGACGCTGGCTGCTGCTATAGAGGAGAAAAAAATTACGCCGGAGACAGTTTTAACTGTTCCTTATAAATTAAAGCGCGCAGATAAAGTTTTTAGCGATCATGAGCCTCATCCGACTCAACGGTTGACAGCTTCTGGAATTTTGGCAGTTTCAAGCAATACTGGTTCGATTTTGATTGGTGAGATGATTTCAAACCAGAGTTTATATGACTACTTAACAAAATTTGGAGTCGGAGTAAAAACTGAAGCGGGATTACCTGGAGAATCACGAGGAAAACTTTTGGAAGTTAGTGATTGGTCTGGAACAACTGCACCTACAGTGGCTTTCGGGCAGGGATATTCACTGAACACAATGCAGGCAACAAGCATTTTTGCAACAATTGCAAATGATGGAGTGAGAGTTCCACCTACTGTTATTGCAGGTACAAGTGATTCAAGTGGAAACTACACACCAACTAAACAGCAAAAAGCTGTTCGAGTCGTGAGTGCAACTACGGCCAAGCAAATGAGAATGATGATGGAAACGGTTGTTTCCGCACATGGAACCGCACCAACTGCGGCAATAGCCGGATATCGAGTTGCAGGAAAAACAGGTACTGCCCAGCGAATTGATGACACATGCGGGTGTTATCGCGGCTATACAGCTTCATTTATTGGTTTTGCTCCCGCAGATAAACCCGCCTATGTAATTAATGTAACTATTCAAGATCCAAAAGGAATGCACTGGGGTGGAGCATTAGGTGGCCCAGTATTTAAAGAAGTAATGTCTTTTGTTTTGCAGTCACAAGGAATAGCACCAACGAAGGAGAAAGTTAAAAAGGTTGCCCTCAATGAAGCACAGTTAACTGCGCAGAAAAAGGTCTTACGTGCTCAGGCCAATTGAATCATTTGAGGTGAGCCTTGAGGCTATTCGAGCAATTATTGATGCAGAGATAGTTGGCGACGGCACAATTGAAGTACATGGTCTCTCGCAGTCGAGCAAAGAGATTATGCCCGGAGATCTATTCATCGCCTTACCCGGTGAGAATTTTCACGGAGCTGAATTTTCTTCTGATGCAGCAGCACAGGGCGCTGTTGCCGTTTTGACTGACAGCGTTGGTGCATCCAAAGTCAAAGATCTTCCTGTAATAATCTCTAATAATCCACGACGAGCAGCGGGTGTAATAAGCGCTTGGTTTTACAGAGAGCCTATGAGAGATCTTTATAGTGTTGGCGTAACCGGCACGAATGGAAAAACAACAGTAACCACATTGCTTCATCAAATCATGACTGGCGCAGGTCGTGAAAGTGGACTCATCGGAACGGTTGAAACTCTTATAGGAACAGAATCCATTAAGAGCATTAGAACAACACCAGAGAGCAGCGAAATTCAAGCTCTATCTGCTGTGATGCGTGAGCGACATATGCGTAATCTTGTTATGGAAGTTTCCAGTCACGCTATTGCACTTGAGCGCATACGAGGCAGCCATTTTGCAGTGGTTGGATTTACTAACCTTTCACAAGATCACTTGGATTTTCACAAAAATATGGAAAATTACTTTGCTGAAAAGGCAAAACTCTTTACTTTTGAGTACGCAGATCTTGCTGTTATCAATATCGACAGCCAATACGGAACAATTCTGGCCGCGCAAACTCAATTACCAACAATGACCCTTTCGCGTTTAGACACAAAAGCCAACTGGCACTACACAAAAATTTCACGAGATTATGTTGGGGCGCATGTTGCAATTCGAGGAAGCGGTGGCATTCTTATCGAAGGAAAAGTTCAGCTCCATGGCGGTTACAACTATGACAACCTTCTTATGGCAGTTGCACTTGCCGCAGAAAGCGGTATAGATCCTCTAGATATTTCAGCTTTACTTCCGTCATTATCTGGTGCCAGCGGTCGACTTGAATCGATTGCACTTGGCCAGAGTTTTATCGCAATGATCGATTATGCCCATTCACCAGATGCAGTTTCACGAGTACTAGAAACAGCACGCGAGATCACAGATGGTCGCGTGATTGCAGTTCTCGGTTGTGGGGGAGATAGAGACTCCTCAAAAAGAGAGTTAATGGGTAAGGCCCTTCAAGAAGGCTCTGATGTTGCAATTTTTACCAGTGACAATCCACGAAGTGAAAAGCCTGCGGACATTTTGATCCAAATGGTTCTAGGTCTAGAGATAAGTGAGCCGAGCGCAATAATTGAAGATAGAACTCAAGCAATCAAGGCAGCTGTTGATGAAGCAAAAGATGGAGATCTCGTTATCGTTCTTGGTAAGGGACATGAAAAGGGTCAGGAAGTTAACGGCGCAGTTCTTCCATTTGATGATCGAATTGAGTTAGCTCGAGCGATCGAGGACAAAAAATGATTCCTTTGACAGCTGGTGAAATTGCACTTCTCTTGGGGGGTGAGATATTTTGCGATAAAGATTTACTTGTTTCACAAGCTCCCGTATTTGATTCTCGAAAAGCAATCCCTGGATCAATTTTCCTGGCCCTCAAAGGCGAGCAGTTTGATGGGCATGATTTTGCAGCCGATGCTTACCGCGCCGGTTCTGTCTTTTCTTTGACATCAAGACGAATTGATGGTCCGTGCATAGTTGTAAAAGATGTAGTTGAAGCATTGTCAACGTTAGCCACATTTGTTCGTGCACGTTTAGAGAATTTGACCGTCATAGGCATAACGGGATCTCAAGGAAAAACAAGTACAAAGGATTTACTGGCTCATATGTTGAGCGCTGTCGGTCCAACGGTTTCGCCCATAGGATCATTTAACAACGACTTAGGACTTCCAATTACGCTGTTGGAGTGTGATGAGAGAACTCGCTTTTGTATTCTCGAGATGGGCGCACGCCATAAGAGAGACATTGCACGTCTAGCACTTATTGCAAAACCAAATATTGGCGTTGTGCTTACAGTTGGTTCGGCTCACTTAGGAGAATTTGGTTCAGTTGAAGCAATCGCACAAACAAAGTCAGAATTAATCTCCAGTCTCGAAGACACATCAATTGCAGTTCTCGGAACGTATGACTCATTTACTCCTGAAATGGCAAAACTTCACAAAGGGAGGGTTATTTTCTTCGGTAATGAGCAAGAAGTGCGGGCCGCAGATGTAGAAATTCGAGAAGGTTGCCCACATTTTGAAATTGTGACGCCTTCAGGCCGAGATGCAGTTGGAATGAGAGTTGTTGGAGCCCATCAAATCGCGAATGCTTTAGCAGTTGCTGCGGTGGGAACTGCATTGGAATTGCCCATCGAATTAATCGCAAGTTCACTTTCTACTGCTGAGATAAAGAGCAAGTGGCGAATGGAACTCCATGACATTTTTGGGCTCCTCATCATTAATGATGCCTACAACGCCAACCCCGAGTCGATGTCAGCTGCGCTTCGTTCATTGACTCTATTTGCCCAAGAACGTGGTGGATCCTCCTGGGCATTCTTAGGAAAAATGCATGAGCTCGGCGAGTCAACAGCCTCTGCTCATCGGAAAATTGGCACTCTTGCCCAGGAGATTGGCGTGGATCACTTAGTTGCTATCAATCAGCCAGATTATGGCGCAAGTACCGGAGCTATGCGTGTTCATCACGTTCAAAACATTGATGAGGCAGCGTTACTGATGGAGCATTTCTCAGCAGGAGATGTTGTTTTGGTGAAAGCTTCACGATCAGAGGGCCTAGAGAATTTGGCTCTAAAGATTGAAAGTGATTGGCTAGATAAGAGCGGAGTTGAAAGATGAGACAGATTCTCATATCTGGTGCATTCGCTTTAGTATTCGCACTTTTTGGAACACGTATTTTAATTCGTATCCTGGAGAAAAAGGGATTCGGTCAGATTATTCGAGATGATGGACCAAGTACACATCACATTAAACATGGAACTCCAACCATGGGTGGAATCATTTTTATTCTTGCATCAATACTCGGATATCTCTTCTCCCACCTAGTTACATGGACACCCGTTACAGCATCTGCCTTACTTGTTATCGGACTAGTTGTTGCATTAGGAGTAATTGGATTTCTAGATGATTGGCTTAAGGTTTCGAGACAAAACTCACGAGGCCTTAAGGGTCGATACAAGTTAACTGGTCAGGCGATTGCAGCTGGCGGTTTTGCATACCTAGGCCTTCAGTTTATGAACGAGTACTCACTTACTCCAATCTCACAGTATTTATCAGCAGTACGGGAAACTAGTATTTATCTGGGAACGACTGTTGTAATTCTATGGATTATTTTAATGGTGATGTCGGCAAGCAACGGTGTCAATTTAACTGACGGTTTAGATGGTTTAGCCATTGGTGCAGCAATTATGGTTTTCCTGGCCTTCGTTTTAATTGGTGTATGGCAGTTTGGGCAAAGTTGTGGAATGCAAGTTACAGCTGGTTGCTACGCGGTAAGAGATCCTTTGGATTTAGCTGTACTCGCAGCAGCATTTGCCGGAGCTTGTACTGGTTTTCTTTGGTGGAATACCGCGCCAGCAAAAATAATGATGGGAGATACCGGATCCCTTGCTCTGGGTGGAGCAATCGCTGCATTTGCAGCAACGTTAAGAGTTCAGCTCCTACTAATTCCACTAGGTGGTTTGTTCGTCATTATTACTTTGTCAGTTCTTATTCAAACGTTTTATTTCAAAGTCAGTGGCGGGAAACGGGTATTTAGAATGGCGCCGCTACATCATCACTTTGAACTGAAAGGTTGGGAAGAGATAACAATCGTTATTCGTTTTTGGATCATCTCTGGATTATCCGTGGCCCTAGGCCTGGGTCTTTTCTATGCCCAATGGGTGGCGCAATAACCATGGTTTCGAATCTAACTGACAGGAAGTTCCTTATTTTAGGAGCTGGTGTTACTGGAATGTCAGTTGCTCGATCTCTCACCTCACGAGGAAGCTCAGTTACCATCGCAGATGATTTTTCTAGTGATGGAATCAAAACTGATGCTATTAATCTGCAAAACTACGATGCGGTAGTTGTTTCACCCGGATGGAAATTAGACCATCCGTTATTGGCTAAAGTTTTGTCCAGCGATTTAGAAGTTTTAAACGAAGTAGATTTAGCCTGGCAGTTGAAGTTAGAAGTTGCACCACATCAGAAATGGCTGGCAGTAACAGGAACTAACGGTAAAACAACTACTGTCGAGATGCTGGCAAAAATTTTGCAAACAGCAGGCATAAAGGCTAAAGCCTGTGGAAATCTTGGAGAGACCGTAATTAATGCTACTGATCAGGCTGATCCCTATGATTATTTAGTCTTAGAACTTTCAAGCTTTCAATTACATTGGGTAAAGAAGGCACGGTTCCAAAGCTCGGCTATTTTAAATATTGCTCACGATCATATCGACTGGCATTCTAGTTTTGACTTATACGCACTGGCTAAGTTATCGCTTCTAGAAAAAAGTGAGATAGCAGTCCTTAATGCCGATGACGGCGAAGTGGTCTCTCGATCTGCGTCATGGAGAGGTCATAAAGTATTTTTCTCCCTTAATACACCTGGACCTGGTGAGATTGGAGTTGTAGAAGAGTTAATTGTTGATCGCTGCTTCGTCGAAGATCCTATGCAGGCTGAGATGATCTGTGAGATTAGCGATGTTAAACCAACAATTCCTCACAATATTTCAAATGCCATGGCCGCTGCTGCTCTTGCGCGATCAATTGATGTGCCGCACGCGATAATTCAAAAGGCGTTACAAGGATTTACGCCAGGAAGACACCGGATAGAACTAGTCTTAGAAAAAGACTCAATCACTTGGGTTGATGATTCAAAAGCAACAAATCCACACTCAGCTATTGCTTCAATAAATTCACATTTATCTGTTGTTTGGATTGCAGGTGGTTTAGCAAAAGGTGCCGACATGGAGGCAATTGTCCAACGCTGTAAAGGTCGAATGAAGGCCGCAATATTGATTGGCGAAGATTCAGATCTAATCGAGAAGGCCCTACAAAAATTTGCTCCGCAGGTTCCAAGAGTAAAGATCAATACCCCTAGTGGTTATGCAAAGGGTCAAATAGATAATTCGTTGATGGAACAGGTGGTGACTCAAGGATTAGCCTTTGCTACTTCGGGGGATACAGTCCTCTTGGCTCCTGCTTGTGCATCGATGGACCAGTTCGTTTCTTACGCAGATCGAGGAGATCGATTTGCGGCAGCTGTGAAGAAATTGGTGTCACATGCAAACTAAGCGAAGAGAAAACCTTTTTACAAAGCCGGTCAATCTTTATTACATGCTGGTAGGAAGCACATTGCTATTGAGTCTTCTAGGGTTGATTATGGTGTTTTCAGCATCTTCGATCGATTCATTAGACGAGAAAGGTTCGACTTACTCTATTGCAGCTAGGCAGTTGTTCTTTCTGGTTTTTTCAATTCCTTTGGCTTGGGTTCTTTCAAGACTCTCGATCAGACATTGGAAGGCACTTGCTCGTGTAGGGGTCGTACTTTCCGTAATCATGCTTCTATTTGTTCAGTTTTTTGGAAACTCCTCTGGCGGAAACCAAAACTGGCTAAGTCTTGGTTTTGTAGTTATTCAGCCAAGTGAATTTGCTAAGTTCTTAATGATCTTGTGGGCAGGTTATATCTTGGCAAAAAATGAAATAGCGGGCCATATTCACGCCAATGTATTAGCTTTGATAACTCCCGCGTTCTTCTTATGTATAGTTTTAATCTTGGCAGGAAATGACTTAGGAAGCGCCTCTGTCTTTGGATTCATTCTTGTAGGACTTCTCTGGGTTTCAGGCCTAAAGCTTCGAGTATTCGGAGTTGTGCTCAGTGCAGGATTTTTGAGTTTGGCTATTTTAGTTTTGACTTCACCATATAGAGTTCAAAGATTCATCGCTTTTCTTAATCCATTCGCTGAGGATCAATACAAACTCTATGGGTGGCAACCTGCACATAGTCTTTTAGGCCTAGCAAGCGGTGGTTTCTTTGGTGTAGGCCTGGGCGCATCTCGTCAAAAATGGGGAAATCTTTCTCAAGCTCATACCGACTTTATCTTTTCAGTTATTGGAGAAGAGTTGGGTCTGTTTGGCACATTAGCAACGCTGTTTTTAATCAGCATTCTTCTATTCTCAATCTTTAAGATTGCCATGCGAGCACATGACCCAATGGTTAGGTATGTGGCATCGGGAATCGGTTGCTGGATTGGAATTCAAACCGTTCTAAACATTGGATCGGCGATTAGTGTTTTGCCCGTTGTTGGAGTGACTTTGCCTTTACTTTCTTACGGAGGCTCATCATTGATTGCAACATTTATCGCGATTGGTTTCGTACTTGGAGCGGCTCGTCGTGATCCCGTAATCTATAAAGAGTTACAAGCTACGGGCAATAAATGGCTACGGTAGTTTTTGCAGGTGGAGGAACTGCAGGTCACATACAACCGGCCTTAGCAGTCGCGCGAACATGGAAGAAGATGCATCCTGGCGATAAATGTCTGTTTATTGGAACAGCCAAGGGCTTAGAGGTTTCTCTTGTCCCTCAAGCAGGCTTTGAATTAAGGATGATTCCAAAAGTTGCAATCGCAAGACGACCTTCTTTCACATGGCTGAAAATTCCTTTTGATCTATTGTCTTCGATTGCCTCAGCGCGAAAAATACTTTCCGGTTCTGATCTATTAATTGGTTTTGGTGGCTATGTGAGCGCTCCTGCCTATCTTGCTGCGCGCAGTTTAAAGATTCCGATTGTCATCCATGAAGCGAATGCAAAGCCAGGCTGGGCAAACATAGTCGGGGCATTTCTTACTCCGCATTTAGCCGTTGCTCATCCTGTGGCCAAGGGCAGATTTTCATCTGCTTTATTGGCTGGACTTCCATTGCGTTCTGATGTGGCCATTGCATATGAAAATGCAAACAAAGATTGGGCGTTAGCTCGTGCCCAAGCTAAGGCACGGTTAGGAATCGAATCTACAACCCCATTAATTTTTGTCATGGGAGGATCACAAGGTTCAGTTGCAATAAACACTGTCATAGAAAAATGTGTGGATCAATTACATAAACTTGGATACTTCGTTCTACATTCGGTGGGACGCCTAAATAAACTGCCGGCTGCATCTGATGGTTATAAGGCGGTTTTGTATGTAGATCAGATGGCAGATGCTTATTTGGCGGCAGATCTTGTAATTAGTCGCAGTGGCGCAGTCACGTGTAGTGAATTTCGCGCTCTAGGCCGTTACGCTCTTTTTGTGCCTCTGCCAATAGGAAACGGTGAACAGATGGTAAATGCCACTGGACTAGTTAATGCAGGAAGAGCAAAAGTTGTTTCGCAAAAACACTTTACTGTTGATTACGTGAGGGAAAATATCTCACAACTTCTGCGTGAGTCCTCTCAATCATCCGTATCTGGAAGTGGCGAAGATCTACTGGCCGCAGAGAAAATTGCCGCACTCGCAGAATTTGCACTAAAGAAATGAATCCAACACTTCCATCATTAACCGGTAAACGCATTCACTTCATTGGAATTGGTGGAGCTGGAATGAGTGGATTAGCGCGAATCGTTTTGACGCACAACATTACAGTTTCAGGTTCAGATACTAAGGATTCATCAGTTATTTCGGCACTAAAGGCTTTGGGAGCTTCAATTCAGACATCACATGCTTCCGAGAATGTGGATGGTGCAGATTTAGTTGTCTACTCCAATGCAATCTCAGAAAACAACGTAGAGCGAGTTCGGGCTGCTCAACTAAACCTTCAGTCGCTAACAAGGGCTTCTGTTTTATCAATTCTAATGTCGGAGTCCAAAAGCATTGCAGTTGCCGGAACTCACGGCAAAACAACTACTTCATCAATGCTTGCTGTTGCGCTACAAGCATGCTCTGCTGATCCTTCATTTGCCATTGGAGGTAACATCACAGCATCTGGTTCAAATGCGCATAGGGGAACAGGTGAGATTTTCGTTGCAGAGGCAGATGAATCCGATGGCTCCTTTATCGAATACAGACCCTTCGCGGCAATCGTGACCAATATCGAGCATGACCATGTTGATTTCTTTGAAACACCAGAAGCAGTAGATCAAGCATTTGAGGATTTTGCAGCAACGATAAACATGCAAGGTTTTCTTGTTTATTGTGCTGATGATTCTGGAGCAAGAAGATTGGCGTCAAAAGTTTCGGAGTCAGGACCTGAACTTATTTCATACGGCTTGAGTGAAAACGCTGATTTGCACGTTGATCAGATAGAGCTATTGGCGATGGGGTCTAAGGCGCGAGCAATTTGGCACGGAAAGATGATTGGCACAATTGAGCTTCAGGTGCCTGGACAACACAACTTGCTCAATGCCGCAGCGGTACTAGCAACAGGTCTGAAATTAGGAATGCCTGCTGCACAACTTTTAGTTGGTCTGGGAATTTTTAGGGGAACAGGCCGAAGATTTGAATTGAAAGGAACCGTAAACGGAGTGCGCGTCATTGACGATTACGGTCATCATCCAACTGAGATACAAGTGACCCTTGATGCGGCCCGCAGATTCGCAGGTGATGGCCGACTCATTGTCGTTTTCCAGCCACACCGATTTTCGCGCACCCAGGCATTCGCGTCCAGATTTTCAGAAGCTTTAGATAAGGCTGATCGAGCAATTGTTTTGGAGATTTATGCGGCAAGTGAAAAGCCAATTGATGGAGTTACATCAAGATTAATCACATCAAAGATGAGTAAAGGGGAGTACATACCTAACTTTATCGAAGTAACCGATTCTGTAGTTGCTTCCGCCCAGCCGGGAGATGTCATCATGACACTTGGAGCCGGTGATGTGAATTCATTGGCGCCAATCATTATTGACGGCTTACAAAGGCGCTTTGCTTAAATGAAGAAACGTTTTACATTTATAGCTTTACCAATCTTATTACTTGCAGGATCGGCTTACATTTTGGGCTACTCAACTGTCTTTACAGTCAGTAATGTGGAAATAATTGGTATCAAATCAGCGATAAACCCAGGCGTCTCAAAGGGAGAAAAACTAGCCCGAATTCAACCTCGAGTAATTGCAACGAAATTTGAGAATTTGGCGTGGGTAAAAAATGCTGAAGTTTCACGCAATTGGTTCAATGGGAAAGTCACAATTCGAATCATTGAAAGGACGCCGATTGCCATATACAACGGCAAAGCATTCGACATCGAGGGTAAAACATTTGACCTTCAGGGTTCTGGAACTTCTGAACTTGTGCAGATACAGGCTAGTGATACAAAGTCCGCATTGGAGGCCGTAGATTTATTGACAGTTTTAGATTCACAAATTAAGCAATCTCTCCGAACAGTCACGGTCCAAAAGACCGGCTCTCTCGACCTATTGCTTGCCCAGGACTCTGGAACACTAGAAATAAAGTGGGGATTGAACAGTGAAAATGAGTTAAAGACCAGGGTTTATGAAGAGATTATTGCTCTTCCAGAAAACAATCGAGTGACAAGAATCGATCTATCGGCTCCACATGCACCAATAGTGAAGTAGTTTTTTTCTTTCAATTTAGTTTTGCGACACGTTAAACAATTCATGTCGGTATTTGATAAACACCCTTGCGCACTTTAAGTTCACCTCATAGAAAATTAGTGAGCCGTAACTCTCAAGGTGAGGTTTAAGGTTCATAAGGAGGAAGACTCGTGGCTTCACCACAAAATTATTTGGCTGTCATCAAAGTAGTTGGCATTGGTGGCGGTGGAGTTAATGCAGTTAACCGAATGATTGATGTCGGTTTAAAAGGTGTTGAGTTCATTGCAATCAACACTGATGCTCAACATTTGTTAATGAGTGATGCAGATGTAAAACTTGATATTGGTCGCAAAACAACACGCGGACTTGGCGCAGGTATGGATCCTGACAAAGGTCGCGAAGCTGCACTCGATCATGCAGATGACATTGAAGAAATTCTTCGCGGCGCCGATATGGTTTTTGTAACCGCAGGTGAAGGTGGTGGAACTGGAACTGGTGCAGCACCAGTTGTCGCAAAGATTGCACGAGAAATTGGTGCACTTACAATTGGTGTGGTCACTCGTCCATTTTCATTTGAAGCGAAACTGCGTACTGAGCAAGCGGACGCAGGAATTGAAGCATTGCGTTCTGAAGTTGACACATTAATTGTTATTCCTAATGATCGTCTACTTGCAATCTCGGATCGTCAAATAACTTTGGCCGATGCATTTAAGAGTGCTGATCAAGTTCTGCTTTCTGGCGTCCAAGGTATCTCGGAGATAATTACTCAACCTGGTTTAATCAATTTGGATTTTGCAGACGTTAAAGCAGTTATGTCTGGTGCCGGCTCAGCTCTCATGGGTATTGGTTCTGCTCGTGGTGAAAACCGTGCGATGCGTGCAGCCGAACTTGCCATATCTAGTCCATTACTTGAGGCCTCTATAGATGGTGCGATGGGTGTATTGCTTTCTGTATCTGGTGGTTCAGATTTAGGTTTATTTGAAGTAAATGAGGCTTGCGAATTAGTTCAATCTGTCGTTCATCCAAATGCCAAATTTATTTTCGGCACAACAATTGATGATGCTCTAGGCGATGAGATACGAATTACTGTAGTTGCCGCCGGATTTGAGGGAGGCCAGCCAAAGAAGGTTGCTACTCCATCATTTGATGCAGCATCTCTGGCGGGAGTTGCAGACCCAATCTCGGCAAATGATCCTTTGGCCGTGGCACTTGATTTGGACAATGAAATGCCAAAACGTCGCGTGACTTTTGAAGAATTGGTCGCAGAAGATGAGATCGATATTCCTGACTTCATGAAGTAAGGAATATTGCTTTGTCTTATTTCTTTACTGATCGAACTGGAGGTTTTAGTTCGGGCAGTTTTGATTCACTTAATTTTGGTACCCATGTTGGGGATGATCCAGCCTCGGTAAAGGCAAATCGCTCAACATTAATGAACACGCAATTTATGAATCAAGTACATGGCAGTACCGTTGTGGTTGTTTCACAATTGAGCCAGATAGATCCAACATGTGATGCCTTGGTAACGACCAATCCAGATATCTCACTGGCCGTAATGGTTGCAGATTGCATCCCATTACTACTTGTTTCAGACTCTGTTGTGGGCGCCGTACATGTGGGCCGAGCAGGATTAGTAAACAGGATCGCTATCAAAACTCTAGATGTAATGAGACAAAATGGCGCTAAGGATATCCATGCTGTTATGGGCCCTTCAATCTGTGGTAAATGTTACGAGGTACCAATTGCTTTGCAGGAAGAAGTCACCGCAGTTCACCCAGGTTCCTACTCCACAACTAGGCATTCAACTCCAGCCCTAGATCTTCAGGCGGGATTAGTTGCAGAACTACTGGCAGAGAATGTGAGCTTTGAAGCTTCAACGGTGTGCACTATGGAGAATAGTTCATACTTTTCTCATCGTCGTGACAATCCGACTGGACGATTTGCTGGAGTAGTAAAGATATGAACAGAAAAACTGAACTTGAAAACAACCTCAATGACGTGAAGAAGAAAATAGCCACAGCAGCCAAGCACGATGTGACACTTATTGTGGTGACAAAGAGTTTTCCAGTAAGTGATGTTGAGATTCTACGTGAGTTAGGCGTGATGGATTTTGGGGAGAATCGTGATGCCGAGGGCGCAGAAAAATCACAGATTGTTCCTGCAACCTGGCATTTTCAGGGTCAGATTCAAAGCAATAAATTGAAGTCAATTACACAATGGGCAAACGTCATTCACTCTTTAGATGACCTACGACACTTTGAGTTGATAGAAAAATACACAACGCACGCACTTTCAATTTTTCTTCAAGTTTCACTCGATGGTGCTCATCACCGTGGGGGAGCCAAGATCAAGGATCTTTACTCACTTGCCGAGGCAATTGAAAAATCATCTGAACACACTTTGTCAGGAATTATGGCAGTGCCTCCGTTATCGATGCAGACCCACACTGCCTATGCCCAGCTACAGCAAATTCATCAGGATTTTATGAAGGAGTTTCCTGGGGCTTCAGGGCTTTCGGCAGGTATGAGTGGGGACTATGAAATGGCCATTTCATATGGTGCGACACATGTTCGCGTTGGTTCTTCAATACTCGGTTCCCGCTCACCCCAGAGGTAACCTTTTCTCATGTCTAATGCAATCCGCCGTGTGGCAAATTATTTAGGTCTAATGGATGAGCCAGAATTTGATACTGCTCAAGCGCCAGCAAAACCAAGTGGTGATGTGCGTATCAAAAGTAGGGAGCTTCGTCCGGTTTCAACTGTTCGTAGTGCAGATGTAGTTAATGCTGCGCCACAGTTGGATCTGCCAGTGTTAGATCGCATCATCACATTGCATCCTCGCTATTACAACGAAGCACGAACAATTGGTGAGCACTACCGTGAAGGCAATCCTGTCATTATTAATTTGACGGAAATGGATGAGTCAGAGCACAAGAGACTCGTAGATTTTGCAAGCGGACTTGCATTTGGATTACACGGAACAATTGAGAGAGTGACAAAGAAGGTTTTCCTTCTTTCTCCTGCAAATGTTTCAGTGAGCAGTGAAGACAAATCAGCTGCGGCACAAGCAAGTTTTTTTAATCAGAGCTGATCATGTTGAGCGTGGGCTCACTGCTAGCCAACATATTGCAGTTTTTTCTCATTGCCTTATTGGGTCGTCTGATTTTTGACTATGTTCAGATGTTTTCTAAAACATGGCGCCCTCGTGGGCCAATTCTTTATTTAGTAGAAGCAATTTATACGATCACAGATAAACCAATGCAGTTTGTTGGTCGGTTCGTACCACCACTTCGACTCGGAGCAATAAGTCTGGATATGAGTTTTATCGTTCTCTTCTTTGGAACCCAACTCTTAATTGGATTAGTTAGACAACTTTAGTTTTTGTTAAAACTACCTCTAATCCTATTTCCATATCAGTGACTGCAAGTGTTGAATCGTGCACCATGGTTACCGCTAGTACTTCAGTTTCAATTCGGCGTTGATCACTTCCGATTGCCTCCGCGATCTCAGGAACTCCATTCCAAGAGACTTCAATTCGGTCTGAAATATCAAATCCGTCACTCTTTCGTCTTTCTTGAATAAAACGAATGACCTCACGAACATTTCCAGCCAAAATTAATGCCGGAGTCAGCTCAAGATCAAGTGCCACACTTTCACCATCATGAGAGGACACACTCCACCCCGATTTTGGTACTTCGGTGATCACGAGATCTTCAAGAGTAATTGTCCATTCGGCAACTGATGTTGATCCTTGCTTGCGAAGTAGTTTTACGAGTTCAGTTGGATCGACTTTAGAAATTGCTTTTGCAATCTCCTGAACCGCTCCACCAAATTTTGCACCGAGAGTTTTGAAGTTAGCTTTCACGCTGACATCGACTAAGTCTCCGTCGGCATTGGCAATATCTTCAAGTTCGATCACGTTTAATTCATCTGCAATTTGCTCGCGCATCTGCTCTGGCAGATCAGACCAACCCTTTGCAGCGATTAATGCTCGACCCAATGGCTGTCGAATTTTTACACCAGATTCAGCTCGGGTTGCACGGCCAAGTTCGACAATACGTCGAGTGAGTTCGACTTGCGAGCCTAGTTCACGGTTAATGTACTTTTCATTAGAGACGGGAAAATCTGAAAGGTGAACTGACATCGGCGCCGAAGGATCTGTTGGTCTAACAAGTTCTTGCCAGACATGCTCGGTGATAAAAGGTACAAGAGGTGAGAGAAGTTGCGTGAGAGTAATCAAACATTCATGCAATGTACCTAAAGCTGCGACATCCCCATCCCAAAAACGTCGACGAGATCGACGTACATACCAGTTGGAGAGATCATCAATGAATTTAGCCAATTCTCGTCCGGCAACTTGTGAATCAAATGACTCCAGCGCGCTATCAACTTTTGCGATCAAAAGATTGAGTTCAGAGATTATCCATTTGTCCATTAGCGGGCGATCGGCCACTGGAGGAGTTTGCGAAAGTTCAAAATTAGAAGCTTTTGCATATAACGCATGGAAAGAAACAGTGTTCCAATATGTCAACAAAGTTTTACGGACAACTTCATTCAAATTTTCATGACCAACGCGCCTGGCAGACCATGGTGAACCGGCTGCCAACATGTACCAACGAACAGCATCTGCGCCATGTTGATCCATCAACGCCATAGGTTCTAGAACGTTTCCTAGGTGCTTACTCATTTTGCGACCGTCTTTATCTAAGATGTGGCCAAGGCACAAAACAGTTTTATATGATGATTGATCAAAAACCAACGTTCCAATAGTCATGAGGGTGTAAAACCAGCCACGCGTTTGATCGATTGCTTCACAGATAAAGTCAGCAGGGTATGAGGCTTTGAACTTTTCAACTGAGCCTTCCTTGTGCGGATATCCCCATTGAGCAAAAGGCATGGCTCCTGAGTCATACCAACAATCGATCACTTCTGGAACTCGAACCATCGTTGAATCACAACTGCTGCAAGCAAATGTAATGTCATCTACAAAAGGTCTATGTGGGTCTAAGTTAGAAAGTTCTTTGCCAGCTAACTGACCTAGCTCTTTGAGTGAATCGACACAGATTTCATGCTTATTTTCACAACGCCAGATTGGTAGCGGCGTTCCCCAATAGCGATTTCTAGATAGTGCCCAATCGATGTTGTTGTTTAGCCAATCACCATATCGACCTTCTTTAATTGTTTCAGGATGCCAATTAGTTGCTGCATTTTCTCTAAGAAGTGCATCTTTTATTGAAGTAGTTCGGATATACCAAGATGGTTGGGCGTAATACATCAATGCCGTGTGACAGCGCCAGCAGTGCGGATAGGAGTGTTCATATTGCTGGTGCTTATAAAGGGCGCCCTTTGCCTTGAGCTCTTTTACTAATGGCTTATCTGCATCCTTAAAGAAAAGTCCACCCACTACGGCAATCTCTTTGTGGAAAGTTCCATCGGGTGCTATTGGATTTACTACAGGCAATCCATAGATTCTGCATACTGCTAGATCGTCAGCACCAAAGGCAGGGGATTGATGGACTAATCCAGTTCCATCCTCTGTCGTGACATATGTTGCAAGGACTATGTAATGAGCTTCCGGAATTTCTACATAATCAAATGGTCTTTGGTAGGTAGTTTTCTCAAGCTCTTTTCCTAGAAGCGTTTGAAGTATTTTCTTCTCACCCTTCACGCTTTCCATTAGCGCCTTTGCGACAACAAGTACTTCATCTTCTTGCTCTTCTACCTGTACGTTGAGGACCACGTACTCAACTTCTGGGTGAACTGCGATGGCAGTATTTGAAACCAAAGTCCATGGAGTTGTAGTCCACACAAGAAAGCTTGCATTCAAATCTTTTAGCGGACCAGAAGTCACAGGGAAGCGAACAAAAACAGATGGATCTGTAACGGTCTCATATCCCTGCGCTAATTCGTGATCTGAAAGACCAGTCCCACAACGCGGACAATATGGAGCGACACGATGATCTTGTACGAGTAAACCCTTTTTCCAAATTTCTTTGAGCGACCACCATACTGATTCAACATATTCAGGTGACATCGTCCAATAAGCTTTATCAAAATCCACCCAGAAACCCATGCGGTCTGTCATATCTGTAAATGCACTTACATGGCGTTGCACCGATTCACGGCACTTGTCATTAAATTGTGAGATTCCAAATTTTTCGATGTCACCTTTGCCGGTAAACCCAAGTTCTTTTTCTACCGCGATTTCAACTGGTAAACCGTGACAGTCCCAACCAGCCTTACGTTCAACGTACTTGCCCTTCATCGTATGAAAGCGAGGGAAAACATCTTTAAACACTCGAGCTTCAATATGGTGTGTTCCAGGCATTCCATTTGCCGTCGGTGGTCCTTCATAAAAAGTCCACGTCGGTCCATCTTCACGAGAGTTAACGGTTTTTTCGAAGATTGAGTTTTCACGCCAGAATTTGAGAATGCCATGTTCGACGGCAGGTAGATCCACCGCTGCAGAAATCTGACGAAATGACATTAAAAAACCCCCAGAGAAAATAATCTGGAGGGACGAAATCTGCCTATGCAGTTTTCGCGGTACCACCCACCTTGTGCTTACACCGTAATGCAATCACCACTTTAGTTCTCACTTGCTGGTTCTAGATGGCCAATCGACCACTTCTTCCAGCAGGCTCGTGAGGTGATAGCCCCGTCAATGCCATATATGTGAGGAGATCAGTCTAGATGATGAGGCAAGAATAAATTGCAACGTGGCGAAATTGGCAACACAGGGCTAATCGGCATAGGGTTCG
>CAEZTP010000005.1_pt1 | contig 21539 bp, 23 predicted proteins | sample 7264271 | NCBI WGS metagenome assembly CAEZTP01 (sample SAMEA6813807, study PRJEB35770) | uncultured Actinomycetes bacterium | biome: Freshwater; feature: Freshwater reservoir; material: water | place: Czech Republic | collected 2017-08-18 | depth 0.5m m | reverse complement strand
GGTGATGAGCTCAAGATCCATGTTCGCGTTATCGAAGGTAACAAGAGCCGTCTTCAGGTTTTCCAAGGAATTGTCATCCGTCGTCAAGGAGATGGCGTTCGCGAGACTTTCACTATCCGTAAAGTTTCATACGGAGTAGGAGTAGAGCGTACTTTCCCAGTACACACTCCAGTTATCGAAAAAATTGAATTAGTTAAGAAGGGCGAAGTTCGTCGCGCCAAGTTGTACTACCTACGCGATCTTCGCGGTAAGGCTGCAAAGATCCGCGAAAAGCGCGATGGTGTCGAAGGGTACGGAGATGGAATTCTTTCAACTCCAGTGGCCGAAGTTGTTGCTGCGCCTGTTGAACAAGAAGTTGTGGCAGAACCAGTTGCGCTCGCACAAGAAGTGGTTGCGCAGCCAGCAGAGGCAGTTGCACAAGATGCAGTAGAAGCAAGTGCAGAAGTTGCACAGGCAGATGAGCAATCTTCAGATGCACAGGCAGTTGCTTCATCTGATGAAGAACCTAAAGCCTAGTAACTTCCTTCATTTCAATGCGAAAAAAGGGATCACTCCTTAAGGAGCTCCCAATCCTGATAGTTGTTGCATTAGTTGTCTCACTTTTTATTAAGAGTTTTCTTGTTCAGTTTTTCTACATTCCATCGGGATCAATGGAAAACACATTACAAATTCAAGATCGAGTTGCGGTCAATAAAGTTCCATTTATCTCTGACAATATAAAGCGCGGAGATATCGTCGTATTTCGCGATCCAAATAACTGGCTTCCAGAAAACATAGAAAACTCAAGCAACTCACTTACTGCCAAGGCCAAGAACCTTCTAGTCACGGTCGGAGTTCTACCCAACCCTGCTAAGCAGTATTTAGTTAAAAGAGTTATTGGTGTCCCAGGAGATCAAGTTGTTTGTTGCACGGCAAGTGGAAAACTCTCCATTAATGGTAAAGAAGTAACCGAGCCTTATATCTATGGAGGAGATGCTCCATCTGATATGAAATTTGATGTGACAGTACCCGAAGGAAAACTATGGGTATTAGGTGATCACCGCGCAGCAAGTGCCGACTCTAGATACCATCAAGAAGATATCAATAGTGGATTTGTTCCACTCAAGAGTGTTTCTGGTCGAGTGGTGGCCGTTATCTGGCCTTTTAAGAATTTAACATACGTTCCAAGAGTAGACGTCACGAAGTAGCCCTTGAAGGTTATAGAGCAACTGCTAACTGCTGCAGGTATCGCTCCTATCGCAGGAGTAGATGAAGCAGGGCGAGGTGCATGTGCAGGTCCATTAGTCGTTGCATCGGTCGTGCTCAACGATCCATTTGCACCTGAATTATCTCCAGTTCGTGATTCAAAAGAGTTATCAGAGAGCAAGCGGGAGATAGTTTTTGATTTGATTCAAAAGTATGCAACTTCAATAAGTGTTGTAGTTGTCTCTTCGCAAGAAGTTGATGCACGGGGCGTACACGCTGCAAACTTAGATGGAATGCGCCGTGCGGTACTTGGATTAAACATTGAACCTGCATACGTCTTAACAGATGGATATGCCATCGAGGGCTTAGGAGTACCCAACTTAGCTGTTTGGAAGGGCGATCAAGTTGTTGTTTCAATTAGCGCCGCCTCGATTATTGCCAAAGTTACAAGAGATCGCATCATGAGAGATCTCGATTTGAAGCATCCAGAGTATGGATTTGCAGGACATAAGGGCTACATCACAGCCGGGCACACACAAGCGTTGGAAAAACATGGTCCGACACCAGATCATCGAACTTCATTTTCAAACATTGCAGCGCTCATCCACAAGTAATTCTGTTTAGATTTTTGTGTTGGTCAAAGAACTTATCCTCGCCAATCATGGAGAAGATAACAAATAATCAAACAGGTGCAATTGGCGAAGAGGCAGTTGTTCAATTTTTGTCATCAAAAAACACTGAGATCGTAGAGAGAAATTGGCGAATTCGCGAAGGTGAAATTGACATCATCGCACTTGGTTCTGGTGGAGTTTTTTCTTTTGTTGAGGTCAAGACCCGAAGATCTTCTGCTTTTGGTCATCCACTTGAAGCCATTAATTCTGAAAAATCCTATCGAATGCAACGACTTGCACTGGCATGGCTGGCAACTCACGGATGCTTAGGGTGCGACTACCAAATAGATGCCGCTGCTGTTTTGCTCTCACCAGATGGTTCATGTTCCATTGATTACCGAGAAAATATTCTATGAGCCTTGCACAGACAAAATCTGTTGCACTCCTTGGACTTGATGGTCATGTAGTAAATGTCGAAGTAGATATTGCAGATGGACTTCCGGGATACTCATTGCTAGGGCTACCTGATGCAGCGTTATCGGAGTCTCGAGACCGAGTTCGCAGTGCGATCGTAAATTGTGGAGAGATGTGGCCTAATCGCAAAGTCACGGTTTCATTGTCACCGGCATGGTTACCAAAGAGTGGTTCTAGTTTTGACCTTGCAATTTGCATCACGCTGTTATCGGCTCATGAAACTATCCCTGTAGAACGAATTGAAAAAATTGTCTTTTTAGGTGAACTTTCATTAGATGGACACATCCGACCTGTTCGTGGAGTGCTACCTTCTTTGATTGCAGCTTTCAAGGCAGGGATACGAACTGCTGTTGTGCCTACTGCAAATGCACAAGAGGCACAGCTCTTGCAATCGATGACAATAATTCCGATGGAGCACCTGAGAGATGTATTACTTTGGCTTCGAACAGGGGAGCGAGAGAGCATTGAAAAAATTGAGTTGAAGTGGGAGAGCACTGACTCAAGATTAGATTTTGCAGATGTTGCCGGTCAAAGTTCGGCCAGATTAGCAGCAGAGATAGCAGCAATTGGTGGTCATCACATTTTATTGATTGGCCCACCCGGTGCAGGCAAAACAATGATTGCCGAACGAATTCCAACGATCATGCCTGCTTTAAGCATTGAACAGGCAATCGAAGTTACTGCAGTACATTCAATCGCAGGTACATTGCTGCAACGCTCACCTGTTTCCCTGCTAGCACCAATCATTTCACCTCACCACACAACAACTCGTGTAGCCATGGTGGGTGGTGGTTCACATGTGATTAAACCTGGTGCGTGCTCGTTGGCACACAATGGAGTCTTATTCATTGATGAAGCACCAGAGTGTGCTTCAGGAGTTTTAGATTCTCTCAGACAACCATTGGAATCTGGAACAGTTACAATTGCTCGTAGCATTGGGAATTTAACTTTTCCGGCGCAGTTTCTACTTGTTCTTGCCGCTAACCCTTGTCCGTGTGGAAAATTCACAGGGCGTGGACGCAATTGCACATGTACCGCGCAACAAGTCAGGCGCTACTTAGGCAAATTATCTGGACCTATGATGGATCGAATTGATCTTCGAGTTCAGGTTGAACCAGTTGGTCGAATCGACATGGCTAGAAATGAATTAGGTGAAAGTAGTCAGGTAATTAGAGCGCGAGTTATCAGAGCGCGAGAGATTGCAGCTGATCGCTTTAGCAGTATGGGATGGAGCTTGAATTCTCAGATTCCAGCCCGAGCACTTCGCACTGTTTTTCAACCAGAAAAAGCTGCAATGAATTTTCTTCACGATGAATTAGACAAGGAGGCAATTACAGCGCGTGGGTTACACAAAATTATTAGAACTGCTTGGAGTTTTGCAGATCTTCATGAAAATAAAACTCCAACGATGGCCGATGTTTTAGCTGCCCACACAATGCGGGGAAAGATTCAAGCATGAAGGAACTCATCGCCAGAGCATCTTTGTTTAGTCAGATTGAAGCGGGGCATAGTTTTTGGTCCAAAGAAATCCATGAGTTGGGCTCACTAGTTGTCTACGAGAAGTTATTAAGTGGTGGATATGGACTATCCAAACATGAGAAGTTGATTTCTGCTCTACGGTCAACATCGGGAGAAAAAGTGATCGAGACAATTTTCAACTATGGCGCTCAACTCCTCACTCCCTCTGATTTAGTGTGGCCCGAGCAATTACATGATCTAGCCAATCCACCAATTGCTCTAGTTGTTAAAGGTAATGCGCAGATATTAAAGACAGATTCACTTGCAATAGTTGGAACGAGGAATCCAACAAACTATGGTGCACGAATTGCTGGCGATTTTGCTGCAGGATTTGTAGATCGTGAATGGGCAATTGTTAGTGGCGGGGCATATGGGATTGATTCCTATGCACACAAGGGAGCACTTATTGCCGAGGGCATCACGATTGCAATAATTGCCTGTGGCATAGACGTTAACTATCCAGCCGGAAATGCCAGACTATTTTCAGAGATCTGTGAAAGTGGAGCGATAGTGAGTGAGTTCATGCCTGGCCAGAAGGCTTTACCAAATAGGTTTTTGACTCGGAATCGATTGATTGCAGGTCTTTCAAAAGCAACGTTAGTTGTCGAGGCAGCTTTTCGCAGTGGATCTCTGCGCACCGCTAGAGAAGCTGCCGAAATATTTAGGCCTGTCATGGCCATTCCAGGTGCGATTAATTCACCAACTAGTGAGGGTTGTCATCGATTAATTGGTGAGCGCTCTGCAGAAATTGTGACATCGGTGGCAGATGCTGTGGAGTTTGTTGGAGTTCACTCAGGACAATCAATGAGAGAATAGTCAGATGAGTGGTTTTCGATCGGGATTCGTAGCGATAGTTGGGCGTCCCAACGTTGGAAAATCCACCTTAATTAACGCACTTGTCGGCAGCAAAATTGCTATTACTTCGCACCATCCAAATACAACTCGCTTAGCAATTAGAGGAATCGTTCATCGCCCTGACTACCAGGCCGTTCTTGTCGATACTCCCGGAGTACACAAACCAAAGACTTTACTTGGACACCGATTAAATCAAGTTGTTGATCAAAGCATGGACTCAGTTGATATTGTATTAATGTGCATTCCCGCAGATGAGACATCTGGCGCCGGAGATCTCTTTATTGCGCAGGAAATTGCTAAACACAAAAAGGCTAAGAAATTTGCAGTAATTACAAAGACAGATTTGATTTCTAAGGAGAAGTTAGCCGCTCGTCTCCTTGGCATAATGGATCTTGCTAAAGATTTTACTTGGGATGAAATCATTCCTGTTTCAGCAGCTATTCATGACCAAGTTGATTTACTCAATGAACTTATTGGTAAAAACTTGCCTGATGGTCCTGCCTATTATCCAGAGGGAACAAATAGCGATCAGGCTATTGAGGCATTGATTTGTGAACTTATTAGAGAAGCGGCGTTGCAAGATGTTAGGCAGGAACTACCTCACTCGATTGTTGTGACTATCGATGAATTTGGTGAGCGTGAAGAAAAGGGATCAAGGCCTTTTTTCGATATCCATGCAACAGTCCATGTTGAAAGAGATTCACAGCGCGCAATTTTGTTGGGCCATCAGGGTTCTAGACTCAAGGAAATCGGAATAAGAGCCAGGGCAGATATTGAACGCAAACTGAATGCAAAGATATTTCTTGGTCTACACATTAAAGTTTCAAAAGAATGGCAAACAGATCCTAAACTTTTGGAGCGCTTAGGGTTTGGCGACAATATCTGATTCACTTTTCTTGCTAGCAAGATATGAACCAACAAGCACGAGTGGAAGCCCAATGATTAATCCGATCGTAATCGGTTCATTCAAAACAATTACACCTAGCACAACAGCTACTGATGTATTGAGATAAGTAACTAAAGAACCTCGAGCTGGACCTATCTCGACAAGAAGTTTAAAGAAGACGAGAAACGCTAGTGCCGTGCAAAGCACTCCTAAAGCGATCAATGAAAGCGCCGGCATAAGCGTGACCTGTGATGGCCACTGAGCAATTGCCAGGGGCGCCCAAAAAATAGATGTAATCGCCATTGCTAATCCGTTGATGGCTATTCCATCAACAAGAGGCAAATTAGTTGTGACCATAATAATTGCGTATGAATAGCCCATTGCAGCAAGAATCATCATTGCTATGGAAGCCGGGTGGCTGTTTCCAGAAAAACTCTCAATTCCAACTACTGCAATTAGTCCAATGAATCCAACTACGATTCCAAACATTCTTTTAAACTGCCAGACGGTATGGTCGCCTCGAAGTGAAGTTATGATCGCTGCAAATATAGGGACAGTTGAAATAAGTAATCCAGCTAATCCAGAATCAATCTTTTTTTGAGCAGTTGAAATTAAAATCCAGGGACCGATCATCTCAAGGAGGGCATAAAATGCCACAAATTTGAATCCAAGAACAGCGCCCTTAAAGGTTTTTCGATAGAGAGCAACAGGAATAAGTATCGCTGCACCAATTAATGTTCGTCCAGCAACTATTGCTGATGGAGGAATTTCTTCAACGGCGACTGCCATCAGTAAATATGGAATTCCCCATAAAAACCCAACAAGAAGAAAATAAAATAAGGATTTACGACTCATTCAACAACTGCGATCATTACCAGCTTTACCATCTTTACCATTGTGTGGTTTTTTCCTTTAACATTCGATATTTCTCCATGACGCCAGGAGTTGGCGCAGATGTTTGATGTTGTACGTTGCCAAGGTCCCATTGTGGCATTTGCCCTAAGAGCGCCCATGCTGCTTGCTTAGCTGCACCGTTTGCAACGTACTCGCCGATAGGTGGAACAAGTACTTCACGACCAAACAAAGAACTAGCAATCACTGGTACTGCAGGATTTTTAGCTGCACCACCAATGAGCAAAATTCGTTCAACCTTGACCCCTAAAGCAACGAGTGAATCAACAGCATCAGCTAAGCCAGATAACATACCTTCGATCATTGCTCGCGCTATATCTGCAGGATTTGAATTGTTGATATTCATACCCGACAGCACGCCAGTTGCATTCGGACGATTGGGAGTTCGCTCTCCTTCAAAATATGGCAACAGCGTTAGTCCATGCGCACCAGGTTCTGCTGAAAGTGCTAACTGACCAATCTCATCATGAGTTTTGCCAAGCATCAGACACGCTGCGTCTAGAATTCGAGCAGCATTGAGCGTGCAGACAAGTGGAAGAAATCTGCCTGTTGCATCTGCAAAACCTGCAACACTTCCCGATGAATCATGTGTAGGGGTTTGAGAAACGGCAAATGCAGTTCCACTAGTACCAAGGGAAACTACAACATCGCCTGGCTGGGCTTGTAATCCTAAAGCTGCGGCTGCATTGTCCCCAGCACCTGCTGCAATTGGAATTCCTTTTTGAGTTACACCGCCAAATTCAGATGCAGCAACGATTCGTGGCAGTTGAAGCTGTCGATTTTTTCCTAACGCTAACTCGATAATCTCTTGACGATACTGTGAAGTTGTTGGATCAAAATAACCTGTACCGGAGGCATCGCTTCTGTCAGTAAACAGTTTTGTAAAATCTTTTCCTCCTTGGATTTGCCATGAAAGCCAGTCATGGGGCAAAGCAACGGAAACCGTTTTTGATGCATTTTCTGGCTCATGGTCTGCAAGCCATCTGAGTTTTGCAGCCGTAAATGATGCAACTAACTTAGATCCAACTTTTTTTGCAATCTCTATATCTCCACCTGCTTCGCGATTCAAACTCTCAGCAGCGTCAGCAGATCGAACGTCGTTCCATAACAGTGCATTTCGAATGACATTACCGTCACTATTGAGTGCGACCATTCCATGTTGTTGGCCAGCAATTGAAATTGCAGAAACGTCTTCTATGCCATTGGCATCTGAAATAGCTGTATTTAATCCATTCAACCAATGAATTGGATCGACTTCTGTGCCATCAGGATGAGTGGCCCGACCTTGGCGGACTAGTTCTCCCGTATCTGCATCACGAATTACAACCTTCACAGATTGGGTCGAAGAGTCCACACCGGCAATAAGTTGTCGTTTGGCCATGGGTAAAGGCTAGACTGTCCCAGTCAGAGTTGACCACAAGTGGCAGGAATTTAGCTACTTCAAAAACAGGATTATTTGTGGAGTAAAAATGCGTATTGGTGTCCTAACTGGCGGCGGAGATTGCCCTGGACTAAATGCTGTGATTCGTGCAGTAGTTCGCAAGGGTGCTAAAGAGTATGGCCACGAGTTTGTTGGTTTTCGTGATGGATGGAAAGGACCTTTAGAGGGTTTAACAATGCCCTTAAGCCTTGAGACAACTCGAGGTATTTTGCCCCGAGGCGGAACAATTCTTGGTTCTTCGCGGACGAATCCATTTAAAATTGATGGTGGTGTTGAGCGCATAAAAGAAAATCTCGAAAAAAGTGGAATTGATGCGTTAATTGCAATTGGCGGAGAAGACACTCTAGGTGTTGCAACTAAGCTTCATGCACTTGGAGTCAAGGTGATTGGCGTTCCAAAGACAATTGATAACGATCTCAATAACACTGATTACACATTTGGTTTTGATACTGCCGTAAACATCGCAGTTGAAGCAATTGATCGCTTGCATACAACTGCTGAGTCTCATCACCGAGCATTAATTGTGGAAGTGATGGGCCGCCATGCAGGATGGATTGCACTTCATGCCGGTCTTGCGGGAGGGGCATCATGTATTTTGATTCCAGAACAAAAGTTTTCTGTTGAAAAAGTTTGCGAATGGGTTGAATCTCGATTTAAATCTCACTATGCACCGATTATTGTTATTGCTGAAGGTGCGATTCCACAAGATGGAGACATGGTTACAAAAGATCAAACTCTTGATTCCTTCGGCCATGTAAAACTCTCTGGAATTGGTGACTGGTTAGCTCAAGAAATTGAGAGTAGAACAGGAAAAGAAGCACGAACATCAGTTCTCGGTCATATTCAACGTGGTGGAACACCGAGCGCATTCGACCGTGTCTTGGCTACTCGATTTGGATTGCAGGCAATCACCGCCGCTCATGAGGGCGATTGGGGCAAAATGGTGGCATTGCACGGCACGAATATCGTGCGCGTTCCTCTGGCTTCGGCAACTGAGAAGCTCAAGTTAGTCCCACTAGAGTTTTATAAGGAGTCAGAGATCTTCTTTGGCTAATTGCCCTGCGCAGTTAACTAACTAGTCTCTACACTTTCCCAATGAGCGCAAACTTAGACAATCTCTTTACAACTGGCCTCGTTGCGGCGCAACAACCACAATGGCCAGGAGGACCAGATGGTCCGGCGATCAAATCCGCTGTGGCCCAACTTCAAGCGCTCCCACCATTAGTTTTTGCAGGTGAATGTGATGACCTAAAAGCTCGAATTGCATTGGCTGCAGAAGGTAAAGGATTTTGGTTACAAGGTGGAGACTGCGCAGAAACTTTTGTATCAGCAACTGCAGATTCAATTAGAAATCGTATTAAGACAATTCTGCAAATGGCTGCAGTATTGCAGTATTACTCCAGTCTTCCTGTTATAAAAGTAGGTCGTATGGCAGGCCAGTTTGCAAAGCCTCGCTCAAGTGATTTTGAAACTAGAGGCGAGGTTAAACTCCCTGCCTATCGCGGAGATGCAGTAAATGACATCGAATTTACAGAAGAATCACGCACGCCAGATCCACAACGTTTAGTACGTGTTTACAACACCTCTGCTGCAACTCTTAACTTGGTGCGCGCCTTTACTCAAGGCGGGTATGCAGATCTTCGCCAAGTTCATGAATGGAACAAGGGATTTATCCGTGACTCCAAAGTTGGAGATCGCTATGAACAGATGGCAAATGAAATTGGTCGCGCGCTTTCCTTCATGAAGTCTGCAGGAGTAGATCCAGAAAGTTTCAAGTCTGTTGATTTCTTCTCAAGTCACGAAGCATTGATCATGGAATATGAAAAGGCTTTAACCCGCATAGATTCTCGGACCGGTGATGCCTACGATGTTTCAGGGCATTTCATTTGGATCGGAGAGCGCACTCGACAGTTAGATGGCGCCCACGTTGATTTTGCGTCAAAGGTTCGTAATCCAATTGGAGTTAAGTTAGGTCCAAAATCAACTGTCGAAGATGCCTTAGCACTTATCGATAAGTTAGATCCCAATCGCGAGCCAGGTCGCATTACATTTATTACTCGGATGGGCGCAGGCAAGATTCGCGAATTACTTCCTCCTCTCGTAGACGGAGTAACAAAATCTGGGGCAAAAGTTTTATGGGTCTGTGATCCAATGCACGGCAATACCTATGAAGCACCAACTGGATATAAGACACGTAGTTTTGATGATGTTATGGATGAAGTAAAAGGATTTTTCGAAGTGCACAAATCTCTCGGTACTCATCCAGGTGGAGTTCATATTGAACTTACTGGAGATGATGTAACTGAGTGCGTAGGCGGTGGAGAAGAGATTTCGCATGAGGATTTAGCCTCACGCTATGAAACTGCCTGTGATCCACGGCTGAACCATTCTCAATCACTCGAGCTTGCATTTTTAGTTGCCGAAATGTTGCGTGATCGCTAACTTTGGTCTGTGCCCGAGCTTATAACTTCTTATAAAACACCGATCGGGACACTTAATCTTTTAGCTGATGATCATATTTTGATTGGGGCCAACCTTAGTAATGTGTCAGCGTTGAAGCCTGGAAAAGATGCAAAGAATGTTAAGCACATCCCAGTTATTTCAGACCTGATACAAGATTATTTTGATGGTGATTTAACTGCCCTTAATGGAATTCAAGTGCGACAAGAGGGACCACAATTTTCACAATCTGCATGGAAGGCAATGCGAAAAATTGCTCCTGGTAAAACCTGGACCTACTCAGATCTAGCATCGCGCGCAGGATCTGCTGCAGCGGTAAGAGCAGCTGGAAGCGCATGTGCGAATAATTCAATTATGTTGGTAGTGCCGTGTCATCGAATTGTAAAAACCGGTGGGGCATTAGGCAACTACGCATATGGTGTTGAAAAGAAGAGATGGCTATTAAGCCACGAGGGTTATTTGTAACAATAGATAGCACGCAAAGCTCAAGGTTTTGATAAACGTGCAGAAATGAATCGAGTTAGTTGTTTTCTTTAAGAACAATTAAGTACATGGCAAGAAGTACCAGGGTTCCACCAAGGAGCACTTGAAGAGTTAGTACTTCTCCACCAAAAATGACTGCAAATAATGCAGCAAAGACCACTTCCATTGTAAGAATGACTGCAACCTTTGTCGCGCTAATGTGAGCTTGGGACCATGTTTGAATAATGAAAGCAACCGCAGTTGCAAATACTGCAGTAAACACAACAACGGCCCAAACTCCTCTATCTGGAGGTGGTGAATAACCTTCTGGAATTGAAGCAATACCAGCCATCACTGCGCAGATAGATAACTGAACCACAGTCATTGCATAGACATCTCGACCTGGCGACCACTTACTAAGAGCGATGATATGAGCTGCAAAGAAAATTGCACTCATTAGTACAAGCATCTCTCCAAATCCAACTGAAAAACCTTGTACCGAAAGCAAAGCAAGACCAACCGTGGCAATGAAAATACAGAGCCAAACAAATCTACTAATTCGCTCCTTGAGTATGAATGATGCTAAAAGAGGAGTAAGCACAACGTAGAGTCCAGTAATAAAACCAGTGATCGCAGCGCCGGTTCGTTCAAGACCTAAAGTTTGAAAGATGTATCCAAATCCTAAAAAGATACCGGCCATGGATCCACGCAAGAGCAAATCTTTATCAAACTTTTTAATCACTTGAGGTTTAATCACAACCATTACAACAACTGCCAATGAGAATCGAGTAAATAGGAAATTGTTGACACTTTGTCGCTCAATTGCATCCTTCATGACCACAAATGCCAATCCCCAAGCTGCAGCCACACCAAGTAATGCCCAAGGGGCTAGTTTTAATTGAAGTTGGTGGCGAACAGACATCATCCACGCAGTTTCTTGAGTAGTGCGACTTCCTTTTTATGAGCAGGCTCTAAGCCGGGAGTTTCCAAAATTAATGGCGCATTTGCAACCGCCGGATGTTTCAGTAGTTCCTTGAAAGGATCTATACCGATATGCCCATCACCAATGTTTTGATGGCGATCCTTGAGAGCTCCGCATACATCCATAGAATCATTTGCATGGACGAGTTTAAATCGTTCGATTCCTGCAATCTCCACCAATAGATCGATGGTTTCCGTCATTCCACCTTTGGTAGCAATATCGTGACCCGCTGCAAATACATGGCACGTATCTAGGCAGATTCCAACCTTTGGGTGATAATCAAGTGCCTTTAGGTACATCTCCAAATCATCTAATTTTTTGACTAATGACTGACCTTGTCCAGCCGTTGGTTCAAGTAACAAAAATGGCGATGAATCATCCAACGCATTAAGGATTGGCATCATGCCTTCGTGAATCTGCTTCCATGCTTGATCAACGTGAGAAACATCAACTGCAGAACCGGTATGAATCACGACTCCAAGTGCGCCAATCTGTTCGGCTCTTTTTAGAGAGTAGGCCGTTGAGGCTAAAGAGTTTTCATATGTTGTAACAGTTGGAGAACCTAAGTTGATTAGAAAAGGAGCGTGGACGTAGGTTTCAAGATCCATTTCTGATGCTTTGATTTTAAATGCTTCATCTAGTTCTGGTTTTGCGGCAGGCATTGCCCACATGCGAGGACTTGATGCAAAAACTTGAATCGCTTCAGCCCCTATTTCTTGGGCATAATCAATAGATCGTTTAGCCATTCCACCGGTTGTGGGAGTGTGCGCACCAATTCGTGGCTTTTTCCCTAGCTTAGGCATTCGGCTACTGTACTTTAATCGTTACAACGCTGCCACGTTCAACTTTTGTTTTTTCAACAGGAGAGACTGAGGTCACCTTTTTGATCTTATTCTTTCCAGTTGGAATAACTTTTGGCTCTAGACCGAGTGATCTCAATAGTTTTTTAGCATCATCGGTTGTCATTCCCTTTAAATTACTTGGTATGAATGTATAGCGAGGACCTTTTGAAATGACTATGGAAACCTTCGCTCCCTTATTCAAGGCGATCCCGCCGGCAGGGTTCTGTGAAATTACCGCAAGCTCTAGAACGTTCTCACTGTATGCATATGTGGGTTGAACATCAAAACCAGCCTCCGTTAACTCATTGAGTGCTTGTTCGCCGCTCTTTCCGAGGTATGAAGCTAACGCAATTTGCTCAATTCCTTTGGAGACAGTTATCTCAACTTGCGCATCTCGTCTTACAGATGTTCCTGCCTCTGGACGCGTTTGAATAACAAAACCCTTGGGAATTTCATCGTTAAAGGTTTCATTAACTGCAAGAATTTCTAGAGGAAATTTTGATAACACATTTTGAGCTGCTGAAACAGTTAATCCTGCTGTTTTTGGAATTGTGTATCGCTCTGGTCCTTTTGAAAGTATGAAATCAACTCTGCCATTGGCTTGAACTTTTCCACCTCCAGCAGGAATTGATTCGATAACATTGCCTTTGGCGATCTCTTCATCAAATCGACTTTCAACTACCGCAGCTGTTAGACCAAGAGGCTGTAAAACAGAAACGGCCTCATCATATGTGGCACCAACTGTTGATGGCACAACAACTTGGGAACCTGGACCAACTAAACCCCACCAGCCTCCAACACCAAGGGCGATTGCAAGAACTAAAGCAACTTTGCGGTTTCGACGCACTCGCTTGCTTGCACGCCTCTTCTTTTCTTCTTTTCTCTTTAGTTGGCGAGTAGTTTCTGTTTTTTTCTCTTTAACTTCGTCTTGAACTTTTTCTTCAAATTCCTTTACGGCAATAACTTCTGAATTAAGTCTATTTTTTGTGCGCGATTTTTCGCGAATAGGCTCAACAGGCAAATCTAAACCTAATGACATTTGATTCTTCTTCGGGTCTAGATCCACTTGAATTTGTGCAAGTTCATCTAAAAACTCAATTGCAGTTCGAGGACGATCGTCCGGGTTTTTTGCCGTAGCTCGGGCGATTAAGTCATCTAGTGCTTGCGGAATTTCTCTGCGTTTACTGCGAAGCCGCGGAACCTCTTCATTGACGTGCATGTAAGCGATCTGAATGGGGGAGTCGGCAGAAAAAGGTTTATCGCCAATTAACATTTCGTAGGCAAGAATTCCTGCTGCGTAGACATCACTGCGAGAATCGGCGATTCCGCGTTGAACCTGTTCAGGGGAGAGATAAGAGACACTTCCTAAGATCACACTTGACTCGGCCGTCATGGTTGAACCAATTAGTTCGCCTCTGGCTAATCCAAAATCTGCAACTTTTACTCTGCCTTCATTCGAAATCATGATGTTTTCAGGCTTTATATCCCGATGAACAATTCCTAATGTGTGTGCGGCAGATAATGCACTTAAAATTGGAGTTAAATAATTGATTGCATCTTTGATTTCAAATCTTCCGCGCTCATTTAAATATTCACGCAATGAATGGCCTTCAATAAGTTCCATTACCAAAAAGACTGCAGGCACACCATTTTGGTTCCACCCTTGATCCTGTACTGCAACAATATTGGGATGGGAAAGTGCCGCTGCAGCTTTAGCTTCGCGAATAAACCGCGACACGTAGGCATCATCTTGGGCAAGATGTGAGTGCATGATTTTTACTGCAACTTTGCGATCTAACCTCGTGTCAATTGCCTCATAAATAGCTGCCATTCCGCCATTGGCTACTTGTCGCAATAATTGATAGCGACCATCAATGAGTTCACCCGTCAGATCTGACATGTGGCGATTTTATGGAACCAACGTGGGAGGGCCTCATCTGGCGCGCCCAAAGAGACTATGAAGTCAGTTTTACATCACAGTTTTCGGCTGTTTTATCCATCTTGAAGTACGCATCTTGATAACTCTGCCATTTGAGCATTAAATCTCGCAGGTGGTGTCCATCACGATCTAGAACTCGTTCAAGTCCTATTTCTTCAGATGTTTCAATCCAATAAGTCTTTGCGCCGGCATCTCTGACAATCTTTTGTGCAGCGCCTACTCCTTCGAGGATTAAAATTTCACTTGCAGGAACAAGCTGTTCTTCACCAAATTCCATAGTGGCCCAGTTAAATTTTGCTAGGTAAAAATCTTTTCCTGACTTATGTGCATGCACTATGTCGGATAGCTTTGCGGTCAGATCTTGAGACAGTGCTTGTTCCCAACCGTTGTACAGATCATCCATATGAACGACTTGAACAGTTGCCGTTAACTTATAATCAGCCTCAAGCCTAGTGGCCAGCGTAGTTTTACCTGAACCTGCAGGACCATCAATTGCTACGAGCACGATTCCAACGTCGCCAACCGATAACAGCAACAAAAGTGAATACAACATAGAGCATCGCAGTAAACCAATACCCCAGGAGCAAATACTGCGTGCTACCCACGATGTTGATGATCAGCCAAAGGAACCAGGCCTCAAATTTCTCATAGATCATCAGTAATTGAGCGAACAAGCTTCCGATCAAAATGAAGGCATCCGACCATGTTGCGGCAGCACCGATTCCAGACAAGACGGGCGATAAAATAGCAACAGATGCAATTACTGCAAGTGCGATGTAGGAACGATTTCTGGTTGACAAGGTTCCTGGTTTAGCTCCAGTAGGTCCCCATCCGCGCCAGCCGAAGAAAGCTGCAACTATAAAAATTATTTGAAGTGCAGCACTTGCAAAGAGTTCTACCTGGTAGAAAAAAACTGCATACAAAATGCTTCCTGCGGCCCACCATGGCCATGTAATTCTTTTTCCAGTAGTTCCCAGCCAAACCCCAATAAAAGAAGTAACGGCAGCAATAAACTCCAACACGGAGACTTCATATTCCCATGCTGTGAATAAAGTAATTGACATTGTGATTTTCCTTTCCGCATCCGCATTACCGGATCGGTCTAACGGTCGGTCTGAATTTCAGACCCTCTCAGCCTTTGTGGCTCCCGTGTTCATAGAGTAGCGTTATCTCGTGCTCAAGTTCGGTTATCTTGCCATGATTGCATTCACAGTCTTTGGTTCCATATGGCTTGAGTTTGTTCTTAAAGTAAAAGTTCTCAGAAGATACAAGCAAGCAATTAAGGCAATACTGCCCGTCTCCCTGATCTTTATTGCCTGGGATGCCTATGCAATTTCTGCAGGGCACTGGTGGTTTGATAAAGAGCAAATCCTTGGAATTTTTGGTCCCTTTGGAATTCCCTTTGAAGAGTATCTGTTTTTCACAGTAGTACCACTGGCGGCAATCCTGACGATAGAGGCAGTACGAAGTGTGAAAAAACATTGGCAGGTATACAAATGACATACACGCAATTAGCTCTTTGCGCGGTTGTAATAGCTGTAACTGTTGATCTGTTCGTGATTAAAACTACCTTGCTCAAACGAAAGGTGTTTTGGACTTCATATGCCATCATTGTTGGTTTTCAACTTCTTACAAACTGGTGGCTAACTTCTCGCAATATCGTGATGTATAGCCCGGATGCGATAATTGGAATTCGAATCGCATCTGCCCCAATTGAGGATTTACTCTTCGGTTTTGCCTTAGTTTTGGGAGTGCTAATTAACTGGATACGGTTAGACGCTTCACATAAGCCGCGCTAGCTACACGTAGCCTTCTACCCGTAGAAGTTTTAGCCCGCTTATTGAAGATGTCGTAATCAATTTTTTCGACTTCTTCAACGATCCCACAGTACAAAGTACTTGCAGCTTCTATACAAGGTCGACTTGTTGGTTCTAATAGTTTGATTCCTGGGGCTGCCTCGATCTGCAATCTCTTTACTCTGGCAATTTGAAACTTTAACGCTTCAACTATTTGGGGTGTAAGAACCCGAGCTTCCAGCATTTTGCGATCCACTCCAAAATCTTTTAATTCATTTTTAGGTATATAAACCCGAGATCTATCTAGATCTTCGCCTATATCCCGAATAAAATTAGCTAACTGAAAAGCAATGCCTAAAGTTTTTGCCGATTCAAAGGCATCAGCATGCAAAGGTCCCAGAATTGGAACCATCTGAAGTCCAATAACTGCAGCTGAGCCATACACGTACTCCATTAAATCTTCATAAGTTTCGTACTCTTGGACAGTTAAATCCATCTGCATTGAATGCAAAAATGCTTCAAAGTATTCATGTGGGATATCAAATCGATTCACTGTATCTATGAGTGCTCGCCCAACAGCATCACTACTTTTACCTTTCTTTAAATCTGAAAGAACTGTATTTCCCCAGGCATTGAGCTCTTTAGCTTTCTCTTGTACAGTTAATTGAGATGCCAAGTCATCGACAATTTCATCGGCATAGCGAGCAAAGCCATAGAGTGCGTGGACAAATGGTCTTTTGGCTTTTGGTAACAAAAGAGTTGCTAAGAAGTACGTTTTGCCGTGAAGAGCATTGAGTCGTTTGCACTCCGCGTACGATGCACGCAGATCGGGATCGAGAATTCCGGCAGCGGTTAACTCATCCACTTATTTGACCGGACCCACAATACGTTCTGCGGCTAAGCGTCCTGAAATCAAGACCATCGGTACACCCACACCTGGTTGTGTTCCAGATCCAGCGAATACAACGTTTTCAATTCCAGCAGCAATATTGCGAGGCCTAAATGGACCTGTTTGAAAGAAAGTATGGGCACTTGCAAACGGTGCACCAGCTTCCATCCCTTGGGCCTGCCAATCTAATGGTGTTGTTAGTACTTCAGTTTCAATGGAATCACCAAATCCTGTGTAGCCACGTTTTTCCATAGTTTCAACCATGTGATCGCGATATGGCTTAGCTTGCTTCTTCCAATCGATGTTTGCAGTCAAGTTAGGTGTTGGAAACAAAATGTAATAGGAATGTTTTCCTGCAGGCGCCAAGGTTGGATCATCTTTTGAAGGTAACGTCACCAAAAGACTTGGATCACTCATGAGTACTTTTTTCTTGATGAGTTCATCAAATATTCCATCCCATTGATGGCCAAAATGTATGTTGTGGTGGGCTGCAAATTCATACTCTCGTGAAGATCCAACCAACATTGTCACGCAAGAAGGGGAGTAGTTAAGCCGCTTTACTGAAAGTGGAGTTTTCCCGAGTAAATCACGCCAAGCAACTGGAAGATCAGGATTTAAAATAACCGCATCACATTCAATTCGTTGACCGTCTTCTGTGATGACGGCCTTTGCTCGAGAGTTAACAACATCAATCTTTGAAACAGTAGTGCTGTATTTGAAAACTACTCCATGCTTTTCTGCGGCTGCTGCCATTGCCCGTGGAACGGCATGCATTCCTCCCTTTGGAAAAAAGACACCATTAACTGAGTCCATATAAGCAATTACTGCATAGATTGCTAAGGCCTGTTGTGGGCTAACACCGGCATACATTGCTTGAAATGAATACACGCGTTGTAGCCGAGGATCTTTCATGAACTGATTAACTTTAGGGGACAGACGTCTGAAGCCACCTAATGCAATTAAACGGGCCAGGTTTGGAGTTAACAAGTTAAGTGGTGAGTCAATGTTCCTGTCGATGAAATCATTCATTTCGTACTTGTATAACTTGGTTACAAAATCTACATATTTTGCATAACCAGCAGCTTCTTCAGGGCTAATTTTTTCTGCAATCTCTGCTTCCATTTGCGCAGTATTTGCATGAACATCTAACTGCGATCCATCTGCATAAAAAGCTCGGTAAAGAGGTGAGACTGGCATAAGTTCAAGCCAATCTTTCATATCTTCACCCACGCTACTAAATGCATCTTGAATCAGTGATGGCATTGTTAAAACAGAAGGTCCGGTATCAAAAGAGTATCCATCTTTTTTCAGCAAACCATTACGTCCACCGGGAACTGATTCACGTTCTATTACGGTTACTTTTCGACCTGCACCTGCCAGACGTAGCGCTGCACTGAGTCCGGCCAATCCAGCACCGACCACAACTACATGATCTGTTGGTCCCTTTACGCGTGCTGGCATCAATTACTCCTCTTCGTGGCAATATGAGCTAATTCTCTTAACAACTGCTGTCCTTCTTCAGAAAAATATGGTGAGTCAATAGCTCCAAGAGATTTTTCGGCTAACTCTTCAATCATTTTTTCCAACTTATCCTTTGCGCCAGAGTCCAAGATTATCTGCTGCAGGCTAGTTATGCCCTCTGAATCTAAGTTAGGTGATCCAAAGTATTTATCAAAGATCTGTGTCTGTGATGGAGATTGATGTTCGCGTGAAAGGGCGATCAAAACCGTTTTCTTACCCTCACGCAAGTCATCACCGGCAGGTTTTCCAGTGATGGAAGCGTCACCGAATACACCTAACAAATCATCACGAAGCTGAAATGCCTCTCCAAGAGGCAATCCATATTCTGATAGCGCATCAATTCTCAACTGATCTAATGGATTAGCCATGGCCGCACCAAGATGTAATGGGCGCTCTATTGTGTATTTACCAGATTTAAATCGAGCAATTTTAATTGAACGCTCAACACTTGAACTTTTCTGTGTTTGTTCATGGATATCTAAGAACTGACCTGCCATCAGTTCAACGCGCATTTCGTTGTAGTATGAAATTGTTCGTGCATATTGTTCATGTGTTAATCCAGCTGAATTCAACATTTGATCCGACCAGACAAGAGCCAAATCTCCTAGTAGAACGGCAGCTGACAAACCGTATTGCGGTGCAAATCCCTCAAGTTGATCCTGAACATGAATCGATTCAAAATGGCGATGAATAGATGGTTTACCTCTTCGCGTATCGGATGCATCCATCAAATCATCATGAATGAGAGCACATGCTTGTAATAGTTCTAAACTTGAAATTGCCCTTAATGTTGATTTTTCAGGCGTTCCTCCCGCTGCGATAAAGCCTGCATATGCAAAGAGTGGTCGCAGTCGCTTGCCTCGCTCAAGTAAAAAAGAAGTCAGTGAGTCGCATACGATCGATAGGTCATGAGAAATCTCTCGAAGATAGCCACACTCACGGCTTAGAAATACTTCAAGCTCTTCTTCGACCGAAGTACGAACGGCAAGCAGGCTCGACTTTGGCGCTGAATTCACGTGATAACGGTACCCTCACTCAGTGGTACTTGGCACATCCTATTCATTTGAATTCTTTCCTCCCAAAGACGCAGAAGGGGAGGAAAGATTGTGGCATGCAATCGAAGGCCTCAAATCTATAGCACCAGATTTTGTCTCCGTTACCTATGGAGCGGGTGGCTCTACGCGAGATCGCTCGATTCGAATTGCTCGTGAAATCACAGACCGCACAGGAATTCCTACAGTTGCACACATTACGTGTGTTGGATCTACCCGCGATGAGTTGCTAGAAATTTTACACAGTTACCAAGATGCCAAAATCACAAGCATTCTTGCGCTAAGAGGTGATCCTGTTGGCGGACCATTAGCGCCTTGGATTCCAACCGAGAATGGTTTCGCTCACGCTGATCAACTTGTAGAGCTAGCTCGTGATTGTGGAGGTTTTACAATAGGCGTAGCTGCTTTTCCAGATGGTCACCCAAGTTCTGGCGGAGATTTTAATAAGGATATTGACGTACTTGTTAGAAAAGAACAGTTAGGTGCAACTTTTGCGACAACACAATTCTTTTTTGATGTTCAAGCCTATGTCAATCTTGTGGAGCGTCTTGCTAAACGTGGTTCATCTTTAACGATTATTCCCGGAATATTGCCAGTAACTAACGTGAAACTTTTACATCGAATGGCAGAGCTAGGTGGAACACCAGTTCCACCAGATATTGCAAAGGCCTTTGCTGATGTTGAGTCCGACACGCAGGCAGTTCGCAATCTGGGGGTGGAAATTGCTACAAAACTTTGCCAGGAGCTTTTAGAAGCAGGAGCACCTGGATTACATTTCTATACTATGAATAGTTCCACAGCAACAGTTGAGATCTATCGAAGGATTACAAATGCTCAGTAAACAGGAATTCAAAGTCAGGTGGAGTTCATTACATAGTGATGCAAAGACAGATGGCGTCGTTGGAGCGTGGTTGAATATTTCTTATCGTTTCGGCCTTGTTTGCACACTTCTTCGAATCTCTCCAAATGTTTTGACATTATTAGGTTTACTTGGCGCAGTAGCCACTGCAGTCACTTCCCAAACATTGTGGGCCATTTTCTTTCTTGTTTTTTCCCTATTTTGCGATGGTATAGATGGAAGTGTTGCAATCTTTCAACAGCGTGAAAGCAACTGGGGAGCAACACTGGATGCCGTAGCTGATCGAATCAGTGAAGCTTTTTGGTTTTTCACTCTCTTTGCCATTGGAGTTCCGGCGTGGATTCCTATTGTTTTGTGGAGCATCGCTTCGTTTCAGGAGTACGCGCGTGCAAAATTAAAGGCACTAGGAGTTAGCGATCTTGGAGTAGTAACTCCAGCGGAAAGACCTATCAGGGCTAGTTTCTTGTTTATCGCATTGGTAATGAATTACGTGGATATATCAGGAGTAACTTGGCTTTCAATCGGTTTCTTAGTGGTTCAGATTTATAGTTTTGTTAGTGTCGTAGTTTTCGCTCGAAACCAATTGCTTCGGCAACTAGATCAGCACTAATACCAACCAACGGAAGTCCACCACCTGGATGCGCCGATCCACCTACTAGGTAAAGTCCCTTTATAGGGGATCTATTTTTTGCTCTTAAGAAAGCGGCACGGGGACCATTACTTGATGTCCCATAGATAGCACCACCCGGAGCACGTACCTGAGATTCCAAATCGGCGGGAGTGCGTATTGTCAATGTTTCTAATCGAGAACGAATTGGAATTCCATGTTCCTCGATTTGGTCAATGATTGTGCTT
>CAEZTP010000004.1_pt1 | contig 21800 bp, 18 predicted proteins | sample 7264271 | NCBI WGS metagenome assembly CAEZTP01 (sample SAMEA6813807, study PRJEB35770) | uncultured Actinomycetes bacterium | biome: Freshwater; feature: Freshwater reservoir; material: water | place: Czech Republic | collected 2017-08-18 | depth 0.5m m | reverse complement strand
TGGCGTGAAAGACTCCTGGTCGCGATTAAGACTGCGTTGGGTGAGCAATGTCGTCTTCATCGTTTCAAAGAAATCATGAGAACCATTGGGATGATCTAAGCCAAGGCCGACTGCGATTTTTTTATCGTGAAATCTACGAAGGTCGGGAATTGCAAGACCCATATGCATGTTGCTCACCGCGCAGTAAGAAGCAGAAGCACCGCGCTTGGCCATTAAATCTACTTCTTGATCATCAAAATGCACGGGGTGTGCAAGAAGCATTGCATCATCTAAGACTCCTAATTTATCAAGATGAACAACTGCAGGATGTCCGTACTCTTTTCTTGCCCATTGCTCAAACTCTTCCGAGTAGGTTAAATGCATCGCCATAATGTGATTGCGCTGGGAGTGCAGAGCTTTGACTAAATCATCAGTAACTCTAGGCAGAGATAGTGGTTCTGGCTCGATTGAAGTTCGTGAATTTTGATATGTACTGCGAAGTCGCTCTAGCTCAGAAAGTGATTCCGGGATAGTTAATTGATACTCAGTTGGAACAAGCTCTGTTCTGTTAACAAAGGCTGCAAAGAAAATAACGCGAAGTCCAGATTGGACTGCAGCTGAAATAGAGCCATCTAGTTTAGAAAGTCCTTTCCAGCTGGACTGTGAATCGGTTGTGGTTGTGATTCCACTTTCTAATAATTGAAGGTAGCCAAGTGATGCTCCTGCTTGGCACTGCTCCTTGTCTAGACCAATAGACATCTTTAGCCAGGCGCCATCTCTTACTGTCCCGACAGCCATTTTGTGCTTGGGCTCAGCCCCTTGTAACAAAGAGCTTGCAATGTGATGGTGTGTGTTTACAAAAGATGGGAGCAAGACATCGTCAGAAAAATCATGCACAGTTTCACCTGCTGCGGCCTCTGGTCGTCCAGGCCCAACTTCTGTAATTAATGCATCTGTAACTCGAATGTATCCAGGAGAGAAAATATCCCCTGCATCATTCATCGTTATTACAGCGGCCGCATAGATTAACTGTGAACTGCTAATGAGCATGTTCCTTTCATCAACCAAGCGCTTTATTCATTCGCATCAATAACGCGAACTAACTATTTGAATCAATAACTATTTATTGCCAGCATTTCTCTTTGCAACAGTTTCATCCCATTGCTGTCTTAGTGGATGCTCTGATGGTCCTGCTTCAGTAATGATGCGCATTAAGCGGGACATGAACTCGTCGCGATTCTTATCCAGAACTGCTTTTTCAGATTCTGTAGGGCGGAAGTTATCTATCTCCCCAGGCTTCACTGCTCCAGTGCGAACTAGTTGCATCTCTAAAGCATGAATGCGAGTGCTCGCGATGTGAAGATCCATCCCAAGCTCAAGGATTAAATCAAAAAGCTTGGAGACGTTTGCATCACCAAAGAAATCAAACTCTTCGCTCACTATGCAGCCTTAGTTGCTTGTAGGACGCACCATGGGAAGTGCCAATCGGTGCGCTCTGGCCAGCCTTGTGGGCGCAATCCATCTGCGCGCTCATCAAAGGCAACCCACTTGGCATCTTTTAGGCCTAGGCGCTCACACAATGCAATCAAATCAGTTGCAAACAAGTCTCTAAAGTAAGGCTCATTGTTTCTTTCTGCATGTTCGTACACTGTTGCATCACGAACAGGATCACCAGTTGGTTGGAACTCTAGGAATCTAATGTGTCCACCTGGCTTTAATAATCTTGCTGCTTCTTCAATAGTTTCGATAATTGCCGGTTGAGGCATTTCATGCAAAATCATTGTTCCTGTTACTAAATCTACTGATGAATCTGGAAGACCTACATGTCGACCATCTTCTTGGCGAAAGTGAATTGGTACGCCATCTGCCTCTGCCTCTGCATGGGCAAGCTTTAAACCAGGTGCTGCAAGATCAACACCAATGACCTCTGCTCCTGGGTAGCGACCAACTAAAGGACGCGTGCTTTTACCAAAGCCACATGCGATATCTACAACACGAGCATCTTTTGGTAGATCAGGTAACGCAGTTGTAGCAAATAGTTTGTGGAACTTATATCCATCGTTGTCTCGGAGCATCACGATTCTGGCACCAAATTGATACACATAACCAGATAGATCGTTGGAGTAAAAACTTCCTGGTTGCATGTGAATATCGGTGTCGGTGTACCACTTTGGTAGCTGCAAATTAGGATCGAGTGTTAACGAACCTTTTCCTGAATTTTTAGGGGAACCAAGCTGTGTTAAAAGTTCATCGCTGTTTTTAAAGACAACATCGCTGCCTAAGCGCCACATCATTTTTTGTCCGATGCGCTCTAGGTGACTAAACCATGAATACAAAGAAAGCTTCTTTAGTTTGACTTCACCTTCTTGTGGAGTCTTTACCTGCACGCCAGAGCTTTGGTGTTCGTTGATAAAGGCGGGATAAACAGTTGCGGCCCACTGCTTTCTTAAAGACAAAATAAAGTCAGCACCCGAACGCTCATCCAGCGTTAGCATCTCTTCGATATCTCTCATTGTCTTCCCCCTTTTTTATCTTGAGTGTAATTAAATCTTAATACGCTTGGCAGACGCAACCATCATAAGCAGGCAAATTCGCTAACTCTGCAGGCAGAATCGGATCGTGTTTTGGGTGCCAGTTAAACTCACGTGAATCTGGTTCATAAATCGTGCTTAACGGTCCACCGATAGTTCTAAACAAATACAAGTTGCCTGTCATAGATCCAAATGGACCATGTGGCTCTTCTGGTGGGCGCCAGAAGTAAGCACCTGGAGTCATAACACCAAGATGGCCGATCAACTCACCTGAGAGTAAATAAGCCTCTTCAACAACAGGGTGCTTTTCAGAACGCATTCCATAGCGAAGTGGCATGGTTCCTAATACCCACGTTTCATCCAGTGTTACTGGATCGCGACGCATCCATTTTCTTCCAGCACCTGGTGGAAAATCAGGATTGAAATTACCGCCCCATTCGCCAGCTAACGAATCAATGTGTTTAATAACGCGTTCTTTTTCCAAAGTCGGGCTATCTGAGCTAGCAGAAACTATCTCTGGCTTGGCATCAAAAAATGTTAGTACAACTGCGCCGGTACTTGAGATGGTCTTCGTGTGCATTCCTTTTGGAAAATGGCCATAGTTATAGCGTCCATACTTTTGACCATCAATAGTAATTTCACCATCAATAACGAAGAATTCTTCGTCGGCAGTTAAGTAATGGCTATCTTCATGGGAATAGTTCTTTGGATATTGAATCAAAACAGAACATGCACCTGTTTCATTATCCAGGCTTAATTCGCGCACTAAAGTTTTTGGTCGAAGGTTTGTGATGTAAGGCTTATCAACCCAAGGCAGCTGCTGTGACTGTACGAACTCTATAAACGGTCTGCCCATTTTATTCTCCTATTTTGAAGATGTGAATGAAACGTGTGCCTGTAGTTCACCCGGGAAGAAGCAAGCAACCTTGCGTCCATTCGGTAAAGATTGTAACTCTGGTGTATTTGTTGCACACTCTGGTCGCGCAATTGGACAGCGCGGATGAAATGAACAACCAGTAGGGCGCGCAATAGGTGAAGGTGGGGCGCCATTTAGAACAATACGATCGCGTCTAGTTGCTTCATCAAGTGCCGGAACTGCCGAAAGCAATGCAGCGGTATAAGGATGTTGAGGATTTGCCACAACATCATCGCAGTTACCTTCTTCAACTACTCGACCGAGATACATAACTACCACGCGAGTTGCTAAGTGATAAACCAACCGAAGATCGTGTGAAACAAGAACGTAGGAAATGTTGCGGTCTTCTTGAATTTTCTGAAGTAGGTTAACAATCTGTGCCTGTGTTGAAACATCCAAAGCAGATACGGGCTCATCAGCGATTACTACTTTTGGATCTAACGCCAATGCACGAGCAATAGCGATGCGTTGGCGTTGACCTCCAGAGAATTGACTTGCTCTGCGATCGATAAAGTCGCCATTTAAACCGACAGAGACCAATAGCTCTGCAGCACGTTCATTTCTTTCACTCTTGCTCATTTTGAAGTGTGCTTTTAAAGGTTCGCCAATTACCTGACCAACGTTCATGCGTGGATCCAAACTTGAATATGGATCCTGGAAGACCATCTGAACGTTCTTGCGGAATGGCTTTAGGTTCTTTTCAGATAGTTTTGTTACTTCTTCACCTTCAAAGAAAATCTGACCAGATGTGGGCGGAGTGCTTCTAATCAAGGAAAGTGCCAGAGTCGTTTTTCCAGATCCTGATTCACCGACTATTGCAACAGTTTCACCGGCGTTAACGTAGAAATTAACTGAGTCGACAGCTCTGAGTAAAGCGTTTGAAACTTTAAATGAAACCGAAAGGTCAACGGCGCTTAAAATCTTATTGTCATTGCTCATTGAGATACTCCAACCACTGGATGGAAACATGCAAGATTATCTACAAATTTTGGCTCTGAAGCAGTGCATTGAGAATCTGCATAGGAACATCTAGATGCAAACCGGCAACCTGAAACTACTTCGGTAATTGTTGGAGGTGAACCAGGAATTGGCATTAGTGGTGGTCTTGCTTTATCAAATTTTGGAATCGCGTTGAGTAATCCTCGCGTGTAAGGATGTCTTGGATTACCTAAAATCTCTGCAACAGGACCTTGTTCCACAATGTTTCCTGCATACATCACAACAATTCGATTACAAACATCTGCGGCAACTGCAAGATCGTGCGTGATCAACATTAACGCTGCATCGCCCATTCCGCTGCGCAGTAGATCCAAAATCTGGGCCTGGATTGTGGCATCCAGCGCCGTTGTTGGTTCATCGGCAACAACTAAAGCAGGTTTGTTAATCAGTGCTAACGCGATCATTACACGCTGTCTTAATCCGCCAGATAACTGGTGAGGATAAGACTTCATGCGCTCCTTAGGTGCAGGGATTCCAACGGAAGTTAGAATTTCTAAAACTCTATCTTCGGCCTCTGCCTTGCTCATTTTGTTGTGGCGACGAACTGACTCAGAAAGTTGGCTAGAGATTGTTCGTACAGGATTTAAAGAGGTAAGTGGCTCCTGAAAGACCATTGAAATATAGTTTCCGCGCAGCTTTCGAGCAGTTGCATCATTTGCGCTGACCATGTCTACATCGCCAATGATCACTTCACCCGTAACTTTGGCTGAACTTGGTTGAATTCCAAGCATGCTTAGACCCAACATTGTTTTACCAGATCCAGACTCACCAACTATTGCGATTCGCTCACCTGGCTTGATTGTTAAGTCGATACCTCTAACAACAGCTGAATATCCGTTAGGTGTAGGAAAACTAACTTGTAAGTTTTTTACTTCGATCGCTTTGCTCATTGAGATACGCGCCCGCTCTTTGCTTTTTCTCGGGCATTTAAACCTTCGCCCAGCAAGTTAGCTGCAAATATTGTGACGATGATTGCGATAACTGGACCAAGCATCATCCAAGGTGCTTCTGCCATATATGTTCTGCTGTCATTAAGCATGTTGCCCCAGGTTGGCGTTCCAAGAGGTGCGCCTAATCCTAAGAATGAAAGTCCACTCTCTGCAATTAGAAGATCAGCAAAAGTAAATGCAGTAACTACCTGAATAGTTGGACGAAGCGCCGGAAGAATATGAGTGAAAATAGATGTGAAGCTTCCAATTCCAAAGAGTCTGGCTGCTGTCACAAACTCGCGCTCACGTAATGTTAAGGTCTCTGCATAAACAACTCTTGCAATAGTTGGCCAACAAACCAAGCCAAGAGTGAGCGCTAAGGGCCAAAATCCACGACCAACAACTGTCACGATAGTTACAGCAATAATCAAATATGGAAATGAAATTCCAATGTCAATTATTCGGCTCAAAACTACTCGCATGCGTTTACGGCTCCAGGCAGCACCAATACCTAAGGTGAGACCAATGAATACTCCGATGAGAGTTCCAATAGTTCCGATTCCTAGTGACCATCTAAAGCCGGCGATAACTCGAGAAAAAACATCTTGCCCCAGTGGATCTGTGCCCAGCCAAGGTCCGCCGATACTTGGACCTAACAGTCGCTTATCTAAGTCGGAAAAAGCAGGATCAACGGTGTAAAGAAAATTCTGAAAAATCGCTACCAAAAATAGAAAGGCTAGTGTGGCTGCGCTGATTTTTAGAATCAAAGGAGAAGTAGAGGTTTTGCGCATAACATCACGTCTTGTGAAAAGTGTTGGTACTTTTTTCATACTTGACTCTTTCTTAAGCGTGGATCGGCGAATCTAAAAATCTGATCAAGTATCAGATTCACGAAAAATACTAGGTATGCAACAACAAAGACCGTGGCTTGAATTGTTGGAAAATCTAAATTAGTGATTGACTGAACAAGGATCAAACCTAGGCCTGGCCATGCAAAGATAAATTCGGTAATCAATGCACCAGAGAGTAAAAAGGCGAATTGAGCGCCAAGCAATGATGTTGTGGAAAGCAATGCATTTGGAAGAGAGTGTTTCATCAGAAGAACACTTGGCGATGCTCCATTTGCCTTTGCGGTTCTAAAGTAATCCTGCGCAGTCGTCTCTTCAATGCTAGCTGCCACTACTCTGATTAGATTTGGTGAAAGAGCAAATGTAAGTGTTGCAGTTGGTAAAACCCATGCCCATGTCCCAGTACCGGCAATGGATGGCAAGACAGTAAACCAGACTGCAAATATTTGAATAAGCAGCAATGCAATCACATATGCGGGTGTTCCTTGGGCAACGCTAACAATTGTGCTGAGCACGCGACGGCGGCGTTGACCTGGTTTGGCTCCTAACCATACTCCTGCGGGAATTGCCAAAATTGTGTTGAAGAAAATTGCTAAAAAGGTGAGCGTCAACGTGGACGGTAAGTAATCTAAAACAAAACCTAGGGCAGGTTGAGCGTTAACTAGAGAGACGCCAAAATCTAATCGGATAATGTCCCAAATAAAAATTAAATACTGAACGATGAGAGATCTATCAAAACCATAATCGGCGCGAATTGCATCAATAGTCTCTGGGCTTGCACCTTCGCCTGCTATTAATACTGCTGGGTCTCCAGAGATACGCAAAAGTAGAAATAGGGTTGTGGAGATCGTTCCAAGTAAAACAATTAATTGAATCAGTCGAGAACGAACTGCCTTCAATCTGCTCTTCAAAGTCGGCCACCTCCCCCGTTAAGTAAACTGGGCCCCCTTGCGAGGGCCCAGTTTATTGTAATGACTGAACAAGATTGGTAGAAAAGCTTCTACCAAACTGTTATCTACTTAACAGTGATGTTTTCGTAGGCAATTGATCGATTCGTCACAGAGAAACCAGTGGTTCCCTTGCCGAGACCAAACAAGTCGATCTGTTCGATGATGTAAAGAGCTGGTGCACTAGCAGTTACCTTAACGGCAACATCCTTAAGGATTGCTAGACGCTTCTTTGTATCGAACTCAGTTTGTGCGCTCTTTACAAGTGCACTCTGTGCAGCATCGCAGTAGAACGGACCAACTGGCTTACAGACGAAGATCTCGTATGGACGAGAAGCATCGGCACGAGGTGCTGAGTTCCATGAAAGTCCAAACGCTTCACCTCTCCAGCTATTTGCGTTGTACTGAGGTAGCCACTGTGCAAATGTGATTGTTGTGTAGTTAAGAGTTACGCCAACTTTTGCAAGATCTGACTTCACGGACTGATAAATCAAGTTATCAGATGGGAATGAACCAACTGTGATATCCGCATTGATTGTTAGTCCATTTGCATATCCAGCTGCTGCTAGTAGTTGTCTTGCTTTAGCAGGATTGAATGGGTAACCAACAACTTTATCGTTGTAACCATTAACAGTTGGTGTTACACCTTGAGTAGCTGCTTTCCCACGGCCATCAAGCAATCTATTTGCAATAGATGTCTTGTTAACGGCGTAGTTAAGTGCCTGGCGCACTCTAACATCTGCAACCGGTCCACCCTTAACGACGTTAAATGCTAAAGACATAACCTGAGGAGCTGCAATTGATACTGCTGTTCCCTTAGCAAGTCTAACTGCACTAATTTGATCTGGGTTTAAAGATGTAACCAAGTTAACCTGACCTGATTGCAGTGCCTGTAGGCGAGCTGCAGCATCGGCCAAAGGAATGATTACTAACTTATCTGACTTTGGTTTACGCCAAGATGTTTTGAATGCTGAAAGTTCAATACGTGTAGTCGTTAATGAATCTACCTTGAATGGACCTGTTCCAATTGGCTTTTCAGCAAAGACGGTTGCACCGGCTTCTTTCCAAGCTTTTGGCTCAACAATGTAAAGAGCAGATAGCTTTGCAGGCAAGATTGCATCAGCTGCAAGTGATGTAGCAGTTGCTTGCGTTGTAATCTCGACAACAAGATCACTAATCTTCTTTGCTGAAGCAACACCTGGAAGCTCTGTTCCACCGATGACGGTTCTACGACCGTCGGCACTTGTTAGGTATTCGATGTTAGCTACAACTGAATCGGCATTGAATGGTTCACCATTTGAGAATTTAACACCCTTGCGTAGTGTGAACTCCCATGTTGTAGGTGATGTGTTTTTCCATGAAAGTGCCAAACGTGGTTGTACGGTGCCGCGAGTATCTACAAATGTAAGCGCATCAAAAATCGCAGCATATGTATTAATGCCGGGAGTTCCAGGACCTTCTCTAAAAGGATTTCCCTGACTTGGTGGCAATCCTGGTACAGCAATGGTCACTGTCTTTGTCGCTGCAATTGCAGGTGTTGTTCCACCTAATGCAAGAGCGGCAAGGGCAAATGAGACTGTTAAGCTTAAAAACTTGTTCTTGTGCATTTACTCTCCCTAGGTTTAACTGCGAGCTATTAACGGCGTTACTCTTCCGAAAATACGCATAAATGTCAACGCTTTTTTGCCTCCGAAGTCAATTTTGGGCAAATTCAAAGGTTGGGATAGATCTCAGATAGTTCCAAAAAGACCATGAAGTTATAGGGTTATTTTATGAGTATTGGGCCTATCTCCTTGGTGACAATCCTGAGCCCAGAACTAGATCAATCGGTGGCCATGTACCAGAAGGCATTTGATTGGCAGGTCGCCTCTGGTAATCCTCAGATCACCCCAGAACAGGCACAGCGGTGGGGAGCCAACAAGTTGGCGGGGGCGCCAACGGTCACGGTAGGGGGCATAAATGGTGGAGTTCGATTTATTCAATCTCAGGAATATCAAACACCGGTGCCACTAAAGACTTTTGGATGGAGCGCTCTAGAGGTCTGCGTCGATGATGTTTTTTTCTATACAGATCGCGCAATAAAAGCTGGCTTCACTTTGCTCAATGAACCTGTTGCCCTGTCTGGAAGCGACAAGCCTTTGCCGCTGATTGCCGCCCAACTTGCTGGCATCAATGGTGAAGTACTTTATATAACTCAGATTTTAGATGAGATGCCTAACTTTGAACTGCCCGATGTTAAAAAAGAGTCAGGAAGTATTTTTATCTGTGTTCTTGGAGCTTCAGATCTAGAGGCATCACGGAAGGTTTTAGAAGAGGGTTTTGGCCTAAGGCGTGCAAGTGATCGACATGTGGCAATTAAAGTTTTAAATAAGGTTTACGACAAGCCACTTACAGACACTCATCGACTTAGTTCTTTGCAGCTCAATGGACGCAATGCAATAGAGATAGATCAGATGCCCGCAGAAGCAGTTAATCGCGTGGTCAAAGATGGATTATTGCCACCTGGAATAAGCATTGTTTCGGTTGTTGGGCAAAGTGACCAGGAGATTTTTCTTAAACTTCCAGACGGTGCAGGGTTAGAAATTCTTCCTCACAATTAATGTGAGTAATGTGTTGACTTATATTTTGCATAGGACATAAATCCTTCGATACCTAGCTCGGTGCCTATGCCACTATTTCGTCTTCCCCCAAATGGTGCTGCGGTATTAAAACCAAAGCAGTTAATGCCGATCGAACCAGTGTCGATCTGATCTGCGACTTGTCGGGCATGTGCTTCATCTTTTGACCAAACTGAGCCGGCTAACCCAAATTCTGAGTCGTTTGCGACGTTAATCGCTTCTTCATCGTTATCAACTGTTATTACCGAAACAACTGGGCCAAAGATCTCTTCCTGGCTTATTCGCATCTTGCTTTTCACGCCAGCAAAAATCGTTGGATTGAGATACCAGCCTTTTTTAAGCTCTGCCGGCCTGTCACCACCACATGCAATCTTTGCACCCTCTTGTAATCCGGATTGAATATAGCCTTCAACCTTTTCTCTATGTTCTTTACTGATTAGCGGACCATTGTGAGTTTGCGGATCAAAAGGATCGCCAACAATTATTGATTGTGCAGAATCGACCATCGCATCCAGCAACTCTTGATAACGGTTTTTAGTCACAATAACTCTTGAGTGAATGAAACAATTTTGACCAGTAAATGTAAATCCCAGATAAGGAAGATTCTTTGCAAAAGTAGAAACGTCTACATCATCAAGAATAACGGCTGCAGATTTGCCACCTAGTTCTAGAACGGTTGGAATAAATCTTTCTGCACAGGTTTTCGCAATCGCTTTTCCAGTATTTGTTGAACCTGTAAATCCAACAATTCCAATATCTTTATGAGAAACAAGTGCTTCTCCGGCTTCTCTTGAACCTGGTAAAACATTTATTACACCATCTGGGAATCCAGCCTCTATTGCTGCTTCTGCAAAAACATAACCTTCTAAAGGAGATTGAGGGCTAGGTTTAAGAACAACCGTTCCTCCTAAAGCCAAGGTTGGTCCAATTTTAAACATACCCATTTCTAATGTTCCGTTGTAAGGAACGATGACAGCTGTTACGCCACGTGATTCAAGTTGTATAGAACTCTTCTTAACACTTGTTGGATTTTGTATAGCTGGGATGGGACGAACCTGATCAAGTTCTATGCTCTCGGCAAGCTCTGCGTAATATCGCAAAAGCTCTGCTGGGCGACTTGGCCGAGAATAAGCCGAAGCAAAAGGGCGACCTAATTCATGTGCATACAAGACAGAAAGCTCTTCATGTTTTGCTTCTAAAATTTGAGCAAACTTGCGCATAATTTCTGTGCGATTTTTAAGGCTCCAACTGCTCCAACCATCTTTTTGATCGTATGCAGATTTAGCTGCACTGACAGCGTTGTTTATATCTGTTGTATCAGCATCTGGCACGCGACCAATGTGTTTTTCTGTGCTCGGACTAATGATCTCTATGGAATTACTTGAATGAGGTTTTACCCATTGCCCACCGATAAAGAAAGTAGAGCGAGTGTAAGAATCAAGAAACTTATTAAAAACTTGCTCGGTAGACATTGTTATGGCCGATATCCAGATGGAAGTCCAGGAGTTTTTGAAATCCAGACGCTTTTTGTCCAGGTGTATAAATTGGGTGCATCTGTTCCGCCTTCTCGGCCATACCCAGAGCTTCCTACCCCACCAAAAGGCATCAAATCCGAAAGTATTCGATAGGTATTAACCCAAATATTTCCTACACGTAGCTCTGCTGCCATGCGGTGAGCCCTACTGGTATCAGAGGTCCACACACCTGCGGCTAAACCAAAGTGGGTGTCGTGGGCTTTAAGCAAAGCATCTTCCTCATTCTTAAAAGTTGAAATCGAAAGAACAGGTCCGAAAATCTCTTCCTGCACGCTCAATGAACTGTTTGGAAGATCTGTAAATGCCGTTGGTGGAACAAAGAAACCTTTAGAAATTTGGCTTGCCAGATTTAACTGTGTTGATGATAAAACTTTACCTCCATCGCGTTTTGCAACTTCGATGTACTCCAAAGTTTTAGCTGCTTGTAGCGCAGTTACCTGTGGGCCAACTTGTGTCTGCTTCTCGCGTGGATCCCCAACGATTAGTGCATCAAAACGCTTTTTGATTCCGGCAATAAAATCTGCTGAAATTTTTTCTTCAACATAAAGTCTGGAACCTGCAATACACATTTGCCCACAAGAACCAGTGATTCCTTCGACTACACCATCTAGAGCGGCGTTTAAATCAGCATCAGCAAAAACTAATTGCGCAGATTTACCACCAAGTTCTAGGGCAGCCGGTGCAAAGTGTGCCGCAGCAGCCGAGCCAACTGCTGCGCCGCTTTTATCTGAACCAGTGAAAACTACTAACTTGGTTCGATGGTCAGAAACTAGTTTTTTACCAATCTCGCTTCCGCCAGTTAATACCTGAACCACACCTTCTTCGATACCTGCCTGAAGCAGAATCTCTTGAAGTTTAAGTGCAGTCAGTGGAGTCTCAAGTGCTGGCTTTAATACCGAAACATTTCCAAATGCAATCGCTGGTGCAATCTTCTTAGCGGCAAAAAAGAAAGGAACGTTCCAAGGAATAATGCCAACAACTACACCGTATGGTTCGCGCTCTGTATAGGCATGAAAATCTCCAGGTACAGGAACTACCGAACCTACAACTTTGTCTGCATAACCACCGTAGTACTCAAAACATTCAGCAGCTCTAATTGCCTCGCGCTTTGTATCAGCTAATCGCTTACCCGTATTGAGAGTCTCTAGTGCAGAGATCTCATCAGCATTGTCGCGAATCAGTTGGCCTACTTTGATTAAAATTCGCCCACGCGCACTTGGATTTATTCTGCGCCATTTATCAAAACTTGCAGTCGCACGATCTAGGGCAAGGTCCACATCAGCCAATGTTGCATCGGCAACTTGAGCAATTACTTCACCTGTAATTGGGCTATAGATGTTGCTCATTTGTCCTCTGTTCTTTACTTAACTAATTCAGTAATCATGCTTGAGCGCGCAACTACTTGAAGTTCCACATCCGGTTTTTTAGAGTCTGAGAATAGTTCAGAAAGCCTCAATCTTCTATTTGCCTCGTCTGGATTATCAACTGTCGAATGATTTGCCGTGGTTGTTGGCTGAAGAAATCTCTTGCAGAACTCTTTGCGATCATGGGCATACTCATTAATTGGTTCGATGCTTTCATCCTTGATAGCCCTTACTAACGCTTTAACAAGATGGGCCGCATCTTGAACTCCAGAGTTCAGTCCCATTCCCCCATTTGTAGTTGTTAAATGTGCTGCATCTCCAGCTAAGGCAACTCTTCCCACGCTAAATTCTTGGGCTATCCGCTGATGTGATCGATAAACCTCGTACTGCTTTAACTCTAGATCATCCAACGTAGTACCTGGAATCCAGTTAAGTAAAAGCGAAATGGCGTTATTGAAATCATCAGAAGGATTTGTAATCGTTCCTCGATCATCACTTGAGATATCAACACCTTCTAGGGGCGTAGTCATTGCAATGCGCCAAATATCTGGAGTCTTGATCATTGATAGTCGCCCTGTTGGACCAGACCAATATGTAACTGGAGCCAAATCAGAAATATAGTTTTCAAACTTAAATGGTGTTGCAACCACCGTGGTTGGAAACGGATAAGTAAAGCCATCAAGTTTAATTCCAAGTGATTTACGAACACTGCTATGGGCACCATCTGCAGCCACTAGCCATGGTGTCTGAAGGCTTTTTGTTTCACCATTGTGGGTTACTTCAATTGTTACCTGTGAAGAATTCTGCGTAACGGACTCAACTTGTGTTTGGTACTGAATCTCAATGTTCTCATTTGCTTCTGCAGTATCGCGAAGAAGTTTTAAAACCTTATATTGCTCAAATTGTAATCTGAAAGGGTATTTTACTAATTCGTTGAGGACCTCATATTTGAAGTTAACTACTTGATCTATTTCTAAATCTCTAAACTGAAGCACGTCAACTTTAACGGCGCCTTCAATGATCTTCTTAGCCAAACCCAACTCGTCAAAAATTGCCAAAGTAGGTGGATGAATTGTTGAACCTCGCCACTGTGGAGGCACTTCTATGGAGTTTTTCTCAAGAACTAAAACTTTTATATCTTTTTGTGCAAGGCCCAAAGCAGTGACAAGACCTACAGGTCCTGCTCCAATCACAATAACTTGCGGATTTGTAGATTTCATTTTTGCGCCCTTTGTTTGATCTGCTGATCTAGTTTGCGCAATGCAGCACTAGGACTGTTTTGAATTTCATCACGTAGGTGTGAGGATGAAAAGAGATTCCACACACCAGCGATTTGGCTTGTAACGATTGGAATATCAAATGAGTCCAATATGGATTCAATAGGAGCCAAACTAGGAACGCCAGTACCCGCGATAAGGAGAACTTGATTGCCGTTTGATGGATTTTTACTTAAGGCAATTTTTAGAGCCTCTAAAACACCATCTGCAGTCAGGTCGTAAATTGTTCCAGATTTGTCTATCTCGATGAGTTCATTAATAGCGAATCCAGCGCTCTTCCAATATGCACTCAACTGTTCAGTAAGCCACGATGGATACGGCGAAATCACAATTAACTCATGTGCATTAAGTAGCTTCAAAACTTTAAGAACAGAACCTGCTGCAGAGACAACGGGCTTGCCAAGTTGTTTTGAGGCGTTATCTGTCCATTGCTTATCTCCATCTATTCCAAGTGGATAAGAAGAGCCCGTACATGCAACAAGGACTCCGCTAATGTCTAATCCCTTTAAGCGATCTATCGAATCAGGTAAATCAAATACATATTTGTTGAGTCTTGCGCTCATATCCAAATCTGAATAAAACGGTAATCGCGCGACATATGGGAAATAGCCACGAGGGACCAAGGCGTGAATCTCTGGTTCAACAGCGGGGTTAGCGCAAGGGACGACTACACCAATGTTTTTATTCACAGTAATAAAGTGGTTTAAATCAGACTCAAATTACTGAGTATCTAATTTAGAACCGATGTCCTTAAGAGAACCAAAGATTCGTTCTACGAATGCGTCTCGACCTGAGTTATCAAAGGCGAACGACTCGTCACGAATCTTTGCATCAGGACTTGTAATCGCTCCACTTTGAATGGCAGATTCTTCAATTTCTGCAAGGCGGCGCTTTACAACCCAAAGTTCAGCTGCAAGTTCAAAAATTACATGGAGAAGGTGATCATTTATATTCTCCGGTGCAAACTTACCTAGCGGTTCCTTTGCGCGATCACTCATTTGGTGCAAGTCCAGGTTGAGGTTTTACCCTGAACGAGATTCTCAACTGAAGCAAATTGCTTGTTTAGGAATGAATCCAAGTCTGAATGCACATAGTTATATGCATATGGTTCATTATTGAATCTATGATCGAAGTATCGATCGTAATCACTCCAAATATTTAATGGAACAGTGGCTTGAACCATGTCATTAATTACAAGTATTCCCCCTGGCCTTAAGACTCGGTGAGCTTCTCTGACCGCTTCTCTGCCCTCATCTAATGGCATCTCATGGAGCAAAGTGCTCATGTAAATCAAATCAAATGTGTTATCCGCAAAATCTAATTTTTCAGCCAACTGCTGAGAAAAGTGGACTTCAGAATTCAGACGAGTTGCACGCATATGTGCGTAACGAACAAGTGGGCCCGCTAATTCGATTCCATAGACCTCAGCTTTTGGCCAGCGCAGTTTGGCTGCAACTGTTCCAGAACCGATTGCACATGCAATGTCTAGGAATTTATTCATGACGCCATCTTTTGGCTCAGGCAACATTCCAATTCTTTCAATCTTTGATTCATCTTTATCATTTGAACCACCATGGAAAACTTTTGTTCCATAGTGATAAATGTGACCACCTAGTGGATCTGCATGGTAACTACCAGGTTGACGGTGGTAAGGAATTGCAGTGAAGTAACTTGGGTATTCAAAATTTGGATCCCAACGCAATGTGCCTGGGCCATCTTTTTCGGCATCTGTTAACTCTTGTTCAAGTGCCTCACGATTTTGATCATATGAATCAACGATTCGTCCCCAGTTCAATCCTTGGGTGCTATGGAGCATTCGATTGCGAATTCCGATAACTGGAATTGGATCAGCTACTGCTCTTGTTTCAGCAATTGATGGATTCTCGGACTTAATTTTTCCGGCGTTGATTTCTTCCTTGAGCGCTCTTGCAGAAGAAGGATTCATTGACCTGAGTGCAAACATGCGAAGACCTTCGATGAAATCCAAATAGCTTTCGTCATCATAAGATGACATGGCAGCCATTGTTCCTATGTAACCTCGACCAGTTGGTCCGCTGTTAATTTTGGAATTTGAATTTACGGCTTGCTTCGACATTGATTTACTCCTACCTAGGCTCGAAGGGCTTACTGCATTGCCTTTAATTATTCATAAAAAAATACCACCCGAATAGGGTGTTTGCAATGGATTAAACAAGGGTTTTGTGACAGAAAGATCACACAATTGACTGGCACCGTGCTTATCCGAATCTGAGAATTAATGGGTTCTCAGGAATGGGTCAAAATAAGCCAAAGGCACCAGAGCCACAGTCTCGATTGTTGACTTGAGGCCTTTTGCCAAGCTTGAGAAGCCAGAATTAGGGCTCTGTAGCAGTTTTGAAATTGATGTTAACTTTGATTTTTCTTTAAGTCTTCTCGAACCACAATGTAAACACCAACCAAAAGGATTACTCCGGCAATTATTTGAATCTGCGAAACGTTTTGATTGAAAACAAAAAAACCAATTCCGCCAGCTACTAGTGGATTGATAAAGGCGAACGAAGTCAAAAGTTCTGGTGAAACTCGATCAGCCAATCCCATATAGGCCCAGTACTGGGCGGCTAATGCAGCGATTAAGAAAATCATATTGAAGTTAAGAACATCTTCACTTTTGATTGCCGGTGTTGAAATAAAGAATTTGAGAAACCCCGCTGCAATGGCACTTATCGAAACTTGAACAGCAGTAGCCAGAAGAATCGGGTAGGTCGGTGGATATTTAATCCAGATTTGTGTTCCGATAAACCATGCAATCACAGATAAGAAGGCCACAGTTATTCCAATAGCAGAGACAGATTCACTAGGTGCACCAATCAAAAAGGCAACAGATAAGGTTGCAATTGCAACACCAATGACAGAGTTTCTAGTTGGCTTGCGTCCTTGCAGTGCCGCGTAAACAACAGCAAGCGCCGGCAGAATTGAATAAGTTAAGGCAATTACCGCTCCAGGTTCTTTAGAACTTGACCACGCAACAGCGCCACTACAAATTGGTGAAAAAATAAGTCCTGTAGCACCCAGTGTGAGCAATTGTTTATCAAATCGAATTAACTTAAATGAGCCCGGCATAATCAGCGCAACAGCAATTAACAAAATAGCTGCAGCCCCAACTGAACGTATAAAGATGATGTTAAGCAGATCAACACTGCTAGTTACTTCACTTAAAAATGGATAGATGGCACCGCCAACAATCCACATGACGCTTAGCCGTATGAAATTATTCATGCGCCCTTACTTAGCCACTGCTGCGCGTCCAGATTCCAATCTCGCAATCGGCACTCTAAATGGTGAACAAGAGACATAGTCCAAATTAAGTTCATGGAAGAAATGAATACTGCGTGGGTCGCCACCATGTTCACCACAAACACCCAATTTAAAATCATTGCGCACCTTACGAGAAAGCTCTGATGCCTGACGAACCAAAATTCCAACACCTGCTTGGTCTAATGATTCAAATGGATTAAATGGGAGCAGTTCTAAATCAAGATAGCGAGGCAAGAACGTTGATTCCACGTCATCTCGGCTAAATGCCCACGTTAACTGCGTCAAGTCATTTGTACCAAAAGAAATAAAATCTGCATGCACAGCTAAACGATCTGCCGTAATTGCAGCACGAGGGGTTTCAATCATCGTTCCAATTGGCATATCAATTACTTGATTAGTGCCCTTAAAGGTTTGCGCGATTTCTTCTTCCAAAGTCTCACGTAAGTACAAAAGTTCTCGTTGAGTAGAAACCAGAGGGATCATTACTTCTGGCTTCGGGTCGTGGCCTAGTTTCTTAACTTCAAGAGATGCGTGCACAAGAGCGCGTACCTGCATTTTATAAAGTTCTGGAATCAAAATTCCAAGGCGTACTCCGCGTAGTCCTAACATTGGATTGGATTCATGCAAACGACGAACAGCGGCAAATAGTGCTTTATCGCGTGCAGGAATCTCTTCACCTAAAGCCTCACTGCGTGCCATTTGAGAACTTAAGTCAACAAGTGAAGGCAAAAACTCATGTAACGGTGGATCTAGTAAACGAATGGTTACTGGAAGACCAGACATTGCCATCATGATTCCAACAAAGTCAGCTCTTTGCAGTGGTTCCATTTCGGCAATTACGCCGCGTTGTACATCTTCATTTTCTGCTAAAACTAAACGCTCAACATAGGCGCGACGCTCTCCCAAAAACATATGCTCAGTGCGACATAGCCCAACACCTTGTGCGCCCAGGATTCTTGCTCTAATTGCATCTTCTGGAGTGTCTGCATTTGTGCGCACTAACAATTTGCGACGTGAGTCGGCATGAGTCAAGATTCTATGGACTGCCTTTACAACAGGTGATGCCTCATCTGTTTCTGCAGATACACGGCCTTCTAAATATGAAGTCACAGAAGATGCAACAACTGGAACAGCGCCGAGATAAACAATTCCTGTAGTTCCATCAATAGAGATGATGTCACCTTCATAAACAGTGTGTGTGCCTACAGTAAACAAATTAGCGCGCTCATCTACAGAGATTGCATCTGTTCCACAGATAGCAGTCTTGCCCATGCCACGTGCAACCACTGCTGCGTGTGAAGTTTTACCACCACGACTAGTCAAGATTCCTTCTGCTGCAACCATTCCAACAAGATCATCTGGGCTAGTTTCGCGACGAACAAGAATTACTTTTTTACCCGCTTTACTCATATCAAATGCACGTTTTGAATCAAATACCGCTTCACCAACTGCAGCCCCTGGAGATGCAGGAATACCTCGAGCGATTTCTACGAGATTACCTCTTGTATCAAACTGGGGAAACATCAACATCGCTAATTGATCACCACTGGTGCGCCCTATTGCCTCATCCATTGTGATCGTTCCTTCATCAACAAACTGCAATGCAATGCGAAATGCTGCCTCTGCCGTGCGCTTTCCAACACGAGTCTGCAAGATATAAAGCTTGCCACGTTCGATCGTAAATTCGATATCGCAAAGGTCTTTGTAATGCGCCTCTAGCATGACCATGATTTTTTCTAGCTCACCATGTACACGCGGTTCGATAACGCCAAATTCATCAAGTGACATTGGTGTGCGAATGCCTGCAACAACATCTTCACCTTGTGCTTTTTGCAAATAATCTCCGTAAGAACCAATCTCTCCATTAGATGGATTGCGCGTAAAGGCAACGCCTGTACCAGAGTCATCACTGAGGTTTCCAAAAACCATTGATTGGATATTTACTGCTGTTCCAAGATCAGAAGGAATCAGCTCGCGCCTGCGATATAGAGTTGCTCGCTCGGAGTTCCATGATCTAAAAACTGCTTCAATTGATGCAATTAAATGATCGCGTGGATCTGTTGGAAATGCTTTTCCTGTTGCAACTTCGATTACCTTTATAAAGCCATCTGCGAGCGCCTTTAAACCATCGACTTCTAGATCTTGCAGATTTGCCGTTTTGTGGGCTGACAAAACGCGTGTTTGAACTTTATGAAACTCATCGGCCTCAACATCGCAAACAATCTTGCCGTACATCTCAATAAATCGGCGATAAGAATCCCAAGCAAAGCGAGCGTTGCCAGAACTATCTGCCATTGATTGAGCAACCTCTGGGGTAATTCCAACGTTTAGAACAGTCTCCATCATTCCGGGCATTGAAAACTTTGCACCAGATCGAACAGATACAAGGAGTGGATTTTTTACGCCACCAAATGTTTTACCCAACTCTTTTTCGAGAGCTGACAGGGAATCGGTAATCTCTTTGCGGAGACCATCTGGAAACTGACCGGTCTTCAAATACTCACGGCATGCAGTTGTTGCAATCGTAAATCCTGGAGGAACTGGCAATCCGATACGAACCATCTCGGCCAGGTTTGCACCCTTGCCACCCAGTAAATCTTTTTGTGACATGTCACCAAAAGTAAATGGGTAAATATGGCGTTGCGTCACAAATGTGCCCTCCGTTGAATTAGCAGAAATCTACACACCTCAACGACCTTTATGCGACGAGATTGCTCAATTGGCACGGGTGAATCATGGCTCTTAACTGGGTGAATAGAGTGTTTGCGAGAGTTCGTTTGCGACCTTACGCGTAAGGCGTGCTGCTTGGTCTAACTTGGATTCGAGACGAGCTTTAGGAGCGCCGATATTGATAGCAGCAACAATTCGCCCTGATGCATCTCTTATTGGAGCAGAACAACCCACCACTCCTATTTCAAACTCCTCATCTACAACGCTAAATCCCTGTTGGCGTACTTTCTTTAACTCATCGGAAAGCTCTTCGGTAGATTTAAAAATACGTTGCCCCATCACACTTGCGAGCGCTTCAGGTGTCCACTTTGCAGCAAGACTGGTTTCATCCCATTCGCAGAGTAAAACTCGTCCTGCCGAAGTAGATGGTGCCGGAGAAGTTAACCCCTCCCATACTGCGCGAAAGCCATGGGCTGGTGCCGCAGTAGAAAGAGTAAGTACTTCATCATGGCGAAGAACGCATAAGTGAGTTGTCTCTTGAGCAAGTTCGGCCAGGCGGCGCAGATAAGGCGCAGCCACAGAAGTGAGGTGCGCTTCAAAAGTCTGGGCGCTTAATGCATAAAGTCGCCAGCCCAGGCGATAAAACATGGTGTTGGGATCGCGATCGACCAGGCCTTGTTCGGCCAAGGTGGCTAAGGCTCTTGAAACTTGAGTCTTTTCGCGGCCGGCCATTTCTGCGATTCGAATGACGCCAAGGCCTGATTTATGCTCGACTTCGTACTTTCCTAAGACCTCAAGCAGTTCGATATCTCTGCGTAGACCCGCAGAGTTAGTCTGGCGCTTAGAACTCATGAAACGATGTTAAACCGTAGTGTGCCATATGCGCAACTGTAGTTGTATGAAACTACCGGGTAGACATAGTTTCTCCACATCAAACGAAGGGCTTCAAACCAACCATGGCATCTTATGCAATAGGAACACTTCCACCAGTGGGAGAAGTACCACCAACAATGTTTGCCCAAGTAATTCGATCTAATCGTTTGGGTGAACCAAAAGATGCATTTAAAGTGGAAGAGGTTCCAACTCCGACGCCAAAGCGTGGTGAAGTTTTAATTGCAGTAATGGCTGCCGGAATTAATTACAACAATGTGTGGGCTGCTCGCGGAATTCCAATCGATGTAATTGCAGCTCGTCAAAAAGGCGGAGAGCCAGAAGATTTTCACGTCGGTGGTAGCGATGCTTCCGGAATTGTTTACGCAGTTGGTGAAGGCGTAACAAAAGTAAAAGTTGGAGATGAAGTAGCAATTCACCATGGTTGGTGGGATGCAGACGATCCTTGGGTATTAGCTGGGAAAGATCCAATGATTGCCCGCTCATCTAAGACATGGGGCTATCAGACTAACTACGGATCATTTGGTCAGTTTTCAATTGTGCAGGAGCACCAGTGCCTTCCAAAAGCACCAACACTTTCTTGGGAAGAAGCAGCTGCATCAACTTTGTGTGGAACAACTGCTTATCGCATGATGTTTGGTTGGGCGCCACACGATACAAAGAAGGGCGATGTCGTTCTTGTGTGGGGCGGCTCTGGTGGTGTTGGTTCGATGGCAATTCAGCTAGCAAAAGCAGTAGGTGCGATTCCTGTTGCAGTTGTTTCAGATGATGAGCGCGGAGAGTTCTGCATCAAGCTTGGCGCAAAGGGTTACATCAACCGTAATGAGTTTTCACACTGGGGAACCCCGCCACATTGGACAGATGATGCAGGTCAGAAAGCATGGACTGCTGGTGCACGTGCATTTGGCGCAAAGATTTGGGAAATTGTTGGCGAGAAAAAAGATCCAGCAATTGTTATCGAACATCCAGGTGAGGCAACTGTTCCTACTTCCATATTTGTCT
>CAEZTP010000003.1_pt1 | contig 26347 bp, 25 predicted proteins | sample 7264271 | NCBI WGS metagenome assembly CAEZTP01 (sample SAMEA6813807, study PRJEB35770) | uncultured Actinomycetes bacterium | biome: Freshwater; feature: Freshwater reservoir; material: water | place: Czech Republic | collected 2017-08-18 | depth 0.5m m | reverse complement strand
GTGTTTTGATTAAACTTCGCTCCCTTGGAATTGCGGTGGACGAATTAGATGTGCCAGCTATTTCGACAAGGTTGGCACATAGCGGCGAAGACATCGCCATAGTCAGCAGTGCCATTTCGGATAAATCTACGATTCTTTTCGATTACTTATCCTCAGATTTCCAGAGACAACCTCGTAAGGTCGTTCCATTTGCGTTGGCAACTCATGCTGGATATTGGTATATCGCAAGCATGGACCAAGAAGTAAATGACGTTCGAATATTCCGATTGGATCGCATTATTGGGAAAATAAACAAAGGGATCGTTAACTCTGAATTTGCACCACCAATTGAATTCGATTTTCACAGCGCTTTAACGCAGTTTCAATCAAATACTTTTGCAGTTTTTGATGTGCGAAAAGGAAAGGGCCAATTATTGAGAAACCTGGCCGTCTCAACCAAAGACATGGGGGAATGGGATCAACTGGAGATTCCAATTGTGAGTCTCGAGAACCTTCGCGCTCTTGCATTATGGCATGGTGAAGATGTCATCGTGAAATCACCTAAAGAGCTCGTTGACATGATTGTTGATTCATTACAAAAGATTATTCTCACTCATGGGTAAAGAACTATCCGCGCCCTTGTTAAGGACAGCTCGCTTGTTAGATCTTGTTCCTTACTTACACGCAAACCAAGGTATATCCATCAAAGAACTATCTGTTGAGTTTGGTGTGACCCAAACGCAAATCCAGTCTGACCTAACTACTCTCTGGATGTGCGGCCTTCCTGGCTACACCCCTTTAGAACTAATCGATCTTGAGTTTGAATCTGGATATGTCACTATTCGAAATGCTTCTACTCTGGCCAAACCTCGAAAGATTTCATTTGATGAAGGATTAGCACTTTTACTGGGTTTACAGCTTTTAACTGAGAGAATTCCATCTGACAGACTGGACCTTAGAGAAGACATAGACGTTCTTTCCGAAAGACTCTCGCATAACTTAGGTGTACCAAAAACTCTGCGAATTTCTAGTGAGATAGATCCCGAAATTTCTCAACAGCTGATTAATGCTCTTAAATCTTCTAGTGATGTTGAAATCTCTTATCACTCACTGTATTCAGATAAAGTTTCCACTAGAAGAATCAGTCCGCAGATTATGTATGAAGAAGACGAGAGAAGTTATGTTCAAGCTCACTGTCATCTTTCGAACTCACTTCGTATCTTTAGAATCGATCGAATTTTGTCGTGTTTAGTTACGGATAAAGTCGATGTTGGGGAACATGAAATAGACACAACTAATTTAATTGAGCTAACACCTTCGCAGGAAACTGAAAAAAACCAGATCTCCTATGAGATAAGAGTTATCTCTGCCACCCGGGACATCGCTGAACGCTTCGGGATTCAGAGTGTTTTGAAAGAGCAGGGCAATCAAGCAGCGCAGTTGGTCCAGCTACAGTCATTCTCGGAGGAGTGGGTAGAACGTGCCGTATTAGCAACTGGAGCAGATATTGAGTTGACTGGACCTGCCGATATCCGCAAGGAAGTTTACAACCGCGCCAAATCTCTCTTAAAAAGATATACCTCCAAATAACGTCTAGGCGTTCTTTTGAACCTGGTGTAAACTCGGCGTTCTACACATTGTCAACGGTTGGAGATAAAAGATGAATCTAGGCGCACGCGAAATAATTGTTCTTCTCGTTGTTGTTTTAGTTTTGTTCGGTGCAAAGCGCTTACCTGATTCTGCACGTTCACTTGGTCGTTCTATGCGCATCTTTAAAAGTGAGATGAAAGAGATGAAGGCGGACGACAAACCGGCTACTGACGAAGGCAACCAAGAAAAGTAAATTTATGGCGTCTCTAAATGACGCGAGGATGCCGCTATTAGATCATTTGCGTGAGTTTCGCAAAAGGATAGTTCGCGCAGCCATTGCGATTTTCCTATCTTCAGGAATTGGTTGGTATTTTTACAACACAATTATAACGACACTTGCAGAGCCTGTTTGTGATCTAAAGTCGGCGCAGTTATCTGGTTCAGAGAATTGTGGAGCTCTGTATATCAGTGGAGTACTTGGTCCTTTGAATTTACAGATGAAGGTCGCAGTTCTAACTGGAATAATAATTTCGGCTCCGTTTTGGTTGTATCAGTTATGGGCTTTCATCGCGCCCGCACTTCACCGAAAAGAGAAAAGAAACAGTCTTCTTTTCATTCTTTCTGCCACGCCTTTTTTTGCCTTCGGAGCAACTCTTGGATACCTCATACTTCCAATAGCAATTAAGGTCCTTTTTGGTTTTACTCCCGAAGCGCTTAACAACTTGGTTCGCTTCGACGATTATCTAGATTTTGTTCTGCGAATTATTTTGCTTTTTGGCTTAGCGTTTGAACTACCTGTATTTCTGCTTACGTTCAATCTAATTGGCTTCTTGCGAGGTGCAACGATTTTGAGACCATGGAGGATCTGGGTTTTTGGAATTTTTGTCTTCTCGGCTGCATTTACTCCGACGGCAGACCCATTTACAATGCTTCTTCTAGCATTGCCAATTATGGTCTTGTATTTTATGGCTGGCTTCATAGCCCTTCTTGTTGACCGAGCACGTGATAAGAAATCAGGTGCAGATGTTGTTGGCAGTTCTTCGATAGATTCACCAACTCCAATTTCCGAATAAGGGATAGGCTCAGCAGATGTGGGCACTAGTAATTAACCCTGTATCAGGACAGGGAAAAGGTGCCTCAGTCGGTAGTTATGTTGCTGGATACTTGAACAAGAAATCTGTTCCATTCACGATTGTTACTGGCAATTCTGCTCCAGCTCTTTCAAATCATCTCGACATTTTTTTAAAAGCCAATCCACAGTGTGAAGGGGTGATTGCAGTTGGGGGAGACGGACTTCTACATATAGTTCTACAAAAGGTTATTCCTGCACAAGTACCAATTACTCTCATTGCTGCTGGCACAGGAAATGATTTTGTCCGTTCACTTGGATGGGATCTCAGTGATGTCGAAGTTCAACTAGATTTTGTCTTATCACACCCTCCGAAGAAAATGGATGCCGGACTAGTTGATGGAGAATGGTTTGGGAGTGTTCTATCCACTGGTTTTGACGCAGTTGTGAATGAGAGAGCTAATAAACTGAAATGGCCAAAAGGTCCCATGAAATATAACGTGAGCATTGTTTTGGAACTGCCAAGATTTAAGCCAAAAATGTATGACATTCACCTCGATGATCGAACGATAAGCACTCAAGCCATGTTGATCGCCGTCGGAAATGGTCGTTCCTACGGCGGGGGCATGCTCGTCTGTCCAGAGGCAGACATGTGTGATGGATTCTTTGATGTCATGATCCTTCATCCAGTTTCAAAAATAGAGTTTATTAAGGTATTTCCTTCGGTGTTTATCGGTGCGCACGTAGATCACCCTGCCGTTGAGATAGTTCGTAGTAAAAAGGTACGTATTGACTCAAAAGCCGTCGCATATAGTGATGGCGAACGCATCGGGCAACTTCCTGTAAATGCTGAGTGCATTCCTGGAGTCATGCTTGGATGGACACCATGAGTACACCGGCTGCTGCTTATGCCGCGGCAAAAAAACGTGGATCCCATCCAATAACGACTGAGTTTGTTCAAACTTTTGATTTTGAATTCGATCCTTTTCAAATTTCAGCGTGTCACGCTGTAGAAGAGGGTAAGGGCGTTTTAGTAGCAGCTCCAACTGGAGCAGGGAAAACCGTTGTTGGTGAATTCGCCGCTTACTACGCCCTTAAAGCAGGCAAAAAATGCTTTTACACGACACCAATAAAGGCTTTGTCTAATCAAAAATATTCAGAGTTTGCGGAGAAATTTGGTGAAGATCGAGTGGGACTTTTAACCGGAGACACCAGTATCAATTCTGAAGCAGAGATTTTGGTAATGACAACAGAGGTTCTTAGGAACATGCTTTATGCCGGATCCAATACCCTCACAAATCTTGGTGCTGTCGTGATGGATGAAGTGCACTATCTAGCCGATAAGTTTCGAGGCGCTGTCTGGGAAGAAGTGCTGATCCATCTTATGGAGAGTGTGCAGGTCATTTCCCTGTCTGCGACAGTTTCAAATGCGGAAGAATTTGGCGAATGGTTAGGGGAGATACGAGGCGACACCGAAGTAATTGTGAGTGAGATTCGACCAATACCTCTTTTTCAACATGTTTTGATCGGCAACAGGCTTCTAGATCTATTTGAGCAGCCCGGACGTGTAAATCCTGAAATTTTACAGCGGGAGAGGGAGGCCATAAGACGGTCATCTCTTGGACGAAATCGACGATCAAGATTTGATGAACCGAACGATCGACTGTCGCGATCTGACATTATCGAAAAACTTCAACGCGAAAATCTTCTTCCAGCGATAACATTTATATTTTCTCGAATAGGTTGTGATGCCGCTGTAAAACAATGTTTGCAGGCAGGGTTGCGACTCACTTCACCGCAAGAGAGAGAAGAGATTCGCGCGGTAGCTCTTGCTTACACGCAAAACATAGCCGAAGAAGATTTAGAAGTTCTGGGATTTAGTCAGTGGCTCACCGCTTTGGAACGAGGCATCGCTGCGCATCATGCGGGCCTGTTGCCAAGTTTTAAAGGAGCGGTCGAGGAACTTTTCCAACGTGGACTGGTTAAGGCTGTCTTTGCAACTGAAACTCTTGCTCTTGGAATTAACATGCCTGCTAGGACAGTTGTTCTTGAACGGCTTGTAAAATTCAACGGCGAAGCACATGTCCCGATAACTCCCGGCGAATACACGCAACTTACGGGACGTGCGGGCCGTAGAGGAATCGATATCGAGGGCAATGCAGTAATCCAATGGTCACCGACTGTTGATTCAGCAGCAGCTGCTGGATTGGCGTCAACTCGAACCTATCCTTTGCGTTCTTCTTTCTCTCCTTCTTACAACATGTCCATTAACTTGATCGCACAGTTTGGTAAAGAGCGTGCGCGGCGATCACTCGAATCATCATTTGCTCAATTCCAAGCAGATAGAGCTGTTGTCGGATTAACCAGGCAGATTCGAAAAAACGAGTCTTTGATTGAAGAGTTAATGAAGGAAGCGGCGTGCCATCTAGGGGATTTCACTGAATACGCACGCTATAGAAGATCTATCAAAGAAGTGGAAGTTCTCCTAGGGCGACGAGATCAAAGGAAAACTTTTGACAACAGACAAAGAGGTCACCTTGAAGGAGAACTCTCGGATCTTCGAAAACAAATGAAGAATCATCCAAGTCACGGATGCGCAGATCGTGAAGAACATTCGCGTTTGGCTGAACGAGCTGGAAGATTAACTCGAGAAAATGATGGCTTAAACTCCAGAGTTGAGAATCGAACACATGTAATAGCCAAAACCTTTGATCAAATTTGCCAGGTATTGGAGCATTTGAATTACATCCAAGGGGAGAAGCCAACGGCTCAAGGAAAGATACTCACCAAGATATACGCAGAATCAGATCTTCTCCTGACTGAGTCGATACGTCGAGGTCTTTTAGATGAACTAAATAGTGCTGAGCTTTTGGCTGTAGTTTCATGCATGATTTTTGAAACAAGGTCAGCTGAGAACATAGCCCCAAAGATGCCAAGTGCAAATGTAACTTCAACGATTACGGAAGTCATCTCTTTGTGGGCAGAACTTGAGAAGATAGAAGGTGACTTTGGGGTTCAGACACAACGTGAACCGGATGCGGGTTTTGCTTTTATTTCATATCGATGGGCCACAGGAAACTCCTTGGCAAATGTTCTTAAGGGAAGTGAGATGTCAGTCGGAGATTTTGTTCGCTCAACAAAACAACTTATTGATCTTCTTAATCAGATTGCCGGTGCAAGTGAAAACCTACGTCCAACCTGCAAGGAAGCGGTTAAAAAGATTGATCGAGGAGTTGTCGCTTACTTGATGGGGGAGTTATGACACTCATGCTTTTAGATAGCGCCTCACTCTGGTATCGCGCCTACTACGGAATGCCCGATACCTTGCTTTCTCCAGATGGCGTTTCAGTAAACGCCGTTCGCGGATATCTTGATATGACCTCAAGATTAATTCAGGCATATAAACCAGATCGTTTGGTTGCTTGTTTAGATGGAGACTGGCGACCAAGTTGGCGCGTAGACATATTTCCGGACTATAAAGCAAACAGAATCGAAGAAGATGGTGACTCAGAAGAAGAGCCAGAAACGCTGACTCCACAGATTCCTATTTTGTTAGATCTATTGGATCTATTTGGAATTCCCGTTGTTGGAGTTGATGACTACGAAGCAGACGATGTGATGGCCACTTACGCACACGTCGAAAAGGGACCTATACGAATAGTTACGGGAGACCGGGATCTTTTTCAGGTTGTCGATGATAGAAGAGACATAAAGGTCGTTTATCTCGCTAAGGGAATCTCTCAACATGACTTGGTTGATGTTGCATATGTAGCCAAGAAGTACTCCATACCAGGTGATCGCTACGATCTATTTGCAATGTTTAGAGGCGATCCTTCAGATGGACTGCCTGGCGTTAAAGGTATTGGAGAAAAGGGAGCTGCTGTAATTGCAAACTCTTTTGCAAACGTTGATGAGGCTTTGCAGGGTGCATTAAATTTACATGAAGCCCTTCCTCCTGCTTTAGCGAAGAAAATCATCGCCGGGGCAGACTATTTAAAGATAGCACCGACCCTAGTTAGAGTTGCAAGGGATGTGCCTCTACCAAAGGTGGATTTGAAAATGCCTCAACTGCCTTCGGATCTTTCGCCTATTTATCAATTCAAGGAGCGCTATGGACTTGGAGCCAGCGTTGATCGAATGATCAGTGCTTTAGGTTGGTAGCGACTCTCCTCTCAGCTCTTGCTGGACTCCTACTCTCATTTGCCTATGAACCAGTGGGGCAGTGGTGGATAGCACCGATAGCTCTTGCTATACATATGTACGCGATCAACAAAAGTAAACATAGCATTCTGTCGGCATTTATATTTTCCGTAGTTACCAATGCGATAGCACTACATTGGAGCAGCACATTCGTTGGTTCGCTGCCTTGGATTATTCTGGCTATTGGTCTTTCACTTTTCTATCTTCCATTGGCTCTAGTTTCACGATGGGGGATAACCTCTTATCCGCTGATTTTCCTTCTCCTAGAAGAGCTAAGAAATCATTTTCCTTTTGGGGGATTTGGTTGGATGCGCCTTGCATATACACAACCCGACGCGCCTTATTCGCAAATGGCAGCAGTAGGAGGATCGGCTGCGTTATCTGCTGTTGTGCTCCTTATTGGGCTTTTTCTTTTCTTTACCACCCAACAGAGATTTTCGTTGATACCGATTATTCCAATAATTCTTATTTTTATACCTATACAACTCCAAACTGTTGGAACGACAACGGCATTGATGATCCAGGGCAATGTTCCAGAATATGGTTTAGATTTTAACTCCAGAGCTAAGGCAGTGTTTAATAATCATTTAAAATTGACACAAGATGAAATAAAGAAGAATAGCGATGTAGACTTCATCCTTTGGCCAGAAAACGCTGTTGATGTTGATCCATTTATCGATCAAAATAAGGATGTTTTCGACAAATTGAACTCAATCGAACAACCTTTGATCATTGGAGCTGTTCTTGGAAAAGGAAACAAACTTCTCAATACTTCAATTTACTGGGATAAAGCTCTGCCGCAGGTCTATATCAAGCAGCATTTAACGCCTTTCGGTGAGTATGTTCCTCTTCGATCCTTTGCGCGCGTTGTTTCACCTTTGGTCGATCGGGTTAAGGATTTTGAGCCAGGTGATGGAGCAAACAGCAGGTTTGTAATCTCAGATGCCATTATCGCACCCGTGATTTGTTTTGAACTTATAGATGATGCAATTCTTCAAAATGCAGCATCCAAATCCAACCTACTGGCAGTTCAAACAAACAGTGCAACCTTCGGAATGTCTGCAGAAAGTGCACAGCAACTTTCAATTACCAGAGTTAGGGCCATAGAACATGGTCGAAATGTTGTTTCGGTCTCAACGACTGGATATTCAGCAGTGATTGATTACAAAGGAAATGTTCTTGAAAAGACATCTATGGGAACAGCCGAATCCATCCGGACAGATATCGATCTAATTGAAGGCAAAACACCCAGAGATAAGTTCGGTGATTGGTCTCTAGCAGGGACCATATTTCTACTATTCCTAGTGTCCAGACGAGCGTATAGATAACGCCGATAAGTTACATTATGTAAAGTTAGGAATACTCAGAGACGGGAATACAAGAACAGACCAGGTTCCTATCCCCATAAGCTCCGTCTATACGCCCTACTGAGGGCCAATACTTGCCCTTAAGTCCAATCAATTCACCGGCAATAAGTCCATCACGTTTTTCGGGCAATGCACCAGATTCCCTCGAATACATACGGTTCCATTTCATAGAAATAACTGTTTCGACTGTGTGTGGAGCATGCCTTAACGCTGAGTCCTCTACAGAAATAACTCCATCAAGAATCTGCTGGATTTCACCATGTATTGAAATCATCGCAGCTATAAAGCGATCAATTTCTGCAAGATCTTCACTTTCTGTTGGCTCGATCATCAAAGTTCCAGGAACCGGAAAGCTCATGGTTGGTGCGTGAAAGCCATAATCCATGAGACGTTTGGCTACATCATCAACTGTAACTCCACTGATCTTTGTGATCTCACGAAGATCGAGAATGCATTCGTGTGCAACCCGGCCCTTCTCCCCTGTATAAAGCACAGGAAAGTATGGATCTAACTTTGCAGCCATGTAATTGGCCGACAAAATCGCTATTGAGGTTGCTTGTGTTAAACCATGTGCACCCATCATGCGTATATATGCCCACGAAATAGGCAATATGTTTGCAGAGCCAAACGGTGCTCCGCTAACCGGGCCTGGCCCAGATACAGGCCCCGCTGTTGTATCGAGCGGATGATTGGGAAGAAACGGCGCGAGATGTTTCTTGGAAATAACAGGACCTACTCCAGGTCCTCCTCCACCATGTGGAATACAAAAAGTCTTATGAAGATTTAAATGCGAAACATCTGCGCCAAATTTTCCAGGTTGTGACAATCCAACAAGAGCATTCAAATTGGCACCATCGACGTAAACCTGTCCCCCTGCTTCGTGCACCATTTCACAGATTTGCGTGATCGCAGACTCAAAAACTCCATGAGTAGAAGGATATGTAACCATGATTGCCGCTAATTGATTTGCATGCTCTGCGATTTTCAATTTCAGATCATCGATGCTTACATTTCCCTGTTCATCGCATTCAACAACTACTACTTTCATACCCGCCATAACTGCACTTGCTGCATTAGTTCCATGCGCACTAGAGGGAATAAGACAGATTGTTCGATGCTGATCATTTCTCGAATCGTGATAATTTCTAATCGCAAGAAGTCCCGCAAACTCACCTTGGCTTCCCGCATTTGGTTGAAGACTGACCGCGTCGTAACCGGTTATAGCGACCAACCAATTGGAAAGCTGATCAATTAACTCTCTATATCCTGCGCTTTGATTTGGAGGTGAAAAAGGGTGAATTGATGAAAATTCATTCCAAGTAACAGCCTCCATTTCCGTGGTTGCATTAAGTTTCATTGTGCAACTACCCAACGGAATCATTGTTCTATCAAGTGCAAGATCGCGATCAGACAAGGTTCTTATGTAACGAAGCATAGAAGTTTCTGAGCGGTGAGTATTAAATACAGGGTGTTGAAGATATGTGGATGTTCTTAATAGCTCTTTGGGCAAAGTAGGTTCAGAAACGATAATTGAATCAAGCCCAAATATCCTAGCTAACTTATCAAGAACCACTTGATTCGTTGTTTCATCAAGTGAAATTCCAACATGAGTTGAGTCAATCTCTCGTAAGTTGACCAAGAGTTCGACTGCTTTGCTGTGCACAACATCAGCATCCTTAACTTCAACGATGATAGAGTCAAAAAAACTTTGCGTAATCACGCGATAGCCAGATGATTTGAGCGAGTTTACCAACCCTGAAGTCTGCGAATTAATTCTGTTTGCAATCGTTCTTAGTCCTACTGGACCATGCCACATTGCATAAAAGGCGCTGATCACAGCTAACAGAACTTGAGCTGTACAGATGTTGCTCGTCGCTTTATCTCGCCTGATGTGTTGCTCGCGAGTTTGAAGCGCTAACCGAAATGCAGGATTGCCATGTGCATCGATACTTTGGCCAACCAATCGTCCTGGAATCGCTCTTTCTAAACCTGTGCGTACACACAAAAACCCTGCATGTGGTCCCCCAAAACCCATAGGCACACCAAAGCGTTGGGCTGACCCTACGGCGATATCTGCGCCCCACTCCCCTGGTGCTTGAAGAACTGTTAATGCAAGAAGATCAACAGCTGCAATGAGTAGCCCGTTACTGCCGCGAACCAACTTTGCTAACTCTGAGTAGTTACGAATTTCCCCAGAAGAGTCTGGGTACTGCACTAACACCCCAAATACTTCAGCTCCATCAGTTACAGAATCAAAACCGTTCTCCACTGTCGACAGATCAACAATTTTTACCGTGATGCCAAGCGGTTTAGCTCGAGTGGACACTACGGCAATAGTTTGAGGATGTACTTTCGCATCGATTAGAAATACAGCCTCATCGCTTCCTTTGTACACACGTTTGGCAAGAGTCATCGCTTCTGCAGCAGCCGTAGATTCATCAAGCATCGAAGCATTTGCTGTTTGCAAGGCAGTAAGTTCACAGACAGTGGATTGGAACGCAAAAAGTGCTTCTAAACGTCCTTGGGAAATCTCAGGTTGATATGGCGTGTACGCCGTGTACCAGGCAGGATTTTCTAAAACATTTCGTAAAACAACTGGTGGAGTTATGGTTCCGTAATATCCGCAACCAATGAGCGATGTGAATACTTTGTTCTTAGAGGCTAAATCTCTAAGAGCCGCGATGGTTTCTGATTCAGAAAGAGGGCTGGGCAAAATATTCTCTAATTTTTCAGAGATAAAGATGTTGTTCGGTACAACATCGGAGATGAAATCCTTTAAATTGGAATAACCCAATTCCATAAGCATCGTGGATGCTTGAACATCGTTAGGCCCTATGTGACGATGTTGAAATGCATCGTAACTGCTCACACAACACCCCGCCCTTAGAAACTAGTCCCTCATTGGACTATGGGCGCAAGAGTATTGCTCCTTAAGCCCCTTTGCTCTTTCGACGCAATGAGAGTTCGTCGTTATTCTCGCCACTGACAAACTGGCCGGCTACTTCGCCTTGAAGAACTGAAAGAGAGCCTTCAACTTCGTGCCACACCTTGCCAACTGCGATACCAAATACCCCTTGGCCACCTTGAAGCAAGTCGATGATCTCGTCCGAGTTAGTGCATTCATAAATTGAAGCACCGTCACTCATCAACGTGATTCGCTCGAGCTCAACAACTCCGCTGCTTCGAAGATGGTCAACAGCAGTTCGAATGTTCTGAAGAGATACTCCTGCGTCTAGCAAACGCTTTACGATCTTTAAAACCAAAATATCCCTAAATCCATACAGACGTTGTGTCCCTGAACCACTAGCAGTTCGAATACTCGGCTCAACTAAACCTGTCCTCGCCCAATAATCTAACTGCCGATATGAAATACCTGCTGCAGAACATGCCGTAGCGCCTCTGTAGCCGATCTCTAAATCCTGTGGGGACACGGGAGTTCTCGATTCTCTTGGGGAATGCTTAAAGGTACGGGCAACTAGGCCTAGATACAACGACCGACACGGTCGAACCCTCTAGTTGAGGTCTAGTCTTTTCTAGCCTATAAAGTCCTCTGGGTTGATCTGATCCAGGAACTCTCGAAACTTCTCGACCTCTTGATTAGTGCCATCACCTGCTGGCATCTCGATGCCAGCCTTGTTGAGCAGTTCAGTAGAAGCCAGAATATTGCTATGAGTCCTAATCGCCAATGCGATGGCATCAGATGGCCTCGCATCTAGGGTTAAAGCTTGTGAAGAACTATTTCTTACAAGCAAGTTCGCGTGAAAAACCCCCTCGATGAGATCTGTCAGATGAACTGCCGTGACAGTAGCTTCCAGAAGCTCAAATGCGTTGCGCATCAAATCATGGGTTAAGGGTCTTGGTGGTTCTAACCCCTGTTGAGCAAATGCGATGGCCGTGGCCTCGCCAGTTCCAACCCAAATAGGAAGAAATCTGGTTCCGTTAATTTCTTTGAGTAGAACTATGGGTTGGTTGGAGGGCATTTCAACTCTAACGCCTACTACCTCCATTGGAATTAACATGAGCTAATTTTTAACGAACTCTATTGAGACCACCACGGACAAGGGCTGCGTGCAAACGGATCGACAGTGAAGCGATCTCTTTCTGTACCTCTTGAGCGCGAGCCTTTGACTCTGAGTTTTTCTGTCGAGTAAGTGGGGTAATTACTTGTTCAATCAAACCAATCTCTCTGTCGGCAGCTGATTTAAATGATCGAAGATGACGAGGCTCAATTCCAAAGCCGCCCATTTCAGTAACCGCTTTAGCAACAGCCAAAGCATCTCCATCATAATGACGACCTCGCGGTGCGATCAAGCCATAACCTTCTAGTTCAACAAGTTGATCCTCTTTAAGGCCACTGTTTTTTAGAAGTTCATCACGAGACAAGCGCATTTCACTAACTTCGCCGAATGCGCTTGGAGCTATCTCGCCATCAATTGTGGCAACGCTCATTGTTGGACGAGGTGTGGCAACAGCTCCGACCTGTGCTGGCTGCAGGCCTCGATCGATGGCGTCAAGATTATCCTTAATGACTTTAAGAGGAAGGTATTGATCGCGTTGAGCCAAAAGAACATAGCGAAGACGATCCAGATCAGCGGTTGTGAATTTACGATATCCAGATGGGGTGCGCTGCGGTTCTATCAGGCCTTCAGCTTCTAAGAAGCGAATCTTTGAAATAGTAATGTCTGAAAAGTCACCACGTAATCGGTTTAAAACTTCTCCGATACTTAAGTAAGCCCGCGCTGGTACTGCCATGTCCACTCCCCTATGTGTCGTTCATTTCATATAGAAATCTGCAAAACAAAAAACTAAAAAAGCCCTAAAAACCTCTTCTTACTTACTTCCAATAAACAACAGATGAAACTTACCGATTTGAAACTCATCGCCTGAGAGCAAGGTTCTTTTTGATATTGCTTCGTTTTCAAAATATGTTCCATTGAGAGATCCTTCGTCGGTTAGGACAAAATCACCCCCTGCCTTTGTAATCTTTGCGTGTTGACGAGAAACAGTGATGTCATCCAAGAAAATCTCACATCCGCTGGCTCGCCCGATATTGACTCCTTCGGATGTAATCAAAAATCGAGAGCCTTTGTTGGGCCCTCTGGCAATGATTACCATTGACTTCTCTGACTTAGAACCCTGAATAGCTTCGATAACTTTGCGATCATCGGCAGGCAAACTGGCAATAATCTCTTCGAGTCTGTTAGCGGGGGAATTACTAACCTCTCGCAGGTTCAGATGTAAGGTCGTCGTCAGTTCGCTCTTTGGTGCTTCAGCGACCACTTGCTTACCTCCTTACCGTCAACTTAAGGGTGACAGTAGAGGGGGAAATAGCATTGGTCAAGCCGTGATTTGACCGTACTCAGCGGCCGAAAGTAGACCCGCTGGATCCTTTGTGACATCTACTTTTAGAAGCCAGCCAGCTCCATATGGATCTGAGTTTATTGTTTCCGGAGACTGCGAAAGTGATTGATTGACTTCGACAATTACACCAGTGACCGGTGCATAAATGTCTGAAACACTTTTTGTTGACTCAACTTCACCGCAAACCTGGCCTTCAGTGATGTTTTGACCAACTGTTGGAAGTTGAACGTAGACAATGTCACCCAATGCAGCTTGGGCGTAATCAGTAATTCCCATTGTATAGATGGAAGAAGAGATACTGACCCACTCATGTTCCTTGGTGTAAGAAAAATTATCTGGAATTGATGACATTGCTTCCCCTTAACTGGGATATACCTTGGCGGGCATATCCAATACCAGTTGAAATGTAGAGTGCCACACCCCAAATTGCAAAGCTCCACCCTGTTATGAAGGCTAGATCGCCCCAAGTGCCTTGACTTTGAGCCAAAAGCAATAAAGGAAATGCGTACATTAAATTAAATGTTGCTGCTTTTCCTAAGTACGTAACAGTAAATGGAGGAATCGACTTTCTAGACATAACTAATGTGATGAATCCGAGTATCAGATCTCTTCCAATCAGAAGAACGATCATCCAGAGCGGAACAATTTCCCGGATTAAAAAGACTATAAGTATTGCAAAGATATACAACCGATCAATGGCCGGATCAGCAATCTCGCCGAATCGGGAAGTTTGATTCCAAGCTCTAGCAATTTTTCCGTCAAAATAATCAGTGGCTCCCCCTATAGCAAGGACCAATATTGCCCAACCATCTGCTTCAAGATTGATGGCTAGATGTATAAAAATTGGAATTCCAAGAAAACGTAGAAACGTTAGAGCGTTTGGGACAGTTATCACCGAGTTCACTGGTTATCTCTTTCCTTGACTCTAATCGCAACCTGAACAGGAGTTCCGGGGAACTTAAACTCCTCACGCAAACGTCTTTCAATGAACCTGCGGTATGAAGCTTCAATCCAACCACTTGAGAAAACGACGAATTTAGGAGGGGCAATACCGGCCTGTGTTGCGTAATAAACCTTTGGTTGTTTCCCACCGCGAACAGGAGGCGGCGTAGCTCCAATAAGTGCACCGAGAAATGAGTTGAGCTTTGCCGTTGGAACACGACGCTCCCAACTATCCAGCGCTGTACGAAGCGCCGGCGCCAAGCGATCTCTATGCCAACCTGTTTTGGCCGCGATGTTAACTCTCTGGGCCCATTCGACTTGATCCAAGTGGCGATCTATCTCTCTGTCTAAAGCTATTCGACGATCTTCATCAACCAAATCCCATTTATTCATGACAATTACCATCGCTTTACCGGCTTCTTCGACCATCGTGATAACGCGCAAATCTTGTTCAGTAATTGGTTCTGAAGCATCGAGAACTACAACAGCGACTTCACAACGCTCTAATGCGGTACTCGTTCTCAGCGATGCGTAGTAATCGGTTCCTGAATCTTGATGCGCTCTCTTTTTTAGCCCTGCAGTGTCGATAAATCTCCATACCGACCCTCCAAAATCTAAAAGAGAGTCCACTGGATCTCTTGTTGTTCCAGCTGCATCATCAACGATTGACAGTGACTCACCGGCTATCGCATTAAACAAAGAAGACTTTCCTACATTGGGTCGACCAATCAAAGCAACTTTGCGATAACCATCTTGATTTTGAGCTCTACCCACTTCAGGAAGAACAGCAACGATGTGATCAAGTAAATCTCCGCTACCCCGCCCATGAAGGGCAGAAACAAATCTTGGTTCTCCTAAACCTAAACTCCACAAACTGTGGGCCTCGGCTTCTTCGCGTTCACCATCCACTTTATTTCCGATAAGAATTGTAGGTTTCTTAGCTTTACGAAGATGCTGAACCAATATGTCATCTTCATCTAATGCTCCAACTTGAGCATCAACTACAAAAGCCAAAACATCAGCATCTGCCATTGCTAACTCAGATCCTGCACTCACTTGTACTGAGATTCCGTCGGGCTTAGCTTCCCATCCGCCCGTGTCCATAATGATGAAGCGGCGACCACCCCATTCGCACTCATACTTAATTCGATCACGAGTTACCCCTGGAACGTCCTCAACAATTGCTTCGCGACGGCCTAGAAATCTATTGATTAACGTTGATTTACCAACGTTTGGGCGTCCCAGTATCGCCACGATAGGCAATCCAAGAAGATTTCTCTGTTTTAGTAACTCCCACATTCTCTCGATAGTTTCCTCTAGATCAAGATTTGTTGAGTCGATCACTACAGCATCATTTGCTTTTACCAGTGGTGAATGCGCTCGAGTTGAATCGATTGAATCTCTGGTACCCAAAGATGCTTTCACATCTACTGATTTATCCTCGATTTCTTCTTCTCGCCTGCGAGCCCTTGCATCAAGATCTGCCGTCAGAAATACCTTAAGACCAGCATCTGGGGCAACGACTGTTCCAATATCTCGACCCTCCACAACGATTCCACGTTCACTTGAATCGATAATTTGGTGTTGAATAATCAATAGCAATTTGCGAATCTCAGGCATTGCACTAATTCTTGAAACGTTATCGGTTACCGAATGTCCACGAATATACTGAGTGATCTGTACATCCCCTGCAAAGACTTGTGGAGCTGTTGGATCTGCTACAAATCGAATTGGATTATCTTTCACTATTTGCAGAATAGAAAATGGCTCATCGCAGTTATTTTCTAACGCTAGCCAAGTTACGGCGCGATACAACGCACCAGTATCTAAGTAATTCCACCCTGCGCGATGTGCAATAGCCTTGGCTGCACTTGACTTACCAGCGCCGCTTGGCCCATCTATTGCAACAACTACGCCCATGTGATGAGCCTACTTCTAATTGCGAATCGGATGAACATTCCAACCGATTGACGCTAGATGATCCGAGAGTTTTTGTGCATCATGGGCAGATAAAGCCAGTGTGATTAGTGCACTTAACTGACCAGGTGAATGTTCAATGGTGAGATCTTCCACATTCACATCCAAAAGTGAACACTGATTAAAAATCGCGGCCAACTGTCCCGGTTTATCATCAATTACTATCGGCAAATAACTGTACTCACGGGCCTTGCCACCGTGCTTTCCGGGAATTAACTCCCGTCCAGAGCGTCCCTTAGCCAAAATTTTCTCAATCTCAGAGGGATCGTCAAGGCTTTCTATCATCCTGATGACATCTTCATTCAAATTCTTAAGTAGGCCAGACAGGATCTGCCTATTGGAGTGAATAATCTCCTTCCACAGTTTTTCATCCGAACCGGCAATCCTTGTTGTGTCACGAAGGCCTTGGCCGGCAAGCTCCATCCAATCTGTCTTTGTTCCTGAAAGTTGGCCAGCAAGTAAAGAGGAGATAATTTGAGGTAGGTGCGAAATCTTTGCCACGGCGGCATCGTGGTCCTGCGCCGACATCGTCACCGCCGATGCCCCTAACAACGCAATGAGATCCTCTACTGTCGCCAACGCTTTGGCATCGGTCGTCGGCATCGGAGTGATCACCCAGCTTCGACCAAGAAACAGATCCGCGCGGGCGGAGGCAGCTCCCCCTACTTCTCGTCCGGCCATTGGATGAGTTGGCACAAATTGGGCGGCCAAAGCAGGTATTTTCGAGACCTTAAGTACAACTTCAGTCTTAACACTACCAACATCCATAAATGTCGAATTAGGGTTTAAATGAAACTCGCGCTGGAGTACATCATCGAGATTGCTTGAGGGAAGAGCAAGAATCACCAATGAGGGTTCACCGTTCATGCCTCCACCAACTAGATCTGTTGCCAAAGACTGACTTTTCAGATCTAAATCGACCATCTCAACGTAGACACCCTTTTGAACAAGGGCGAGACCGATCGAAGTTCCTATGAGGCCAGCCCCAACTATTCGAACATTCGCTGGAGTGAATCTAAACGTGTCCGAATTTATGTTCATGAATCGACCATGTGTTATTGAGCAATATCTCGGCGAAGCGCAGCTGCACCGCGAAGATACATGTGTGAGATTTGTTCAGGCTTCTGATCGATTTCAACTAATAAGAGAACTCGTATAGTGCGGTCTAAAGCCCCTGGCACAGAGACCTCAACAGAGCCAATCAAGGGGACGTTGGCAAAACCCATCTCTCGGCAAGCTGCGGCCGGAAATGCGGCAGTCAGATCAGCCGTCGATGTAAAGAAAACCGAGATCACATCGTCAGGAGTAATTTTGTTGGACTCTAGAATCGCGCTGATTAACTCTCGAACGCCGGCGGCAATATCGGAGGCAGAATTGGCCTCGATTTGAATTGCTCCTCGAATGCCGCGCATACCCATTGTCCTAGGATACCCGCGTTCCTCATTTTCGGAGGGATCTTTAAATCGCGTCATACCTATTTAACTATTTATCGTCTTAGATGTATTACGACTTTATTGAAACTTTCGCGCCATAGCAAACTCCGCTCTCTATCATTGCTGAATTGTCGATAAAGCAATCTAAAGAGCGATTGCTGCGCTGAAATCAAGCGTCATTTGTCGATAAATTGTTATTATGCGGATGAATTACCAACAAATCGATATATTAATAAAATCTCTTAATAACGATTTATAATAAAGCCTTTAAATATCTAAAGCCTTTTGTAGATTAAGCAATTCTGTTGAATTCAGGTCTCTCCAACGACCTTCCGGAGTGTCCCCTAACGAGATAGGACCAAACTTTGTTCGTATCAACCGGAGCACATCGACCCCTACTGCCTCCATCAACCGTCGGATGATGTGGTATCGACCTTCGTGAATCGATACCTCGATCCATCGCGGGGAAATCTGACGGAAGCTCAACACCCTCCCCATCCCATCCTCCAGTTCGACACCTTTGAGAAGCACCTTGTCGACACCTTGTGGCAAGGTCCCGTCGAACTCAATTATGTAGGTTTTTTCCAAACCGAAGGAAGGATGAGTGGCTCGAAAAGTGAGGTCCCCATCATTAGTGAGAAGAATCAAACCTTCAGAGTCCTTATCCAGCCGCCCCACATGGAAAAGGCGCTCTTTTCGAAGGTCTATAAAGTCATCCAAAGAAGGTCGCCCTTCGGGGTCAAACATGGTTGACAAAACTCCCTTAGGTTTATGAAGTACTAAATAACTCTTAGACAAAGTACGAGTTATTGTCTCACCATCAACCATCACATGAACTAAATCAGGATCAAACTTACTCCCAAGCTCTCTGATGACGATTCCATCTACGCTTACGCGACCAGATTCGATTAGTTCGTCTGCACCTCTTCGGCTAGTTACACCAGAGTCTGCAACAATCTTATTAAGCCTCATTTGGGCCATGGCTATCCTCCCGACAGTCGGAAGTAAGGGTAGCCGAAGGCTTAGTCAGTTAGCGAATCAAGGATTTCGTCTAGGCCCTCAAGGTCTGGCAAGTACGGGGCTAGAGCGGGTAAATCATCCAAGGAGTTCAGTCCTAAGCGTTCTAGGAAATAACTCGTCGTCTTGTACAAAATTGCCCCGGTTTCATGTTCAAGACCTGACTCCTCTACCAATCCCCTAGTGATGAGGGTCTTCATGACCGCTTCGACGTTGACCCCTCGAATAGCCGAAACCCGAGCCCTGGAGACTGGCTGCCTGTATGCAATCACCGCGAGAGTTTCTAGGGCGGCCTGGGTTAGGCGCGATTGTTGCCCATCTAAGACGAATTTTTCGACAACGGCTGAATAGCTTGGATCGCTATAGAAGCGCCACCCTCCGTTGATCTTGCGGAGGGAGAACCCACGATCCTCATAGCTCGACTCCAAATGTAACAAGGCCCTCTCGATTACCTCTACGGGCTGCTCGAGTACTTGCGCCAGAACGATTTCGCTGAGTGGCTCATCGACGACCATGAGAATCGCCTCTATGGAACGCTCAACTTCTACATTAGACATTATCGCTACTTTCTGTCGAGTCCTTCATATCCAGAATCACTGGCACATCGAATTCATCGGTTACTTCAACTTCACCCTCAAGACTGCCGGTCCAACTAATCTGCAGTTCTCCAAGGGCTACTACCTGTTCAAACCTCAGAACTCCTTGTCGATAGAGGTCTAAAAGAGCTAAGAATCTTGCTACAACCACCAAAGTGTTATCGGCATCGGAGATTAAACTCCTAAAACTCACCGATTTGCCAGCTCTCAGGGCTTGCACCACTCGTTTGGACTCTTCGGCCACACTCACCATGGCCGAATGTAGGTGCTCCAAAGCAACCACAGGGGTCGTTTTTGGGGTCAAAACTCGCTCGGCTATAGCTGCAAATCGGGCGGCGCCTACGCCGATGAGAACCTCCGGCAAAAGGGCAGATAGCGCTGGGTCTAGAGCCACAACTCTTGGAAAACTCTTCTCGGCCAATTGGATGCGCTCGCTAAATGTCGCGGCGATCTGTTTGAAAGCTCTGTACTGAAGCAATCGGGCGAAAAGTAGGTCTCGAGCCTCAAGTAAAGCCAGGTCTTCCTCGTCCTCAACATCACCGCTAGGTAGCAGTCGAGCGGCCTTAAGATCTAGCAAAGTAGCTGCTACGACCAAAAACTCAGTGGCCTGATCTAATTCCCACCCCTGACCCGAGGTTTCGAGCGCATGAATAAAGGCGATGAACTCATCGGTTACGGCGCTAAGAGCCACCTCGGTAACGTCCATTTTGTGCCGAGAGATCAGCTGAAGCAAAAGGTCAAAGGGCCCATCGAAGTTTTCTAGATGGACAGAGAAAGCTCCCGATGTGGGATTTACATCGGTTGATTGCTCTAATGAAATCTCCATTGGCGCACCCTACTTCACGCTTGCCTGTTTTCTATGTAACGCCTAGGCTCACGGCTATATCAGGAAAGAGGTTTGAAGATTGAGCGCTAAATCGACAATTGCAGAGGAAGTTGCAACAACAGCAAACTTGCTCGGCAAAAAAGCAAAAGACTTTCCTACCCCTTCTTCGTTGGCCAGCCACGGCAGTGCAAAGGTCATCTCCATCTTTAACCAAAAGGGAGGTGTTGGTAAAACAACGAGCACGATCAATCTAGGGGCATCTCTTGCAGAGCTCGGTCGTCGCGTACTGCTTGTAGATTTCGACCCACAGGGTGGTTTATCACTTGGACTGGGAGTCAATGCGCACTCTTTACCTTTAGAACAGACCGTCTACTACGCGTTAATGACACCAACGGCAAAGATTGATGACATTGTTTTAAAGTCTTCAGTTCCTGGTCTTGATTTCTTGCCCGCGAATCGAGATTTAGGAACTGCCGAAACAACATTAGGCGCTGAAATTGGGGGCCAGCAATACTTAAAGCGCGCCCTTGCTCCTCTTAAAGATTTCTACGATGTGATTCTGATTGATTGTCAACCAACAATGGGACAGCTCACAATCAACGCTTTGGTGGCTTCAGATGAAGTTATCGTTCCAATGCAATGTGAGTACTTTGCACTACACGGTTTTATTGAATTAAAGGGCAATCTCGATAAAGTGAAGAATTTCTTGAATCCGGATCTTAGATTGATCGGAATTTTGGCCACTATGTACGACAAGAAAACATCTCACAACCGTCAGGTCTTGGAGCGACTGCTCGAACAATTCCCTGAAGATGTGTTTGAAACAATTATTGCGAAAACTATTCGGTTCCCAGAAACTACAGTTGTTGGTGAACCCATTACTAAATACGCTACTTCTTCTGGTGGCGCCGCGTCATATCGCCGGTTGGCCAGAGAATTGATTGCCCGAGGAGGCGCACGATGACACGCAGAGCCAATCTTCCAGGAGCCGATGAGTTATTTCGTTCTACCGCTCCTGCGCTTTCGGCTGTTCCCGCACAAAACTCTCAAGAAACGGCTGCACCATTAGTTCCACCTGCGATTGCAACACCGAAAGCACCATCCTCAAAAAAGGGTGTGCGAACAATTGCTCGTAGACGCGTCACTACCGTTGACCGTTCCCCTTCAGGTAGAGAAAGACACGATGAGAAAATTACGGTCTACCTTTCACCTGATGAACTATTTGATTTAGATCAAGCAAGATTGCAAATGCGTGGTGATCTAGGTTTAGCCGTAGATCGTGGTCGGATCGTTCGTGAATCTATTGCGGTGATAATTGCAGATCTTGAGGCTAAGGGTGACCAAAGTATCTTGGCGCGCCGCCTGCGCGGTCAATAAAAAATAGTAGGCAACTACTGAGCTCTTGGGTGAGCAGTTATATACGTTTGCTGAATTTTATCGATTGAAACTAATGTGTAAATCTGTGTAGTTGTCACAGATGAATGTCCTAGTAGTTCCTGGACAACACGTATGTCTGCTCCCCCATCAAGTAAGTGTGTTGCATAGGAATGCCGAAATGTATGAGGTGAAACTTCCTGTTTGATGCCAGCCGCTTTAGCTGCATCCAAAACGATTTGCCAGATGCTCTGTCGTGAAATTCTTGATCCACGTGAATTTAGAAACAAAGCATTCGAGGATCGCGGTGCCTTCTCAAGCAGCCCAGGGCGAACTCGTACCAGATAATCCTCTATCGCCGACTTAGCAAAACTTCCAAGCGGAACGATTCGTTCTTTTCCACCTTTGCCTCGCAGCTTCAGGGTGGTGACAGTTTCACCCTCTACATCCTTCGAGACTAAATCAGCCACATCGATCGAAATCAATTCACTCACTCGTGCTCCACTTGCATATAAAACTTCAACTATTGCTCGATCCCTAAAAGTAGTTGGTACACCTTCACGATAAGAAGCTGTGATAATCGCACTCATATGATCTACTGATATGGCCTTAGGTAATCGCCTTATGTTTTTACCCGTCACTAGTTCAAGTGTTGGATCTGGCAACCCTTCCTCTATCTGAAGATGCTTAAAGAAACTTCGTAGGGTTGAATCGATTCTGTTGATACTGCTAACCGATTGCTTCTGCCTACGAAGTGAAACCTCAAATTTTGTAATGTCTTCGGGATTAACCGACGCGAGATCACGCCCATTCAAAAACGAACCGAACTTGGCTAAGTCGCGTTTGTACGCTGAGATCGTATTCTTTGCCAATCCCTTTTCAATGTGCAGGTGATTGAGAAAGGATTGCGTAGCTACTTCAAAGTTCACGGCTTAGATCCCTCGCTATCAATCTTTGGATCCTTGCGATTAGCAAAATACTTACCTTTTAGCAGCAACCGCCGCTGCAATTAAACCGATAAACAATGGGTGAGGTCTTGTTGGACGTGAACGCAGCTCAGGGTGCGCTTGAGTTCCGACGTAAAAAGGATGGACATCTTTGGGAAGTTCTACGAACTCAACCAAATCACGTTCGGTGTACATACCCGAAAATACAAGTCCAGCCTGAGAAATTTGATCCCGATACTTATTGTTGACTTCGTAACGATGACGGTGTCTTTCCGAAATTTCATTGGACCCATAAAGATCAGCGACAACAGAACCTTTCAATAAATCTGACCTGTAGAGGCCTAGACGCATAGTTCCGCCCATATCAGCATTACCGGAGACAACTTCTTTCTGACTGTCCATAGTCGCAATAACTGGTGTGCCAGTTTCTGAAAATTCCGCAGAGATAGCATCAGTTATGCCAGCCAGATTCCTAGCCGCTTCAATAACCATGCACTGCAAGCCCAAGCACAACCCCAGGGTTGGAATCTTTTTCTCCCGAGCAAATTTCAATGCACCAACTTTTCCTTCAATGCCTCTGATTCCAAATCCGCCAGGAACGCATATTGCGTCAACATCTGATAACAAATCGGAGGCACCTTGCGCGGTTTCACATTCATCGCTAGCTATCCAAACAATCTCTATCTTCGCTTCATTGGCAAATCCACCTGCTCTAAGTGCTTCAGAGACGGAAAGATAAGCATCTGGTAAATCGATGTACTTACCAACAAGTCCCACTTTAATGTGATGTTTTGGATGGTGTACTTTTTCAAGAAGAGCATCCCATTCTCCCCAAACGACATCGTGACATTTAAACCCAAGGCGCTTAACAACATAGGAATCTAAACCTTCTGAGTGCAAAACCTTAGGAATGTCGTAAATCGAAGGTGCATCTACAGCTGCCACAACGGCCTCTGCATCGACGTCGCACATCAAAGAAATCTTCTTCTTAACACCCTCTGGAATCTCGCGATCAGAGCGAAGAACTATGGCGTCAGGGGCTATACCGATGCTTCTAAGGGCAGCTACTGAGTGTTGAGTTGGCTTAGTTTTTAACTCACCCGATGGGCCGATATATGGAACCAAGGAAACATGGAGGTAAAAAACATTATCTCTTCCAACACTCTGTCGTATCTGGCGTATCGCTTCTAAAAATGGTTGTGACTCAATATCTCCAACGGTGCCACCAACTTCGGTGATTACAAGATCAATCTCAGGCCCAGCCATAGCGATGATTCGTTCTTTAATCTCGTTAGTGATGTGTGGGATCACTTGAACAGTTTCGCCTAAGTACTCACCGCGGCGTTCGCGGGCAATTACCCGTGAATAAACCTGGCCAGTTGTTACGTTTGCCGAGCCGTGGAGATTTCTATCTAAGAATCTTTCGTAGTGGCCAATATCCAAATCGGTTTCAGCGCCATCATCAGTTACAAAAACCTCACCGTGCTGAAAAGGATTCATTGTCCCTGGATCCACATTCAAATATGGATCTAATTTTTGCATTGTTACGCGAATTCCGCGGGCTACCAATAAACGGCCTAAACTTGAAGCTGTGAGACCTTTACCTAAACTTGAGGCGACTCCACCAGTTACGAATAAATGCTTAGTCACATGCGCTTGGCCCATGGAAGACAAACCTATCATCAAAGTAGGGCGCTTGGTTACACCTTAAGGGCGAGTAGTTCCGTGGCGTGCTCTCGAGCACTTGAGGATTCATCCAATCCCGCTAGCATGCGTGCGATTTCCTGAACGCGGCTTTCGCCTTCGACTTTTTGCACATCGCTTTGACTCACCGTTCCGTCATTGTTTTTGGTGACTACAAAATGTGAATCTGCCCAAGCGGCTACTTGCGGTAGATGAGTTACTACGATTACCTGCGCATGCTTTGAAAGTTCGTGCAATCGTCTTCCAACTTCTATTGCCGCTTTGCCGCCCACTCCTGCATCCACCTCATCGAATACATATGTTCCGATTGGATGGGTAGATGCAATAACAACTTCTAAAGCCAGCATGACTCGAGACATTTCCCCACCACTTGCCCCTTTTGCTATTGGGACCAATGGAGCATCTTTGTGAGCTTGTATAAACATCGAAACTTCATCGCAGCCATGGACTGAAAAATCTGATTCCTTTGGAATGTTGTAGTCAGGGGAGCTTACTTGAATTATAAAACTCGCATGTGGCATAGATAAAGCTTGGATCTCTTTTGTTACGGCGTTGGAAAGCATGTTGGCAGCCTTTAATCGTTGAGCACTTACTTCCTGAGCAACGGATAAAAGCTTTCTTTTGATCTCTTTTAGCTCACTATTTAGTTGATCTAACCTCTCATCGCCGCCATTGAGATCTGCTATTGCATCCGCGCTATTGGCAAATTTGAGGATTAACTCTTTGAGATTTTCTTCGATGTCTCCAGAATTGCCTAGATTGCTAAAACGCTTTATAAAAACTGTTAGTTCGGCCTTGCGTGCGTGCAACGCCTCCAGCCTTTGTGGGTCGGCCTCTAATGAGCTCACATATGAATTCAATGCGATATTTGCATCATCTAGAGTGAAGAAGCTTTCGCTGATTTGTTGATAGATGGCTTCAAGAGAAGGGTCCATCTCTTTCGCCTTTTCAAGGGAACGCTTTGCGTGTGCCAGACAAATCAACGCTCCTGAATCTTCGTTTGAGATTGCAGCTAAAGCCTCTTGCGTAGACATCCCTAGTTCATGGACGCTGGATAAACGAGAGATTTCCGAATCGATCTCACCCACTTCACCAGCCTTGGGTTTTAACTTATTAAAGGCAGATGAAAACTCTGTTAACGCTGAAAGCTCTTTTTCTTTATCGGCTATTGCCTTTGTAAGTGCTGAAATTCGCGTTTTCATTTCTTGGAAGGCATTCAAAACAGATGTGTAATCTGTTAGATCTAATTGGGCAAATCGGTCTAAAAGTTCCCTTTGTCTTGAACTCTTGGAAATACTTTGATTGGCAGACTGTGCGTGAACTTCCACAAGATAGCTAGCGACAGAATTGAGCATGGCGGCGGTAACGTTGACGCCGTTGCTAGTAGCTTTGCTCTTACCGTCGCTATTGACGGTCCGAGTAATGATCAACTGACCATCTTCAACGACTAGGTCCTCAAAGAGATTTTCTGAGCCTTTCGGTACGGCAAATTTCCCGCTAGCAACTAAACGTTCGGAGCCTTTTCGAATAAGCGCGCTATCTGATTTACCACCAAGAATCAAGTTCAATGCCGTTAGAATCATGGTTTTACCCGCACCTGTTTCTCCCGATAAAACCGTTAATCCTTTTGAAATTTCTAAAGTAGATTGTTCGATAACTCCGATAGAACGAATAGTTATCTCTTCAAGAAATGTGCGTTCACTCACCACGCCAGCCTTCAACAGGAAGCTTAAATTTTGCAACAAGGCGATCACTAAAAGATGTGTTCTTTAAGTGCGCTAAATTTATAATTCCTGCATTCTTAGTTACTAAAACCTTATCTTTCGCAATTAATGGAAATTTACGAAGTGCATCAGCCGATAACAGTGCTTCAGCAGATTCAATACCCACAACAATTCTTGATGTCGGTGAGATAACTAGTGGGCGCGAGAAAAGTGCGTGTGCTGAAATTGGAAGCACTACTAG
>CAEZTP010000002.1_pt1 | contig 30110 bp, 26 predicted proteins | sample 7264271 | NCBI WGS metagenome assembly CAEZTP01 (sample SAMEA6813807, study PRJEB35770) | uncultured Actinomycetes bacterium | biome: Freshwater; feature: Freshwater reservoir; material: water | place: Czech Republic | collected 2017-08-18 | depth 0.5m m | reverse complement strand
GGAGCAAATTCGACGAAACCAACAGCTGCCGTATCTTCTGCAAGACGTTGCAGCAACTTGTAACCCAACTCAGGTCGCGTTTGTTCGCGTCCTCGAAACTTCATTGTCACTTTAACCTTGTCTCCACCCTTGAGAAACTTCTCAACTTGATTACGCTTAGTCTCATAATCATGATTCTCAATCTTTGGCGTTAAACGCACTTCCTTAACCACAATGTGGGTCTGGTTTTGGCGCGCTTCCCGTGCTTTTTGTGCAACTTCGTACTTGTACTTACCGAAGTCCATAATCTTGCAAACAGGTGGATTGGCTTCCGGAGCGATCTCAACTAAGTCAAGACCAACTTCATCAGCCATCTTTAAAGCTGTATCGATATCGACGACACCAACTTGTTCACCGGTATAACCGATCAAACGAATTTGAGGTGTGCGAATTCGATCATTAATGCGAGGTTCGGTGGTGACTTTAGGCTCCTTCGGTTCGTTAACGCTTTGGTTTAACAGCGCTGCAAAAGAAAACCGCAAGGGCAAGAGAAAAATCTCTCATCCGACAAACCAGCTCGCACTAGTGGCGATGAAGGTGGGAGCGGTAACTCCTCTTGCAGTGGTTGTTACTCCACTGGTCTGGGCCCAAGGTTACCCTCTAGGTCAAAAAAGAGGAAATTAAACATAGCTCAAGCCGTTTTCGGTCAATCCCCAGCAGGAAATCAACGCCGTCCAGGACTACCCTTAAGGAGTGAGTAAGCAGAAGAGAGTATTCGAGATTACTACGGCTCCTGCCGCCCTAACTCGCGATCAAGCAGGACGCCAAAAACGATACTTCATTTCTATGATGATACGAACAGCATGTTTCATTCTGGCTGTAATTTTGCCTAGTCCGTATCGTTGGTTTGCACTCTTAGGCGCAGTGACTCTTCCATATTTTGCAGTGGTAATAGCGAATGCTGGACGTGAGACTATTTCTACTCGTGAAGATTTTAAAAAAGATAATCCTCTGGCACTTGATTAATGTCATTGGAACAACTTTCAAATTCACGTCCAAAAGAATCATGGGCGGTATTTAAGTCTTTCGTAGCCTTGATACTAATCGGCTTATGCATCTGGGGTGGACAATGGCAATACAACCGTGGAGTTGATCGCCACGAAAGAAATGCCATAGTAAAAGAGCGCATAACTCAGGAAGCCATTGCTTTGGAGGAAGTGACAACACCACGGAGCAATCCAGAAACTTACGAATGGCGTATGGTTCGCGCTTCCGGCGAATTCGACGAAAGCGAACAAATCCTTTTGAGAAACCGTTACTTCGAGGGCAAATATGGATTTCAAGTCTTGACATTATTTCGAGCGACAACCGGTGAAAAATTCTGGGTTGATCGCGGTTGGGTTCAAGCCGGTGAAACCGCCCTTACAAAGCCAAAGATAGTTCCACTTCCTAGTGGTGAAGTTGAGATTGTTGGAAGAATGCGCCTAGATACTTCATTGCCACGCGGAGCCTTTTTTGCAATCAGTTCTAGTGGCCAAGAAATAGTCAGTAAGTTAAATGCTCAAAGTCAGCTTGATACTGAAAGTTTTTACATTGATTTAATGAGCGGGTCGCTCCCCCAATTAACTCCGGCTGCACCAGCAACGTTACCTGAGTTAAGTGACGGCCCGCATATGGCATATGCGCTTCAATGGATATTTTTTGCTGGTCTAGTTGGTTATGGACGAATACTAATTCGCCGTACCCGTTAAATCTTGACGATTGTAAAGCTCTGAATAAAGACCACCTTGAGCAATGAGGGATTCGTGATCTCCGCGTTCTACAATGAGCCCCTTTTCCAAAACCAAGATTTGATCTGCCTCACGCACCGTACTCAACCGGTGAGCAATGACGATGTTTGTTCTTCCTTTCAGTGCATTCGAAAGCGCCTCATGTACCAGTTGTTCATTCTCCGAATCTAAATGAGCAGTCGCTTCATCAAGAATGACAATTGAAGGAGATTTTAAAAGAAGTCTGGCTATTGCTAAACGTTGTTTTTCACCACCAGATAAACGATGACCGCGTTCGCCGACCATAGTATCCAAACCGTTTGGAAGCGAATTTACTAGATCCCAAATTTGGGCAGCCTTGCAGGCATTTTCCATTTCAGCCGCTGTTGCATCCTCTTTTGCATACCTTAGATTTTCCGCAATAGTTTCATGAAAAAGATGCGCATCCTGCATTACAACACCAATTGTTTGTCTCAGTGACTCCAAAGTGATTTCCCGAATGTCGATTTCGTCTATGGAGATAGAGCCGCGAGTAACATCATAAAGACGAGGAATCAATGCACTAATCGTCGTCTTGCCTGCACCAGATGGCCCAACTAAAGCCGTTGTTGTGCCGGGTTCAACAACGAAGGAAAGATTGTGGAGTAATTGGCCGGAGGGAACAGACTCAACTTTTGCAACGGACTCAAGAGATGCCAATGAAATCTCATTCGGGTTAGGGTATGAAAAATCAACATTTTTAAATTCAATCTTTCCAGTCGTTGCGGAAAGTGTTTTTGCGCCCTCTTTGTTTTTAACCATAGGTTCTAAATCAAGCACTTCAAAAACTCTTTCGAAAGAAACAAGTGAGGTCATAACATCGATACGTACATTAGAAATTGCTGTAAGTGGCCCGTACAGACGTGCTAACAGCGCGGTGATTGCCAAGAGTGTTCCCACAGTCAAGCCGCCACTGATGGCAAGATGTCCACCGATTCCATAGGCAAAAGCTGTGGCGATTGCCGCAACGCTTGTAAGTGCTATGAAGAAAAGGCGATTAAGCATTGCCATTCTTATACCGATGTCAGCCACTCGCCTGGCTCGAACTCCGAAACCTTTGTGCTCACGTTCTTGTTGTCCATAGAGTGCTACGAGCATGGCACCTGAAACATTGAAGCGCTCCGTCATTGTGCTCGACATCTGAGAATTTAGCGTGAAGGACTCTCGCGTCAGTGCTTGCAGGCGCCGACCCACCCATTTTGTTGGATATAGAAACAACGGCAATATCAAAAGTGAGAAGAGAGTAATCTGCCAAGAAAGAAACAACATTGTGATGCCGACAAGAAGAAGACTGACAACGTTACTGACTAATCCAGAGAGCGTTGATGTGAAAGCCTGTTGAGCACCGATCACGTCTGAGTTGATTCGCGAAATCAATGCCCCAGTTTGTGTGCGAGTAAAGAATGCGATCGATTGTTTTTGCACGTGAGCAAAAACTAAGGACCTCAAGTCATAAATTAAGCCTTCACCAATTCTTGACGAAAAATATCTTCCCAGCATGTTGAAAGCAGCATCAGCAATGGCTATAAGACCGACCAAAAAAGCCAACTGGGTAACAACTGCGCCATTTTGAGGAATAACTCCGTCATCAATCAATCTTTTTAGTAGGAGCGGGGTTGCAACAATCAAGGCAGCATCCACAACAACCGTTGCCAAATAAATATAGATGCTTACTTGATAGGGCTTGGCAAATGAAAAAATGCGACCAATGGTTCCTGGCTTTAACTTTTGTTCCTTCAGAGAAGGATCCGCCGTCATGGAGCGATAGTTAAGCCATGCGGCATGCATTGACATTTTTTAGACCGTAAAACCTAGAGCGCGAAGCTGATCTCTTCCGTCGTCACTTATCTTGTCGGGGCCCCAAGGTGGCATCCATACCCAATTGATTTTCACATCACTAGTCATACCTGCCAAAGCGGCTCTTGTCTGATCTTCAATTACATCTTGAAGTGGGCATGCGGCAGAGGTCAAAGTCATATTCAGGATAGCGATGTTTGCTTCATCGACCATAACGTCGTAAATCAAACCTAAGTCGACGACATTGATCCCAAGCTCTGGATCAACCACATCTTTCATAGCCTCGGTTACATCATCTATTGATGTTGTCATTGCCCACTCCCTCTGTGATCTCTTGCTGATCCTGATTGTTTAATTCTATCGGCTGCATCTCTATAGGCCATCCAACCTAGCAACGCACACTTGATACGCGCTGGAAACTTGGAAACACCAGCCATTGCTACAGCATCTTCCAGGACTTCAGGGTCACCCTCTTTAGTTCCTTTGCTGTGCATTAAATCTATGAATTGCTCAGTGATGGCATCAGCCTCATCCATATCTTTATCGACCAAGAGATCACTAGCAATAGAAACACTGGCCTGTGAAATCGAGCAACCAACGCCATCCCAAGTGATTGATTTGATCTTTGATCCTTCGACAGAAAGATTGAGGGTAATTTCATCGCCGCAGCTTGGATTGATGTGGTGCACTTGGACATCATAGGAATCTGAAAGTCCCTTATTGAGTGGATGTTTATAATGATCAAGTATTACTTCTTGATACAGATTATCTAGTTCCATTAAGCAAAATATCTCTGTGCATCAACAATTGCCTTGACCAATAGATCGCATTCACTCTCTTGGTTGTACAAATATAGTGAAGCGCGCGTTGTTGCCGGTACCCCCAGTTTGCGAGTTAGTGGCCAGGCGCAGTGGTGGCCTGTTCGAACGGCGATTCCCTGACTATCAAGATATTGACCCAAGTCGTGCGGATGGATTTCTCCAACTGTAAATGAGATACAGGATCCTCTATTTTCAAGATCTAAAGGTCCAACAATTTTCAATGTCGGAACCTTCTGCAACTCCTCAAGGAAGTACTTCGTTAACTGCATCTCATGTTCGAAAACATTTTCCATGCCTATGGCGTTCAAATAATCCAACGCAGCACCAAGACCAACAGCCTGAGCCATGTTTGGAACACCGGCTTCAAAACGTTTGGGGGCTGGAGCCCAAGTTGCACTTTCCATTGTTACGTTTTCGATCATTGACCCGCCAAAAAGAAATGGAGGCAAATCATCTAACTGATTGCTCCAGAGAACTCCTATTCCGGTAGGACCAAGAGCTTTATGGCCAGAAAAAACAAGGAAATCAACTCCTAGTTTTTTAACATCAATCGGCATGTGTGGAACTGATTGACACGCATCCAGTACTACTACAGCACCAACTTCGCGAGCACGAGCCACAATTGCTTCAAGTGGATTAACGGTTCCAAGAACGTTGGATTGATGAGTGATTGCAACAACTTTAGTATCTGCTGAGATGACGGAATTAATCGAATTAAGGTCTAATCGACCATCTGGTAGAACTTCAAACCAAGAGAGTTTTGCTCCTGATCGAGACGCTAACTGCTGCCACGGAATCAAGTTTGCATGGTGTTCCATCTCTGTAACAACAATTCGATCCTTAGAAGTAAGCGCAAAACGTGAACCAGTCGGAGCGTTGCTCATCGCGTAGGCAATTAGATTTATCGACTCCGTGGCACTTTTTGTGAAAACTATCTCTTCCGCTTGGGCGCCAATAAAGTTTGCAACTTTGCTACGCGCACCTTCATATGCATCAGTTGCCTCTTCAGCTAATTGATGAGCCCCTCTGTGAACGGCGGCATTATGCAATCTATAGAAATCACCTTCGGCCTGGATAACAGCCTCAGGCTTTTGGCTAGTTGCCCCGCTATCGAGATAGATGAGTTTTTTTCCGTCACGAACTGTTCGTCTAAAGATAGGAAAATCTTGACGAATAGTTGCGACGTCTAAAGGCATGAAACTACTTACTTGCTAACGTAATCAGCGTAACCATTTGCTTCTAGCTTTTCAGCCAACTCTGGTCCGCCTTGTTCAACTATACGACCATTAGCAAAAACATGAACAAAGTCTGGCTTTATGTATCGAAGGATTCGTGTGTAGTGAGTAATCAGAATAACCCCGAGGTTATTTGCCTCCTTGGCGCGATTAACTCCTTCTGAAACTATGCGCAGTGCATCAACATCTAGACCAGAGTCTGTCTCATCCAGAATAGCCATCTTTGGCCTGAGAAGTTCTAGTTGCATAATCTCATGACGCTTCTTTTCTCCACCAGAAAAACCCTCGTTAACATTTCTAGTTGCAAATGCAGGGTCCATACTCAATGCTTCCATTGCGGTCTTGACTTCACCAACCCATGTACGAAGCTTTGGAGCCTCCCCGCGCAATGCAGTTGCTGCGGTGCGAAGAAAATTCGAGACAGAAACACCGGGTACTTCTACCGGATACTGCATCGCTAAAAACAAACCTGCCTTTGCGCGTTCATCAACACTCATTTCAAGAACGTCGACGCCATCCAAAGTGACCGTTCCACCTGTAATTGTGTACTTAGGATGTCCTGCGATTGAGTAGGCGAGAGTAGATTTTCCTGAACCATTTGGGCCCATGATTGCATGAGTTTCACCTGACTTGATAGTTAGATCCACTCCCTTCAGGATCTCGACCATTCCATCATCTGTATTTACAGAGACCTGCAGGTTGCGGATTTCTAGTGTGCTCATCTTTTTCTCTCTTCTCTCGTTACTAAATCTCTACCGTGACGGAGTTTCCGTCGATTTTTACAGGATATGTTTCTAATGCGATATTTGCTGGCAGTGTTAAAGCCTGTCCAGTTCGCAGGTCAAACTCTGCGCCGTGTAACCAGCATTCGATTTTGAAACCAGCTGTCTCTCCTTCAGAAAGCGAAGCTTCTGAATGTGTGCACGTATCTGCAACAGCAAAGACTTCCTGGCCAACTCGTGCGACACAGATGCTCTTTCCATTCTTTTCTATGAGCACTGGTTTGCCTTCATGAATCTGATCAAACTGTAGGTCAGACATTGCGTCCCGCCTTTTCAAGCTCATTATCAATGCGATCCATGATTCTGTGTTGAACCTCTTCATTGCCAATTTCAGAGACAATTTCATTGAAGAATCCTCGAACAACTAACCGTCTGGCATCTGCCATAGCGATACCGCGTGACATCAAGTAGAAGAGCTGCTCATCATCAAAGCGGCCTGTCGTGCTTGCATGGCCTGCACCAATAATTTCGCCTGTTTCAATTTCTAGGTTAGGCACTGAATCAGCGCGTGCACCATCAGAAAGCAAAAGATTGCGATTAAGTTCGTAGGTATCAGTACCTTCTGCAGCTGCGCGAATCAAGACATCACCGATCCAAACAGTGTGAGCATCTTGACCAGCTAATGCTCCTTTGTAATTCACATTTGATTTTGCATGAGGTACAGCATGATCAACATGATTACGATGTTCAAAAAATTGCCCAGCTGTAGCGAAATAAACACCTAAAAGATCAGCCGATGCACCCGGTGCCTTAAAGGCTACTGTTGGAAGAATTCGAACAACATCTCCCCCAACTGTCACCGTGATTGATTTAAAGGTTGCATCCTTATCAACTATGGCGTGGTGGCGAGCTGTGTAGACAGATTTGGATTCAAACTCTTGAAGAGTTACAAATTTAAGATTGGAACCAGGAGCCAAGTAAATCTCTAGATCCTCCGCCAAAACAGTATCGGTCGTGTTTTCGACGATCACAGTTGCAACTGCGTGTGTTCCGAGTGAAATACGAACACGTGAGAATTCAGCCGTGTCTAACCCACCTACTGAGCGACCCAAGAAGATCGGCTCAGAGAACTCGCTATTTGCTGCAATAGCAAGGTGTGCAACCGCACTCGATGCTCCTCTGACCCGTTCAATGATGACATCATCGGATGCAGATAGAGGCTCTAAGTTTTCACGAGTAAATGTAACTCCAGATGGCAGTGCAGTCTTTGTAACCAATGATTCGCGATCTGATTGAATCGCTGTTCCATCATGGAGTCCCCGAAGGCGTTTTAGAGGTGTGAAACGCCACGCCTCTTCTCTCCCCGTCGGAGTTAAGTAGTTAGTAGTTAAAACAGACATTAACCGACAGCACCTTCCATCTGGAGTTCAATTAATCTGTTGAGTTCGAGTGCATACTCCATCGGAAGTTCGCGAGCAATTGGTTCGATAAACCCACGAACAATCATTGCCATTGCTTCATCTTCATTAAGACCGCGTGACATCAAGTAAAACAGTTGATCATCACTAACTTTTGAAACAGTAGCTTCGTGACCCATAGAAACATCGTCTTCACGGATATCTACATAGGGATAAGTGTCAGAACGAGAAATAGTGTCTACCAATAGAGCATCGCATTTCACGGTGCTCTTCGAGTGGTGTGCGCCTTCTTGTACTTGAACCAGCCCTCGATAAGAAGTTCGTCCTCCACCACGTGCAACTGACTTTGAGATTACAGATGATGAAGTGTAAGGAGCGGCATGAACCATTTTTGCTCCTGAATCTTGATGCTGACCTTCTCCGGCAAATGCCAATGAGAGTGTTTCTCCCTTTGCATGAGGACCCATCAAAAAGATCGCTGGATATTTCATTGTTACCTTCGATCCAATATTGCCATCTACCCATTCCATAGTTGCACCTTCAGCGCACGTTGCACGCTTTGTAACTAAGTTATAAACGTTGTTAGACCAGTTTTGGATTGTTGTGTAACGAACACGAGCACCCTTTTTAACAATAATTTCAACGACGGCAGAGTGCAAAGAATCTGACTTATAGATAGGCGCCGTACAGCCTTCTACATAATGAATATATGAATCTTCATCGGCAATGATCAGTGTGCGTTCAAACTGTCCCATGTTCTCGGTGTTGATTCGGAAGTATGCCTGTAGCGGAATATCCACGTGAACACCCTTAGGTACATAGATAAACGAACCACCGGACCAGACTGATGTATTAAGGGCGGCGAACTTGTTATCTCCTACTGGAATCACCGTTCCAAAGTATTCTTTGAAGAGTTCTGGATGTTCTTTCAAAGCAGTATCAGTGTCTAGGAAAATTACACCCTGTGCTTCTAGATCTTCACGGATCGAGTGATAAACCACTTCGGACTCATATTGGGCAGCTACACCTGATACCAGTCGTTGCTTTTCTGCTTCGGGAATACCTAGTCGATCATACGTATTCTTGATTTCATCTGGCAGGTCATCCCATGTTGTTGCCTGCTTTTCTGTTGAGCGAACGAAATACTTAATTGTGTCGAAGAAAATTCCCGAAAGATCTGATCCCCAGTTCGGCATCGGCTTCTTTTCGAAAAGGCTCAGTCCCTTAAGTCTTAGATCCAACATCCATGCTGGCTCTGACTTCTTAGCGGAGATATCGCGAACAACATCTTCATTAATGCCACGCTTTGCATTTTCACCAATATCACTCTTGTCCGACCAACCAAATTCATAGTTGCCAAGACCTTCGAGCTCTGGATGTGCTGTCGTCATGCGCGTTCCCCGTTTCTTGATGTTTTAGATTTCTTCTGAGCAGTTGAAACTTTCGGTATAAAGGTTGTGCACACACCATCACCATGAGCAATAGTTGCTAGGCGCTGGACATGTGTACCTAAAATCTTTGACAGTGCTGAGGTTTCTGCCTCACATAACTGTGGAAACTCTGCCGCGACATGAGCGATAGGACAGTGGTGCTGAATTAACTCTTGGCCCATGGATTTGTTGTCCACACTTGCCGCGTAACCTTGCTCAGTTAAAAATGATGCCAACGCTGCTGTCTTGTTTGCATTTTTACCAATTGAATCTATGGCCTTGCGTTCGATGTCATCTGCTCGTGACTGTGCAAATCCATCTACCAGTTGATTTCCAGATTGCGACGACATGAATTTCAGCGCTGCAACCGCTAGATCGTCATATGAATGTTCAAAACGCTCGCGACCTTGATCTGACATGACAAAAACCTTCGACGGGCGACCTCTACCGCGAATTGCATTTGATCGCGGTTCACGTGCCTCAATTAATCCATCAGCAATCAGTAACTCAAGGTGACGTCTGATACCAGTTGGTGTTAAAGCCAGTCGTTCTCCCAGGATTGCAGCTGTCGACGGGCCATTTTCTAGAATTGAGCGAGCAACGAGATCGCGGGTACGGGTGTCCTCCCCGGCGACTATCGACCCTGTCATTTTCACAACACTATTGTGTCGTAATTCGACACCTCATGCCAGTTGGAACGCGCATGACCTCACAGTCAATAGGCTTCACCTATGTCCCATTCTGTAGAGGCTAAGTCGCGATTTTCTGCAGCCAGGGTTCTGGTTCCAGCTAGTGCGGTGTTGCTATTTTTACAAGCTGCTTTGGTGGTCACAGGTGGAGCGGTTCGGTTAACGGGTTCTGGCCTTGGATGTCCAACATGGCCAGAGTGCACCCCCGGGTCATACACCCCAGTTCCCCATCAAGCTGAACCAGTTCTCAATGTTTGGATTGAGTTCGGAAATAGAATGCTTACCTTCGCTCTAGTTTTAGCATCTCTAGTTGTGATCATCTCCGTACTAAAGAGCGGACGACGCGATCTTCGATCACTTGCAATGGGTCAGTTTTTAGGAATTTTCGGACAAGGGATTTTAGGTGGCATTACAGTGCTTACCGATCTCAATCCAATAACTGTTGCGCTCCACCTTTTGTTATCCATGGTCTTGATTGCTGGTGCATCATCTATTCATGTACGTAGGTTTGCTCCTTCGGTAAGTATTGAATCATCTCAGTTGACTCGCTCGTTGGGCAAGGCACACGTATCAATTATGTTTTTAGTCATGATTCTTGGAACCATCGTTACGGGCTCTGGACCTCACGCTGGTGATGCTCAAGCACCACGGTTTGATTTTGATATACGAACAGTTGCCATTTTGCATGCCGATGTTGTGATTTTTCTTTTTGGATTAACACTTGCGTTTTATGTAGCAGTCGGTACATCACCTCAGACTAAAATCAAATTACGCACATTCACAATAATTGCACTTGCGCAAGGAATTATTGGCTATGTTCAATATTTCTTGGGTGTACCTGCATTGATTGTGGGTTTCCATTTATTAGGGGCAGCAGTTCTTTGGATAAGTGCATGGCGCGTATTTCTTTCAACAAGAATAAGAATGGATACAAAATGAGCAGACCAGCAGGTTGGACAAACCTTGACGATCGCGCAGTAACTTACGCGCGAGCTTTGGCAGCTGACGCAGTTCAAAAAGTTGGAAACGGCCACCCAGGAACCGCGATGTCTTTGGCGCCGGTTGCATACACGCTATTTCAAAGGCATTTAGTTCATGATCCAAGCGATCCACAATGGGTAGGGCGTGACCGATTCATACTTTCTTGTGGTCACTCTTCACTCACTTTGTACATTCAACTTTATCTAAGTGGTTACGGTCTAGAGATGAACGACCTTGAAAACTTTAGGACCTGGGGTTCATTAACTCCAGGACATCCTGAATTTGGACACACAGCAGGTGTTGAGATGACAACTGGTCCACTTGGTCAAGGTGTTGCAACTGCAGTGGGAATGGCCATGGCCGCTAGATTTGAAAGAGGTTTGTTTGATCCAGAAACAGCCAATGCACAATCAATATTTGATCACCGTATTTGGGTTATCTGTTCTGATGGAGATCTTCAAGAGGGAGTAAGCGCGGAAGCTTCATCCCTTGCAGGAACTCAAAACCTGGGATTATTAAATGTTATCTACGACGATAATCGAATCTCAATTGAAGGTGACACTCACAATGCCTTTACAGAAGATGTTTCCGCTCGCTACGTTGCTTATGGTTGGCATGTTATTGATGTGCCAGCGCAAGCAAATGGAGACGTTGATCTAATCGCTCTTGATGCTGCCATGAACGCAGCTAAACAAGAGGTGCATAAACCTTCTTTGATTCGTATGAAATCAGTTATTGCTTGGCCAGCGCCTAAAGCTCAAGGAACAGCCGCTTCTCATGGTTCTGCACTTGGCGCCGAAGAGATTAAGGCAACTAAATTGGTACTGGGATTAGACCCTGAAGAAAATTTTGCAATGCCCGCAGACGTGCTCGCACATGCACGTGAAGTAAAAAAGCGTGGAGCACAAGTACGGGCAGATTGGGAAAAATCTTTCTCTATCTGGTCTCAGGCGCAGCCAGAGAGAGCAAAATTATTAATTCGATTAAAAGCCAGGAAACTTCCTGTCAATTGGGATAGCAGCATTCCAGAATTTGCTGCAGGCAAAGATCTTGCAACCCGTGCTGCCTCGGGAGAAGTTATTAATGCCATAGCTGAACATTTACCTGAGTTTTGGGGTGGCTCGGCTGATTTAGCAGGATCGAATAACACAAGTATCAAAGGTGCTCAAAGTTTTCTTCCGAGCTCCAGTTCTATCGACGGAGCAAATCCTTACGGACGAGTAATTCACTTCGGAATTCGAGAACATGCCATGGGTGCAATCCTTAATGGAATAACACTCCATGGACTTACTCGTAGCTTTGGTGGAACTTTTGCAGTCTTTAGTGATTACATGCGTCCTGCAGTGAGATTGGCTGCCCTTATGAACATTCCATCAATTTTTGTATGGACGCACGATTCAATTGGCGTAGGTGAAGACGGTCCAACTCATCAACCGATAGAACACTTTGCGGCTTTACGTGCAATTCCTGGTTTAGATGTCGTGCGACCTGGCGATGCCAATGAGGTTGCACATGCATGGAAAACGATCATTGCTCGTAATCGACCAGTTGGAATTTTGCTCTCACGTCAGAATTTGCCGGTACTTGATCGAACGATTTATAGCTCACCCAACAATGTTTCAAAAGGAGCCTACATATTAAATGATGTGAAGGATCCTCAAGTAATTCTCATAGCGACCGGATCGGAAGTTAGCCTTGCTGTCGAATCAGCCAACTTACTTGAAACCAACGGTATACGTGCTCGTGTAGTCAGCGCCCCTTGTTTGGAATGGTTTGATGAACAAGATCAGAAATATAAGGATTCTGTACTTCCATACAACATTCCTAAAGTCAGTATCGAAGTTGGTATTGCGCAGGGATGGCATAAATACATTGGTGACAAAGGCTTAGCAATCTCTCTTGAGCACTACGGTGCCTCTGCTGATGCAAAACGTTTATTCAAGGAATTTGGTTTTTCTGCCGAAAATATTGTTGCGCAGATTAAGAAACTGGTTAGTTGAAAATGGATACAACTAGGTTAGATGAGTTGAAGGACTGTCCTACTTCAATCTGGTTAGATGATCTCTCTCGTGCAAAGATAACAGGAACTGATTCCCATTCCCTTCCCTCTCGTATCGCAACTTCTGCAGTTGTAGGCGTCACTACAAATCCAAGCATTTTTAGCGCAGCAATTAGTTCTGGCTCCGAATATGCCAAAGACATCGAGTTAATGAAGGGTTCTTCTGTAGATGATGTGATCGAAAAACTTACAACCGACGACGTGCGGGCAGCATGTGATCTTCTCCTGCCGATTTACAAATCCTCTAAAGGCGTGGATGGTCGCGTGAGTATCGAAGTTGATCCTCGTTTAGCAAATGACACTCAGGCAACAATTTCTGCCGGTCAAAAATTGTGGAAGATAATTGATAGAGAAAATGTCATGATCAAGGTGCCAGCAACTCTGCAGGGTTTACCCGCAATCACCGCACTTCTGTCACATGGAATTAGTGTGAATGTCACTCTGATTTTTTCTATAAAGCGCTACGGACAGGTGATCGATGCCTACATGAAAGGTGTAGAAGAATGCAGCGATCCTTCGAAGGTGCATTCAGTTGCATCGTTTTTCATCAGTCGAATTGATTCAGCAATCGATGCACAACTCAAAGGAATTGGTACACCCGAGGCTTTGCAATTACTGGGAAAAGCTGCGATCGCTAACGCACATCTCGCCTATCAATTATTCGAAGAGAAATTCAATTCACCCCGATGGGCTTCAATCGCGGCAAAAGGCGGTCATAAGCAAAGACCCTTATGGGCATCCACTGGCGTAAAGGATCCGAGTTATTCAGATACAACCTACGTCGTTGAGTTAGTAGCCCCCGATACAGTAAACACGATGCCCCAATCAACTCTTGATGCGCTACTTGATCACGGTGTTTTGCGTGGGGACACAATTACTTCAAGATACCCCGACGCCGTAAATGTTCTTCGTGGTTTATCAGAATTGGCCATTTCACTAGATGATGTAACTGGCGAACTTGAAATTGACGGTGTAAAAAAGTTTGCTCAAGCATGGAATGAACTTCAAATCAACGTTAAGAATGCACTTCAATAATGCTGAAGATAAGTGGTGATGCACTTACTAAAATTGATCGAAGCTCCCCCGAATATAGAGATTTGTTGCAAGGGCACGCAAGACTAGCCAAGAAGGACGTCAGTTTGTGGGGACCAGGAGCTGAAGCAGAGGCAGCTACAAGGCTGAATTGGATAGATCTTCCCCATACTTCTCGTGATCTTCTTCCTACCTTGGATGCATTGGCCGCAAAGCACCGAGATAAAACCGAAATCATCTTATGTGGGATGGGTGGTTCATCTCTAGGTCCTGAAGTTATCGCTGCAACATTTTTGAAAGAGCTTTTTGTTCTGGATTCAACGGATCCCAATTACATCCAGCATGCATTGAGCAAAGAGTTATCTAAAACTTTAGTAATAGTTAGTTCAAAATCTGGAACTACAATTGAAACCGCTTCTCAGCGATCAATTCTTGAACAAGCCTTTATCAGGGCAAAACTTGATCCGAGGTCCCACATAGTTTTTGTTACAGATCCTGGATCATCTCTAGATAAAGACGCACGGCATCACGGCTTCTCGGTGATCAACGCAGATCCAAATGTTGGAGGCCGATTTAGTGTGCTGAGCGCTTTTGGGCTAGTCCCGGCTGCGTTAATGAATATCGATGTCTCCGTCTTACTTGACCACGCAGAAGATACAAAAAAAGAGTTTCTATCTAATCCTGAGTTGGTGTGTGACATTGCTTTCTTGTTGTCCCATATTGCCGGTCAATACATTTCATTTACTGATGCACAGAGCAATATGCCTGGACTAAGTGACTGGATTGAGCAATTGATTGCAGAATCCACAGGCAAGAACGGTGTCGGGCGACTACCCGTTGTCGTTCAGAATTCTAAACAACTGGAAAATGATGAAGTTTTTAAGGTCTCTTTTGCAGGTAGCGCGGATCTAGTAGTTGAAGCTAATTTGAGTTCCCAATTCATTGTTTGGGAATGGGTAACTGCCTTAATCGGTTTCGCCTTAAAAGTAGATCCCTTTAATCAACCGAATGTAACCGAAGCAAAAGATGCAACATCCTTACTCTTGTCACAGTGGAAAGGCGTGAAACCTTCTTTTGATCCAGACCATATAGATGGGGCGGTTGAGATTTTTGGTCAAGGAAGCAACCTCAAAGATTCTCTCGATAAATTGATTAAAGCTATGCCACGCGATGGATACCTTGCAATCATGTCGTACCTAGATCGACGCGAAGACACAAGAGTTGCCGAGATTCAGAAGATTCTTTTGGAGAAAACAAATAGGCCTGTGACCTTTGGTTGGGGCCCTAGATTCTTACACTCGACTGGTCAGTTTCATAAAGGTGGCCAGCCCAATGGCGTTTTTCTGCAAATTACTGGAGACAGTGAGAATGATGTTGAAATTCCCGGTCAAGAGTTTAGTTTGCAAACTCTGATTGCTGCGCAAGCTCTTGGCGATGCAAATGCGCTGACTTCGAGAAAATACTCTTTACTTAGATTAAATCTTAAGAAACGACCTGAAGGCATCGCGAGCGTTTTGGATGCTGCTAAATCCTTGTAGAAGCTTGTAGAAGTTTGTAGAAGTTCTTAGTCGTCTTCTCCGCGAAGTTTACGAAGTGCTTCCTCAAGAAGTCTTTCGCCCTCTGAATCTGTGCGACGCTCTTTAACATATGCAAGGTGAGTTTTGTATGGCTCATTCTTGATTGGGCTAGGAGGATTGTTGCGATCTCTACCTGCTGGATATCCACACTTTGGGCAATCCCATTCAGCTGGAATAACGACAGTTTCTTCTACTGCAAATGATGGGCGAACTTCATGACCATTTGCACACCAGTATGAAACATATGCGCGCGCAATCGAATCTCCACGTTCTGCCTCACCCATTGGGCCAGCTCCAACGCGACTTCCACGAATTGCACTTGCCATTTTGTTCTCCCTAAGTACTTAGTTCAATTCAAAGATCAACTTTAAAACGTAAACACCTACAACTTATTGTGAAATTACTTGAGCAAAAGTGAGAGAGCAACTACTAGAGAAAACCAGATACCACCGGCAACAATGGTTATTCGGTCAAGGTTTTTCTCAACAACCGATGAACCACCATAGTTTGACGAGATGCCACCTCCGAAGAGATCAGAAAGTCCGCTTCCCTTGCCCTTGTGCAGGAGGACTAAAAGAATCATCAGTGTGCTTGTAATCATTAATGCAATTGAAAGACCTAGTATCACTTTTCAAAACTCCTAGTTCGTAGAGGGTAAGGATACCCGCCTGACTGGCTAATTGTTTACTCTGCTACCGCGTAGAACTTGGCAATTTTGGCCAATTCCTCAGGATCCAGGCTGGCCCCACCAATAAGTGCCCCGTCAACATCTTCCATTTTCATGATTTCAACTATGTTCGAAGACTTAACAGAACCCCCGTAAAGAATTCGCATGTTGGCGGCGATGTCACTAGATCCTATATTTTCAATCTCTTCGCGAATAGCAGCGCAAACTTCCTGAGCATCTTCGGGTGTAGCTGTCTTACCCGTACCTATCGCCCATACAGGTTCATAAGCAATTACGATCTTCTTTAGCTCAGGCTTGGTGAAACCTTCAAGTCCCGCACGAACTTGGCGAACAACGTGGGATACATGCATACCCGATTCACGAACGGCCAAATCTTCTCCTACACAAAAAATTGGTGTTAACTCGTTTGCTAGCGCAGCCTTAATCTTGCGATTGACCAAAGTGTCATTTTCATTGTGAACGCTTCGACGCTCTGAATGGCCTACTACAACATACGTGCAGCCAAGTTTTTTCAGCATTGCTCCAGAGATATCTCCAGTAAATGCACCACTACTTTCAGGCGAAAGATCCTGCGCGCCATACTGGAGTCGTAAGCGATCACCATCTACCAATGTTTGAATAGATCGAATGTCCGTAAATGGAGGAATGATCGCAACGTCTACAGCGTCATAATCCTTATCAACCAAACCGTAGACCAGTTTCTGTGCAACGGCTATTGCCTCAAGATGATTCAAATTCATCTTCCAATTACCGGCCATCAATGGCTTACGCATCTGTATCTCCTCTAGTTACTTGGAATTCTAATCTGTTCAATCGGTATTACCCCAAATCTAACGCTGTTAGCCCCGGAAGTTCTTTACCTTCTAAGTACTCCAATGAGGCCCCACCACCAGTTGAGATATATCCAAACTGAGAATCCTGAAAACCTAAAGCACGAACAGCTGCAGCTGAATCTCCTCCTCCAACAACACTAATTCCCTTAACCTGAGTTAAGGCCTGTGCAATTGTTTTTGTTCCAGCTGCGAAGTTAGGGAATTCAAAAACACCCATGGGCCCGTTCCAAAAAACAGTTTTGCAACGAAGGATTTGCTCTGCGTAACTTATGGCAGAAATTGGGCCGATATCTAGACCCATTTGATCTGATGGAATTGCATCGACCGAAACTAATGTTGGGGTCGCATCTGTAGAAAATGTAGGGGCTACAACGATATCGGTAGGCAGCAGCAAGGTAACTCCGAGTTTCTCAGCTTTTGCAATTAATCCTCTAACTTCATCCAACATCTCATTTTCAACTAACGATGTGCCAATCTCTTTGCCTTGAGCTTTAAGAAATGTGAAGACCATTCCCCCACCAATTGCCAATACATCAACCTTATTGAGAAGGTTTTCAATAACGGCTAATTTGTCAGAGGTCTTCGCGCCACCTAAGACAACTCCATAGGGGCGTTCTGGATTGTCTGTTAAGGTTTTTAAAACCTTAACCTCTGCATTAACAAGGGTTCCGGATGCATGTGGAAGTAGTTTTGGTAAATCGAACACGGATGCATGTTTGCGATGTACCGCACCAAAACCATCTCCGACGTAGAAATCTGCCATGGCAGCAAGTTCATTTGCAAAACTTGCACGCTCGGAATCGTCTTTACTGGTCTCAGCTGGTTCAAAGCGAATATTCTCAAGAAGAATTATCTCCCCAGGTAAAAGTGATGCAGCCAAATTGGCAACAGACTCACCTTTAACTTGGCCAGGGAATTTAACGCCCTTGTTTAACAATTCACTCAGCCGCTTGGCAACCGGGGCCAATGTAAACTCTTCTGACGGTCCGTTCTTTGGACGCCCTAGATGAGCGGCGATTACAAGTGAGGCGCCTTTACTCAACAAAAGTTGAATAGTTGGCAAGCTTGCTTTTATACGTCCGTCATCAGTGATGACGCCATTTTTAATTGGCACATTAAGGTCGCAGCGTAAAAAAACCCGCTTACCTTTTAAATCAACTGTTGAAAGTTCTGGCATTACAACGTTTTGCCAATAAAACCGATCAGGTCGACGAGGCGGTTTGAGTAACCCCACTCATTGTCATACCAACCGACAACTTTGACTTGATTTCCAATAACTTTTGTTAGGTCAGAGTCAAAAACACATGATGAAGGATCTGTCACGATGTCTGAAGAAACGATTGGATCTTCGGTGTAAGAAAGATAGCCCTTTAGTTCTCCTTGAGCTGCCGCCTTCATCGCAGCATTGATTTCTTGAACTGTTGCCTCTTTGGCCAACTCAACTGTTAAGTCGGTTGCAGATCCTGTTGGAACAGGAACGCGCATTGCGTAACCATCAAGTTTGCCTTTGAGCTCAGGAAGCACAAGTGAGATCGCTTTTGCTGCACCTGTTGAGGTTGGGATCATATTTGTTGCAGCTGCGCGCGCGCGTCGAAGATCTTTGTGTGGGAAATCCAGGATTGGTTGATCGTTTGTGTACGCATGGATTGTTGTCATTAATCCCTTAACAATTCCCCAGTTGTCATTTAGAACTTTTGCCATTGGGGCAAGACAGTTTGTTGTACATGAGGCGTTAGAAATAATGTGATGCTTGCTTCCATCATATTTCAAGTGATTTACGCCCATGACGATCGTGATGTCTTCATCTGTTGCTGGCGCCGAAATGATCACTTTCTTAGCTCCTGCAGTGATGTGTTTCTGAGCATCTGCAGCTTTTGTGAAAATGCCTGTTGATTCAACAACTACATCGGCTTTTACAGATGCCCAAGGAAGATTTGCTGGATCACGCTCTGAAAAGATCTTTATTGTCTTACCGTCAACAGTAATTGAATCATCTGTGAAAGTTACGGGCAGGCCGAGGCGACCAAGGATTGAATCGTATTTAAGTAGGTGGGCAAGAGTCTCATTAGGAGTTAAATCGTTAATGCCTACGATATTGATATTCGGATTTGTAAGGCTGGCACGAAAAAAATTGCGCCCGATTCTTCCGAATCCGTTGATTCCTACATTAATCATGATTGAGTCCTTCGCAGTAGTGGGGCTCTAGGTTAAAACGAAGAAACCCCGTTTTTGATAACTGAAATATCTGCCACAACTTTGGGGTCTTATGGACGATCTTATCAGTGAGAAAGTCACCACAGTTGCTACCTTTTCGATCAATTGAGAAGATCTGGAGACAACCCACTCTCAGTATCAGGGATTCCTAACTCTGCGGCGCGCTTATCTGCCATTGCTAGCAGACGACGAATTCGTCCTGCGATTGCATCTTTTGTCATCGCTGGAGTGGCAAGTGATCCGAGTTCTTCTAATGATGCCTGCCCATGGTTGATGCGCAGTTCTCCGGCCTCTTTTAAATGGTCTGGAATTGTGGGCCCTAATATCTCCATTGCACGTTGAACTCGGGCAGCTGATGCTACAGCAGCTCGGGCTGAGCGACGTAGATTTGCATCATCAAAGTTTGCAAGTCGATTTGCAGTTGCCCTGACTTCACGACGCATGCGACGCTCTTCCCAGGCCATCACACTTTCATGTGCACCCAGGCGCGTTAGCAAAACTCCAATCGCATCTCCATCTCGAATGACAACACGGTCAACACCACGAACTTCGCGTGCCTTTGCAGCAATTCCCATTCGACGCGCTGCACCAACCAGTGCAAGCGCTGCCTCTGGACCAGGACATGTAATTTCTAACGACGACGATCGACCAGGTTCTGTCAAAGAACCATGTGCGATAAATGCGCCACGCCAAGCAGCTTCAGAGTCACAAATCGCAGCAGAGACTACTTGCGGAGGTAGACCTCGAACTGGACGACCATGTGAATCAACAAGACCTGTTTGGCGCGCAAGTGCATCTCCGTCATTAATGACACGGACTACGTAGCGAGAGCCTTTTCGCAGACCACCAGAAGACAACACAGCTAAATCTGAATCATGACCATAAATATCGGCGATGTCTTTGCGCAACCTTCGAGCACTTTGTGATGTATCAAGTTCTACTTCAATCACAATTTTTCCGGCCGCTAAGTGCAATCCCCCTGCAAAGCGAAGCAAAGCCGACACTTCTGCTTTTCGGCAGCAAGGCTTTGTTATCGCGATGCGAGAAAGTTCATCTTTAACAGATGCTGTCATTGCCATGGCGTAATCCAACCAGTTACGGCGATGGAATGTGGCTCAAACTTAAAAAATTTTTAGCCCTGCATCTCTAAACCTTAGGTTGATACTTGAAACCGTACCGAAAAGAAATGTGAAAATACTTACTCTCTACCCACGTCACGATGGGTTGGGTGAGCAGAAATATCATTTCCAATTTCGTTCAGTTGTCGCGCAATCTCGGCCGTAATTGCGACGCTTCTGTGTTTACCACCCGTGCATCCCACGGCGATCGTTACAAATTTTTTGCCTTCCCGAAGGTATCCCGTCAACATTGATTCAACAAGGTGCACATAGTCAGAGACAAACTCAGATACTCCCTCACTGCCTAAGACTGCAGAACTAACCTGCTGCGTTAATCCAGTGAGAGGACGAAGCTCTGGATTCCAGTGAGGATTTGGAATGAAGCGACAGTCCAGAACTAGATCTGCATCAACTGGAATTCCATATTTATAACCAAAGGAGAGAACATTTATTCGCACCCCTTTAACTTTACCTTTTCCAAAGATTTCACCCACACGCTTTTCCAACTGATGAACATTCAAATTAGTCGTATCGATTGCAACATCACACTGTGAACGGATCTCTTCGAGTTTGTCTCGTTCACGAGAGATCCCATCCACGATCCGATCATTACCCTGCAGAGGATGAGGTCTCCGTGTTGATTCAAAACGTTGAACCAATGCCTGATCTGTAGCGTCAAGAAAAACTAATCGATAAGGAAGTGACTCCGACTTTAACTGTGCCAACGCCTGTGAGAGCTCATCGAAAAACTCTCCCCCTCGCACATCAACAACAACTGCTAACTCTTTACCTTGTGGGCCAGTTCCTTTTGAAACTAATGCTGATAACAGTGAAGGTGGAAGGTTATCCACGACATACCAACCTAAATCTTCCAGCGCATGGGCAACCGTGGATCTACCTGCACCAGACATGCCAGTAAGAATCAGGGTTTCATGTGAACTCATGGATTAATTATCGCTGATTTCGCCAGTCTCGGCATTAACTTTTTGAGTAGAAATCGACTCCAAATGGGATTCAATGAGAGATGCGATTTTGCCTCCTATGCCTGGTGTTGCAGCAATCTCTTCAACAGTTGCCTTGCGTATCGCCGCTACGGAACCAAAATGCTCTAAGAGTGAGGCCCTTCGCGCAGATCCTAATTGCGGAATTTCATCCAAAATCGACTCCAACATTATCTTTGAGCGCCGAGAGCGATGGAAAGTGATTGCAAATCTATGAGCCTCATCTCGAATTCGTTGCAAGAGATATAAACCCTCACTACTTCGCGGAAGGATCAGTGGATCTTTAGAGCCAGGTACCCAGACCTCTTCTAATCGCTTTGCCAATCCACATAATGCAATATCTGTGATTCCGAGTTCATCCAAGGCACGTTGTGCAGCGTTGACTTGTGGTTGTCCCCCATCAACAACAATCAATTGAGGCGGATATGCAAACTTGCTGGGCTTTCCGCCAAGCTCTGCGACTTCGGCCTCATTTTCTTTGCGATCATCTAGCAAACGCTTCAACCTGCGAGTAATTACTTGATGCATTGCTCGAGTGTCATCAAAGCCCTCACTGGTATCAATAATGAACCGTCGATACTCGCTCTTCTTAATCATTCCATCTTCAAAAACCACCATGGATGCCACTACAGAGGTTCCGGAAATATTTGAAATATCAAAGCATTCAATTCGAAGTGGAGTTCGCCCTAAGTTGAGATGTTCTTCAATTTCGGTAAGAGCCTTACCGCTAACGGCAGCATCTGTTGCTCGCTTACTTAAGTATTGAATAAGTGAGTACTGAGCGTTTCTTTTGACAGTTTGCAATAGTTCAAGTTTTTCGCCTCGTTGCGGGGCCTTAATCTCTACTTTGGTGGACCCGATTTGACCTAACCATTGCTCTAACTGTTCTTTATCTGCAGGATCTGAACTGATGTAAATATGTCGTGGAACGGGTATCGCTCCTGTTCCATATATCGAATACAAGAGTGCAGTTACTTCATCTTGGCCTTCAAGCACCATCTCTTGATCTACTATCCATGACCTCGAGCCCTTAACTGAACCTCGATGCATCGAGAAAATCGAACCTGCTGCATGGAAACCATCGTGATAAATAGAAATGAAATCTCCATCTAGATCATCAGAGAAATTTCCCTCGGTCGATTTTTGAGCTTTTTCAAAAGATTCAATCTGATCTCTTAAGCGTGCTGCCCTTTCGAACTCCTCATTGGCAGCAGCGGTATTCATCTCTTCGTGAAGTTTAGGAAGGATATTTTCCATGCCAGACTCCATGAACTCGTTGAGTCGACCGGCTAATTTTTTATGATCTTCCTGGGAAATCCAACCAACACAGGGTGCTGCACATTTTCCGATGTCTCCCAATAAGCATTGACGTTTGCTGTGCTGTGCACGAGAGAAGTTCGACGATGAACACGATCTAACTGGGAAAACTTTGAGTAAGACATCAAAGGTGTTTCGTAGTGCCCACGCATTTGTATATGGTCCAAAATACTTTAGACCAGGTCGCTTATCTTTGCGTGTAATAAAGATCATCGGGTACTCATCATTAAGGGATAAAGCCAAGTATGGATAGGACTTGTCATCCTTAAACTGAACGTTGTACTTAGGCTGGTACTGCTTGATCCAACTAAACTCTAAAGCTAGCGCCTCTAACTCTGTGCTAACGATTGTCCAATCAACGCGCACCGCTTCATGAACCATACGGTTGGTTTTTGTGGCGAGGTTTGCTTGAAAGTAGTTGCTTAAGCGATTTTTGAGATTTTTAGCTTTACCAACATAAATGACCTTGTCCTTACTGTTGTAAAAGCGATAAACCCCAGGATGCTCAGGAATGTTGCTAGGCCGATAACTCTTCGGATCTGCCATCGGCTTACTTCTTCGCTAAAGCTTTTCGATTAGTTTTTAGAATCTCGGCTAAGAACTGGCCTGTGTAACTCTCTTTAACCACAGATACTGCTTCTGGAGTTCCTTCTGCAACAACCATTCCTCCGCGGAATCCACCTTCAGGTCCCATATCAATGACCCAATCAGAGCACTTGATGACATCTAAGTTGTGCTCAATTACCACAACAGTATTTCCAGTATCAACCAAACGGTTAAGAACTGTCAGAAGTTTGTTTACATCTTCAAAGTGCAATCCAGTAGTAGGTTCATCCAAAACATAAATGGTTCGACCGGTAGAGCGTCTTTGCAGTTCAGTTGCCAGCTTTACGCGCTGGGCCTCTCCCCCGGACAACGTTGGAGCCGATTGTCCGAGTCGGACATAACCAAGTCCAACATCGTTAAGTGTCTTCAAATATCTTGCAATTGCCGGAACTGACTCGAAGAATCCACTAGCCTGTTCGATCGGCATATTGAGTACTTCGGCGATTGTTTTTCCTTTGTAATGAACCTCAAGAGTTTCACGGTTATAACGCGCTCCATGACAAACTTCGCACGGTACGTAAACATCAGGCAGAAAGTTCATTTCAATCGTGATGGTGCCATCGCCAGAGCAGTTCTCACAGCGTCCGCCTTTAACGTTAAAAGAAAAACGACCTTGCTGGTAGCCACGAATTTTCGCTTCACTTGTCTCAGCAAATAGGGCGCGAATTTTGTCAAAGACACCTGTATAGGTAGCTGGGTTTGATCGTGGCGTTCGACCAATAGGTGATTGATCAACATGAACTACTTTATCCAAAAGATCTATGCCAGTTACAGTTCTATGTCGACCAGGTACTAATCGCGCTCCATTTAATTTATTGGCTAGAGTTACATACAAAATGTCATTTACAAGAGTTGATTTTCCTGATCCACTCACGCCCGTAACAGAGACAAAAACACCCAAAGGTACTTCCACTTCAATGTCTTTTAGATTGTTCTCTTTGGCGCCTTTAATTACTAAGGTGCGTTTAGGATCGATAGGGCGGCGCTTCTTAGGAATATCGATTGATTTTCTTCCTGAAAGGTAAGCACCAGTAATTGATTCCTTTGACGCTATGAGCTCCTCGTAGCTTCCAGAAACAACAACATGTCCGCCATGTTCACCGGCTCCCGGCCCAATATCGACGATCCAATCAGCCGTACGAATCGTCTCTTCATCATGCTCAACTACTATTAACGTATTTCCTAAATCTCTTAGACGAGTCAACGTCTCAATTAATCTTTTGTTATCGCGCTGATGTAATCCAATAGAAGGTTCATCAAGAACATAAAGAACTCCCACTAACCCACTACCAATCTGTGTTGCAAGACGAATACGTTGTGCCTCTCCCCCTGATAGTGATCCCGCGGGGCGGGCAAGGGAGAGATAATCCAATCCAACGTCAAGAAGAAATCCCAAGCGAGCATGCACTTCCTTCATAACTCGCTCAGCAATCTGCGCTTCGCGTTTATTCAACTTGATCTGCTTCAAGAAAACAGCACAATCGGCAATTGATAATTCACAAATCTCGGCGATGTTCTTATCGCCAATAGTTACTGCTAAAACCTCGGGTTTTAATCTTGCGCCGTTACAGGACTCACATGCAATCTGGCGCATATAGGCCTCGTATTTGTCGCGGCTGTAATCACTATCGGTTTCGCTATGTCTGCGGTGGATAAAAGGAACGACTCCTTCAAACCCTGTTGTGTAATTGCGGGCGCCATATCTACCCTTGTACTTCATCTTAATTTCATACTCATACCCATTTAAAATTGCATCTCGAGCCTTTACAGAAATCTTCTTCCATGGAGTATCGAGAGAAAATGGAAGATCCTTTGCTAAAGCTTCTAGCAGGCGCAAAAAGTAGTCCGAAGACTGTCCTCCGGACCATGGCGCAATTGCACCGTCATTTATGGAAATTGAATCGTCCGGAATAATCAGTTCATTATCGACTTCAAGTTTTGTACCAATACCGGAACACTCTGAACACGCACCAAAAGGCGAGTTAAAGGAAAATGATCGAGGTTCTAACTCTTCGAAAGAAAGTTCGCACCCATGGCATGCAAGATGCTCGCTAAATGTTCGTTCTTTATCTTTACCCTTTGCATCGACAAAATCCAAAACAACTATCCCAGAGGCCAATCGCAACGCTGTTTCAATCGAATCAGTTAATCTCGTTTTACTCTCAGCTTTTGCTGTTAAACGATCAATCACCACTTCAATAGTGTGCTTTTCCTGCTTCTTAAGTTTAGGAGCCTCATTAAGGGCGACTACTACTCCGTCTATTCGTGCTCGGGAATACCCTTGGGTTATCAAATCGCTAAAGAGTTCGACAAACTCTCCTTTTCTAGCCCTGACAACGGGTGCCAAAACTTGAAACTTTGTCGTAGGAGGAAGTTCCAGTATTTGATCAACAATTTGTTGCGGTGATTGCCGAGTTACGGTTTTGCCACAGTTGGGACAATGTGGTGTGCCAGCGCGAGCAAAAAGTAAACGCAAATAGTCATAAACCTCAGTGATTGTTCCAACTGTGGAGCGAGGATTTCGGTTCGTAGATTTTTGATCAATTGAAACTGCTGGAGAAAGCCCTTCGATAAAATCCACATCCGGCTTATCCATCTGCCCCAAAAATTGGCGTGCATAAGCAGAGAGCGACTCAACATAGCGTCGTTGTCCCTCAGCAAAAATAGTGTCAAATGCTAAAGATGATTTCCCTGAACCCGATAAGCCGGTAAAGACGACCAGTGATTCTCTGGGTAACTCAATAGAAACATTCTTCAGGTTATGTTCGCGAGCACCGCGGACTATTAACTTATCGATGCTCACTTCAGACCCCGGCTTCTTCCATCATTCGTAGTTCTTTTTTCAAAATTTTGATCTCATCACGCAAACGGGCTGCGACTTCAAATTGGAGCTCTCCAGCGGCGTTCTTCATCTGTTCAGTAAGTGAGCCTATCAATGCAATCAAATCCCTGCGAGGAAGGGAAATAGATTTTCCATCAAATAGACCCGAAACAGCTACTTTCTTTGCGGAGGATTTTTCATGAGACAAGAGCTCTTCTGTGTCTTCGCTCTCTCGATTAATCAGGTCTGTAATATCTGCGATTTTTTTGCGAAGTGGTTGTGGGTCAACACCACGTTCTAAGTTATACGCAACTTGCTTTGCTCTCCTGCGATTAGTTTCATCAATCGCTTTTGCCATAGAGGCAGTTATGTTGTCTGCGTACATGTGAACTTCACCAGAGACATTTCGTGCGGCTCGACCGATCGTTTGAATCAGGGACGTAGCAGAACGTAAGAAGCCTTCCTTATCCGCATCGAGAATAGATACGAGTGAAACTTCAGGTAGATCTAGACCTTCTCGCAATAAGTTGATTCCGATCAGAACGTCGTATTCGCCAGTTCTGAGTTCGCGAAGTAATTCAACTCGACGCAATGTATCGACCTCTGAGTGCAGATATCGTACATTGACGCCCTTTTCTTGCAGGTAATCTGTGAGATCTTCAGACATCTTCTTTGTTAAAGTCGTAACAAGAACTCGTTCATTTCGAGCAGCTCGAATGTTTATTTCATCTAGCAGATCATCAATCTGTCCTTTAATGGGCTTGATGACGATCGCCGGATCAACCAATCCCGTTGGTCGAATCACTTGCTCGACTACATCGTTATTAACTTTTTCTAACTCATATTTTCCAGGCGTTGCGGAAAGGTAAAGCTTTTGCCCAGTTCTTTCGACGAACTCAGGAAACTTTAGCGGCCTGTTATCTAACGCACTTGGAAGTCGAAATCCATGTTCGACCAGCGTTCTTTTTCGTGATGCATCCCCTTCAAACATTGCGCCTAACTGTGGAACAGTCACGTGACTCTCATCTATAACAGTTAGAAAATCCTCTGGAAAATAATCCAACAAACAATGTGGAGCAGAGCCAGCTGGTCGATCATCCAGGTGCCGGGAGTAATTTTCGATGCCGCTGCAAAATCCAATTTGTTCCATCATTTCGATGTCAAAAGTCGTGCGCATTCTTAATCTTTGAGCTTCAAGCAACTTCCCTTGCTTCTCCAATAGATTGAGTTGGACCTGTAATTCATCTTGTATATCTCCGATGGCACGCTTCATCGTTTCGGGTCCAGCGGCATAGTGAGTCGCAGGAAAGATGTACATCTCTTGCTCGTCGGCGATAATCTCACCGGTTAATGGATGAAGCGTAGAGATCTTCTCGATCTCATCTCCAAACATCTCAATTCGAATTGCCAACTCTTCATACATTGGAATGATTTCGATTGTGTCGCCACGCACCCTAAATGTGCCACGCTCAAAAGCCATATCGTTTCGCTTGTACTGAACATCTACGAATTTTCTGAGCAGAGAGTTTCGTTCAATTTCATCGCCCACTCGCAAGCGAATCATTCGATCGACATACTCTTGAGGTGTTCCAAGGCCATAGATGCAAGAGACAGTAGCTACAACAATCACGTCTCTCCTTGTCAGTAATGAGTTAGTCGCTGAGTGACGCAGCCTTTCAACCTCTTCGTTAACCGATGAGTCCTTTTCGATAAAGGTATCCGTCTGTGGAACATAGGCCTCTGGTTGGTAATAGTCGTAGTAAGAAACAAAATACTCGACAGCATTATTTGGCATCAGTTCGCGAAATTCATTAGCAAGCTGTGCCGCCAACGTCTTATTTGGTGCTAAAACCAAAGTGGGCCTCTGAAGTTTTTCAATCAACCAGGCAGTTGTCGCTGATTTTCCCGTTCCAGTTGCACCAAGAAGAACAACATCTTGCTCACCAGCTTTGATCCGGCGTGCAATCTCTTCTATCGCCTCAGGTTGATCACCGGCAGGGACATAATCACTTACAACTTGGAAAGGAGCCACTGAGCGTTGTAGATCACTGACAGGGCGCATTTTCCTAGCCTACTTAGAAAGTTTCGATGATGCTATCCCAGATGTTTTCAACCTGGCGCAAGAGTTCATCCTCGCTGCCGGTGTTTTCAATCAAGAAATCTGCAACATCTTCACGTTCTTGGCGGGTGGCTTGCGAAGCTATCCGCGCATCAATCTCTGATTTAGCCATTCCACGTGAACGCAACCTTTCAACTCTGGTTTCATACTCGGACTCAACTGTTACAACAAGATCAAAACGATCCTGAGACTTTGTTTCTACGAGCAGTGGAATCTCATAGACAAGAACTTCATTATCTTTGAGTGAAGAAACCGCTGATTCAAACTTCTTTTTTACGTAAGGATGAATAATCCCCTCAAGTTTTAATTTCAAAGAAGAGTCCTTGAAAACTAGTTCTGCTAATGCGCTTCGATTAACATCGCCATTGAGCAATACTGAATCACCAAAAATACTGACAACTTCATCAAAGCCTTTTGATCCTCTTTCGATGGCTTCCCGCGCTAGTTGATCGGCATCGATTACAAATGCGCCTAACTCTGCAAAGTACTGAGCCGCCAAAGATTTACCGCTACCTATTCCGCCGGTTAATCCGATCACGCGCATGTGCCTATCGTATCTTCACTGGCTTGAAACATCCCCAGAGTTTCTTGATCAAAATGAAAATAAAAAAGGCCCAGCGTAATCGCTAGGCCTTTTTTAATCTAAATCAATTAAGCGGTTGGAGTTGATTCCTCTGGCGCTGCAGCTGCATCGGCAACTTTGGCTTCAGCTTTCTGCTTCTTGTGTGCCATAAAGCGCTCTTTAGCAAGTGAGTATTGCGCTTCCCACTCTTCGCGCTGGCTTTCATAGCCTGGCTTCCACTCTTGAGAATCTGCATCAAAACCTTCTGGGTAAATGAAGTTTCCTGCAGCATCATATCTAGCTGACATTCCATACTGAGATGGATCGAAAGCTTCGATTTCAATTTCGTGACCTTCATTAGCTTGCTTGAGAGACAATGAAATTCGACGACGCTCTAAATCGATATCGATAATCTTTACGAAAAGTTCATCGTCTACCTGAACAACCTGCTCTGGAATTTCAACATGGCGCTCTGCCAACTCTGAAATGTGAACAAGTCCTTCGATTCCTTCATGCACGCGAATAAACGCACCGAATGGAACAAGTTTTGTTACAACACCAGGAACGACCTGATTGATCGTGTGTGTTCGTGCAAATGCTTGCCAAGGATCTTCTTGAGTTGCCTTAAGAGAAAGTGAAACGCGCTCACGCTCAAAGTCCACTTCTAGAACTTCAACTGTGACTTCATCTCCAACTTCAACAACTTCACCTGGGTGATCAATGTGCTTCCATGAAAGCTCTGATACGTGAACAAGGCCATCTACTCCACCGAGATCAACGAAGGCACCGAAGTTTACAATTGATGAAATAACGCCTGAACGTACTTGACCCTTTTCCAATTGATTAAGGAAAGTTGTGCGTGATTCGGATTGAGTCTGTTCCAAAAATGCGCGTCGTGAAAGAACTACGTTGTTTCGGTTCTTATCAAGTTCAATAATGCGTGCTTCAACTTGCTTGCCAATATATGGCGTTAGGTCGCGAACACGACGCATTTCTACAAGTGATGCAGGCAAGAATCCACGAAGACCAATGTCTACGATTAAGCCACCTTTAACAACTTCAATAACTGTTCCAATAACAACTTCGTCACGCTCTTTCTTTCCTTCAATATCTCCCCAAGCGCGTTCGTACTGTGCGCGCTTCTTGGAAAGTATGAGTCGACCTTCTTTATCTTCTTTTTGAAGAACGAGAGCCTCAATAATTTCGCCAACTTTAACGATTGAATTTGGATCTGCATCATGGCGAATAGAAAGCTCGCGTGATGGAATTACACCTTCGGTCTT
>CAEZTP010000001.1_pt1 | contig 32849 bp, 33 predicted proteins | sample 7264271 | NCBI WGS metagenome assembly CAEZTP01 (sample SAMEA6813807, study PRJEB35770) | uncultured Actinomycetes bacterium | biome: Freshwater; feature: Freshwater reservoir; material: water | place: Czech Republic | collected 2017-08-18 | depth 0.5m m | reverse complement strand
TAGCAATTTATGGCGCTATTGCAGCGATGCTTTTTGGGATTTTGATGGATCTTCAGTTCTGGCCTTGGGCACTGGGCACAGGTACACAGCTTTCATATATTCCAGGAGGGTTGCTGAGTGAGAACTTATCTAGGTTTTTCACCTTTCATTTCTTAACGGCAATGGCCTGGGATGTCCCAAGAGCAATCTTCACCGCCTCACTGATTCTTGTTACGGGGCGACCAATTCTCTCCGCTCTCTATCGAACCCATTCCAGAGCTGCATTCGTTGCTCCTATTGAATTCACTCAGTCTCGAGTGCTCAACAGATAACTTAAGGAAGAAAATTACCGAACGTTAGAAGTTACAAATGGAAGTTTTACAACTTCAACACTTGCTTCTCTGCCACGAACATCCACCACTAACTTTTCTCCAATTAATACCGAGGTTTTCACCCTAGCCAATGCAATACCGTGCTTTAGTGAAGGAGAATAAGTTCCGCTTGTAACCTGTCCAACTATCTGACCATTTGAGTTTTTTACATCCATACCAGCTCGTGGAATGTTTCTGTCCAAAGATCTCAAGGCTATAGATCTATACTCCGCTCCTATCTCTTTTTGACTTTTTAAAAACTTCGAACCAGAAAACTCATCTTTGTTCCAGCCCACCGCCCATGATGCATTGGCCTCCAATGGAGATATCTGGAGTGAAAGTTCATGCCCATGAAGTGGGTATCCCATCTCAGTTCTTAGTGTGTCTCTTGCACCAAGACCGCATATAACTCCGTCAAACTCCTTCATTGCATCGGCTAAGCAATCCCAAACAAGGCTTGCATCTCCAACTTTAGGAATGATCTCAAAGCCCAACTCACCCGTATAACCAGTTCTACAGATAATTACTTCAGCTTCTCCAATCAACTTCTTAGAAAAAGCCATGTATTCAATTTCAGTTTTAACTCGAAGTTTTTCTAGCACCTTTGGGGCTAGTGGTCCTTGAAGGGCAATAACGGCATAATCTTTATGTAAATTCTTAATCGTTATACCCATAGGGGCCTTATTGTGAAGAACTTTTACGACTTCAGTTGTATTTGAAGCGTTAGGTATGAGAAAGAAGTCTTCTTCGCTCGTTCGATATGCAATCAAATCATCGACAACACCACCATTCTCATCACACAAAAGTGTGTACTGAGCGGCCCCATTACCAATCTTTCGCAGATCGTTGGTAAGAATGGAGTTAAGAAAATCTAGTGCACCTGAACCCACAACTGAAGCTTTTCCGAGGTGGGATACATCAAACATTCCTACTCGCTCACGAACAGCCAGATGCTCTACAAGAACTCCGCATCCGGGATATTCAATTGGCATCATCCAGCCACCAAAATCTGACATCTTGGCCCTAAGGGCAAGATGTTTTTCGTTGAGTGGTGAAGTGTTCATTGTGCAAACCTATCAAGAGTTCTAATAGGCTTGGCTATATGAGCAGAGTAAAGATCTCAGATGGCGTAATCAAAGATGAAGTCTTGGTTCTTGGATTGGCTTCGACCACCACAAAAGGCGGATTGGCCATTGAATCTGGAGACATGGTGATTGATACCAAAAAGATGATTACACAGTTATTAGACATGGGCGCAACAGGAAAAGCCGATGAGGTGATCAAAGTTCCAGGTTCTCTCGTGAGATTAATGGTCTTTACAGGTCTTGGACCAAAGTCGTCCACATATTCACATGAAACACTGAGGAGAGCTGCAGGAAGTGCAGCACGTGAATTACATGGAAACACTTCTGTGACATTCTCACTGCCTGCGAGAAAAACCGTCGAAATTGCTGCTGTAGCAGAGGGTGCAGCTCTTGGGGCATACAACTTCACTGACTTTAAAGGCACTACAAAGAGTAATCACAAAGATCCCATTAAAAATATTACGATTTTTTCAAAACTATCAAACAATGCCCAAGGTAAAGTCGCAGTTTCGCGAGCAGAGATAATTGCGCAATATGCATCATTGGCGCGTGACTTAATTAATATGCCGCCGAGCTACTTAACTCCCGATAGGTTCAGTAAGAAAATTTCAGAGGAAGTTAAATCAGCTGGAGGCGCTAAGTCGGGGTTGAAAGTTCAAATTTGGGATGAGAAAGCACTCAAGAGTCAGGGATTCGGTGGAATAGTCGGTGTAGGCCAAGGTTCTGCCAATCCCCCACGACTTCTTCATGTTTCCTACACTCCCTCAACAAAAGCTTCCAAGCGATATGCATTTATTGGAAAGGGAATCACCTTTGATACGGGTGGCTTGGCACTAAAGCCCGCCGCAGGTATGGAAGCAATGAAATCAGACATGAGTGGGGCTGCCGCTGTTTGCGCAGCAGTCTTGGCGATTGCAAAACTTAAACTCCCAGTTGCTATAGAAATGTGGGCCCCTCTAGCCGAGAACATGCCAAGTGACACCGCTGTTCGACCAAGTGACATTATTTCAATTTTTGGCGGTAAGACAGTCGAGGTACTTAATCCAGATGCTGAGGGACGATTAGTTCTGGCAGATGCGTTAGTTAAGGCTCAGTCAACCAAGAATAAGTTAGATGGAATTGTCGATGTGGCCACCCTTACGGGCGCTCAAGTTGTGGCATTAGGAACGCGAACAAGTGCAGTCATGACAAACAATCAAGAATTTAGTAAAGCATTTTTAGAATGCGCCTCAATAAGCGGTGAACAGTTCTGGCCCATGCCGTTACCAGAAGAACTGCGTGCATCTTTGGATTCACAAGTTGCAGACTTAGCAAACATCGGTGACCGAATGGGTGGAATGTTGGTTGCAGGACTTTTCCTTAAGGAATTTGTCGCCCCTGAAACGCCATGGTTGCACCTAGATATTGCTGGGCCAGCCTTTAACGAAGGAAAGGCTCACGGGTACACACCGGTGGGTGGTACTGGCGTGGCCTTTCGCACACTTGTGACCTTGGCTGAACAGGGATAAGCGTTCTATCTGAAGTGGTGACTAATCTGTCTCTGCTCGCCTTGCTTGCATTGTGAACTTTGACCCAATGTGGGGCAAGATAGGCCCTAGAGATTCAAGTGACACCAGACAATCAGGACCTACACGCGTGTCTCAAGAATTTGTAATGAACGAATAGCTGATTGATTTTTTGTAAGTTGAGAGGAGTCGTCTGTGTCGCAATTCGATCTTGTAATCCTTGGTGGTGGAAGTGGTGGTTATGCCGCAGCCTTAAGAGGAGCGCAACTAGGCCTAACGGTCGCACTCATCGAATCGGACAAAGTCGGCGGAACTTGCCTTCACAGAGGATGCATCCCAACTAAGGCACTTCTACATTCGGCTGAAATAGCAGATGGTGCTCGTGAAGGTTCAAAGTTTGGGGTTAAATCAACACTCAATGGCATGGATATGGATGGGGTCAACGCGTACAAGGACGGCGTCATTAATAAGTTGTACAAAGGACTATCGGGGCTTGTTAAATCTAGAGGTATTGTTTTTGTCGAAGGCCATGGAAAGTTAGTTGCAAGAGATACTGTCGAAGTGGCAGGAGTTAAGTACACCGGCAAGAACATTGTTCTTGCAACAGGTTCTTATGCGAAAACTCTTCCTGGTTTAGAAATTGACGGAGAAAGAATTATCACCTCCGATCATGGAACTAAGTTGAACTATGTTCCAAAAAGCGTCATTGTTCTTGGTGGCGGCGTTATTGGTTCTGAATTCGCCTCAGTCTGGAAGTCATTTGGTAGTGAAGTCACAATTGTTGAAGGACTACCCCGTTTGATTGCACTTGAAGACGAATCCTCAAGCAAGCAGCTAGAACGAGCATTCCGCAAGCGTGGGATTAATCTTGAGTTAGGCGTTAGATTCGCTTCAGCTGTTAAGAACAAAAAAGATGTGACCGTTACATTAGAAGACGGTAAGTCATTAACAGCTGAGTTATTGATGGTTGCCGTGGGTCGCGGACCCGTCTCGGACAATATTGGATACCAAGAGCAAGGCATAACTATGGATCGTGGCTACGTGATTGTTGACGATAAATGCCGAACAAATATTCCAGGTATATGGGCAGTTGGTGATTTGATCCCGACATTGCAGTTGGCCCATGTTGGATTTGCAGAGGGTATTTTAGTTGCAGAGGAAATCGCAGGGTTAAACCCTCGTCCAATTAATTACGATGGTATTCCTCGTGTCACCTATTCAGACCCTGAAGTTGCATCTGTTGGTCTAACGACTGCTGAGGCCAAAAATCGTGGCCACGATGTCGTAGAACTAACCTATGACTTAGCCGGAAATGGAAAAGCACAGATTCTTAACACCTCTGGCTCAATTAAATTAGTTGCACAAAAGGATGGCCCAGTTTTGGGTATACATATGGTTGGTGCACGCGTTGGCGAATTACTCGCAGAGGCCGAATTAATTTATAACTGGGAAGCACGCGCTAGTGATGTTGCTCCATTGATTCATGCACATCCAACACTTTCAGAAGCTATGGGCGAGGCCCATATGGCACTTGCCGGCAAACCACTTCACGCACACGGATAACCACTAGGAGAAGATAATGACATTTTCTGTAACGATGCCAGCACTTGGTGAAAGTGTTAGCGAGGGAACAGTAACTCGTTGGTTAAAGGCTGAAGGCGATCATGTAAATGTTGATGAGCCACTTCTAGAAGTTTCTACCGATAAAGTTGACACCGAGATTCCTTCACCAGTTTCTGGAACACTCCAGAAAATTGTTGTTCAGGTAGACCAGACAGTTCCCGTTGGTGCAGAACTTGCAGTGATCTCAGATGGTGCTTCAGCAAGCGCGTCATCTACAGTTGCGGCACCCGTTGTTGCGGCACCCGTTGTTGCGGAACCCGTTGTTGCGGCACCCGTTGTTGCGGAACCCGTTGTTGCGGCACCCGTTGTTGCGGCACCCGTTGTTGCGGCACCCGTTGCGCCAGCACCAACTTCTAATTCTGCAGGCACAATAATTACCATGCCTGCTCTAGGAGAAAGTGTCAGTGAAGGAACAGTTACTCGATGGTTAAAAAACATCGGCGATACGGTTGCAGCTGATGAAGCATTGCTAGAGGTTTCAACAGACAAAGTAGATACAGAGATTCCCTCACCTGTCGCTGGCACATTATTAGCGATTGATGTAGCAGTTGATACAACCGTGCCCGTCGGAGCAAGATTAGGTTTAATCGGATCTGCCGGAGCAGTTGTTGTCCCTGCAGCACCGGTTGTTGCGCCTCCAGTTGTTGCAGCGCCTGCAGCGCCGGTTGTTACACCTCCAGTTGCAGCGCCGGTTGTTGCACCAGTTGTTGCAGCACAAGTTGCTCAACCTCAAGATGCATATGTCACTCCCCTAGTGCGCAAACTCGCATCCGAATTAGGGGTTAATCTCTCTAACGTTAAAGGAACTGGCATCGGTGGTCGAATTCGACGAGAAGATGTAGAGGCGGCTCGTCCAGCGGCTGCTGCACATGTAGCAAGTTCACCTGCTGTTGCGCCCGCTCCTACTGCAGCTCGAACTTCCGCCGTTACGATCTCACCACTTCGTGGAACAACCGTCACCATGTCACGCCTTCGCAAAGTAATCGCAGCGCGCATGGTTGAATCTCTTCAGGTAAGTGCTCAGTTAACTACCGTTGTAGAAGTAGATGTCACAAAGATTTCAAGATTGCGTGATCGCGCTAAAGCTAGCTTCGAAAATCGTGAAGGTGTGAAACTGTCATTCCTTCCATTCTTTGCTGTTGCCGTGTGTGAAGCGTTAAAACAGCATCCAGTATTGAATTCTTCAGTTGAAGGCGATCAAATTACCTACCATGGTGCCGAGCATCTGGGAATTGCTGTTGATACAGAACGTGGCCTATTGGTGCCAGTAATTGCAAATGCCGGCGATCTCAACATGGGCGCAGTGGCGAGAAAGATTGCAGATCTTGCAGCGCGCACACGCGATAACAAAGTAACACCGGATGAATTAGGTGGTGGAACTTTCACACTGACTAATACTGGAAGTCGCGGAGCTCTATTTGACACTCCTATTATCAGTCAACCACAAGTAGCAATTCTTGGACTTGGCGCAGTTGTAAAGCGTCCCATGGTTGTTAAAGGTGATGACGGTGGAGAAAGTATTGCAATTAGATCTATGGTCTATCTTGCACTTTCTTATGATCATCGAGTAGTTGATGGAGCAGATGCAGCTCGATTCTTAACTACTCTTAAAGAGCGTCTAGAAGGTGGCGCGTTTGAATCTGATCTAGGTCTCTAATATGGTCAAGTTCACCGCTCAACGTATTGCTGTAACTGGAGCCTCAGGATTAATTGGCAGTGCTTTAGTTGGGCATTTAAAGTCACAAGGTCATTCGGTCCAACGTTTAGTTCGCCGCACTCCAATCTCTTCTGATGAAGTGCAATGGGATCCAACGACAGGATTTGTTGACCTAGAACCACTCAATGGTGTTGATGCAGTCATTCATTTAGCTGGAGTAGGAGTTGGTGACAAGCGTTGGAATAAAAAATACAAAGCTGAGATTTTAAATTCAAGGCTTTTGGGCACAACAGCTATCGCAGCCGCTGTAGCAGAACTGAAACCTCAAGTATTTATCTCGGCATCAGCAATTGGTTGGTACGGGGAAAGTGGAAATCGCGCAGTTGTTGAAAACGATCGCTTTGGGGATGATTTTCTTGCCACTGTCTGTCGCGAATGGGAAGCAGCAGCGGATTTAGCTGTTGGGGTGCGAACAGTAAAACTGCGTACCGGTTTAGTTCTAGATCCCACAGGTGGCGCACTAGGAAAAATGCTTCCTCTGTTTCGTTTTGGTCTTGGCGGAAAGCTAGGGAGCGGAAAACAGTGGTGGTCATGGATTACATTGCATGATCAAATTAGAGCAATAGTGTTTGCTCTTGAAAATCCCATTTCTGGTCCAGTCAACATTACAACTCCAAATCCGGTTACAAATCAGGAATTTACATCTGCCTTAGCTCGCGCCATGCATCGCCCGGCATTATTTCCAGCGCCCGCCTTTGCATTAAAAATTGCTTTGGGTGGATTCTCTTCGGAGGTACTAGGTTCAAAGAAAGTCATGCCACAAGCTCTTCAAGACGCAGGATTTGTTTGGGATTATCCACATATCTCAGAAGCTTTAGCTGAATTAGTTAAAGATTAAGTCACTTACAAGTCGTCCGGAAAACAAGGCACCTTGCTGGGATGGAACCATCCTGTGATCTCCTACAACATAGAGTTGATCATTAATTTTGAGCTCTTGCGATAAACCTTTACCTGGGTTTTGAATTGGTAAAGCGGTCGGAATCTCATACTTGGCAATTAACTGCCAATTATGTGTTGGCACAGACCAGATTTGCGCTAGATGTCTGCGTACATCCGACTCTGTAATACTTAAACCAGTAGTTGTTGAAACTAAATGGGCTCCGCTAGGTGCATAGTTTGTGGAGATGTCAGATATAACAACTGAGTTGATTATCGGTCCTCTGTTGAGTCCATCCACAACTAATCGGCCAGTTCCCGAAGGATTATCCTCAACTGCGTGATACCAGGTAATACAACCAGCCATTTTTGGGACCTGACCAATTCCCAAAAGTTGCGCAGCTGTTGTCGCATCAGTAGCAACAACAATTTTATCTGCTGTAAGAACGCCATCTGAACTGTGGACTTTGCCATCAGTAATACGATCTACTTGAACGTTATATGAAATGTTTGAAACTTGATTTGCTAACGCGTAAGAAAGTTGTCCTACCCCATTTTTTGGTACTCCGATTGAACCTGAGACAAAACTTCGAAGTATTTGCTGGCCGTACTTGGCATCCACATTCTTCGGATCAGTCAGGAAAACACCCTGCAGGAAGGGACGTAGCACCCTTTCATAGGTTAAGCCACATCGTATGAGCGCATTGGAAAGAGGCTCATTTTTGGCGGTTGCTCCATAAACAAAAGCTAATAGGGAGAATTTTTCAAACAGTGAACCCAATGTTGAATCAAATGCTGAGCGAAATGCATTTCGGGGATCACCAATCAAATGACGGCTTGTATCCATCGCTACTTCAATTACACGTGGTGCAACTACAAAATCAATCTCTTTCACAACATTCAACTCTTTTAAAGCCGGATAATTAGCATTTATTAATTGAAATCCGCGATCACAGATGAATCCATCAATCACATCACTTGTAACTCTTCCCCCTGGACGATCTGAGGACTCGACAATGCGCACATTGGCGCCACGAGATTGCAAGTGAATTGCCGCGTTTAGACCGGCAAGACCTGCGCCGATGATCAAAACTTCTGGAACTTTAGCCACGTTCCCCGATCTCTCTTGCTTGATCGATTATTTGTGCTACGAGTAGCGCATCATTAGTTGAAACTGGCCATGGAGCACCGTTAATAATTGCCTGCTCAACTTGCAAATAGAAATGACCATAATTACCCGGAACTGATTCGATTCTCTCAATCTCGTCACCACGATGAATAAATGCCTCAGAGGTTGTTGGAATCGTCCACGTTCCATTTTCAGGAAATTTTCCAGCACGCAAAAACGCTTCTTGCGGATCTAAATCATTAATGACAAGTGCGCCTTTGGTTCCCAGTATTCGAATTCGTGGACCTGGTGCACCAACTAATGCGCTAGCCGAAAGATAAGAATCGACACCAGATTCGTGCTGAAGAACCAATACCGAATCGTCATCTGAACCTGACCTCAAAGAACGTACCGATGCAGTAACCAATTTAGCTGGCCCAAACCAATCAATTGCTGTAGAAATCAAATGAGGTTGTAGATCAAGTAACTGGCCTCCACCTTGCTCGGCGCTCATACTTTCTCGCCAAGAATTAGGATTAAGCTCTGGTCTAAAACGTTCGAAACGCGAATCCAGTCGATGTATCTCACCTAGTGTGTTACTGGCTAAGACTTTCTTGATTGTTAATGCATCACTATCCCAGCGTCGGTTGAAAAACGTCGTGACTTCGACATTCTTGGATTTGGCAGCAGAAATAATCTGCTGAACCTCTGGGGCTGTTCTTCCCATGGGCTTATCAATAACCACTGGAATTCCTTTGCTTATCCCTGTCAGAGCCTGCTCGGCATGAACTAAATTTGCTGAGGCAACAACCAAGAGATCAATATCGAGTTGAACTAACTCTGAAATTGAACCGACAACCTTTGTATTCGGAAAATCCAAAAGCGCATGGGAGCTACGTTCTTTGCTTGTTGTTAGAACGCCAACAACATTAAAGCCACAGCCTTTGAGCAAAGGAGCATGGAAGTACCGACCTGCTAAGCCGTATCCTGCGATTCCGACTTTAAGAGTCATTTTTTCCTTTACTTACTTTGTAATTTAGAAGGCCACCATACTTTTCCGCCAATATCGTGAACCATAGCTGGAACCAATATTGTTCGAACGATCATCGTGTCTAATAAAACACCAAAGGCAACTGCAAATCCCAACTGTGCCAAGAAGACAAGTGGCAATACGCCGAGTACACCAAATGTTGCAGCCAGAACGATTCCTGCAGAGGTGATGACGCCACCTGTCACAGTTAATCCTTTGATCACTCCAGCACGTGTGCCGATTTTTGCACTTTCTTCTCGCACTCTTGTCATTAGGAAAATGTTGTAGTCAATTCCAAGAGCAACTAAGAATATGAAGGCAAATAGTGGGAAGGAAGTGTCTGCGCCTTTGAATCCAAAAATATGCTCAAAAACTAATTGGCATGCGCCGAGAGTTGCAAAATAGGACAAAACAACAGTGCCCAGCAGAAGTCCGGCTGCAAAAATACTTCGCAGCAATAGACCCAAAATAATCGTGATCAGGATCAAGACTATTGGAATGATAGTCCGATTGTCGTGATTTGCAGCAACATCTGTATCAAAGGCAACAGCCGTTGAACCACCAACTAAAATCCCTGGATCGATTGCATGCACCGCATCTCTGATTTTTGGCACTACATCTCGAGCTTCTACGCTGTCCGGATTGAGTGAAAGAGTTGCGTTAAGAATGACTTTCCCATCGACAATCTTGATCTCAGCCGGTGGTTGACCAGGAACTGCGGGAGCGTTACGCAAAGGTTCTACAGATGCAACGCCATCAACCTGCATCAAAGCCGCTGTAATGGGAGCAATCTGTTCTTGTTTAATAACAACCTCTGTTGGCTGTCCTGATCCCCCAGGGAAATGTTCACCCAAGAATTCCAAGCCAACGACAGAATCTGGTCTTTGAGTAAATTGGTCAACAGAAGATAATCCTCGTGCATTCAAGGTTGTGGAAAATCCTGCCAAAATTGTCAAACCAATTGCTGTACCAATCCAGAGTTTTCGAGGACGTTTTGCCACAAGTGCACCAACTTTTGCCCATGAACCATCTAGTTGGGAGTTAACGTCATCATGTCTAGGAATGCGTGGCCAGAAGACCCATCGTCCAAATGCAACAAGCAAGGCTGGCAACAAAGTTAATATCGTTATCACCGAACATATAATTCCGATTGCGCCAACTGGCCCTAAACCTCTGTTTCCAGAAAGATCACTGAGCAATAAGACCATCAACGCAGTTGTTGTTGTTGCACCGGATGCAACGATTGGTTCAACCACACCTTTTAAGGCAGCTTTCATTGCATTAAATGGCGTATCAAAGTGGTGAAGTTCTTCACGGTATCTGGCAATTAATAGCAACGCATAATCTGTCGCCGCACCGAGAACTAGAACGGAGAGAATTCCTTGGGACTGGCCATTGAGATCAATCACATCATTTTTTGTTAACAGATAAATGAATCCACCGGCAGTTGAAAGTGCAATGACTGCTGAAAAGAGTGGAAGAATCCAAAGGACAGGTGAACGATAAACAACGATCAAAATCAGAGCAACAACGATCAACGTTGTAAACAACAAGGAAGAGTCAATCCCTTCAAATGCTCCAAAGAGATCACCCAAGATTGCACCAATACCGGTTACATTTGAAACTAGGCCATTTGAGCTTGCATACTCAATTGCATCTTCACGTAAGGTTTCAATTAGTTCAGGTAAGACTGGTTTATTGTCTGGCAACAAATCAGTAGCAACATCTGCGCTAAAAGGAAGTGTTACCAGTAATGCTTCGCCATCAGGTGATGGGATGGCAAAGATTTGTTCTCCGGGATTTAAATAGGTGGATATGGGAACATCACTCGTACCAATATTTTTTGCTCCAAGTTGAGCAAGGTGGATGTTTAATCCTGCAATTTTTTCAGCATCAATTTCGCCTCGGTATAGAACGAGTGTTGGAAGGCTCTGATTCTCTGAGTCATTGAACTGCGCTATGACCTTTGAAGCTTGAGTCGATTCGGCGCTATCAGGCAAAAATGCTGAGTTGTCATTTTCTTGAACAGTAGACAACTTGCCAAACAAAGGTCCCATGACACCGCTTGTTCCGAACCACAAGAAAATAACGATTAATGCATAAACGAGTGGACGACGGCTTTTCTTTGTTGTGCTCACGATTTTAGGGGCCTTTCCTGGTTTCTACTGTCGCTGTGCGCGGCCCGATTGGGCATGGAGCAAGCCTACCTTTAGGATTAGAGGGTGCCCCACCTTGTAACTGATGTAGAGAAAGTAATTTCTGTCTCTCGTTATGAAACCATGGAGTACCAGCAGGCGTGGCAGTTACAAAGAGAGTTACATGCTGATGTGGCCAACGGGATTCGGGAAAATACCCTTGTGCTTCTAGAGCACCCTTCGGTTTATACAGCTGGCCGACGAACAGAAGATTTTGAGCGCCCTCTAGATGGAAGCAATGTAATTGACGTTGATCGTGGCGGAAGAATTACATGGCACGGTCCTGGTCAGTTGGTTGGTTATCCCATCATCAAACTTTTAGAACCTACAGAGGTTGTTGGATTTGTACGCGAAATTGAAAGCGCACTGATAAATGTTTGTTCCGATCTTGGAGTGAGCGCTTTGCGCATAGAAGGACGTTCAGGAGTTTGGATTGTTGACTCCCAAGGAGATCGAAAGATTGCAGCTATTGGAGTAAGGGTTGCAAAAGGTGTAACCATGCATGGATTTGCAATCAATGTAAATCCAGATTTGAAAGCTTATGACCAGATAGTGGCATGTGGCATTAGAGATGCTCAAGTGACTTCCTTACACAAAGAATTAGGGCGAGAGATAACGGTCGCTGAAGTTACGAACATTGTTGAAACTCAAGTTTTGAAATCTTTGCGAAAGCTCTGCGCATGACAATGGCACCAGAAGGTCGCAAACTAATTCGAATCGAAGCTCGAAATGCTCAAACACCGATCGAACGTAAACCCGAGTGGATTAAGACTCGCGCCAACATGGGCCCGGAGTACACACGTCTTCGTGCGTTAGTTAAGAGTGAAGGCCTGCATACAGTTTGCCAAGAGGCTGCCTGTCCAAACATATTTGAATGTTGGGAAGACAAAGAAGCTACATTTCTAATCGGCGGAGATAGATGTACTCGTCGCTGCGATTTTTGCAATATCGATACAGGAAAACCTCTTCCAATTGATCGAGAAGAGCCTCGTAAAGTTGCCGAATCCGTGCGTTCTATGCAACTTCGCTACGCGACAATTACCGGTGTTACTAGAGATGATTTAGAAGATGAAGGCTCATGGCTTTACGCCGAGACCATTCGAATGGTCCATCAACTCAACCCTGGCACGGGAGTTGAAATGTTAGCCCCGGACTTCAATGCAAATCCTTCGCTCCTTAATCCAATCTTTGAAACACGGCCTGAAGTATTTGCTCATAACTTGGAAACAGTCCCCCGTATCTTCAAGCAGATTCGACCAGCTTTCACCTACGAAAAATCCTTGAAAGTTATCGGCATGGCGCAAGATTTTGGGCTCATAACAAAATCAAACTTGATTTTAGGATTGGGTGAAACCAGAGAAGAGATTTCACAAGCTCTACGTGATCTACACAATGCAGGATGCGACCTGATTACGATCACACAGTATTTGCGTCCCACACAAACACACCACCCTGTCGAGCGTTGGGTGAAGCCAGAAGAGTTTGTTGAGTTGGCGCAAGAAGCCGAAGAGATCGGATTTTTGGGCGTTATGAGCGGCCCACTTGTTCGCTCAAGTTATAGAGCTGGCCGTTTATACAAACAAGCAATGGAGAAAAAGGCTACCCGTGGCTGACCTGGTCTACCCGCCAGTTATTTTCTTAGTTAAAGGCTTTTGGAAGTACCTCGGATTGCAGTTTAACTTCCGAGGACAAGAGCACATTCCCCACAAAGGTGGTGCGATACTTGCCATCAATCACGTTGGATATTTAGACTTTGCAATAGCCGGAACTGCTGTATTGCCAACCAAACGTTATGTTCGTTTTATGGCAAAGAAAGAAATCTTCAACCACAAAATCGCAGGTCCATTGATGCGAGGAATGCACCATATAAACGTTGATCGAAGCAATGGTGGCCCTTCATTTGATGCTGCATTAAGAGCACTAAAGTCGGGTGAGATAATTGGCATTTTCCCAGAGGCAACTATCTCTGTTAGTTTTGAAATAAAAGAAATTAAATCTGGAACCATTCGCCTTGCTATTGAGTCGGGGGCCCCTGTTATTCCAACAATAGTCTGGGGAAGCCAACGAGTTATTACGAAGGGGTTAAAGCCCAACTTCAAAAGAAACCACTTCCCTATTTCGGTTGTTTGTGGTGATCCAATCTTCTATCCCCCAACTGCAAACGTAGAGCAGTCACAAGTGCATTTGCGCAAAGTAATGCTGGAAATGCTCCATGAAGTTCAGAAGTCCTACCCAGATAACCATGCGGGCCAGCGTTGGGCGCCGGCTCGTCTTGGTGGAACAGCGCCGGCTCCACTAAACTAAATCTATGTTCAAGAGAAAATCCAAAGAAAAGAAAATCAAGACACCTCGTTTTCAAACCTTCCGTGATGCTTACGCCGTAACCAAACAGGTCAAGCCATGGATTTCAATCGCCCTTATCGCAACGTTTCTTGTGACATGGGCTATCGGAGTCGGAATCGGTATCGCAATCGGTCAACCTGTCTATCTTGGTTTTGTTTTCCTTCCTATAGCACTCTTGGCTGCAATGCTTCTTTTCACTCGCCAAGCCGGTAGCGCTGCATACGTTTCTATTGAAGGTCAAATGGGAGCAGGTGCAAGCGTTCTTATGGCCATACGCAAAGGGTGGACTACAACTCCTGCGGTAGCAGTATCTCGTAATCAAGACATGGTGCATCGAAGTGTTGGTCGCGCTGGAATTGTTATTTCGGGTGAAGGTAGTGACTCTGTAAAGCAGATGATGAGTGATGAACGAAAGAAAGCAGAGCGCTTTGCACCTGGGGTGCCAGTCATAGAGATTTTGATTGGTAATGAAGAAAACCGAGTACCAATTAGGAAGTTACAAAAAGAAATGCGTCGACTTCCAAAGAAATTAACAGCTCACCAGATGCGCGAAGTCCGTGCACGCCTAAAAGCTGTTGGCGGAATGTCGATGCCAATCCCTAAGGGGCCAATTCCAACACGTGGGGGAAAGATTCGTTAATTTCGAATCAGTATTGTTTGGCTAAACCTTTCATGTAGGCCTCTTCCCTCTTCATCAAAGGTAATTGCAAAGATCACAGTCAGCAACAAGGCGCTACGAATAAACGCTTGCCGAGCATTAATTGGGCCACCATCAACATAGCGAATAATTCTGATTCCAAAGATTCGATGTCCTAAAGATGCACCCTGAAGCCACGAGAGAATGAAAATCTGAGTAAAGAAAAGACCCAAGACGTAAAAAGGGCGATTGGGCACTGTTGCGCCAATTCCTCCAGAAATTGCCGTGATTATGAAATAGCAGGAAAGCCAATCCAGCATCAAGGCAGCAAATCTGCGGCCAAGGCTCACACGCACAGCTTCGTATCTCATGTGGCAAGGATAACCTCCACCACTGCCAGACGTAACACGGATTTAACACAGTGGTTATGTTTTTGACCTCATCTGGACTTAGGGTTTGACTACAAAAGCGGGCCTAGAACTCAACGTTGAGCAGGGTACGCATTACATGTGAAATTGGGAGAAGCATGTTTAAGAATGCATCAGAAATTTTTGCCTTTATAAAAAAGGAGAACGTCAAGCTTGTTGATGTTCGCTTTACTGACTTGCCGGGAATTCAACACCACTTCAATGTGCCAGTTGAATCTTTCGATGAAGCTGTCTTTACAGATGGCTTAATGTTTGACGGATCATCGATTCGTGGTTTCCAAACAATCAATGAGTCAGATATGAAACTTTTGCCGGTTCCAGAGTCTGCTTATCTGGATCCATATCGCAAAGAGAAGACTCTTATTATTATCTTCTCCGTTCATAATCCTGTTGATAACACGCCATATAGCCGCGATCCTCGTGGGGTAGTGGCAAAAGCTGTTGACTACATGCGATCACTTGGATTCGCTGACACTGCATTTTTTGCGCCAGAAGCTGAGTTCTATGTCTTTGACAGCGTTCGCTTTAAGACAGACATCAATACTGCCGTCTATGAGATTGAATCATATGAGGGTGCATGGAACACAGGAGTTGAGCATGATGCTGACGGAACTCCTAACCGTGGATATCGCACTCGCGTAAAGGGAGGTTACTTCCCAGTTTCACCAACAGATCAGTATGCAGACCTTCGCGACGAAATGGTTATGCAACTTGGAAAAGTTGGTTTGCTCGTTGAGCGTTCACACCATGAGGTTGGAACTGCAGGACAAATGGAGATTAATTACCGTTTCACAGATATTCTCTCGGCTGGCGATGATGTTATGAAGTTTAAGTACGTCATTCGCAACACCGCATGGGAAGGTGGAAAGACAGCAACGTTTATGCCTAAGCCACTCTTTGGAGATAACGGTTCTGGAATGCACGTTCACCAGTCCCTTTGGAAAGATGGAAAACCTTTGTTCTATGAGGCAGGAACATATGGAGATCTTTCCGATATGGCTCGCTGGTATATCGGTGGTCTCTTGAAGCACGCACCGTCACTTCTTGCATTTACCAACCCAACTGTTAACTCATATCGACGACTTGTTCCTGGTTATGAGGCTCCAGTTAATCTTGTGTACTCAGCTCGCAACCGTTCTGCTTGTATCCGTATCCCAATTACTGGATCAAGTCCTAAGGCAAAGCGCATTGAGTTCCGTTGTCCAGATCCATCATCAAATCCATATTTGGCCTTTGCTGCAATGCTTATGGCAGGCCTTGATGGAATTGTTAACAAAATTGAACCACCTGCCCCAGTGGATAAGGATCTATATGAACTCGAAGGAGAAGAGGCAGCCTCTATCCCTCAGGTTCCAGGTTCATTAGATGCTGTACTTAATTCATTAGAAAAGGATCATGACTTCTTAACTAAGGGTGGAGTCTTTACTAAGGACCTCATCGAAACATGGATCGAATGGAAACGAAAGAACGAAGTGGATTATGTGCGTCTTCGCCCACATCCAGCTGAGTTCGAACTCTATTACGATCTATAAAAAGACGTCCTAATAAAGCCCGCTCTTAATTTTGAGAGCGGGTTTTGTTTTGCCTTGAATTAAGCAGATTGACGTGCAAAGATCTTAAACAAAATAGTACTTATGGCACCGCTAACAAGTGATGCGATAATTACCGCGAAAATTGCTAACTCTTGGATAGCGCGCTCATCAAAAGCCAAATTCGCAATGAAGATGGCAACTGTAAAGCCAATACCAGCGGCGCTTCCGGTGGCAAGAATCTTTAATGTATTTGCACCCTCTGGATACTCTCCCAGTCCAACTTTTTTGGCACCCCAACTGGAGAGAACTATTCCGACAGGCTTTCCAACTACTAAGCCAAAGAAAATACCCCAAGCTATGGGTGAATTAATGGCAGCAGTAATCGATCTCTGAGAAATTTCAACACCAGTGTTTGCAAAGGCGAACAATGGAACAATTAAAAAGCTGCTATACGGATGTAGTTTGTTCTCAAGCCACTCGATTATTGAAACCACACTATCTTCGGCATCGATTAAATTTGTGTCTTTTCTAGCAATATTTGGAGTCATCATTCCAAGCACAACTCCGGCTAAGGTGGGATGGATTCCACCTCGATACATGCAGTACCAAAGCAAAGCTCCAAGAGGAACATAGACAAAGATCTGATTGATTTGGAGCTTCTTGAGTGCAACAATAAAGACAACAGTGAGCAAGGCGCCTGCAATCCAACCCGGGACTATTCCTGTTGAGTAAACAAATGCAATAACTAAAATAGCTCCAATGTCATCGATTACAGCTAGAGCCAGCAAAAATGTGCGTAGCGATGCCACAGCATGACTCCCAATAATTGCTAACAATCCAACGGCTAAAGCAATATCCGTGGCAACAGCTACTCCCCAACCACCTGGTGCCTCTCGGCCTGCAATGAGTAGGTAGATCATTGCGGGAACTGCCATTCCACCTAATGCTGCAACGAAAGGCATGACTGCTTTTTTAAAGCTAGAAAGATGACCTGAAGTTAACTCGCGCTTTATCTCAAGACCTACAACAAAGAAGAATAGAGTCATGAAGATGTAGTTAATAACCTTGAGCATAGTGAGCTTTAAATAAATGGAATCATTTCCCAAAGAAAATTGCATCTCTAGAAACGAGAAGTAGGTTTCAGAGATGGGCGAATTGGCAATGATTAAACCAAGAGCTGAAGCGATAAGAATCAGAATTCCACCTGATGATTCGCGATGAAGAAAATCGCGCATCGGACGTATCGAGCGGTTCATGTACCTAAAGTATCACTGAGCAACTATGAACGAAGGTTGATTAACCTGGCTGAGAGCCCTCTTGTGAGGAAATAGTTTTTCTTGAAAGAATTATGTGGCCTAGAAAACCGATGAGTAAAGCAAATATGACTCCAACATTCGCGTATGCCCAAGCTCCGTCTTTTCCACCAATAGCCTGCATTAAATAACCCTGCCAGGCTAGCCACGATGCAAAGGTATTTGTTACAAAACCCCAGCCAATAAAGGTTCCTACCGCCATTAAGAGAATTGACCTTTTGTTCACATTGCCATAAATGCCGTTTCTATCAAACAAGGCCTCTTCGCTGTAGGGCTTTTTTCTCATAACTACATCAGCAACAAAAATACCTGACCAAACGGCAACTGGGACACCCAAAGTAATAAGAAAACCTTGGAATGGGTAGAAAAAGTTGTTAGCAATCCAAACTATGTAAATTGCACCAACCAACATAATTACTGAATCAATGAGTGCAGCGTAGTGTCGTTTAACGGGTAAGCCGATAGCGATCAGTGCCAAACCTGATGAGTACAAATCAAGTATCGCTCCACCAACTAATCCCAAAATCGCTATTAATGCGAAAATTATCAAGTACCAAGTAGGCAAAAGTGTGGTGAGTGCACCAATTGGATCGTTAGCAATTGCTTCGCTTAGATCAGAGTTACTTGCTGATAACGCTGTTCCATAGATTACCAAAAGGATCGGTACCACAGAGGCTCCAAGAACTGTCCACCCTACAACCGCTTTACTTGAAACCGAACGTGGCAAATACCTCGAGTAATCTGCAGCGCAATTTACCCAACCCAAGCCGATTCCAGTGACAGCAAAAATTACTGCACCGATAAACGCTTGAGAAGATCCATCCTTTATGGACGTAACAATCTGCCAATTAACGTTGTCAAAAGTAAGGCCAAGGTAAACAGCTGTCATTGCTACTGTCGTTATCGTGAGAATCTTTTGAATTCTCATAATCATATTAAATCCAAGGACCCCGCCCAACATAGTTAATCCAACGGCTAAAACAAATCCCATAACGAGTGCGAGATTGTTATCTATACCTGTGAATCTAGAAAAAACGGTACCTGTTGCAAGTGTGGCAAGAGAGACAAGGACTGTTTCCCAGCCAACAAATACAAGGTAAGAAAGAAATCCGGGTACAACGCTACCCTTCACGCCGAATGAAGCTCGAATTAAAACTGTGGTTGGGGCATTAGAGCGTTTCCCTGCCAATGAACTTATTCCAACTAAAAAGAATGAGCCCAACGTTCCTATGATCGCCGCTGCTGTGGCCTGTCGAAAAGAGATTCCAAATCCTAGAAAGAACGCTCCATATGAAAGTGCGAGCAAGGAGACATTAGCTCCAGCCCACGGCCAAAAAAGTAAACTAGGCTTGCCTTTTCTCTCTGACTCTTGAATTACATTCGTCCCGTTTACCTCAAGATCAAATGCTTGCATGGCCTCATCTTCTCACTCAAATTAGGTTGTGACTTCTCTAAAGTTTCTTCACTTATTCGTTCGTACTTGTGAACTTTCCAATGAAGAGACTTCTATTTTCTCTCATTTTTTTCGTTGCGCATTTTTACAAAGTACCTAACGGCGAAAACAACGAGAAATACTGCCATCACTATCGCGCCGATACTTAGGTCTGTCTTTTCATCAGATGCCGTAGCGGTCGTTGTTGGTTCAATCATCTCTGTTGCCTCAAATCCAGGTGAGGCTTCAAATGTGTAACTTCCCTCAACAGGATGGCCATCTTCTGAAACTATGCGGTATTGCACTGTAAATACTCCCCCTACGCTTTGATCCGATACTTGAGTAGAAATCTTTGCACCTTCAATAACAGCTTCTTCTGAACTGACAACTAATCCTGTCGAGTCGGTTACCTTGAGAGTATTTACAACTTCACCTTCAATAAGCTGTAACTCCCCATCAAATTCAATCCATACCTGACTAGGTGTTGGTGAGGATACGGAATCCATCAAAGGATATGACGTGACGATCTGTCCATGGGCAAAACTGATCGGCGAAGAGAGAATCAGGCATATACCAGCAAGGACCGCCACTGTTAATTTACGCATTTGTTGATTTTAGTCTAAAAAGAAATCGAGTAGGAAATCAGTAGTACCTGGAGTAACTGAGTATTTCTCGAGATCAGTGATTCCTTCACTCGCAAGAAGTAGATCATCAACAAAGAAATTTCCTGTGCACTCTTTAGAATCTCTATTCAAGATTATGTGCGCTGCATCGGCAAGAATTTGTGGGGTCCGACCAGCCAATGCGTCAATTCCTGGAATCATTTGAAGAGCTGCTGTGTCAATCACGGTACGCGGCCATAGGGCATTTACCGCAATCCCATCACGTTTAAACTCTTCTGCCATTCCCAGAACACACATACTCATTCCATATTTTGCCATGGTGTATGCAACGTGATTTTTAAACCAGATTGGTTTCATAGATAACGGAGGTGAAAGATTAAGAATGTGTGGGTTTCTGCCATCTTTGGCCGACTCACGCAGATGAGGAAGAGCAGCTTGTGAAGTAAGAAAAGTGCCACGAACGTTTACATCAAACATTAAATCAAATCGCTTGGCAGGTGTCTGATCAGTCTTTGTAAGGTTAATTGCACTTGCATTGTTAATGACAATGTCGATTCCACCGAATGCATCTACAGTTTTCTTTATTGCCTCTTCGATAGCTAACTCATCACGTATATCGCATTGAAGGGCAAGTGCCTTCCCGCCTGCTGCTTCAATCTCGGCTGCAGCTGTAAAAATCGTTCCAGGAAGTTTTGGATTTGGATCAGCCGTCTTAGCGGCGATTGCAATTGAAGCGCCATCAGCTGCCGCCCTCAATGCAATTGCAAGACCTATTCCGCGTGAACCGCCAGTGATGAAGATGCGTTTTCCAGAGAGAGACATTACTTACCCTTCTTTGACATAAATTTCATGAAAGCTTCCATTGCTTCTTCGGATTGAAGAGCCATTGCAAAGATTTCAAATTCGGCTTTCATGACAGCAGCAACTGCGTCATGCGATCTGGCTTTTAGAAGAGCCTTCGTATTAATGATGGCTTGCGGAGGCTGTTCTGCGATTAGCTGAGCGATTTTCATGGCTGCATTGAGAGGGTCGTTATCAATTGACGTGACTAAGCCCATTTCTATGGCTGACGGTGCATCAAAGCTCTCCCCAGTCATGAAGATTCGTGCCGCTCTTTGATAACCGACTAACTGGGGAAAAAGAAAACTCGATCCAGCCTCTGGTACTAAACCTAGCGATGCAAAAGGCATAGAAAACTTGGCGGTTGAACTTGCCACTACAACATCGCAGTGGAGCAACATTGTTGTTCCTACACCGACTGCATTGCCATTTACTGCAGCGATGAGAGGCTTTGGGAAATTAAGCAGTGATTCTAAAAATTGTGAAACTTCAGAGGACTCACTTGTAGGCGGATTGTTCATAAAATCTGAAATATCATTTCCGGCCGTGAAATGCTGGCCTTCACTCGTCAGAATCACAGCTCGAATGCCGAAGTCTCCTGCAGCTTCATTGAGGCCTGTTGCTAAGCCTGAATACATCGAACGCGTCAAGGCATTCATCTTTGCGCTGCGATTGAAACTTAAAACCAGGATGTTGCCTTCTTGCCTACTCAAAATTTCACTCATTGACCTATCTTATGGGGTGACTTATGGAAAAAATAGGAACATACTGGCTAAGACGCGGAAAGGCGGCACCAGTAATGGTCAGAGACATCACAATTTCGACTAGAGAGTTAACTCCCTTTGAAAAATTAGTCCTTGAACTAGTCTGCCAAGGAAAATCTAACGCAGCGATCGCCACCCAAACTTCCCACAACGAAAAAGTCATTGAGAATACTGTGAGTCGAAGCGCTCAGGTGTATGGCATAAAATCGGATCCCGAAACTAACTTACGAGTTCTACTTGCTCTTGCCTTTCGCACTCATTATGGAGATCAGGCATTCGATCGATTAGATGTGCCTTGCAGTCACTTTGAAATAGGCGCTGATGGTGTATCAACATGTAATCGACACATTGATTAATTGTATTAATTGATTCGTCAGTCCTAGCTTTCATTAAATTCTCTTCCTTCAATTTCACTAGCAAGATTGAGTGGAGGCACTCATGCACTCTTCTGCGAGTGCTAACCCCACCTAAATTTTGATTTAAAGGTTGTTGGGCCTAGTAAACATGTCCCGTGTTGATCGCATCGATCAATGTTTGAAAACATCCTATGAAGGAGAGAAAGATGAATCGCAGAACTTTCGACAAGATAGTTTCATTCGTGGGACTTGGTCTTGCGCTACTTTTATTTACATTTGCAGGACTTCTTAACTTTGGAGCCTCATTTGCAAATGAGAGCGTGAAAACACAACTGGAGAATCAAAACATTGCCTTTCCGGCAGAAGATAGTTTGCCGTCAGAAACTAAAGATCAATTGAAAAAATGGGCAGGGATGACAGTGAACACCGGTGAAATGGCACGCGACTACTCAGACCTTTATATATGGGAACACATGAAAGGCTCATCAATTGCTGTAACAGGAAAACCTTCCACATACTCTGAAGTATCAGGAACATACATGGGATTAGTCCGCGGAGGCGGAGCTGATGAAGCAACACTTACAAAGTATGCCGATCTTCGCCAGACATTGTTTATGGGAAATACATTACGTGGAATGCTTCTACAGGCATATGCATTTGGAACGATGGGCGTGATCGCCGGTTATGCAGCGATTGCAGCTTTTGGGGCCGGTTTATTGTTTCTACTCTTGGCAATTGCAGGATTTGTTCACCTTCGTCGCACTCCTAAAGAAGCGACGATTTAACCCTCAACTCTCCGTGAGTGGTTAAAGAAAAAGCCCCCGGGTATATCCGGGGGCTTTTTCTTTTAAGAGAGGAATATGGAAATTTCAGTTAACTACAAGTTGCCTCGCACATTAACGATCTAATTTTCCAGCGATGAAATCTTCTACCTTATTATGGGCTGCTTCATCAGTGTATTGAGTTGGTGGAGTCTTCATGAAATAGCTTGAAGGTGAGAGCAGTGCTCCACCAATCTTGCGGTCCAAGCCTATTTTTGCGCAGCGAAGTGCATCAATAATGACGCCAGCAGAGTTAGGTGAATCCCATACTTCCAACTTGTATTCCAGGTTCAGTGGAACATCACCGAAAGCGCGACCCTCGAGGCGAACGTAGGCCCACTTGCGATCATCTAACCAAGGAATGTAGTCCGAAGGTCCAATGTGAACGTTCTTCTCGCCAAGGTCGTGATCTAACTGTGACGTTACAGAGTTAGTCTTTGAAATTTTCTTAGATTCAAGACGATCACGCTCGAGCATGTTCTTGAAATCCATGTTTCCACCAACGTTTAATTGGTATGTGCGATCAAGGTGTACGCCGCGATCTTGGAACAGTTTTGCCATGATGCGGTGAGTGATAGTTGCGCCAACTTGGCTCTTGATGTCATCGCCAACAATTGGAAGACCTGCATCCGCAAATTTCTTCTCCCACACTGGGTCAGATGCGATAAATACTGGAAGTGCGTTAACGAATGCACACCCTGCGTCGATTGCGCACTGGGCATAAAACTTAGCCGCAACTTCAGAGCCCACAGGAAGGTAGCAGATCAGAACATCGACTGCTTCATCCTTAAGCGCCTTCACTACATCAACTGCTGGAGCGTCTGATTCCTTAATGGTCTCCTTGTAATACTTTCCAAGACCATCATTTGTAACTCCGCGTAGGACTGTGACTCCAGTCTTTGCTACGTTACTAAATTTAATGGTGTTATTTTCACTTGCCCAGATAGCATCTGCGAGATCTAGTCCCACCTTCTTTGCATCCACATCAAATGCGGCTACAAACTTAACGCTTGAGATGTGATAACCACCAACAACTGCATGCATAAGACCTGGAATTTCTTGATCTATTGCAGCGTCTTTGTAGTACTCAACACCCTGGACTAATGAGTTAGCGCAGTTTCCAACGCCAACGATTGCAACACGGATGTCGCCTTTACCGGTTGTGATTTTCACTTTATTTCCTCTCGGTTTTGATCATGTCTTCCAGCCAAGCGATCTCTCTGTCGGCTGATTCCAGTGAGTGACGTCGCCACTCCTCTAGATATTTATCGATACCCACGGGTGACTTCTCGAGTTCACCACGAAGGATTTCTGCTTTCTCCTTGAGGCGACGATGACGTCCCTCAAGAATTCTGACTCTGTTCTTCGCAGAGGTTGGTCCAAAAAATGCAAAACGAATTTCAAATCCTTCGTCTTCCCACGTCTCAGGTGTGACTGACTCAGTTAAAGTTGCAAACTTGCGAGCGCCAAGATCGGTAATCGCATAAACAATGCGCGATCGGCGAGTTGTTGATTCAACGGTTGACTCTTCAATCAATCCAGCTTCCATCATGCGGCGCAATTGGGGATAAAGAACGGAGAATGAAAGGGCTCGAAAAGGTCCAAAGATTGCGCCCATTCTCTTGCGCAGTTCATAGCCATGGAGAGGAGTTTGTGAAAGCAGTCCAAGGAGGGCGAATTCGAGAGACTCAGAACGTGAGCGCATTAGAACCTTCCTCTCCCTTTGTGTGACTCTTAACCGCTGAGCTGGGTAGCCCAAGATCTATTCCGTTGAATGTATCGAATGGATACATCGATAGAGAATCTAATCGGATATAGGCGTACAAGGCAACTTGGGCGCGCCCGAAGGGCTAAACCTCCCGCCTTTTCGGCCATGTCAGTGGATGCGTGGAGAATAAGGCCATGATCAAACCTGCAAAGCCCGCCCGCGAGAACATCTCCCCCTCAGACCTGACATTCGGCCTATCTACCTGCAAAAGATGTCTGTGGATCAAGTATTGGTACAAAGTGATTATGCCTGGGGCTTTTCCATTAGTCGGAACGATGGCAGCTCTTCAAGAAGAGCATTTTCAAGGGGCTGATATGCCAACGATCGATCCTTCTCTTCGACCTGGAAAAGTCTCCAAGTGGGGTGAATGGGTGAAAAGTAAGCCCCTTGTCGTTAATGGAGTTGAAACTCGTTGGAGGATTTTGGGTAAATACGATCTTGTTTCAACAAATGAGGATGGGACGATCGGCCTAATCGACTGCAAAGTTTCCGACAGTCAAAGAGATACGGGCCAGTTCTACTCTCCCCAACTTGAGGCTTATGCATACTCTTTGGAAAATCCAGCAGCTGGTAAAGGACAGACGGTGGCTTCGATGGGATTGCTCGTTTGGAAGCCAACTCATGCAATCGGCTCCTCAGTCGATGATTATGGTTTTGGAGTATTTCAAAAATACATCCCAGTTGAAAGAGATCAGGAAAATTTCTTAAAGGTAATCGGTGAGTTTATAACTGTACTCGAAGGGGATCTTCCTGATGCTGGTGCAGAGTGTGCAACCTGTAACTATCTAGTTGCTCGTAATGCGCTGAATTAACAGTGATTTTATATGTTGCATTTTAACGAGCTGGATTAATCCTCGTCTTCGGCTTTTTCAACTCTGGCTTTTTTGGGGGCGTATGTATCAACATACTCTTGCCCAGATAGCTGACCAATTGCTCGCATAATTGTGTCTGCTACATCTCTTAAGTGTTCTAAATCTGTTGGGTCACCTTCAAAGTACATCGGCTCTCCAAAGCTCATCCCCACTCTTTTTACATTTGGCACAACTTGACCTGTTGGTTGAATCTTGTCGGTATCAAACATCGCAACTGGAACAACAGGTGCACCTGATTCAATTGCAAGGCGTGCAATTCCTGTACGAGCTTTGTACAGTCGACCATCGGGAGATCTTGTTCCTTCTGGATAGATTCCTAAACAGGCCCCATCTGATAAAACTTTAAGTCCCGTTATCAGTGCAGCTTCACTGCGACGGCCTCCTGAGCGATCGACGGGAACTTGGCCTAAGGCAATGAAGGTTAATTTCTTTAATAAGCCTTTTGGGCCAGGTGAAGTGAAGTACTCACTCTTGGCTAGGAAAGTAACTTTGCGCGGAACAACCATCGGCATAAAGATCGAATCACTAAATGAAAGGTGATTAGAAGCGATGATCAGCGGGCCCTTTGCCGGAACATTTCGGAGACCGCGAACCTTAGGTCGAAACGCCAGCATGAGGAAGGGCGTCAAAAATGCTCGCAAGGCTCCATATGGCAAGTTGTTCAGCACGGGGTCAATTTACTGTCTATTGCCGGTTATGACACCATCAGAGGGTGAATGAGCATGGAAAAAGCCCTGATGAGTTCGACGATGAGGAACTGATCCGTTCCGAGTTTGACTCGATTGTTTCAGGACTGTCCCTAGATGAGTCAACACCAAATACTTATCTGGATGATCTAGAAAATGCAGAGAGATTAGAAAAATTTGGTGGTGCTGGTCAGAACGATGAAGATGGTTTTTCTCAGCCTATTCCTCCGCGTGCCAATCTGTTTGAACAATTCCGTCTAGCAAAAATTGCAATCAAGCGTTGGTTTAATCGTCCGTATCGAGAAGACGATGGCGTGAATCTGTAACTTCATTAATCGATTTTACCTAATGACAAAATTTTTATGGCTACTCTCGTGCAAGATCCGCAACTCCTACCAGCCCTGCATCATTACCTAATTCTGCAGCGATCAAAACAGGATAGGGATGTTTTCCTGCAAAGGGCATTGTTCGCTCTAATGATTCACGTGTTGGTGCCAACAAAATCTCACCGGCATCGATAACTCCTCCACCAATCACAACACAAGCAGGATCTAATAAAACTGCAAGGGATGCTATTCCAGCACCGAGCCATTGCCCTGTTGTGTTAAAGGCAGCTAGTGCAATTGGATCTGCCTCTTGTGCAGCTTGGGTAATAATCTGACCAGTCAAACCTGCAACAGTTCCATCGCCTCTAGAGAGTAGATTTCTTGCTACTTCAGGACTTGCATTAATTGCTTCACGTGCATGTCGAAGTAATGCATTTCCAGATGCATATTGTTCAAAACATCCCCTGGCGCCACATCCACAGATGTGTCCTTCAGGTACAACTCGCATGTGGCCAAACTCTGCAGCGATGCCAAATGCACCTCTATACAACTGACCATCGACAACGATTCCGCCACCTATCCCTGTGCCAACAGTAAGCATCATCATGTGGTTTTGATTGCGTCCGGCACCAAATTTTGCTTCACCCCAAGCTGCAGCATTCGCATCATTTTCAATCACTACAGGCAAGCCGATCAATGATTTCAATTGAGAATCTAAATCAACATCATTCCAATCAGCGATGTTTGGTGTGGCTAACATGGTTTTTCTATCCGATGAAACAAACCCGGCAGCACTTACGCCGACGGTTTCAACCTTGTGATCTGCCATTAACTCTTTAACAGTTTCGGCGATCGTTTGAGTGAGAGCTGTTCCACCCTGCCGCGGCGTATCTTTTCTTGCTCGCGCAAGAACTTCACCCTTATCGTCGACAACTCCGCCGAGAACTTTTGTTCCACCGACATCGATGCCAATCGACAAGCTCATTAACTTAGCCCTCTAGATGCGATTTAAGTTGAGAAAGGGCAGCATCAATAGTTGCCTTTTCAGCTTTTTTTCTCATCATGTCTGGAATCGACATTGAAAGAGAAACACCTAACTCATAGGTAACTTCCGTTGTCTCCGCATCGATGCTCTTGAATGTGTAAGCACCATCCATACTGGTCAGTAGGTCTGCTTCCTCAAGCGAAAAGATAATCTTCTCCGGAGCCTGACTCCAGTCATAATCTAGAACAACGCGATCCTTCATCATTCCAGCATCAATGCTCATCTTTATTTTTGTTATGCGACCTTGATCATCAGTTGCAAGGCTTTCGGCAGATTTAATCTGCGTTGACCAATCGGGGTACTTGTCTAGCTCCGAGAGGGTCTTTTGAATATCCGCGATAGGTGCTTCGATTATTACTGTGGATTTACTGAATTCGCTCATGGGAGAAGGCTACCCTCTTCCCCTTTTCTTGTATGTCACGCTAGCGTTGGCCCATGAATGAAATCACAGTCCCGGCACTTGTTCCTGCCTCTACTGCAGGAAATCTCACAAATCTAATCACTGAACGCGCATGGTTTGAGCCAGAGCGCGTAACGATGTCCCGACCACTTGGTGAGGGATGGCAGCCAGTTACTGCAAAAGAGGTTGAAGAAGAGATTCGAGCAACCGCTAAGGGTTTAATTGCTAGTGGTATTCAGATTGGTGATCGCGTAGCGATCATGGCTCGCACACGTTATGAGTGGACTATTTTAGATTTTGCAACCTGGTTTGCAGGCGGAGTGGTTGTTCCAATTTTTGATACATCATCTGCTGAACAGATTGACTGGATTCTTAACGATTCACACTCTGTTGCAATCGTTGTAGAAACCCCAGCTATGCGCGAATTAGTGCAGTCAGTTTTGCCTTCACATACAAAAAATGTATGGACAATGACCGATGATGTGCTTTCAGTTTTGCGTGAGGCAGGAAAGAACATAAGTGATGAAGAGGTTGATCGTCGTCGTAGCGCATTAGTTCCAAGCACTCTTGCAACTTTGATTTACACATCTGGAACAACTGGAAAACCAAAGGGCGTTCAGTTAACGCATGGAAATTTCCACGCAGAGTGCGGAAACGTTGTGCAAGGTGCAAGCGAGCTCTTCTTGAAGCCTGGAGGTTCCACACTCCTATTTCTTCCAGTAGCTCACGTGTTTGGTCGCATGGTTCAAATTGGATCGATCACTGCTGGACTTCACTTAGCTCATTGCAGTGATCCAGTGGGCCGATTGCCAATGGACCTTGCTTCCTTTAAGCCAACATTTGTTCTCGCTGTTCCGCGTATTTTTGAGAAAATTTACAATGGCGCAGAGGCAAAAGCAGAGGCTGCTGGAAAAGGAAATATCTTTAGAAAAGCAGCAGCGGTCGCAATCGCGTACTCAGAGGCACTTGATAAGAAATCAGTCTCTCCAATCCTAAAGTTAAAGCATGGCCTCTTCGACAAACTTGTTTACAGCAAGATCAGACACGGTATGGGTGGAAAAGTTGAGGCAGCAATCTCTGGTGGAGCACCCCTTGGTGTTCGCCTAGGCCACTTCTATCGCGGTATCGGTGTAACGATTCTTGAGGGCTACGGATTAACTGAGACGACCGCAGGAGCAACTTTGAATTTGTACGGAGCGCATCGAGTCGGCTCAGTTGGTAGACCAATCCCAGGTACATCTATCAAGATCGCTGAAGATGGCGAAGTATTGATTCGCGGTCCAATTGTCATGGATGGTTACTGGCAAAATGAAGCAGCCAACGCAGAAGTATTTAACTCTGAACGTTGGTTCCAAACTGGTGACTTAGGAAAACTAGATGATGAAGGCTTCCTATACATAGTTGGTAGAAAGAAAGAAATCATTGTTACAGCAGGTGGAAAGAATGTTGCACCTGCTGTTCTAGAAGATCGACTACGTTCTCATCCGTTGGTGAGCCAGTGCTTGGTTGTGGGTGACAACCAACCATTTATCGCAGCCCTTGTGACTATCGATCCAGATGCAATCAAAGCTTGGATAACTAACAACAAGAAAGATGGCGCAACGATTCCAGATCTAGTCAATGATCCAGATCTAGTTGCAGCAATTCAAACTGCAGTTGATGAAGCAAATAAGGCAGTAAGTCGCGCCGAATCAATTCGTAAATTTACGATCCTGCCAACGGATTTCACCATTGCTGGCGGACACTTAACTGCAAAACTTTCCGTAAAGCGACATGTCGTAGCCAAGGAGTTTGCAAAAGACATTGAAGCATTATTTGCAACGTGAAAAATGAGTTTGTAACTCTTTCTCAAGAGTTGCACGATGGAATTGCCCAGGACTTAGTTGGCCTGGGCTTTTCTATTGATAATGCGATTTCTCACAATAGTGATTCTGATACACGGTCAGAATTACGAGCAGTCAGATTTGAAATTACTGAATTAATTGAGAAAGTCAGAGTTGAAATACACAGACTAAGGAAATTGCCCTCCTATTCAATTAACTCAACTACTCACATTACATTTGAACTCAATCGTGTGTTTAACGAGATTTTGCGCAACGTAGAAGAGCATTCGAGAGCTACTTCCTTATCAATAACTGTCACTGACAATGGAATTGGCGGAGCAACCGTTAAAGATGGCTCTTTTGGATTAGTTGGAATACAGGAACGCGTGAAAAATTTGCGTGGGGAAACCCTTATTGAATCGGATCAGAATGGGACGAAAATTGTTGTAACAATCCCATTGGATACAAATGATTCGAGTTCTGATAGTTGATGATCACGCCGTAGTTCGATCTGGATTGGCTAGCGCTTTTTCCATAGCCAACTTCGAAGTTGTTGGATCTGCAGCCACTGTTGCCGAAGCGTTGGCACAAATCGCACATACCAATCCCGATGTTGTCGTTCTAGACCTTAACCTTCCTGATGGTTCTGGGTTTGAGATAGTTCAGTGGGTTCGATCAATATCCAAAAAGATGGGAATAGTAGTTCTGACTCTCAATTCTGGAGCCGAGTTCGTAACAGCAGCATTGAAAGCCGGTGCGAATAGTTTTGTTGTAAAAAATGCTCCTGTCTCTGAAATAGTTGCTGCAATCGAGCATTGCATCTCTTCTCCCTCATCTTTTTCAGTGAAAGGATCAGAGTTGCTGGCAAAATCTTCTGGTCCGTTGCTAACAGCGAGAGAGTTTGATGTCCTAAAAAGGATTTCACTTGGTTTAAGTAATCAAGAGATTGCTCAGCAGCTATTTCTGAGTCAGTCAACGATAAAGTCTCATATTACTTCGATTTTTCGAAAACTCGATGTAGATAACCGAATTAGTGCCATCATTTGCGCACGGGAGAATGGGTTACTTCTTCAGTAAACGCTCGAAAGCCTCTGACCAAATCTGCCATCTCCACTTTTCATTAACCCATGTTCGCCCATACGATCCCATTCGTTTAGAACCTTCAGGGTCTTTGAGAAATTTAATCACGGCTTGAGCAATGGATTTTGTATCAATACCGTCGACGACTACACCAGTTTTTCCATCTTCAACTGCATCTGGTGCACCGCCAGATGTTCCTGCAATCACGGGTAGTCCACATGCACTTGCTTCCAAATATGCAATTCCTAGTCCTTCAACTTCCAAACCCGCAAAACGAGAGCGTGATGGCATTGCAAACAAATCTCCAGCACATATGTACTCTGGCAATTGTTCATAACTTATCCGTCCAGCAAATGTCACGTGCTCTTCAAGATTTAACTGCCTTACTTTCTCTACTAGTTTCTGTTGGTATGGTCCTTGACCAACTATGAGTAGATGAGCATCTGAAACTTCTTTCAATACCAGTGGCATGGCTTCTATGAGTCGATCCTGGCCTTTGCGATGAACTAGTCGAGCCACGCAGACAACTACTTTCTTGTCCTCTAACTTCAAAGCTCTTCGAATATTTTCAGAATTTCTTGGAGAGAAATGCTCGGTATCTATTCCTGGAGCGATTCTTACCATTGAGTTTTTTGACGACTGTGTAAGCGGTCGTGAAATCACACTGCGTGTGTACTCGCCCAAATATGTCAGTGAGTCAACACCTTTTCCAATTCTACGAAGCAGTAAATTAAAGGGAAACACTTTTGCCCACCACACTTCATGCCCGTGAGTAAGAGCAACTATGCGAACTACACCAGAACGTTTCATTGAGGCAGCCAGAAGTCCTAACGGTGCAGCTGCACCAAAGGCGACAACTTGGATTTTCTTGGCTTTGATCAATTTTGAGATTCTGCGCGCTACATTTGGTGTTGGTAGCAATATTTTTGCTGGATCTCTAATGACTTGTACTCCATATTTGTGCATCCATTGATCATCATAATCCCGTGAATCCCCCTGCGATGATGTGTATACGATGGTGCTCGCAAATGGTCTTCGCTCGATCAATCCGATAACAAAGGTTTCAATACCACCAGCTCGGGGACCAAAATCATTGGTGACAAAGAGAACTACATCGCCATCACTGAACATGTGCGCAAGGCTAACTCTGTCATGGCTTCTTGTTCAACTAATTGATAGCTTCTTTATCCCTTCTACACGGTTCTTATCCATATTGGGTGATAATTAGCCAATGAGCACGATTGCAACACTTGTAGTTGGTCAAGATGGATCGACAACTAAGGACGCCACCTCCAAGAACGTTAGCTCAGTTGCTGATCGTGCATTATTTCTTGCGCGCCGACGCAACGTAGATGTAATCATTATTGGTGGTAATACCGCTCGAAATGAACCTTATTCATTCACGCCTGTTCCGCTGATTGTTTGTTCCAGAAGTTCGACAAATCCCCTTCCAAAAAATGAGAAAGCTCACGTGTGGAACTGCTCACCTGGTAAAGCTATTGATCAAGCTCGCACACTATTCGGCCACAACATCCTCATTGAGGGCGGAGTACAAATGATTATGGAGTTAGTCGATAACCAAAGAATCGATCAGCTAGAACTGAGTAGGACCCAGGTAACTGGCGGTGAAAACTTGATTGACTGGCAATACCTCTTGTCTCAGTTTAAGAACATTGAGATGAAGCAGATTGAGGATACGCAATTCTTTTCTGCTTCTAATTAAAGAGCGATCTAAATAGCGACCGAAACTGGTCAAAAATGCTAGAAAGCAGAGATAAGAGAGACACCGGTTACGGCTAAACCAATACCAATGTATTGAACTTTATGAAGTCGCTCATTGAGTAACTTGAAAGCAAGGAGGGCGGTTGCGATTGGAAAAAGAGAACCAAAGACCATCGCCACTGAAACCAAGCCCTTTGTCGTTGCCACACCCAGAAGGAGATTTGCCATAAAATCCGCAGCACCAATAAAAATTAGAAGCGGCAGATCACTCCTCTCAAACTTTCCTGTAGTTCTAAATTTCAATGCAATAGCAATAGTTACAAAGAACGTGGCTCCGCGCATAGATACCATAGTTAACAATGCACTTGATTCAGAACCAATGGCCATGAAAGTCAGTGAAACTCCAAAACCGGCTGCGGCTCCTAAAGCAAGCAATAACGGTTTTATCGGCATTCTTTGTGATAGCTCAGGCCCACTTGCACAAAAAACTCCCGCTAGCGCAACAAATATTCCAATTAAGGCTAACGTTGAAAGTTTATCTCCAGTTGC